>Ga0208247_10010_pt1 | contig 449116 bp, 404 predicted proteins | sample AntDryMetagUQ836_FD_188087 | JGI IMG/M metagenome (GOLD analysis project Ga0208247, IMG submission 188087) | Polar desert microbial communities from Antarctic Dry Valleys - UQ836 (SPAdes) | ecosystem: Environmental > Terrestrial > Soil > Desert | place: Antarctic Dry Valleys | collected 2008-12-31 | reverse complement strand
CAATTAATAGTTGCTTGATCAAACGTCTGCAAGATGGACAATCATCCTTCCTGCAGGCGCCTTCACAAGATACCTGCGCATACTTTCAAAGATCCGGGGAAGTGGCCTCAGCGCCGTTCCCGTGTGCCGCGAAGTTTCCTTCGTAGCGAGCCGCCCATTATGCCAGACTTTTTCAGTCCGTCAACACCTTCGTTCGATCATCTCGTTCGGCGGTGGTGGGCACCCTGTTGTCGCTGAAGCCCCTTGGTGGCGCCCCCTGCGACGGGGGAGGAGAAGTATGGCCCCATCCACATCGTTTGTGAAGGGGGTGTGGCGATTTTTTTCACCGGATGTTGCATCTGTTCATCCGTCGCGCTGCGGTAGGAACCCGCGAAGCGCAGCCAAGCGTAGGCTTGGCTCTACAAGAGCATAAGGAAGGGCCGGCTGGCGCCGGCCCTTCCCTGCTGTCAGGCAGTGACCAGGCGCACGCGGGCGAAAGTACGCTTGCCGACCTGCAGCAGGCCTTCGAAGCCCGGCTGCAGCACCTGCTGGCCATCTTCGACCACTTCACCGTCGACCTTGACCGCGCGCTCCTTGAGCTTGCGATTGGCTTCAGAGTTGCTCGGGGTCAGGCCGGCCGCCGTCAGCAGCGCAGCGATACGCAGTCCTTCGGCCGGAATCGCCACGTCCTGCAGCGGCAGCTGGGTAATGTCACCCTGCCCGGTCACCGCTGCTTCCCAGCCTGCAATGGCCTGCTCGGCCGCCGCGGCGTCGTGGAAACGGGTCGCCAGTTCACGCGCCAGGCGCAGCTTGACCACACGCGGGTTCAAGCCGCCTTTGGCCACCTGCTCGCGCAGCTGCACGGCTTCGGCCTGGCTGATGTCGAAGGACAGCAGTTCGATCCAGCGCCACATCAGGGTGTCGTCCACCTTCATGGTCTTGGTGACGATGTCGATGGCCGGCTCGCTGATGCCAATGTAGTTGCCCAGCGACTTGGACATCTTGTTGACGCCGTCCAGGCCTTCCAGCAGCGGCATGGTCAGCACCACCTGCGGCTTCTGGCCGTGGTGTTCCTGCAGGCCACGGCCCATCAGCAGGTTGAACTTCTGGTCGGTACCGCCCAGTTCGACGTCGGCCTCCAGGGCCACCGAATCGTAGCCCTGCACCAGCGGGTACAGGAATTCGTGGATGGCGATGGACTGCTGGGCGGCATAGCGCTTGGCGAAGTCGTCGCGCTCGAGCATGCGCGCCACGGTGTGCTGGCCGGCCAGGCGGATCATGTCGGCCGCGCCCATCTTGCCGAACCACTCCGAGTTGAAGCGGACTTCGGTACGGCTGCGGTCGAGCACCTTGAACACCTGTTCCTCGTAGGTACGGGCGTTGGCCAGCACGTCATCGCGGCTGAGCGGCTTGCGGGTCAGGCTCTTGCCGGACGGGTCGCCGATCATGCCGGTGAAGTCGCCGATCAGGAAAATGACCTGGTGGCCCAGGTCCTGGAACTGGCGCATCTTGTTCAGCAGCACCGTATGGCCCAGGTGCAGGTCGGGCGCGGTGGGGTCGAAGCCGGCCTTGATCCGCAGCGGACGGCCTTCCTGCAGGCGCGCACGCAGATCCTCGAGCTTGAGGATCTCGTCGGCACCACGGCCGATCAGGGCAAGGGCTTCTTCAATCGAGGACACGTGACTACTCCCGGCAACGCCGATTCTTGTGTGGGGTGTTAAAGCGAAGTTAACCCGATTGGCTTCACAAAAGCCAATGGGCACAAGGGTTTGACGCGGTTTTCTGAGGTGTCTATGGTAACCGGCGATCAGGCCCGCACTCCCAGGCCGCCAGGAAAAAACCGCCGATGCACAATTCCGAACAAGGGCGCGCACGCAAGCAGCGCTTCCAGGAACGCCTCCACGTCCTGCACGACAACACCCTGCATCGGAAGCTCAGGCAACATCTTCCCGCCGCCTTCAATGAGCGCTGGACCCGCCGCCATTGGATGCATGCCAGCCTGTTTGCGACCATCGGCGCCCTGGTGGCGACGATCGTCCCCGGTTTCTCGCACACCATCGATGCGCCTTACGCCGACAGCCACACCAGCCTGGCGCTGCCGTTGCCGCCGCTGACCATGGCCCGCCAGCAGCAGGTGCCGGGTGACAGCTGGCAGGTGCTGCGCGTGCAGCGTGGCCAGACCCTGAGCGACCTGTTCGACAAGGCTGGCATTCCGGCCACCACCCTGCACCGGGTGCTGGACCACCCCGGCGCGCGTGAGGCGTTGACCAAGCTGCGCCCGGGTGCCGAGATCGCCTTCGACATGCCGCTGTCCGGCGACCTGCGCAGCATCCGTTTCGACCGCGATGCCGACAACCGCGTGGAACTGAGCCTGGCCGGCGATGACATCAAGGAGAAAGTGACCAAGCGCGAGTCCTCCACGCGCACCGTGGTCACCAGCGGCGAGATCACCAGTTCGCTGTATGCCGCGGCCCGACGGGCCGGGCTGTCGCCGTCGGCGATCGCGACGATGACCGACGACATCTTCAAGTACGACATCGACTTCTCCAAGGACCTGCAGCCGGGCGACCGCTTCAGCGTGGTGATGGATGAAACCTGGCGCGAAGGCGAGAAGGTGGACACCAGCAAGATCCTGGCGGCGACCTTCACCACCGGTGGCAAGACCTATTCCGGCTTCCGCTTCGACCGCAACGGCAAGTCCGAGTACTACGACATCAACGGCCGTTCGCTGAAGAAGAGCTTCATCCGCATGCCGATCCCGTTCGCGCGGCTGAGTTCGACCTTCGGCGCACGCAAGCACCCGGTGCTGGGCAAGATGCGCATGCACAAGGGCGTGGACTACGCCGCGCGCACCGGCACTCCGATCATGGCCGCCGGCGATGCCCGCGTGCAGTTCGCCGGCGTGCAGCGCGGCTACGGCAACGTGGTGATCCTCGACCATGGCCGCGGCCACACCACCCTGTACGGCCACATGTCGCGCTTTGCGAACATCAAGACCGGCCAGCGCGTGGCCCAGGGCACGGTGATCGGCTACGTCGGTTCGACCGGCCTGGCGACCGGGCCGCACCTGCACTACGAATTCCGCGTCAACGGCGAGCACCGCAACCCGCTGACCGTGACCATGCCGCCGCCGGAACCGCTGAAGGGCGCCGAGCTGGTCGCCTTCCGCGCGCAGACCGCGCCGGCGATGGCGCGCATCCAGGGCATGGAGAAGCTGATCTACGCCGACGCCAGCCCGGCACCGACCAGCCGCGACGAGGCTGCGCCCGAGGTGGCCAGCGCCAAGGACAAGCAGGCGACCGGCCGCAAGCGCGGCTGAGCGTCTTGCGTTGACGAAGAAGGACGCGGCAGCCCAAGCTTGCCGCGTCCTTTTTTTATGCCTGCCATGAACACGACTGCCGACGCTGACGCCCCCCTGTACCTTGGCCTGATGTCGGGCACCAGCGCCGATGGCATCGATGCCGCGCTGGTGCAGTTCCCCGCCGGCGGTGGCTGCCGCTTCGTGCACGGCCTGACCGCCCGCTGGGAGCCGGTGCTGCGCGCGCGGCTGGTGGCGCTGGGCGAAGGTGGCCCGCTGGAGTCGCTGGAGGAACTGGGCGAACTGGACGCGCGGATCGCGATCAACTTCGCCGGGGCCGCCAATCAACTGCTGGCCGAGGCCGGCGTGGACCGCAGCCAAGTGCGCGCGATCGGCTCGCACGGCCAGACCGTGCGCCACCGCCCGCTGGCCGACCCGGCGTTCACCGTGCAGCTGGGCGACGGCAACCGCATTGCCGAACTGACCGGGATCACGACGGTATCCGACTTCCGCCGCCGCGACGTGGCGGCCGGGGGCCACGGTGCGCCGCTGATGCCGGCCTTCCACCTGGGCATGCTGGGCACCGCCGACGAAGACCGCGCGGTGCTCAACCTGGGCGGCATCGCCAACCTGACCCTGATCCCGCGCGAAGGCGCGGTGCGTGGCTTCGATACCGGCCCGGCCAATGCGCTGATGGACGCCTGGTGCCAGCGCCATACCGGCCGCACCTTCGATGCCGATGGCGCTTACGCTGCCAGTGGCACGTTGGACGAGGGCCTGCTGGCCGGCTGGTGCTCGGACCCGTGGTTCGCGCTGCCGCCGCCGAAGAGCACCGGGCGCGAACAGTTTCACCTGTCCTGGGCCGAAGCCCACATGGGGGAAGGCGAGTACGCCGCTGCCGATGTGCAGGCCACCCTGCTGGAGCTGACCGTGGCGACCGTGGCCGATGCGTTGCTGGCGCAGCAGCCGCAGACCCGGCGCCTGCTGGTCTGTGGCGGCGGCGTGCGCAACCGGCAGCTGATGAAGCGGCTGGCGGCGCGGCTGCCGGAGGTGCAGGTTGAGTCCAGCGCGGTGCATGGGCTGGACCCGGAGTACGTGGAGGCGATGGGTTTCGCCTGGCTGGCGCAGCGGACGATGGACGGGCTGGCGGGCAACCTGCCGAGCGTGACCGGGGCAACGGGCCCGCGGATCCTGGGGGCGATCCACCTGGCGTGAGGTGGGCCGTCCGCGCAGGTGAGGCGCCGTTGTAGAGCCGAGCCCTGCTCGGCTTAGCGCGGGCCGGGCCAAGAGCAGCCGAGCATGGCTCGGCTCTACAAAGGCGCTAATCGAAGCCCTGCCCTGCCGGCAGGGCCTGCAGGGCGGCAATCGCGGCGGAGAGGGCGTCCACTTCGGGATCGCCGAAGCCGGAGCGGACCTCCAGTTCACTGCTGAACAGCCCCTGCTCCAGCAAGGCGGCGCAGGTCTGTTCGTGGGTCCAGCCGCGGGCGACCGCGACCCGTCGGATGCGTTCCAGCAGCAGCGGGTCCAGGTCCCGCAGCACAACGTCGGCCATGCTCACTTCCCCGTTCGCAAGGCACCGCCCCCTCGGCGCGTCGGGGGCGATGATCCCGCAGTCCGGGCGGGCAGGCAATCAGGCGACCGGCGGCGGCCCGCGATCGGCGATCCGCGGCCACAGCCACGCCAGCAGCAGCAGGGTTGGCACCACGGTGATCGAGCTGAGGATGAAGAACGTGCTGTAGGACGTGGCTTCGACGATGTAGCCGGAGACGCCACCGACGAACTTGCCCGGCAGGTTGGCCAGCGAGACCAGCAATGCGTACTGGGTGGCGGTGAAGTTGCGGTCGGTCAGCGACGACATGAAGGCCACCAGCACGGTGCCGGCAAAGCCCTGGAACAGGTTGTCGGCACTGAGCGCGGCGTAGAACGCCCACAGCTTGCCCGGATTGTGCGCCATCAGCAGGAAGGCCAGGTTGGACAGCGCCACGCCAAGCGCGGCCACCAGCAGCATGCGGCGGAAGCCGAACGCAGCCACCGCGATGCCGCCAAGGAACGCGCCGCCGATGCCCATCCACACACCGAACAGCTTGGAGACGGTGGCGATGTCGGCCTTGTCGAACCCCGAGTCGAGATAGAACGGCCCGGCCATCACTCCGATCACCTGGTCGGGAAACTTGAACAGGCCGACGAACGCCAGCAGCACCAGCGCCAGTGCCACGCCATTGCGGCTGAAGAAGCTGGAGATGGGCTGGACGAACGCTTCGGCAATATCGATGCGGCGCTGCACGGCGGTGGCCGGGCGCTGCGGTTCGGCGCACAGCAGGGTGGTGACGATCGGCAGCAGCATCAGCGCGGCCATCGCCAGGTAGGCGACGATCCAGCCTTCGAACTGGGCCAGGTACAGCGCGCCGGCACCGGCCAGGATCAGGCCGATCCGGTAGCCCAGCGTATAGGTGGCGGCCAGCGCCGCCTGGGCGGTCTGCGGCGCGATCTCGATGCGGTAGGCATCGACGGCCGAATCCTGGGTGGCGCCGGCGAACGACGCCACCAGCACCCACATCACCAACGGCCACACGCCCTGTTCGGGCCGCACGAAGGCCAGCGCGACCAGCCCGACCAGCACCAGCACCTGCGACACCAGCAGCCAGGAGCGGCGGCGGCCGAGCCGCCCCAGCAGCGGGAAGGCGTAGCGGTCCAGCAGCGGTGCCCACAGAAACTTGAGCAGGTAGAAGAAGCTGGCCAGGCTGATCAGGCCGATGCTGCCCAGGTCCAGCCCGACGTCGCGCAGGCGCGTGGACAGGGTCTGCGAGGCGATCAGCAGGAACGGCAGGCCACTGCCGAAGCCGAGCATGGCCATGGTCAGCGCCGACGGGGTACCGAAGGCGCGCTTGATGCCGGCCCAGCCCTTGTAGCTGACCGGCGTGGCGGCCTCGGTCACAGGTCGTAGTCCACGGTGAACGGGGCGTGGTCGGAGAAGCGCTCGTCGCGGTAGATCGAGCAGCTGCGCAGTCGGTCACGCAGGCCCGGGGTGATGAACTGGTAGTCGATGCGCCAACCGACATTGTTGGCACGGGCGGCGCCGCGGTTGCTCCACCAGGTGTAGTCCTCTCCGGTGGGGTTGAGCAGGCGGTAGGCATCGGCCCACCCACGGCCGCCGGCGACATCGGTGGCCTGGCCGTGGTCGGCGCACAGCGCGTTGAGCCAGTCGCGCTCCTCCGGCAGGCAGCCGGAGTTCTTCTGGTTGGACTTCCAGTTCTTGATGTCCAGCGCCGAACGCACGATGTTCCAGTCACCGCACAGCACGTAGTCGCGGCCGCTGCGCGCCCACGCTTCGAGGATCGGCCGCAGCCATTCCATCACTTCGAACTTGAAGCCCTGGCGCAGGTCGCCCGAGCTGCCCGATGGGATATAGAAGGAAACCACGCTGAGATTGCCGTAGCGCGCCTCGATGTAGCGGCCTTCGTCGTCGAACGGCGCCCAACCCAGCGAGGTGATGACCTGATCTGGTTCGCGCTTGCTGTAGATCGCCACGCCGCTGTAGCCCTTCTTGGTGATGGCATCGCGATAGAAGCAGTGGTGGCCGTCCGGACGGAACATCGGGTCGGTCAGCTGGTCTTCCTGGGCCTTGGTTTCCTGGATGCACAGGACGTCGGCGTCCTGGGCACGGAACCAGTCGAGGAAGCCCTTGGTCGCGGCGGAACGGATGCCATTGGCGTTGAAACTGATGATGCGCATGCGGGGGACCTGCGGCGGGAAACCGGGCAAGCATACCGGTTGCCTGCAGGGCTGCGCAGTCCGCCAGGCCGGGCCTGGACGGCTTTCACATGGCGCTGGACGAGCGCAAAACGCCCAGCTGGATTAGGATTTGTGCTCCAAATGAAGATGAATCGAGTTTTGATGAGCGACCACCGCCACCGTTTCCTGCAGCTGGCCCTGACTGCCGACGCCCTGCGCTTCGGCCAGTTCACCCTCAAGTCCGGCCGGCTGAGCCCCTATTTCTTCAACGCCGGTCGTTTCGACTCCGGTTCGCTGCTGTCGCAGCTCGGCGCCTGCTACGCCGATGCCATCGATGCCACCGGGATCAAGTACGACGTGGTGTTCGGCCCGGCCTACAAGGGCATTCCGCTGGCCACCGCGATGGCCTGCGAGCTGGCCCAGCGTGGCCGCGACCTGCCGCTGTCGTTCAACCGCAAGGAAGCCAAGGACCATGGTGAAGGCGGCCAGCTGATCGGCGCCGACCTGAATGGCAAGCGCGTGCTGATCGTCGATGACGTGATCACCGCCGGTACCGCGATCCGCGAAGCGCTGGGCATCATCCGCGCTGCCGGCGGCACCCCGGCCGGCATCGTGGTGGCACTGGACCGCCAGGAGATCGCCTCGGAAGCCGACCGTCGCTCGGCGGCACAGTCGGTGGCCGAAGAAGCCGGCATTCCGGTGATCGCCGTGGCGTCGCTGGCCGATCTGCTTGATTTCGCCTCCGGCAACCCGGAACTTGTCGGTTACCGGCAGCCGCTGGAAGCCTACCGGGCCCAGTACGGCGTCCGTTCGATCCGCTGACCGACCAGGGGAAAGGTCATGTCCCGAGTTCCTGCTGTTCTCTTTGCCGGCCTGCTGCTGGCCGTGCCGTTCACCGTGCCGGCGCAGTCGCGCGACGGCGGCAAGGTGGAAAAGAAGCTGTACTGCTGGAACGAGGGCAAGGAGCGGATCTGCAGTGATTCGCTGCCGGCCGATGCGGTCAATCACGCCCGCGAGGAGTTCAACGCGAAGAGCGGCCTGCGCAATGCGCAGGTCCAGCGCGCGTTGACCGACGAGGAGCGCGCCGCAGCCAGCACCGTGGCACAGCAGCAGCAGCTGGACCTGATGGCCGAGCAGACCCGCCAGCGCACCGAGCAGGCGATGCTGTCCACCTATGGCAGCGAGGACGACCTGCGCCGGGTGTTCGCCGAACGCCAGGAAGTGCTGGACAACAACCTGAAGACCGCCGAGTACAACGTCACCAGCCTGCGCGAATCGCTGGTGGCGCTGCTGTCGGCCGCCGGTGACCGCGAACTGGCCGGTGGCAAGGTGGCCGACAAGCAGGCCGAGGCGATCCGCCAGCGGCATATACAACTGCAGTCGCAGCAACGCCTGCAGGCCGGGTTCCTGCAGCAGCAGCAGGCGCTGAAGGCCGAGATCGACAGCACGCTGCAGCGCTATCGCGAGCTGAAGGGCGTGGCGCAGGCGAGCCAGGCGCCGTGATTCGCCTGTAGCGCCGGGCCACGCTCGGCTCCGCGTGACCTTGGGAAAGGGCAGCCGAGCATGGGCTCGGCTCTACAGCAGGCGGCGCCTGGTTACGGGTTGGCCCACGGAATTTATGCACTCTTTACGCGTCGGCCCGGTCCGGCGCGTAGTGCGTTTATGGGCGGCAGGACGACGATGACGGCCTGAGGTGGAGGGGTTCCACCAGGTCGCTATTGAAATGTCCCCCTGGCTGTCTTTGTTGTGTGGCGTGCTGGTGCTGGTCGCCGCCGCCTATCTTCTCTATGTCGTGCTGCGGCCCGAATCGTTCTAACGGAGCCGGCCATGACTGAGATGCTTGCCATTCTTGCCGCCAGCCTGCTGCTGGCGTGGCCGCTGGGCCTGTACCTGGCCCGCGTGATGCGCGGCACGCCGATGAAGGTCGACGTGCTGTTCAACTGGATCGAAAAGCCGTTTTACAAGGTGTTCGGCGTCGATCCCTCGCGCGCGATGTCCTGGCGCGGCTACGTGCTGGCCTTCGTGCTGAGCAACGTGGTGGTCGCTGTGTTGACCCAGGCGGTGTTCATGACCCAGGCCTGGTTGCCACTGAACCCGGACCAGATCCCGAACATGCGCTGGGACACCGCGCTGCACACGATGATCTCGTTCCTGACCAACACCAACCAGCAGCACTATTCGGGCCAGGCGCAGCTGTCCTACCTCTCGCAGATGACCGGCATCACCGGCCTGCAGGTGGTGACGCCGATGATGGGCCTGGCGCTGGCGGTGGCGACGCTGCGCGCGTTGTTCTCGCGTGCGCCGCAGGCTGCGGCGGCCACCGGTGCCGGCGATGACCGCCAGGTGGCGGTAGGCAACTACTACGTGGACGTGGTGCGCCTGTGCGTGCGTTTCCTGTTGCCGCTGTGCCTGGTGTGGACCCTGCTGCTGACCAGCCAGGGTGTGCCGTCGACGATGGCCGGTGGCCCGCAGGCCACGCCGATCGATGCCAGCGCCGGCATGACCGGACAGAAGCTGCCGCTGGGCCCGGTGGCGGCGATGGTCGCGGCCAAGCAGCTTGGCGCCAACGGTGGCGGCTGGTACGGCCCGAACAGCAGCTTCCCGCTGGAGAACCCGACCCCGCTGTCGAACGCGCTGGAAATCGTCGGCATCCTGCTGGTGCCGATGGCGGTGATCTTCATGATCGGCGCGTTCACCGGCCGGCGTCGCTTCGGCGCCCTGGTGTTCAGCTGCATGCTGGGCATGTCGCTGCTTTCCACCGGCGCGATGATGTGGAGCGAAGGGCATAGCGCCAGCGCCGCCACCCCGCTGCTGATGGAAGGCAAGGAGGTGCGCTTCGGCGCCGAAGGCACGGCGCTGTGGGCGGCGGTGACTACCCAGGTCTCCAATGGCTCGGTGAACGGCATGCACGATTCGCTGGCGCCGCTGAGCGGCGGCATCGCGATGGTCAACATGCTGGTCAGCGCGATCTGGGGCGGCATCGGCTGTGGCCTGCAGCAGTTCATCGTCTATCTGCTGCTGGGTGTGTTCCTGGCCGGGTTGATGACCGGGCGCACGCCGGAACTGTTCGGCCGCAAGCTGGAGACGCCCCAGGTGCGCCTGCTGGCCCTGCTGGTGCTGCTGCAGCCGATCACCCTGCTGGTGTTCACTGCGATCACCCTGGCCGTGCCCGGCCTGGCCGGCACCTCCAACCCCGGCTTCCATGGCATCAGCCAGGTGTTCTACGAGTATGTCTCGGCCTACGCCAACAACGGTTCGGGCTTCGAAGGACTGGGTGACGCCACGCTGTGGTGGAACCTGAGCTGCTCGCTGGTACTGCTGCTGGGCCGCTTCCCGCTGCTGATCATTCCGCTGGTGGTGGCCGCACAGCTGGCCGCCAAGCGCCAGGCGCCGGAGTCTGCCGGCAGCCTGCAGATCGAAACCCCGACCTTCGCCCTGACCCTGGTCTCGGTGATCGTCATCCTGACCGTGCTGCAGTTCATGCCGGCGCTGGTACTCGGCCCGATCGCCGATCACCTGAGCCTGGGGCTGCGCTGAGGACACCCTGATGAGTACCCAAGCAAGTTCAACCCGTAGTACCCATGCACCGCGCCCTGCCCTGCTTGATGGCGCCGGCCTGCGCCGTGCGCTGGTCGAAGCGGTGCGCAAGCTGGCGCCGATGCATCTGGTGCGCAGCCCGGTGATGGCGGTGGTGATGGCCGGCACGATCGTCGCCGCGATCGTCACCCTGACCGGCAATGCACCGCTGGGCTTCGGCCTGGCAGTGACCGCCATCCTGCTGGTGACCGTGCTGTTCGGCAATTTCGCCGAGGCAGTGGCCGAAGCGCGTGGCCGTGGCCAGGCCGCCTCGCTGCGCCGTGCCCGCCAGGACCTGGTGGCGCGCCGGCTGGCGGCGCCGCAGCCGGGCGCAGCCGAAGCCCAGGTGCCTGCCGCCGAGCTGCGCCCGGGCGACCATGTGATCGTCAGTGCCGGTGAGCTGGTGCCGGCCGATGGCGAGATCGTGCAGGGCCTGGCCACCATCAACGAAGCGGCAGTAACCGGCGAATCGGCACCGGTGCTGCGCGAGGCCGGTACCGACCGTTCCGGTGTGATCGGTGGCACCAAGGTGCTGTCCGACCAGATCATCGTGCGGGTGACCGCCGAGCCGGGCCACAGCTTCCTGGACCGCATGATCGCGCTGGTGGAAGGTGCCAATCGCCAGAAGACCCCCAACGAGATCGCGCTGACCCTGCTGCTGGCGGCGATGACGCTGACCTTCTTGGTGGTGGTGGCCACGTTGCCGGCGATCGGCGCGGCCGTGGGCGTGCAGGTCGATCCACTGCTGCTGATCGCACTGCTGGTGTGCCTGATCCCGACCACCATCGGCGGCCTGCTGCCGGCCATCGGCATCGCCGGCATGAACCGTGCGCTGGCCGCCAACGTGCTGGCCAAGTCGGGCAAGGCAGTGGAAGTGGCCGGCGACGTCGACGTGCTGCTGCTGGACAAGACCGGCACCATCACCTACGGCGACCGCCAGGCCAGCCACTTCCATCCGCTGGCCGGCATCGACGCCAGCCAGCTGCGCGAGGCGGCACTGCTGTCCTCGCTGGCCGACCCGACCCCGGAAGGCAAGTCGATCGTGCGCCTGGCGCGCGAACAGGGCTGCGCCACCGCCGAGCCGGACCGTGCCGACTACCTGGCCTTCAGTGCCCAGACCCGGATGTCCGGCGTCGATCTGGAACATGGGCGGCAGATCCGCAAGGGCGCTGCCGATGCGATCCGCACCCACGTGCAGGCGCTCGGCGGCAGCGTGCCGGCTGAACTGGCCGGCCGCGTCGAGCAGGTCGCGCGCAATGGCGCCACCCCGCTGGTGGTGGCCGAGGGCCGCCACGTGCTGGGCGTGATCGAGCTGTCGGACGTGGTCAAGCACGGCATGCGCGAGAAGTTCGCACAGCTGCGGGCGATGGGTATCCGCACGGTGATGATCACCGGCGACAACCCGCTGACCGCCGCCGCCATCGCTGCCGAAGCGGGCGTTGATGACTACATCGCCGAGGCCCGTCCGGAAGACAAGCTGGCACGCATCCGCCAGGAACAGGCCGGTGGCCGCCTGGTGGCGATGGTGGGCGATGGCACCAACGATGCTCCCGCGCTGGCCCAGGCCGACATCGGCCTGGCGATGAACTCCGGCACGCAGGCGGCGAAGGAGGCCGGCAACATGGTCGACCTCGATTCAGACCCGGCCAAGCTGCTGGCGGTCGTGGAAGTGGGCAAGCAGCAGCTGATCACCCGCGGTGCGCTGACCACCTTCTCGCTGGCCAACGACGTGTCCAAGTACTTCGCGATCCTGCCGGCGCTGTTTGCCGCTGCGGTTCCGGCCATGGCCGCACTGAACGTGATGCAGCTGTCGAGCCCACGCAACGCGGTGCTGGCGGCGCTGATCTTCAACGCGCTGGTGATTCCCGCGCTGATCCCGCTCGCCCTGCGTGGCGTGCGCTTCCGTCCGGCCACGGCCACCGCGCTGCTGCGCCGGAACATGCTGGTGTACGGCCTCGGCGGCGTGCTGTTGCCGTTCGCGGCGATCAAGCTGATCGACCTCTTCCTTGTCCTGGTATTCGGCGCATGAACCGTTCTGCTTCCACCTCCACCTCCCTGCCCCGCGAACCGAAGGCCGAAGCCCGCGTGGCCAGCCTGCAGGACGGCGCCGGCTGGCGCCCGGCGATCGGCCTGGGCCTGGCCACCCTGCTGCTGGCCGGCGCGGTCTACGCCGGCATCGCCACCGGTTTCGCCGGCCTGGCCTACCCCACCCAGGCCGAGGGCAGCCTGCTGCGCGATGGCAGCGGCCAGGTGCGCGGCTCGGCATGGTTGTCGCAGCCGTTCACCGGCGATGGCTACTTCCAGGCACGGCCGTCGGCGGCCAACTACGACCCGATGGCCGCGGCCGGTTCCAACCTGGCGCGCAGCAACCCGGCGCTGGCCGAGCGTGTTGCCGCCAGCACGGCGGCGGTGGCCGCGCGCGAAGGTGTCGCCCCGGCGCAGGTGCCGGCCGACCTGGTCACCCAGTCCGGCGGCGGGCTGGATCCGCAGCTGTCGCCGGCGGCGGCGCAGCTGCAGGTGGCACGCGTGGCACGTGCCCGCGGCCTGCCGGTCGAGCGCGTGCAGGCCTTGGTGCAGGCACATACTGAAGGGCGCCAGTGGGGCGTGTTCGGCCAGCCGCGGGTGAACGTGGTGACGCTGAACTTCGCGCTGGACCATGCGGCCAAGGCGCCGTGATGCCGGCCTGCATCGGCTGCGCGCACAATGGCGGCCATGACAGCGGCCCCCATGACTGATGCGCGTACCCGCCAGGCCGATGCCCTGGTGGAAGGCCTGCAACGCGAAGCCGGTGGCAAGCTGACCGTGTTCCTCGGCGCTGCGCCGGGTGTGGGCAAGACCTACACCATGCTGACCCGTGCCCAGGAGCAGCTGCGCCGCGGCGTGGACCTGGTGGTCGGGCTGGTGGAAACCCATGGCCGCGCCGAAACCCAGGCCCTGCTGGAAGGCCTGCCGCAGCTGCCGTTGAAGGACGTGGCCTATCACGGCCACGCCCTGCAGGAGATGGACCTGGATGCCGTGCTGGCACGGCATCCAGCGCTGGTGCTGGTGGACGAACTGGCCCATCGCAATGCGCCCGGCAGCCGCCATGAGCGGCGCTGGCAGGATGTGATGGAGCTGCTCGACGCCGGCATCGACGTCTGGACCACGGTCAACATCCAGCATCTGGAAAGCCTCAACGACGTGGTGATGCGCATCACCGGCGTGCGGGTCAGCGAGACCGTGCCCGATGGCGTGCTCGATCGCCTGCACGACATCGTGCTGGTCGATCTGCCGCCGCGCGAACTGATCGCGCGCCTGCAGCAGGGCAAGGTCTATGTGCCCGAACAGGCCGCGCAGGCGCTGCAGGCGTTCTTCTCGTCGGCCAACCTGACCGCCCTGCGTGAGCTGGCGATGCAGGAAGCCGCCGACCGCGTCGACAGCAGCCTGCGTGAAACCCGCGCCGCACGGGGCGAAGGCAACCTGCCGCTGCGGCGCGGCGTGCTGGTGGCCATCGATGGCGGCGGCCAGAGCGAGTACCTGGTGCGGGTGGCGCGCCGCATCGCCGAGCGCCGCGACGCACCGTGGACGGTGGTGACCGTGCAGGGCCGGCGCCAGGACGAGGCCACGCGGCGCGAGATCGATGCGGCCTTCGCCCTGGCACGGCGCCTGGGCGGCGACGCCGAACTGCTGCACGGATCGAGCATCGCCGATGCCCTGCTCGACCATGCAGCGCACAACGGCGTATCGACCCTGGTGCTGGGGCGCACCCGTGAGCGCCCGCTGGCGCGGATGTTCAACCGAACCCTGACCCAGCAGCTGATCCAGCGCGGCGCGCACTACGAGATCACCATCATCAGCACGCCGCAGGCCCGGGCGCGCTCGCGCCGCGAAGGTCTGCTGCCACCGATGCGCGGCATCAGCTACGAGCCGGTACAGGCACTGATCGCCACCGCGCTGGCCTGTGCGGTGGCTTGGCTGGCCGAACGCTGGGTCGGCATGGCCGACCTGTCGATGGTGTTCATCGTGGCAGTGGTGCTGGTGGCGGCGCGCACGCGTGCCAGCGTGGCGGTGATGGCGGCGATCCTGTGCTTCCTGGCCTACAACTTCCTGTTCATCGCGCCCCGCTTCACCTTCGCCATCGGTGCGCGCCAGGGCGTGATCACTGTGTTCCTGTTCCTGGCCGCCGCCTTGGTGGCCGGACGGCTGGCCTCGCGCCTGCGCATGCAGGTCATTGCGCTGCGTGCGGCCAATCGCCATGCACGTGCACGCCAGCAGCTGGGCCGTCAGCTGGCCAGCGCCGCTGGCAACGGCGAGGTGGCACAGGCAGGTCGGCATGCCTTGGAGCAGGCGATGGATGTGCCGGCGTGGCTGCGGATCGGCGCGGACACTGCCGCCGGTGGCCGCAGCCAACCCGGCGATACCGACCTGGCTGCCGCCGACTGGGCGCTGCGCCACGGCCAGCCCAGCGGCCGCTTCACCGACACCCTGGCCGGTGCGCAGTGGTGGTTCCTGCCATTGCTGGATGGCGAAGATCGCGCGATCGGCGTGGCCGGCCTGTACCTGCCCGGCGCACAGGCACGCCTGCTGCCCGAACAGCGGCAGCTTGCCGAAGCGATGGTCGATGACATCGCGCAGGCCGCACTGCGTACCCGGCTGGTGGCCGAACTGGAACAGGCGCATGTCAGCAACGAGACCGAGCGGTTGCGCTCGGCCCTGCTCTCTTCGGTGTCGCACGACCTGCGCTCTCCACTGGCGGCGATGATCGGTTCGGCCGACAGCCTGGCCAGTTACGGCGCGGCGATGGACACGGCCGATCGCCGTGCCCTGCTGGACACCATCCTGGTCGAAGGCGAGCGGCTGGACCGCTACATCCAGAACCTGCTGGACATGACCCGCCTTGGCCACGAAGGTCTGAAGATCAACCGTGACTGGATCGGCGTGGACGAACTGATCGGCTCGGCCGCACGGCGCCTGCAGCGCTACCAGCCCAAGGTGCGGCTGGAGCTGGACATTCCGTCCACGCTGGCGCCGATCTGGGTACACCCGGCGCTGGTCGAACAGGCCGTGTTCAACGTGATGGAGAACGCGGCCAAGTTCTCGCCGCCCGACGCCGCCGTGCAGGTGCAGGCGCGCGAACTGGACGGCCAGCTGCGCATCGACGTGATCGATGCCGGCCCCGGCATTCCCGACGACGAGCGCGCGCGCATCTTCGACATGTTCTACAGCGTCGAGCGCGGCGACCGCGGCCGCCACGGCACCGGCCTGGGCCTGACCATCTGCCAGGGCATGATCGGCGCACATGGCGGCAGCGTGCAGGCGCTGCCCGGACGCGACGGTCGCGGTACCCTGATCCGCATCACCCTGCCCCTGCTCAAGCCAGCCTCCCACGATGAGCCCGACCCCGATTGACGCCAGCGTGCCGGCCGCGCGCGTGCTGGTGATCGATGATGAAACCCAGATCCGCCGGTTCCTGGACATCAGCCTGCGCGCGCAGGGCTACCAGGTGCGACAGGCCGCCACCGGCCAGGAAGGCCTGCAGCTGGCCGCCAGCGAGGACATGGACCTGGTGATCCTGGATATCGGCCTGCCGGACATGGAAGGCCACGAGGTACTTGAACAGCTGCGGCAGTGGAGCCAGGTGCCGGTGATCATGCTGACCGTGCGCGCCGGCGAAGCCGAGAAGGTGCGCGCACTGGATACCGGCGCCAACGACTACGTGACCAAGCCGTTCGGCACGCAGGAACTGATGGCGCGGGTGCGGGCGCTGCTGCGCACGCGCAGCGTACCCAGTGATGGCACGCCGCCGGTGTTCGACGACGGCCACCTGCGCGTGGACCTGGTGCGCCGCGAAGTCGCCCTGCAGGGTGAACCGGTGGCGTTGACCCGCAAGGAGTACGCGTTGCTGTCGCTGCTGCTGCGCAATGCCGGGCGGGTGGTGACACAGCCGCAGATCCTGCAGGAGATCTGGGGGCCGACCCACCAGCACGATACCCATTACCTGCGCATCCTGGTCGGCAAGCTGCGGCACAAGCTGGGCGATTCGGCGCTGGATTCACGCTACCTGTTCACCGAACCGGGCGTGGGCTTGCGATTCAAGGGGTGAGGGTGTGCCGAACAACGGTCGGCACCCACCAAAGCAAATTCGGAAGAGCATCCACGCATGGCGTGGATCTCTGCTGTGTCGACCAAGGTCGACACCTACCAGGAGCAGTTCATGCGGTTCGGACAGATCGCGGAAATCTGTCGAAGGCGGGGTGGGTCCGGTTGCGGGGGCGTGAGCCGCATGGATGCGGCGACCGAGCTTACATGGGTGAGGGCGCTTTGCTTGCGAAGCACTGCTTCGCAAGCGCCCGAACGCCCAGCCGCCAGCGGCTGGGCCGGGCCCCGGAGGGGGACTTGCAGCGTCCCCCGTAACCGGACCCACCCCGCATCCTACGGATAGCCGGCCTTTGACGTTGACGTTGATTCGGCGGGTGCCGGGCGCCGCCCGGCCCCACCTCAGAACCCCAGCGGGGTGTCGCCCAGCACCGGCTGCAGCTGGCTGCGGAACAAGGCCTTGATGCGCTCCAGTGCGGCCTCGTCGTTGCCTTCGAAGCGCAGCACCAGCACCGGCGTGGTGTTGGAGGCGCGCACCAGGCCCCAGCCATCGGCGAAGTCCACGCGCAGGCCATCGATGGTCGACAGGCGGCCCCCCACATACGGGTTGTCCGGCGACTGCGCCGCCGCCACCAGCATCGCCACCAGCGCATGCGGCGTCCCGTCGGCCACCGCTACCTTCAGCTCCGGCGTGGCGACCATTTCCGGCAGTTCGCCCAGCACTTCGTCCGGGGTCTCCTCGCGCTGGGCCAGGATCTCCAGCAGGCGCGCAGCGGCGTACAGGCCGTCGTCGAAACCGAACCAGCGTTCCTTGAAGAAGAAGTGGCCGCTCATCTCACCGGCCAGCTCGGCATCGGTCTCGCGCATCTTCGCCTTCATCAGCGAATGCCCGGTCTTCCACATCAGCGGGCTGCCACCGTTGCGCAGCACATGGTCGGACAGCTTGCCGGTGCACTTGACGTCGTAGATCACCATCGCGCCCGGATTGCGCATCAGCACGTCGGCAGCGAACAGCATCAGCAGGCGGTCGGCATAGATGATCCTGCCTTCGCCGGTGACCACGCCCAACCGGTCGCCGTCGCCATCGAAGGCTACGCCGAGGTCGGCGCCGAAGCGCTTGACCGTCTGCACCAGGTCTTCCAGGTTGGTCGGCTCGCTCGGGTCGGGATGATGGTTGGGGAAGGTGCCGTCGACATCGCAGTACAGCGGAATGACGTCGGCGCCGATTGCTTCCAGCAGCTGCGGGGCCAGTGCGCCGGCCACGCCATTGCCGGCATCGGCCACGACCTTCAGCGGACGGTCCAGCTGCACGTCATCGGCGATGCGCTGGATGTAGTCGGCACTGACATCGCGCTGCTGGTAGTCACCCGGCTCGGCGGACTGCACCAGGCGGCCCTCGACGATGCGCTGGTAGAGATCGGTGATCGCGTCGCCGGACAGCGTCTCGCCGCCGATCACCACCTTGAAGCCGTTGTACTCGGGCGGGTTGTGGCTGCCGGTGACCGCCACGCAGGTGCCGGTACGCAGATGGAAGGCGGCGTAGTACACGAGCGGGGTCGGCGCCAGGCCGATGTCGATCACCGCGCAGCCGGCACGGCGCAGGCCCTCGGCCAGCCCGGCCGTCAGCTCGGGTCCGGACAGGCGGCCATCGCGCCCGATCACCACCTCGCGCAGGCCCTGCTCCAGTGCCACGGTGCCGATGGCCTGGCCGATCAGCGCCGCGGTCTTCGGTGTCAGTTCGCTGCCCACCATGCCGCGGATGTCATAGGCGCGGAAGATGCCGGCGGCCAGCTCTTCGGCAGGCACCGGCGGTGGCGGCGGTGGCGTGGCATCGCCACTGCCGGTCACGGCGGCCACCGGTGGCGGCGCCTGCTGCAGGCTCTCGCTCAGGGTCGGGCCATGGTCGGCCTCGGACGCGGCGGCGCGGCGCGGCAACGGCAGCGACTTCGGCAGCCGGTCGCGCCCCACCACCAGCAACACGGCAATGAACGCCAGCAGCAACGCCACAATGGCGCTGGCCAGCGCGCCCAGGCCGAGCGGACCGGCCTCGACATTCGGCACCGACGCGACCAGCCGCAACGGCGTGCCTGCAACCGGGCGCGCCAGCGCTTCCGCACTTTCGGCCAGGCTCGGGTCGCCCTGGGTGACCAGATCGAATGCTCCCTGGCGCAGGCCGAGGAAGCCGGCGGACGGCGCGCTGACCTGGTCGAGCGGCGACGTCAGCCGCAGCAGCGGTTGGCGGACATAGATGACGGCCGGCCCCAGGCTGCCCAGCTGCACCGGCGCGGCCAGGCCCAGGCGGTTGCCGCCGCCGTCGCGGACCACGCGCAGGCTTGGCCTGGCCTCGGCCAGCGCCGCTTCCAGCAGCGCCAGGCGGGAATACCCGAAGGTGGCCGGATCGGCATAGGCGTTGGCCAGATCGGCCGCCAGCACCTCGACCTGCTCGACTCCGGTCCAGCTCTCGCGAACGGCCAGCGCCGCCGCAGCGGCGTCGCCGGCCTGCAGCGCCTGCTGCACGCGATCGTTCTTCAACTGCTGCTGCAGCTGCTGCAACTGGCCCGCAGCAGCCTGCTGCAGGCCCTGCACGGCCTGGTCACGCGCCTCTTCCAGCGCCTGCCCGTTGGCCTCCTGCCGCCATTGCTGCACCGCGCTCCATCCGAACCAGCCGGCCAACAGGATCAACAGCACCCCCAGTAGAGGTGCACTGCGACCCAACGACCGTCCCCGCTGTCCTTCCCCGATGCCGCTCATCGATGTCCCCTGTCAACGCACCCCGGTATGGCCGAATCCACCCGCGCCCCGCACGCTGTCGGTGAAAGTATCCACTACCTGCAGGCTGACGCGGGCGATCGGAACCACCACCAGCTGCGCGATGCGATCGCCCGGCTCGATGGTGAAGGCCTCGCGGCCACGGTTCCAGACGCTGATCAGCAGCGGCCCCTGGTAGTCGGCATCGATCAGGCCGGTGCCGTTGCCCAGCACGATGCCATGCCGATGGCCCAGCCCGGAACGCGGCAGGATCACCGCGCACAGGTTCGGGTCGGCAATATGGATGGCCAGGCCGCTGGGCACCAGCGCGGTGTCGCCCGGCTGCAGGGTCAGCGCGGTATCCAGCGCCGCGCGCAGGTCCATGCCGGCACTGGCCTCGGTGGCATAGGCCGGCAGCGGCCAGCTGTCGCCGAAGCGCGGATCGAGCAGCTTGACCTGCAGCGGGTGGGAAGTGGATGCCTGGGTCATGCCTGGAGTCTCCGCGCGATCAGCGCCAGCAGTTGTTCGGCCAGCTCGCGCTTGGAAGTGGCCGGGAATACCTGTTCGCCGTCCTGCCAGAAGGCCGTGGCGGCATTGTTGTCGCTCTCGAAACCGCCGCCACTGATGCCGACCTGGTTGGCGATCACCAGGTCCAGGCGCTTGTCGACCAGTTTGCCGCGCGCGTATTTCTCCACGTCGTGGGTCTCGGCGGCGAAGCCGACCACCAGCTTCAGCGACTGCGTCTGTGCAGCGACTTCGGCGAGGATGTCCGGCGTGCGCACCAGTTCGATCACCAGCGACTGGCTGTCGGCGGTCTTCTTCAGCTTCTGCGCGGCGACCTGGCGCGGCGTGTAGTCGGACACCGCGGCGGCACCGATATAGATGTCGGCGGGCAGCGACTTCAGTACGGCATCGCGCATCTGCGCGGCCGAGCGCACGTCGATACGCTGCACGCCCGGCGGCGTCGGCAGCTGTACCGGACCGCTGACCAGCACCACCTGCGCGCCCAGCGCGGCAGCAGCGGCGGCCAGGGCAAAGCCCATCTTGCCGCTGCTGCGGTTGCCGACGTAACGCACCGGATCGATGTCTTCGTAGGTCGGGCCGGCACTGATCAGCAGGCGCAGCCCCTGCAGGGCACGGGTTTCCGGCGCGGCAACCGTCGCAGCGGCGCCGCCATTGGCGGCCAGCGCGGCCACGATGTCGCCGGGTTCGGCCAGCCGGCCGGGACCGGATTCACCTTCGGCCAGCGGGCCATCGACCGGGCCGATCACCTGCGCACCACGCTGGCGCAGCAGGGCGATGTTGGCTTGGGTGGCCGGATGCAGCCACATGCGATGGTTCATCGCCGGGCAGATCGTCAGCGGTGCGGTGCTGGCCAGGCACAGGGTGCTGACCAGGTCATCGGCATGGCCCTGGGCCAGCCGGGCCAGCAGATCGGCGGTTCCCGGCGCGACCACGATGCGGTCCGCCCAGCGGGCCAGCTCGATGTGGCCCATGGCCTGTTCGGCGGCGCTGTCCCACAGCGTGGTGCGGGTCGGCTGCCCGGACAGGGCCTGGAAACTGAGGGGGGTGACGAACTGCTGGGCGCCGGCGGTCATCGCCACCTGCACCTGGGCGCCCGCATCACGCAGGCGTCGCACCAGTTCCAGGGCCTTGTAGGCCGCGATCCCGCCTCCGACGCACAACAGCAGTTTCTGGCCTTCCAGCGCGCGGCCGGGCGCGGGGGAAGCGTTGGGGGAGTCAGCCACCTGGAATTCCTGTGCAAACGAGGGCATTAGCTTACCCGATGGTCGGTAATGTCCCGGTGCACAGCGCACATAGCGGGCAGCTATCAGCAGATGGGACTTGCACCACAGCGCTTCCGGGGTTCAAGACACTGCGATTCGGAACTTTCCTATACCTGTAGGCCGGCCACGTTTGCAGAATCGTCAGTGGCCGCCGCAGGTGTGCCGCTTCGCTTTTCGAGGATTCCGCGTGCACCCGCGCATCATCATCGCCGACGACCATCCCGTCGTCCTGCACGGCATCCGCATCGTGCTGCAGACCCACCTGATGGAGGTCGTCGGCAGCGCGCGTGACGGCGCCGAGCTGCTGCAGCTGGTCGAGCACCACGGCTGCGACGCGGTGCTGACCGACCTCTCCATGCCGGGCACCGGCCCGGATGGCCCGGAACTGATCGCTGAACTGCGCGCACGCCACCCGCGCATGCCCGTGGTGGTGCTTACCGGCGCCCGCCACCCCGGCCTGCTCGATGGCCTGCTGCGTGAGGGTGTCAGCGGCCTGGTCGACAAGTGCGCCGATTTCGGCGAGTTGCCGCAGGCCCTGAACGCGGCCATGGCAGGGCAGGTGTTCGTCTCGCAGCAGCTGCGCCACCACCTGCAGGCGCGCGACCTGATGTTCGCGCGCGAACCGGCGGCGCTGTCCGCCCGCGAACAGGAAGTGCTGGACCTGTTGGCCGCCGGGCTGAAAGTGAACGCCATCGCCGTCCACTGCGGCCGCAGCCCCAAGACGATCAGCCGGCAGAAGGCCGAGGCCAAGCGCAAGCTGGGGCTGCAGAACAACCAGGAGCTGTTCGCCTACCTGCAGTCGCGACGCGACTGAGGCAACGGCCGACCCGGGCATGCGTCCTGCCCTGATGGGCCGCATCGCCCCCACTGGCGATGATGCAGGCATGCCCATCCACGACTGGCCCGAACAGGAACGTCCCCGCGAGAAGCTGATCGCACGCGGCCCCGCCACGCTGTCCGACGCAGAACTGCTGGCACTGTTCCTCGGCTCCGGCTTCGGTGGACGCGATGCGGTGCAGACCGCGCGCGACCTGCTGCAGGCGCACGGTCCCCTGCGTGTGCTGCTGGACCGCCCGGCCCGCGAGCTGGCCCGGTTGCCGGGGCTGGGCCCTGCTCGAAGCTGTGCACTGGCCGCCGGGCTGGAACTGGCCCACCGCTATCTGGCGGCCGAACTTCAGCAGGGCGAGGCCGTCGGCAACAACCCGGCTGCGGTCGGCCGCTATCTGCAGCACCGCCTGCGCGGCCAGGCCCGCGAGATCTTCATGGCGCTGTTCCTGGACAACCGCCACCGCCTGATCGCCTGCGAAGAACTGTTCCAGGGCACCATCAATGCCGCCCCGGTCTATCCCCGCGAGGTGGTGCGTCGAGCCCTGCTGCACAATGCGGCAGCGGTGATCCTCAGCCACAATCATCCTTCCGGCGACCCCGAGCCCTCCGGCGCCGACACCCGCATCACCGATGAACTGCAGCAGGCGCTGGCACTGGTGGACGTGCGCCTGCTCGACCACTTCGTGGTCGGCGAGGGCCGCCCCGTTTCATTTGCTGAACGGGGCCTGCTGTCCCCGCCCCAGCCGCGCCTGTTCGGCTGAACGGCCCTGGTCAGGGCCGGGCGGGCGCCCCGCAGGCATGTCCTGGTCAGCGTGGGCGCGGGCATCTGCGCTAAAATGGGCGATTCCGCCGCTCATTCTCACAGCAGGCCTCGTGAAAAATCTCCTCCGCGCCCTGATCAGCCAAGGCATCGAAGCCTTGCGCGCCAATGGCACCCTGCCCGCCGACTCCCTGCCGCCGGACTTCGTGGTCGAGCGCCCGAAGACCCGTGACCACGGCGACTTCGCCACCAACGCCGCGATGCTGCTGGCCAAGGCCGCGCGCAGCAATCCGCGCGCACTGGCACAGGCGCTGGTCGAGGCGCTGCCGCGCAGCGAGGACGTCAGCAAGGTCGAGATCGCCGGCCCCGGCTTCATCAACTTCCATCTGGCCCCGGCCGCGTACCAGCGCGAAACCGCCTCGGTCATCAAGGAAGCCCACGACTACGGCCGCAACCTGTCCGGCAATGGCCGCACGGTGGGCGTGGAGTATGTGTCGGCCAACCCGACCGGCCCGCTGCATGTCGGCCATGGCCGCGCAGCGGCGATCGGCGACTGCGTGGCCCGCGTGCTCGATGCCAACGGCTGGAACGCCAAGCGCGAGTTCTACTACAACGACGCTGGCGTGCAGATCGAGAACCTGGCGCTGTCCACCCAGGCGCGGATCAAGGGCATCGCACCCGATCAGGACGGCTGGCCGGAAGGCGGCTACCGCGGTGAGTACATCGCCGATGTCGCCCGCGCCTACATGGCCGGTGCCAGCGTCGACCTGGAAGGCAGCACCGTGGTCGGCGCCAAGGACCCGGACGACATGCAGGCAATCCGCCGCTTCGCCGTGGCCTACCTGCGCAACGAGCAGAACCTGGACCTGGCCGCGTTCGGTGTCGACTTCGACATCTACTTCCTGGAAAGCTCGCTGTACGCCGACGGCAAGGTTGCCGAAGCGGTGGCCAAGCTGCAGGCGTCCGGCCACACCTATGAGGAAGGCGGCGCGCTGTGGCTGCGCAGCACCGACTTCGGTGACGACAAGGACCGCGTGATGCGCAAGTCCGACGGCACCTTCACCTACTTCGTGCCGGACGTGGCCTACCACCTGTCCAAGTGGCAGCGCGGCTACGAGCGCGCGATCACCGAACTGGGCGCCGACCATCACGGCTCGCTGGCGCGCGTGCGCGCCGGCCTGCAGGCGATGGAAGTGGGCATCCCGCAGGGCTGGCCGGAATACGTGCTGCACCAGATGGTCACGGTCATGCGCGGCGGCGAGGAAGTGAAGCTGTCCAAGCGTGCCGGCAGCTACTTCACCCTGCGCGACCTGATCGAGGAAGCCGGCCGCGATGCGACCCGCTGGTTCCTGATCGCGCGCAAGCCCGATTCGCAGCTGACCTTCGACATCGACCTGGCGCGCCAGCAGAGCAACGACAATCCGGTGTTCTACGTGCAGTACGCGCACGCCCGTGTCTGCAGCCTGCTGCGCCAGGCGCAGGAAAAGGGCCTGGTGTACGAGCAGGGCAATGGCCTGGCCAACCTTGGCCACCTGGCCGACGATGCCTCGCTGCTGTTGATGAACGAGATCTCGCGCTATCCGGAAGTGGTGGAAGCGGCCGGCGTGGCGCTGGAGCCGCACCTGGTGGCGCAGTACCTGCGTGAATTGGCGCATGCCTTCCACACGTGGTATCACGGGACGCCGGTGCTGGTGGAAGACGCCGCCGATCGCAACGCCAAGCTGACCCTGGCCTGCGCGGCGCGCCAGGTGCTGGCCAACGGCCTTGAACTCCTGGGCGTGAGCGCCCCGGAAAAAATGTAAGCATCAGGAGACGCAGTACACATGGCAGCACGACGCGGCAAAACCCAGGCACGACGCAACAGCAGCAGCCAGGGCACACCCGGATGGGTGTGGCTGGTGGCCGGTGTGGCGATCGCCGCCGTGGTGTTCCTGGCGGCGCCGAACCTGTTCAAGGGCGAAGGCGACGGCTTCCTGCGCGCCGGTCCGCAGCCGAACCCGAACGCGCAGCCGGCCCCGGTTGCTGATGCAGACAGCGATGTCGGCAGCCAGCCAGCCGCGCAGCCGGCCACGCCGAAGCCGGCCGAACCGGAGAAGCCCGCGGCGACGCAGTACGACTTCTACACCCTGCTGCCGGGCAAGGAAGTGGAAATGTCCGACGCCGAACTGGCCGCCAGCGCGCGTGCCGAGGACCAGCGCCGGGCCAAGGCCGAAGCGTCGCGCGCGCAGGCCGCGCTGGAGGGCAAGCCGGTGCCGCCGGCGAGCACGGCCACGCCGGCACCGACCGCAACGGCCAGCGTCGCCAGCACCGCACCGGTGACCGCGAGCAACCGTCCGCTGCCGGCACCGCTGAGCGAGCGCCCGGCCGCGGCAACCCCGCCGGCCAGCACCGCACCGGCGTCGACCAGCACGGCCGCCACCCCCGCGCCGCGCGCGGAAGCCGCGCCCACCGCGCCGGCGACCACTGCCGCACCGGCGCCCGCCGACAACGCCCGCTACATCCTGCAGGCAGGTGCCTTCGGTGCGTCCGGCGACGCCGAAGCCACCAAGGCCAAGCTGGCCATGATGGGCCTGGCGGCACGCGTGGAGTCGGCGCAGATCAACGGCAAGACCGTGTATCGCGTGCGCATGGGGCCGTACGGCAGCGCCGGCGAACTGTCTGAAGCGAAGCAGAAGCTGGATGGCACCGGCCTGCAGGCGATGGCCATCAAGGCGCAGTGACGTTCTGCGGGACTGCATGAAGAAAGCCGGGCATTGCCCGGCTTTTTTTGTTTCTGCCGAGTCGAGCATGGCTCGACTCCACACACGGCGTCAGCCCTCGCGGGCGACCTGGAACCCGGCGAAGGACTGGCTGACCGGCATCAGCTCCAGGCGATTGATGTTCAGGTGCGGTGGCAGCGTGGCCACCCAGAAGATCTGTTCGGCGATGTCTTCGGCGGTCATCGGATTGGCACCGCTGTACAGCTTGTCCGATGCATTCTGGTCGCCATGGGTGCGGACCACGGTGAACTCGGTCTCGGCCATGCCCGGCTCGATCGTGGTCACGCGCACGCCGGTGCCGTGCAGGTCCGAACGCAGGCCCAGCGAGAACTGGCTGACGAAGGCCTTGGTGCCACCGTAGGCGTTGCCACCCGGGTACGGGTAGACGCCGGCCACCGACGAGATGTTGATGATCGCACCCTTGCGCTCCACCAGCTGCGGCAACAGGCGGTGGGTCAGGGTCACCAGCGCGGTGATGTTGGTGTCGATCATCGTGGTCCAGTCCGACAGCCTGGCGCTCTGTGCCGGTGCGGTGCCCTGCGCCAGACCGGCGTTATTGACCAGCAGGTCGATCTCGCCGAAGGCCGGCGGCAGCGCCAGCAGGGCCGCCTCCATCGCCACCGGATCGCGGATGTCGAAGGCGGCGGCGTGCACCACGTCCTTGCCATAGCGCTCGACCAGCGGTTGCAGGCGTTCGCCGCGGCGGCCGGTGGCGATCACTTTCCAGCCGGCCTGGGCGAAGCGGTGGACGGCGGCGGCGCCGAAGCCGGACGTGGCGCCGGTAATCAGGACAGTGCGGGTCATCAGGCAACTCCAGGGGGAAAACCAGATCCCCATTCTGGCACCGTCCGGCAGCACCCGTGTTGCCGGATCGGCCAGATCCGGGGCGGCGACCCCACGTGTCGGGGTGACCGGTACAATTGCGCCATGATCAACAATGATGTCCTGCGCAGCGTGCGCTACTCCCTGGACCTGGGTGACCAGCACGTGGTCACCCTGTGCCAGATGGCCGACCCGGCCTTCGCCGTGGATACCGAGCAGGTGAAGGCCTGGCTGCGCCGCGAGGACGAAGCCGGTTTCGAGGCGATGAACGACAGCGCACTGGCGCACTTCCTCGATGGCCTGATCGTGCACCTGCGCGGTCGCGACGAGAGCCAGCCGCAGCGTGCGGTGGAAACCCGCATCGACAACAACCTGGTGCTGAAGAAGCTGCGCGTGGCCTTCCAGCTGCGCGACGTGGACCTGATGGAGATCTTCGCCAGCGCCGGCTTCAACGTGTCCAAGTCGGAAGTCGGTGCGTTGTTCCGCCAGCCCGGGCACACCAACTACCGGCGCTGCCTGGACCAGATGCTGCGCAACTTCCTCAAGGGCCTGAGCCTGCGCCTGCGCGGCTGAGCACGGCCTCGACGAAGGCGCGCGCGGCCGGCGTCGGCAGCCGCTGCCAGACCAGGTGTACGCGCCGGGTCGGGGTCGGCTGCAGTGGAATCTGAACCACGCCCTGGAAACCTTCGGCGATCAACGCCGGCACGATGCCCACCGCCAATCCGTGGCGGACGAAGCGCTCGACCAGTTCCATCAGGTTGACCTCGAAACGCACCGTGTGCGGCAGGCCAGCGGCGGCGAAGGCATCGTCGGTCTGCCGGCGCGCACCGGTACCGCGCGGGAAGTCGACCAGCGCTTCATCCTGCAGTGCGGTCAATGGCAGCCGCGTGCGCCCGGCGAGCCGGTGCGACGGCGCCAGTACCGCTACCAGATCCTCCTCCTGCAGCACCTGGTGGCAGACGCCATCCAGCGCTGCCGACGGCGCCAGGCCGACCAGTGCCACATCCAGCGCGCGCGACTGCACCTGTGCGATCAGGTCTTCGCTCTTGTCCACGCGCAGCTGGAACTCCACCTGTGGGTGCACCCGCTGGAAGGCCGCCAGCATCGCCACGACGTCGATGTCGGTCAGCGAAGAAATCTGCCCGATGGCCAGCAGGCCACGCACTTCGCCACTGACGGCGGCCACGTCGGCGCGCAGGTGGCGCAGGCTGGCCAGCACCTGGCGTGCGTGCACCAGCAACGTCTCGCCGGCGGCGGTAGCCCGCACCTGGCGTGGCAGGCGCTCGAACAGCGTGGCACCCAGTTCCTGTTCCAGGTGGGCGATCTGGTGGCTGAGCGCGGACTGCACCACGTGGCAGCGCTCGGCGGCACGGGTGAAGTTGCCCTCCTCGGCCAGGGCGACGGCAAACTCGAGCTGCTTGAGGTTCATCCAGCTATCTTGTTTTCAGATGACAAGGATGATGATGATTCATTTCCATCATGACCGCAGCAGGCGGACACTGTGCACCCCGCTTCCTGGAACACCGCGTGAGCCCCTCCCTTCCCCCTCTGCACCGCTGGCAGGTGCTGCTGATGTCGGTCGCCACCGGCGTGGCCGTGGCCAGCAACTACTATGCGCAACCGCTGCTGCACACCATCGCAGATGCCTTCGGCGTGCCGTTCGGCCAGGTCGGCATGGTGGTTACCGCAGCACAGCTGAGCTATGCCGCCGGACTGATCCTGCTGGTGCCACTGGGTGACCTGTTCGAGCGCCGCCGCTTGATCGTGGTGATGAGCCTGCTGTCGGCCGGTGGCCTGGTGATCAGTGCCTGCGCGCCGTCGCTGGCCTGGCTGCTGGTCGGGACCGCAATCACCGGACTGTTTTCGGTGGTGGCACAGGTGCTGGTGCCGTTCGCGGCCACGCTGGCCGCGCCGGAACATCGTGGCCGCGTGGTCGGCACGCTGATGAGTGGCCTGCTGCTGGGCATCCTGCTGGCGCGTACCGTGGCCGGCCTGCTTTCCAGCCTGGGTGACTGGCGCCTGGTGTATGCCATCGCTGCCGGCACCCTGGTGCTGACCGCACTGGCATTGCAGCGCGGCCTGCCGCGATTCCACCACAGCGCCGGCCTGGGCTATTTCGCCTTGCTGCGCTCGATCGGCGTGCTGTTCGTGCAGGAGCCGGTGCTGCGCCAGCGCACCCTGCTGGGCGCCTGCAGCTTTGCCATGTTCGCGATTTTCTGGACCCCGCTCGCGTTCCTGCTGGCGCAGCCACCGTACGCCTACAGCGATGCCACCATCGGCCTGTTCGGGCTGGTCGGTGCAGCCGGTACGCTGGCGGCCGGCCTGGCCGGGCGCATGTCCGATCGCGGCCAGACCGGACGCGCCACTGCCATCGCGCTGGTGCTGTTGCTGCTGTCGTGGCTGCCACTGGGGCTGTCGGCCCACTCGCTGCTGGCGCTGCTGATCGGCGTGGTGGTGCTGGACCTGGCCGCACAGCTGCTGCACGTCAGCAACCAGAATCTGATCTATGCGCTGCAGCCCGCGGCGCGCAACCGCCTCAATGCCGGCTACATGACCGGCTACTTCATCGGCGGCTCGCTGGGTTCGCTGCTGTCGGCGCAGGTCTACCAGCGCTACGGTTGGACCGGCGTCTGCGTGGCCGGTGCCGCCGTGGCCGTGCTGGCCCTGCTGCTGTGGCTGCCCGGCGCGCTGCGCGCGCGCCAGGCGGCATCGTCGAACTAGAAGCTGCCCTGCAGCGCCAGCTCCCAGCGTCCACCGGCATTGCCCGGGAACAGTCGCTTGGCCGCGCTGTCGGTGTCATGCACGGTGACGCGCAGCTCCCATGCCGGAGTCAGCGTGGCAATGGCACTGAGCTGGCCATGCAGGTAATCCGGGCCCTGCGCGGTGGCCAGCCAGTACTGGCCCACCGCTGCTTCCAGGCGGACGCGTTCGTGCAGCGGCACACGCACGCCCAGCTGGGCATAGGTTCCGCGATGGCCACCGGCCAACGCATCGTTGGAATGCGCGACCTGCAGCCAGGCGCGCTGCTTCCAGGTCACGGTGGTGTTGAGTTCGGTCCAGTCCAGCGCACGACCGGTACCCGGATACACATAGCGGGTCAGGTTCGCATCCAGCGTCCAGTCCGGTGCCAGCGCGCCGGACCAGCCCGCCACCAGGTCGAACTCGCTGCGCGCGCCATTGTCCGGCTTGAACGAGACGTTGGACCCCCACACGCTGGCGTACCAGCCCGATGGGATCGAGATCTTCGCGCCGGCTTGCACCGCCGGGTCACCATCGCTCTGCGAGCTGCCGCGCCACACGTAGTCACTGGTCAAGGCCGCACTGCCACTGACCTGCACCTGTGCCTGCGCGCTGCCCATGCCAAGCAGCCCTGCCAGGGCGGCCACCACCGCCGCCATCATCCCCTTGCTGTTCACTGCACTGTGTTCCTCGTCGAAGGCGGTCATGCCGCCGGGACGGCAGTGTCCAGCGCGTGGCCGTAACGGATCGAGGGTGCGGCCCGGGCCGCGGCGCAAATTCGGCGTAAATCCCGTGGATCGGGGCCATGCGCCAGCGGCGCGGTATCATGGCGCCCTGTTTCCAGGAACCAACCGCGTGGACGCCATCCTGACCCCGGTATCGATCGGCGAGCTGATCGACAAGATCACCATTCTCCAGATCAAGGCCGAGCGCATCGACGATGCCGCCAAGCTGGCCAACGTGCGCACCGAGCTGGACGGCCTGCTGCCCCTGTTGCAGCAGCAGCTGCAGGCACAGCCGGCCCTGGCCGCGCTGCAGCAGCAGTTGAAGGCGATCAACGAGCGTATGTGGGACATCCAGGACCAGCTGCGCGACAAGGAAGCGGCCCAGGTGTTCGATGATGCATTCATCCAGCTGGCACGCGGTGTCTATGGCACCAATGGCGAGCGCGTGCAGGTGAAGAACGAGATCAACCGCTTGGCCGGTTCTGCACTGGTGGAAGAGAAGCAGTACCAGGGCGAGTAACGCCGCTCATCCGCATTCCAGCAGGTGGCGGAAGCGGAACAGGTCACCGTCCCCGCGGATGCCGAGCTTGCGGTAGGCCGAGGTTTTCTGCGAGCTGATCGTGCTGGCTGAACGCCCCGATCGCAGGGCCATTTCGCTGGTGCTGACCCCTTTCAGCACCAGCCCGAGCACTTCCCGTTCGCGCTGGCTCAACGGCACCAGTGCCGGGGCCGGCATTCTGCGTGCACGCGTGCCCGGCAGGTTCAGTTCCGCGCGCAGCTCTGGTGGCACGAAGCGCCCTCCCCGGGCGACCACATCAATGGCACGCAGCAGCACGTCCGGTGGCGTCGACTTGGACAGGAAGCCGCGCGCACCGGCACGCATCGCGGTGGCCACCGTGCTGGCATTGCAGTGTGCCGAGAGCACCAGCACCGGCAGTGCCGGCCAGCGCTGCGACAGCACGTGCAACAGGGCCAACCCATCGCCCAGGTCGCCCATGGGCAACGCATCGATCAGCAGCAGGTCGACACACGTCGGGCTGCGCTCCAGCAGGTGCAGCAGGTGCGCCTCGCTGGACAGGCTCACCCGTACCTGCACACCCGCGTGCTGGCGCAGCAGCACTTCCACGCCCAACCGCAGTACCGGGTGCGGGTCCAGCAGCGCCAGGCGTCGTGGCCGATCAGGCAGCAGAGGCGGGAGGGTCAGCGGCATTGCGGCATGTCCAGGCAACATGGGACATCCAACGTAGGTCGGTGCCCGCAGCGGCGGAATCCAATTCCTTGCAATGGCTGGCCCGCGCATTCCGCCAGTCAGACAGCATTCCGGTTTGCCACGGCGCAAACGCAACAGGCCCGGCAAATGCCGGGCCTGTTGGGGCGTCTCCAGCGCGCAATCGCGCCGAGGCAGCAATTACCAGCTGAAGCGCGGGCCGACGGTGTATTCCTTGTCGCCGTGGCGGTTCATCTTCAGCTCGCCGTTCAGGCCCCAGTTCTGGTTCAGCTTGACCTGACCACCCAGGCGGCCGTACCACTGGCCATCCGGATTGACGCCGTGCTTCTTGGCGTAGTCTTCGTAACCGACCATGCCGTAGACCTCGGCGTGGGCGCCGAAGGCAGTGCGGATACCGGCTTCAGCGCTGTAGCCGTTGAAGTCCAGACCGTGCTTGCGGTCGAACTTCTGGTAGGCAACGCGGGCAACGAAGTCGGTGCTCGGAGCGATTTCAACGTTGTAGCCGGCACCGACCTTCCACTGGTCAACCTTCAGGTTGGTGTGGTCGATTTCCTGGCGGCTGTATTCGCCGAAGGCGTGGAAGTTCGGCAGGAAGCCGTAGGAACCCTTCACGCCCCAGCCGTCGGCCTTGATGCCTTCAACGTCGGTCTTGGCGTAGTCGGCTTCGGCGTAGTTGTAGGACAGGTTCTCAGCAGCCGAAGCGGTGAACGGCAGGGCAGCGGCCAGGGCCAGAGCAATCAGCGAATTCTTCATGGGGGTACACCTTTACTTTCTTATGGTGTGCAGCAGCGCCAGGGCGCCATCGCATCGGGAATGTAAATTCTCCGTTATTCGCCACAACGCTCCCTGAAAACAGCGGTCTTCGCATTGCTGAATTTTTTGGCTTGATTCAGGCTGCGTCTGGCATACGCGCGCGGCGCGCGTGCATTTTTCAGGTTTCTTCACCGTCCACCGTTGTCGATCCCCGATCCCCTGGTTCGTCGTGTACCTGAAGGCCGTGCATGTGGCACGGTCCATCCGGAGGCAGGCAATGAGCTACATCGACGGTTTCGTCCTGGCGGTGCCCACCGCCAACAAGGAGAAGTTCCTCGCCCATGCACGCACAGGGGATCCCGTTTTCATCGAGTACGGCGCGCTGCGCGTGGTCGAGTGCTGGGGCGATGACGTGCCGCACGGCAAGACCACCGACTTCTTCGGCGCGGTGAAAGCCACGCCGGATGAGACGGTGGTGTTTTCCTGGATCGAATGGCCGGACAAGCCGACCCGCGACGCCGGCATGAAGAAGATTATGGAGGACCCGCGGTTTGATCCAACGAAGAATCCGATGCCGTTCGACGGCGCGCGGATGATCTACGGCGGCTTCGTGCCGCTCTACGAGCTGACGCGCTGAACCCGGCGGACGTGCTCAGCGCGCGTCCGTTTCATCGCTGGCAGCAGCATGGCCGGCGCCCAGTGCGGCGCCGGCACCGAGGCCCATGCCGCCCATGCCGGCGCCCATTCCACCACCACCGCCACCGCCTGCACGGCCGCCCTTGGCATCGCCGTCGTTACGGCCCTTGCCGCCACCACTGGCAACGGGCCGGGTCGGCCCCTGCGGTGGAATCTGCAGATCGGCCGGAATCGGGGCCAGATCCAGCGCTTCGCGCACGAAGTCGCGCAGCGAGACCACCAGTTCGTGGGTATGCACCGGCCGCCCCTGTGCCAGTTCGTTGGCGGCACGCGTGGCCAGCCGCACCTGTTCGTCGGTGCCCAGCAGCAGGATGTCCGACAGCGCGGCCTCGACCGCATCGCGGATGCGCCGCGCACGGTCCGAGCGCGGCTCGGCGATGCCGTCGGCATCTTCGCGCTGGCGCAGGTCGCGACGATGGCTGGGATCCACGCCCAGCTCGCCGGTGAACGAACCGCCCAGGGTCTTGTAGGCGGCCATCAGCGTGCGCAGCCGTTCGTTGATCTGCCGGTTCTCGCGCTCGCGGCGCTGCTGCAGGGTCTGCATCACCAGCAGGCGGATGCCGACGCCGAGCAGGGTGATCAGGACCAGGCCGGCCAACGTGGACAGCACGCCCTGCCAGGAACTGAAGTCGATACCGCGCATGATCGGGGCTCCGGCGGGAAGAACCTGCATCTTGCCCCAGGTAGCGCCCCAGAAACGCGAAAGGCCCTACCACCCGGTGGGTGGCAGGGCCTTCGGTCACGGCGCGATTACTTGCGCTTGGCGACCTTGCGCACGGCCTTCTTGGCCGGAGCCTTCTTGGCGGCGACCTTCTTCAGCGGCGCAGCCTTCCTGGCGACCGTCTTGCGGGTGGCGGCAACCTTCCTGCCCACCGCCTTCTTGGCGACGGCGGTCTTCTTGCCGACAGCCTTCTTGGCGACGGCGGCCTTCTTGCCAACAGCCTTCTTGGCGACGGCAGCCTTCTTGCCGACAACCTTCTTGGCGGCCGCGGTCTTCTTGGTGGCGACCTTCTTGGTGACGGCAACCTTCTTGCCGACAACCTTCTTCGCAGCCACGGCCTTCTTGCCGGCGACCTTCTTGGCGGCGACGGTCTTCTTGGCCACAGCCTTCTTGGCGGTGGCGACCTTCTTGCCGACCACCTTCTTGGCGGCCGCGGTCTTCTTGGCAACGGTCTTCTTCGCGACGGCGGCCTTCTTGGTGGCGGCCTTCTTCACGGTGGCGACCTTCTTGCCGGCAGCCTTGGTGGCCTTCTTGGCGGCAGCGGCCTTCTTGGTCACAGCCTTGCCTGCAGCGGCCTTCTTCTTGGCCACTTCCTTCTTCAGGGCAGCGGCTTCGGCCTTGGCGTTCTTCTTGGCCGCTTCCAGCTTCTTCTTGGCATTGGCAACGGTCTTGCCGACCGACTTGGCGGCCTTGTCGGCCTTCTTGGCAACGGTCTTCTCGACCTTGGCCACGGCCTTCTTGGCCTTGGCAACGCGGGTACCGGCCGCCTTGGTGGCGCGCTTGACGGTCTTCTTGACCGACTTCACGGCGTCTTCGGCGGCGTGGGCGATGGTCTCGCCAACGTTGGTGGCGGCTTCTTTGACGTTCTCGACGGCGTCGGTCACGACCGACACACCATTACCGTTGCTCATGTTGCCCTCCTGGGGGCCTTAAGTATCAAAACGGGGCGATGCTATACCGACATTGACGATCGTGGAACGGGGCACGCGCCCGCAATCGCATCTGATGCGACGGCCATGGTGTAGCCCACCACTGCCGCAGAAGCGGCGGGTTCACAGGAAACCCCTTTTTTTAAGGGCTACGCCACAGCAAGCGCGTGGTCGAAGATGGCCGTTGCGTGCCGTTGCACGGACGCGGCATCCGATGCGTGCTGTGGCGCATTGCGGCACCCGGTTGCGCGGAACTGCGCAGGTATCGGTCTGTGTCGGCGCCCCCGGCGATCGTCTTCGGTGGTGCAGGCGTCGCCTGTGCGGTGTCGCCACAGCCATGCTGTCAGCCTCCTCACTCGCCTTTCGCGGCCTGCGGTTTTCATGGCGCATTTATCCAGATCGCGACACACTCATTCAGCTTGTTTTACCGTAGGGCCGAATCGCCCCCACCCACGCCAGCGAACCGACAACCATGCGACCGCTTCCCACCCTGCTTACGCTCGCAATCGCCGCCGCCTTCGGTGGCTTCGTTGCCACCGGCATCAATGCCCACCTGGACAACCGTGCCGATGCAGCACCGCTGCCAGCGGTGCTGCCGACCACCGCCGCGTTGCCGGCCGCGGTGGCCGGACAGGCGGTGCCTTCGCTGGCGCCGATGCTGGAAAAGGCGATGCCGGCCGTGGTCAGCGTCAACACCAAGCAGGTGGTGCGCGTGCGCAACCCGTTCTTCAACGACCCGTTCTTCCGCCGCCTGTTCCCGGATATCCCGCAGGAGCGCATCAACGAATCGCTGGGCTCGGGCGTGATCATCGACGCCAAGGAAGGCCTGGTGCTGACCAACCACCATGTCATCGACAACGCCGATGACGTGCAGGTGACACTGGCCGACGGGCGCACGGTGAAGGCCGAGTTCCTCGGTTCGGACCGCGATACCGACATCGCGCTGATCCGCATCCCGGCGCAGAACCTGACCGACATCAAGCTCGGCAACAGCGACCAGCTGCGGGTCGGTGACTTCGTGGTGGCCATCGGCAACCCGTTCGGCTTCAGCCAGACGGTCACCTCGGGCATCGTCTCGGCGGTGGGCCGCAGCGGCATCCGTGGCCTGGGCTACCAGAACTTCATCCAGACCGATGCGTCAATCAACCCCGGCAATTCCGGTGGCGCCCTGGTCGACCTGCAGGGCCAGCTGGTCGGCATCAATACCGCCAGCTTCAACCCGCAGGGCAGCATGGCCGGCAACATCGGCCTGGGCCTGGCGATTCCGTCCAACCTGGCGCGCAGCGTGGTCGACCAGCTGGTCAAGCACGGCGTGGTGGTACGCGGCACGCTGGGCGTGGAGAGCCAGAACCTGACCGCGCAGATCGCGCAGGGGCTGGGCCTGGGCGAAACGCGCGGTGCGCTGATCACCCGCGTGCTGGCCGGTTCGGCGGCCGCCGCGGCCGGGTTGAAGCCGGGCGACGTGGTGGTCTCGGCCAACGGTCAACGCGTGGACAGCGCCGAAGCCCTGCACAACGTGGAAGGCCTGGCTGCGGTCGGCAGCCCGATGACGCTGGATGTACGCCGCGAAGGCAAGCCCGTGCAGATCAAGGCCACGCTGAAGGAACAGGCGCGTGCGGTCACCGGCGAGAGCCTGGACCCGCGGTTGACCGGTGCCACCTTCGTCGACCTGCCCGAGTCGCTGCGACAGTCGGGTGTCGGCGGCGTGCTGGTCAGCGAGGTCAAGCGTGGCAGCCGCGCGGCCAGCAACGGCCTGCAGCAGGGCGACATCATCACCGACGCCACCGTGGGTGAATTCGCCGACCTGGCCAGCTGGCGCGCCAACTTCCAGCAGCGCCCGCCGACCCTGGTGGTGCGCGTGCTGCGCAACAATGGCCAGCAGCAGGGCCAGCTCGTGATGCGCTGATCGCCCTGCCGTAACACCCCCTATACCCCGGCAATGCTATTGCTGTCAGTCCAGGTCGGCACCGCCGACACCCGTTCCCCCATCGCAACAGGAGTGATTCGATGAGCCCCACCAATACCGAGAACCTGAAGGAACACCTGGGTGAAGCCGGTTCCCACCTGAAGCAGGCCGCCACGGCCGCCGGCGGTGCGATCAAGGGCGCAACCGGTGCCGCGACCGACGAGCTGCGCATCGGCAAGGCCAACGTCAAGGCCGAACTGTCCGACAGCGCACTGTCTGGCCTGGCCGCCGCCGAATTCGGTGGTGCCGCTGCCAAGGAACAGGTTGACGCGTTGATGGACAAGGGCAAGGACCTGATCGACAGCGCCGCCGAGTTGATCCGTGAGCGTCCGCTGGCTTCGTTCGGCGTCGCCTTCGCTGCCGGCTGGATCATCGCCAAGCTGGCCCGCGGCAGCAGCGACAAGTAAGCCGCGGCGTGAGCGAAGACAACGCGCAAGCCCCTGATCCGGCGGCCACCCCGCCGCTGGATGAGAGCATCCGCCAGGTCGGCGCGGCCGGTCGTGCAGCCGCCGATTCGGCCAAGCACACCGTGCGCTCGCTGCGCCGGCTGGCCTCGGCCGACTTCGCCCTGGCCCGCAGCGCCTTCGGCCGTGCGCTGGCCTGGGCCGGCGTGGCGATCGTATTTGGTGCCTCGGCCTGGCTGCTGATGGCGGCCACCCTCATCGCCCTGCTGCAGAGCTGGGGCCTTAGCTGGCTGCAGGCGCTGCTGATCACCTCGCTGCTGAGCCTGGCCGTCACCGGCTACGCGATCTGGCGGGTGTCCTACTTCTTCCACCACACCGGCATGCATGCCACCCGGCGCCAGCTGTCACGCCTGGGCCTGTTCGACGAGCCCAGCGAAGACGACCCCGATGCCGGCGTGCAGCTGCCCGAGGGCAAGCCATGAAGTTCGGCGCGCTGCAGCGGCGGGTGAAACGCTGCGAACAGGTGGTGACCGTGCGCTTGGGCGAGACCCAGGACCACTGGTCCACGCTCAGCGACGTCTGGCGAAAGGGCTGGTCGCCGTTGCGCATCGTGGTGGTCGGCCTGGCCGGTGGCTTCATCGCCGGCAAGCTGGAAGTGCCCGGCAAGGTCAACGGTGCGCGCTGGCTGCAGATGGTCGGTTCGGTCTCGAACCTGTTCGCCAGTGCCCAGGCGGCGTTTGCCACGGCGATGGCGGCACAGGCTGCAGCGACCGCCGACGACGCGGCCGAAGAAGCCGACGATGCCAGCGAACAGGCACAGGCGGCGGCCTCCGCCGCCAACGCACGGCCGGCACCTGCCCCCCGCCCGGAACCCGAACCGGAACCGCGCGAACCGCGCCCGGCCGAAGCCGCCACCGAGCTGTCCGAACGTTGATCCATGCACTCCGCCGCGCCGATCGCGGCCGGCGGATAATGCGCTCCCCTTCCCGGTTGGTGCGTCGATGAGCGAGTCCCTCCTGTCCCCGTCACCAGCCGATCCGCAGGATGCGGAGGCACCGCTGCCGCCCCCGTCGCGTCCACGCGGGCCGATGTCGCTGGTGGTCCTGGCCACCCTGGCGGTGGGCTACACGCTGTGGGCCGCGCAGGACATCATCCTGCCGGTGCTGCTGGCGGTGTTCTTCGCACTGGTCGGCAACCCGATCCTGCGCCTGCTGCAGAAGCTGTGGATTCCGCGCGCGCTGGGCGCACTGCTGATCCTCGGCGCCGGGCTGGGCGTGACCGGGTCGCTGGCGGTGCAGTTGATCGGTCCGGCGATGGAATGGGCGCAGGAAGCACCGCAGCAGCTGCGCAAGGTGGCCCGGCAGGTGCAGGACCTGACCAAGCCGGTGCAGCAGGCCAACCAGGCGGCGGAAAACTTCGCCCGCGTGGCCGGCGGTGACAGCAACCACAAGGTGCAGGTGATCCGCACCCAGCTGGACGATCCATACCGCATGCTGACCCGTGCACCGCGCCTGGCCGCGTCGGTGCTGGCGGTGGTGCTGCTGACCCTATTCTTCATGATCTACGGGCAGAGCCTGCAGCGCGCAGCGATCGCCCTGTTCCCGAACCGCCAGCAGCAGCGGTTCACCACCGACATCCTGCGTTCGATCGAACGGGAGGTCTCGCGTTACGTGCTGACCATCAGCGTCATCAACACCCTGGTCGGGCTGGTGTTCGCCGGCGTGCTGATGCTGCTCGGCATCGGCCTGCAGGAAGCACTGCTGTGGGGCACGGTGGCTGCACTACTGAACTTCGCCCCGTACGTGGGTCCGCTGATCGGCGTGGCGCTGATGCTGTTGATGGGCTTCGTCGAGTTCCGCGACCCGCTGCAGGCCCTGCTGCCGGCCGCCGCCTACCTGGGCCTGCACACCCTGGAAGGGCAGATGGTGACCCCGATCGTGCTGGGCCGTCGGATGAAGCTGTCGCCGCTGGTGCTGATCCTGGCGCTGATGGTGTTCGGCTGGGCCTGGGGCATGATCGGGCTGCTGCTGGCAGTGCCGCTGCTGGTGTGCATCAAGCTGGTGCTGGCACGCCTGGATGGCATGCAGGGCTGGGCACGCCTGCTGGAGTGACGGCATCAACAACGGATGGACGCAGGTGGCGGAACCAGAAACAGGGACGAAGTGGCAGACTATGGCGCCCTACCCGGATGGATCCGCTCGTATGAACTCTCTCGCCACGCGTTGCCTTGCCTTGGCCTGCATTGCCGCTCCCGCGTTCGCCGCGACGCCGCCGACTGCCGATCAGGCGCGCACCCAGCTTGCTGAGGCGGTTACCTGCAAGCGGCACCTCACGCCCATGCAGTTCGACGCCATGGCCCGGATGCTGGCACCGGCCCCGGCAAGGGCGCAGGACGGCGAATCCAGCGGCGAGTTCCGGCTGACCACGCCCTTGATGGTGCTGGGCCAGCCCGTGAACCGGCTGCAGTCCTATGACGGCGACAGCGGCGAGGATGGCATCGACAGTTTCACCGCGTACTTCAGCTCGGCCAGTGTGGAACAGGTCGCGGCACTGGCGAAGATGTCCGACCCGGTGGCAGGCACCTACACGAAGGAAGTTGGGCGGCACAACCTGGACGTGCAGCAGTTCGACGGCCAGACCACCATCGCCTGCTCGTACAACCTGCGCTGACCCGGCCCAGCCACAGTGCCCACCCGCCCGCCGCGCCGCATGAAAGCCCGCGCGGGCAGGGGTAGAATGGCGAGGTGAATTTCCCCGTCCAAGCCATCACCCTCGACCTTGACGACACGCTGTGGCCGTTCGCTCCGATCGGCGCCCGCATCGAACAGGTCCTGCACGCCTGGATGTGCGAACACAGCCCCGCTACCGCCGCGATGTATCCGGTGGAGGCGATGCGCGAACTGCGCGAGCGGCTGTACCACGCCCATCCGCACCTCCACCACGACCTGAGTGCGCTGCGCCGGCTGACCCTGCACGAAGCACTGCACACCAGCGGTGCCAGCCTCGATCTGCTGGAGCCTGCGTATGAAGTGTTCTACGCCGCGCGCAACCAGGTGGAGTGCTATCCCGATGCGATCGACGCGCTGGCGCGCATTGCCGCACGGGTACCGGTGGCGGCGCTGAGCAACGGCAACGCCGACCTGGAGCGGATCGGCCTGGCCCATCATTTCGCCTTCCAGCTGGGTTCGCGCGAACACGGCGCGGCCAAGCCCGAAGCCAGCATCTTCCATGCCGCGTGCACCCGCCTGGGTGTGGCACCGGCACAGGTGCTGCACGTCGGCGACCATGCCGACATGGACGTGGCCGGGGCGATTGCCGCCGGCCTGCGCGGCTGCTGGATCAACCGCGACGCAGCCACCTGGACCCATCCGCAGCTGCAGCCGGACCTGCAGTTCGACACCCTTACCGGCCTGGCCGACTGGTTGGATGCCAACCTCGACGCCGCCGCACCCCGGAGTACCTGACGCATGAGCGAGATCACTGGTTTCACCGCCGACACCGCTGCGGCGCTGCCGTTGTACGTGCTGGACCGCGAGCAGTTCGCCGCCTGGAAGGACAGCCAGCCGGCTGCCACGCAGGCGTGGCTGGCATCGCAGGGCTTCAACGCCGGCGCCCACAGCGTGGCACTGCTGCCGGGCGCCGATGGCCTGGCCGGTGCCGTGATGGGCGTGGGTGATCGTGCCGATGCCTACAGCTATGCGCATGCGCCGCACGCGCTGCCGGAAGGCAGCGTCTGGCAGCTGGCCAATGAACTGCCGGCCGCCGAACTGGCGCTGCTGCAGCTGGGCTGGGGCCTGGGCAGCTACCGCTTTGACCGCTATCGCAAGCGCAACCGCGCACCGGCGCAGCTGGCGGCCTCGCCGACCGGCGAAGTGGCCGACCTGATCGCCGCCAGCCTGCGCGTGCGCGACTGGGTCAACACCCCGACCGAAGACATGGGCCCGCAGCAGCTGGAAGACGCCGCGCGCGCGCTGGCCGATGCACATGGTGCGCACATCGAGGCGATTACCGGCGACGAACTGCTGAAGCAGAATTTCCCGGCCATCCACGCCGTGGGCCGCGCTTCGCATCGTGCGCCGCGTCTGGTCGTGCTGCGCTGGGGCAGGGAAACCGACCCGGCGCTGGTGCTGGTGGGCAAGGGCGTGTGCTTCGATACCGGCGGGCTGGACATCAAGCCGGCCGACGGCATGCGCAACATGAAGAAGGACATGGGCGGCGCCGCGCACGCACTGGCCCTGGCCGGCCTGGTGATGGCACGTGGGCTGCCGGTGCGGCTGACCCTGCTGGTGCCGGCGGTGGAAAACGCGATCGGTCCGGATGCCTTCCGCCCGGGCGAAGTCATCGCCACCCGCAAGGGCCTGAGCGTGGAGATCGACAACACCGATGCCGAAGGCCGCGTGATCCTGTGCGATGCGCTGACCTTCGCCGGTGAGCAGAAGCCGGACCTGGTGCTGGACTTCGCCACCCTCACCGGTGCCGCGCGCATCGCACTGGGCCCGGACCTGCCGGCACTGTTCAGCAACGACGACACGGTGGCCCAGCAGTGGCTGCAGGCCGGTGACGCGACCCGCGACCCGGTCTGGCGCATGCCGCTGTGGCGCCCCTACCTGCGCTACCTGAGCAGCGGCATCGCCGACCTGGCCAACGCCGGTTCGCGCATGGCCGGCTCGGTGACCGCCGCGCTGTACCTGGAACGCTTCCTGGAAGACGGCCAGCGCTGGGCGCACCTGGATGTGTATGCCTGGAACGACGGCGAGCGCCCGGGCCGTCCGGCCGGTGGCGAAGCGCTGGCGCTGCGCTCGGCGTGGGCGATGCTGAAGCAGCGCTACAGCTGATCGGGTGGGTGCCGACCGTTGGTCGGCACCCCGTCCCCGGAAAATCTGACGAAAAATTGAATTTCGGCCCCGGCCGGGTTCTGCGAGGATGTGTGGGTCGACCACCCACACGCTCCGTGAAGGCAGGACTCCGACCATGTCGCTCTTCCGCTACACCCGCGCTGGCCAGACGCCGGGCGCGCCACGCAAGCATTCACCCCTGCTCTGGATCGCACTGATCGCACTCATTCTGGGTGCGGTCGCGCTGGCCTTCGCCTGGCTGGCCGGCTGGATTGGAAACCGCCTGACCGCGCAGCGCTTCACCGACACCATCGAGGCCACCGGCCCGGCCCACCCGGGCTTCCGCCGCGCGCACAGCAAGGGCATCTGCGTGAGCGGCTGGTTCGAACCCAGCGCGCAGGCCCCCACCCTGTCCAGCGCACGGGTGTTCTCGCAACGCCGCGTGCCGGTGATGGGCCGCCTGTCGATCGGCGGCGGCGACCCCTACGGCGCCGACAACACCGCACGCGTGCGCAGCCTCGCGGTGCAGATGGTCAGCGATGATGGCCAGGAATGGCGCATGGCGATGAACAGCTTCCCGTTCTTCGCCGTGCCCAGCGCAGAGGCGTTCTACGAGCAGACCCGCGCCTCCATTCCCGACCCGGCCACCGGCAAGCCCGATCCGCAGAAGATGGCCGCGGTGCTGGCCAAATACCCCAGTGCGCAGGCTTTCCAGCAGTGGGCCAAGACCGCGCCGTGGACCAGCAGCTGGGCCGACACCACCTTCAACAGCGTCAACAGCTTCTGGTTCACCAATGCGCAGGGCCAGAAGCGCGCGGTGCGCTGGCGCTGGCAGCCGCAGGCGCCGGTGGTGGAGATGGATGCGGAAACCCGCAAGCAGGCCAGCGTCGATTTCCTCAGCCAGGAACTGCAGCAGCGCCTGGCCAGCGGCCCGGTGCGCTGGAACCTGGTCGTGACCACCGCCGAGCCGGGCGATGCCATCGATGATCCGTCGGTACCGTGGCCCGAATCGCGTGATCAGGTAGTGGCCGGCGTACTCAGCCTGGACCGCATGCAGTCGCAGGAACAGGGCGCCTGCGGGCAGATCAATTTCGATCCGCTGATCCTGCCCAGCGGCGTGCGTGGCAGTGACGATCCGATCCTGGCGGCCCGCTCGGCCGTGTATTCGCAGTCCTTCAACCGCCGCGAACGCGAGCGCGCCACCGGCAACGTCGAGCAACGGAAGGAGGCCGCACGATGAGCACCGGCAACGGCCACTTCAACCTGCTGGCGCGGGTGCTGCACTGGTCCATGGCGCTGATGATCGTCGCCATGCTGTTCATTGGCGTGACCATGGTCGCCTCGCTGCACCTGCGGCCGATGCTGATCGACCTGCACCGCCCATTGGGCATCACTATCGGCGTACTGGTGTTGCTGCGCCTGTACAACCGGCTGCGTCATCGCCCACCGCCGCTGCCGGCGGATCTTCCTGTGTGGCAGGTGATGGCGGCCAAGGCCTCGCACTGGATGCTGTACGCGCTGATGCTGGCGATGCCGCTGATCGGCTGGGCGATGCTGTCGGCCGGCGGTTACCCGATCGTGCTGTGGGGTGGCCTGCACCTGCCGCCGATCGTGCCGCATACCCCGGCGCTGTATGCCGCGTTGCGCAATGCGCACAGCCTGCTGGCCTATGTGTTGTTTGCCACGGTGCTGATGCATGTGGGTGCGGCGCTGTTCCACCTGTGGGTGCGGCGTGACGGGGTGTTCCAGGCGATGGCGCGCGGGAAGAATTGAAAGGATTCGCCGGGCGTTCCCGGCGGATTGTTTCCGCGACCGCGGGGGGTGTCACTTTTCTTTTCGCGCGAAAAGAAAAGTAACCAAAAGAAACGCGCCGCCAGAGCGCGAGCCGGTGCTGCGCACCGGTGCCCTGTGCTTCTCGGTGAATCAGGGGACGGCGCCGAACTCGCTACGCTCAAACACCGGCGCCTCTTCGCCCCTGATTCCCCTGCGATGCTCGGCTCGCTCAAGGCGGACCCAACATCAAGAGCGACAGCTGCACCCAGTAGATCCACGCCATGCGTGGATGCTGTTGCCGTTGATCTTGACCTTCCAGTCCGCCTTGAGCGAGCCGAGCACCGCAGGTCCGGCGAGGGCGAAGAGGTGCGGGTGTCTGAGCGCAGCGAGTTCCCGCGCCGTCCCTCGACGGACCGAGGAGCGCAGGGCACCGGCGTGCGAAGCACGCCGGCTCGCGGCCGGCGGAGCGCTTCTTTGGTTACTTTCTTTGCGCGCAAAGAAAGTGACATCCCTCCGTGGTCGCGGAAACGAAATCACCGGGAACAGCAGGACGCCCCTACAACCACCCCTTCTGCCGCGCCAGCCGGTACGCCTCGATCCGGTTGGCCACGCCCAGCTTGCCGATGCACTCGGACAGGTAATTGCGCACCGTACCGTGCGACAACCCCAGCTGCTCGGCGATCTCGCTGGCGGTGCGGCCCTCGCCCGCCAGCCGCAGTACGCGGCGCTCGCGGTCGGTCAGCGGATCGGCCTGCGACCACGCATCCAGTGCCAGCTGCGGGTCGATCGCGCGGATGCCCTGTTTCACCTTGCGCAGGGCATCGGCCAGGTTCTCGGCCGGTGCATCCTTCAGCAGGTAGCCCAGCACGCCGGCTTCCAGCGCGCGGCGCAGGAAACCGGCGCGGGCGAAGGTGGTCACGATCACCACCTTGATCGGCAGCTCGTGGCGCGCGATGCGCTGGGCAAGCTCGAGCCCGGACAGGCCGGGCATCTCGATGTCGGTGACCAGGATGTCCGGTTGCAGCTGCTGCAGCATCCGCCACGCGGTTTCGCCATCGGCGGCGCTGCCCAGCACCTCGATATCCGGCTCCAGGCCCAGCAACGCCGACAGTGCACCGCGCACCATCGCCTGATCCTCGGCCAGCAGGATGCGGATCATGCGGCACCGTCCTGTGCCAGCGACGGCGGCGCTCCCGGCGGCAACGGTGTGGTCGCGGCAGCCAGTGGCACGCGCACGGTCAGTCGCGTGCCCTCGCCCTTTGCGGACTGTACCTGCAGGCTGCCCCCCAGGGCGGCCACGCGTTCGCGCATGCCGCTCAGCCCGTTGCCCTCGGCCTGCACGCCGCCACGGCCATCGTCGCGGATCTGCATCGCCAGCATGCGTCCCTCCAGCATGAACTCCACCCGTGCCTGTGTCGCCTGTGCATGGCGCACGATATTGGTTGCGGCCTCGCGCAGCACCAGCGCCAGCCCGCGTTCGACATCCACCGGCATCGCCGGTGGTGGTGCGTATTGAAGGTGGACCTGCTGGCATTCCAGCAGCAGCCGCGCCGATGCCAGCTCACCGGCCAGGTCGCTGGCGCGGATGCCGGTAACCGCGCTGCGCACCTGTGCCAGCGCTTCGCGGGCGATGGCCTCGGCCTCGCCGATCTCCAGCCGCGCGCGCACGTCGCCGCGGTCGTGCAGCTTGCGCGCCAGCTCCAGCTTCAATGTGATCAGCGACAGGGTGTGGCCGAGCAGGTCATGCAGGTCGCGGCCGATGCGTTCGCGCTCGGCAGTGGCCGCCAGCCGCCGCACCTCGTCCTGCGACAGCTGCAGTGCCGCATCCTTCTGCTGGTTGAGCGCTTCCACGTTCACGACCAGCCCCACGATGTAGGCCACGGCCGGGATCCAGACCAGGCTCTGCCACGGGTACTGGAACAGCAGCGCGAGGCTGCAGAACAGAAGGTTCAGGCCAGTGAGCTGCAGCAGATACTGCCACCAGCCACCGCGTCCGCTCACCCGCAGCAGCACGCAGCCGAACACGAAGTAGGTCAGCCCGGACGGATACCAGGGCAGCAGCACCAGCGACATCGCGATCAGGCCCAGCGCATAGCGCGGAGCGTGATGGCGCGGCGCCACCATCACCTTGGCGTACAGCAGCAGGAACACCGGATAGCTGGCCAGCGTCAGCAGCAGCCAGCGCAGGGTGAAGCCGTGGCCAAGCAAGGGTGTCAGGAAGATCCACACCGACCACAGCAGGTGGACTGCCTCGCTCCAGGGCGATTTTCCCCGGCGCAGCGTATCGGCCACCGCCGAGTCCGGCGCGGGGCGCAGCAGCGAGGCAAGCCATGTCGACGGCACGGGCGGTTCCAGGCGGGGACGATCGCCGCCGATCATGCCAGTTCAGCCGCCTGCGCGCAGGCGCCACCACCGGCCGGGCGGCACCGGCGCAACCGAGCGCGGATCACGGTACGCTTGGCGGCGCGGCTGTGGCGGGCCAGCGACGGGGTGATCGGATCCATGGGCGGTACCGGTAGCGGGGACGTTGCCATCCTGTGCCGCCGTGGTCACGTTTCGCAGTTGCCGCCGTCAGTGTCATCGGGTGACAGCTGTCACTGCCGTCATCGCTGTGCCTGCCTGCATGCTGTGCCGCACGCTCCACCGCCGGAACCGCCGCCGTCCGCCCTTCCGGCCACACCCGCCCAAACGCCTGTGATGGAACGAATGAACGCTTCTGCCGAGCTGTTGAAGGAACTCCGTATCGACCGCAAATCGCCGCCGCCCGCCTCCGGCGGCAGTGGCGGTGGCCGCCGCTGGCTGTGGATCGCGATCATCGTGGTCGTGTTGTTGCTGGCCGCTGTCGGCTTCGCCCTGTTCGGGCGTACGCCGGCAGTGGACGTGGAAACCGCCCCCGCCGTGGCCATCCAGCAGGGCAGCGCCAGCAGTTCGGTGCTCGATGCCAGTGGCTACGTGGTCGCCCGGCGCATGGCCACGGTATCGGCCAAGATCACCGGCAAGGTGCGCGAGGTGATGATCGAGGAAGGCATGCGCGTGGAACAGGGCCAGATCATGGCCACCCTGGACCCGATCGATGCCGACGCGCAGCGCAGCCTGTATGCCTCGCAGCTGCAGGCCGCACGCAGCCAGGTGGCCGGGCTGGAAGCGCAGCAGAGGCAGGCGGCCGCTGAAGCCAGCCGCCTGCAGGCACTGGTCGGCCAGCAGCTGGTGTCGCGCTCGCAGTACGACCAGACGGTGGCCCAGCGTGACAGCCTGCGTGCACAGCTGGACACCGCACAGCGCAACGTCAAGGTGGCCAACGACCAGCTGGCCATCGCCGATCTGGGCGTGGACAACAACATCGTGCGCGCGCCGTTCTCCGGCGTGGTCACTGCCAAGGCCGCGCAGCCCGGCGAAATCGTCTCGCCGCTGTCGGCGGGCGGTGGGTTCACCCGTACCGGCATCGGCACCATCGTCGACATGGACTCGCTGGAGATCGAAGTCGAGGTCGGCGAGGCCTTCATCGGCCGCGTGCAGCCGAAGATGCCGGTCGAAGCCACGCTCAACGCCTATCCGGAGTGGAAGATTCCGGGCGAGGTGATCGCCATCATCCCCACCGCCGACCGCGGCAAGGCCACGGTGAAGGTGCGCGTGGCGCTGAAGGTGAAGGACCCGCGCATCGTGCCGGAGATGGGCGTGCGCGTCAGCTTCCTGGAGCAGGCGCAGCCGCAGGCGGCCGCCAAACCGCAGGGCGTGCGCGTGCCGGCGGGCGCCGTGGTCCAGCGCGAGGGCGCCTCGGTTGCCTTCGTGCTGGGTGACGAAAGCCGCGTGCAGCAGCGCACGGTCGAGGCCGGCCAGGCGATGGGCAAGGACCGCCAGATCCTCAAGGGCGTGAGCGCAGGTGAATCGGTGGTACTGAACCCGCCGGACACCCTGCGCGATGGCGCCAAGGTGCAACAGAAACAAGCGCAGTAGCGGCCTGGCGCCCACGGGCGCCGCCGGCAGCACCGCTCGACGCACGCCTGCGGCCCCTGCCGTGGCGCTTCCCCGTTTCCCGCCTTCCGTGGAGAACCACCCATGTCGACCCTGGTTTCACTGCGCAACATCACCAAGACCTACCAGCGTGGCCCCGAGAAAGTGCAGGTGCTGCACGGCATCGACCTGGACATCGCCAGCGGCGACTTCGTCGCGCTGATGGGCCCGTCCGGCTCGGGCAAGACCACCCTGCTCAACCTGATCGGCGGCCTGGACAACCCCAGCGGCGGCGAGATCAGCATCGAGGGCGAGCGCATCGACCAGATGAGCGGCGGCCAGCTGTCGACCTGGCGCAGCCACCACGTCGGCTTCGTGTTCCAGTTCTACAACCTGATGCCGATGCTGACCGCGCAGAAGAACGTGGAACTGCCGCTGCTGCTGACCCACCTCAATGCGGCGCAGCGCCGCCGCAACGCCGAGATCGCGCTGACCCTGGTCGGCCTGGCCGACCGCCGCAGCCACCGCCCGAATGAACTGTCCGGCGGCCAGCAGCAGCGCGTGGCAATCGCCCGGGCGATCGTCTCCGACCCGACCTTCCTGATCTGCGACGAACCGACCGGCGACCTCGACCGCCAGTCCGCCGAGGAGATCCTCGGCCTGCTGCAGCAGCTCAACCGGGAGCATGGCAAGACCATCATCATGGTCACCCATGACCCGAAGGCCGCCGAGTACGCCACGCACACGGTGCACCTGGACAAGGGCGAGCTGGCCGACGCGCCGCTGGCCCACTGACGGAGGCCACGGCGATGAAATACTTCTCGTTGGTGTGGGCGCAGCTGTTCCGCAGCCGTACCCGCACGTTGCTGACCCTGCTCTCCGTGGTGGCCGCGTTCCTGCTGTTCGGCATGCTCGATTCGGTGCGCGTGGCATTCACCTCCGGCGGCAGCGTGGAAGGCGCCAACCGCCTGGTGGTCGCATCGCGGCTGTCGATCACCCAGTCGCTGCCGATCCGCCTGGAGGCCCAGGTGCGGCAGGTGGCCGGCGTGCGCGACGTGGCCTATGGCATGTGGTTCGGCGGCATCTACCAGGACCCGAAGAACTTCTTCCCGAACTTCTCGGTGTCCCCCAACTACTTCGATGTCTACCGCGAGCTGCAGATCGACCCGGCACAGCTGGAAGACTGGAAGCAGACCCGTACCGGCGCCATCGTCGGCGAAACCCTGGCCAAGCAGTTCGGCTGGAAGATCGGCGACACCATCCCGCTGCAGGCCACGATCTTCCCGCGTGGCGGCAGCAACGACTGGCCGCTGGTGCTCAAGGGCATCTACCGTTCCAAGGACCGTGCGCTGGCCGCCAACGAAGAACGCCAGTTGATGATGAACTGGAAGTACTTCGATGAATCCAACGACTACATCAAGAACCAGGTGAGCTGGTACACGGTAACGCTGGACAACCCGGACCACTCTTCGCGGGTGGCGCAGGCGATCGACGCGATCTCGGCCAACTCCGACCACGAGACCAAGACCCAGACCGAATCGGCGTTCCAGCAGGCCTTCGTCAAGCAGTTCGCGGATATCGGCATGATCGTCACCTCGATCATGGGCGCGGTGTTCTTCACCCTGCTGCTGTTGACCGGCAACACCATGGCGCAGGCCGTGCGCGAGCGCGTGCCGGAGCTGGCCACGCTGAAAACGCTGGGCTTCAAGGACAGCACCGTGCTGACCCTGGTGATGGTGGAATCGGTGCTGCTGATCGGCCTGGGCGGCCTGATCGGCATGGGCCTGGCCGCGCTGATCCTGCCGGCCATCGGCCCGAAGAGCATGGGCATGCTGCCGCCGCACGTGCCGACGCCAACCTGGCTGATGGGGCTGGGCCTGATCGTGGTGATCGGCATCATCGTCGGCCTGTTGCCGGCGCTGCGTGCCAAGCGCCTGAAGATCGTCGACGCACTGGCCGGTCGCTGAGGAGAACACAGACATGTTCAAGAGCAAACTCAAGAAGTGGCTGGGCAACGGCGTGACGGTGCTGCTGCTGGCGGTCGGCCTGGTGCTGTGGATCAGCCTGCCGTGGACCGGCGTGCTGGCCGTGACCGTGGTGGTGGCCCTGTGGCTGCTGCTGACCCGCGGGGGGCGACTGGCGCTGGCCGCCACCCGTATCGGCGTGGCCAGCCTGCCGCAGCGCTGGGGCGCGTCCTCGGTGATCGTGGTCGGCATCGCCGGCGTGGTCGGCGTGCTGGTGGCAATGCTGGCGATGGGCGAAGGCTTCCAGGCCACGCTCAACAACACCGGCGATGACACCACTGCCATCGTGCTGCGCGGTGGCTCGCAGGCCGAGACCAACTCAGTGATCACCCGCGAGCAGGTACCGATGCTGTCCACCCTGCCCGGCATCAGCCGCGATGCGCAGGGCCGGCCGCTGCTGTCGCCGGAGCTGTCGCAGGTGGTCAACCTGGTGTCGAAGTCCGATGGCACCGACGTCAACGCGCAGTTCCGCGGCGTGGGCCCGCAGGCATGGGCGGTGCATGACAAGGTCAGGATCGTCGAGGGGCGCAAGTTCGCCACTGGCCTGCGCGAGATCGTGGTCGGCCAGGGCGCCAAGGGCCAGTTCCGCGACATGGAGGTGGGCAGGACACTGACCCTGGGCAACCAGACCTGGACCGTAGTGGGTGTGTTCGCCACCGGCGATGCGCATGATTCGGAACTGTGGACCGACGCCGATACGCTGGCCACCACCTACCAGCGCAGCGCCTGGCAGTCGATCAGCGTGCGCACCGAGGGCAAGGCAGGCTTCGATCAGTTCAAGGCCGCCGTCGCCGCCGACCCGCGCCTGAAACTGGACGTGGAAACCACCCGCGTGTACTACAGCAAGCAGGGCGGCGGGCTGACCAAGTTGATCGACATCCTTGGCAAGGTGATCGGCACGATCATGGCGGTCGGTGCGGTGTTTGGCGCGCTCAACACCATGTATGCGGCCGTCGCCACGCGCGCCCGCGAAATCGCCACCATGCGTGCGATCGGCTTCCGCGGCCTGCCGGTGGTGACGGCAGTGATGCTGGAGACGATGCTGCTGGCGCTGCTCGGTGGCCTGCTCGGCTGTGCGGTGGCGTGGCTGCTGTTCAACGGCTACAGCGTGTCCACCATCGGCAGCAACTTCAGCGCAGTGGTGTTCAAGTTCCATGTGTCGCCGGAACTGCTGTGGACCGGCCTGAAATGGGCACTGGGCATCGGCCTGGTCGGCGGCCTGTTCCCGGCACTGCGCGCGGCACGTCTGCCGATCACCACGGCGCTGCGCGAAACCTGAGCATCGCGCAGCGGTGGACTGCGCATCACGCAAGGGGACGGAGCGAAGGCTCCGTCCCTTTCACGTTGCCGAACTCAGAAATCCGCCGCCGCAGCATCAGACGGCGGGGCCGCGCGCGGCCAGATGCTGGCGAAGGACCTCCTCGGGCGGATACGCCGTGCCCAGCGCGTGCTGCTCGCCTGTGTGCCGGTCGACGAAGATCGGCCCATTGCCGGCCAATGCATCCGAGATTTCGCCGGATTGCAGGTAGCGCAGCGACTGGAAGCAGAACAGCCAGCCTTCGACCACTTCGTGCTCATGCGTGATGGCAACCGGCTCATCGTCGCTGGCAAGTGCAGCCTCCACGCGACGGCGTGCTTCTTCAAGCTGGATCATTCCTTCGTCTCCTGCCTTCGATGACAAGGCGAAGAGCATTTCATGCGGGCAGGTGCATCACAACGCCTGCGCGCCTGCATACAAGCGCGTACTGCGACGCGTTGTCGCAACCACTCAAGCGTGCCAGCTTCGTGCCGCTATCGATGCCTCTGCCCATCGCAAACGCAGCGCGCGTGACGCTGCGCACAGCGCATCTGTGGATTGTTGGTTGCGATTCATTTTCGCGCACTTCCAGCAGCGCCGAGACAAACAGTTACGAATGGAAACATTCTAGAATCGCGCCCCCCACGTTGGTTTGCAGCACCCCACGCGCCCATAGAACGGGCGCTTGTTTTTACCGAAACACGAGATTTCACGGATGTCCCTGAAAACCAATCCGCTGCGCAACGCGATCGTCATCGCGCTGGCCGCCAGCTGCACCACCCCCGCCTTCGCACAGAGCACCAGCGATACCCCGACCAACCTCGACCGCATCGAAATCACCGGCTCGCGCATCCGCCAGGCCAGTGTCGAAACCGCACAGCCGGTGGTCGCGCTCAACCGCGCCGAGATCGAGAAGAAGGGCTACGTCAACGTCGCTGACATCCTGCAGGACATTCCTGCCGCCGGTGCGCCGAGCATGAGCCGCGCCTCGTCGCTGACCTCCTCGCGCGACTTCGGCGGCATGTACGTCAGCCTGCGCAACCTGGGCCCGGAACGCAGCCTGGTGCTGATCGACGGCCGCCGCATGGGCGTCAGCGCCGGCGGTTACTCCGACCTGGCCTCGATCCCGTCGTCCATCGTCGAGCGCGTGGAAGTGCTGACCGACGGCGCCTCCGCGCTGTACGGCTCCGATGCCATCGCCGGCGTGGTCAACATCATCACCCGCAAGAATTTCGATGGTAGCGAAGCCAGCGTCTATGTCGGCCAGTACGGCCAGGGTGACGGCCAGAAGCGCGCCTACAGCGCGACCTTCGGCAAGACCTTCGAGCGCGGCTGGTTCAGCGTGGGCGCCGAGCGCACCAAGGAAGATGAGGTGCTGGGCAAGGACCGCGAGTTCAGCCGTTACACCAACGGCCCGCGCCACCCCAACGATGGCCTCAATGGCAACACCCCGTGGGGCTACGTCACCGTCGGTGGCAAGAACCTGACGGTAGGCCCGGGCGGCGACCCGGGCAAGGCCGGCAACTTCCATGCGCCGGACCCGGCTGATGGTGCCAACACCAAGTCGAACATGAGCCTGCTGACAGGCCTGGAACGCACCTCGGTGTTCGCCAACGGTGGCTTCTCGATCACCGACAACCTGCGCATCGTCGCCGACGCGTTGTACAGCAAGCGCGAGTCGACCAAGCACCTGGCCGGTTACCCGTACTCGGTCAGCGCCGCACAGGCCCGCAATGGCAGCCGTGCCGCCCTGTCCAAGGACAGCGCGTTCAACCTGTGGGGCCAGGATGCGCTGTTCGCGCACCGTACCGAGGAACTGCCGCGCGGCACCGAGAACAACCTGGAAACCAAGCGCGCCAGCATTGGTCTGGAAGGCAGCTTCGAAACCGGTTCGCGGTACTGGGACTGGAACGTCAACTACATGTACAACCGCAACGAAGGCGAGCGCATCGGTACCGGCAGCATGTACCAGCCGCACGTCAACCTGGCCGTCGGCCCGTCCTTCATGGACGGCAACGTGGCCCGCTGCGGTGCGCCGGGCGCGGTGATCGCCGGCTGCGTGCCGTGGAACCCGGCCGCCCCGATGGGTTACACCGGACCCGGCTCGCTGAGCAACCAGGACGTGCAGGACTACCTGTTCACCCGCTTCGTCGACAAGATGCAGAGCACCACCAAGGTCGCCAGCGGCAACATCTCCGGCTCGCTGTTCACCCTGCCGGCCGGCGACATCCTGGCCGCGATGGGCTTCGAGCACCGCAGCGAAGAAGCCAGCTACACTCCGGACACGATGGTGCAGAAGGGCGAGATCGCCGGCACCAGCGGCCAGCCGACCCGCGGCAACTACTCGCTCAACGAGGTCTACCTGGAGCTGCAGGTGCCGCTGCTGGCCGACCTGCCGTTCGCCCGCGAACTGTCGCTGGACATGGCCGGCCGCTACTCGGACTACAACAACTTCGGTTCGACCACCAACAGCAAGTTCGGCCTGAAGTGGAAGCCGATCGACAGCCTGCTGGTGCGCGCCACCTACGGCACCGGCTTCCGTGCGCCGACCGTGGATGACCTGTACGGCGGCACCGTCAGCAGCCGCGACTCGTTCACCGATCCGTGCGATACCTCCTTCGGTACCGCCGCCACCAGCCCGACCGTCGCTGCCCGCTGCCAGGCGCTGAAGGTGCCGGCCAACTTCCGCCAGCTCAACAGCGATGGCAGCGTGGCCACCAAGCCCGGCCAGCAGGCCACCACCGATTTCAGCTCGGGTTCCAACCCGGGCCTGAAGCCGGAAACCGCCAAGACCTGGACCGTCGGCCTGGTCTACAGCCCGGACTTCGTGCAGGGCCTGGACGTCAGCCTGGACTGGTGGAAGATCCGCATCGACAACGCCATCGTCGGTGAGTCGGCCACCAACATCCTGGAACAGTGCTACGTGCAGGGTTCGGATGCCGCCTGCGGCCGCTTCACCCGTGGCAGCAACGGCCAGGTCAACTCGCTGGACCGCTCGCTGGTCAACGCGGGCTACCGCGAAACCGCCGGCTATGACATCAACGTGCGCTACCGCCTGCCGGAAACCGCGTTCGGCAAGTTCGCCGTCAACTGGAACACCACGTACACCGACTACCTGGAGCAGCGCAACGACAGCGCCGCGACCACCCCGGTGGAACAGCGTACCGGTTGGGCCGGCGACTTCCGCGTGCGCTCCGCCTTCAACCTGGATTGGCAGTACGGCGACCTCGGCATCGGCTGGACCGCGCGCTACTACTCCAGCATGAAGGAGAAGTGCTCGTACATGGATGAGTGCAACATGCCGGGCTTCAACTCGTCGTACACCAGCGCGTCGCCGACCAACAAGGTGGGCTCCAACACCTTCCACGACCTGCAGCTGCGTTACAGCCTGCCGTGGGATGGCACCGTGTCGCTGGGCGTGAACAACGTGTTCAACCACCAGGGTCCGATCATGTACAGCCAGCCGAACAGCAGCTTCACCTACTACGGTGGCTTCGACATCGGCCGCTTCATGTACATGAAGTACCAGCAGCGCTTCTAAGCCTGCAACCGCGTTCCCGCCACGGCCATCCCTCTCTCCTGGCCGTGGACGGAAGCAGAACGGCGCCCCTCGGGGCGCCGTTCTTTTTTGGGTGGAAGCGGGTCGGATCCCTTCGCCCTGCGAAGGGCTCTGACCCCCCGCGACGGATAGAACAGGGTCAGAGCCCTCCGCGTTGCGGAGGGATCCGACCCCGCAGCCCCGCCGGCGCTAGCGCTTGGCGCGCATCGTGCGGATGTTGTCGCCGACGAACAGGATCAGGCCGGCCCAGATCGCGGCAAAACCGATCGCCTTGGCGGTATCGAACGCTTCGTGGAAGAAGAACACGCCCAGCAGCAGCTGCAGGCTCGGTGCGATGTACTGCAGGATGCCGACCAGCGACAGTGGAATGCGCTTCACGCCGTAGGCAAAGCCGATAAGCGGTACGGCGGTGACTGCGCCACCGAAGATCAGCAGCAGGTCGTTGCGCCAGCCCCAGCCATGGAAGAACGCACCGCCATGGCCGTTTTCCGCCCAGATCGCGAAGGCCAGCGCCGGCAGGAACAGGTACATGCTTTCCACGCCCAGGCCGGCCACCGGGTCGACCGAGACCAGCTTGCGCAACAGCCCATACAGGCCGAACGAACAAGCCAGGCCGAGCGCGATCCACGGCGGTGTGCCGGCGTCGATGGTCAGCCAGGCCACGCCCACCGCCGCCATCGCCACCGCCACCCATTGCAGGCGGCGCAGGCGTTCCTTCAGCACCAGCACGCCCAGCAGCACGTTCACCAGCGGGTTGATGAAGTAGCCCAGGCTGGTCTCGATGACATGGCCGGCGTTGACCGCCCAGATGTACAGGCCCCAGTTGAAGGCGATGGTCAGGCTCGACACCAGCAGGATCGGCAGCGCGCGCGGCTGCGCGGCGATCTTCTGCCACCAGCCCAGGCGCGAGCTGATCAGCAGCCAGCCCAGCACCAGCACGGTGCTCCAGATGATGCGGTGGGCGATGATCTGGAACGAAGGCACCTCGTTGAGCAGGTGCCAGTACACCGGCACCAGGCCCCAGATCACGAAGGTGGACGCGGTGACCAGCAGGCCCCGGCGTTGTTCTTTCTCGTCCATGCTCATCTCTTTCGCGTCCTTGCCATCGTCAGTACCACCACACCCAGGAGAATCACCGCCATCGCCAGCAGGTCGCGCCAGCCGAAGCGTTCACCGTTGAGCAGCGCGCCGAGCAGCACCGCGATCACCGGGTTGACGTACGCATAGCTGCCGGCCAGCGCCGGACGCACGTTCTGCAGCAGCCACACGTAGGCAGTGAACGCGACGATGGAGCCGAACACGCACAGGTACGCCATCGCCAGCAGGCCACCGGTATCGGGCAGCGTGCTCGGGCGCTCGCCGACCGCCAGGCCGATCAGCACCAGCAGCACGCCACCGCAGATCATCTGCCCGGCCGCGGTCATGAACGGGCCCGGCAGGTCCAGCCCGCGTGCCCACACCGAACCGAAGGCCCAGCCGATCGGCGCGATCAGCAGCAGCACCAGCCCGGTCGGCGAGGCGGTCAGGCTGCTGCCGGCATTGAGCCAGACCACACCGAGGAAGCCGATGGCGATGCCCAGCCACTCACCGCGGCTGGCATGCTGCCCGCGCAGCGCCGAGAACAGCGCCATCCACAGTGGCACCGAGGCCACCGCGGTGGCGGCCAGGCCCGAGGACACCTCACGCTCGGCCAGCACCACCATGCCGTTGCCCAGCACCAGCATGGTCACGCCCATGATGACCAGGTTGCGCCATTGCCGCAGGGTCGGGTTCGGCAGCTTCCAGAACAGGCGCAGCGCCAGGAACATCAGGCCGCCGGCAATGATGAAGCGGCTGCCGGAGACCATCGTCAGCGGCAGTGCGCCGCCGTGCAGGGCCTTGGCGATGCCCAGGTAGGTCGAGCCCCAGACCACGTAGACCAGCAGCAGTGCCAGCGCGACAAGGCCACCCCGGGGGGCAGCCGCAGACGAAGAGGGGGGAACCGACATGACACACCAGGGAGCCGGGGGAAGGCGGATTCTAGGACGTTTTGAGTATGGTCCGGGACCCCATACGGTGGCACGCTGTCATCCATCCATGCACCCTGCTCTGGTCTGCTACCCCGTGTTGACGGTCGATGCAGTACCAAGAGGGCTGCCCGGCCGCGCCGCCCCAAGGCCGGGCGCCGTTTTCCCTGCGCACGGACGCGCCGCATCGAGGATTCCCACCCAGATGAGCACCACGCCCCAACCTGCTGTCCCCGCGAACGACCGCGCCGCCCTGCGGCGGTCGATCTCCAACACCCTCAAAGGCTCCGCCGGCAACCTGGTGGAGTGGTACGACGTCTACGTGTACTCGGTGTTCGCCGTGTACTTCGAATCGCAGTTCTTCTCGCCCGACGACAAGAACTCCACGATGTACGTGTGGGCGATCTTCGCCGCGACCTTCCTGATGCGCCCGATCGGCGCCTGGTTCTTCGGCCGCTTCGCCGACCGCCATGGCCGCCGCCTGGCGCTGACCGTCTCGGTCACGCTGATGGCGCTGTGCTCGTTCCTGATCGCCATCACCCCCACCGCCGCCAGCATCGGCATCTGGGCCGCGGTCATCCTGCTGTTCGCACGGCTGCTGCAGGGCTTCGCCACCGGTGGCGAGTACGGCGCCAGCGCCACCTACATGTCCGAAGCCGCCATTCCCGGCCGCCGCGGCTTCCTGTCGTCCTTCCACTACGTCACCCTGGTTGGCGGCCACGTGCTGGCCCAGCTGACCCTGCTGCTGATGCTGACCTTCTGGGGCAAGCCGGAAATCTCCGAGTGGGGCTGGCGCATCGCCTTCGGCATCGGCGGCATCGCCGCGGTGGTGGTGTTCTGGCTGCGCCGTGGCATGGACGAGTCGCTGTCGGAGTCGTCCATCGAGGCCGCGCGCGAGGGCAAGGCGCAGAAGTCCGGCTCGATGTACGAGCTGTTCGTGCACCAGTGGCGACCGCTGCTGCTGTGCTTCCTGATCACCGCCGGCGGCACCGTGGCCTTCTACACCTACTCGGTGAACGGCCCGAAGATGATCCAGAGCGCCTTCGCCGGCAACGATCCGATGACCGGCACCCTGATCAACCTGGGCGTGCTGGCCTTCCTGATGGTGCTGCAGCCGGTCGGTGGCTGGCTGTCGGACATCATCGGCCGCAAGACCCTGCTGGTGTTCTTCGGCGTCGGCGGCGTGCTGTACAGCTGGTACCTGATCACCCAGCTGCCGCACCAGCATGACGCCACCCTTGCCTTCCTGACCCTGGCGCTGGCGTTCGTCATCCTCACCGGCTACACCTCCATCAACGCGGTGGTGAAGGCCGAACTGTTCCCCACCCACGTGCGTGCACTGGGCGTGGGCCTGGGCTATGCGCTGGCCAACTCGCTGTTCGGCGGCACCGCCCCGCTGCTGTACCAGGGCGCGCTGAAGACCGGCCACGTCGATTGGTTCGCCCTCTACGTGACTGCCACGATCGCGGTATCGTTGGTGGTCTATGTGTTCTTCCTCACCAACAAGGGCCCGAACTGGCTCGACGGCACCCGCAAGTAAGCGCGTTGCCCTGATCGCGGCCACCGGTGCAATGCCGGTGGCCGCTGCGTCTCCCGCTCCTCCACTGATGTGGATCGCGGTGACGCTGGCCGCAGCCACGGCACTGGCCTGGCTGCTGCGCCGCCCCAGCGCACAGGCCGCATGGCCACGCATCGGTTTCGGGATCGCCCTGCTGCTGTTCTGCGCCGCACTGGCGCTGCAGCTGGCAGTGGACCTGGGCAGCGGCCACAGCTCGCTGCAACTGCGCCTGCATCGCGGCGTCAACGGCGGATCGCTGGTCGGCCTGCGCACGATGGTGGCGTGCTATCTGGCAGCGCTCGCCGCCAGCGGCTGGGGCGCGTGGAAGCTGCTGCGCCGGCGCTGACGAACACCCGGTCGTGCCGCCCGCTGGCCGACACCTCCACATTCTTTCGGTCGTGCCGGCCGCTGGCCGGCAACTCAACATTCCTTTGGTAGTGCCGGCCGCTGGCCGGCAACCTCATGAACCTCCGGGAAGAGCAGGGACTTGCCGGCCAGCGGCCGGCACCACCTCAGCGGCGGGCCGCTTCGCTCTTGTCGCGCGCGCCGCGGAACTCCGATTCCTTTTCCCACGTCGGCCAGCGGCGGCTGTTGGCCAGCTCCGCGCCCAGATCGTAGACCAGCAGGGTATCGGCAGCGTGGCCGCTCGGGTCCCAGCGCGGCGTCCAGGCATCGCAGGCCTGGTGGTAGCAATCGGCGAAGTACTTCTCGCGCAGCGCGCGGCCGGCTTCAACCCCACCGTCCAGCTTGTCCAGGCCCGGGCCGATGGTGATTGCCGGCACGCCCAGGCGGGCGAAGGCGAAGTGGTCAGCGCGGTAGAAGAAGCCCGCTTCCAGGTTCGGGTCCGGGCTGTAGCTGCGGCCACGGGCCTTGGCCACGCGTTCCAAGTCGCCTTCCAGCGAGACCCGGCCCTTGCCCCACGACGCGATGTCGCGGGTCGGGCCATCCGGGCTGAACATCTCGATGTTCAGCACCGCGGCGGTCTTGTCCAGCGGCGCCAGCGGGTGCGCGGCGTAGTAGCTGGCGCCCAGCAGGCCCTTCTCTTCGGCGGTCAGCGCCACGAAGTACAGCGTGCGCTGCGGCTGCGGGCCGGCGGCGAACACCCGGCCCAGTTCCAGCACCGTGGCCACGCCGGTGGCGTTGTCGATCGCACCGCGGCGGATGCGGTCGCCCTTGGCGTCGGGCTGGCCGATACCGAAGGCATCCCAGTGCGCAGAGAAGATCACCGCCTCGTCGCCATGCTCGCCACCGGGCAGCTTGGCCACCACGTTGCGGGTCACCACCTGCTCGCGCTTCAGCGCGAAGTCCACGCTCAGCTTGGCGTTGTCCAGTGCCACAGGACGGAAGTCGGCGCGCATCGCCTTGCGCTTCTCGGCATCGAAGTCGAGGCCGGCGTCGGCGAAAATCGCCTCGGCCAGCTCGCGCTGCATCCAGCCACGCAGCGGCGTGTGCTGCGCCATCGCCTCGTCCTGGCCGCGCTCGATGTCGAACAGCGGCGATGTGCCCGAGCTCTTCACCGTGGCCCAGCCGTAGGCGGCCGGCGCGGTCTCGTGCACGATCAGCACGCCTTCGGCACCACGGCGTGCGGCTTCCTCGAACTTGTAGGTCCAGCGGCCGTAGTAGGTCACCGCCTTGCCGTCGAATGCGCCCGGTGCATCGGCTTCGAAATCGGCATCGTTGATCAGTACCACGGCGATCTTGCCGTGCAGGTCCACGTCCTTGTAGTCGTTCCACTGGCGTTCCGGCGCATCGATGCCATAGCCGACGAACACCAGCGGCGCATTCCTGATCTGCACGCGCTTGCGCGGCTGCAGGCTCTGCAGGGTCACGTCCACGCCATTGGCCAGCGCACGCTTGCCCTGCTTCAGCGACAGGCTGGCCTTGGCCGGGCCGTCCAGCTGCGCGCGCACCAACGGGACCGGCTGCACCCAGCTGCCATCCACGCCGCCGGGCTGCAGGCCGTAGCTGCGGAACTGCTCGATCAGGTACTGCACCGTGCGCTCTTCACCCTCGGTGGCCGGCGCGCGGCCTTCGAATTCATCCGACGCCAGAACGCGCACATGGCGCGACAGCGCCTGCGGATCGATGCCGCCACCCGGCAGGTCGTTGGCCGCATGGGCAAGGCCACCGACGAACAGGCAGGACGACAGCAGCAACACGCGCATCGGATTCACGGCAGTACCACGGCTAGCTTGGAAGTCACCAGAGTGTAACGTGGTCGTGACATCACGGCGCGGCTTGGGCCTGCGTCATCCACGCAGGGCGTGGATCTACCTGCTGATGCGATCCAGCCAGCAGGCCAGGCCCTGTGCGTTGAGCTCGATATCCATCGCCAGCACGGTGGTCACTGCCGCATCGTCCAGCGCACAGCCATGCAGCTGTGCACGTTCCAGATACAGCGCCTGCAACGCGGCCAACAGGCAACGATGGCGGTCCGGTCGACCGTCGCACTGGCGGCCAATGGCGGCCATCGCATCGATCTGCTCGAACAGGTCGCCGGCCAGTTTCTCCACCTGTTCCACACGACCGTAGTGGGTCAGGTACATCGCCTGCGGGCCGTAGCCCAGCATGCGCTGGATCGAGGCCTTCATCGCCTCCGGGTCGAACTGCACCGGCGAGGAGGTCGGGAAGATGAAAGCGCCCTGCGCGCTGTCCAGCTCGCGGTAGGAGATACCGAAGGTATCGCCGGTGAACCAGCTGCGGCTGCGCGCATCCCATACGCAATAGTGGTGCAGCGCGTGACCCGGCGTGTGCAGCAGCACCAGCTCGCGGCCGGCCAGATCGATGCGGTGGCCGTCTTCGGCCACCACCACGCGCGACTCCGGAATCGCCTCGATGCGGCCATAGCTGCGCGCGATCTCGTCGGCGCCATACACCGCCGTGGCACCGGCGATCAGCCGGGTCGGGTCGATCATGTGCGGCGCACCGCGCGGGTGCAGCACCGCCTTTGCGTTGGGCAGCTGCTGCATCAGCAGGCCGGCGCCGCCGGCGTGGTCCAGGTGCACGTGCGTGAGCAGCAACCAGTCCACCGCTTCCACGCCCAGGCCGGCATCCGCCAGCGCCTGCAGCATCGCCGGCACCGACAGGCCGGTGCCGCAGTCGACAAACGCGGCGCGGCCGTTTTCAACGATCAGGTAAGCCGCGTCGAAGTCCGGGCGCTGGAAGCCGGTATCGATGGTGTGGATGCTGGGGTCGGCGGTCATCGGCACGCACCTGGCAGGATCGGGAACAGACGCCCATGGTAGGCGCGCAGGCGGCCCGGGTTCGATGCGGCTTTGGTCGGAGTCCAGATTCCGTAGAGCCGAGCCCATGCTCGGCTGCCTTTCTGCCAGACATCAGCCGAGCATGGGCTCGGCTCTACAGAGGGCGCGTGCAGTCGAGCATGGCTCGACTCTGCAAAGGCGGGGTTACCGGTCCAGCCAGCGCGGTCGCAGCAGCAACGCCAGCACCAGCACCGCCAGGAACGCGCCGTAGGCGTACAGCACCGCCAGCACCTGCGGCCAGATCGGGCCGGCGCCGGGTTGCACCACGCCGATGCGGTAGCCCCACAGCATCGACACAATGCTCAGCGCGAACGCCAATACCAGGGTGGTGCCATCGAACAGGCGCCGCCGCGCGGTACGCGGCTGGCGCGGGAACAGCCAGTACAGGCTGCCCAGCAGCAGGAACCAGGGCAGGAACAGCAGCAGCGACAACCAGGCCATCGCAGACTCCATGTCATCGCGCCGGCGGCGCGCGGACATCATGCCATGGGTGCTGTGCCACGGTCGTGCCGGCGGGGGGCTTCCCTGTAGAGCCGAGCCCATGCTCGGCTGCGTTGCTACCCAGCCGAGCACGGGCTCGGCTCCACAGGGGCGGAGCAAAGTCGAGCATGGCTCGACTCTACAAAGGGCAGGCAGGCCCGGCGATCAGGCCGCTTCGCGCAGCACGGCCAGTGCGGCCAGCACGGCGTCCACCTCGGCGTCCAGCTTGAACAGCTCGCTCTGCAGCTGGTCGCCCTGCTCGGCCTGCTTGATCACGGCAATCAGCTGGCCGGCATCACGCGGCGAATCGAAGCCTTCGCTCTGGATCAGCAGCGTGCCGTCGCCGGCGGTCAGCTTGAAGTAGAACCGGCCGTCCTTCTCGCGGTACTGCTTGAACTGCGGCGGCGCCACGCGGGCCACGCCGGCATCTTCGCTGGCGATGTTGCCCGCCGTGGACAGGTCGCGCAGGCCCACGGCGTGGCGCAGTTCTTCCAGCAGCGGTGCCGCCAACTGCTCGCGCAGCTGCTGCCCACGGCGCTTGAGCAGCGCTTCGATCTTCTCCGGCTCGGCCATCAGCGCGTTGTAGCGCTCGCGCAGCGGCGACAGTTCACTGTCGATGCGCTCGAACAGCTGCTGCTTGGCGTCGCCCCAGCTGATGCCGGCAGCGAACGCCTTGGCGAACTCTGCGGTCTGTTCCGGCGTGGCGAACGCCTGGTACATCTGGAACAGCGCCGAGCCTTCGGTGTCCTTCGGCTCACCCGGTGCGCGCGAGTCGGTCAGGATAGAGAACACCAGCTTCTTCAGCTCCTCGCGCGGCACGAACAGCGGAATGGTGTTGTGGTAGCTCTTGCTCATCTTGCGGCCATCCAGGCCGGCCAGCGTCGCCACCTGCTCATCGATCACCACGTCCGGCAGCGGGAAGTACTCCTTGCCGTACACGTGGTTGAAGCGCTGGGCGAAATCGCGCGCCATCTCGATGTGCTGGATCTGGTCACGGCCCACCGGCACCTGGTTGGCCTTGAAGATCAGGATGTCGGCGGCCATCAGCACCGGGTACATGAACAGGCCGGCGCTGACGCCTGCGTCCTCGTCCACGCCTTCCTCGCGGTTCTTGTCCACTGCCGCCTTGTAGGCGTGCGCCCGGTTGAGGATGCCCTTGCTGGCGATGGCGGTCAGGAACCACATCAGCTCGGTGGTCTCGCGGATGTCGCTCTGGCGGTAGAACCACACGTGTTCCGGGTCCAGGCCGCAGGCCAGCCAGCTGGCCGCGATCTCCAGGGTCGCGCGCTGGGTGCGCTGCGGGTCCTGCGACTTGATCAGGCTGTGCAGGTCGGCCAGGAAGAAGAAGCTCTCGATCCCCGGCGCGCGGCTGGCGGCGATGGCCGGACGGATGGCGCCAACGTAGTTGCCCAGGTGGGGCGTGCCGGAGGGGGTGATGCCGGTAAGGACTCGGGTCGTCATGACTGCGTGGGGTAACCTTCGATGAACGGGGCCAGTTTACCTTGCACGCCACCAACCCCGTCAGGGCCTGCGGCGCGTTCATTCACCCAACCCCGCTGGAGACGCCCGATGAAACGCCTGCTGCCCCTGCTGCTGATCCTGCCCCTGGCCGGCTTCCGCCCGGCGCCACCTCCGCCACCGGCCTACGAAGGCGGCCCGGTGCGCATGACCCTGGTCGACCGCGACCGTGGCACCGAACTGCGCAGCTACCCCGCCGACGGCCAGCGCTGGGTGGCCGGCGAGCGCGGCCACCGCTACGCCGTGCGCCTGTACAACGACAGCCCGCGCCGGGTGCTGGTGGTGCTGTCGGTGGACGGCGTCAACGCCATCTCCGGCGAGGATGCCGATCCCTCGCAGACCGGCTACGTGCTCAACCCCGGCCAGCGCGCCGACATCACCGGCTGGCGCAAGAGCCAGGACGAAGTGGCGCAGTTCGTGTTCAGCAGCCCCAGCGGCAGCTATGCCAGCCGCACCGGCCGCCCGGACAACATCGGCGTTGTGGGCGTGGCGGTGTTCGAAGAGGCACGTCGCTGGCGCCCTGAGCCGATCCTGCGCCGTGGCCTGCCGCTGCCGGCCCCGGCGGCCGAAGCGGCGGCCGATGCCAGTGCCAGTGCCAGTGCCAGCCGCATCGAAGGCTACGCCAGCAAGTCGCAGGCCCCAGCGCTGGGTACCGCCCATGGTGCGCGCGAGCAGTCCTCGGTGCGCGATACCGACTTCGAGCGCGCCAGCCGCAGCCCCGCACAGGTATTGCAGCTGCGCTACGACAGCGCCCGCAACCTGCGTGCGCGCGGCATTCTGGTGGATTCGCCCTCGCGCCTGCCGCGCGAACCGCAGGCGTTCCCCAACCGCTACGTGCCGGACCCGCCGGCGCGCTGATCGTCCCGCGCAGACAACACGACGCCCGCAACCTCACGGTGCGGGCGTCGTGTTGTGGGGGAAACCGAAGCGCTTACTTGTAGTCCGGGTAGTCCTTGCTCACCGCGTCCTGGAACTCGCGCACTTCCTTCTCCGCGCGGTCCTTGGCCCAGCCATAACGTTCCTGCAGGCGGCCGGCCAGATACTCGGCATTGCCTTCGGCCACATCGAAGTCGTCGTTGGTCAGATCGCCCCACTTGGCCTGGGCCTTGCCCTTCAGCTGCGACCACTTGCCGGAAATGATGTCTTTGTTCATTGCTGGGAGTCCTTGGTTGCAACGGCGTTCTTACCGTGGCTACAGCTTCGCGCAGCGGCTGTTGAGTACCGGTCAACCGGCAATGAAATACATGCTCACCTGCTTGAATGGTTCACTCCGCTTCGACGGCCATGCGGCAAAGAGCGCGCACAAAAAAGGCCGGGAAGATTCCCGGCCTTTTCGCTTCCAATCCGCGGCGGGCTCACTTGCCCTTGGCGGCGTCCTCAACTTTTTCACCGGCCTTCTGCACGTCCTTGCCGGCACCGGCAACGGTATTGCAACCGGCCAGCAGGGCCACCGAGAACATCGACAACAGCATCAGGGCAACTACGCGCTTCATGGGCTTCTCCTTGGGTTCGCCGCTACACCGCTTCATTCGCGGATGGGGTTCTGTCGCTCGGCGGGAGGGCACACTGCCACCGCCGCCGCGTGAAGTGCAATCTGGCGGCAGCGGCGTGGAGCGGGTGTGAACGGATCGGCGATCCGTTCAGGCCAGGCCCTCAGTCGCGCATCAGGGTAGACTTGCCGAACAGGCTTTCGACCAGGTCCACGGCCAGTTCGGCGGTGGCATTCTGCTTGTCCAGCAAGGGGTTGAGCTCGACGATGTCCAGCGATCCCATGCGCCCGGTGTCGGCGATCATCTCCATCACCAGCTGCGCCTCGCGGTAGTTCACCCCACCCGGCACCGTGGTGCCCACGCCCGGCGCGATGCTCGGGTCGAGGAAGTCCACGTCGAAGCTGACATGCAGGTGGGTGTTCTCATCGATGCCGGCCAGCGCCGCCTCCACCGCGCGCTTCATGCCGTTCTCATCGATGTAGCGCATGTCGTACACATCCACCTTGTGGGTCTTGATCAGGCGCTTCTCCTCCGGGTCCACCGAGCGGATGCCGATCTGGTGCATCTGCGCCGGGGTGATCGCCGGTGCGCTGCCGCCCAGGTGGGTCAGCGCCTCCGGGCCGAGGCCGCACAGGCAGGCCACCGGCATGCCGTGGATGTTGCCCGACGGGGTGACATCGCTGGTGTTGAAATCCGAGTGCGCATCCAGCCACAGCACGCGCAGGGTCTTGCCCTGCTCGCGGCACCAGCGCGCGACGGCGGTGATCGAACCGATCCCCAGGCAGTGGTCGCCGCCGAGCATGATGGGCATGCGGCCGGCCTGCAGCTCGGCGTAGCTGGCTTCCATCAGTGCATGGTTCCACGCCACCACTTCATCCAGATGGCGGTAGCCTTCCACCGGCGCGGTCCACGGGTTGCGCGGGCCATCCAGATTGCCCACGTCACGGACGTCCACACCACGTGCTTCCAGCGCCTCCGGCAGGCCCGCCACGCGCAGCGCCTCCGGCCCCAGCCGTGCACCGCGATGGCCCGCACCGACGTCGGTGGGAACGCCAATCAGGGATACGGAGATGGTATGGGCCATGGGTGCCTCCTGCGGTGGGAAAAAAGAAGCACAGTCTAGCCAGAGCTGTGTGACACCACTCGCGGCGGTGCAGCAGGGCAATACCCGGATCGCCGCGAGCACAAAGGCGCCCCGGTCAGGCATTCCAGTGCTGAGCGGTCAGAAATCCGCCCTTCCTTGATCCACTTCACACCCGAGTCGGCATCGCCTCTTACCCACGGCGGTCCTTGTGTCCAACCTGCGTCGGCACCCGGACGGTGCGACTTCATTTCCCCAACCCTGGAGAACGACGCACATGAAACATGCACTCAATGGATTTGCGGTACTGGCAATTGCCCTGGGCGGACTGTTTCCGGCAGCTGCCAATGCCTCCTCGCAACGCATCACGCATACGGTGACCACCGACGCGTATCCCATGCAGACGGCGAGCGCACGCCAGGTGCTCGACTGGGTGGCGCAGCGGGTAAAGCCGTCGTTCGCCCCGCAGGGCTACGGCAACGTACAGGTGGAACGGCGTGCATTCTCGGTGGGGCGCGCGTCTGCACGCGCGGATGAATCGATTCCGGGAAAGCTGCCGGAGCAGGGCATTCCCGGTGAGATCTACCGGGTGGAAAACCTGCTTCCCGACGGCTCCCTGCAGACGTGGGAATTCACCTGGGTGGAACCCTCGTCCGGCCATGGCGGCGGCTGGGATGTCACCGGGTACACCTACAAGAAGGGAAATGACCCGGTAAACCAGCAGTAGCGGGACGCTGCCCTGCCCCGCCCCTGGCACGACGCCGCGGAATCTCGGCAAATCGGCGTCAGGCGCGCGGCAAGCAGGCCCCCGAACAATCGCGAGGACCTGCTGCAGCCTGTGGCTTGACGACCGATCAGGAACGAATCGGTACCGATAGCGGCATTCGGGAGGGGTAGAATCCGTCCATGATCTTCATACTCCGACTAGCACGACTGGCCGCCGTTTCGCCCCTCCTTGTCGCCTGCTCTGCGCCCGTCACTACTGCAGATGCTGCGGCTCCGGTTGATGCGACAACGAAGCAGATCCTCATCGAGGAATATGGCGACTCCACGACCGTAGGCTACACCGCCACGCCTTCCGGAACGATCATCGCCGCGATGAATCAGCCCAACACACTGCAGCGTTTGCTGCGGACAGAGTACGGTGATCGTGTCGTTGTGAAGAACGAAGGGATTGGCGGAATTCAATCCTCAGATGCGCTGAACGGGACCGACGGAATTCACCAGTCGTGGGAGTCTGTCATGGCGAAATCCCATGCCCAGATCGTGACTCTGAACTTTGGGCTTGGCGATGCCTATCTGTTCTCCCGTCCAGAGTCTGGGAAGATCTCCGCATCACCACAGGAATACAAGCGCGTGATGGGCGAGCTGGTTCGTATTGCAAGAGAACATGGCAAAACCGTGGTGATCTACGAGCCCAATCCATCGTGCCACCCCGCCCGAGAAACAGGGATGCCGTACTACGTGATGCATCTCGATCAGTTGGGCCACGAGATGAACATACCAATAGCTTCCCAATTCTGGGCATTGCTTGCCACGCCCAATTGGCGAGAGCTGCTGTCTGACTGTACACACCCTACTCCCGAGCTCTACCAGCTGAAAGGTGAGAACGCGTACAAGGTGCTTCGACCAATCGTGAAGCAGATCATCGACGCCAGCTGACATCCTATGCAATCGGAGAATGCTGTAAGTCCCAGGTTTCAACCGAACCTGAGCGCAACCTCCGTCAAGTCCACAATGAAGATAGCGGTGGTTCGCGGCCCCATCGTTACGCCGCCGACCGGGAACGTGTTGGGGGTTACGACGACGTACAGGTGGAACGGCGCGCGTTCTCCGTAGGGCGCGCGTCTGCACGCGCGGATGAATCGATTTCGGGAAAGCTGCCGGAGCAGGGCATTACCGGTGAAATCTACCGGGTGGAAAACCTGCTTCCCGACGGCTCCCTGCAGACGTGGGAATTCACCTGGGTGGAACCCTCGTCCGGCCATGGCGGCGGCTGGGATGTCACCGGGTACACCTACAAGAAGGGAAATGACCCGGTAAACCCGCGCTGACCTCCGTCCTGGCGTGCCGCAGCGGTGCAGCAGTGAAACGGCATGGCATGATGCCGCACTGACCTGCCGCCTTTCATGGAAGATTGTGATGTCGCCCTTTATCAACACCGCCTGGCCACGCTTCTTCATCGTCGCGCTGCCCATCGCTTTTTTTGCGGTTCTGTTGAACAGCTTGATCGATGCGTCGCCGAACGGCTGGCTGATGCAGGCGGCGCTGCTGCTGACGCCATTCTCGCTTCTGCTGTTCTTGGCGTTCGGTTGGCAGCGTCTGCGCAAGGCGCACGCTGAGTATCCGATTCTGACAAGCGAACTGGACCGCATGTTGGCGGCGTTGATCGGCAACGTTAAGGTGGCCGCGGCGTGGTTCGGCCTGACCGTCATTGGTGTGTTCACCCTGATACTGGCATGGGTGCTACTGCGAACACCAGGCGGCTGACGGAGGCCCCCGCCCACGGCGAACTCAACCGCCGCGGCGACGAACCGGCGTCAGGCTCTGCACCTGGCCGTTGTTGCGCATCATGCACAAGAAGCGGCCATCGGGGTAATCGATGATCAGTTCCTGGTAGTCGCTACCCACCGGCATCCGGGTCACCAGCGTGCCCTGCGCGCCCTTGCGCAAATTGCAGGAGCCCAGCGCGGTATCACCCGCCGGCGCGCTGTACGCCACCTTGGACACATTGCGGAACACCGCCCGGCACCCGCCGTTCACCCATACCGAGTGCCGCGACAGGCCCCAGTTCTGCCCTTGTTCGCAGCGGGTGTGGCTCAGCTGGCGCACCACCTCCACGTTGCCGCGCGTATCCATCTCGCACGACACCTGCTGTTGGTCGGTGGATTCGCAGGTCACCTCGCGCGGCAGCGCCGCATCGCTGTCGTCATCGTGGCGACGGCGATCGCGATGCTCTTCCCGCGCCGGCGTTCCGCTGGCACTGACCTGGCAGATGCCATTGGCGCCGCCACGGCCGGTGTAGCTGATCTGCGGCGTGCCATCCTCGCTGCTGCTGATCGACAACGTGATGCCGCTATTGGCATCGCGTGCTTCGACGTAGCGGTCGTTGAAGCGCTTGAGCGCCGCCTCGCGGCCCTGCACGTAGACGGGGCCGCCTTCGTCGGCGTGCACATCGACACCGCCCGGGCAGCTGGCGTTGAAGAACGGCACCGCGGCCATGGCCGGGGCCACGAAAGCGGTGGACACCAGTGCGACGGTGAGCGACAGGGCATGGCGACGCATGTGCGGATCCCGAAGGGGCCCAGGTGGGCGTGTAGCCGCAGTATGCGGTGGGCGCTGCGGGCGGTCCGTGAGGAATATCAAGATCCGGGTAGCGCGCGTGGGGATTCACGCCTGGTATCGTTGCCTTGGTGCCTTACCGAGGCTGTTAAGCCAGCTTTACGTCGCACAGTGGCGCGGCCCGGATGGCCGATGATGACGGCACTGCGCGATATGTCGCTTCTGGCATTGCAATGCTCGAAACAGGCCAAACGCGATAATTCATTTTTCCTTTCAGATCACCCGATGCCATCAAAACAAACGACTGGCAGGCGGGGATTTCGCGTGCGCATGATGAATCGCCACCTGCAAAAGGTGGTCGGGACTTCCAAGCCCGTGTTGTCAACGATGTATACGCTTGCCAGCCGGCGTCGTCCTTTCAGGGGCGGCGCCGGCTGGCAATCCGTTAGCCGATCGACGGCGGGCGGTGCGTGGGGGCCTCGTGCCAGCCGATTCGTTGACCCGGTCTTGGAAGCCACGCATCGCCCGCCACCCTCTTCGGGTGGCACCTCTGTTGCCGACGAGGACGCCCGCATGCCCAAGACCCATCACCCGTACCTGAGCGCCACCCTTGGCGAGGCCGCGCTGCGCCTGCCACCCGAACTGGCGCAGCCGTTGGAAGCCGCTTTCGCCGCTGCGAACGAAGCCCCCGCACCGATCAATCTGCCCGGCTGCCTGCAGCGCATCCAGGCCGGTGACGCCGCCGATGGACAGCCGTGGCCGGGCCCGCCAGCACACCCGGCCAAGCCGTGGCCGCCGCTCGCCGGGACCGCGCTGCGGTGGGTCTGGTGTCGTTGTTGGAGCTATATCACGCCGCCGAACGCGTGCGCGTGGACGGGGAAGAGAAAGACGATATCGGCGACGGTGTGCGCGAGGGGCTGATGCTGGCCTGCCGGGGGCTGGCGGAGTATGTGGCGCTGCAGGTGGGTGGGGCTCAGTAATGCAGAACATTGAGATCCCCAATGCACAGGTTCACAACGTCACTGCCCAGGCTAGCGAATCAGGCAGACCCGCTGCTGGAATGAGCACACCCTATCCAAACCTGAAGCCTGTTCTCGTTGAGCTGCGGCTGGACGAAGTGGATTCGCGCGGCGGCGCTGTTGCCGAGATGATCGCCTCCACCGCGCGCCCCATGGCGCTTTCGATAAGCCCTGAACTTATGTGGTACGGCTTCGTCTTGAATGACTGCGGCATCACCCGGATCACGCCGGGAACGCTGGCACACTGCACGATCTCATTCATCAACCACGACGGTGCGAAAGAGGTATTCCCCTGTGGCACGGTGGCCGCCTTCGGAGACGGATCGTCGACAAGAGGGTTGATCCGCATCATTCGGTTTGATTTAGGCTGATCGCACCAGACTTCTTGAGGCGGCGGAAGTGGAGCGCAGTGCCTTGATGCCTCACACGGCACTGGCATGCAGGCGCACACCCAAAGCGCGGGTCACCTTCAGGATGGTGGCGAAATCAGGGCTGCGCTCGCCGGACAGTGCGCGGTAAAGACTCTCGCGCGACAGGCCCGCCGCGCGCGCAGCCTTGCTCATACCCTGAGCGCGCGCGATGTCGCCGAGCGCCTTGGCGATGAACGCGGAATCGCCGTCGCTTTCCTCGATGCAGGCGTCGAGATAGGCTGCCATTTCTTCGGGTGTCCGAAGGTGTTCGGCCACATCAAATGCTTTGAGTTCGACTTTTTTCTTAGTGGCCATGATGGAATAGCTCCAGTACTTCGGTATTGACTCGTTTCGACTACAGCCGGTTCGACGCTCACAGGGCACGTGCAATCACCACTTGGCATGCCACAAGACGGTCTCAATGTCCGCTTCCGGCCAAGAGCAGACTCTCCCAGCTATCGGATGAGCTCTCGCATCAGGTCACAAAAGGGCTATTCCATCGCCAGGGCCGGAGACCGGACCAGCAAATATCGGACCGGTTCGGCGGCTGAGGCGAGCCTGCCCAATCTGCTTGCATTGCAAGGATCCGGGCAAGAAGCCAATATGCAGAAGTCATCCGAGCAAGGAGCTGAGGACGTGCTGAAGATCCCCAAGAAGGTAATGGAAAGGTGGCCTGCGGCGGTGAAGTCTCTGGTAACAGTAGCGGTATCCCACAAGACGAGAGATGTTTCCGAAGCTGACACGGTAACTCTAGTCAAGGACATGCTCGCCGAGATCTTCGGCTATGACAAATACAACGAGCTGACTGGAGAGCAACAGATAAGGGGTACGTTCTGCGATCTTGCCGTAAAGATCGACGGCAAGATCCGCGTGCTGATCGAGGTGAAAGCTGCGGCGATCGCTCTAAACGAGACTCATCTACGCCAAGCAGTAAATTACGGCGCCCATGAGGGCATCGAGTGGATTGTGCTCACCAATGCACTTGAGTGGCGACTCTACAGGATCAAGTTTGGCCAGCCCATTGACTACGAGCTGGTTTCATCTCTGTGCATTGCCGACGTAAACCTAAAGAACGAAGAAGACCAACGCCGACTCTTCCTTCTTTGCAGAGAAGGCATCACATCAGATGCAATGGGCTTGTACCATCAGCACATCTCTGTGCTCAACAAATTCACCGTCGCCCAAGTTGTGCTCGGCGAGCCCGTTGTCTCCGTCATTCGCCGGGAGCTTCGTCGCCTTTTCCCAGAACTTAAGATTGAATCGGAGGCGATTGTTGAACTTCTCAACAATGAAATCCTGAAGCGTGAAGTGCTGGATGGAGAGAAGGTTAAGGACGCCCAACAGCGAATTCGACGAGCGGCGTCTAAGAACGCCAAGGCCCAGGCGAAGAAAGATGCTTCGTCAAGTGCCGCCCCGGCCTCAGTCGAGACATAGGACCGACCGTAGAGCCTTGCTAAGCTCCATTCAGTAGGGTGCGATCGGCTCAGCCAGGCCGATCGCGCGAGATGGAGCTCCCAGCGTTCCCCCAGCCCATAGGCCTCACCGGATTCCAATTGCTCCCATTAGGCCGACAAGCTGGGGAACATAGCTAGAAAGCACGCCACCAGCTGCTCCCTCCAGAACCGCTCGTAGCGATTTCAGAGACTCCTCCACGACTCCCCGCTTGGGAGACTCGGACTGGAGTTGAATCAGAAGCGTGTCAATGTCCACGGCTACTTGAGCCGGGACACCGTCGAATGTGGCGTGATCTTTGATCTGCTCCAAGAGGGATACAAGCTCGTCGCGCCTCTCCATCATCTGGTACGACTGCTGCCCTGCAGACAGCTGCTGAAGCTGCGAGTTGTGCATCGTGCCAATGTTGTTGGTGATGTTTGTAACATGCTGGGCAGCCCTTACATCGGTAGGGCTGAAGCTCATACCGTCACCAACTACTCCTGCGGACTCAAGATCGAGCGCCCACTGGAGAACGCGGTTTCGGACGGTGTCCAAGACACCGTGGAAAACACTTTTAGAGATAAAGAGCGAAGGCTGCATTTGCACTTCCATATGCTTCAGGAAGTAAGCCGTGACCTTTGGTGGAAAGCTGAAGCGAAGCTCGTCCTCCGCTCCTCTGAGAAGCGCCTCCACCTCTGCCACGCTGAATCCCATGGGTAGCCTACAGAACTTCTGCTCCATCTCCGCTGGCATGTTAAAAGGCAAGTAGCCATGATAGTGATTGTGTACCTGAGGGAGCCCACGCAGATCTCTATAGGCAGGCAGCTCAGCATCATCGGTGTAGCCTGAAAGCTCGGCCTTGATCCAAGCGGTGTCCTCACTGATCTTGAGCTTGGTTGACACCACCAACGCCTTTCGAAGCAGGTCACTGACGCCGGTCTTAGGGTCTAGCGCGTCGCGCTGGATTTCCTGCACCAAACTGGACATACATCTCCCAAAATTTGTCTAGTGGGCTCGTTTGCTAGCAGCCACGTCTACGATCAAACCAACACATGCAAAAAAAGGCTGAAAGCCTCCTGTACCGTAGCCATCCTCTACCCTGCACACATCTTCAGCACCACTGCGAACAATGCGCCGGCTATTACGACTGGCCAGCACCCGGCGTTGGATGAGACAGGCCTGGGAGGAGCGCCCCCGGGGACGGGTGGTCGATGTGGTGGCCTCGGGGGGGGAGTCGTTGACTGCCGCTGCATTCCCCCTACGATCGCTTGATTCCGACTCTGAGATGGCGACGGATTCGGGCTTGGCTGAGGGAGCGGTCCAGGGCTTGGCACCGCTCCGCCCATCCCCTTGATGATGTTGGCATTTGGGCTGTTTGCTTGCGTCGTGACACCGCCCAAGGCAGCTCTAACAGGCTTCCCTGCTACCAGAAGCCGGAACCTTGCATCCTTCTCGACAAGTGTTTGTATCTGACCAGGAGAAGTAATCGTAATCGACAGGTGGGTATAGCTAATCGACCGAGAACTGTTCTTGACGCGAACACTGTTGCTGTAAGGCGGATCAACTAGGCCCATTACCGAAACCCAGCGCCCAACCCAGGATGCATCGGGCATGCCGGTCTTGATGGCGTCTATCCCGTCGGACCAGATCGACAGCTTCACCGCCAGCCCTCGCCAGTCAGCGAAGTTCACGAAGATGTATGGCTTGCCGTTCCTGGCACGGCCACGCCTTACCTCCTGGACGCGCCCGACGAGCTCCACTCGATTGCCGACCTGCAGCAGTACCTGTCCGTAGTTGGCGGCGTCAGCGACCACATAGGGGCCCTGATAGGTTAGTACTCTGGGCGCCGCGCTGATCGAAATCGGCCCCGCCGGTATACCATTCCCCTTAAGGAACTCGGCTAGCGAAGGAACATTCGAAAAGGGAGCTGCAGCAACTTTGGCTAAATTTTCCACATGAACGCGAGCGCCAGGAATGGCCACAGCACTCTGGAAGGACGTGGATTGGGTCGGGTCCAGAAAATCGTTGCGGCGGAATACGACAGCGCTTGGCTCAGATTTAGTAGACGCCCACATCGTCGGAGCCGCAATTAGAACCTGCAGCGCCACATCCAGCGTCAAGAAGGAGAAACGATCCAACGTGGGACCGAAATCGTTCGCCGAACGCTGCGGGTGCTGGAAGTTGAGCTGGCCCAGCTCGGTCGCCTTTGCTCCCGTAAGTGATTCCACATACAGGCCGTCGTAGTCAATCAGCTGAACAGTGCCGCCATCAGCACTGACCATCAGGTTCTCTGGCTGGATGTCTCCATGAGCAACATTATTCTGCTCTAGGTAAGCAGCCAATGACATCAAAGCAGCCCGCAGCCTAGTCAGCGCCGCCTTGTCAGCGTGCTTCGCCTCAAGAAACTCAGCCAACGTGCTCCCGCTGGCCCACGCCATCTTGACGGTAGGGTAGGTGCCCCCCTGAATCCGGATGCCCGCAGGATTGAACTCAAAATTTAGGAAGTACGGACTATTAAGCTGCTTCAGTCTTGACGAGATCGCCTGATAGCGATGCTCCAGCTCACGAGATTCTTTGTGGAAACAACGCAAAGCATATTTTTTGGAGCCTACCGTCACCTCGTACGTCAGCGCGAACCCGCCGCACAGCGCCAAGGGCAGACCGAGACCAGTGGTTCTCAGCGCACCGCGCTTGAGCTCAGGATCCAGTAGCACCAGCTGAGGGGACTGCAGTGCCTCGTTGTACTGCTCTAAGGACGGGTAGGCCATGGTCAGATCCTCCTCATGACCTGGTAACCGAAGCGATGATCAGTGTTGAGTCATCGCGACGCATTCGGCCCGCGGCACGCTCCTTCTCTACGAGCTCAACAAGCTCATGCGATTCTCGGATACTGCACAAGGATTCCAGTGCTGACGCATCTCCTCTCTCTTGATGGGACAGAAGCCAGGCACCAAGCGCATCGGTCATGCACAGGAGGAACCTGTGCCCTTGCTCCTCATACTCCCATTCGTGCACAGAACAGTGCAGACCGTCCGGCTCGTTCAGATCGATCCTTGTAGACAGCAACGTCGGCCTGTCCAGAAACTGCTCCGAGCTGCCATATGGGACTGATGCCAGCATCTTGTCCCCATCGAGCCATACGGCAAGGCTATCTCCGACGGCGGAGATCCTAACCAAGTTTGATTCAGGGAGGTCCTGAACGACTAGCAGCGTGGCAAAGCTTCCCCGCTGGTATGCGGCTGCCTTTGACCAGGTGAGCTGCTCCGGGTCATGCATAGCCTCGTAGGCCTGCGCACAGGCCCCGACCGCAGCCACCGATAGATCTTCATCAGCCATGCGGTCAACAAGGAGCTGCGCCCAATTGCGGGCGTCAAAAGACTCTGACGCCCCATCGGCCAGAACGATCCTACCCACGTCGGGGGCTAGGCGGTAGGCATCCTCATTGTCGCTCGGTGACTCTTCGTGCTTAGCCACCGTCCCCTCAAACAGAACCGACAGGGCCATGATCAGCGCAGCTGCGCGGCCCTCGTACCGATGTCGAAGAAGTCGACGATCTCTGCGATTTCACCATTGAACACGAAGCCCTTCGATTCCATAGTTGCCTTGATACCCTTTTCCTCGGCAACCTTTTGGAGATGCGGAGGCAGAGCACTGGACATCCGGTACAGCAACTTCGCGTAAGAGTCACTCAAGCCAGCGTCGGAACTTGGGAACTTGACCGGATCTCCACCGCTCGTGCTCACATGCAGATTGAACAGCAGCACGCTTCCATCGTTAGTGCTGATCTGCTGCAATTGATGCGCAAGCGACTCGGGATCGCCATCTGTCGACTCACCATCAGTAACGTGAAGTACCGTCGGAGGGTAGCTGTCTGGGTGCGCATCACACCAAGCAGCCAGCTCACCAGCCGCGGCGGTGATTGCGGTGCACATCGGAGTGCCGCCGGAGGCACTGGCCTCAAACCAGACCGGGAACTTGATCGACTGATCGACGAGTCCGCCAGCACCGTCGTCAATGCGCTTGGTTCGGTTCTCCACACGGAGCGGATTGGCTTCAATCTCGGAAATGGGATGGAGAACTGTCGACGCGAGCCCACCGCTCAGGCCATTGCTGGCAGAGGATCCTGAATAGCCCAGGACACCGACCTCGAAGTAGTCCCGGGTGCCTTCGGACTTAGTGCATCGAGTGATCAACGTAGCGAGCGTGCGATTGAGCACGTCCGCAACGAATTGTGCCTTGGATTTGCCGTTCTCCATGTTGTCCTGCATGGAACCGGACTGGTCGACAAGGAAAAGGAAAGCCGTTGGGCTGGTCCTACTAATCTCAGCGGTGTAAGTCATCAATATCCCCTGGAGTCTGAAAGGTGTGAGGCAGTGACGATCTCGACAAAATTAGACCAGATCGCCCCCTCTCCTTATCATGCCGCGCCCGCGCAGAAACCTCCACCAGCGACCTCACGCAGGCGGGTGGGATTTTTCTGACAACCTAGGCAAGGGTCAACTGAGCAACTCTGCCCAAAGCAGTGGGGTCTCCGGCCAGAGACCAAATGCTTGAGCGGGCCAGCGTCGCCGAACTGCCGGGACTGCGTCTAAGGCTCTCTCGCTGGAACACTGAACCCCGGTACGCAGCGCGCAGTCGTGACGATGATCCGGTAGAGCTTTCGCAGGAACATCCGCTTAACTTTTTAATTGACGATGGTGTTCCAGAACTCCATCTCCTCGCCAGCAATTAACTTAGGCAGCTCACATAACACGTGATAGCGAACACCAGACTGTGCGCGGCTCCTGACATGGCGCGGCGACGCTCGACATACCCCATGCCGAAGGTGGTGTAGTCCAGCGCCAGCTGCGAGAACGCCTCGCGGCTCAGCAGCCGGTGCGGTCGGAACGTGCGCACCAGCATGTTGCGTTTGAATGTCAGGCCGCTGTGCAGATACGGGTTGGAGCGCGTGGTGCGCGACAGCCCTTGCAGATCCGTGGACCAAGGATCTGCGCGCGGGCCGTGAAGTGTCTACAGAGCTACCGAGACGAACGAATGCAGGCCCATGGGCGGCCGGTACCGATCAAACCTGAGCAACGACGCCTTCTGGTTTCAGAGTCCGGCACCCCTCTCACGAAATCAGCCCTCGACAGCACCTGGCAACGCCTGATCCGCCGCGCGGTTGCGGAGGACGTGATCGAGAAGGAGCAGCGGTTCGCGCTCCATGGCCTGAAGCATCGGGGAATCACCGACAACGAGGACAAGGCCGCTGGCGGCCACGTGACCGAGGCCATGCGTCAGCTGTACGACCATTCCGTACTGGTGGTAAGAGCGGCCGTGAAACCAAAAAGAGTCGCTAATTTTCCCAGTAGACGAACAAAGGCCAGCGCACCGCACTGGCCTTTTCCGTTGAAACCCCTGTTTTTAAGGGGTCTCGGCGCTTCCCGAGTGGTGCCGCTTATCCGAATCGAACGGATGACCTACTGTTTACAAGACAGTTGCTCTACCAACTGAGCTAAAGCGGCATGGGTGGTGCACCGGCGGCAGCGCCGCGGTCCGGGGATTCTAGCGCAACCGCGTGCATTCCAGCGACCGGCTCTGTGCCGCCCCGCTGCGCTGCTGGGCCTGGGCCGGCTGCGTGCCCGCCGCCAGTTGTCCTTCCAGCCACCATTGGCCGGCGTCGCCGCTGGCCACCAGGCGCGGCTGGAAGCCGGCGGCCTGCACCGCTGCCATGCGGCGCTCGGCGCCTTCGCGATTGCGGTACTGGCCCAGCGCCACGGCGTTGGCCTCCTCCCCCTGGCTGATGATGTAGTAGTCGCTCAGGCCGGCGGCGACGATACGTTTCACGGTGGCCTGCGCTTCATCACGATTGGCGGCGGCCGGCAGCATCACCCGGTAACGGGCGCTGCCGCTGGCAGCGGGCTGTTCGCGCAGGCGCACCTGGCTGAGCAGCGTGCCGGCCTTGCCTTGCGCACCGGTCGCGGCAGCGCGGTCGGCGAACGGGCCCAGCGCGACGCAGCGCGGCGGCTCGGCGGCCGCGGGCGGGGTTACGGGCTTTTCCGGTGCCGGAACGGGTGCAGGCGGTGTTGCCGGCTTGGCGGCGGCAGCAACCGGCGTAGCGTCAGCCGTCTGCGGCTTGGGAATTTCCGGCTTGGCCAGCACGGCCGGCGCGGGTGCGGGCGTCGCAGCCACTGCGGTCTTCGCGGCCGGTTCGCGCTCCATCAGCGGTGCGGTCGGGGCGGCGGCGGTGGCCTCGGCTGCGGCATTGGCATCCGCGCCACCGGGCACCCAGCGCAGCTCGGCCACACCAGCGGGTTGCGGCGGCGGCGCAGGCTTCTGCGGTGCATCGCGCAGCAGCCACCAGCAGGCGACGCCAAGATTGAGAACGGCCAGTACGACGATCAGGGCACGGGTCAGCATGCGCGGATACTAGCCTGCGGGCTGGTGCACCGCCCAGCGGGCGAGGCCATCCAGCACCAGCGAGGGGTGGTAGTCGGCGCCCGGCAGCAGCGGCATCAGCGCCGGTGCGCCGCCGCCGTGCACCAGCAGCGACGGCGCTACGCCCAGCAGCGCGTGCGCCTGCTGCGCACTGCGTTCAATCAGCGCCACCGCAGCGCCATCGCAACCGGAGGCCAGCGCATCGGCGGTGTCGTTGGCGAACTCGCTGTAGTCGCCGCCGGTAGCCGGCAGCTGCACGGCGCGGGCGTGCAGCGCTTCGCGCATGGTCGTGGGCGACGCGGAAATGCGGCCACCGTGGTGCTGGCCGTCGGCGTCGAGCAGGTCAATCGTCAGCGCGGTGCCCACGCCGACCACCAGCACCGGGCGCTGTGCCTTTGCGGCAGCCAGCAGGGCCAGGAAGCGGTCGACGCCGAACTTTTCCGGCTTGGCGTAGGCAATGCGCACACCGGCGCATTCGGCGCTGGTGCGCACCACGTGCACGTTTTCGAAGCGGCGTTGCAGCTGGTCCAGCATGGCGCTGGTCAGCGAGGGTGCGGCCACGCTGGCCACGAACGCGGTGGTACCGCTGGGCAGGCTGTGCGGCGGCTGCCCGGCCATGCCTTCGGCGCCATGCGCCCAGGCCTGCACGTCACCGGCACGATCTCCCTGCAACGGCGCGAACTTGAAGCGCGAGTTGCCGAGGTCGAACAACCAATCGCTCATGCTGCCCTCACGCTGACTTCGCCGGCGTGCAGCAGGCGCTCCTGGCCATCGATGCGCACGCGCAATGCGCCGTCATCGGCCAGGCCAAGCGCGGTACCGTGCTGCCACTGCCCGTCCAGTTCCACGCGTACTTCGCGGCCGGCCAGCATGTCGAAGGCGGCGTAGCGCGGCAGGAACGGAGCGAGGCCTTCGCGATCGAATTCCTCCAGCGCCGGCAGCAGACGGGCCAGCACGGCGGCAACGACCACGTTGCGGTCCACCGGCTTCCCGGCCAGGGTGTCCAGGTCCACCCACGGCTGGCTGATCTGCTCGGCGAACGACGGCGGCATGTGCGTGTTGATGCCGATGCCGATCACCGCGCGCGCCGGGCCGGCGTATTCGCCACCGCCTTCTGCGAGCAGGCCGACCAGCTTGCGCTTGCCATCGACGATCAGGTCGTTCGGCCACTTCAGCTGTGCCTGGGCATAGCCCAGGTCGTGCAGCGCTTCAGCCACGGCGATGCCGGCCACCAGGCTCAGCCCGGCCAGGCGGCCGAGGCCACCGGAGTACAGGCGCAGCACCGACAGGTAGATATGCGCGGCCAGCGGCGAGGCCCAGGTGCGGCCACGACGGCCACGGCCACCGGTCTGGCGTTCGGCCAGCAGCACGCTGACCCCGCGCTGGGGCGCGCTGCACCGCAGCAATTCAGCGTTGGTGGAGTCCACCGTCCAGGCCACCTGCAGGTCGTGCAGCAGCGGCAGAACCCCGGCCGGCAGGCCAGCACGGATCGCCGCCGGGTCCAGCAGGTCAACCGGGCGGGTCAGGCCATAGCCCTCGCCGGCACGGCCCTCGACATCCACACCGGCGGCCCTAAGTCCTTGAATACGCTTCCAAATAGCCGCCCGGGTCTGGCCCAGCTCACGAGCCAGGGCGTCGCCGGACAGGCGACCGGCAGCGAGTTTGGCCAGCAATTGGCGATCGTCCACGGCAGCTTCCACGAAGTCAGGCAGGAATTATGCGGGAAAGCCGCCAGCGACGCCCGCCACGCTGGGTTCCGCGGGGGCTTCCAACGGGGCGACGGGTTCGGGCTAGAATCGGGAACTCACCCTCCCTTAACGTGGATGTCGTCAATGCGCCGTTATGCCCATTGCCTGATCCTGCTGATGATGCCCTTCGCGGCGTCTGCGACGGCAGCGCTGGACGACAGCCGCGGCGCCTGCGTGTCCTCCAACGGTGATGCCGCCTCGCAGCGCGCGCCGACCGCGACTGCCTCGGCTGCGACCACCAAGCCGGCACCGGTACGCCCTGCGGCCAGCAGTGCCACCAGCACCGGGGGCGGCGGCAGCGACGATGACGTGCTGCAGCGCATCCGTGCGCCGAAGTGGCACAGCTACCTGCCGGGAATGTTCCGCTGATCAAGTCGTTGCTGCAGTGGCTGCGGCCTACGCCGCGGCCGATCAACGATGCACTGTGGGAACACGCCTGCCGCCGCGCGGCCTGGCTGGACGGACTGGACGACGAACGCCGCGCGCGCCTGCGCGTACTGGCCACGCGCTTCCTGCACGAGAAGACCATCACCCCGATCGGTGAGCTGCAGCTGCAGGCCGGTGACGGCGTGCTGCTGGCCGCGCTGTGCTGCCTGCCGCTGCTGGCGTTCGGTGAGGTGGGGCTGGAGGGCTGGTCGCAGCTGATCGTCTACCCCGATGCCTTCCGCGTGCACCGCAGCCACATGGATGCGGCTGGCGTGCTGCACGAGTGGGATGACGAGCTGATCGGCGAGTCGTGGGACAGCGGTCCGTTGATCCTGTCCTGGGCCGATGTGCAGGCCGACCTGGCGGCGCCGCACGAGGGCTACTGCGTGGCGGTGCACGAGATGGTGCACAAGCTGGATGCGCTCGATGGTGCGATGGACGGTACGCCGCCGCTGCCGCGCGAATGGCAGCGCGAGTGGGCGGGCACGTTCCAGCGCGCCTACGACGCGTTCTGTGCGCAGGTGGACGCAGGCGAAGAGACGCTGATCGATCCGTATGCGGCCGAGGCGCCGGAAGAGTTCTTCGCGGTGGCCAGCGAGTACCACTTCTCGGCACCGGATCTGCTGCAGCAGGCGTTGCCGGAGGTGGCGGCGCAGCTGCGACGGTTCTACGGCGAGCCGCCCAGGATCGCAATGCGGTAGTGCCGGCCGCTGGCCGGCAACCCCATGATCTTCGATGGCATTGCTTGGTTGCCGGCCAGCGGCCAGCACTACCGATCAACGAGGCTTACGGCCCTGGCGGCAGGCGCACTTCGAAGCGGGCGCCGCCCAGTTCGGCCGAACGGCCCACGGTCAGTTCGCCGCGGTAATCCTTGATCAGGTCCTGCACGATCGACAGGCCGATGCCGTGGCCCTGCACGCGCTCGTCGCCACGCACGCCACGCTGCAGCACCTTGCCGATGTCGTCCGGGGCAATGCCCGGGCCGTCGTCATCCACCGCCAGCAGCAGGCCGGCGCGGCGCGCGTTCGGGGCCGGCAGCGGCTGCGCGGTCAGCAGCACGCGGCGGTTGGCCCACTTGAAGGCGTTCTCCAGCAGGTTGCCGAGCAGTTCCTGCAGGTCGCCCGGTTCGCCGTGGAAGCGTGCGGCCGGATCGATATCGAATTCGCACAGCACGCCCTTGGAAGCGTAGACCTTTTCCAGGCCACGCACGATTTCCTCGGCATTGGACTCGATCGGCAGCGGCGCGGAGAACAGCTTGTGGCCCGACGAGGCCGCGCGTGCCAGCTGGTACGAAACCAGGTTGTTCATGCGCTGCAGCTGCACGTCCAGTTCCTCACGCAGCGCGCCGTCGCCGGCACCACTGTCCATCTGCGTGCGCAACACGGCAATCGGCGTTTTCAGGCTGTGCGCCAGGTCGGCCAGGGTGTTGCGCTGGCGCTCGAGGTTCTCGCGCTCGCTTTCGATGAAGGCGTTGATGCTGTCGGTCAGCGGTTCCAGCTCGCGCGGGTGGCGCTCGCTCATGCGCTCGGTCTCGCCGCGCTGCACCTTGGTCAACTCGGTGATCACCCGGCGCAACGGGCGCAGGCTCCACTGCAGGATGACGGTCTGCAGCAGCAGCAGGATCAGGCCGATGCCGCCCAGGTAGAACCAGACGCGGCCACGGAACACGCGCAGCTGGGCACCCAGCGCGCGCGAGTCTTCCATCACATAGATGGTGTACGGGAATTCGGTGGCAGGATCGGCGTCGGCGCCCCAGACCAGGCCGAGGCCGTAGCGGTACACCGAGCCTTGGCTGCCGTCGATCTGGATCATCGGCAGCGGGCCTTCGAACACCTCCTGACGCGGTGCCAGCAGGCCGCCGCCGACGGTGGGCAGCATCGGGCCTTCAGCGGACATCGAATTGCCCTTGCCGTGCGGCATCACTACCTGCAGGTACAGGCCACTGCCGGGCACGTCGAAGCGGGAATCCGGCGGCTGCTCGCGGATGTACAGCGAGCGGTCGCGGGTGAAGTCGATGCCGGCCGCGTAGGAGGTGGCGTAGTTCTTCAGGCGCTCACGCAGGTTCGCCTTCGCCGTGTCGGCGAAGGCGGCGTCGAGCGCGTAACCGGCCAGGGCCAGGAACGCCACCAGGCCCACGGACGCGGCGAGCATCTGGCGCGCCTGCAGTGAGCGCGGCCGCCAGCGTCGGAAGAACCACAGACGGCCGGACATCGTGTTATCGCCAGGGTGAGCCGGCTCAGCCCTCGTTGCGCGGGATCGCGAAACGGTAGCCGCGACCGCGTACGGTCTCGATCGGCTTCAGTTCGCCATCCGGGTCCAGCTTCTTGCGCAGGCGACCGATGAACACCTCCAGCACGTTCGAGTCGCGGTCGAAGTCCTGCTGGTAGATGTGCTCGGTGAGGTCGGCCTTGGAGACCAGTTCACCGGCATGCATCATCAGGTACTCCAGCACCTTGTACTCGTAGCTGGTCAGGTCGACATTGCTGCCGGCCACGCTGACGGTCTGGGCGGCGAGGTCCAATGCGACCGGGCCGCATTCCAGGGTCGGCTTGCTCCAGCCAGCGGCGCGGCGCAGCAACGCGTTGACGCGGGCCAGCAGCTCTTCGACGTGGAACGGCTTGACCAGGTAATCGTCGGCACCCTGCTTCAGGCCCTCGACCTTGTCCTGCCAGCTCGAACGCGCGGTCAGGATCAGCACCGGGAACTTCTTGCCTTCATCACGCAGGGCCTTGATCAGCTCCATGCCCGACATCTTGGGCAGGCCGAGGTCGATGATGCCGACATCGAACGGAACTTCGCGCCCCATGTAGAGGCCTTCCTCGCCGTCCTGCGCAGCATCGACGGCAAAGCCTTCGCGCTTGAGCCGGGCTGCCAGGGTCTCACGCAGCGGGGCTTCGTCTTCGACCAGAAGGATACGCATGAACTCTCCCTAGTGTCCTGGGTGTGGCCCGGAGGCCTGTGGGGTACGGGTTGATAGCGACAACTATCCCTGTTCAGGGGTTATCGCCGCGTAGTGATGACATATCCGACCGCGGCGTGCGCGGCTGTGAACGCGACGGGGCGGGGTCGTCCATGTAGCGGACCCGGCCCCGGTCGTCCATGTACTTCACCCGGTTGATATCACGACCATCGAACGGCACGCGCTCGGCACCGAGGATGTGACCACCCGTGGTGCGCTGCACGCGGCGCACGGCATCGGACAGCGAACGCTCGTCGCCACGGTTGCCGCGCTCGCCCCGCTCCATCATCTCCGCACGCCCCTGCTCACCCCGCGGCGGCTGCTGTGCCAGCGCCGACGACAGCGGCACGGCCGACAGGACCACGCAGGTGGCCAGGGCAATGCGGCGATGGAAGGGAGCGGAAGACATCGATGCGATCCTAGCCGAGCACGGCGATTCGTTCAAAAGTCGTAAATCCGGATGCCGGGTTCGGGGCCCGGCGCTTTACAAATCCTTTGCAAATTCTTGGTTTGGGGCAGTGAATCCGGTCTGAACTTTTCCGGCCGCGACCCCGCGATGTTCAGCTAGGTGAACATTCGGAACGAATCGCCGCGCCTTGTCAAGTCAGGAATGTGACAGCGGTCACGCTGCGGCGCGATCAGCGTCGCGTTCGGTCGCGGCAAGCGCCTGCTCGACCAGGCTCCAATCGGCGCCCGGGCGGTGTGCGCCCTCGCTCAGCACCTGGCGGAATGCGCGGCCACCGGGCTGGCCATGGAACAGGCCGAGCAGGTGGCGGGTGATGTGCTTCAGCGCCAGGCCTTCGCCCAAGCGCGCTTCCACGTAGGGGCGCAGCGCGCGCAGCAGGTCGCCGCGGGCCTGCAGCGGGGCGCCGGTCTGCAGCGCCTCCAGCTGATGCAGCAGGTAGGGATCGTGGTAGGCCGCGCGGCCCAGCATCACGCCATCGACGTGCGCGGCCTGCGCCTGCACCACCTCGACGCTGGCCAGGCCGCCGTTGAGCACCACCGGCAGCGCCGGGCGCTCCTGCTTCAGGCGGTAGGCCCAGTCGTACTTCAGCGGCGGAACCTCGCGGTTCTCCTTCGGCGACAGGCCCTTCAGCCACGCGTTGCGCGCGTGCACCACCACCATCGCGGCACCTGCGGCGACCTGGCGGTCGACGAAGGCGGCGAACACGTCGTAGTCGTTGTCCTCGTCCACGCCCAGGCGGCACTTCACCGTCACCGGGATCTCGACGGCATCGACCATCGCCGCCACGCACTCGGCCACGAGCATCGGCTCGCGCATCAGGCAGGCGCCGAAGCGCCCGGCCTGCACGCGGTCGGACGGGCAGCCGCAGTTGAGGTTGACCTCGTCGTAGCCCCAGTCGGCAGCGATGCGCGCAGCCTGCGCCAGCAGCGCGGGATCGCTGCCCCCCAGCTGCAGCGCCAGCGGCTGTTCGCTGCGGTCGAAGCCGAGCAGGCGCTCGCGATCGCCGTGGATGACCGCGTTGGCGTGCACCATTTCCGTGTACAGGCGCACACCCGGTGCCAGCACGCGATGGAACACGCGGCAATGGCGATCGGTCCAGTCCATCATGGGGGCAACGGACAGGCGCAGGGAATCGGCGTAACGGGCGGTGGCGGACGGCATCGGGGTGTTGATCGCGAAGACTGGCATTGCCAGTGAGATCAATAGTTTACACCGGACGGCTGAATGGCGGCGGGTGGCTCCGGGGCTGGCCGCTCGACCGGCCCCGGGGATACCGCGTGGCTTACAACCCGCGGTTGCGCACCTGTTCCTGCTGCTGTTCCTGCGCACGCTGGTTGAACTGACTGTCCAGCGCTTCGCTCTGCCGGCTGCTGGCCTCGACCGAGTGCGACACCGCCTGCTGGCGGTCGACGAAGGTCCGCTGCGCTGCCGGGTCACCCAGCTCGCCCTGCACCGCGAACAGGCCGGTGCCGTCCGGGCGGGCCACGACATGGTCGATCTGGCGCATGCCGGACACCTTGCTTTCGTAGGCCAGCTGGCCAGCCGCTCGTTCGGCTTCCTGCGGGTTGGCGAACAGCGGCTTCAGGCCGGCCTGGGCGCGCTGCTGTTCGAGCGCCTGCAGCTTCTCCAAAGCCTGGCCGAAACGCGCGTTGTCGGCATGCCCGGCGTCGCGCATGCTGGCCGGCGCTGCAGGTTCGGCCTGGGCCGGTGCCGCCGGCGCGATACCGGCCTTCACCGCGTTGGGCGCATCCACCTGCGCCAGGGTCCTGCGGCCGGCCTTGCCATCGTCGTCCAGGCCATTGTTGGCCTGGAACTGCTTGACCGCTGCAAAGGTGTCCTTGCCATACACGCCATCGGCGTGCAGCGGCTTGCCGTCGGCCCCGGCGTAGCCCAGCGCCGCCAGCTTGCCCTGCAGGGCCTTGACCTCATCGCCGCGCTCGCCCTGCTTCAGCACGCCATCGGCCATCGGCGCCTGCTGTGCACTGCGTGCGGCCTGCGCGGCCTCGGGGCCCTGCGCGTGGACCTTGCCGCCCAGGGTGATGCGGTCGTTGAGCATGTCACCTAGGAACCTGCGGTACTGATCGGGCTCGAGCTCGATATGAGCGTGCACGGCACCCGGGGTACCGGCATCGGACTGGCGGATCAACGGCGCACCGTACTCGACGAAATCACCGGTCTTGTAAGGGGTGGTTCCACGCGCACCGTGCAGCACCTGCCCGACCAGTTCGCGCTGCGGATGCCCGGCCCGATGGCTCCAGATGCTGATCGAATTCCACTTGTCATTGTTGACCTGGACATACCCGGCGACCGGATTGGGAATCATCACCTCCCGATCGCCGCGCGCATTGCTCAGGATCAGATCCTTGTGCACCAGCGGGATGCCGTTGCGATCACCGCGGGTCCGTACCGTTTCCAGTTCGCCCTCGACCATGGCCGACGGGCGGTCAGCCTTGGCGGCATTGCCGGTGCGCACGGCCTCGGCATTGGTGTTGGGGTGATGGATCTTCAGTTCGCGATAGGCATCCTCGCCACTGGTGCCATGGCGCAGTGTGCGGTTGCTGCTGCCGTTGCCAAAGGGTTCGACCACGACGATGCGCTGGCCACCGGGCGCGGCGGCGGCATCGGCTTCCCGCGCAGTCGCGGGTGCGGGTGCCGCAGCAGGAGTGACCGGTGCAGGCGTGGCCGGTGCCACAGGCTGCGCCGGCGTGTGCTCGCGTACCGCCGTATCCAGGGCCTGCAGGGTCTGCCGGCCGGCCTTGCCATCGACGGTCAGCCCATGCGCCTGCTGGAACTCGCGCACTGCATGCTCGGTATTGGCACCGTAGTGGCTATCGGCTGTCAGCGGTTGCCCGTTGCGACCGCTATGGCCGGCCTGGATCAGCTTGGCCTGCAGGGTCTGGACCTCGGTACCACGCTCGCCGGGTGCCAGCACGCCGTCGGCCATCGCCGATGCCGCCGCACGCTGGCCGCGCTGGCCGGGCTCAGGTTCACCGAACACCTGCTGGTAATCCTTGCCCCGGTAAGCCTCGGGGTTGTGGTTGACCTGGTCGTAGCGCGCCAGCCCGACCAGTGCGGTCTTCTCGGTGAGCGCACGATCACGCAGCGAATCCCACAGGGTGGGCGAGCTCTGGAAGTGCACCTGCACATTGGCGTGCTTGTAGTCCTGCACCGCGCGGACGATCTGCTCGTCACTCAGCTCAGTCAGCTTGAAGTCTTCGCCATAGGCCTGCTGCAGGCCCTTCTGGAACACCGACCGGGTCATGCCGCGGTACTGCACCGAGGTGCTCCACAGCGCATCCTGCACGGCCGCACCACGGCCGGAGAGATCGATGCCCACATCCTTCAGGCGGCCCATCTGCACGTCGTAGTACTTGTGCTGGATGAAGTCGTGCTGGTCCCTGGCAAACCCTGCCGGATCGGCGGCCGCCACTTCCTTCCAGCGTTCGGTGAAGGCCGGGGTTCCTGCCTGCAGGCCGTTGAAGCGGTTGCCATAGCGCGAGGCGGCGACGTACTCATCCACGCCGCCAACGTTGGTGGCGTACTGGTAACTGCCATACGACACGCCGCCATGGTCGCCCCTGCCGGTGGAAACGTGGCCGGGGCCGCGACCTCCGGTTTCGAAATGCGCCGACGTCTGGCCGCGATGCCAGTTGTCCATTGCCTGCTTTGCCTGGGTCACAACATCCATTTTCCTGCACTCCTTTGCGGGGGAATTACTTCGAGGTCAGTGCCTGCAGCACGTCGGCACGGTTGGCGGTGCGATTGATCCGGCAGGACTGCGCGTCCAGCATCTGCCCCTGCCCGTCTTCGGCAGGGTTCCAGCTGCAGTAGCGATTGGTATCGGACATGTAGGCGGCCTGCTCGTCCATCAGCCTATCCTTGTCCTTGCCATCGGGACCGTCGACGATCTTCATGAAGGCCTGCTCGAGTCGCTGCTCCTGCCAGGCAAGCTCCTCATCGCCACACGCCTGCAGTGCGGGGGTCTCGCCGCCGCTGGAGTTCACGCACGTGGCGTACTGCGGCCGCAGCGTGGCTTTGTTGTAGGAATCATCCGGGCGCTGCGGCGGCATGTCCTGATCATCGGCATCGGCCGCTGTCGTGGCAGGTGCGGCGCGTGCAGGCTCTGCAGTGGCGGGCGGCGATGCGGTGGCGGGCGCGGCGGCGGCGGGGGCAACTGCCGTATCCGCCTCCGGGCTCTTGGCCTGGCATGCTGCCAGGCTGAGGCCCAGGGCCAGCGCAAGCGCGGTGGCCCCGGCCCTGCCGAACGTTTCGCGGGGGGCCGCTGGAAGGTGGTTTGTTCCCTGCATTGCTTGCATCTCCTTGGCATCCAGGCACGTGGCCCGTCAACGCGGGGCCGTCCATCGGCCCCATCACGCGGGCAATGCTACGACAGCGACGGTTTCAGGTGCCTGACCGGCTTCAGAATGCGTGCGCGTCGTCTCAGACGCGAACGCGGAAGCGTCAGTGCCCGCCGCCGCCCCCGCCCACCTGTTCGATCAACTCGAGCAGGCCGATCTCGGCCAGCATGGCCGACACTAGTAGCCGGTTACATCAAGCACCGCGAGGGCTGCATTGTTCCCGGTATAGGTGAACCGGGTGGGTAGAGGTAGTCCGTAGTAGGGGCCGTAGGTACGCCGCGCCGTCTGCGTCATCCCGAACGTGATGGTTCCACCGTTGACCGCCCCTCCGGAAACACTTACGTCCTCGTGTTGCAGGTATTCCTGCGGATCGCCCCATCGCTGGAACGTGTTCGCCGAATCGTACGCGTGAACCAGGGGCATCACTGCCCAGGCACGTCCAGGATCAAACTGGGCGCTCCCCTGCCAGCCAGGCCGTGTCGACGCAGAACGAAGGCCAGCCACCCGCGCGGCTTTCCGGCCTGCGTCGAACATCAGGCGGCCGGCACCGTCACGGATGATCAGTCCAAAATTGCTTGGTGGCTCCTGCGGTGGCGCGTACACATACCACTGCACCACTGCGCCGGGCGGACCAAACAGATACAGCCCAGCCGAATAGCCGTCGATCTGATTGTAGTACTGGCTTCCAACCACCGAGGTCGAACGCACGGCAACCATGCCGGCATGGTTGCCGATGTACCTGCTTCCTTCGCCATCCAGCGTGGTAGTGCCTTGAGCCAGCATGGCGAGTGTCGGGAAGGCATCGTCGATCAGTACGGTGCCCCAGTCATTGATGATCTTGATTCCTGCAGTCATATCAGCGGGCCCATATTTCGACGATGCCGGGATAGCGGTCCTTGGCGGGAACATTGACGTGACGCCAGCTGACGATGCCGGAGGCCACGTCGATGGAGAAGTCCGGGGCATACCTGCCGCGAGCAACCGCCGTCAGATCGGTATCTTCCGGTTGCCGGGAGAAGGCTGCGCTGCCGTCGACCGTGCTGTACTGGATGCTTGCAAGCACGCGGAACAACCTGCCTTGCGGGTCATAGCCCAGACTGCCATCCGCATTGAAAACCTGGATTCCGACTGGCATTACCACACCCCCATCTGCACGCGCAGCGTTCCTGCTGCATCAAATACCTGGATCACGTTGTTGACGATGGTCAGATAGCCACCATTGTCGGGGCCGGTCATCGTCATCGCGCCGCTCTTGTCCAACCGCCAGCGTGGCTGCCCTCTCGCACCCACCGCGTTGGACTGGATGAAATCACCGATCATCGCGTTCTGGATCCTGCCGTTCCCGATCAATGCCTGACTGATGAAGGTCTGGCCGTTCTCGACCACGAAGGGCGTGGTGATCTGTCCATTTCTCTCGTTGATCAGCGCGAAGCGATCGGCCTGCATCAGGATCTGGCTCTGGTAGCTGCCATCTGGCTGCTGCTCCACGCCCAGACCCATGCCGGCCATGTAGATCTGCCCGGCGCTGGTGATCTGCGCCTTGACCGTATAGGTCGCGCTGACCTTGCCATCCAGGTTGACCACGGCCTGCGAGACCTGCTGGACCGCGGCGCTGACGCCCTCGATTTTGCCTGGAACACCTTCGATGGACGCTTCGACCGTGTCCACGCGCTTGGCCAGTGCCGCGTCCTTCTCGGCCATCACGCTGTAGACGGTGATGGCGCCGGCGCTGACATCGTTCTCGCCGACGTTGTAGTCCTCCTCGCCGGCACTGTGGTCGCTGACCTGGGCGAACAGGCCATCGACCTTCTGCCCCTGCGCAGCCACCTTGCCATCGACGTCGGTCACGTCCATTTCCAGCTGGTCGACACGGCCGACGATGGCGCCCGCCTCGGCGATCGCGTCGCCGATGCTCTTCCAGTGGCTGCCCGGCGGCGTCTCGTTGCCTGCAGCGGCGCCCTGCCAGCTCCAGATCCGGCCGTCGTGGATGACGGTCTGGCCCGGGGTGTAGATTGCCGAGGCATCCCAGACCAGCGGCAGCACTTCGGTGACGCGCTCGATCTTGCCCTTCAGCTGTTGACCCAGCGCGCTTTCGTTGATGCGGCCGGCGAAGTAGGCGTCGTAGTCATCCGGGTTGCTGCTGGACTCACCCATCACCCCGGCTTGCGCCGGATACCACGGGCCGATGTTGCCACTTCGATCCACCAGCCGTCCCCAGAACCAGAAGCGCGCGCCAGCGGCCAGGCCGTTCATCTGGTGCTGGGCCTGCGGGTAGGCGAAGTCGCCCAGCTTGATCGCGCTCTCGCGATTGGGGCCAGTGCTGTACCAGAGTTCGGTCCGTTCGGTATCGGTTGCACCTGCGGGGAAGCCCCAGGACAGTGCGATGCCGAAGGGGCGGGCAGTGCTGGTCAACGATGCCAGCGAGGGGGGCGGCGTCGTCTTGCCTTCAATGGTGGTGAGCGCGCTGAGCGTCGGCTGCGACACCGCGCCCAGCGCATTGACCGCGCGTACGCGGGCCAGATACTCGCCTGCGTAGACGCCCCGCACTTCCAGGCTTTGCGTCCCGACGCGACCAGCGCGGACCCAGTTGAGATCGCCACGGCGCCATTCCACGTCATAACCGATCGCCTTGTCCGCAGCATCCCACTCGATCGTGAGCACGGAGGTAGCGATGCCCTGGTCGACCACCACATGCGAGGCCATCCGCACGTTGGCCGGTGCCGGCTGCACGCTGGGCGGGATGATGCTGATCGGCGGCTGATCCAGGCGCGTGCCGTCGTCGATGGCGGCGTACTTGCCCGGCACGTGCTTGAGCGCGGTGATCTGATAGGTCAGGTCCTCGCCTTCGCTGATCGACAGCACGCGATAGTGCTGCAGGGCCAGCTCCGGCGATTCCAATGCCCAGACCGACTGCGCCACCGGCACCGCCGACCACGGCGCGCTGACGGTCACCGTCTCGCCGTCCACCGACTGCACCGTGCGTGCTTCGGTCTGCCCGCTGGGCAGGGTGGCACGCAGGGTGTCACCGGCCGCGATCTGTTCCGGCATCCGGTCCAGCACCAGGCTGCGCGTGCCCGCACTACGGATGCGGCCCGCATTGCGGCGGCCGGCGCGGTTCGGGTCGGCCACCTGGATCACATCACCGGGCATGCAGCCCAGCGCATCCAGGCCCACCGAGAAGCTGATCGTCTCGGTTTCCAGCATCTCGGTATGCAGGATGTGGTTGCCCACGCGCTGCGCCTGCGAACGCGAGTGGCAGCCCACCGCCGTCACTTCGGTCTGGTTGATGCCGTAGCGGGCCACGCCAGGCAGGTGCTGCACCACTTCGACCTTCTGCCGGCCGAAGTCGTCCGGATCGATCCACGACACCAGGGCCACCGTGTGCCGCGCCGTTCGGCTGCTGCCGGCATAGTGGAAGCGCCCTTCGATGACGTTGGCCTGGCTGTAGGTCAGCACCGGGTCCTTGGGCATGTCGGCCGAGGCCATCACCTGCCCCGCCGCATAGAAGCTGATGCCGCGGAACATGGTGGCGATGTCCTGCAGCACGCGGTAGGCCTCGGCGCGGGTCTGCAGATACAGGCTGCAGGTGAAGCGCGGCTCCTTGCCGCCCTGGCCATCGCTGACCAGTTCATCGCAGTAGCGCGCGATCTGGTACAGCCGCCACTTGTCCACCCAGTCCAGCGGAACACGATGGCCCAGGCCGAAGCGATCGTTGGTGACGATGTCGAAGAACACCCAGGCCGGATTGTTGGTCCAGCCACTCTTGAAGGTACCGTCCCACACACCGCTGTAGAGACGGCTGAGCGGATCGTAGTTGGAGGGGATGCGTACGATGCGGCCCCACAGCTGGTAGGACCGGGTGGGAATGTTCTGGAACTGGCTGGCATCAACCTGCACCGCCGCCAGCGCACAGTTCGGATAGCGCAGCTTGGCATCGATGATCTCGGTCATCGACAGCACGTTGATGGTATCGGCGATGGTGCTGCTGTTGGCGTTGGCGGTCAGCCGGCGGATGCGCCCCTGCCACTGGCTGCCGGCAGGCAGATCGATGCGGCGGCTGCGCTCGTACTGGCTGGTGGTCTTGCCGCTGAAGGCATCGGTCAGCACCGTGCTGAACGGGCCGCCGTCGGTGGACAGATCCACCGCGTACATGATCCGGTAGCCTTCAGTGTCGCCGTTCTCGGTGTTGGTCTTCTGCAACGCCGGCACCGCAAAGCGGATACGGACGGCTGACAGATCGGCACCCGATACGGTGCGCACCACCGGCGCATCGCTGCGCAGCTCGACGTTGACCCCGACTTCGTTCTCGATGGAGGGGAAGCCGCTGATGTGCTCCTGGTCCTGGGTGCCGGAGCGCGTCTGCACGTCCACGCCGGAGAAGTTCAGCGTGCCGTCCGGATTCTCGATCGGCACCTGGTCCAGGTAGATCGACTGCTTGCCGGCAACCAGGCCACGGATCTCGCCCTCGCTGGCGAGGTCGATGATGCGGGCCACCGCCATCGAGTGCAGGCTGTCGGCGGTTTCGACCGGGGTTCGGGCGTTACTCGCGCCCTTCTTGGCACCCGCCAGCACTGGCGTGGCTGCGCCGCGCGTGCGCGGCGTGGGATGAGTGGTCTGATTCAAAACTGGTCCTCCGCCAGGATGCCGCCGCTGATCACGGCCGAGCCGATGAACATGCCCTTGGTGTCATGGCCGCCATAGGCGACCGGCACGGGGTTGCCTTGCGCCTGCGTGTTGACGGTGCCGTTCATGCTGTAGCTGGGCGCGTTTTCGGGTGTGTCTTTGGCACCCAGGCCTTTTGGCTGGGGGGAGAGCATCTGCACAACGCCACCGGCAATCATGCTGGCACCGGCAACGATGACGTTGGGGCCATAAGCCGCAGCCGGCGTGTAAAGCATGATGATGCCCACGACAACCATGACAACGCCCGCAATCGTCTGCAACACGCCCCCACGCTTGCTACCCACCATCACCGGCGCAATACGGATGTCATCCTGTCCCGGCGGGTCGTGCAGCTGATCCCGCGACAGGTTCTGCCGCCCGTTGAACACGGCAAACTCCATGCCCTTGGCCTTTGCGCCCATCAGGTACTGCTGGAATCCCGGCAACATCGTGCACAGCGCATGCACCGCCTCGGCCGGGCTGTTCACCGCCAGCCGGAACCTGCGCCCAAAGCGCGCACCCAGCTTGCCGTACAGGCGGATCGTACGAAGACGGTCAGTCATGGCGCACCTCGCGATGGCGGACGATGCAACGGGTGCGCTCGGCCCACATGCCGCCGTACGGTACGGTCTCGGACAGGCGGCCATGCAGGTGATGCAGCATCTGCCCGTCGCCGAGGTAGATGCCCGCGTGGTTGGTGACCGGCGAACGGATCTGCATCAGGATCATGTCGCCCCGCTGCGGCTCGCCCTCGATCAGGTCGAAGCCCTCGGCGTGCAGCCGTTCAAGGCTGTACAGGTCCTGGCCGTGGCTCCACCAGTCGTCCTGGCGTTCGTACTCGGACAGCGGGATGCCCAGTTCGCGTGCGTGGAAATCGCGGACCAGGCTGTAGCAGTCCAGCACACCGTGGGCGAACTGGCGACCGACCAACGGTGCCATGTAGCCCATGGGATGCAGGGTCTGCAGATCACCGCACAGCGGTGCCTCGCCTGTTACCTGGCCGACGCTGACGATGTGCCAGGTCAGCCCGCTGCGCTCGCACATGACCCGATCGGCGTCGGACGGCGTTGCGGCGGCATCGGGATGGCTGTGCACAAGGGCCAGCACCTCGCCCTTGTCCTCGGCCACGGCATAGTCCTCAGCGGGCAGGCGGAAATGCTCGCTGGGCGTGGCGGCCACGTTGCGGCAGGGAAGATAGCGTTCGTGGCCTTCAATGGCCACGATCAGCCCGCAGCATTCGCGCGGGTACTCGGCCACGGCGTGCGCCTGGATGGCCTGCAGGGTTGTCGGTTGCATGTTTCACCCATGAAAAAGGCCCGCGCGGGCGGGCCTGGAAAGTGGAATCGGGAGGGGATCGATCAGGAGCGCAACAGGCCCGCGGCGGGGAAGCCGCCATAGGGCAGCGGCTTGTCCTGGCCGAAGCGCAGCTTGCAGCTGCGTACCCGACCGCCGCACTGGTCACGCGCCGGATCATCGGTGGCGACGTCGTCGCTGTCGGCCACCGCTGGACCGTTGTAGCCGCAGTACGCGCCGCGATAGCCGCCACGCACCAGCCAGCCACACATGCCGGCGATGATCTGCCTGCCCGGCAGCTGCTGCCCATTGAGATCGATCGCGGTGGTCAACTCGAATTCGACCATCTGCTTGTCCTCACCTATCTTGCGCTCGATGAACCAGACTTCATCAGGGAAGTGCTCGCCAGGATCCGCGCTGGGATTGCCTTCCTCGAAGTTGGCGGCATCCAGGTACTTGGCCAGCGTCTGCCGGCGGATGATGCGTGCACCGACCAGGTCATCGAACAACAGGCACATGGCGGTGATGCGGCCATCGATGTTGCTCACGCGCAGGCGCGGGTTCGGCGGCTGGTCGCTGGTGCGCTCGAAGCCGCTGGCCTCGATCGGCCAGGGGCCATATTCCTGGCCCTGCCACCAGATGAGGCCACTCTGCAGGTGCGCGTGGAAGAAGAGCTTGTCGGCGCCGAAACTGCTGGCGTCAAGTTCATAGACGGTGATGCGGCCACCCGGCTCAAGCTGCTGGGCATCGGCGGTGATCATGGGGTGTTCTCCTGTGCGGCATTGGGAAGAGGGGGTGGCACGGGGTACCGTTCCTGGCCGCACGGTACGATGACGTGGTGGCCTGGGCGCAGCGAAGCAGTGGTGGTGAAGCAGGCGTGCTTTGGCGCCTGCGGAGCGGGGGTTGTCATGGCTCAGAGCTCCGCATCGGCCTGGACCAGCACCTGCGAGGTGGTCGACCACACCACCACCGCGCCCCAGAGCTGCATGTTGTTCGGCATCGAGGCGATGACTGCCGCGTCAACCGTGGACTGCCAGCTGGGCGCTCCGCCGTCGAAGTTGACCAGGTTGCCGGCATTGCCGAAGCCCACCAGGTTCAGCGCGGTGGACGGCGAGGAGATTCTGGGTGCTGAGCGTTTGCGCACCTTGAACGGGATGCACGCTCGCGTGTCGCCGTTGGCGGTGTAGGTGATGCCGATGATCCGGTTTACATCCACCGTCTCGTAGTAGCGCTGGCACAACAGCAGCTCCAGTGCTTCGGACCGGCGGTCGAAGTCGGTGGCGGTATCGCCTTCTTCGATCTGCACTTCGGCCACTTGCACGCTGCCGCTCTTCTGCCCGGCGGCGAACGCGCGGCCGCCGAAATCGGCACCTGCGTCCAGCCAGAAGCTCAGTTGCAGGTAGCTGTCCGGGCCCAGCGTCTTGCCGGCAAGACCGGGAACTTCCACGGTGACCTGGTGCCATCGCCACAGCGTATCGAGCACGACCGAGGCGCCGATGCTGTCGCGCGCGGTAGACCCACCCGTTCCGTAGGACTGCTGCAACTCCACGCCGATGCGGAAGTCGTCCACCGAGGCGCGCGCCTTGAAACTGATCGTGACGGTGCGCCCGGCCAGTGTCCGGACATCCTCGATGCGCTGTTGGACCAGCGCCATGTTGCCGGCACCGGCAACGCTCTGCACCTCCAGCCGAAGCAGGTGGCGCGACCCAGCCAGCAGGCGCCCTCCCTGGCCGCCGCCTGGAGGCACATCCTCGCGTGAGGCAGCCACCCTGGTGCCGATGGCATTGACCGCCCAGCGGTCAGCGATGTGGCGAGAGCCCGTGGATGCAGGGAACGCTGCACCGCGCTGCCAGAACCGGAAGTCGCCGTTGATGAGCGGGTTCCTTCCGGCCATGCGGCCTTCCAGATGCATGAGCGCCGATTGCGCGTCGTCCAGACCAGCGTAGATCTCGGCGAAGTTGTCGTTGATCTTGGTGAATGCCGGCCGCTGGGTCTCACCCCGCTTGCCGTTGGGCTGGACGGTGTCCAGGTCGATGATTCTTCGTGTCATGTGCAGTCCTCGCTGCGTGCGCCGGTGTTGACGGCCAGGGGGTCAGATCTCGGCGTCAGCCGCCCAGTTGCCGCCCACCAGATAGGCATAGAACGGCGTCAGGCCAGAACCGAAATCAAGCTGAAGCGTGAATCCATCGGGACGAAGGAACAGCGGGACAGCCATTCCGCGTGACCACCCGTTGCCGTTGAACAACGACCAGTAGCCGAGGGCCGGCGCCACTTCACTGTTGGAGTAGAGCGTGAGCGCAGGCACAGTGCGTTTGGCGACCTTGAAGGAGATCTGCTCACTGCGCGCCAGGCCTGCCTGGAACGCGGCGGCGACGCCCTGCGGTGACGGCATGCCAAGCTGCGGTGCCTGTTCCAGCGGGAAGCTCTTCTCGTAGTACCGCTGGCACAGCATCAACTCGGTTGCGTCATCACGCATGTCGTAGTCGGTAGGTGTCGCCCCCTTCTCCAACTGCATGCAGGTCAGCGAGAAGGACCCAGACTGGCCGACAAGCTGTCCGCCATAACCACCGGGCGTCGCAAAGTCGACGATGACGTGCAGCTTGCTGTTGGCTCCCACGGTCTTGCCAGCAATGGATGGCAACTCGACGGTGAAGTACCTGAGCGCGGCCGCGGTGCCGATCTCCTGGACGCCTGCCCGGACCGTCACATCCGGAGACCCATTGGTACCAAACGTCTGGATGAAGCGAACGCCGATGCGGCAGCCCGGCGTCGCGGCCCATGCCTGCATGCTCAGCGTCACGGTACTTCCCGCGAGCGTCTGCACGCCTTCCACCGGCTGGGTGACGAACGCCTCGGTCGCGGCCGTCGATCCGGTGAGATCGCAGTTCATGAATCCCGTGACCCCGAATGCCGGGGCATCGAAGCTGCGGCGTGACACCGCGACCTGCCCCGCCCCAGTGCATACCACCTGGAAGCGATCGGGAACATACACCGCCAGAGGCGACACCACAGTGCGGCTGCTGCCCCGTTGCCAGAACCTGAAGTCACCGTTGATCAGCCGGTTCCGGCCGTTCTGCCTGCGCCGGAGATCCTGCACCGTGGTTTCGAGTTCATCCAGATCCGTGTAGAGATCGGCGAAGTTCTCATTGACCTTGGTGAAGGCCGGCCGTTGCGTCTCACCCCGCTTTCCGTTCGGCTGCACGGTATCAAGGTCGATTGTGCGTCGTGCCATGCGTCGTCCTCCTCAGCCGCCGATGATTTCCGGCGCCTGCTCGGCAGGCCAGCCGAATGCATCCGGCTGCGGCAGTTGCGCCTGGACCTGCCGCCAGTCCGGCGCGGTCTCCTCGGCGGTGGACTCGATAGTCTCCAGTGCGAGGTTGACCCCGTCGCGCCAGGCAATCATGGCGATGGCGTCCTGCGCATAGCGCGGCACCGCACTGCCCGCGTAGCTGCAGCAACTCTCGATGCTGTCATAGCCGCGATCGCGGGCGCACTGGGCCATCCACTCCCACGCCTTTCCGCGGATGAAGCGATGGAACTGCGCCGAGCCGGGTACGAACAGCGGCGGTACCGGCTCCGGCTCATTGCCTGCCGTACACCAGGCTTCATAGTCATTCCACAGACGGTGGCCACGTGGAATGAACGCGCCGGTCTGCAGGCACTTGATGGTGTCGATCTCTTCGGTCAGTTGATACATGTCATAGCTCCGCGTCGGCGGTCCAATGGAAGGAGGAGCCCCAGTTGCCTGCGGCGGATTGGTAATTGACCTGTGCGCCGGACTGGCCGGCATATACGATGGACGTCACCGTGCCGATGCCGCCGCTTGCGCCGGATATGCGCCCTGCCTGCCCGTTCACATCGCTGTAGACCGTGTAGGCTGGGATGGCCCGCTTGGGGACGCGACACCGGATATGCGAGGTGCTGCCGACGCCGACGCTGCGGTCGTAGAACTGGTTGTCGCGTCCGATGCCATCGGCCGTGCCAGGCGGCACATCCAGGTTGTAGCTCTTCTCGTAGTAGCGCTGGCACAGCTGCAGCTCGTGGGCCAGCGGGCGCAGGTCGAATGCCGTTGCCCTGTCGCCGCGCTCCAGCTGCATCATCGCAAGGCCGAACTCTCCGCTCTGACCGGAGATGACACCGCCATAGGCATCGGCGCACAGATCCACCACCAGCCACAGGAAATCGCTGTCGGCATTGCTGCCCAGCGTCTTCCCCTTCACCGATGGCAATCGCGCACTGAGCTGGAAATAGGTCCAGGACGCGGCGGTGACCGCTACGGTTCCCAGCTCTACGCTGACCGCGGCGGACGGCGAACCACCGGTGCCAAAGTGCTGGATGAGACGAACACCGATGCGTTTTCCTGGCGGGCCATAGGCGAAGCCGGAAACCACCACTTCGCCGTCGGACAGCGTGGCGACCCCTTCGACCTTCTGTGCGACATAGGCGCTGCTGCCTGCACTGACCTTGGAGACAACGCTGTTGAGGAAACGGCGCGATTCCGGCGCGGCTCCGCCGGCAGGAAGATTGGCCCCGCGATTTGCGGTATGCGTGCAGCTCAGCGCTGCCACGGTCCAACGATCGGCCACATAGATCTCGCCGCCTTGGGTGGTGCCAGTGCTGGCCCGCTGCCAGAAATCGAAGTTGCCGTTGATCAGGCGGTTCCTGCCTGGAGCCGCGCTATGCAAAGCGCTTTCCAGCGAATCCAGCGCGCCATACACTTCGGCGAAGTTGTCGTTGATCTTGGTAAACGCCGGGCGCTGTGTTTCACCCCGCTTACCGTTCGCCTGAACGGTATCGAGGTCGATGATTTTTCTCGTCATTGCTGTCTTCCTGTTCCCTGCGGGCGCCCCATCAAAGCTCGGCGTCGGCCCACCAATGCCACCAGCCGCCCCAGCGGCCTGGATTGTTGGTCCAGCTGACTTCGTACCCGGAAGGCGAGGCGTAGTTGACCAGGCAGGGCACGCGGGAGATGTTGTCTTCCGCGATGTGTCCATCCTGCTGGATGTTGTCGGCCGAGATGATCATCACGTAGGGATGAGCGCGCTTTGCCGTCTGGAATCGCACGCTCTGGTAATGCGCCATTCCCGGTGAGTTGATCGAGAATGCCTCGCGCCCTTCGTTGTGCGCCGTGTTGGGTACGATGTCGAGGTTGTAGCTCTTCTCGTAGTAGCGCTGGCACAACGCCAGTTCCACACCTGGCGGCCGCCAGTCGAATCGTGTCGCTGCGCGGCCCGATTCGACCTGGAACTGGGTGAAGCCGAACGAGCCGTTCTGTGCCACCAGCTCGCCCTTCTGACCAGCACCGCACAGGTCGAACACTACGTAGAGATGGTCGTTGCCGTTGCTGCCGAGCACCTTTCCCCGCGTACTTGGCAACGTCACCGTGACGCTGTGACGTTTGGCGGTGGTGCCCAGTGTGAGTACACCGGCTTCCAGCACCACCTGCGGCGAGGGTGAGCCGCCGGTTCCGAAATCCTGGATGACACGCACGCCCACACTGCGACCGGGCGCATCAGAGTTCGCCCATACCGAGATCGTGATGTCTCCACTTGCACTGCCGACACCCTCGATCTTCTGCCCCATCCAGGCGCCACTTCTGGCGATGGCCTCGGATACGGTGCAGACCAGAATCGACCGTGTATCTTCCGGAAATCCGGCCTGCCCGTCGTACGCCACGCGCTGCACGTCGTGGTTGCAGACCAGCGCCGAGTTCGTGAAACGGTCGGCGAAGAACACTTCCGCGCCCAGCGTCCCCGACCCACTGCCAACACGACCAGATGTACGGCGCTGCCAGAACTGCAGGGCACCATTGATGAGCAGATTCCTGCCTGGAACGCGGTCGGTGATGGCATTCGCCACGGTTTCCGGGATCTTCGCGACCTCGGTCAACGCGTCGTAGACCTCGGCGAAATTCTCGTTGATCTTGGTAAACGCCGGGCGCTGTGTTTCACCCCGCTTTCCGTTCGGTTGAACGGAATCGAGGTCGATGATCTTTCGTGGCATTTGTGCTGTTTCCTTGATGGTTTCGGTTGCGAAGGAACGCTCTCCAGCCCTCCCGCGGACCTCAGATTTCGGCATCCATGGTCAATCCAGTGCCCTCCGCTGCCGAATCTCCGCTCTGCAGGATGCCGGCCTGACCCGCTGCGGCAGTGTTCAGCGCACCGATGATGGTCATGCGGGTCGACGTAACTTCCGCCGCACTGAGCGCTGTCAGGCTGGTTGCACCGTCTCCCGTGAGCAGCCGCCATTGCGATGGGTTCGAGAAGGCGACCGCGGGTACCGACCGCATTCGCTGATTGAATCGGTAGGTGAGGTACACCGCGTTGTCGCCCCGAATCAGGCCCACGCCAGCGTTGAAGCGCGATCCACCGTCGAACGGCACGCCAGTGGCATCCACCTGGTAGTAGCGTTGGCACAGCCGCAGCTCTTCCCCCTTCGGCCTCCACTCGAACGGCGTCGCGAGCGGGCCCGCCTCCCACTGGAACTCTCCGAAGTACAGCTGGCCCTGTTGCGCGCCCAGTCCTGCGGTGCGGCTGGCGAACTGCGTGCCCGCCGTTACCCATATGCAGACCACGGCCGCACCGTCACCGGACAGTGCCTTCCCTGAGATGGAAGGCAGGGTCACCGTCCTGCGGATCCGGTTCAGGCCGGAGGCCAGCTCGACCACCTCCGGCGCGATTCCCAGCACAGGCGTGCTTCCCCCCGCGCCAAAGGTCTGGGCGAATTCAAGGGCGATCTTCCGCCCGGCGGCGCCGGCGTTGAACACCAGGAACGAAACGGTGCTCTCCACGCCCGCGAAGTTGCGGACGTCTTCCACGCGCTGCTCGAAGACAAAGAAGTGGTTTGTGCCATCCGTATTGCCACTCGAACTGACCGACAACGTGAAGGTGCTGAACGGGAAGTTGTTGTCGCCTGCCGCTGCGGGATTGCGCTTGAACACGGCGTCTTCGACGTTGCCCATCTGCAGGAACCATCGGTCGGCTGTGTAGTTCCCGGAGATGCCGAAGCTGCTGCCGCGCTGCCAGATGTCGAAATTGCCATTGATCAGGCGATTGCGCCGTGCCGGCGCGCGCATCATGGTATCGGCGAGCTGCCCGGGCAGGCCGTCGACTGCCTGACCAACCTGCTGGAAGTTCTGGTTGATCTTGGTGAAGGCCGGCCGCTGGGTCTCCCCACGCTTTCCGTTGGGCTGGATGGTATCCAGGTCGATCCGTTGAAGATCCATGCTCATGCCTACGCGTGGAAGGTCTGCTCGAAGGTGGCGGTGATGGTCGATACCTGGCCGCCGAGATGGCTGTCGGTGTAGGAATCACACATGTACAGCCCCTGCCCCAGTGGCCCTTTCCACAGGAAGCTGCGGCCGGCATGACCATCCAGGAAGGTCACGATCTCGTTGATCGTTTTGCGGTTGCCGACGAACTGCAGCTGGTAACTGCGTGAAGTGGCGTTCAGGCCATCGGCAGCGGCCTGCGCATAGCCATCTCCGAACTTCGCGCGCTTCACTGCGGCGGTGGTGGTTCCAGTACTCTGGCTGGTTGCCGGCCAGGTGAAGGTGTCGGTCATTGCATGGCACTCCTGCTGAGCACACCACCTGCCTTCAGGTCACGACTCTGCAGCTCGCGGTACTTGCGTTCCACGAACTGGCCGATCTCGTTGCCGAACTGCTGCAGCATGCTTTCGTTGGTGGTGACTTCCTTGCCACCGTTGTTGTCGATGCGGATGCTGACTCCCACTCCGCCGCCACCGCCGCCACCGTACGCGGCCACACCCAGGCGGCCGTCCGGCCCGCGCCGCAGCGGCATGATCGCTTCCGGTCCCGCTTCGCCGAACACGCCGGCGCCCTTGGCGAAGGCGAACAGCTGCGGAGTGTTGTAGACACCGCCGGAATAGGCCGACAGGCTCGGCGACTGGTAGACGCCACCGTTGGCGTTGGCCTCCACCCCCGTGCCATATCCGAACAGGCCCGCGATCTTTTTGACGCCCCAGACGATTGCCTGTTGGATGGCGATCATCTTTAGATCGGCGATGATCGACTTGGCCAGATCCTTGTAGTTGGACTTGCCCGTCTTCACGAAGCTCTGCAGTGCCGCCTCTGCGCCGGTGAACGCCTTGGAAAAGGCATCCTGGGTGGACTTGGCGGAGTTCTCGGTCTTTTCCATGTACTCGCCGAGCGCGCTGCCGAAGCCCTTGCGGAACCCCGAAAGTCCTGTGGTGCCCTTGGTGTCCTTGGCGTCCTTGGTTTCGCCCGCCTTGGCATCACCGGCCTTGGCGTCCTTGGCAGTCGCCACGCCTGCAGCCACCGCCGCCGCGTCCGTCGCTGCATCCTTGGGCGTCAGGTCGACCCCCATCAAGCCGGCGATCTTCCTCGCCCCCCAGACCAGTGCCTGCTGTGCGGCGATCATCTTGAGGTCGGACAGGATGGACTGGGCCAGTTCCTTGTACTTGGACTTGCCGGTGGTCACGAAGCTCCTCAACGCTTCGTCGGCGCCAGTGAATGCTTTTTCGAAGGCTTTCTTGGCAGCCGTGGCGGTGTTTTCGGTCTTGCCGATATAGTCGCCGAGCGCGCCGCCCAGGCCCTTGCGGATGCCTGCCAGGCCCTTGTCGTCCTGTTGGGCCTTCTCTTCCTTCTTTGCAGCCTTGCCGGCGTCCGCGCCCGCTGCGGTTGTTCCTGCCTTCGCCGCCGCCTGCAGCTGCGTGTTCAGGGCGGTCAGTTGCGTGGACAGTGCGGTGACCAATGATGCGCTGGTGGTCAGCACGGCATTGAAGGCCTGCTGCACCGTGTTGATCTTCTCCAGCTGCCGCTGGAACTCCTGTGTGGTGCCGGTCATCTCGGTCATGCCGCGCCTTGCTGCCTGCATGGCCGTTTCCAATGCGTTGCTGGCCTCCACGGTGGTCCGTGTGCTGCCAGGCGATGTAGTGCTCATTGAGTGTTCCTCGGGAGAGTCGGCTCCGCTTCGGCGGAGCCGGGATCGGCCATCGGCATTGCCGCGATGGCCGGCTCATTCCTGTTGCATCTGCTCCAAGGCAGCGCGTTCGATGATGCGGATGGCCGCCATCACCTCGTCATGCTGGTCGCCGTCGAGCGCTTCGCGCTCCAGCTCCCGGTAGACCACGTTGTAATCCAGCCCGATCGGGCCACCTGCGCCGACGCGCCACTGGGTGGCAACCCGCGAAAAAAGTTCGATGGGAAGCACGCACTCCGGCCACAGCTCGACCTGCGGTGGTGGAAAGTGCTTTGCCTTCAATCCAAGCTTCATCAGCTCGGACTCGGTGGGGGCCCGCCAGTACAGGGCCCCCACCGCCTCGATCAGTTTCCCTTGCGTGCGACCTGCAGGGCCTGGGTGTAGCCACCGATGATGGCGCCATCCAGGCCGGCCTGCTGCTGCAGCGCCAGCTCGACGCCGGCGGTGTCCAGCGCCACATCGGCATCCCAGTCCACCACGATGTCCAGGATGGCCTGGGCCACGCTCAACGTGTCATCGCCCAGACGCTCCAGCAGGCTGGCGTAGTCGGCTACCGACAGGTGCCGGTAGGTCAGGTTGAGCTTCTGCTCGCGGCCGTGACCGACGATGGTCAGGGTGCTCTTGAAGCTCTCCGGCGCCTTGACCTGGAACATCAGGCGCCCTCGACCAGGATGGAGTCTGCCAGCGCGGTGAAGGTCGCGGTGGTGCCCATCGGGGTGTTGGCGGCCATGGTCGGGTCGCCGTTGTAGCTCAGGTAGCCGTACCAGTACAGCACGTCGCCGCCGACCAGCTTGGCCCGCAGGATCACCGGCTCGCCCTTGGCGTCAGCGTTCTTCAGTGCCGAATACCACGGCTTCTTCGGATCGTAGAACAGCGGCAGGGTGATGGTCTTGGCGTTCTTGAAGGTCGGCATCTGAACCTGGCGACCGGTCGGGTCTTCGAGCAGCGTGCCGCTCCAGTACTGCTGCTCGCCACCGGCGGTGGTCGGGTCACCCTGCTGGTCCAGGTCGACGAAGGCGCCCGCCTTGCGCAGTACACCGGCACCGCTGGTACCGGGGAACAGCACGGTATCGGTGGTGTCGATGCCCAGTAGTTCAACGCTGCCGGTGGCTTCAGCACCGGCGCGGGTGGCGCGGTTGTTCAGGGCCGGCCAGCCCGGCAGTTCAATGACCACCACATCGCCGGTGTCGACGCTGTTGGCGGCAACGCTGGCCAGCGCCGGCGCAGCCTTGGAGATCGCGCTGGTGGCGATCGCGGTGGAGACGACCGGTGCGAAGCCGAACTGGGTGCCCTTGGGAAGCTTGAGTGCCATGGTGTATTTCCTCGTTGGATAAAAAAATGCCCGGCGAATGCCGGGCTGGGGTGTTGCACGGGTGATGCGGTTTACGGGTCGACGTACCACAGGCCGAAATCGAGCCGCGCGCCGTACTTGTGCAGCATCGGCTCATGCACGGCGATTGCAGCGCCGAACGATTCGGCGGTCGGCAATCCTGCGCATACCTGATCCTCGATGTTGCGGATCAGGGCGTTGGCCTGGGCGCGGCTGTCTGCCCAGACGGTCAGCTGCACGCGAGCGTGCTTCTGTTCGGGAATGGAACCTTCGTTGAACCACACGGACTGTCCACCCATCTGCTGGTAGACGGCACACGGATAGATGACCGGTTCCGGCGGAAGGTCGGGATACAGCCGGCCCTGTAGCAGCGGGGCCAGCAGCGCGTGCAGCTGTGCTTCGTAACTCATCGCGGTGTCCTGGTTGGCGTCGCTCAGGCGATGCCTGAAGACTGTTCGGTGAACAGCACCGTGGTCTGGCGCCGGCTGAAGTCGGGCGCAACGCCGGTGATGTTGAAAACACGACCGTCATGCACGATGCGCATGCCGGCCTGGATGCCTGCCTGTCGTGCGGCTGCCAATCGGACATGGAAGCGCTGGCGCCGGATCGTTGCCGGCAGGCGGCTTGCCAGCGTCAGCCGCTGCACGCTGTCTGCGCGGTCGGCGATGATGGCGGCCCACAGTTCTGCCGCCGGCTGCCAGGCGTCCAGCGGCTGCCCCCACGCATCGAGCTGGCCGTCCTGGCGCTCGATGCGGATGCGGCGATTGAAGTGGCCGGCGTTCATGGCGTTGCTGCCGATCGGTACGGATCAAGCAGCGCGGCCACGCCGAACGGCAGCTCCAGTGCGATGGCCGTGGCGCCTGCCGGTGCATCGAACGTCTGCGCAGAGACGACCACGGCTTCGCGATGGGCGTACAGGTGGCCCAGCAACAGGCGCACCGCTGCACGGATGCTGTCGTTGACCGGCATGCCCTGCAGCAGGCGCGTACTGCGCGCGGTCGCCACGGCCAAGCGGCGATCGGCCACATCACGCATGGCCTTGGCCTTGGCCGCGTTGGTCTCGGCATTGGCGGCGGCAACCGCGGCTTCATGCCCGGTCACCGCCGCCGCCATGTCCTGCGGCAGCTGGTCCAGCGCCTGGTCCAGCGCGGCCTGGTCGGCGTACAGCTCGCGGCCCAGGTAGGCCGCGGCTGCGTCGCTGGCTGCGGCCAGCAGGTCACCCAGGATGGCGTCGTCAAAATCGCCGTCGATACGGCAGTGCGCGCGGCACTGCTCAAGGGTCAGCAGGGGCATCGAATCCTCCTTCGTTGATGGATGTGGAGTGCCCCGATCCTGCGCGCACGGCGGCGCCCCACACGATCACCAGGACGGCGCGGGAAAGGCAGGATCGGGGCGGAAAACAGAACGGCTGCGACGGGGACGTCAGGGCCGGTGGCGGTGACCTCGCAGCGCGCGACGGCGCAAACGAAAGAAGCCCCCGGGGTCACCGGAGGCTTCTATGTCATCGTGGTACAAACGATACGCTTCGGGTGTGCACCCGTCAATCCGCAAACGGTTACCAGTCTGGTGACTTTTCCTGGCGCTGTGCGGGCGTGGTCATGGCGACGTGCCGCAGGCTGGATAGAATGGCAACGCGCTGCTTCCGCAGCCCATTTCCCGCTGGATTCCCGCATGCCTGCCACCCCCGAACGCTTCTTCGATGCGCGTACCGAACAAGGCGTGCTGCGCCTGTCCATCGCAGGCTCATTGCTGCTGGCTGCCGCTGCGGTGGTATTTGGTCTTCTGGCCAATTCCTCGCTGATCATCTTCGATGGCATCTACGGCCTGATCGATGTGGTGATGACGTGGCTGTCACTGCTGGTCGCGCGTCTGATCGCACTGTCCACCAGCACCGACGCGCTGCAGTCGCGGCTCAACCAGCGCTTCACCATGGGCTTCTGGCACCTGGAGCCCATCGTGCTGGGGGTGAGCGGCACGCTGATGATCGGCGCGGCACTGTATGCGCTGGTCAATGCGGTGGATGCGCTGATGTCCGGCGGCCGCCACATCGCACTCGGCCCAGCCATCGCCTTCGCCGGGTTGTCGATCATCGGCGAAGGTGCGCTGGCCTGGTTCGTGCTGCGCGCCAACCGCCGCATCGGTTCGGAGTTCATCGCGCTGGACGCGAAGAACTGGGTGATCGCCGCCAGCATGTCGGCCTGCTACCTGCTGGCCTTCCTTGGCGGCGTACTGGTGCGCGGCACCTCGCTGGCCTGGGTCGGGCCGTACATCGACCCGGCCATCCTTGCCTTCGTCTGCGTGCTGGTGATGATCGCCCCGCTCGGGACGGTGCGCCGGGCGCTGGCCGGCATCCTGCTGGTCACCCCGCCGGAACTGCAGGCGCACGTGGACGCGGTGGCACGCGCGATCGTGGCCAAGCATGGCTTCGTCGAGCATCGCAGCTACGTCGCCCAGGTGGGGCGTGGCGAGCAGATCGAGTTGTTCTTCGTGGTACGCGAGGACGACCCGCCGCGGCCCCTGCTGGAATGGGACCAGCTGCGCGACGAGATCGGCGATGCGCTGGGCGAGGCCTCGCCGGACCGCTGGCTGACCATCATGTTCACCACCGACCGCGAGTGGACGATCTAGGCCAACAGGACGATCAATCAAGTTTTTCGTACGGACTGCAACCCAACGTACGCAGAAACCGGGCAAAGTAGGCTCCATAGCAGTACCCACCCACTGACCAGGAGCATCCCGATGTCCATCGAAAAGGTTCTGTATACCGCCCAGGCCACCTCCACCGGCGGCCGTGAAGGCCGTTCCGTCTCGTCCGACAACGTGCTGGACATCCAGCTGTCGACCCCGCGCGAGCTGGGTGGTGCCGGCGGCCCGGGCACCAACCCGGAACAGCTGTTCGCCGCTGGCTACTCGGCCTGCTTCCTGGGCGCGCTGAAGTTCGTGGCCGGCCAGGCCAAGGTCGCGCTGCCGGCCGACACCACCGTCACCGGCAAGGTCGGCATCGGCCAGATCCCGACCGGCTTCGGCATCGAGGCAGAGCTGACCATCAACGTGCCGGGCGTGCCGCGCGAGCAGGTGGAAGAACTGGTGCAGAAGGCGCACATCGTGTGCCCGTACTCCAACGCCACCCGCGGCAACATTGATGTAACGCTGATCGTTGCCTGATGCGGCGCCGGGGTCGGATCCCTTTGCCACCGGCAAAGGGCTCTGACCCCATCCCAGGCCCGCACGGCTATATGGGGTCAGAGCCCTTTCGCGTTGCGAAAGGGATCCGACCCCCAAAAAAATGGGCGGATGCCGGTGGAAACCGAACATCCGCCCATCCCACCTCCGTTGTCCCGCACGGGGGCATGAGGTTGCCGGCCAGCGGCCGGCACTACCAGGTCACTTCTCGCTCGTGATGAGCTGCACGACGCTGGAGAAATCCAGCTTGCCGCGGCCGGCCTGGTGGTTCATCGAGTAGAGATTGCGGGCCACTTCGCCCAGCGGAATCGAAGCGCCGACACTCATCGCCGCTTCCACCGCCAGGCCCATGTCCTTCAGCATCAGATCACTGCCGAAACCGCCGCTGTAGCCACGCGAGGCCGGCGCATTCTCCAGCACGCCCGGCCACGGGTTGCACACTTCGGTGGCCCAGCTGCGGCCGGTGCTGACCGCCATCATCTGCGACAGCACCTTGGGGTCCAGCCCGTGCGCCACGCCCAGTGCGATGGCTTCACCGGTCACCGCCATGATCACGCCCAGCGCCATGTTGTTGCACAGCTTGGCGACCTGGCCAGCGCCGCTGGCGCCGACGTGGAAGATGTTCTTGCCCATCGCCTGCAGCACCGGGCGTGCGCGTTCCAGCGCGTCTTCCTCGCCGCCGACGATGAAGGTCAGGGTGCCGGCCTGGGCGCCGGCGGTACCGCCGGACACCGGTGCGTCGATCATCTGCAGGCCACGCGCGGCGGCCGCTTCCGAGACCTTGCGGGCGCTGGCCGGGGCGATCGTGCTGCAGTCGATGACCAGTGCACCGGCCGGGATCGCGGCAAGAATGCCGTCGTCGCCCAGGTACACGCCTTCGACATGACGGCTGGCCGGCAGCATCGAGATCACCACTTCGGCATCGGCCAGGGTGTCGCGCGCCGACGATGCAGCGCTGGCGCCGGCGTCGACAGCGGCCTGCACCGCGGCCGGAACCAGATCGAACACGCGCACGCTGTGGCCGTTCTTGACCAGATTGGCGGCCATCGGGCCACCCATGTTGCCCAACCCGATGAATGCAATGCGGCTCATGCAAGGCTCCTTTCAACAAGGGGAGTGCCCAGGTCGGCCAGCGGATGCGCGGCGTCGGCCCAGGGGGAAGCGAAGAAGGTGTCTGCCCACGCGCCGGTGGCCTCGGCCAGGGTGGCCGGGTTCCACTGCGGGTTGCGGTCCTTGTCGATCAGCAGCGCGCGGATGCCTTCGGCGAAATCACCATGGGCGGCGCAATGCAGGGCGACGATGTACTCCAGGCGATAGATCGCGGCCAGGTCCTGGCCGGCACTGCGGCGCTGCAGTTCGTACGCCAACCGTGCCGAACCCGGTGCACCGGCAGCAAGGGTCTTCTGAGCCGCCTGCAACCAGGCGTCGTCGGTCTGCAGGCCGGCAATGCGCGCCACGATGGCTTCAAGGTCATCGCCTCCGCACAACGCATCGACCTGCGCCGCGTGGGCCAGCAGTGGACCGGTGGCGGCATCGCTGGCATGCGACTGCAGCAGATGGGTCAGGCGTTCGTGGTTGTGTGCGGTGTCATTGGACCAGGCCACCTGCAGCAGCGCATCGAACACCGCGCTGCGGCGCTCTTCGGCCACGTGCACGTCGGCCAGGCCGGCGTAGATGGCATCGCCCGGGTTGAGCAGTGCGCCGGTCAGGGCCAGGAACAGGCCGCCGTTGCCCGGCACGCGCGGCAGCAGCCAACTGCCACCGACATCAGGGAACAGGCCGACGGTGATTTCCGGGAAGGCCAGCTTGGAGCGTTCGCTGACCACACGGTGGCTGGCGCCGGACATCAGGCCGATGCCGCCGCCCATCACGATGCCGTGGCCCCAGCACAGGATCGGCTTGGTGTAGGTGTGGATGAGGTAATCGACGCGGTATTCGACGTCGAAGAACTCGGCGGCATAGGCGTTCTGGCGGATGTCGCTGTGGCCGGCCTCACGGAAGGCGACCATGGCCTTGTACAGGCTGTGCAGGTCGCCACCAGCACAGAACGCCTTTTCGCCGGCGCCCTGCAGCACCACCATGGCGATGCCATCGTCGTCGGCCCAGGCGTTGAGCTGCTTCAGCAGCAGGTGCGCCATCGGCAGCGAGAAACCGTTGAGCGTACGCGGCGCATTGAGCGTGGCGATGCCGATGCGCGTGCCGTTGCCAGCCACGCGCTCTTCGAACAGCACCGGTGCGTCGTCGGCAGCGGTATCCGTGCTCATGCGTTCTTCCACTGCGCGGCGCGCTTTTCCAGGAAGGCAGTCACGCCCTCGACCTGGTCGGCGGTGTCGAACAGGTCGACGAAGGCTTCGCGCTCGGCCACCAGCGCCGAGGCGTGGGTGCCGGTGCGGGTGGACTGCACCAGGGTCTTGCAGGCGGCGATGCTGGTCGGGCTCTGCTTGCCGGCCTTCTTCGCCCATTCCAGCGCCAGCGCCTTGGCTTCGCCCTTGCCGACCTTTTCTTCGGCCAGGCCAATGCGCAGCGCGGTCTCGGCGTTGATGCGCTCACCCAGCAGGATCATGCGCTTGGCCCAGCCCTCGCCGACCAGGCGCGGCAGGTTCTGGGTACCGCCGGCACACGGCAGCAGGCCGACGGTGGCCTCCGGCAGCGCGACCTGGGCATGGTCTTCAACGATGCGCAGGTCGCAGGCCAGCGCGCACTCCAGGCCACCGCCCATGGCGTAGCCGTTGATCGCGGCGATCGACACGCCACGGAAACCGGACAGCGCTTCGAAGGCTTCACCGAAGCGGCGCGCGGCCTCACGTGCAGCGGCCTTGTCGCCGGAGGCGAACTGGTTGAGGTCGGCACCGGCGGAGAAGAATTTCTCGCCGTCACCGGTGATCACCAGCGCGTAAATGTCGCGGTCTGCGTTGAGCGCGCCGACCAGGTCGCGCAGCGCCGACAGGCTGTGCACGGTCCAGGTATGCGCCGGCGGGTTGTTCAGGGTGACCACGGCGGTGTGGCCATCCACCTCCACCTTCAGGCCCACGTGCTCCTGGGTACGCCAATCCTTCATCGCAGTTCCTCTTCGGTGTTGAGCAGGTGACGGGCAACGATCACCCGCATGATCTCGTTGGTGCCTTCCAGGATCTGGTGCACGCGGCAGTCACGCAGCAGGCGCTCGATCGGGTATTCGCGGATGTAGCCGTAGCCCCCGTGGATCTGCAGCGCTTCATTGCAGACGTTGAAACCGGCATCGGTGGCGAAGCGCTTGGCCATCGCGCACCACACGTTGGCATCGCTGGCACCGGCATCGAGCTTGCGTGCCGCGGTGTGCACCATCTGCCGTGCAGCCACCAGCTGGGTGACCATGTCGGCCAGCTTGAACTGCAGCGCCTGGAACTCGGCCAGCGCCTTGCCGAACTGGCGGCGCTCGCCCATGTAGCGGCGCGCAGCATCCAGTGCACCCTGTGCGGCACCCAGCGAGCAGGCGGCGATGTTGATGCGGCCGCCGTCCAGCCCCTTCATCGCCAGCTTGAAGCCGCCGCCTTCCTCTCCCAGAAGGTGGCTGACCGGCACGCGGACGTTCTCGAAGGTGATGCCACGGGTGGGCTGGCTGTTCCAGCCCATCTTCTCTTCCTTGCGGCCGAAGCTGATGCCCGGCAGGTCCGCCGGCACCGCAATGGCGCTGACACCGCCGGCACCGGCACCGCCGGTACGCGCCATCACCACCAGCAGCTCGGTGGCACCGGCGCCGGAAATGAAGGCCTTCGAGCCGTTCAGCACGTAGAAGTCGCCATCGCGCACGGCGGTGGTCTTCAGCGACGCCGCATCGGAACCGGCGCCCGGTTCGGTCAGGCAGTACGAGGCCAGCTTGCTGCCCGATGACAGGTCGGTGCCCCACGCATCGCGCAGGGCCGGCTGGCCCCACCTGGACACCATCCACGAGGCCATGTTGTGGATGCTGATGTACGCCGCGGTCGACGGATCGACGTTGGCGAGCTCCTCGATGACGACGGCGGCGTCCAGTCGGCTCAGGCCGCTGCCGCCCACTTCCGGGTCCATGTACAGACCGCAGAAGCCCAGTTCACCGGCCTTGGCGATCGCCTCGCGCGGAAAGATGCCCTCCGCATCCCATCGCGCGGCGTGCGGCGCCAGTTCGGCCTGTGCGAAGTCGCGCGCCGCCTCGCGGTACGCCTGCTGCGCTTCTTCCAGTTCCGTCGTCATCGAGTGGCTCATGGCTGCTCCTGCCGTTACTTCAGGCTGATCGTGGTGTTGACGCCGTGGCTCAGCGTCTCGTCATCGAACCAGCGCGCGGTGACCGTCTTGGTCTGGGTGTAGAACAGCACCACCTGCTTGCCATACGGGCCCAGGTCACCCAGCTTGGAGGCGCGCGAACCGGTGAACGAGAACAGCGGCACCGGCACCGGGATCGGCACGTTGATGCCGACCTGGCCGACGTCGATGTCTTCCTGGAACTTGCGCGCGGCAGCGCCGGACTGGGTGAACAGTGCGGTGCCGTTGCCGTTCGGGTTGCTGTTGACCATCGCGATGGCCTCTTCCAGCGTTTCCGCTTCGAGGATGACCAGCACCGGCCCGAAGATTTCTTCCTGGTAGATGCGCATGTCGGTGGTGACACCGGCAAAGATGGTCGGGCCAACGAAGTTGCCCTTCTCGAAGCCATCGACCTGCGGCTTGCGGCCATCGAGCACCAGCTTGGCGCCCTGCTCCACGCCCGAGGCGATCAGGCCTTCCACGCGCTCGCGGGCGCTGCAGGAGATGACCGGGCCGACGTCGGTACCGGACACGGTGCCGGCGCTGACCTTCAGGGTCTGGGCCTTGGCCACCAGGTCCTGCACCCAGTTGCGCGCTTCACCGACCAGCACCAGCGTGGAAGCCGCCATGCAGCGCTGGCCAGCGGCACCGAAGGCGGCACCGACCATTGCGTTGAGGGTCTGTTCCTTGTTGGCGTCCGGCAGCACCACGGCGTGGTTCTTGGCGCCCATCATGCATTGCACGCGCTTGCCGGCCAGCGAGGCGCGGTTGTAGACGTGGGTGCCGACGCGGGTGGACCCGACGAACGACACGGCCTTGATGTCCGGGTGGTCGCAGATCGCGTTGACCACTTCTTCGCCGCCGTGGACGACGTTCAGCACGCCCTTGGGAATGCCGGCTTCCAGCGCCAGCTCGACCAGGCGCATGGTGACCATCGGGTCCTGCTCGGACGGCTTGAGGATGAAGGTGTTGCCCGTTGCAATCGCCATCGGGAACATCCACAGCGGAATCATCGCCGGGAAGTTGAACGGGGTGATGCCAGCGCACACGCCCAGCGGCTGCATGATCGTGTAGGTGTCCACGCCATTGGCCACGTTGTTGGCCAGCTCGCCCAGCTGCAGGTTGCCGATGGCGGCGGCGTGCTCGACCACTTCCAGGCCGCGGAACACATCACCTTCGGCGTCCGGCAGGGTCTTGCCCTGTTCGGCGGTGAGGATGTGGGCCAGCTCACTCATGTTTTCGCGGATCAGCTGCTGGTACTTCAGGAAGATGCGCGCGCGGGTGCCGATCGGGGTCTTGCGCCAGGTCTTGAAGGCTTCCTTGGCGGCGGCGACGGCGGCGTCCACTTCGCCGGTGGTGGCGAACGGCACCTGGGCCAGCACGTCCTGGGTGGCCGGATTGATCACGTCCTGCCAGTGGGAAGTGGCCGATTCAACGAACTGGCCATCGATCAGCATGCGGATACGGGGCGCTGCAACAGTCATGACGACAATCCCACAGGGTGCGAAAGATGCTTGGCATTATTCACAGCACCCGGCTCGATTTCCGGGCTGAATCCGCTTAATCTGGCCAATGCGCCCCACGATTCCTGTTAATTCTGTGAATTATTCAGCTCCCCAGCGGCAACTCGGCCTGCGCCTGCTGCGGCTGCGCGAGCAGCGCGGCTACAGCCAGGCCGATCTGGCGCGTGCGCTGGGGCTGTCGGCCAGCTACCTGAACCAGATCGAGCGCAACAAGCGCCCACTGACACCGGCGGTGCAGAAGAAGCTGGGAGAGGTGCTGGGCGACGTTTCCTCGCTGTTCGATGACGATGAGCCCGCCGCCCTGCAGGAGGCGCTGGGCGAAACCCTGCGCGACCTGGGCCTGGCCGAGGTCAGCGCGACCGAACTGCGCGCCCTGGCCGGCAACCTGCCGCAGGTCAGCCGCGCGCTGTTGGACCTGCACCGTCGTCACCTGGCGCTGCGCGAGCACGCGGCCGCACTGGAGTTCCAGCTGGGCGAGCCCGGCGCCGGCAGCACCCTGCCCGCCGGTGACCAGGTGCGCGAGTTCTTCAACCGCATGCACAACCACATTCCCGAGCTGGACGAGCTGGCCGAGCAGCTGTTCGCCGAATGGGGGCTGTCGCCCGGGCATGTTGCACCGCGGCTGCGCCAGCTGCTGGCCGACCGCCATGGCGTGCTGGTGGAAGTGGCCGCACTGCAGGCCGGGCGCGAAAAGCGGCACTACGATGCCGGTGCGCGGCGGCTGTGGCTGCCCGATTACCTGGAGCCCGGACAGCAGGCGTTCCAGATGGCGGCCGAGCTGGCCCTGCACGGCTACCTGCCGCAGATCGATGCGGTGGTGGCGCGCGCCGGGTTCACCGATGAGGCACGCATCGCGCAGGCGCGGATCGGTCTCTCCAACTATTTCGCCGGTGCGCTGGTGATGCCGTACATGCGCTTCCTGCGTGCAGCCGAAACCAGCAGCTACGACATCGAACTGCTGGCGCACCAGTTCGGCGTCGGCTTCGAAGCGGTCTGCCACCGTCTGAGCACGCTGGCACGGCGCAGCGCGCCCGGCCTGCCGTTCTTCTTCATCCGCGTGGATCGGGCGGGCAACGTCTCAAAGCGCCATTCGGCCACCGATTTCCACTTCTCGCAGGTGGGTGGATCGTGCCCGCTGTGGATCGTCTACGAGGCGTTCAACCAACCCGGGCGCATCCTCACCCAGACCGCGCGCATGCCCGATGGCCGCCGTCATTTCTGGCTGGCGCGGCAGGTCAGCAGTGGCCCGGTCGGCCATGGCCAACCGCGCAAGACCTTCGCGGTGGCGCTGGGCTGCGACCTGCAGCATGCCGAACGCCTGGTGTATTCACTGGGGCTGGATGTGCAGAGCCCGGGCAATTCGGTATCGATCGGCCCGGGGTGCCGGGTGTGCCCGCGCGAGGACTGCATGCAGCGCGCGTTCGCGCAGTTGCCGGGGCGATAGGGCGGGTTTGGCAGGGCCGCGCCCTGCACCCGTGGTAGCGCCGGCCGCTGGCCGGCAAGAGCAGCAACCACTGCGGGGTCAGATCCGTTTTCCTGCGGAAACGGATCTGACCCCGATTCGACCGCAGGATCGGGTCAGTAGATCGGGGTCACCTTCATCTGCGGCAGCGGACGCGGTGCGCCGTCGGTAAGGTCCGGGCCGAGGTCCTCCCAGGTGCGGCCCTGCTCGACCATCAAGCCCCACAACTGCTGCGAGGCCAGCCGTTTGTCTTCCGAGCCCAGCTTGTACGACGGTGGCGTCGGCTGACCGCTGGCGACCATCGCGTACGCCGCGCGGTAGGCCAGCACCTGCTGCGCCGGATCATCGGTGCGCGCCACTTCCAGCGTGTAGCGCTGGTAGGCCGAGGCCAGGTTGCGCCAGCGGATCCAGTAGTGGTTCTCGAACGAAAACGAACAGAAGCGCGCACCGGCCAGGCTGCCCTTGTCGGCGATGCGGGAGAGTACCTCCTGCGGCATGTCCAGGTTCATGCCGCCTTCGTCGCCCTGCAGGCTGACGTGCACGATGCGGTCACGGTAGCCCGGCGCACGCGCCTGCAGCAGGTCGCGCCAGTTCTGCATGGTCGCCACGACGGCGAAGAGGAAGCGCCCCAGTTCGGCTGCGGCCAGCGGCGTGGCAATGGACTGGTAATGCCGTTGCCAGCCGTGGCGGTTTTCGGTGGGCAGGAACACCGCATGTTCCAGCGCCTGGCGGCCACCGCTGCCCTGGCTCACCGCTTCGGCGTGCTGTGGATAGACCAGGTTGATGGCGAAGGTCGGCCAGCGCGGCAGCGCGGCGTCGAACAGATGGATCGGGAAGTTGCTGCTGATGCCGCCATCGGAGAACCAGCAGATGCGGAAGGCGGTGATCACCGGGCCGCAGGTCTGCCCGGCACTGGTCAGCCCTTCCATGCTGTCGGCAACGTTGTGCTCCTGGTCGGCTGCGGGGGCGGTCGGTTCGCAGCGTCGTTCGCGGCGTGAGGGTTCATGCAGCGGCACCGCGCTGATCAGCAGCGGGAAGCTCAGGCTCATGCGCGTGGCCACCAGCACCGGCAGCTTCGGGCCCTGTGGCAGGTGGTAGTACTGCCGCCCTTCCACCTCCAGCGGCGGGCCGGCCTGGCTCACCAGCCACTGCACCACGCTGGCGGGGAACAGCTGCTCGAACTCCTCGCGCAGGAACCAGAACTGCGCACCGCCCAGCGGCAGCGTGCGCGGCTCATTGTGTGAGATGCAGGTGGTGATCATCTGCAGGCTGATCGCATGCGGGCTGTCCGGCTCACCGGCGTAGCGCGGCGCATCGTGCAGGTCGGCGAAGGTCAACGGTGCATCCAGCGGCTTGCCCGACAGCTGCTGCAGGCATTCATGCAACCACTCGGTCAGCGCCGGCCTGCGTGGATCGCGGCTGAGGCCGCTGCACAGGCCCAGCAGGTTGCGACGCGCCACCCGCGCGACCCGCAGCGCGGCACCGGCCACACCCGCACCGTAGGCGCACAGCAGTGATGGCAGCAGCGTGGCGGCCACGCCGCTCCAGCCACCGCCCCACCAACCCAGGCCGAGCAGCAGCGCCAGCGACACCAGCACTTCCAGCGGCGCGATCTCGAATACCGCAACGGCCAGGCACAGCAGTTTGTGCGGCAGGCGGGCATTGCCGGTCAGCACCACCAGCAGCCGATAGGCCGCGCGCGCGCCGCGCGCCGGCTGGAACAGGCTGTAGATGAAGCCGCGCCGGGACAGCTGTGCCGACACCGCCGACAGCCCGCCATAGCCTGCATCGCCGGGCAGCTGCTCGCCGGCCTGCTGGCGGCGATCGCCGCAGGCCGCTGCAGCCGCCACCGCTGCCGCAATGGCGCCGGCTGAAGTGCCGCCGATGCTCTTGAAGCGATACTCGCGGGCCAGCGCCAGTACCGCATTGGGGTACACGATGCCGCTGGTGATGCCGCCTTTCATGACCAGATCGCAGTACTTGTCCGCCACTGTCTTGCCCCCGAGCATGCCGTCCGCCGCGTGGGTTGCAGTATGGCGCAGGGGCTTCTCAGGGCCTGAGAACAACGGCGCAGTCCGCGCACGCAATGCGCCGTTCAGCAGAAAGCACGGCTGCAGGCTTGACCCGCCCCGCCATCGGCGTAGCATCTGCAGCAAGCCAAGGGACAGACCCGCGGCTGCCACAACGACATGAGGGATTCTCATGGAATTCGACTATCTCGTCTTCATCGGGCGATTCGAGCCCTTCCACAACGGCCACGCCGCCGTTGCCCGCCTGGCCCTGAGCCGGGCCCGCAAGCTGATCTTCCTGGTCGGCTCTGCCGATACCCCCCGCAGCCTGCGCAATCCCTGGACCGTGGCCGAACGCGCCGTGATGATCCAGGCGGCCCTCGACGGCCACACCGACCGTCTGCTGATCCGCCCGCTGCGTGACCACCTGTACAATGAAGCACAGTGGATCGCCAACGTGCAGCGCCAGGTGGCTGACGCCCTGCGCAACGACGGTGCCGCCGCCGATGCCAGGGTGGGCCTGATCGGCATGGACAAGGATGCATCCAGCTACTACCTGCGCGAGTTCCCGCAGTGGCCGCTGGTGGACGTGCAGCACACCGCCACCCTGTCGGCCACCGAGCTGCGGCGCTACCTGTTCGAGGCCGGCGACGTCGACTTCCACGGCGCGCTGCTGATGCTGCGTGGCAATGTGCCGGCGCCGGTGTACGACATGCTCGAAGCGTTCCGCAAAAGCGCGCCTGCGTATGGCCAGCTGGTGGCCGAGTACCGCTTCATCGAACAGTACAAGGCCGCCTGGAAGGATGCGCCCTACGCGCCCACCTTCGTCACCACCGATGCGGTGGTGGTGCATTCGGGCCACGTGCTGTTGGTGCGTCGCCGCTCGGAACCCGGCAAGGGGCTGTGGGCATTGCCCGGCGGCTTCGTCGGCCAGGAACAGAGCCTGCTCGACAGCTGCCTGCGCGAACTGCGCGAGGAAACCCGGCTGAAGATTCCGTTGCCGGTGTTGAAGGGGTCGCTGAAGGGCCAGCAGGTGTTCGACCACCCGGACCGCAGCCAGCGTGGCCGCACCATCACCCACGGTTTCCACTTCGAGTTTCCGGCCGGCGAGCTGCCGCCGGTGCGCGGTGGCGACGATGCCGACAAGGCACGCTGGATACCGGTGAGTGAAGCACTGGACATGGGCCCGCAGCTGTTCGAAGACCACCTGCACATCCTGGAGTACTTCCTCGGCCGCGGCTGACCGGCCCGGCTTTCCCACTGGCGGATAGACCGCCGGTGCCACCCGACGCGAAGGAGCTTCCGTCATGCACTACCTCGATAATCTTCTCCTCAACACCGACAGCTACAAGGCCAGCCATTGGCTGCAGTACCCGCCGGGTACCGATGCCACGTTCTTCTACGTCGAATCACGTGGCGGCCTGCACGATCGCACGGTGTTCTTCGGCCTGCAGGCGATCCTCAAGGACGCGCTGGCACGGCCGGTCACCCACGCCGACATCGACGACGCTGCTGCGGTGTTCGCCGCGCATGGCGAACCGTTCAACGAGGCCGGCTGGCGCGATATCGTCGACCGGCTTGGCGGCCACCTGCCGGTGCGCATCCGCGCCGTGCCCGAGGGCAGCGTGGTGCCCACCCACCAGGCGCTGATGACCATCGAATCGACCGATCCGGCCGCGTTCTGGGTGCCGTCGTACCTGGAAACGCTGCTGCTGCGCGTGTGGTACCCGGTCACCGTGGCCACCATCAGCTGGCACGCACGGCAGACCATTGCCGCGTTCCTGCAGCAGACCAGCGACGACCCGCAGGGGCAGCTGCCGTTCAAGCTGCATGACTTCGGCGCGCGCGGTGTCTCGAGCCTGGAATCGGCCGCGCTGGGCGGTGCCGCGCACCTGGTCAACTTCCTCGGCACCGATACGGTCTCGGCCCTGTGCCTGGCGCGCGCGCACTACCACGCGCCGATGGCCGGCTATTCGATTCCCGCCGCCGAGCACAGCACCATCACCAGCTGGGGCCGCGAGCGCGAGGTGGACGCCTACCGCAACATGCTGCGCCAGTTCGGCACGCCCGGTGCGATCGTGGCGGTGGTATCGGACAGCTATGACATCTACCGCGCCATCAGCGAGCACTGGGGTACCACCCTGCGCGATGAAGTGATCGCCTCGGGCGCCACCCTGGTCATCCGCCCGGACTCGGGGGACCCGGTGGAGGTGGTGGCCGAAAGCCTGCACCGGCTGGATGAAGCGTTCGGCCATAGCCTCAACAGCAAGGGCTACCGCGTGCTCAACCACGTGCGGGTGATCCAGGGCGATGGCATCAATCCGGACACCATCCGCGCGATCCTGCAGCGCATCACCGACGACGGCTACGCCGCCGACAACGTGGCCTTCGGCATGGGCGGTGCGCTGCTGCAGCGGCTGGACCGCGATACGCAGAAGTTCGCGCTGAAGTGCTCGGCGGCGCGGGTCGAGGGTGAGTGGATCGACGTCTACAAGGATCCGGTCACCGACGCCGGCAAGGCCAGCAAGCGTGGCCGCATGCGCCTGCTGCGCCGCCTGGACGATGGCAGCCTGCACACGGTGCCGCTGCCGGCCAACGGCGACGACACCCTGCCGGACGGCTTCGAGGACGCAATGGTGACCGTGTGGGAGAACGGCCGCCTGCTGCACGACCAGCGGCTGGACGACATCCGCACGCGGGCGGCCGCGGGGCATTGAAGGTGCATCCCGACCGGGGTCAGAGCCCGCTGCGTGGCAGCGGGATCCGACCCCTTCCTTCCGCTGGGGTCGGATCCCGTTGCAGCGTAGCGGGTTCTGACCCCTGCGCTCTTGACCGGCGCCACCAACAGGTCCACCTTGCACACGCCGAAGGTATCCCTCCCATCGCTGCGGCGCGGGGAGGGATTTAAACGGGAATCCGGTGAAGCCGCCTCGCGCGTCCATTCCGGAGCTGCCCCGCAGCGGTGAATGGAAACGAATCCTGCCAACAGCACTGGGCTCGCGCCTGGGAAGCGGCGGGTAGTAGGTGGGCTGCGGCCCGTGTCCATCAGCCCGAATACCGGCCCCGGCCGGGGGACACGACCGTCCCCTGACTCGACCTGGAATCTCCGCGGGGAGGTTGCCGGGGCCGTCGTCGTCCTGCGCGTGCAGGCGGTGTGGCCGCGCGCGTCCTGTTCACGGTATCCGGCCAGACCCGTTCACCCACGCACTGATGCATGGGCCACCGCCGTTGCCGGCGGTCCATGCGGTACCTGACGATGACCGAGCTCCAACGCCCCACCCTGACCCTGCCCGCCGACGGCAAGCGCCTGCTGCTGCATTCGTGCTGCGCGCCCTGTTCCGGCGAAGTGATGGAGGCGATCACCGCCTCCGGGATCGACTACGCGATCTTCTTCTACAACCCCAACATCCACCCGGTGAAGGAATACGAGCTGCGCAAGCAGGAGAACATCCGCTTCGCCGAGCAGCACGGCATTCCTTTCATCGACTGCGACTACGACACCGACAACTGGTTCAGCCGTGCACGCGGCATGGAAAACGAACCCGAACGCGGTATCCGCTGCACGATGTGCTTCGACATGCGCTTCGAGCGCACTGCGCTGTACGCGCACGAGCACGGTTACGACACCATCAGTTCTTCGCTGGGCATCTCGCGCTGGAAGAACATGGCGCAGATCAACGACTGCGGGATCCGTGCGGCGTCGCGCTATGAAGGCCTGCAGTACTGGGACTACAACTGGCGCAAGGGCGGCGGCGCCAGCCGCATGATCGAGATCAGCAAGCGCGAGCAGTTCTACCAGCAGGAATACTGCGGCTGCGTGTACTCGCTTCGCGATGCGAACCGCCATCGCCGCGAGAATGGCCGCGAGCGGATCAGGATCGGCCTGCTGTACTACGGGCAGGACGCTGGGACGCCACAGGGCGATTGACGTGCAGGCATGGGGCGGCCACGCTGGTCGCCCCTTCTGTTGTAGCGGAACTGCCATGACCGCCCTGCCCGCCGATGTCGCCCTGCTGGTGATCGACCTGCAGCCGGACTTCATGCCCGGTGGCGCCTTGGCCTGCGACCAGGGCGATGCGCTGGTGGCACCGATCGCCGATCTGTTGGCGCAGCGCCGCTACCGCACCGTGGTGGCGACCCAGGACTGGCACCCGGCCGACCATGCCTCGTTCGCCAGCCAGCACCCCGGCCAACGCCCCTTCGAGACCATCCTGCTGCACGCGCAGCCGCAGACGCTGTGGCCGGACCACTGCGTGCAGGGCAGCGCCGGTGCCGCGCTGCACCCGGGCGTGGACTGGACCGTGGCCGACCTGATCCTGCGCAAGGGCACGCGCCAACAGGTGGATTCGTACAGCGCCTTCCGCGAGAACCATGGCCCCGATGGCGAACGCCCGGCCACCGGCCTGGCCGGCTGGCTGCACGAACGCCGCATCCGCGAAGTGCACGTGTGCGGCCTGGCCCGCGACTACTGCGTGCTGTGGAGCGCGCAGGATGCGGTGAAGTCCGGCTTCCGGGTGAAGTTCCTGTGGGACCTGACCCGGCCGGTGACCGAAGCCAACGACGCGATGGTGCGCGATGCGCTGGGCAAGGCGGGGATCGCGACCGCCTGACCCACAACGGTAGTGCCGGCCGCTGGCCGGCAACGCCTGGATCCCTGCAGTTGCCGGCCAGCGGCCGGCACTACCGGATCACACCCGTGGGTAGCGCCGGGCCATGCCCGGCGGACGCGGGATGGGCGATTACCGGAACACCACCGTGCGATGCCCGTTGAGCAGGATGCGGTGCTCCACATGGCGGCGCACGGCGCGTGCCAGCACCAGCGATTCGGTATCGCTGCCCAGCCGCACCAGCTCGCGCGGCGCCATGGCGTGATCCACGCGGGCCACGTCCTGTTCGATGATCGGTCCTTCGTCCAGATCCTCGGTGACGTAGTGCGCGGTGGCGCCGATGATCTTGACCCCGCGCGCGTGTGCCTGGTGGTACGGCTGCGCGCCCTTGAAGCTGGGCAGGAAGCTGTGGTGGATGTTGATCGCACGGCCGGCCAGCGCGCGGCACAGCGTGGGTGACAGGATCTGCATGTAGCGCGCCAGCACCACCAGGTCGATGCGCTCGCGCTCGACCAGGTCGATGATCTGCTGCTCCTGCACCGCACGCGTATCGGCGGTTACCGGCAGGTGGTGGAACGGTACCTGGTAGGACGCGGCCAATGGCGCGAAGTCGGCGTGGTTGGAGGCCACCGCGGCAATGTCGACCTTCAGCTGGCCGCTGTGGGCGCGGAACAGCAGGTCGTTGAGGCAGTGCCCCTGCTTGCTGACCAGCACCAGCAGGCGTGCACGGCGGCGGCCATCATGCAGCTGCCAGTCCATGCCGAAGCCTTCGGCAAGCGTGGCCATCGCGGCGTGCACGGTCTCCAGCGGCAGGCCGGCGTCACGGTCGAAATGCACGCGCAGGAAGAAGCGGCCGCTTTCCTCATCGCCGAACTGCTGGGCGTCGAGGATGTTGCAGCCGTGGTCGAACAGCAGGCCGGACACGCGGTAGACGATGCCGGTACGGTCGGGGCAGGACAGGGTGAGGATGGAATCGGGGCGCATCGCCACAGTGTAGGGCAGCTTCCTGTCCAGCAGCCGGATGATCACCGATGCAACCGAACCGCTTGGTTCAGTCCCAAGCGATACTTGGCCATCACCGTGGCAAGCTGGTCGGTCATGAACCTGTTGCAACTGATCCGCAGCTTCACCCGCACCGCAGAGACCGGCAGCATTGCCGCCGCGGCCCGCATCCTTGGCATCAGCGCCACCGCAGTCGGCCAGAACATCAACCGGCTGGAAGCGCATCTGGGCGTACGGCTGCTGAACCGGAGTACGCGCCAGCTGGCGCTCAGCGAGGCCGGCGCGCTGTACCTGGCGCAGGTCCGCCACATCGAGGCCGACCTGGCGCGCGCGCAGGCGATGGTCACCTCCGGTGATATCGAACCGGCCGGGCCGCTGCGCATCGCCAGCAGCAGCGCGTTCGGCCGCCACGTGCTGGCCCCGTTGCTGCCGTCACTGCAGCAACGCTACCCGCAGCTGCAGCTGGAACTGCGGCTGACCGACCGCGCCGTGCAGCATGGTCCAGAGGCGGTGGATGCCAGCATCCGCATCGGCGCGCAGCTGGAAGACGGCGTGGTCGCACGGCAGCTGGCACGCGTACCGTTCGTGTTCTGCGCCTCGCCGGCCTACCTGAAGGCCCATGGCACCCCGCAGGAACCATCGGATCTGGGCAGCCATCGCGGGCTGCTGCACCGCTTCCCCACCGATGGCCGGCCGTTGCGCTGGGGCCTGCTGAAGGACGGCCAGCGTGTGGACGCCGTGCTACCGCCGAGCATGGTCTGCGATGACATCGATGCGCTGGCGTCGCTGGCGGCGGCCGGTGCCGGCATCACGCGATTGGCTGCGTTCGTGGCCGAGCCCTACCTGCGCGATGGACGCCTGCAGGCCGTGTTCGGCGCCGACAGCACGTGGCGTCCGGAGCCGATGGAGGTCTATTTCTGCGTCAGCGATCGCCGCGACTTCACCGCCAAGATCCGCGCGCTGTTCGAGCACCTGCGGGCCGGCATGGCGCCGGCCTGGCGGGTGTGAGCCTCAGCGCGCCTTGAACACGCCGCGCGCATCGCGCGGCTCGCAGCGCAGGTACTGCGGCGCCGGTTCCACGCTGTCGCGCAATGCGGCGGCGGCATGCCACGGCCAGCGCGGGTCGTAGAGGATGCCGCGCGCCAGGGCCACGGCATCGGCGTGGCGATGGCGCAGGATCGATTCGGCCTGCTCCGGTTCGGTGATCATGCCCACGGCGATCACCGGCATGCGCACCTTGGCCTTGATCGCCGCCGCGAACGGCACCTGGTAACCGGGGCCGACGGTGATCTTCTGGCGCTCGTCCAGGCCGCCACTGGAGACATGCAGGAAATTGCAGCCGCGCGCGTCCAGCACCTGGGCCAGTGCTTCGCTCTGCACCAGGTCCCAGCCACCCTCGACCCAGTCGCTGGCGGAAATGCGCACGCCCACGGCGACCTTGTCGGACACCGCCGCGCGTACCGCGTCGAACACTTCCACCAGCAGGCGCAGGCGGTTCGGCAGCGACCCACCGTAACCATCGGTGCGGCGGTTGCTCAGCGGCGACAGGAACTGGTGCAGCAGGTAACCGTGCGCGGCATGCAGCTCGATCAGCTCGAAGCCCAGGCGCTCGGCGCGCACCGCACTGGCAGCGAAGGCGGCGATGACCTCGGCGATGCCGGCTTCGTCCAGTTCCTGCGGTGCCGGATCGGCGGCATGGAACGGCAGCGGCGACGGCGCCACGGTGGCCCAGCCACGCGCATCGCCGGCCGGCAACTGGCCACCCCCGTCCCACGGGCGGGCGGTGGATGCCTTGCGGCCGGCATGGCCCAGTTGGATGCCCAGCGGCATCGGCGACCAGCGGCGGACGCTGGCCAGCACCTGTGCCAGCGCGGCCTCGGTGCCGTCATCCCACAGGCCCAGGTCGGCCCAGCTGATGCGGCCGCGCGGCTCGACCGCGGTGGCTTCCAGGATCAACAGGCCGGCGCCGGACTGCGCCAGGTTGCCCAGGTGCATGGCGTGCCAGTCGCTGGCGCGGCCGTCTTCGGCGGAGTACTGGCACATCGGCGCGATGACGATGCGGTTGGACAGGGTCAGGGGGCCGAACGAGATCGGCGAAAACAGCTGGCTCAAGGGGGTGATGAACGACGTAGGGGGTGTGTATTGCACCGCTGCGCGGCTTCTGGATCAACCGTCTGGATGGATCGCTGTTTCGCAGCCGATCATGCCGCCGAGCGCCGAACAGCCCCTTGTAGAGCCGAGCCGACGCTCGGCTCAGCCCGCCACCCAACCGGACAAGGCTTCAGCGCAGTCCCGCTCATCCTTGAACAACAGCAGGTCGTCGGCACGGGTGCGGCCGCGGTTCAGCGCCGCCACCGGCAATCCTGCCTTCGCCGCCGCCTGCACGAAGCGGAAGCCGGAATAGACCATCAGTGACGAGCCCACCACCAGCACCGCATCGGCCTGCTGCAGATGATCGTGCACCGCCGCCACCCGCTCGCGCGGCACGTTCTCGCCGAAGAACACCACGTCCGGCTTCAGCAGGCCGCCGCAGTGCGGGCAATCGGGCACCACGAATGTGGAGAAATCGGTCTCCAGGTCGGCATCACCGTCGGGGGCGATGCCGGCCTCCAGCGCGTCCCAGCCGGGATTGGCGTCCAGCAGCCGCTGCTGGAAATCCTCGCGGCCACTGCGGCGCTCGCAGCCCATGCAGCGCACCAGATCCAGGCGGCCATGCAGGTCGATCACGTTGCGGCTGCCGGCGCGCTGGTGCAGGCCGTCCACGTTCTGGGTCAGCAGCACCTGCAGCTTGCCGCGGCTTTCCAGGGCGGCCAGGGCCTGGTGGGTGCCGTTGGGCCGGGCCAGGCCGAAGCGCGGCCAGCCCAGCAGGCTGCGCGCCCAGTAACGCTGGCGGGTGGTCGCCTCGCCCATGAAGGCCTGGTAGGTCACCGGCGGCGTGCGTTTCCACTGGCCGTCGGCGTCCCGGTAATCGGGTATGCCCGAGGCGGTGCTGCAACCCGCGCCGGTCAGCACGAACAGGCGCTCGGCGCGGTCGATGAAGTCGGTCAGTGGCAGGGTCATGGCTGCCAGATGGGGGCGTCGCAGCGCCCCCGCAAGCACCGGTTCAGCCGCTGGTCTCAGGCGGCCGGCAGCGGCGGCACCGCGATCGGGTGGCCTTCCTCGTCCAGCGCGATCATCACGAAGTGGCCGCGGGTGCACAGCTTGCGCTCGCCGCTGTGCAGGTCCTCGGCGACCAGTTCCACCTCCACCTTCATCGAGCTGCGGCCGACTTCGACGATGCGGCCGATGGTTTCCACCATCTGGCCGATGCGGATCGGCAGCTTGAAGTCGACCTGGTCGCTGCGCGCGGTCACCACGGTGCGGCGCGAATAGCGGGCGGCGGCCAGGAACGCGGCCTTGTCCATCCATGCCAATGCCTGGCCACCGAACAGGGTGCCCAGGTGGTTGGTGTGGTTGGGGAAGACGATTTCAGCCATGCGCACTTCGGTGGGCGGCACGGTCTCGGGGATCGGGGTCATGGGGGTGCTTCGGTGTGGGGTGCTGCGGATTCTAAGCGACCGGCGTGATGGCCATCGGCATGCACGTGCAACGGTCACCCGGCAGCGGTGCCTGCGCAGGCCGCGCCTGCGGCAGGCGTTACACTGCGCCACGCCCACTGCCAGGACTGCCCATGCCCGCCACTTCCGACCTGCTGGCCTTTGCGCTGGTTTCGCTGGCCATGGTGCTCACGCCCGGGCCGAACATGATCTACGTCATCTCGCGCTCGATCTGCCAGGGGCCGATGGCTGGCCTGATCTCGCTGGGCGGGGTGGCGCTGGGCTTTGTGTTCTACATGCTGTGTGCGGCACTGGGCATCACCGCCCTGCTGATGACCGTGCCGTTCGCCTACGACGCGCTGCGCATCGGCGGCGCGCTGTACCTGCTGTACCTGGCCTGGCAGGCGCTCAGGCCCGGCGGCCGTTCGCCGTTCGCGGTGCGCGACCTGCCGCAGGACAGCCCGCGCAAGCTGTTCACGATGGGCTTCCTGACCAATCTGCTGAACCCGAAGGTGGCGGTGATGTACCTGTCGCTGCTGCCGCAGTTCCTGCACCCGGACGGCGAAGGCAGCGTGCTGATGCAGTCGATCGTGCTGGGCTCCACCCAGATCCTGGTCAGCGTCAGCGTGAACGGCATGATCGCGCTGACCGCCGGCAGCATCGCCGGCTTCCTGGCCGCGCGCCCCACCTGGCAGATGGTGCAGCGCTGGCTGATGGGCACGGTGCTGGCCGGGCTGGCGGTGCGCATGGCGGTGGAAGGGCGGCGCTGATTGTAGAGTCGAGCCATGCTCGACTTTCTTGCGAGCAGCAGTCGAGCGTGGCTCGACGCTACGGAAACAAAAAACCCCGGCATTGGCCGGGGTTCTTCGTTGCGGCAGGCCTGGCCGGTTCGATCAGAAGTTCATGTCGAAGGCGACTTCGCCCTGAACGCCGACCTGGTAGGCCGAGACGCGGCGTTCGAAGAAGTTGGTCAGCTCCTGCACGTCCTGCAGTTCCATGAACGGCAGCGGGTTGCGCACGTTGTACTTCTTTTCCATGCCCAGCTTGGCGAAGTGCTGGTCGGCGCAGTGCTGCAGGTACTGGCGCATGTCGCGGGTCGAGATGCCGGCCACGCCACCGGACAGCACGTCCTCGGCGAACTGCACTTCGCATTCGATGGCTTCGGCCAGCATGTCGTAGACCTGCTGCTTCATCTCGTCGTCGAACAGGTCCGGCTCTTCCTCACGCACCACGCGCACCGACTCGAACGCAAACTCCATGTGCGCGCTCTCGTCGCGGAACACCCAGTTGGTGCCCGAGGCCAGGCCCGGCAGCAGGCCGCGCGAACGGAAGTAGTACACGTAGGCGAACGCAGCGAAGAAGAACAGGCCTTCGATGCAGGCGGCAAAGCAGATCTGGTTGAGCAGGAACTGGCGGCGCTGTTCGCGGGTCTCGATGCGGGTCAGGTCTTGGATCGAGTCGATCCACTTGAAGCAGAAATCGGCCTTCTTCTTGATCGAGTCGATGTTCTCCACCGCCGAGAACGCCTTGGCGCGCTCTTCCGGATCCGGCAGGTAGTTGTCCAGCAGGGTCAGGTAGAACTGCACGTGCAGTGCTTCCTCATACAGCTGGCGCGACAGGTACATGCGCGCTTCGGGCGCATTCAAGTGCTGGTACAGGTTCAGCACCAGGTTGTTGGACACGATCGAATCGCCGGTGGCGAAGAACGCGACCAGGCGGTGGATCAGGTGGCGCTCACCCGGCGACATCTTGCTGTGCAGGTCGGTGATGTCGATCTGGAAGTTGATCTCTTCCACCGTCCAGGTGTTCTTGATCGCATTCCGGTACATGTCATAGAACTGCGGGTAGCGCATCGGGCGCAGGGTCAGTTCAAAACCGGGATCGAGCAGCATCTGCTTGGGCTTGTCGGCCATGGGTGTCTATTTCCTTACTTTAGGAGACTGGGCCGCCGCAACGGCGGCCCAATCACTTCTTACCGATCTTTGTTGGACTGAGAAACGAGGCTCGCAGCCAACATACGAGTAGCATCTGCGTACTTGTCGCTTGCAAGAACGCGACCAGCAAGCTCTTCCATCTGCGCTCCAGTCTGACTACCAGTCCGATGCTGCGCCAATGCCGATGCAGCAAGCTGCTTTGCAATCTGCGACGAATTGTTGTTCAGCAGAGTGTGAGATGCGAGCGAAGCGACAGAACGAGAGGTGCTTTTAGTATTTTTACTCACAGCGATATCCTCTGAATCATTAAGGATGCCTGAGTTCGAACCTTGATCTGCGCCTCACCAATTCCAGGAACAGAATTAGTACAATGAGTGCACTTCCTAGCCGAAGTAGCAGATCAAGAACACCCTCCTCAAGCGGTGGATGTTTTGTGAAGCATCAGAAGGGCCCCGAGTTACCCCTCGGGGCCCTTCTTTTTTACTGACAGGCCTCGCAGGCTTCCGGGTTTTCCAGCGAGCAGGCGATGGCTTCGTCCGGGCTGAACACCTTGGCCGGGGCGGCAGCGCTGACCGTGGTCTTGGCGATCTTGGTGGCCGGGCGCGAACGCAGGTAGTAGGTGGTCTTGATGCCCTGCTTCCAGGCGTACATGTACATGGAGGACATCGCGCCGATGTTCGGGCTTTCCATGAACAGGTTGAGCGAGGCCGACTGGTCGATGAAGGCGCCACGCTCGGCGGCCATGTCGATCAGCGAACGCATCGGCAGTTCCCACGCGGTGCGGTAGACCTCGCGCAGCGTTTCCGGAATCTGCGCCACGCCGGCGATGGAGCCTTCGGCCAGCTTGATGGCATCGCGCATGTCGGCGGTCCACAGGCCCAGCTTCTTCAGCTCGTTGACCAGGTAGCGGTTGACCTGCAGGAAGTCACCGGACAGGGTCTCGCGCTTGAACAGGTTGGACACCTGCGGCTCGACGCACTCGTAGCAGCCGGCGATCGAGGCGATGGTCGCGGTCGGGGCGATCGCGATCATCAGCGAGTTGCGCAGGCCGTGTTCCTTGATGCGGGCGCGCAGGGCATCCCAGCGCGCGGTGTCTTCCGGCACCACGTTCCAGGCGTCGAACTGCAGTTCGCCACCGGCGGCACGGGTGTCGTTGAACGACGGGTGCTTGCCACGTTCCTGGGCCAGCTCGCAGGAGGTTTCCAGCGCGTGGAAGTAGATCGCTTCGGCAATCTTCTTCGACAGGGCGCGGGCTTCGGCGCTGTCGAACGGCAGGCGCTTGCGGAAGAACACGTCCTGCAGGCCCATGCAGCCCAGGCCGACCGGACGCCAGCGCAGGTTGGCGCGGCGGGCGGTTTCGATCGGGTAGAAGTTCAGGTCGATGACGCGGTCGAGCTGGCGCACGGCCAGGCGAACGGTCTCGGCCAGCTTGTCGAAGTCGAACTCGTTGTGCTCGTCGAAGTGGTTGCCCAGGTTGATCGAACCCAGGTTGCACACGGCGGTTTCATCGTTGGAAGTGACTTCCAGGATTTCGGTGCACAGGTTGGACAGGTGGATCACGTTGCCCGGGCGCAGGGTCTGGTTGCTGGCGCGGTTGCACTTGTCCTTGAAGGTCATCCAGCCGTTGCCGGTCTCGGCCAGGGTACGCATCATGCGGGCATACAGCTTGCGCGCGGAGATGGTGCGGTTGGCCTTGCCCTGGGCTTCGGCCTGCAGGTAGGCCTGCTCGAAGGCTTCGCCGAACAGGTCGGTGAACTCCGGCACGACGCGCGGATCGAACAGCGACCATTCCTGGTCGGCTTCGACGCGCTTCATGAACAGGTCCGGCACCCAGTTGGCCAGGTTCAGGTTGTGCGCACGACGGGCCTCGTCACCGGTGTTGTCGCGCAGCTCGAGGAAGTCCTCGATGTCGGCGTGCCAGGTTTCCAGGTACACGCAGGCCGCGCCCTTGCGCTTGCCGCCCTGGTTCACTGCGGCCACCGACGAATCCATGGTCTTCAGCCACGGCACGATGCCGTTGGAATGGCCGTTGGTCGACTTGATCAGCGAACCACGCGAACGCACGCGGGTGTAGCTGACGCCGATGCCGCCGGAGAACTTCGACAGCTGGGCGATGTCGCCGTACTTGGAATAGATCGATTCCAGCGAGTCCTGCGGCGAGTCCAGCAGGAAGCACGAGGACAGCTGCTCGTGGGTGGTGCCGGAATTGAACAGGGTCGGGCTGGACGGCAGGTAGTCCAGGTTGCCCATGCGCTTGTACAGCGCCAGGGTCTCGGACACGTCCTCGCTCAGCGCGCTGGCGATGCGCAGGAAGAACTGCTGCGGGGTCTCGATCACCTTGCGGGTGTGCGGGTGGCGCAGCAGGTAACGGTCGTACAGGGTACGCAGGCCGAAGTAATCGAAGTTCAGGTCCAGCGAGATGTCGATGGCATCGTTGAGCTTGCGTGCGTTGGTCTGCACGAAGTTCAGCAGGCGGTCGTTGATCAGGCCGACTTCATGGCCACGGCTGACCGACTGCGAGAAGGCGTAGATTTCCTGGCCCGAGACTTCCTTGGCGATGTAGTTGGCCAGCAGGCGCGCGGCGAGACGGCCGTACTCGGGCTCTTCACCGATCAGCAGGGCGGCGGTGCGGATGGACAGTTCGTCCAGCTCGCGGGTGGTGGCACCGTTGTACAGGCCGGAAATGGTGCGGGTGGCCACGCGCATCGGGTCGACGGCGTGCAGGCCTTCGGAGGAACGCTGCACCGCACGCACGATCTTGTTCAGGTCCACCAGTTCGGTGGTCCCATTGCGCTTGGTCACACTCATCGCGTTGGCCGTCGGCGGCGACGTCAACAGGAATTCGCTTTCCTTCTCGATGGTGGCGCTGGATTCGGTGCTCACGGCGTGTGTCCTCTTGGCGTGATTTGGGGGTGCTCGATGCATCGGGTGACGCGGCCCGGGACATGACAGCCCAGGATGGCAGGACGGCGTCGCAGGGGATGAGACCCTGCGCCTGCCACTGCCGTTGACGATCGCGGATGGGTACCCCGGGGCAACCCCTGGAATGGGGGTTGCTGCGACCGACGGCCACAAGATAGTGGGGGTCATGGGGTCCGTCAACGCCAAATGTAGTGAAATTCGGCAATCCCTTGCGCCGCAAGGATCGTGCCATCGGCGCCCGGATCAGACGCTTCAGACCTGCCGGAACGGGCTGCGCAGTCAAGCCCGAAAGGCGTCATTGCGGTGGCACAACGCACCGCGAAAACGGAACAATGACAGCTTCACATGACAGTGATGAAACTGGCTAGGGACAACCCTGTGGATAGGTGGTGGGCAGCCGGTGGGAAAGCCGGTATGGCCGGACGAATCGCCACGCGCAGTGACTTTCGGCGGGTGACGGCGCCTGCCGAACGCGGGATGCTGGGGTCCTGCAATGACCGGAAAGGATTCCACCATGCGCCTGTCAGCACCCGCCTTGGCCCTGCTGGCTGCTGTGGTCACCGTACCTGCAATTGCCGCTGACACCCCGAAGCTGCGCGCGGACCAGTGCGGTATCCACACCGACTATGACGTGCTGGTGGACAGCGGTGGCATCTGGCTGCGGCATGGCCCGCAGGCACCGCACGAGGTGGTGTTCCACGATGGCGTGCTGAGCCTGGACGACACGGTCGTGCCGGTCAGCGAGGCCGACGCGGCCCGCCTTCGGCAGATGGAGGCCGGGGCACGGCAGCTGATGCCGGCCGCCACGGCGCTGGCCCATGAAGTGAGCGGACTGAGCTTCGACGTGCTCGACGGGGTCTATGAAAGCCTCACCGGTACCGCCAACAGCCGCAAGGTCCGGCGCCTGCGCCGGCAGGCCGATGACTGGATCGGCGGCACGCTGGGCAAGGGCTACTGGGAACAGGCTGTGTTCGGGCCAGGCTTCGAGGCCAAGGTGCAGGACATGGCCGAGTCGCTGTCCGCCTCCATCGCCCGCAGCATGCTGTGGCAGATCTTCACCGGACGCAGCGATGCGATGGAGGCACGCGCCGACCGTCTGGACGCGCAGATGGAACAGCAGCTGGAAGGCCGCGCCGAACGCATCGAGGCCCAAGCACAGTCGCTGTGCCCGCTGGTGCAGTCGCTGGCCGACACCCATGACGCGCTGGAAGTGCGCTACCAAGGCCAACCGCTGCGGCTGCTGGAGCGCAGCGAGAGCGTTCGGGTGGAGCACGGCGATGGCTCGGGCCTGCAGGTGTCGGCCGGGCCGGATGAGCGGCCGCGTGGGAATGCGGTGGCGCCTTCCCGATAGCTGCGCGGCGCTGCTGTAGAGCCGAGCCCATGCTCGGCTCCCTTTCGGCACATCATCCAGAGGCAGCCGAGCGTGGGCTCGGCTCTACAGTAAACCGCCCTCACGCCCGGTGCGGGGTACCCAGGTACTCGGCGCTCTGCATCTCGATCAGGCGCGAGGCGGTGCGTTCGAACGCGCCCTGCAGGCGCTGGCCGGTGTACAGCTCGATCGGCGAGGTGCTGGCGGTGCAGACCAGGTTGACGTGGCGGTCGTACAGCTCGTCGATCAGGTTGACGAAGCGGCGCGCGGCATCCTCATTCAAGCGGTCGAAGGCGGGAATGCCGCCCAGCAGCACCGTGTTGAACTCGTGCGCGATCTCGATGTAATCCGAGGGCCCGCGCGGGCCTTCGCACAGCGCGGCGAAATCGAACCAGGCAATGCTCTTGCCGCGGCCACGCACCGGGATCTTGCGGCCCTCGATCTCGATGTTGCCGGGCTTGGCCGGCTGGCCGCCGCTCAGCTCGTTCCAGCGCGTGGCCAGCCAGTCGTCGCTGTTGGCCGCCAGCGGTGCGCGGTATACCGGCGAGCGGGTCAGCGCGCGCATCCGGTAATCCTCGGTACCTTCGGCGTACAGCTCGACGCAGAAGCGCTGCAGCAGGCCGATGGCCGGCAGGAAGCTCTCGCGCTGCAGGCCGTTGAGGTACAGGTTCTCCACTGCGGTGTTGGAGGTGGTGACCAGGGTCACGCCCTCGGCGAACAGGCGCTCGAGCAGCCGCGCCAGCAGCATCGCATCGCCGATGTCGGTGACGAAGAACTCGTCCAGCACCAGCACGCGCAGGTTGCTGCGCCATTCCTGGGCGATCTTCGCCAGCGGGTCGCTCTGGCCCTGGTGCTCGCGCAGGCGCTCATGGACGCTGCGCATGAAGCGGTGGAAATGGGTGCGGTACTTCTGCTTGATCGGCAGCCCGTCGTAGAACAGGTCGACCAGGAAGGTCTTGCCACGACCGACGCCGCCCCAGAAGTACAGGCCCTTGATCGGCTCGGGCTTCTTCCAGAACGAAGACAGGCGGTCCAGCCAGCCATCCTCGGCACTGTCCAGCAGGCCCAGGTGGATGCGGTCCAGCTCGGCCAGCGCCGCATGCTGGGCCGGATCGTTCTGCCAGTCGCCACGGGCAACCCCTTCCGCATACCGCTGCGACGGGGTCAGCTCGGGTGCACTCATGCCGCCGCGCCCAGCCAGTGCTTGACGCCGTGGGTCAGCGCGCCGCGCAGGTCGATCAGCTTGCGGTGGAAGAAGTGGCTGGTCTCGGGCATGCGTACCAGCTCATGCGGGGCGTCCAGCGTGTCCAGCCACTGGTAGACGGCCTGCGGGTCGACGATCTCGTCCTGCTCGCCCTGGATCACCAGCCAGCGCGCCGGCGGCGCGATGCCGTCGAAATCCCAGCGACCGGCCGGCGGCGCGATCGAGATCAGCGCTTCCGGCTGCAGCGTGGCGGCGGCCTTCAGCGACACGAACGCACCGAAGCTGAAACCGGCCAGCCACAGGCGGTCGTCCGGGCGCTGGCTGCGCACCCAGGCCGCGACGGCCTTCAGGTCATCCTGCTCGCCCACGCCGCCATCGAAGGTGCCAGCCGAACCACCCACGCTGCGGAAGTTGAAGCGCACCGTGGCGATGCCCAGCTCGCGCAGGGTGGAGGCGGTCATGGTGACCACCTTGTTGTGCAGGGTGCCACCTTCGGTGGACAGCGGATGGCAGACGATGGCCACGATCGGCTGCACCGGCACATCGGCCTTGGGCAGGTCGACGACCACTTCCAGCGGGCCGGCCGGGCCGTCCAGTTCGAGGCAGGCGGTTTCGCCGGGGGCGACGGGGAACAAGGGCTTGTGCATGGCACCATGATACCGTCCCCCGCCCCTGCCCTGTGCCCGCCCCATGCTCTATCTGTCACTGGCCGTGATCTGCAGTGTGCTGGTTTCGGTGTTGTTGAAGGTGGCCGCACGCCGCCAGCTGGATGTTGCGCAGATGGTCACCTGGAACTATCTGGTGGCGGCAACGCTCACCGCCGTGGTGCTGCAGCCACCGCTGGATGCGCTGCGCGCGCCGCGTGCGCCGTGGCCGTCACTGCTGGCGCTGGCGGTGGTGCTGCCCTCGATCTTCCTGGTACTGGGCCGCGCGGTGGCGGTGGCCGGCATCGTCCGCAGCGACGTGGCGCAGCGGCTGTCGTTGCTGCTTTCCCTGGCCGCCGCCTTCCTGTGCTTCGGCCAGACCGCAACGCCCTGGAAACTGGCCGGCCTGGGCCTGGGCCTGCTGGCGATGGTGGCCATCAGCCTGCGCCCGCGCGGCCCGGCGGTGGCGTCCTCACCCGGCGGCTGGGGCTGGCTGCTGGGCGTATGGGCCGGATTCGCAGTGGTGGACGTGCTGCTCAAGCAGGTGGCGCTGTCCGGCACGCCGTCGATGGCGGCGGTGCTGGCCAGTTTCAGCGTCGCCTTCGTGCTGATGCTGGCAATGCAGCTGTGGCGGCATGTCAGTGGCCGCAGCCGACTGGCCTGGCGCAACCTCGGCGCGGGTGCACTGCTGGGCCTGCTCAATGGCGGCAACATCCTGTTCTATGTGCATGCGCACCAGGCGATGCCAGAGAGCCCGGCCACCGTGTTCGCCGGCATGAACATCGGCGTGGTGGTGCTGGGCGCGCTGGTAGGCATGTTCGTCTTCGGCGAGGCCACCACGAAGTGGAACCGCGCCGGCCTGGCACTGGCGGTGCTGGCGATCGGGATGATCGCCTGGGGGTGAGCGATACCCGGGGTCGGATCCCATTCCCACGGAATGGGCTCTGACCCCTACGCCTCAGACCCCGCGATGCCTTGGGTCAGAGCCCATTCCGTGGGAATGGGATCCGACCCCGGCCTGGCGCGTTACTTGTCGAAGCCCAGCAGCAGCGGGTCGTGGTCGGAGCTGCGCCACGGGCCCTGCACGTTGCGGCCCTGGTAGCCGCTGGCGTCCTGCTCGTCGGCGTTGCTGTGCCATTCGGCGGCACCGCGCAGGCGCCTGGCCATGCCCGGGTTCAGCAGGGCGTGGTCGAGGCGGCCGGTGTAGCCGTTGTAGACGTAGCTGTAGGGATGCTCGACCTTGGCAACCTTGAACGCGTCCTGCCAGCCCAGATCATGCAGGGCGCGGATCGGGTCTTCCATCGCGTAGGCATTGAAGTCACCCAGCAGCACCGCGTCCCTGGCGCCGGTACCGGTCGGATCGGTCTGCAGCCAGGCGTGCAGCTGCTGCGCCGACGTCACACGGGTGGCGTTCCAGCAGCCCTGATTGTCGTTGCGATCGGCGTCGGCACCGGCCGCGTCACGGCAACCCTTCGATTTGAAATGGTTGGCAACCACCACGAACGGCGCGCCCTGCTTGCCCTGGAAGGCCTGCGCCAACGGTACGCGGCTGTGCTCGACGAACGGGCCGCCGGTCAGCGTGGCCGGCTTGCCGACCGGCTGCAGGCGCGTGCTTCGGTAGATGATCCCGACCCGGATCGGGTTGTCGCCGGGGCCGTTGCCGGCGTCGACGAAGCGCCAGTCGCCCTGCGCGCCGCGGTCGCGGTTGAGCGCATCGACCAGTTCGGCGATGGCCGACTGCGGGCCGTAGCCGTCGTTCTCCAGTTCCATCAGCGCAGCGACATCGGCGCCCAACGCATTGACCGTGGTGACCAGCTTGGCGAGCTGCGCCTTGTGCTCGTCCAGCGTGCGCGCGCCGCGCAGCGTCGGGAAGCCACCGCCCTGGCCGTCACCATTGAAGAAATTCTCCAGGTTGAAGGCGGCCACGTGCAGGCTTCCCGGCACCGTGGGTACTGCCGGGCGCTTCAGTTCCGGCAGCTTCAGCGCGCCTTCGACCTGCAGGCGCGGATGGCCCTGCGCGTCCACGCGCACGATGCCCTCCACATTGCGCAGTTGCATGCCGGTGCGCAGCACCGGGTTGCCCGGCAGGTAGGGCACGCTGGCGGGGTCGCGGGCATCGCTGCCATCCTCCAGCACCAGGCGGCGGCGCTGGTTGTCGGCCATCACCTGCTCATAGCCGGCAGTGCCCGGCGCGGCCACTTCGGTCGGCTGCCAGAGGCGGCCATCGAACGCCACCGTGAGCTGGCCGAAGTGCTGCAGGCCATCGGTACCGGCCAGGGTAAGCGGCGCGGCGATGCGCACGCGCTGCCCATCCAGCGCGCGCCAGTCGGCCGGCGCAGCGGTCAGCACCACAGTGGCGCTGCCGCGCGCGACGGAGGGCGGCGCGACCGGCGTGGCCTGCGGCTGGGCCTGGGCAAAGGCGCCGGCCGGCAGCAGCAGGGACAGGGCAAGGGCGAGGGAACGGCGGCGCATCAACGGGCGACTCCATGGAAGAGGCGCACAGACTAACCCTGAAATGCGAAACCCCGCCTGCGCAGCGGGGGCATATGAGCGATCAGGCCTCGGTGGGCAAAGCCGGGGGATCGTAGAGCCGAGCCCATGCTCGGCTGCACCTGGCCACACCGCGCGGAGAGCAGCCGAGCGCGGGCTCGGCTCTACAGGAAGCGGCGCGTTGCGGCGGTTACTTCAGGTTGCCCAGCATCCAGTCCACGGTGGCGTGGATCTGTTCTTCGGTCAGCGCCGGGTTGCCGCCCTTGGGCGGCATGATCCCGCCGTCGGGGCCGGTATAGCCCTCGATGGCGTGCTTGTAGAGGGTGTCCTTGCCCTGCGCGATGCGCTTGTCCCAATGCGAATGGTCCAGCGTCGGTGCCATGCCCACACCGTTGGTGTGGCAGGCGGTGCACAGGTTGTCGAAGATCACCTTGCCATCCTTGGTGCCGCCGTAGGCCACCTGCGACGCCGCCTTGGCCAGCGCGGCGGCCTTGGCCGCGGCCTGCGCGGCGGCGCCGGTGCTGCCGGCATAGACCGCGCCGGTGGGCGAAATGCGCTGTTCGGTGCGCTTGGCCGCAGTGGGCGACACCTCGGGCGGAATCCGGGTGTGGATGTAGGCGGCAAGGAGGATGAGGCCGAGGGTGATGGTCGCCAGCAGCGCGATCACCATGGAGAAGCGTTTCAGGAACTCCAGATCGTAATTCCGCACTCTTCGTTACCCCTGGCTGATAGTCGTTGGACCACGGCTGAGCGACTGCGTGATGGACCGAGTATAGAACGCGCCTTGCGTGCGACAACAGGCGTCACTGCTGGTGCGGCGCAACATGCCGGGGGCTGGGGTCGGGGATGGGGTCAGATCCCTTTTGCGCCGCAAAAGGGATCTGACCCCAGCAACAGAAGCCGGCCAGCGGCCGGCGCTACCGGATTACCGGGGCACCGATCGCGCGCAGGCAGAAGCTGCAGATCGCATCCACCAGCGCGTCTTCGTCGCGGTGCGCTTCGCGGCTGGGCGCGGTCGGACCGACCATCGCTTCGGTGAAGGCGCCGACCAGGCACGCGGCGGCCACATGCGCGTCCTGCGCCGGCAGCTCACCGGCGGCCACGCCTTCCTCCACCAGCCGCAGGAACACGTCGCCGAACGCGCGACGTCCGCGCATGCGCTCGGCCTCCACGTCCGGATCGACCGGTTCGACGATGAAGGCGTGCGCCAGCCCCGGCCCGGCCAGGGCGCGGCGGACGAAGGCGGTGATTGCCAGCCGCAGGCGCTCGCTGGCCACCTCCGGACCGCTGGCGATGCGCTCCATGATCGCGACCTCGTGGGCCACCGCGGCGTTGAGCACCTCCACGAACAGCTCGGCCTTGGACGGGAAGTGGCGATAGATCAGGCCGGTGGACACCCCCGCCTGGGTCGCCACGGCGGTCACCGGGGCGTTGCGCCAGCCGCCGGTGGCGACCAGCTCGCGGGTGGCCAGCAGGATCCGTTCACGGGCGCCCGCCAGGCGTTCTTCCATCAATGCAGAGCGTTTATAGGCCATGTTCTGATTCTAGTTTCAATTTTTGAATTCGTATTCACTTCTTATCCGAACCCCGCTACGCTGGGGCCATCGCCCGTGCGGGTGGCGGTCCTGCCGACCGCCGCCCGCTCCCCCGCCGGGTGCGTCCATTCCCTGCCATCCCGCCGTGGAGCCACCACAATGCACGTGCCATCCCTGAACTTCGATCTTGGCGAAGACATCGACCTGCTGCGCCAGAGCGTGGCCCATTTTGCCGCCGCCGAGGTCGCACCGCTGGCCGCCGAGGCTGATGCCAGCAACCAGTTCCCGCTGGCCCTGTGGCCGAAGCTGGGCGAACAGGGCCTGCTCGGCCTCACCGTGGAAGAAGAATACGGTGGTACCGGCATGGGCTACCTGGCCCACGTGGTGGCGATGGAAGAAATCTCGCGCGCCTCCGGCGGCATCGGCCTGTCCTATGGCGCGCACTCCAACCTGTGCGTGAACCAGCTGCGCAAGAACGGCAACGAAGAACAGAAGCAGCGCTTCCTGCCCGGCCTGTGCAACGGCAGCCTGGTCGGCGCGCTGGCGATGAGCGAACCGGGTGCCGGTTCGGATGTGGTGTCGATGAAGCTGCGCGCCGACAAGCGCGGCGACCGCTACGTGCTCAACGGCAACAAGATGTGGATCACCAACGGCCCGGATGCCGACGTGCTGGTGGTCTACGCCAAGACCGACATGGAGGCCGGTGCCAAGGGCATCACCGCGTTCCTGGTCGAGAAGGGCATGAAGGGCTTCTCCACCGCGCAGAAGCTGGACAAGCTCGGCATGCGCTCCTCGCCCACCTGCGAGCTGGTGTTCCAGGACTGCGAGATTCCCGAAGAGAACGTGCTGGGCCAGGTCGGCGGTGGCGTGCGCGTACTGATGTCCGGCCTGGACTACGAGCGCGTGGTGCTGTCCGGTGGCCCGCTGGGCCTGATGGCCGCGGCCATGGACGTGGTCATGCCCTATGTGCACGAGCGCCACCAGTTCGGCGAACCGATCGGCAGCTTCCAGCTGATCCAGGCCAAGATCGCCGACATGTACGTGGGCCTGGGTGCCTGCCGCGCGTATGTCTATGCCGTGGCGCGCGCCTGCGACCAGGGCCGCACCACCCGCCAGGACGCCGCCGGTGCGATCCTGTACGCCGCCGAGAAGGCCACCTGGCTGACCGGCCAGGCGATCCAGATCCTCGGCGGCAATGGCTACATCAACGAATACCCGACCGGCCGCTTGTGGCGCGACGCCAAGCTGTATGAAATCGGCGCCGGCACCTCGGAGATCCGCCGCATGCTGATCGGCCGCGAACTGTTCCAGCGCACCCTGTAAGGCCACCGCGATGACCGTCCTGAACAGCCAGCTGCAACCGGGCAGCGAAACGTTTGAAAGCAACCGCGCGGCCATGCAGGCCGTAGTCGACGACCTGCATGCCACCCTCGCGCGCACCGCGCTGGGTGGCAGTGAGGCGGCACGCGCCAAGCACACCGCGCGCGGCAAGCTGCTGGTGCGCGACCGCATCGACGCCCTGCTCGACCCCGGCAGCGCCTTCCTGGAAATCGCGCCGTTGGCCGCGCACGGCATGTATGAAGACGCCGTGCCCGCCGCGGGCGTGGTGGCCGGCATCGGCCGGGTGAGCGGCGTGGAATGCGTGATCGTGGCCAACGACGCCACGGTCAAGGGCGGCACCTATTACCCGATGACGGTGAAGAAGCACCTGCGCGCGCAGGAGATCGCCGAGCAGAACCACCTGCCGTGCATCTACCTGGTCGATTCCGGTGGCGCGTTCCTGCCGCTGCAGGACGAAGTCTTCCCCGACCGCGACCATTTCGGCCGCATCTTCTACAACCAGGCCAACCTGTCGGCGCAGGGCATTCCGCAGATCGCCTGCGTGATGGGCAGCTGCACCGCCGGTGGCGCCTATGTGCCGGCGATGAGCGACGAGACCGTGATCGTGCGCGAGCAGGGCACGATCTTCCTCGGCGGCCCGCCGCTGGTGAAGGCGGCCACCGGTGAAGTGGTCACGGCCGAGGAACTGGGTGGCGCCGACGTGCACACCCGCATCTCCGGCGTGGCCGACCACATGGCCGACAACGATCTGCAGGCACTGGCACGGGTGCGCGCGATCATCGCCCAGCTCAACTGGCGCAAGCCGGAACCGGCGATGGCGGTGCGGCCCCCTGAAGCGCCATTGCTGCCGGCCCATGAGCTGTATGGCGTGATCCCGGCCGATACGCGCAAGCCCTACGACGTTCGCGAAGTGATCGCGCGGCTGGTGGATGGCTCGCGCTTCGACGAGTTCAAGCCGCGCTACGGCGCAACGCTGGTGACCGGTTTCGCCCATCTGAACGGCTACCCGATCGGCATCATCGCCAACAACGGGATCCTGTTCTCCGAGTCGGCCCTGAAGGGCGCGCACTTCATCGAGCTGTGCACCCAGCGCAACATCCCGCTGGTGTTCCTGCAGAACATCACCGGCTTCATGGTCGGCCGCAAGTACGAACAGGGCGGCATCGCCAAGGACGGCGCCAAGCTGGTGATGGCGGTGGCCTGTGCCAGGGTGCCCAAGTTCACCGTGGTGATCGGCGGCTCGTTCGGTGCCGGCAACTACGGCATGTGCGGCCGTGCGTACTCGCCGAACTTCCTGTGGATGTGGCCGAACGCGCGCATCGGCGTGATGGGCGGCGAGCAGGCCGCCAGTGTGCTGGCCACGGTCAAGCGCGATGGCATTGAAGCCAAGGGCGGCCAGTGGCCGGCGGCGGAAGAGGATGCCTTCAAGGCACCGATCCGCGACCAGTTCGAACAGCAGGGCCACCCGTACTACGCCAGCGCGCGCCTGTGGGACGACGGCGTGATCGATCCGGCCGACACCCGCCAGGTGCTGGCGCTGGCGCTGTCGGCCAGCCTCAACGCCGCCCCGCAGCAGACGCGCTTCGGCGTGTTCCGCATGTGACCCGTGCCATGACCGAGCACGCTCCTATGAAGCACGTTGCCATGTTCAGCAAAGTCCTGATCGCCAACCGCGGCGAAATCGCCTGCCGCGTCATCGCCACCTGCCGCCGCCTCGGCATCGCCACCGTGGCGGTGTATTCCGATGCCGACCGCAACGCACGCCACGTGCGCCTGGCCGATGAAGCCGTCCACATCGGCCCGGCCGCCGCACGCGAGAGCTACCTGCGCAGCGATGCCCTGCTTGATGCCGCGCGCGCTACCGGCGCACAGGCCATCCACCCCGGTTACGGCTTCCTGTCCGAGAATGCCGACTTCGCCGATGCCTGTGCCGCCGCCGGCATCACCTTCATCGGGCCACCGCCCAGCGCCATCCGCGCGATGGGTGACAAGAGCGCGGCCAAGGCGCTGATGGCCAAGGCCGGTGTGCCGCTGACGCCGGGTTACCACGGTGACCAGCAGGCGCCGGACTTCCTGCGCGCGCAGGCCGATGGCATCGGCTACCCGGTGCTGATCAAGGCCAGCGCCGGTGGCGGTGGCAAGGGCATGCGCAAGGTCGAACGCAGCGAGGACTTCGTCGATGCGCTGGCCAGCTGCCAGCGCGAGGCGGCCTCGGCGTTCGGCAACGACCACGTGCTGGTCGAGAAGTACGTCGAGCGCCCGCGCCATATCGAGATCCAGGTGTTCGGCGACAGCCACGGTGAGGCGGTCTACCTGTTCGAGCGCGACTGCTCGGTGCAGCGCCGCCACCAGAAGGTGCTGGAAGAAGCACCCGCGCCGGGCATGAGCCCCGAACGTCGTGCTGCAATGGGCAAGGCCGCGGTCGATGCCGCACGCGCAGTGGGCTATGAGGGGGCGGGCACGGTGGAATTCATCGCCGGCCCGGACGGCGATTTCTACTTCATGGAAATGAACACCCGCCTGCAGGTCGAGCACCCGGTCACCGAATACATCACCGGCACCGACCTGGTGGAGTGGCAGCTGCGCGTGGCTTCGGGCCAACCGCTGCCGCTGCGCCAGGACCAGCTGGCCATCCATGGCCACGCGATCGAAGCGCGGCTGTACGCCGAGGATGCCGACCGTGGCTTCCTGCCCTCCACCGGCACCCTGCGCCGCCTGCGCCTGCCGGCAGCGTCGGCCAACGTGCGCGTCGATACCGGCGTGGAGGAAGGTGACAGCATCACCCCGTACTACGATCCGATGATCGCCAAGCTGATCGTCTGGGACGTGGACCGCGACGCCGCGCTGCGCCGCATGAGCCAGGCCCTGGCCGACTGCCAGGTGGTGGGCGTGACCACCAACGCCGGCTTCCTGCGCCGCCTGGTGAATACCGATTCGTTCGCGCACGCCAGGCTGGATACGGCGCTGATCGAACGCGAACAGGCGGCATTGAGTGCCGTGGGCGACGCGGGTGCGGACCTGTGGCTGCTGGCCGCCGTGGCCGCGGTGGCAAGCACGGCGCCCGCCAGCACCGACGTGCGCGATCCGCATTCGCCGTGGCGGTCACAGGATGGCTGGCGCCTCGGTGCGTCCGCGCCGCGCGTAGTGCCGCTGCAGCAGGGCGAACGCAAGCACACGCTGAAGGTGTGGGCGCAGGCCGATGGCTGGCGCGTGCAGTGCGATGACGCTGCACCGGTGCGGGTGATCGGCACGGCCGATGTGCACGGACTGACGGTGCAGCTGGGCGAGCGCCGCGGGTCGCTGCAGCTGCTGCGCGACGGTAACCAGCTGTACCTGTTCGGCGCCGACGGCCAGCACCGCTTCACCCTGCATGATCCAGTGGGTGAATCGGACCACGCCGTGGCCGACGCCGGCAGCCTGCTGGCACCCATGCCGGGCAGGATCGTGGCCACGCTGGTCGCGGCCGGTACCGAGGTCAAGCGCGGCACGCCGCTGGTGGTGCTGGAAGCGATGAAGATGGAGCACACCCTGCAGGCACCGGCCGATGGCACGGTGAAGGGTTACCGTGCCAAGGCCGGCGACCAGGTCGGCGACGGCGCGGTGCTGGTGGACTTCGAGGCGACCTGATCGCCGGGGCGGCGGCCGCTCAGCGGTCGTCGCCCGTCGCCACCCGCCCGGCCGGATCGAATTCGGCCGTGTCCAGCGTGGCACTGCGCCAGCCCAGGCCACAGATGGCCATCGCGCTCTGGCCGATGCCATCGAACCCAAAAGCACGATCGACATCGGCATCGTTGATCGCCGCTGTCACGAATGCTGCCAGCCCGCGCTCGGTGGCGCACAGGTACAGCAACTGCGAAATGTGGCCCACGTCCAGCGTCACCGCACGGTGCGCCTTGGCATGGTTGCGATACTTCCAGAAGCAGCGGTCATAACGCGGTGCCAGTACCAGCAGCGCTGGCGCATCGGCGAACCACGCCTGCCCGGACAGCATCCGCCGCGCCATCGCAGGCAACGCCTGCGGCGGTGGCGAGGGCAGCGGCAGCACGGCGTGCTGCACCGGATGATAGTGGTACAAGCCCGGTGCCAGTCCTTCCACGTTCTGCACCAGCAGGAAGCCCTCGGTGGGGTGCAGGCCGCCACCGGAAGGCACGTTCTTCTTCAGGAACTCGGTATCGCGCTCGACCTTCTGCACCGCGTGCGCCATCAACGTCCGCTGCAGCACCTGGGCCAGCAGTGGCAGCGGCAACGCGCGCTGCGGGTCGAAATTGCGGCAGGTGGTGCGACGCGCCAGCAGTGCATCGAACGCGGCCTCTTCGCTGCGCGGCAGCGGCTGGTAGTCGCCCTGCATCGGCTGCACCACCGGCGGTGGCGGCCCCAGGCGCTGGCGCAGGCCGGCCGCGGTGTCCAACCCCTGCCGGCGCATGTCCTCCACGCTGTCCACGGCCTGCCAGCGCGCATGGCGATGGGCCAGCGCAGCCAATGGCCACCACTGGCTGCGCCGCAGCGCCTCGTCGCGCATCTGGTGCCCCACCTCGCTCGGTGGGTCGGTCAACAGCAGGCCCTGTTCGACCAGGCGGGCCAGCATGGCCGGGCAGGCATCGGCGGGCGGTTCGCTCCAGCGGTGCGCGCTGAGCCCGCCCAGCAGCTGGCGCTCCTCGGCGTCCACCGGCAGTGGCTGGTCCAGGTGGGCGGCCAGCGCCACCCAGCTGATCTGGCTGTCCATCTCGGCGTGGCCGGCCAGCATCGCGCGCAGGTCCAGGGTGACCGCCTCGCGAGGCTCGAACATCAGGCTGGCGCAGCGGCGCAGGCGCATCGGTTTCCTTCCTTGTGCCGCACAGCCGGCATAGCAGCAACGACCGCAGCGCGGCCAACTTTAGCGACGTGCACAGCGCGGCCCTCAATGGCGGGCTGTCGCGGCCGATACGAGTAGCTCCACCTACGGACAATCCCCATGAGCCATCCCCGTCTTTCCGCCGCCGACGCCAGCACCCTGCTGGACCACCTGATCGGCAGCGAAGCGTTCCGCAGCCACTTCACCGCTTCGCCGGCCAAGGCCCTGGCCTCGATCGGGCTGGACGGTGCCGTTGGCGAAAACGACTGCATGAAGATCGGCACCCTGGCCTCGGTCGAGGAGCTGAGCCGCACCCGTGATTCGCTGCATGCGTACCTGAGTACCTCGACCGCCTCGATGACCGTGGTGTTCTGCTTCGAAGCCGACCGCATCGACGAGCGCGTCAACGCCTGAGTCCGCATCAGCGCGACACTCGCACCGACGTCGCCTCGGTGGCGATGTCGTGCACATTCAGGGGTTGCCAGACCTGCATGGACGCCACCTCGGCAATGGCCTGGCCGTGGTGCCGGGCCAGCCAGGCCTGCTCGCGACGCACGCCGGCAGTGTCCTGCTCGGCACGCAGTGCCTGCAGCAGCACAACGTGGGCCTGCACAGGTTCGCTGCCATCAAAGGTGGGCTCGAGCAGATGGCGTGCCGCCCGCGGACGCTGTTGCGCCAGTTCGGCCATCGCCAACACAACCCGACGCCACTTGCCCACCACAGGGCTGCGCTGCCGCTCCAGCAGTTCGCCATGGTCGCGCAGCCACTCTGCGGCCAGCGCATGCTGGCCCTGGCGCTGGGCCAGATAAGTCAGGGCCAGCAGCTGCAGGCTGCGGCTGCCCACGGCGGAGTCGTCGTTGTTCCGCAGCAGCGGCCGCAGCACGGCGGCAATGGATTCAAGCTCCTTCGCATCGCCGGCCGTGCACAGCGTGGTCACGGTGGCGTGCTGCAGGCGTTGATGGATCTGGTAGTCGATCAGATCCGGTGCTGGACCGTCCGCAGCAATCGCGGCATGCAAACTGCTGCAATCACGCTGCTCCGCAGCCACCAGCAGGTGGGCCCGCAGGCGCATGCGCTGTTGCAGGTCGTCCCCCCGCGGCAACCGCATCAACAGCTGCTGCGCCTGTGCATCCAGGCCCTGCGCAACCAGCACGTCCACATCCAGGTCGTCGGCCTCGTCATTGCCGCGCAGCATCCGTGCCTGGCGCAAGGTGCGCATTGCCTGCTGCGGCTGGCCGAGGCCCAGCTGTGCCCGCGCCAGATGGATGGTCGGATACAGCCGCAACGGGTCCTGAGGCACCGTCGCGGCGCGCGCATAGGGCTCGGCCTCGGTGAAGCGATTGTCCTGCAGCAACCCCCAGGAGGTATTGGACAGCCCAGCAAACGAATCCGGATAGATCTTGGCCAGTGCACGCCACTGTTCCAGCGGCCAGCCACCGGGTTCCAGTTCGGCCTGCCAGCCCTTCAGGTACAGGCGCTCACGCGCGGGCAGGCGCTGCTGCTGGGCCAGCGCGTGCTCCAGCGCGTCACGCGCGTCCGCGACCTGCGCGGTGCGCGCATGCAGCTTGGCCACGCCCATGTAGGCCAGGGCAAAACCGGGATCGATGTCGATCGCGGCCTGGTAGAGGTTGCGGGCTTCTTCGAAGCGACGCTGACCCAGTGCGCTCTCGGCCAGCGCGAACGCGCGCAGTGCGCGCAGGTCCTGGGTCGAGGCGCGCGGCAGCGGCAGGGATTGCTCCAGGCTGGCCACCGACTCGCCCAGTCCGCGACGCAGGCGACCGACCACGTCGTCCACGGCGAACACCATCTGGTCGGATCGATCGGCGGTGGCGGTGAAGGTCTGGATCACCTGGCCACTGCCCGGTGCGGCAACATCGATGGCCAGCTCGTAGCCACCGATCTTCTGCCGCACGGTCGGCAGCAGCACCGCGCGCGCGCCCTCCCGCACCGCCACATCGACCGCGGTATCGCGGTTGAGCCGGGTATCGCCCGAGAGCCGCGCCATTTCCAGGCTTTCGCGGATCTTGCCTTCCGACAGCACGTTCACGTAGCGCGACTGTTCCAGCGCGATCCGGATCGCGTGCCGCATCGAGTCATCGAAGATCGGATCGCCGGTGAGGTTGTCGACATCGCCAAGCACCACCCAGTCACGTTCGGCGAAGGCAATGGCCGGCTCCGACCGCAGCAGCAGCCAGCCGCCCAGCACGGCCGCGGCAAGGATCAGGCCTTCGGCGGCCAGCACCAGCGGTTGCCGCCACAGCGGCAGGTCGCGGCGCGCCTTGGCGTTGGCGCGCGGCATGCGCAGCGGCGCCGAACCGATCTCGCCCACTTCGATCACTTCCTGCACCACCGGCACGCCCTTGAAGCGCCAGCGCCCGTGCGATTTCCACAGCAGGCGCGTGCCACGCTCGCCCAGTGCATCGGTGGCACGGCGGGTCAGCGATTCGGCCACCGCCGACAGCAGGATCTGGCCGGGGCGGGCCAGCATCATCAGGCGCGCCGCCATCGGCTTGGCCAGGCCTTCCACCTCCATCGACTTGGCACCGGCACGGACCGCCTCGGCACTGTTCTCCCAGGTCAGCACGTCGCCCACGTGCAGGCCGGCGCGCGCGCGCAGTTCAATCGCGCGCTGCTGGCCCAGCGCGTGCAGTTCGCGCTGGTAGTCCAGGGCGAAGCCCAGTGCGTCGACGACGCGCTCGAACAGCATGAACAAGCCATCGGAGCGATCGATCAGCTGGCCGTTCCAGCGCTGCTGCAGCACCAGTACCAGGCGATCGTGTTCCTGGAACAGGCTTGCCGCCGCCACATCGCCGATCCGCTCGACCAGCTGCAGCGAATCACACAGATCGGTGAACAGCAGGGCGCGCAGCTGTGGGCTATGCGGGGCTGACGTTCCGTTGTCGCCATTCATCGCCTGCCTCTCCCTATTGGCCGTCCGGATCATCCGCCCAGCGCAGGCAGTTGCCGCCATCGCGCTTGGCCTGGTACAGCGCACGATCCGCGCAGGCATACCACTCGCTCCAGCCTGCCTCCGGCGCCAGCAGGCAGGCGCCGATGCTGACCAGGCTCACATGCGGCGTGCCATGGCTGCGCTCGAGCAGGCCATGCACCGCACTGATGATGAACTCGGCCGCGTGCTGCACGATCTCGTGATTGCCACGGCGCAGGATCAGGCAGAACTCATCGCCACCAAGCCGGCAGGCCAGGTCCTGCTCGCCGGCCATCGAGCGCAGGATGTTGCCCATGCTCTGCAGCACGCGGTCGCCGGCCTGGTGGCCGTGGCGGTCGTTGATCTGCTTGAAGCGGTCGCAATCGATCAGCAGCAGCGCCTGCGGCGGCCCCTCGGCCCGCTCGCGGCACTCCTGCAGGTACAGGGTGAGGCCTCGCCGGTTGTGCAGCCCGGTCAGTTCATCGGTACGCACCAGCTCACGGGTGTGGGTCAACTGATGGGTAGTGATGTACAGATTGTCCAGCGCGGTTTCCAGATCGTGGTTGCGCCGGCGCAGCTGTGCGATCAGTGCCTGTTCGTTGGCCAGCACGCGCATGATCGTGCGGCGCAGGAAATAGGCCACCAGGCCGGGATCGGATTCGACCAGCCGATGGAAATCGGCCGGGCCCAGCTCCAGCACATCGCAGTCGACCAGCGCGCGCGCACTGGCGCTGCGCAGGTGGTCGCCGACCAACAGGCCCAGTTCTCCGAAGAACTCGTGCTGCCCGAGCGTCTTGATCACCAGGTCCTCGCCGAAGTCCAGTTCGATCTGGCCTTCGAGGATCACATACATGCGCTCGCCGCGGTGGCCACGCTGGAACAGCCACTGTCCGGCACGGAGCTTGCATGCGCGGGCGAATCTGGCGAACAATGCCACCTCGGCATCGGACAACAGAGCGTGCACGATCTCGGCCATCGCCACCCGGGCGATACCTGTCGTCACATCACTGTTCTCGGCCGCACCCCTGCCGGTCATTCCCTGCACCCGCCGCCAGCGTCCCCTGGTGAGCCGCGGAGCATAGCACCGCTTTAAAGTGTGCGCCCTATCTCATTTTGACCCTTCTGCCGATCTTGATTGATGTGAAGATCGGTGATGGCCCGTTCTGGTCACGGGTGTCCGGGCAAAACTCCTGCTGGATCAATCCGATGCCGGGTTTCACAGGGTTTCGGCCAAGTTGCCGGCACCGGGGTGCGCCTGATTGACGCTCCGCGCGTGCTGCGCCCTTGCATCGATACAACAACGCCGGCAGGTCCCCCGACCGGCCGGCGTTGTCTGGCCCTTCCCTGGCCACCCTGATCACCCGGAGCCCGGTAGTGCCGGCCGCTGGCCGGCAACTGCATGGGCTTCGGAAACATCGATGGGTTGCCGGCCAGCGGCCGGCACCACCGGATCACGCGGCGCGCCGCATCACGCCGCGCGTTCGCTGCGCCCGCCATGGAACTGTTCTTCCTCGGTCGAGCCGGTCAGCGCGGTGGTCGACGACTGGCCCTGCTGGATCGCCTGGGTCACCGCATCGAAGTAGCCGGTACCGACCTCGCGCTGGTGCTTGACCGCAGTGAAGCCGCGCTCGGCCGCTTCGAACTCGGCTTCCTGCAACTCGACGAACGCGCTCATCTGGCGGCGTGCGTAGCCGTGGGCCAGGTTGAACATGCCGTAGTTCAACGCATGGAACCCGGCCAGGGTGATGAACTGGAACTTGTAGCCGTAGCTGCCCAGTTCGCGCTGGAACTTCGCAATGGTGGCGTCGTCCAGGTTCTTCTTCCAGTTGAAGCTGGGCGAGCAGTTGTAGGCCAGCAGCTTGCCCGGGAACTTCGCATGGATCGCCTCGGCGAACTTGCGTGCGAATTCCAGGTCCGGCTTGCCGGTCTCGCACCACACCAGGTCGGCGTAGGGCGCGTAGGCCAGGCCACGGCTGATCGCCTGGTCCAGGCCGTTGCGGGTCTTGTAGAAGCCTTCGACGGTGCGCTCGCCGGTGGTGAACGGCTTGTCGTTGCCGTCGATGTCGCTGGTCAGCAGATCAGCCGCTTCGGCATCGGTGCGCGCCACCAGCAGGGTCGGCACGCCCAGCACATCGGCGGCCAGCCGCGCGGCATTGAGCTTCTCGATCGCCTCGCGGGTCGGCACCAGCACCTTGCCGCCCATGTGCCCGCACTTCTTCACCGACGCCAACTGGTCTTCGAAATGCACGCCGGCGGCACCGGCCTCGATCATCGCCTTCATCAGCTCGAACGCATTGAGCACGCCGCCGAAACCGGCCTCCGCATCGGCGACGATCGGCTGCAGGAAGTCGATGTCGTCCTTGCCTTCGGCGTGGTGCAGCTGGTCGGCGCGCAGCAGCGTGTTGTTGATGCGCTTGACCACTGCCGGCACCGAATCGGCCGGGTACAGCGACTGGTCCGGATACATCTGCCCGGCCAGGTTGGCGTCGGCCGCCACCTGCCAACCGGACAGGTAGATCGCCTTCAGGCCCGCCTTGACCTGCTGCATGGCCTGGTTGCCGGTCAATGCACCCAGCGCGTTGACGAACTCGCGCTCATGCAGCGACGCCCACAGCTTCTCCGCACCCAGGCGGGCCAGCGAATGCTCGATGTGGACGGTGCCGCGCAGGCGCACCACTTCGGCGGCACTGTAGTTGCGCTGGATGCCTTCCCAGCGCGGGTTGGTATCCCAGTCGTGCTGGATCTGTTCGGCAGTGGGCAGCTTGCTCATGTCTTTCTCCAGTTCGGTTCGTGCGTGCAGCGGGGAGGGAAACGGCGGGAAACGCGGGCGGCGATCAGTCGATGCGCGCGTAGGCCGGCAGGGTCAGGAAATCGGTCAGTTCGTCGCTGCGGCTCAGTTCGCCGAGCAGGGCGATGGCCTCGCCGATGCGTGCGCCACCGGGCAGCGTGGCGGTGTCACCCAGCCGTGCCGGCAGCTGAGCCAGCGTGGCATCCAGCAGTGCCAGGTCGATGGCGGTGCCATCGTCCAGCTGCTGGCCCGGCGTATGCAGCCACTGCCACAACTGGCTGCGGCTGATCTCGGCGGTGGCCGCGTCCTCCATCAGGTGGTGGATCGGCACGCAGCCGTTGCCATCCAGCCATGCCGCCAGGTAGCGCACGCAGACTTCCACGTTGCCTTCGAAGCCGGCGCGGGTGATGGTGCCGGGCGGCCGTGCGATCAGTTCGTCGCGGCCGACGCACACATCCTGGCGCAGCACGCTGTGCTGGTTCGCACCGGGCATGTGTTCGTCGAAGATCGCCATCGCCACCGGAATCAGCGCCGGATGCGCGACCCAGGTGCCGTCGTGGCCGGCGGTCACTTCGCGCAGCTTGTCAGCGCGCACGCGGGCCATCGCCTGTTCGTTGGCGGCGGCATCGTTGTTGATCGGAATCTGCGCGGCCATGCCACCCATCGCATGTGCACCACGGCGATGGCAGGTCTGGATCAGCAGTTCCGAATAGGCCTTCAGGAACGGCTGGGTCATGGTCACCTGGCCGCGCTCGGGCAGCACGCGGTCGGCGTGGCGCCGGAAGGTCTTCAGGTACGAGAAGATGTAGTCCCAGCGCCCACAGTTCAGGCCGACGATGCGGTCACGCAGCGCGTGCAGGATCTCATCCATCTCGAACACCGCCGGCAGCGTTTCGATCAGCACGGTCACCTTGATCTGGCCGTGCGGCAGGCCGAGCATGCCTTCGATGTGCGACAGCGCGGTTTCCCACAGCGCCGCCTCTTCCATGCTCTGCAGCTTGGGCAGGTAGAAGTACGGGCCGCGGTCCTTCGCCTGCAGGGTGCGGGCGTTGTGGAAGGCGAACACCGCCGCGTCGAACAGGCCGCCGGCGATGAACTGGCCATCGATGCGCACGTGCTTTTCGTCCAGGTGCCAGCCACGCGGGCGCACGATCAGCACCGCCTGCTCGTCATACGGGCGCAGCGTGTAGTGCTTGCCATTGGGGGCGGTGTAGTCGAGATCGCCACGCACCGCGGCGGCCAGCGACTGCTGCCCGGCCAGCAGGTTGCGCCAGGTCGGCGAGGTCGAATCCTCGAAGTCGGCCATGAACACCTTGGCGCCGGAGTTCAGCGCGTTGATGGCCATCTTCGGATCGGTCGGGCCGGTGATCTCGACGCGGCGGTCCTGCAGCGCGGCCGGCAGCGGCGCAACGCGCCAGTCGCCGCTACGGATCGCAGCGGTGTCCTCGCGGAAGTCCGGCAGGCCGCCCTGGTCGAAGAACGCCTGGCGCTCGCGGCGCGCCTGCAGCCGTGCCTGCCGGCCCGGTTCCACCGCACGGTGCAGCGACACCAGCAGGGCCAGCAGCGGCGCCGGCAGCACGGTGTCCTGGCCGGCCACGCGGGTCGCCAGGGCGATGCCGGGGGTAGCCTTGCTGGCAGGGGTGGGAACAGCGGAAGCGACGGCGGACATGGGGCGACTCCAGCGGTGGGGGAACGTCTCCACGGTGCCGCTGGGCCGGAGTATTTGGCAAAACAGTTTTTGCAATGTTCGACATAAGTTGTGCTAATACTCGTGACACGATGAGCACACGCACCCCGCCAAGTCCGCGTTTTTCCTACAAATCCGACCGGCTGAAGCCATTGCGTGCGTTCTGCCAGACGGTGCGCCTGGGCTCGGTCTCACGGGCGGCTGAGGCACTTTTCGTCAGCCAGCCGGCCATCAGCCTGCAGTTGCAGGCCCTGGAACGGGAACTGGGGGTGCCGTTGTTCGAGCGCAGTGGGCGCCGCCTGGTACCCAGCCGCGAGGGCCAGCTGCTGTACGAGATGGCGCAGCCGCTGGTGGAGAACCTGGACGGGCTGGAGGCGCGCTTCCGCGACAAGGTGCGCGGCCTGGATGCGGGCGAGCTGAACATCGCCGCCAACAGCTCGACGATCCTGTACCTGCTGCCGAAGATCGTCGAGCGCTTCCGCCTGCACCACCCGGACGTGCGCCTGACCCTGCACAACGCGATCAGCGCCGATGGCACCGACCTGCTGCGCGAGGACGCCGCCGACCTGGCGATCGGTTCGATGACCGATGTACCGGCCGACCTGACCTACGCCCCGGCCTACCGCTTCGAGCAGGTACTGATCGCGCCGCACGACCATCCGCTGGCCAGTGGCGGCGAGCTGGAGCTGGCCGACATCGCGCGCTACCCGCTGGTGCTGCCGCCGAAGCGGCAGATCACCTACCGGCTGGTTGACCAGGTATTCCAGCGCCACCGCATCGCCTACACCGTGGCACTGGAAGTGGGCGGCTGGGAGGTGATCAAGCAGTACGTGGCGATGGGCATGGGCATTTCCATCGTGCCGGCGCTGTGCCTGAACGAGGCCGACCGCGAGCGGTTGGCGGCGCGGTCGATGAAGCGCTGGTTCCCCGAGCGCAGTTACGGGGTGATCGTGCGCCGGGGCAAGGCGCTGTCGGCGCAGGCGCGCGCGTTCATCGAGCTGATCCAGCCGGAGTTGTTCAGTCCGCGCGATTACGACCAGAGCGGGCATTCGGAGCGGTGAGGGTGTTCGGCAGGGCTGCGCCCTGCACCTGCTGAAGCCAAAGCAACAGCAAAAGCCTGCTATCCGTAGATGGCGGGGCGGTGTGGGTGGGCAGGACACGCCGTGAACCCATCCCTGGGGGCTCGATGGCGCCATCCATGGCGCCAACGGTCCTGCCCACCCACACCGCCCCGCCTCTGACAGATTCCTGCTGCTGTTGGTATCTGCTGCTGTGGGTAGGTGTCGACCTTGGTCGACACGGTAGATCCACGCCATGCGTGGATGACGGGTGACCGGGGTCAGATCCGTTTTCCGCAGGAAAACGGATCTGACCCCATTTCCGGCTGGCGATGCATAGACTGGGCGCATGTCCATCGAACTCCGCCACCTGCGTTACTTCCTCGCCGTTGCCGATACGCTGCACTTCGGCCAGGCGGCGGAGCGGCTGGGCATGTCGCAGCCGCCGCTCAGCCAGCAGATCCGCCAGCTGGAAGACCTGATCGGGGCGCGCCTGTTCGTGCGCAGCCATCGTCGTGTGCAGCTGACGCCTGCGGGTGAGCTGCTGCAGGAGCGCGCGCGCGCCATCGTGCAGCAGGTGGAAACCGCGGTGGACGAGGTACAGCGCGCGCAGCGCGGCGAGCAGGGCGAACTGCGTATCGGCCTGACCCGGGCCACGCCGCTGTCGCCGCAGATTCCGCGTTCGATCCTGCGCTACCGCCAGCAGTACCCACAGGTGCGGCTGCAGCTGAGCGAGATGAACACGCTGCAGCAGATCGATGCGCTGCTCGACGGTTCACTGGACGTGGGCATCATCCGCAAGCGCGCATTGCCGCCGGAGCTGGTGGCGCACAGCCTGTTCGTCGATCCGCTGGCGTTGATCGTGCATGCCGACCACCCTGCCCTGCGCAGGCTGTCGAAGCAGGGCACGTTGTCGCTACGCGACTTCGCGCAGGAGCCGTTCGTGGCATTTCGCCGCAGCGCGGGCGCGGGCATCCATGACCACATGATCGCGCTGTGCGCGGCCGCCGGGTTCACGCCGCGCATCGTGCAGGAAGCCGGTGAGGCATCGACATTGATCAGTCTTGCGGCTGCAGGCCTGGGTGCGGCGATCCTGCCCTCGTCCTGCGATCACATCCGCGTGGAAGGCGCGCGCTTCGTGGCGCTGGCCGACGCCGGTGCGCATTCGGAGGTGCAGCTGGCGTGGCATCGCGAGGGCGTCACGCCGCTGATCCGCAACTTCGCCGGGCTGCTGCGCGGGGCGTTCGCCGAAGGATGAAGTGCCACCCACCTAGGTTTGGTAGACGCCAACCTTGGTTGGCTGCCGTGCCAGAGCGCCGACCAAGGTCGGCATCTACCAGAGCAACGCCGCGCCCGTGCGGAACGCGAGGCTGGCGTCAGGCCGTGACCGGCTGCGGCGCGCGCTGCTGCAGCGCCCAGACGATGCCGCCCCCGATCAGGGTCAGCACGGCAGCGAACGCGCACACGCCCAGCCAGTCCCAGGCCGCGTAGGCCAGGCCACCCACCCCGCCCAGCACGCTGGAGCCCAGGTAGTAGGCGAACAGGTACAGCGCCGACGCTTCCGCGCGCATCGTACCGGCACGGCTGCCGACCCAGCTGCTGGCCACCGAGTGGCCACCGAAGAAGCCGAAGGTCACCAGCGCGATGCCCAGTGCCATCGTGCTCAGCCACGGCATCGCCAGCAGCGCGATGCCGGCGCCGATCAGCGCGAACGAGATCGACAGGATGCGGCCGCGCCCGTACCGCGTAGCCTGCTGGCCCATCCACGCCGAACTGAAGGTGCCCACCAGGTACACGCTGAAGATCAGCCCGACCACGGTCTGGCTGAGGTGGTACGGCGGCGCCAGCAAGTGATAGCCCAGGTAGTTGTAGAGGGTGACGAACACGCCCATCAGCACGAACGAGGTGGCGAACAGCCACGGCAGGCCCCGGTCGGCGAACAGCGTGCGCCAGCGCGACGGCAACTCGCGCAGGCCATCGCGTCGCGCGCTGAAATGGCGCGACGGCGGCAGCTGCAGCCACAGCAGCACGGTACTGGCGATGGCGATGATCGAGACCACGCCGATGCCCCAGCGCCAGCCCCAGTGATCGGCGATGATGCCGGCCAGCAGGCGCCCGCTCATGCCACCGATGGCGTTGCCGCCGATGTACAGGCCCATCGCCAGGCCCAGCGCGCGGCTGTCCATCTCCTCGACCAGGTAGGTCATCGCCACTGCCGGCACGCCGCTCAGCGCCAGGCCAAGCAGGGTGCGCAGCACCAGCAGCGTGGTCCAGTCGTCCACCAGCGCCGTGCTCAGCGACAGCATGGCCGAGGCCAGCAGCGCGGCAATCATCAACGGGCGACGGCCGACCGCATCGGACAGCAGGCCGGCCAACAGCATCGCCACCGCCAGCGTGCCGGTGGTCAGCGACAACGACATCGCGCTGCCTGCGGCGGACACGCCGAAGTGGCGGCTGAACTCGGGCAGCAGCGGCTGCACGGTGTACAGCAGGCCGAAGGTGGAGAAGCCGGCCAGGAACAGTGCCAGCGCGGTGCGGCGGAAGGCCGGCGTGCCCTGCTGGATGCGGGTCTCGGCGATGGGATCGACAGTGGGGGGGCGGCGCTCGACGGCCGCCGCGGTTTCGCCAGTCATGGGATCGAAGGGCCGGTGGGGCGGCCGGGCATGGGAGGGAACGGGCCTCAGACTAGGCCTGTCGATCCAGTCGATCCATAACCTGATAAGTCAGGATTGATACCCAAGAAGTATCAATTCAGCTTACAGGCGCTGCCACTCGAAACCGTCGCCGCGGCGGTAGTACACCGCCACCGCACGGCCGTAGACCTTGTCGGCGTCGACGAAGCCGAAGAAGCGGCCGTCGAAGCTGTTGCCGCGGTGGTCACCCAGCACCAGCACCTTGCCGGCCGGCACCACCAGATCGGCGATGTCCGGACCGCCGCCCATGTCCAGGTCGAGGCGGGCACGGCGCTCGCCGAAGGCTTCCACGTCCTGCAGATCGGCGATCTGCAGCGGCTGGCCGTTGATGCTCAGATGGCCCTCGCGCATCTGCACGTGGTCACCGGCCACCGCCGCCACGCGCTTGATCAGGCGGGTGCCGTCGGCCGGTGAATCGAACACCGCCACTTCACCGCGCTGCGGGACGCCGGTGGCCATCAGTTCCTTGCCGGTGAACGGCAGGCGCAGGCCGTAGGCGCGCATGTCCACCACCACCCGGTCGCCCGGCTGCAGGGTCGGCTGCATCGAGCCACTCGGCACCACGTAGTGGTTGGCGAGGGTATCGCGGGCGGCGGCGAGCAGGCCGAGCATCACCAGCAGCGGCAATGCTTCCTTCTTCAGCCAGACCAGCGCGCGTTCGGACAAGGGAGGACGGGCAGCAGCATCCATGACAGGCTCCGGGTAGGTGGTAGCTGCATCAGACCACATCCAGGCGGGAGAGGTTCCCGCGACGCGATCCGGTAGAGCCGAGCCCACGCTCGGCTTGTTCCTTGCAGCGTCGCGGTTGCCCGACTGGGGCGCAGAGCGGCCGAGCGCAGGCTCGGCTCTACAGGAAGGGTTACGCAGGTTTTACGCGCGGGACCGGCCGCGGGCATCGCACCTTTACGGGCGGCACGCGCATCGTGTGCCCACCGCGCCGCAGGGCGCATTCCGCAAGGTGTTGTATGACCCTCCTGGTGATCCGCCACGCCTCTTCGTCGGCACCGCGTCCCCAACTGCCGACGCAGCTGGCCGGCCATCGCGTGCTGTGCAGCGACTGCGCCAGCCTGTCCGAGGTACGCCAGTGCCTGTGCCAGCCGCAGGCGCGCTCGGCCGACTGGGTACTGCTGGATGTCGGTACCGCTGACGAGGCGCAATGGCAGGCCGAAGGTGGCGCGCTGCAGGCGGCGCTGGAACGGCTGCCGGCGCAGTACATCGAACTGCAGGCCCCCAGCGAGCCAGGGCTGGATGCGCGCCTGCGCCTGCAGCACGGTCCCGCCGCCGTGGTGGTCGACCAGCGCAGCCAGCAGGCCGGCTACCCGTTGTCGCTGGCCATTGTCGGCCGCCGCCTGGCACAGGAGGGCTGAGCCATGTCGATCTTCATCATCCGTGGCCCGGAAGCGGCCGGCGCCCTGATCCGCACCGCGATGCCGCTGCCGGCACCGGTCCTGAAGTCACTGGTGCATCGTGCGATCGACGCCGGCACCAGCGTGGCGATCCGTGCCTGTGGTTCGGAACAGGAACTGCTGGACGCCCTGCGCGTGGCCGACCACAGCCGCGGCGAGGTGACCCTGCTCGACCCGGGCGCGTGTGCCAACAGCTTGCGCCTGCAGCGCCTGCTGCCGTACCTGCACAACGCCTATGTGGAAGTGCATGACGACGGCGCAGTGGCCGAGCCGTGCCTGCCGGCTGGTGTCGGCCAGCGCCTGGGCATCGCCGCCGGCTACGGCGCGCAGAGCTACGTGCTGGCGCTGGATATCGCGCTGGATCACCTGGGCCTGGCCGAGCAGGCCAACCGGGTGCACGTGGGAACGTAACGCTGTTTGTAGAGCCGAGCCCATGCTCGGCTGCCTTTCCAGGAACTATCAGCCGAGCGTGGGCTCGGCTCTACAGAAGAACGTCGAGCATGGCTCGACGCTACAGAAAGAAAAACGGCGGGGTTGCCCCCGCCGTTTTCGCTTTCTTACTTCAACCCGCGGAACTTCAGCAGCGGTTCCACCGACGGGTCCTTGCCACGGAAATCGCGGTACAGGGTCGACAGTTCCACGCTGTTGCCGCGCGAGAGGATCTTGTCGCGGAACTCCTGGCCATTGGCCGCGGTCAGGCCACCGTGCTCGGTGAACCACTGGTAGGCATCGTGGTCGAGCACTTCGGCCCAGAAGTAGGCGTAGTAACCGGCCGAGTAGCCACCACCCCAGATGTGGTCGAAGTAGGTGGTGCGGTAACGCGGCGGCACCTGCGGCAGGTCGACCTTGAACTTCTTCAGCGCGCTGGCTTCAAAGGCGCCGACATCCTGCAGCGGCGCGTCGGCCTTCTGCGTGTGCCAGGCCAGGTCCAGCAGCGCCGCCGACAGGTACTCGGTCGTCGCGTAGCCCTGGTTGAAGCTGCGTGCCTTGAGGATCTTGTCGACCAGCTCCTGCGGCATCGCCTCGCCGGTCTTGTAGTGCTTGGCGTAGTTGGCGAACACCTTCGGGTCCAGCGCCCAGTGCTCGTTGAACTGCGACGGGAACTCGACGAAGTCGCGCGAGGTCGCGGTGCCGGCGATCGACGGGTACTTCACGTTCGAGAACATGCCGTGCAGCGCATGGCCGAACTCATGGAACATGGTGGTGACGTCGTCGAAGCTGATCAGCGCAGGCTGGCCGGCGGCCGGCTTGGTGAAGTTGCAGACGTTGTAGACCACCGGCTTGGCACCGGTCAGGCCGTCCTGTTCGACGAACACGTCCATCCAGGCGCCACCGGACTTGCTGTCACGCTTGAAGTAGTCGGTGTAGAACAGCGCCAGCGAGGTGCCGTCCTTGTCGAACACTTCGTACACCTTCATGTCCGGGTTGTAGGTCGGAATGTCGGTGCGCGGCTTGAAGGTGATGCCGTACAGCTGGGTGGCGGCGTAGAAGACGCCGTTCTGCAGCACGTTGTCCAGTTCGAAGTACGGCTTGATCTGCGACTCGTCCAGATCGTACTTGGCCTTGCGCACCTGCTCGGCGTAGAAGTCCCAGTCCGAAGCGGCGACCTGGAACCCACCCTTCTGCGCGTCGATGACCTTCTGGATCTCGCCGGCTTCGGCACGCGCCTTGGCAGTGGCGGCCGGCACGGTATCGGTCAGCAGCTTGAGCGCGGCGGCCGGGGTCTTGGCCATCTGGTCGCCCAGCTGGTAGTCGGCGAAGGTGTCGAAGCCGAGCAGCTTGGCCTTCTGCGCACGCAGCTGGGCCAGGCGCTGCACGGTCTGCCGGGTGTCGTTGGCATCGCCGCGCTCGGCGCGGGTTTCCGAGGCCTTCAGCACGGCGGCGCGCTGGTCGCGGTCGCTCAGCGAGCCGAGCACCGGCTGCTGGGTGGTGTTCTGCAGCGGCAGCAGGAACTTGCCATCCAGCTTGCGGTCCTTGGCGGCGGCGGCAGCGTTGTTGATAGCGCCCTCGTCCAGGCCGGCCAGCTTGGCCTTGTCGTCAACGACAACGGCCGCAGCAGCGGTGGCGGCCACCAGGCGGGTGTGGAACTGGGTGGAGAGCGTGGTCTCTTCCACGTTGAGCTTGCGCAGGCTCGCCTTGTCGGCGTCGGACAGCTGCGCACCGGCGCGCACCAGGCCATCGTAGTAGTGCTCGACCAGGCGCTTCTGCACCGGGTCCAGCTCCAGCGTGTCACGCTGGTCGTACAGCGACTTCACGCGCGCGAACAGCTTCGGATCGAGGTTGATCTCGTCCTGGTGCGCGGCCAGCTTCGGCGCCACTTCTTCCTGGATCTTCTGGCGTGCGTCGTTGGTATCGGCCTGGACCAGGCCGAAGAAGATGCGCGACACGCGGGTCAGGGTCTCGCCGCTGCGCTCCATCGCCACGATGGTGTTGTCGAAGGTGGCCGGCTCGCTGCTGTCGGCGATCCTGCGCACGTCGGCCAGGTGCTGGCGCATGCCTTCTTCGAACGCCGGCAGGTAGTCGCTGTCCTTGATCTTGTCGAACGGCGGTGCCTGGAACGGCAGCGTGCTCGCGCTCAGCAGCGGATTGGTGGAGGCTTCGGCCGGCTGCTGGGCCGGGGTCTTCTGGGCATCGGACACGGGGGTGGACTCCTTGCCGGAACAGGCCGCCAGCGCCAGGCTGATGGCGGCGGCCAGGACTACGGTACGCGACATGTAAAACGCTCCTTGGGCAGACGGTATGGATACCAGCCCTCCACCCTACTCCTGTCGCGCTCGCCCGGCATGTGCCGGACGTGGCGTCTATGCGGCGGCCTGCAACCGGCTCAGACCGTGCCGCGGGTCTTGCCGATCCAGGGCCGGTAGAACTCGCGGATGGCAGCCATGTCGGCCACATCGTCGCCGCTCGGGGTGAACAGCGGACCGATGCCGATGGTCTTTTCCGGATAGTGGAAATACGCGGTCAGGATCGGTACGTCAGCCATCCGGGCAATCTTCAGGAAGCCGGCCTTCCAGTCCTTCACGGCCTTGCGGGTGCCCTCGGGCGTGATGGCGAACCACATCTTCTCGTTGTTGCGCAGCAGGTCCACGGCCTGGCCGACGGTGCCCTGCGGCGAGCTGCGATCGAGCGGGATCACGCCCAGCTTGTGCAGCAGCGGGCCCAGCGGCCACCAGAACAGCGAGGCCTTGCCCAGCACCTTCACCTTCATGCCCAGCGCGATCTTCGCCGCCATGCCCCACAGGCCGTCCCAGTTGGACGAATGCGGGGCGATGATGAAGACCAGCCTGGGGATGTCCGGCAGGGTGCCGGTCACCTTCCAGCCGCCCATGCGCAGGGTGCAGCGCGCCAGCCAGCGCAGGAAGGCGTTGGGTTTGACCTGCGGCATCTGCGGCGGCACGGCCGGCAGCAACGAAGTCGGGTTGTTCAAGCAATCACTCCCAGTCACGTGATGAGCGCCCGCGCTTGATCTGCGCGCGCCCGCGTTTGGCGTCCAGACGACGCAGTTTCGACCCGAGGGTCGGCTTGGTGGCCTTGCGCGGTTTGGGCACGCTCAGCCCGGCCTGGATGAAGGCCGCCAGCCGCTCGCGCGCATCCTCGCGATTGCGATCCTGGGTGCGGAATCGTTGCGCGTCGATGACCAGCACGCCTTCGCCGGTCATGCGCCGGTCACGCCGCGCCAGCAGGCGCGCGCGCAACGGTTCGGGCAACGAGGGCGAGTTGGCCACGTCGAAACGCAGTTCCACCGCGGTGGACACCTTGTTGACGTTCTGGCCGCCGGCGCCACTGGCGCGCACGAACCGCTCGACGATCTCGCCGTCGGGGATTTCAAGCTGCGCGCTGATGGTGACCGGTCCACTGCCCATCCGCGCATTGTAGCGGCAGGCACGTGGTGAAGTACGCCATCGCGCCCCGTATGCCGCCGATCAGGCACCGAACACGCCGCCTTCGCCTGGGCTGCGGGTATGCTGGCAGTCCCATGTACCGCAGGAAGCCCCGCATGACCCGCTCCACACCCGCCCTGCCGTCCCTGCTGCGCCGCGCCGCCCTGCTGCTGGCGCTGGCCGTGGCCAGCGTTCCGGCCCTGGCCGCCCCGCCGACCGACGGCGACATCAACCGCCTGCTGTCGGCCTCGCGCGCGCAGAGCATGATCGACACCATGGTGCCGCAGATCGAAGCCATGCAGCAGCAGCAGTTCCAGCAGGTGGCCGCGCAGCGCCAGCTCACCGCCCAGCAGCAGGAACAGCTGAAGCGGATCCAGGCCCGGACCAGCCAGACCCTGCGCCAGGCGATGTCGTGGCAACAGCTGCGGCCCATGTACGTGGACCTGTACAAGAAGACCTTCAGCAAGGAAGACGTGCTGGCAATGGCCGAGTTCTACGAGAGCGCGGCCGGCCAGAGCCTGCTGGACAAGACCCCGGCGCTGATGCAGAACGTGATGGTGGCGATCCAGGCGCGCATGCAGCCGCTGTTCGCGGATCTGCAGAAGGACCTGGAAGCGATCGTCAACGAGCCGGAAAAGAAATAACGGGGTGCGCCGGGCCACGCCCGGCCGCTGGCTGTAGAGCCGAGCCCACGCTCGGCTTACCGCAGCAGCATCAGGCGTCGTCCACCTGCCAGCCGAACAGGTCCAGCGCCTTCTGGAACTCGCGATCCAGCGGCGCACTGACATCCACGCTGCCACCGTCCGGGTGCGGGAAGCGCAGGCGCTCGGCGTGCAGCAGCATGCGGTGCACGCCCTGCATGCGGAAGATGCGGTTGTGGCGGCCATCGCCGTGGCTGGTGTCGCCGATCATGTGGTGCGACAGGTGCTTGAGGTGCCGGCGGATCTGCCGGAAGCGCCCGGTCTGCGGCTGGCAGCGCAGCAGCGCGTAGCGCGAACTGCTGAACTCACCCACCGGCACCGACAGCTCGCCGGTGGCCAGGCGCTGGAAGTCGGTGACCGCCGGCTTCTTCACCGGCTTGCCCGGGCCGCCGTCCAGGTCATGGTCCACCCGCCAGGACAGCTCGGCCGGCCAGCCCCGGCAGACCGTCAGGTAGTCCTTGGCCACTTCACCCCCCATCAACGCCTTGCCCAGCGCACTGGCGGTCTCGCGGTCGAAGGCCAGCAGCAGGCAGCCGCTGGTGGCCCGGTCCAGGCGGTGCACGAGGAAGATCGGGCGGCCCAGCTGCTCGCGCAGGCGGTCGGCCAGGAAATCATCTTCGCCACGGGCCAGCTTGCTGTCGTGGACCATCAGCCCGGCGGGCTTGTTGACCACGGCCAGGCGCTCGTCCAGGTGCAGCAGCTGCAGGGGCGCGGTTTCGGTCTCGACCGCGGCGAGGGTGTCAGGTTCGGTGCTCACCGCAGGATTATACGAGCGCCCTGATCGGGGTCAGATCCCTTTTCCTGCGGAAAAGGGATCTGACCCCGGGTTGGTGGCGCGGCGGTCAAGCGTTGCGCACGGCCAGAAGCTCGCCGTTGCCCACCGGCACCAGGCTGGTGCCGAAGTCCTGATCGGCATCCAGCAACGCGCGCAACGGTTCCATCTGCGCGGCGTGCGAGGTGGCGTTGTCCACCACCAGCAGGCCCCCCCGCCGCAGCACACGGCGCAGCTGCGGCCACCAGCCGGCGTACTGTTCGCGGTCCGAATCGAGGAACAGCAGGTCAATGCTGGCATCGGCGGCCTGTGCCAGCCACTGCCCGGCATCGCCGTGGACCAGCGTGATGCGATCGGCAAGGCCACTGCGCGCGAAGGCGTCACGCGCCATCGCCACCTTGTCCGCGGCGTATTCCAGCGTCGTCACGTGTCCGTCGATGGCGGCTGCGGCTTCGGCAATCCACAGCGTGGAATAACCGTTGGAGGTGCCGATCTCCAGCACCCGGCGCGCATTGCCGAAACGCACCAGCACCGACAGGAATTCACCGGTGTCCGGCGTGATGTTGAGCATGCGCCGGGCGCGCTCGGTTTCATGCGCGTCGTTTTCAGCACCGAAGCGTGCCAGTTCGTTCTTCAATTCCGAAAGCTGCATCGTCATTGCTTCTTTCATTTGCCACAGCAAGGGTGAGCATTGTGGCCTGTCCGGCCACATTTCGTACTTCTCTTAAGCCTGTACTCCGATGAGGTTGCGATAGTTCCCGCCTTCTTCACGCGGGATGGTCCACCGGCCCGCGGCCCTCATTGGTTTCCGCAAGGACACGGCCATGGTTCTCGACATTCTGGCAATCGGCGCCCACCCCGACGACATCGAACTCGGTTGCGGCGGCAGCCTGGCCAAGCTGGCCCGCGACGGTGCACGCATCCATGCGCTGGTGCTCAGCCGTGGTGGCCGTGGCTGCCATGCCGGCATCGACCGCAGCGACGAATCCCACCGCGCGTTGCGCCGCCTGGGTGTGACCGAGGTGATCCAGCAGGATTTCCCGGATACGCGCTTTCCTGCCTGCCGCAACGACATCGTCGCGGTGATCGAGCAGGCCTGCGCGCAGATCGCACCGCATCGCGTCTACACGATGTGCGGCGAAGACCACCACCAGGACCATCGCACCGTCCATGAAGCGTCAATCATCGCCTGCCGCAGCATCCCGCAGATCCTCTGCTACGAGAGCCCCAGCACCCTGCCGCAGTTCGCACCGCAGGTGTTCGAGGACATCAGCGCACAACTGGACCTGAAGATCCACGCATTGCGCGAGCATGCCAGCCAGGGCGATCGCCACTACATGCAGGAGGACCACCTGCGCTGCCACGCGCAGTTCCGCGGCCAGCAGATCGGCATCGGCCCCAGTGAGGGCTTCGTGCCCTACCGGCTGGTGCTGTGATGAAAACGCTGCTGTTCCTGGCCATGTGTGCCTTCATCCTGGTGCGTGTGTGCGTGCAGGCCTCGCGTCGCCCCAGCACGCGCCTGTACAGCATCGATGCGATCGTGCCGGCCTACAACGAAGCGCCGTGCCTGGAGCGCTCGTTGACCGGCCTGCTGCAGAACCCCTACGTGGCACGGGTGATCTGCGTGAACGACGGTTCGACCGACAACACCGCCCAGGTACTTGATGCGCTGCAGGCGCGCTGGCCCGGGCGCCTCGTGGCCGTGCACCAGGCCAACACCGGCAAGGGCGGCGCGCTGATGCATGGCCTGCGGCACGCCACCGCCGAGCAGGTGTTCCTGACCGACGCCGACACCCACATCGATCCGCGCGGCCATGGCCTGGGCCACCTGCTGGACGAGATCGAGCGCGGTGCCGATGCGGTCGGTGGCGTACCCTCGTCCAGCCTGCAGGGTGCCGGCTTCCTGCCGCATGTGCGCGCCAGCCTGAAGCTGCCGATGATCGTCATCAAGCGCAGCTTCCAGCAGTGGCTGGGCGGCGCACCGTTCATCGTCTCCGGCTCGTGTGGCCTGTTCCGCACCTCGGTGCTGCGCAAGGTCGGTTTCTCCGACCGCACCCGCGTCGAAGACCTGGATATGTCCTGGTCGCTGGTCGCGCAGGGCTACCGTGTCCGCCAGAGCGTGCGCTGCGTGGTCTACCCGCAGGAATGCAACACGCTGGTGGAGGAATGGCGGCGCTGGCGACGCTGGATCGTCGGCTATGCGGTATGCATGCGCCTGCATCGCGGCCTGCTGCTGACCCGCTTCGGCGTGTTCAGCATCCTGCCGATGATGCTGCTTGCCCTTGCCGGCATCGTGCTGACGCTGCAGGTCTGGTTCGGTGCGGCCCAGCTGCATGGGCCGGGTGGCCTCGCCCTGTCGGTGATGCCGTTGTTCTGGATCGGCATCGTCATGTTGCTGGCGGTGATCAGTGCGATCCACCACCGCCGCGCGTCGCTGGTCCCTGCCGCCGCGTTCTCGATGCTGTACGTGCTGCTCGCCTATGCGATCTGGCTGATGCATGGCGTGGCCGGGCTGTTTACCGGCCGCGAGCCGGCACGCGACAAGCCGACCAGGTATCCGCATGTGGTGGAATGACCTCGCCGCCATGGCCGACGCGCTATCGACGCTGCCACCCCACGTCGATTCCAGCGCCCAGGTTTCGCCGCGTGCGATCGTGCGGGGCGAGGTACGGATCGGCGCTGGCAGCCGCATCTGCGACGGCGCCCAGCTGCACGGGCCGGTATCGATCGGCCGCGACTGCCTGATCGGCAACAACGCACTGCTGCGCGGTCCGCTGCACATCGGTGACGGTGTGCGCATCGGCTTTGCCAGTGAACTGAAGAACGCACTGATCGGCGACGGCGCCTGCATCGGCCCGCAGTGCTTCATCGCCGACAGCCGCGTCGACGCCCGTGCCTACCTGGGCGCGCTGGTGCGTACCAGCAACCATCGCCTGGACGGCGCAACGGTCACCGTCCACATCGGCGACACCGTCATCGACAGCCAGCGCGACAAGCTCGGCGCCTGGATCGGCGAAGGTGCCGCGCTGGGCGTCGGCGTGATCATCCTGCCCGGTCGCATCGTCGCCCCGGGCAGCCAGTTCGGCCCGCGCATCACCGTGGAACGAAACCTGCCGCCCGGTCGCTACCGGCTGCTGCAGTCGCTGCATTCCCAACCCCTGGAGTAACCCCATGCGATTGATCATCCGTGGCGCACTACCGTGCGCCCTGCTGCTGGCTGTGTCCAGCGCCCATGCCGGCATCGACCGGGTCTCGGTGCAGCTGGATCATGCCGACTACACCGATGGCTTTGGCAAGCGCGACGTACAGACCGTGGATGTGGCCGGTCGCAGCGGTGACAGCCGCTGGCATCTGGGCCTGGCCCATGGTGAACGCGACTACGGCAGCAAGCGCTTCAGCGGCAATCGGGTGCAGGGCTCCCTGCACCAGCGCTGGAGTCAACGCTTTTCGACCCGCACCGCCTTCACCGCCTCCAACGATGACCCGGTATTCGTCAACCGCCAGCTCAACCAGGACTTCCAGTGGAAGGTGGCACCGCAGACCGTGCTGAGCGTGGGCGGCAAGTACGCCCAGTACCATGCCGGCGCATACGTGAGTGGCTGGTCGGTAGGTGCCTCGCACTACTTCCCGCGCGTGACCACCTCACTGCGCCACGAGCGGCATCGCCAGTCCAATGGGCCCGACGGCCATGGCACCACGCTGTCACTGCGCCTGAAGGATGCTCAGGGCGGTGGTTCGACCCAGCTGTGGCTGGGCAGCGGTACGTCCGGCTACACCGCCGATTCCGATCCGCTGCTGCTGCGCGAACACGATGCACGTCGTGCCTTCCTGCGCCGCAGCCAGCCGCTGGGGGAGCATCTGGTGCTGGACATGGGCATTGGCAAGACCTGGCACAGGACGCGCCTGGACCGCTTCCAGAGCGTGCAGTCGCACCTGGGCCTGGGCTACCACTGGTAGAGCCGTGGCGGGTCGGCGGCGCGTGATGCCGCCGACCCTCGATCAACAGGCTTCAGCGCCACCACGCGCGCGCCAGCGCCAGCGCGCCGACGGCACCGGACACCCAGCTCCACATCGGCAGGTCGCCCCAGTACCAGCCTGGCGGCTGCAGCACGTACACCAGTGCGGCGATGGCCAGCAGGCCGACGCCGGTGATCGCACCGACCGCGCGTTTCTGCAGGCGCTGCACGCTGGCATCGAGCGCGACCAGATCGCGCGAGCGCATCGCCAGCTCATGGCGGCCCTCCACCTGCTGGGTCAGCCAGGCATGTACTAGGCGCGGCATGTCCGGCGCGTGGGTCATGATTTCCGGCAAGCGCTTGCCGATCTCGCGCACGACCCGACGCGGGCTGTAGCGCTCGCGCAGGATCTTCGCCAGCACCGGCTTGGCCACCGCCCAGATGTCGATCTGCGGATCCAGCTGGCGCCCGACACCTTCGATGTTCAGCAGGGTCTTCTGCAGCAGGATCAGCTGCGGCTGCAGGGTCAGCTGGTAGCGCTGCGCCACGCGGAACAGCTTCATCAGCACTTCGGCCAGCGAGATCTGCGACAGCGGGCGGGTGAAGTACGGCTCGCACACCGAACGCACGGCCGCTTCCAGATCATCGATGCGCACGTTGTCCGGCATCCAGCGCGCCTGCACGTGCAGTTCGGCGATGCGGCGATAATCGCGGTTGAAGATGGCCATGAAGTTCTCGGCCAGGTAGTACTGATCTTCCTGCGACAGCTGGCCCATGATGCCGAAGTCCAGCGCGATGAAGCGCGGGTTGGCGCGACGCGACGGATCGGTATCGACCCAGATGTTGCCGGCGTGCGCATCGGCATGGAAGAAGTTGTCGCGGAACACCTGGGTGTAGAACACCCGCACGCCCTTGGCGGCCAGCGCCTTGCGGTCGATGCCGGCCTTGTCCAGTGCAGCGATGTCATCGGACGGAATGCCCCACACGCGCTCCAGGGTCAGCGCGCGCTCGGCGGTGTGGCTCCAGATCACTTCCGGCACGTACAGGTCGTCGCTGTTTTCCCAGAAGCGGCGCAGCACGCTGGCATTGGCGCCTTCGCGCTGCAGGTCCAGCTCAGCGGCCAGGGTGTTCTCGACTTCGGCCACCACTTCGCGCGGACGGATCTTGTCGGCACGCGGATGGGTACGCTCGACCAGGGCGGCCAGCGAGTTGAGCAGGGCGATGTCGGCGTCGATCTGCTTCTCGATGCCCGGGCGCAGCACCTTGACCACCACCTGGCGGCCATCGGCCAGCGTGGCCGCATGCACCTGTGCGATCGAGGCCGAGGCCAGCGGTTCGGTATCGAAGCTGGCGAATGCCTCGCTGACCGGCAGGCCGAGTGCTTCCTCGACGATGCGGCGCGCGGTATCGCCGTCGAACGGCTTGACCCGGTCCTGCAGCAGGGTCAGTTCGTTGGCCACGTCCGGCGGCACCAGGTCGCGGCGGGTGGACAGGATCTGGCCGAACTTGACGAAGATCGGACCGAGATCCTGCAGCGCCAGGCGCAGGCGCGCACCGCGCGACTGTACAGCGATGTCGGCCGAAGCACGCGGCACGAACGGTTTGGCCAGGCGCAGCCAGCGCTCAGCCGGCGTGCCGTGCAGCAGGTCGTCCAGGCGGTAGCGCAGGATCACCCGGCCGATGCGGCTTGCCCGCAGCACGGCCTTCATGCGGCACCCCGCAGGCGCTGGACGCGCGCGCCAAGGCGCTCGACGTCATCACGCAGTACGTCCACATCATCGTGGAAGGCATCCAGTTCGGCGCGCGGTACCACGTCGCGCGATTCCTCGGTGATGAACTCGGCAGCGCTGTGGGCCAGATCGATCGCACCCTGGCGCGCGTGCTGCAGGGCGCTGCGCAGGGTGTTGGCCACCTGCACACCCAGTACCTCGCCGAACACGCTGACGAACGGCTGCTGCCAGTCCGGATCGAAACCCTTGGCCAGCTGCTGCAGGCGTCGCGCCAGTTCGGCGTCACCGGCCACGCGTACACGGCCCTTGTTGTTGGACTCGCCGCGCCGTGCGTTGGCCAGCAGCGGCAGCTGCGCCAGCACGCCGGCCAGGCTGCTGCGCACGGCCAGGTCGGCTTCCTGCGCATCCACCGGGCCGACCCGCAGCTGGTCGCCGTCGACGCTGATGCGCATCGCCAGCGACGGCGCTTCCAGGGTCAGGTCGATGTGCCGGCCATCTAGACTGGCCAGTGCATGGCGGGTATCCGGATCCAGCGCCAGCGCGCGGTTCAGGGCGATCTGCAGGGCGCGGCCAGCGACCGGCTTGAGGGACTTGAGCAGGGAAAGAGCCATGTGCGCATTCTACCTGCGTGGGTGGGGGGCTTGCGCCGGGCTGCCGCCCGGCACCCGCGGTAGTGCCGGCCGCTGGCCGGCAAGATCAACATCAAAAGCTGGCGATCCGTGGGATGGCGGGGTGGGTCCCGTTGCTGCGCAACGGGCTCTGACCCCAATGCTGATGGGATCTGGCGTTGGTAGATGCCGACCTTGGTCGGCGCTGGATGTCAGGGGGCCAACCATGGTTGGCCGCTACCCGAGCCGGCAGCCCGGTGATTCATCTGTGCCTCACCTGGGTGGCTATGGAAGGTTCATGCTGTACGGCCACGCAACGCACAGGACATCGCATTCCCATGGCACGGACCCGGGTCGGCATCATCTTCGGGGGCAAATCCTCCGAGCACGAGGTTTCACTGCAGTCGGCGAAGAACATCCTCGATGCGCTTGATCGCGAGCGCTTCGAGCCGGTGCTGATCGGCATCGACAAGCAGGGCCAGTGGCATCTGAACCAGCCGGACACCTTCCTGATCAACGCCGATGATCCGTCGCGCATCGCGCTGCATCGCTCGGGCCAGTCGCTGGCGGTGCGCCCGGGTGCGGAACAGGCACAGCTGCAGCCGTCCGATCCGGCCAGCGCGCTGGGCCAGATCGATGTGGTGCTGCCGATCGTGCATGGGCCGCTGGGCGAAGACGGTGCGCTGCAGGGCCTGCTGCGCATGGCCAACCTGCCCTTCGTCGGCTCGCCGGTACTGGGTTCGGCAGTGGCGATGGACAAGGACGTGACCAAGCGCCTGCTGCGCGACGCTGGCCTGCAGGTGGCACCGTGGTTGTGCATCCGTCGCCACCAGGCGGCAACGGTCGATGTCGATGCCGTGATCGCGCAGCTCGGCCTGCCGCTGTTCGTGAAGCCGGCCAACCAGGGTTCGTCGGTGGGCGTGAGCAAGGTCAAGGACGCAGCGGGCTTCGCCGAGGCACTGGCATTGGCGCTGCGCTACGACCACAAGGTGCTGGTGGAATCGGCGGTGGTCGGCCGCGAGATCGAGTGCGCGGTACTGGGCAACGCGCACCCGCAGGCCAGCCTGTGCGGCGAGGTGGTGGTGCACGACGAGTTCTACGCCTACGACACCAAGTACATCAACGAAACTGGCGCCGAGGTGGTGGTACCTGCGGATATCGATGCCGCAACCCAGGCGCGCATCCAGCAGATCGCACTGCAGGCGTACCAGGCGCTGGAGTGTGCCGGCATGGCGCGCGTGGACGTCTTCCTTACTGCCGGCGGCGGGATCGTCATCAACGAGGTCAACACGCTGCCGGGCTTCACCCGCATCAGCATGTACCCGAAATTGTGGGGTGCCAGCGGAGTCGATTACACGACGTTGATTACGCGCCTGATCGAACTGGCACTGGAGCGTCACGAAGCCGATCGCGGATTGCACAGCGCCGCGTAGCGTTGTGATCGCCCGCAGAGCCGAGCATGGCTCGACTCTGCGGAAAGCGATGCCGGCCAGCGGCCGGCACTACCGGCTAGCCGCGCTTGCGGAACATGGAGATCACCGCAAGGATCAGGAACACCACGAACAGGATCCAGGCGATGTTCGTTGCGGCGCCGGCAATGCCGGAAAAGCCCAGAACGGCGGCGATGATGGCGATGACAAAGAAGATGATGGCGTAATGCAGCATGGCGCTCCTCGCGGGTGGTCGAGCCTTGGATGGCGTGGGTCCATCCTCCCGATCCTGCGGTGTGCAACCAGTGACGGCGATCTATGCAGCAGATGAAGCCTTCAGCCTGCGCAGCCCTTCTTCGATGCTGACCTGCGGCACATAGCCGAAATCCCGGCGGGCCGGCTCCATGCTGTACCAGTGCGGCGTGCACAGCTGCTCGGCCAGGAAGCGGGTCAGCGGCGGCTCGCCACGCAGGCGCAGCAGCGGCCACAGCCGTTCGCAGACCGCGCCGATGCGATAGGCGGTCTTGAAACTGATCGCCTTGTCCACCGTCGGCGCGCCAACAGCGGCCAGCAGCCGGTTGACCAGCTCGCGCATGGGCAGCGGTTCGCCGTTGGAAATGAAGTAGGCCTTGCCCGCACACGCGGCACCCGGCGCCAATGCCTCGAAAGCGAGGAAATGCGCGAGCGCGGCGTTGTCGATGTAGGTGGTATCGACCTTGTTGTTGCCGTCGCCGACCAAGCGCAGGCGGCCCTGACGTGCACGCTCGGCCAGGCGTGGCACCAGCTGCTGGTCACCCGGGCCCCAGATCAGGCGCGGGCGCAGTGCCACCGTCGCCAGCGATACATCGTTGGCGGCCAGCACGCGCTGTTCGGCGATCGCCTTGGTCGCCGCATACGGTGCCTGGAAGTCCTCACCGTACGGCACCTCGTCAGCCCCCAGGCCTTCCACCGGATGCGTGGCGCGGTGGGTCACGCTAGGCGTTGAGGTGTAGACCAGCCGGTTGATGCCGTGCGCGCGGCATGCCGCAATGACATTGTCGGTGCCGACCACGTTGGCCTGGTGGTAGCTGTCATAGCTGCCCCAGGCGCCGGCCTTGGCGCCGTTGTGGAACACCGCATCGACGCCGGCCACCGCGTGCAGCACTGCCTGCGCATCGGCCAGATCGCCGCGGATCTGGCCCACGCCCATGGCCTGCAGTTCCGGGTAGTGGCTGCGGTTGAACGCCAGCACCTGGTGGCCACGTTCGACCAGCCCGCGGCACAGCGCCTGGCCAAGGAAACCACCACCACCGGTGACCAGGATCTTCATGCGCGCTTCTCCAGTTCGGCGCTGGCCCAGACGGCGAGCTTCTCGCGGCCGATCTTGGCGTTGTGACGGATATCGACGGGGAACGCGGGATGCATCAGGAAGTGCTGCAGGCCGGCCTCAGGGGTGCGCGCTGCGGCATGCGCACGCAGCGCTTCCTGCAGCGCCGGGCTGTCGCTCTGGCCACGCTGCAGTTCCACGCACAGCACCGGTACCTGCGCACCCGCCGGGCCAACGCCGACCAGTGCCGTGCGTGCCACGCCGGGCACGGTATTGAACACCGGCTCGACCTGTTCGGTGTACAGCGGCCCTTGTGCGGTTTCCACGCGATGGGTCTTGCGCCCGCAGAACCACAGCCGGCCCTGCACATCGAAGTAGCCCACGTCACCCATGCGATGGACGATGCGGGTGCTGCCATCGGCCAGCGTCTCGCGGATCTTAGCTGCGGCCGTGGCCTGCGGGCGGTTGAAGTAGCTGTCGGTGGCGGTCGGGCCAGCCACCGTGATTTCTCCCACTTCGCCAACCGCCAGCACGCGCGCCTGCGACCAGTCGGCCAGCGGCGCGTCATCGATGGCGATGATGCGCACTTCGTTCGGGGCCACCACGCTGCCCACGCAGGTGCCGGCGCCGGCCTCGGTGGCCGCGCGGGTACGCTCCAGCTCACGCCCCTCGACCACCGCCACCGGCAGGCACTCGGTGGCGCCGTACGGGGTCCAGAACTGCGCATCGGCGGGCAGCAGGCTGCGGATGGTGGCGACCACGTCCGGCGGCACCGGCGCACCGGCCGAGGTCACCCGGGTCACCGTCGGCAACGGCCGGCCATGCCGGGCCAGCACCCGCATCAATGCCGGCGAGCCGAACAGCTGGGTCACGCCGAAGCGCTGGATGGCATCGTGCAGGCGTGCCGGATCGGCCTGCGCCGGCCGGGTCGGGTCCATGTCCGGGATCACCGAGGTCAGGCCCAGCGCCGGGTCGAACAAGGCAAAGGGCGGGAAGGTCGGCAGGTCCACGCCGCCCGCTTCCATGCCGAACGCGCTGCCCAGCAGCTGGATCTGGCCCAGGAAGTGGCGGTGGCGGTAGACCACGCCCTTGGGCACACCGGTGGAGCCGCTGGTGAACAGGATCGCCGCCATGTCCTCGCCATCGGTGTCGGCCAGCATCGCCCCGCCCTTGGCGCCGGCGCGCTCCAGCGCGGCCAGGCTGGTACCGCCCCAGCCGAGGCGGCGGCCAACGGTGACCAGGCGGGTCGCCGACGGCGCCCAGCGCAGCGCCAGCCGCGCCACGTGCGCCAATGGAATGCCGATGAAGGCCTGCGGCTGCGCCTCGTCCAGGCACTGTTTCAGCGCGCGCTTGTCGATGCCCGGATCGACCAGCACCGGCACCGCGCCCAGCTTGAACAACGCGAACATCAGCAGGAAGAACTCCGGCGACGGCCGCACCATCACCACCGTGCGCACTCCACGGCCGATCCCATAGCCGGCCAGGCCGGCGGCCATGGCATCACTGCGGGCGTCCAACTGGCGGTAATCCAGGGTGACATCGTAGGCGGCCATGCCGTTGCCGGCGCCCCGGCGGCCCGGGCAGCGGATGGCGATCTGGTCAGGGCGTTCACGCGCCAGTTCAGGCAGGCGCGCGGCAATGTTGCAGGGTCGGTTCATCCGTTCATTGTCGCCGCTTACGGAATTTCTTGCGCGGCGGCCCACTTCGTGGAAAATCCGCACCCTCGTTCCTGATTCCGACTGCCGCCCGAGGCGGCTTGCCCATGCAACATCCCTGCATGACCTGCGGCGCCTGCTGCACCCAATACCGCGTGGCCTTCCACTGGATGGAATCGGACGAGGTCACCCCCGGCGGCGTGCCGCACCAGCTGACCGAGGTGCTGGACCCGCACCGCCTGTGCATGCGCGGCACCCACTCCAAGCCGGTGCGCTGCGTGGCGCTGGACGCGCAGATCGGCGTGTACTCACGCTGCACCATCCACCCCAACCGGCCCAGCGTGTGCCGTGAGGTGGATGCATCGTGGGAGTACGGCAAGGCCAGCCCGCAGTGCGACAAGGCACGCATCGCCTACGGCCTGGACCCGCTGACGCTGGCCGACTGGCGCTGGCGCGATGACGCCGACAATGACGACGATCACCCGGACGACAACGGCAACAGCCCGTCCTCACCGCCGCAGGCACCGGTCGCGGCGTAGTAGTGCCGGCCGCTGGCCGGCAACCTCATGAACCCTTCGGGTGTGCCGACCAACGGTCGGCACCCACCGGAAGAGGAAGGGGTGGGTGCCGACCGTTGGTCGGCACACCGATCAGATCGGGTTGGCGTCCAGGAACGCGCGGATCTCCGGCACCAGCACTTCGTGCTTGTCTTCCAGCACGTAGTGCCCGGCGTCCTCGAAGGCATGCACCTGGGCCTGCGGCAACGCGGCCTGGAAGCCCTTCAGGAAGTGGTGGTCGAACACGAAGTCGCGCAGGCCCCAGCCGAGGAAGGCCGGTCGGTCGGCGAACGACGGCAGCGCCTTGCCGGCCCGCTCCAGCAGCGACCAGGCCTTGTCGGCCGGCGACAGCGGGATGTCCTGCATGAAACGGATGGTGCTGATGCGGTTGGCCCAGCTGTTGTACGGCGACACGTAGGCGCGGCGCACGTCGGCCGGCATCTTCCGCTCCACGCCCAGCCACGAGGCACCGGACGAGAACGCATTGAAGCTGCGGATGATCCACTCGCCGATCTTCCAGTGGCGGCCCAGCGCGATCTGCCACGGCATCTTCTTCGCCGCCGGCATCGGGAACGCGGCGGTGTTGAGCACCACCAGGCGCTTGACCTGGTCGTGGTGCGACAGCGCCCAGCCGAAACCGATCATGCCGCCCCAGTCGTGCACCGCCAGGGTCACCGGGCCGGTGATGCCCAGGTGCTTCAGCAGCGCATCGAGGTCGTCAACGCGCGACTGCAGCGTGTACTCGTAGCGGCTGTCATCGGGCTTGTCCGACAGGCCCATGCCGATGTGGTCCGGCACGATGCAGCGGTATGTGTCCGACAGGCCGGCCACCAGCGTGCGCCAGTAATAGCTCCACGACGGGTTGCCATGCACCATCACCACCACTTCGCCATCGCGCGGGCCTTCGTCGAGATAGTTCATCGACAGGCCGGGGCGAACCTCGAAGCGCTGCGGGTGGGCGGGGTAACCGGGAAGATCGCGCATGCGGAGCACCTAGGGAGAGTCGCGGCGCAATGTGGAGCCGAGCCGATGCTCGGCTGCTCTCCGGTCCGCTGCGGAAGAGCCGCGCTGCGCGCGTGAGCCGAGCAAGGCTCGGCTCTACAGGAGGTCGGGCAGCAGGCTGCTTACCAGACCACTTCAGCCATCGAGCAGTTCAGGCCGGAACCAATGCCCAGAAGTGCGATGCGATCGCCCTTCTTCAGCTTGCCCAGCTGCTTGAGCTTGCTCAGCACGATCGGCACCGAGGCCGGGCCGATGTTGCCGTGCTCGCCGAAGATGGTCATGACCTTCTTCGGGTCGATGCCGAAGTTCTTGATGAACGCAGCGGTGTGCGGCTGGCTGACCTGGTGGATCACGAACTGGTCCAGCTCTTCCACGGCCCAGCCCAAGGCGATCTTCGCGGCGGTGAAGGTCTTCTGGGCCAGCTTGATGCCTTCGATCAGCAGCAGGCGGGTATCGGTGACCATGCGGTCCAGATTGCCCAGGCACAGCTGGTTCCACTCGGTGGCCGAACGGGTCACGCCACCCTTGTAGCGGGGTGCATCCGGCACCAGTTCCGAGCGCGCCATCACCATCGCGGCGGCGCCCGAACCGGTGGTCAGGGCGGCCAGCTCGTTGCGGAAGTCGTCGGCGGTGACGTCCGGGGCGGTCATGCGCTCCAGGGTCTTCTCGTACACCAGGTTGGCGGTCTCGCCATCCACCACCAGCGCGTAGTCGATGTCGCCACGCTCGATCATGCGCGCCGCGATATCCATGCCGTTGATGAAGGCCAGGCAGGCATTGGCGACGTCGAAGGTCATGCACTCGTCGCTGACGCCGAGGTTGCCCGACACGATCGAGGCGGTGGACGGCTCCAGGTAGTCGCGGCTGACCGAGGTGTTGACCAGCAGGCCGACCTGCGTCGCATCGATGCCTGCGTCTTCCAGCGCCTTGCGGCCGGCCATGGTGGCGGCATCGGACGCAAGCACGCCGTTGTCCCACAGGCGGCGGGCATGGATGCCGGCGATATCGCCGAGCACGTCGGTGCGGATACCGAGGCGATCCAACGTCGGCTGCAGCCGCTCGTTGATTTCCTTGGTCGTCAGCGTATGCGGCGCATCAACGTGTGCCAGGCCGGCGATCGAGACATTCTTGAAGAGCATCGAGGTTAGCGCCAAGGCTCAGGCAAAAGGGGGCGCTATTCTATAACCCCCTGGGCCTTCACCGCATCTTTACGAATTCAGGCTTGGCCGTATGGTGAAGCGTTCAGCGCGGCGGGCACTGGAACGCGGCGAACCGCTGGCTGCCATCGGCGGGCGCGGCGGCGGCCTGTACGGCGTTGGCGCCGGCACTCGGGGCCTCGTTGCGGGCCAGGGTTTCCAGCTCTTCCTGCACGCGCAGCGGGTTGCGGTTGTAGAAGCCGACCTTGCTCTTCACGGTGACCACCACCTCGCCCTTGGCGATGCAGCCGGCCGGAACCGGACCTGCCGGCAACACGCGGGTCGCCTTGCCGGCCGGTTCGATCGGCACCCAGGTACAGGCAGTGACGGTGAGCAGCAGAGAGGAAAGCAGCAGAACGCGCATGGGCAGATCCTGGAAGGGTATGGGGCGATTCTGCCTGAACAGCCTGAATCGGGGGTAGCCGGGGCCGGGGTCAGAGCCCCCTGCGGGGGATCCGACCCCAGGTCGGCAGAGGGGTCGGATCCCCCGCAGGGGGCTCCGACCCCTTAAGGGTTTGCCGGCCAGCGGCCGGCACTACCAGGGGAGCCGGCCCGCCACAGGCGGGCCGGGTCGTGCCTTATTTCTTGACCGGGTTGCCCTCGGCGTCGATCACCGTCACCTCGCCCAGGTTCAGCGCGCGCACGGCCGCTTCGGTCTGCTTGAGATCGCCCACCACCACCCAGGTCAGGGCCTGCGGCTTGATCTCGGCAGCGGCCTGCTGCACCTGCGCCGGGGTCATCGCTTCGATCTCGGCCTTGCGACGCAGCACATAGTCGTCCGGGCGCTTGAACTGCACGATCGAACCGATGGTCGCGGCCACGGCACTGGCGGTCTCGTAGGCACCGGGGAGGCTGAGGGTCTGGATGTTGCGGATGCGGTTGACTTCGGCAGCGGTGGCCGGCTTGCTGCCGTCGGCGAATGCGGCGATCTCCTTGCGCATTTCCGCCAGTGCCGGGCCGGTCTTGTCGATCTGCACCGGCGCACTGGCCATCCACGGGCGCTGGCCCACCGAACTGGTCGCGCTGCTGCGCGCGCCGTACGACCAGTGCTTGTCCTCGCGCAGGTTCATGTTCAGGCGCGAGGTGAAGTCGCCGCCGATCACGCCGTTGGCAATGTCGAAGCGGGTCGAACTGGCGGCGCTGGACGGCGCCACCACCTGGCCGGCGAACAGGTTGGCCTGCACCGCACCCGGCTGGTCGATCAGGAACACGCGCGGGCCCTTCGGCAGCGCGACATCGGTGGCCGCCTTCACCTGCGGCGCCTCGCCGGTCGCCTTCCAGTCACCCAGCTGCTTGTCCAGCAGCGGCACGATCTCGGCCAGGGTGGTGTCACCGACCACGATCAGGGTGCCATTCTGCGGGCGCAGCCAGTCGTGGTGGAAATCAACCAGATCTTCGCGGGTGAGGCCGTTGATCGCCGCCTCGTCGCCGCTGCCGGTGAACGGGATGGCGTACGGGTGGCCCTTGCCGTACAGCAGCGGCGGCAGCACGCGCATGGCCACTGCACCCGGGTTCACCTTCTCCTGCTGGATGCCGGCGATCCAAGTCGCCTTGACCCGGTCGATCTCGCCCTGCTCGAAACGCGGTTCGCGCAGCAGGTCGCGGTACAACGCCAGCGACGGTGCCAGGTTTTCCTTCAGCGCCGACAGGTCCACGCTCATCGAGTCCAGGCCGGCCGAGGCATCCAGGCTGGCGCCCAGTGCGTCGGCGGCGTCGGCGAAGGCCAGCGAACCGAGCTTGCCGGCGCCTTCGGTCATCAGGCTCATGGTGAAGTTGGCGGTGCCGGGCTTGCGACCCTGGTCGGCGCTGAAGCCGCCCGGGAACTGGTAGCTGAACTGCACCACCGGAATCTCGTGGCGTTCGGCCAGGATCACCTGGGTGCCGTTCTTCAGCGTGGCGCGCTGCAGTGCCGGGAACTTCAGCTGCGGGAACTCGCGGGTCTGCGGCACGCCGGCCTTGCGGTCCACCTGTTCCGGCAGGGTGCTGTACTTCGGGTCCACCGCCGGCACGGTGAACGGCTTCGGCGTCTGGCTCGGTTCTTCCTTCAGCGCCACGCGCTCACCCGGTGCGATCACCAGGGTGTGGCTGCCCTTGTCCAGCCACTCTGCGCCCAGGCGGCTCAGATCGGCGGCACTGGCCTTCTCGATGTTGGCCAGCGAGGTGCGGAAGCAACCCGGGTCGCCGGTGAACACCGCGCACTCGGCCAGCGCATCGGCCTTGCCGCCGAAGCCACCGATGCGCTCGATGCCACGGATGAAGCCGGCACGGGCGCCGGTCTTGGCGCGCTCCAGCTCGGCCGCGGTCGGGCCCTGCTTGATCAGGCGGTCCAGTTCCTCGTCGATGATCTTCTCGACCTTGGCCGGGTCCTGGCCCTGCTTGACGGTCGCCACGATCACGAAGTTGGAGCCCAGCTGCGACGTCGACAGGCCCGAGCCGATGCTGTCCACCAGCTTGTCCTGGTGCTGCAGGCGCTGGCTCAGGCGTGAGGACTTGGCGCCGCCCAGCACTTCGGAGAACAGCTGCAACTGGTCGATGTCGGCGGTGCCGACCTGTGGCACGTTCCAGGCGCGGTAGATGCGCGCCTGCGGCACCTTGTCGGTCATCGTCTCGCGGGTATCGGCACTGCGCTTGGCCACGTTCACCGCCGGCTGCGCCATGGTCGGGCCAGCGGGGATGCTGCCGAAGTACCTGGCGACCTTCTCCTTGGCGGTGGCCAGATCGATGTCGCCGGCCAGCACCAGCACCGCGTTGTTGGGGCCATACCAGGTACGGAACCAGGTCTTCACGTCATCCAGCGAGGCCGCGTTGAGATCGTTCATCGAGCCGATCACGCCGTGGTGGTACGGGTGGCCAACCGGATACAGCGCCTTGTTGATCTGGTCCCAGGCCTGGCCGTAGGGCTGGTTCTCGCCCTGGCGCTTCTCGTTCTGCACCACGCCGCGCTGCTCGTCCAGCGCAGCCTGGTCGATCGCACCGACCAGATGGCCCATGCGGTCCGACTCCATCCACAGCGCCATGTCCAGCGCGGTGGTCGGCACGTTCTCGAAGTAGTTGGTGCGATCGGTGTTGGTGGTGCCGTTCTGGTTGGTGGCACCGACCTGCTTGAACGGTTCGAAGAATTCGCCGTCGTGGTTCTCGCTACCCTGGAACATCAGGTGCTCGAACAGGTGCGCGAAGCCGGTGCGGCCGGCCGGCTCATCCTTGCTGCCCACGTGGTACCAGACGTTGACCGCGACGATCGGCGCCTTGCGATCGGTATGCACGATCACGCGCAGGCCGTTGGGCAGGGTGAACTGCTCGTACGGGATATCGACCTTGGCCGGTGCCGTCGGCCTGGCGGCAAGCGCGGAGGTGGGCGCAAGCGTGCCCAGGGCGGTGCTGAGGGCGACGGCCAGCAATGCGGCGCGCGGGCGAAGGGCGAGAGACATATCCGGATCCTTGGTCACATAGGTGAACCCCGATCCTAGCCTGCGCAGGCAACGGCAGGAATCGGTCGCCAGTCACTGGGGGTGTTTGCCCTGAAGGCCATCCGGCCCGGCCCCAGCCGGGGGGCGTGAACCGTCACATGTGCCGGCTGAAGGCGTCCGGACAGTGTCCGCGGCACATCGAATGGACAGGTGTCCGCCCACCGGACACTTTTCGATTGATAAAAAACCCTTGTAAATCAATGAATAAAAGTTGGCACGGGGATTGCTTGGCACCTCCTGCGCCAGGAAGGGCTTCAGACGCAAGCTGACTGAAGACTGAACAAATGCAGGAAATCGAAAATTCTTCTTGCATCCCCAGAACTGGTGTACTACCTTACTACCACACCACTGATCACCAACACTAAACAGGCCCCGTCATGAACGCCAAGACCATTGCCATCGCCATCGCCCTGATCGCCGGCACCGCGGTTGTTTCGTCGGTGCAGGCCTCCGAATCCATCAAGACCCTGGCCACCGTGCAGGTTCGCCCGGCCGCCGACCAGCTGGCCCAGCAGGCCTGGGAACAGGCCAGCGGCATCCCGACCCTGGCCACCGTGGAAGTGCGCCCGAGCGCCGACCAGCTGGCCGAGCGCAACGGCTACGTCGCCGCCCCGGTCGCCGCCGCGATGCCGATCACCACCCTGGCCTCGGTGGAAGTGCGCCCGAGCCTGGAACAGCGCGTCGCCCTGGCCGCCGAACTGGAAGCCCAGCGCTACGCCGCCACCCTGGCTGCCGCTGCCACCAGCGTCGCCAACCAGGTGATCGTCAACCTGCCGGCCCTGCAGGTGCGTCCGAGCGCTGCCGACCTGCAGGCCCTAGCCACCGAAACCGCCCAGGTCCTGCTGCGCCCGTAAGCGGTGCCGCCCTGCCCAGCGCAGGGCGTGCGCCCTAGAGGCGGCCGCCGTCGCAGGTACACTGCGCCGATGAATGCCGCGCCCCCGTTCCACGTAATCCTGTTCCAACCGGAAATCCCGCCCAACACGGGCAATGTGATCCGGCTCTGCGCCAACACCGGCGCGCAGCTGCACCTGGTCGAGCCGCTCGGCTTCGCACTGGAAGACAAGCAGCTCAAGCGCGCCGGCCTGGACTACCACGAGTACTCGCGCCTGCAGGTGCACCCCGACCTGGACACCGCGCTGGCGCGGATCGCACCGAAGCGGTTGTTCGCCCTGAGTACGCGTGCCAGCGTCCGCTACGACAGCGTGGCGTTCGAAGATGGCGATGCCTTCCTGTTCGGCCCGGAAAGCCGTGGCCTGCCGCAGGACGTGCTCGATGCGCTGCCGGATGGCCGCCGCCTGCGCCTGCCGATGCGGCCGGGCAACCGCAGCCTCAATCTTTCCAACACCGTTGCCGTGGTGATGTACGAGGCGTGGCGGCAGCATGGGTTTGCCGGCGGCGCGTAAACCGCTCCGGGGTGGCTGTGGATCGCTGCTGGTGGGTGTGACCTGCTTCTGGTGGGTGCGGACCTTGGTCCGCACTGTTCCCCGGTCGCGTGCCGAAGGAGTGTGCCAACCAAGGTTGGCACCTACCAAAGACAGGTCAAGGCGGCTGCAGAAACTTCTGGAAAGATGTGCCAACCAAGGTTGGCACCCACCGGAACCAGGTTTCAGAACGCGTTGATGCCGGTCAGTTCGCGGCCGATCACCAGCTGGTGCACGGTCTCGGTGCCTTCATAGGTGATCACCGATTCCAGGTTCAGTGCATGCCGGATCGCCACGTGTTCGGTGGTGATGCCGGCCCCACCCAGCAGATCGCGACATTCGCGGGCGATGTCGATGGCCATGCGGCAGTTGTTCCATTTGGCCAGGCTGACCTGCTGCGGCTGCAGCTGCCCGGCTTCCTTCAGGCGGCCCAGCTGCAGCGCCAGCAGCTGCGCGGTGGTGATGCGGCGGGCCATTTCGGCCAGCTTGATCTGCGCGCTCTGGGTGGCCGCCAGCGGGCGGCCGAACAGCACGCGCTCCTTGGCATAGCCCAGCGCTTCATCCAGGCAGGCAATGGCCGCGCCGATCGGGCCCCAGCTGATGCCGTAGCGGGCCTGGGTCAGGCAGCCCAGCGGCCCCTTCAGGCCCTTCACGTTCGGCAGGCGGTGGCTGTCGGGCACGCGCACGTCATCGAAGAACAGCGCGCCGGTCAGCGACGCGCGCAGGCTCATCTTGTGCTTGATCTCCTGCGTGGTGAAGCCGGCCATGCCCTTCTCCAGCACGAAGCCCTGGATGCCGTCCTCGGTCTGCGCCCAGACGATGGCCAGGTCGGCCACCGGGCCGCTGGTGATCCACATCTTGCTGCCGCTGATGCGCCAGTCGCTGCCGTCGCGCACCGCGCGGGTCTTCATGCTGGCCGGATCGGAACCGCCATGCGCCTCGGTCAGGCCAAAGCAGCCGATCAGCTCGCCGCGTGCCATCGCCGGCAGCCACTGTTGGCGCTGTTCTTCGCTGCCGTAAGCGTAGATCGGGTACATGCACAGCGAGCTCTGCACCGAGACGAAGCTGCGCAGGCCTGAATCACCTCGCTCCAGCTCCTGGCAGATCAGGCCGTAGCTGACCGCACCCAGATCACCGCCGCCGTATTCGGCCGGCAGGGTGGCGCCCAGCAGGCCCAGCGAGGCGATCTCCGGCACCAGTTCAGAGGGGAAACGGGCCTGGTCGAAGGCATCGCCGATGATCGGCAGCACGCGCTCGTTGGTGAAGCGGGCGACGCTCTCCTGCACCGCGCGCTCTTCCTCATTGAGCAGGGAACGGACATCGAACAGATCGTACGGATGCAAAGCCATGGCACTCACGCGCAGTCAGGACCCGGCCATTGTCGGTCATCCGGGCAGAGCGTGCCGACCAGGGTCGGCACCCACCCGGGCCGCAGCCTTACGCTGCACCGCAGCAATCATGACGTGAACATCGGCGATCTAGCTCGATCACGCGCGGCCCGGTACCCTGACACATTCAAACAACCGTTTCGCTCGTGGCTGCACGCGCGATTCCCAGGCACCGCCGGTGGCCCCGATGCCGGCCCTACCCACGAGTCATGCAATCGATGAGCGCTGAAGCCAACGCCCTGCCCCCGCGTGAAGTAATGGAATTCGACGTGGTGATCGTCGGCGCCGGCCCCGCCGGCCTGGCCACCGCGATCCGCCTGCGCCAGCGCGCGATCGAAGCCGGCCGCGAGTTGTCGGTGTGCGTGCTGGAGAAGGGGTCCGAACCAGGCGCGCACGTGCTGTCTGGTGCGGTGATGGATCCGCGCGCGCTGACCGAGCTGTTCCCGGACTGGGCCGAGCGCGGCGCACCGCTGAAGCAGAAGGTCACCCGTGACGAATTCCTGTTCCTCAGCGAAACCGGCGCGCGCAGCACGCCCAACGCGCTGCTGCCGGAGTGCTTCCACAACGAAGGCAACTACATCATCAGCCTGGGCGAAGTGACCCGCTGGCTGGCGCAGCAGGCCGAGGCGCTGGAAGTGGCGATCTTCCCCGGCTTCGCCGCAGCCGAGGTGCTGTACGGCGACAACGGTGAAGTGATCGGCGTGGCCACCGGCGACATGGGTATCGAGAAGGATGGCAGCATCGGCCCGGCGTTCGAGCGCGGCATGGCGCTGCAGGCGAAATACACGATCTTCGCCGAAGGCGCGCGCGGCCATCTCGGCCGCCAGTTGATCGCGCGTTACACGCTGGACGAAGGCAAGGACCCGCAGGCCTACGGCATCGGCATCAAGGAGCTGTGGCAGATCGACCCGTCCCGGCATGAGCCGGGTCTGGTGGTTCACGCCGCCGGCTGGCCGCTGGACAGCGACACCTACGGCGGCGCGTTCCTGTACCACGCCGACGGCGGCAAGGTCGCCATCGGCTACGTGGTAGGCCTGGACTACAGGAACCCGTGGCTGAGCCCATTCGAAGAGTTCCAGCGCTTCAAGACCCATCCGTCCATCCGCAAGCATCTGGAAGGCGGTACCCGCATCGGTTACGGCGCGCGTGCGATCACCGCCGGTGGCCTGCTGTCGCTGCCGAAGACGGTGTTCCCGGGCGGTGCACTGGTCGGCTGCGAGGCCGGCTACCTCAACGCCAGCCGCATCAAGGGCAGCCATGCCGCGATCAAGACCGGCATGCTGTGCGCCGACGCCGCGTTCGACGCGCTGGCCGCCGACCGCCAGCACGATGAACTGAGCGCCTACCCGAAGGCGTTCGAAGCCAGCTGGCTGTTCACCGAACTGCAGCAGGCCAAGAACTTCAAGCAGTGGTTCAAGAAGGGCCAGACCGTGGCCACGCTGATGACCGGCGTCGAGCAGTGGCTGCTGCCGAAGCTGGGCGTGCGCAACCCGCCGTGGACCCTGCACCGCACGCAGCCGGATCATGCCTGCCTGGAACCGGCCGCCAAGCACACCCGCATCGCCTACCCGAAGCCGGATGGGGTGCTGACCTTCGACCGCCTCAGCTCGGTGTTCCTGAGCAGCACCAACCACGACGAGAACCAGCCCAGCCACCTGACGCTGAAGGACCCCAGCATTCCGGTGAAGGTGAACCTGGCCGAGTACGCAGGCCCGGAAGCCCGCTATTGCCCGGCCGGTGTGTACGAGTTCGTTGGCGAAGCCGACAACGCGCGCCTGCAGATCAACGCGCAGAACTGCGTGCACTGCAAGACCTGCGACATCAAGGATCCGACCCAGAACATCGTCTGGGTGACCCCGCAGGGCGGCGGCGGCCCGAACTACTCGGGCATGTGATCGCCCCGGGCTGCGACCGTGTGTCGCAGCCCGACCGCTCCACCGCACCGCTATCCTGCCCACCCATGCGTGCCTGCCGCCTGCTCACCGCCGTTGCCGTGGCCCTGCTTGCCACGGCCTGCCAGCGCCCGCCCGCGGTGCCGGCCACGCCCGAACAGGCCCGGCAGCAGGCCATGCAGCGCGCGTTCGAACTGTGTGCCGGCTGCCACACCGTGCAGCCCGGTGGCATCCACCGCTTCGGACCCAACCTGCACGGCGTGATCGGCCGCCGCGCCGGCAGCCTGCCCGACTATGGGTATTCCGACGGCATGCGCCGCGCCGACATCACCTGGACCGCACAGACGCTGGATACCTTCCTGCAGTCACCCACGCACCTGGTGCCGGGCACCCGCATGTACAACGCCTTCCCCAGCGCAGAACGCCGCGCCCTGGTGATCGCCTACCTGCAGCAGCAGTCGGCTCAGTGAGCCAGGCGCTGCAGCTGTTTCTGCAGCCGCGCCACGAACGTCGTTACGGTGGCGAACAACGGCGCCGTATCGGCCTCTGCCGCATCGTGCAGGCGCTCGACCAGGGCATTGGCCTGCTGGGCCAGTGCCGTGGCCCCGATCGCCCCGAGCCCGCCGGCCTGGCGATGCAGGTGCAGCGCCGCAGCCTGGCGGTCGCCAGCCTGCACGGCGCGCTGCGCGGCGGCCAGGTCACCCTCGCTGGCCTGCAACAGGCTGTCGCGCAGCTGCTCGGCCACCACGCGCGAGCCGAAGCGCTGCTGCAGGGTGGCCAGATCAGGCAATGCTTCACCGTCGTCGGCGGCAACCTCCGGCACCGGCACCTCGAACGACTGGCCCTGGGCCTGCGGCAGCCAGCGCAGCAGCGCCGCACGCAGCGTGGCCAGCGACAGCGGCTTGGCCAGTACCTCGTCCATGCCGGCCTCGCGGCAGCGGCGCGCATCGTCGTCCAGCACGCTGGCGGTCAGCGCCAGCACCGTCAGCCGCGGCTGGCCGGTACGGCCCTCGCGTTCGCGCAGCAGGCGGGTGAAGCCAAATCCATCGAGTACCGGCATGCGGCAGTCGGTGATCACCAGGTCGAAGCTCTCCGACGACAGGCGATCCAGCGCCTGCTGGCCATCGCCCAGCAGCACATGGGGCACGCCCAGCTGCTGCAGCCGCCACGCCATCATCGCCTGGTTGGTCGGGTGGTCCTCGATCACCAGCACCCGCGCCTGGCGCAGCGCGGCGGGCAGCAGCGCGGACTGGTCCTGCTCGGCCAGCAGTGCCGCCGCGTCCTCGCTGCCGGCCTCCACCAGCGATACCCGCACTTCGGCGCGGGTTCCTTCGCCCAGCGTGCTGTGCAGGGTCAATTCGCCCTGCATCATCTGCACCAGTCGCTGGCAGATGCTCAAGCCCAGGCCAGTGCCGCCGTGGTCACGCTGGATGTAGGCACCGGCCTGCGTAAAGGGCGCGAACAGGTGCTGCAGTTGTTCCGGTGCGATGCCGATGCCGGTGTCGGTAACGCTCAGGCACAGCGGTTGCACGCCGTCTTCGCTGGTCGGCCCCAGCACCTCCAGCTGCAGGCGCACCTCGCCCTGTGCGGTGAACTTGATGGCATTGCTGAGCAGGTTGAACACGATCTGGCGCAGCCGCACGCCGTCCACTTCGTGGGCCGGCGCCAGCTCGGGATCGATCTGCACGTGCAGCGCCAGGCCACGCGCGCTGGCCTGGGCCGACAGCAGGCGGCACACGCTCTCCAGCAGGGGCCGCAGCGGTTGCGGCACCGGTTCCAGGCGCAACGCCCCTGCTTCCAGCCGCGAGTAATCGAGGATGTCATCGAGGATCTGCCGCAGCATCTGGGCCGAATCCTCGATAACGCCGAGGATGCGCTGCTGTTCGCTGTCCAGCGGTGAGTGCGCCAGCACCTCCAGCATCCCCAGCACGCCACTCATCGGCGTGCGGATCTCATGGCTCATCGTGGCCAGGAAGCGCGATTTGGCCTCGGCGGCCTGCTCGGCGTCCGCCTTCGCCGCCGCCAGGGCATCGGCCTGCATCCGCGCTTCGCTCACGTCCACCCAGTAACCGCTCCAGATCACCGCGCCCTCTTCGGCGGCATAGGGGTGGGCCTGGCTGCGCACCCAGCGCACGCCCTCCCCATCGCTGCGCAGGCGGAACTCCAGGATCAATGGGGCGAACTGGCGCGCGGCCTGCTCGATGGAGTGCAGGATGTGCGCGCGGTCCTCTTCCTCGATGCGTTCCAGCAACACCCTCGCATCCTGTTCGGCCTGCTGCCGTGTAATGCCGAACAACGCAGGCAGGTCACCGGCGATGAACGGGAAGCTGAGCGCGCCATCGGCGTCGCGACGCGCCTGATAGACCACTGCAGGCAGGTTGTCGGTCACCTCGGCCAGACGCTGCTCCAGCTGGCGACGTCCTGCCACCTCGCGGCGCAGCCGCCAATGGCCGACGCCATGTACCAGCAGCGCGGTCAGCAGCACCAGCAGCACCGGCACGCCCCACCGCAGCACCTTGTTCCAGTCGACACCGTTGCGGTACTCCACCCCCAGCCAGGCATTGCGCAGGGCCTCGCGCTTGCGTGGGGTCATCTGCAGCAGCAGGCGATCGAAGGTGGTAGCCAGTGCCGCGTGGCGGCGGTCCACAGCCAGCACCAGCTGGTCGTTGAAGCCGGCCGGTGCCGCCACCTGCAGCCGCCCCGGGAAACGGCTGCGCAGCAGGTGATCGACCACGGCAAGGTTGCCGATGTACGCATCGGCGTCGCCAGCGAGCAGGCGCTGCAGCGACTGTTCGGCGCTGCGTGCAGCGATGATCCGCGCCTGCGGTGCCTGCTGCAGCACGTAGCCGCGCACACGCTCCGGGTCGGACAGCAGCACGCGCTTGCCCTGCAGGTCAGCCAGGCCCAGCAGCGACTCGCCATCGCTCCTGACCACAATCACGTTCGGCACGCTGATGAAGGGCTGGCTGAACACCCAGTCCGGGCCCAGGTACCGTGAATCGACAGGAATGCCCATCACCGCCTGCAGCTCACCGCGGCGGGCCTTCTCGCGCACCTCGTACCAGTCGTGGCTGTCCTCGACCTGCAGGTTGGCACCGGCCTGCATCAGGCGCTGCAGGTATTCGCTGGCCAGCCCGCTGGGCCGGCCATCCTCGCCGGTGAACGACAGTGGCGCGGCATTCGGGGCGAAACCGATCTTCAACGGCTGCTCCAGCACGCGCTTCTCGGCCTGGCTCAGCGCCAGCTGCGCCGATGCCGACCAGTGCGGCGGTGGCAGCCATCGTTGTGCGAGGGCATCACGCTGGGCCTGGCTGGTGGCCGCCAGCGCCAGGTCCAGGGCTTCAGCCAGGGGTTGCTTGCTGTTGGGAATGCCGAAGTGCAGCCGTTCAGGGGGCAGGTCGCTGGGCCGCAACAGCGCCACGCCCTGCAGGCGCCGGCTGGCAATCAGCTCGGTGGCGACAAAGGCATTGCCGATGTAGACGTCGGCCTTGTCGTCTCTGACCATCTGCAATGCGCTCAACGTGTCGTTTACGACAAGCTGGCGGGCACGCGGGAATCGGGCGCGCACCTGCGGACCGGTCAGGAAATCCTGCTCGATCACCACCCGCAGACCCTCCAGGTCGGGCATGTCGGAGGCACGCAGGTCGTCCGGCCGGCCCACCAGGGCCAGCGGCGCTTCGCTGTAGGCCGCGGTATAGACCATGCAGCGGGTGCGGTCGGCACTGAGGCCGACATTCATCACCACGTCGATCTCGCCACGACATGCCGCATCCAGCACGGATGTCCAGTCCGGATAGCGGCGCGCCTCGACCTTCATGCCGAGCTGGCGTGCAAGATGCGACAGGTAGTCCGGTCCCAGACCGACCTGCTGGCCGTCACGGAGGGACTCGAAGGGCGGCCAACCGCTGTCATACTGCCCGACAACGATGGTCGGATGCGCCACCAGGTATTCGCGCTGCAACGGGCTGAGCGGCAGCAGCCCAGGGGCCGGCTGTGCCTGGGCCACGGGCAGGGCCAGCACCGCCAGCAGCAGGAGCAGCCCGCGAACAGCCCACCTACGCATCTGCGTCGATCTCCTAGAATCCTGCCAGGGACCGCGATGGTCGCGGCCCGGCGTGCCCGATGGCCATACTAGAGCATGAGCTTGCGCATCATCATCGCAGACGATCACCCGGTGGTCCGCATCGGTACCCGCGCCGTCATCGAGTCGAGCGGCGTGGGCCGCGTGGTCGGCGAGGCCGACAGCGCGCAGGCGCTGATGACCCTGCTCGCCAACCAGCCCTGTGACCTGCTGGTCACCGACTACTCCATGCCGGGCAGCCCGCAGGCCGATGGCTTCGCCATGATCGGCATGATCCGCCGCCGGCATCCGGACCTGCCGGTGCTGATGCTCAGCGTCTCCAGCAACCTGGCGATCCTGCGCATGGTGCTCGACAGTGGCGTGCTCGGTCTGGTCGACAAGAGTTCGTCAATGGACGAGCTGCCGCAGGCCATCCAGTCGGTGTACCGCGGCCAGCCCTACATCAGCCGCAGCCTGCGCGAGCGGGTGGACGCGGCCGGCAGCTGGCGCATGCGCGAGGGCGACGGCAAGCCGTTGTCACCACGCGAAGTGGAGGTGCTGCGACTGCTCGGCACCGGCATGACGGTGAAGGAGATTTCGCTGCAGCTGCACAAGAGCGTCAGCACCATCAGCCGGCAGAAGGGCGACGCCATGCTCAAGCTGGGGTTGAAGGGCGACGCCGAATTGTTCGACTACCTGCGTGATGGCAAGATCTGAGACGCACTTCACATCACAGACCCGGCTGCCGCCCCCCTCTTTGACGGCCTGCGGATCTGTGCCAAGATGGACAGGCATGAGTTCTCAATGCGAGGTCGAAGGAATCGACCGGCTCATGTCCTCGCTCCCGTCCGTGGTGGATGGGGTGCGGCTTCCTGCCGGCCGTCTGGCCCGGCAACGCTGACCATGGAGAGGCGCATGCAGTCCCCCCCCGAGCTACGTTGGACCCTGCTGTTGCGGCCCCTGCGCGCATTCGCGGCATGCCTGCTCGTCTCCCTTTCCGCTGCCGCCTGCAGCGCCGCCGATCCGGCCCCCTCGTCCTCCCGGCCTGCGCCTGCGCAGGCTGCCAAAGCGCCCCGACAGGATGTTGCCCCGATGCAGAACCCCTCTCCCGATGCCGCCGTCACCCCGCCCGACGCGCCGTCCGTGATGTATTTCATCTACCAGGTGGATGGCGATGGTGCGACGTCCTATGAGGTCCAGAACGGCAGCGTGGCGACCTTCTGGTTCGGCCACCGCTTCACCCTGGACGGCACCACCTACTACACCGGTTTTTCCTGGGACACCCGCGAGCACTACGGCAAGCCGGGCGAACAGCAGCCGGCCGGCCCCGACGACCGCGCCAATCTGGCCGAGGCCACCTTCGTACTGGCCGGCGGCGACGCGAAGAAGCCGTGGAAGTTCCGTGGCCAGGAATGGACCATCGGTGCGCTCGGCGCCTACGACAAGGCCGACGACGTCGATACCCGGCGCAAGCCGATCGAACACCGCACCGCCGACGGCCGCCTGCTGCTGGCGGTGCCGACCAGCAGCTTCGACCGCGGCATCAGCAGCAGCGGCTACGCCCTGCTGCTGTTCAACCCCAAGCGCAGCGAGGACGACCTGGACAGCAAGGTCTGGCGCTACGTCGGCTCGGTGCGCACCGGCGAAGACAACAGCGCGGCCTGCGACGACGGCAACGTGATGCCGTGCACCGACAGCGATGGCGAACTGGCCTTCGTGGCCGATGGCAACGGCCTGCCGCAGCTGACCGTGACCTTCAAGGGCACCACCATCGAAGCCCCGGGCAAGACCCGCGCGCTGGGTGCCGGCGACACCGTGCACTACCGCTTCGACAGCAAGGCCCAGCAGTACATCGCGCCCTGATTTCCATCCGCCGCAGGCGGGTTACCTGTTGACCGACATGTTCTTGACTCACGGATGAGTCCGGTTGGCGATTCGCGGCATCGGCCGCTCCATCAACCCCGAGGAAAACGTCATGGCACAGCATGACTACAGCAAAAAGGAAGTCCTGGACATCGTCGAGCAGGTCGCCCGGCAGAAGGGCATCCCGGTCGATGACTTCATGCGCTTCGCGCACATCGAGACCGGCGGCACCTTCAACGAGCGCGCCCACAACACCTCGACCGGCGCCAAAGGCCTGTTCCAGTTCGTGCCCGGCTCGGCCCGCCAATACCACCTGACCGGCCACGAATTCGACCCGACCCGCAACACCGAAGCCGCCGCGCAGATGTACCAGGACAACCTGGGCTCGATGGCGCGCCGCAATGAGCGCACCGGCCACCCGTACCTGTCCGGCGGCGACACGCCGACCGGCCTGGACCTGTACCTGGCCCACCAGCAGGGCAGCGCCGGCTATGGCTCGGTGCAGACCGCGATCGCCACCGGCACCTTCGGCGTGGTCCGCAACGGCCATGGCGAAGAGATCAACATGCGCCGCAACGTGCTCAACCAGATCGGGTCCGATGCCAAGGCGCTGACCGGCCACACCCTGGCCGAAATGCGTGGCATGAACGACGGCGACCTGGCGCGGACCTTCTCCAGCTACTACATCCACAAGTACGCAGCGATCAGCATCCCGGAAAAGCACATCACGCCGCAGACCGTGGCACCGGGCCAGGCCCAGGCTCCAGGCACACCTGCGCAGACCGCCGCAGTGGGTGCCGCTGCGGCCACGCTGGCGGCGACCGCAACGGCTCCTGCTGCGCCGAAGCCGGGCATCGAACTGCACGCCGCGTACGACGCTGGCGTGAAGTACGACGATGTGAAGTACGCCATCAACATCCCGGGCCACGCGCTGTACGTGCCGGGCAAGACCGGCAAGAACGTGGACCAGGGCTACATCGATTGCTCCGGCTGGGTCGGCACCCTGCAGAACCGGACCATGGACGAGATCAACCAGAAGGCCGGGCACGCTGTCTTCAGCAAGGCCGACCGCATCGACCTGGGCAACCTCGGTTCCGGCGGCATCGTGCACAAGGCCGTCGAACAGTCCGGCGTGCTGCTCGAGCGCGACGCCATCCTCAAGCCCGGTGCGCTGAAGGAAGGCATGGTCATCGGCCTGGATACGGCCAGGACCCGCCACGAGCACTGGAATGGCATCGACCACATCGTGATGGTGGTGCGCGACCCGAACACCGACAAGCTGCTGATCAGCCAGTCCACCGGCAGCAAGGGCGTGCACACCATGCCGGTGGAGGATTACCTCAAGCAGGTGAAGGACCACCCGCACTGGAAGCTGTTCGCGTCGGACCCGTTGTCCAAGGCGCGCGACCTGCTGGAAAGCCGCACCCAATCGCATGAGCAGACCCAGGGCAAGCCTGCGGCCGAACACAAGGCCGCTGCCGCCCCGCACGCCGAGCTGTACAAGCCGGGCGCGCACAGCGAGGGCGTGCGCAAGGTGCAGGAGCAGCTGGGCCACCTCGGCTATGCCGGGGCCGACGGCAAGCCGCTGGCCGAGGACGGCCGCTTCGGCCGCAATACCGAAGCGGCGGTACGCCAGCTGCAGAAGGACAACGGGCTGATTGCCGACGGCATCGTCGGTGCAAAGACGCTGGATGCGATCAAGGAGGCCCGCGAGCGCCCGCTGCTGAACGACGAGCGGCACCCGCGCAATCCGATGTACCTGCAGGCCACCGAAGGCCTGGAGCGGATGCCGGCGGGCACCTTCAAGGACCGCCACGCGCTGGAAAGCGCCGCAGCGGCCCTGACCAGGGAGGCGCATGCCGCCGGCCTGCAGCGCATCGACGCGGTGGTGCCCAGCCCGAACGGTGAGCGCCTGTTCGCCGTGCAGGGCACGGTCGGTGACCCGGCGGCCAGCCGCGTTGCGGTGGAAACCCGCACCGCCAGCGAGCAGAGCATGGCGCTCAGCAGCGGCGCGGTGCAGGGCGCGCCGAACGTGCTGCACCAGCAGCAGGACGCGCAGCAGGAACAGACCCGCCAGGCGCAGAAGGCCATGGGCGTCTGAGCCCGCAGCGCCTTGCAGACCGGGAGGGGCCGCGCCATGCGCGGCCCTTTCCCTTTCTGCCAGCTGAGCGGTAAAAGCCACTTTCAGCCTTGCTTCATGCCGCCTGCCGCTAGATGAATGCGCAAGCCGCCCGGTAGGCCAGGCAATGTTCCGGCAATGTCGGAACGCCAGCGTGGTCTCCACGGCAGCCGGGGCGCCCCGCGCCCTCCCTGCCCAGCGTGGCATGCACCTCACAGGAGAACCGAACATGCTCAGTACTTCCACACTCAGCTTCCGTGGTCTGGCGATGGCCCTGGCACTGGTTGCCGGTGTCGCCGTGGTCAGCGATGCCAGCGCGATGTCGAGGAAGGACAAGCGCACCCTGGTCGGCGCCGTGGTCGGTGGCGTGGCCGGCAACCTGCTGTCCAACGGCGACCCTGCGGCCACCGTCGGCGGTGCCGTGGCCGGCGGCGCGATCGGCAACCTGACCACCTCCGACCGCCGCGACCGCCGTTACTACGACAATCGCCGTTACGACGACCGCTACGATCGCCGTTACGACCGTGGCTACTACCGCAGTGGCTACTACGACCGTGGCGATGACCGCCGCTGGCAGCGTGAGCGCTACTACGACAACCGCTACTACCACGACCGCGGCCGCCATCGCGGCTGGTAAGCAGCGCCGACATACCGATGACGCGGAGACGGGCGGGTCGATGACCCGCCCGTTTGCGTTGGCCACGCGCATGGCGTTGAATGCGCAGCCTTGGATGTGACTTTCCCGATCGGACTGTGGCATGACGTCTTCCTCCCACCGCGTGCAGGGCCTCAACAACGACGAGGTCGCTGCCGACTGGCCACCGATCAGCGCGGCGGACATCGCGTGGCTGAGTACGCGTTACCCGCAGCTGGGCGGGCACAGCCAACCGCGCTGGCACAGCCCGCGGCCGCTGTCTGCCGCCGCCATCGTCGACGACACGCGCGGCGCGGTGTTCATCAAGCGCCACCACCACAGCGTGCGCAGCGCGGCCTGTCTGGAAGAAGAACACCACTTCATCGCCCATCTCGCCGCCGCCGGCGTGCCAGTGGTGCAGGTGCTGCCGGCCACCGATGGCCACACTGCGGTCGAACACGGCGAATGGACGTTTGAACTGCACGATGTCGGCGTGGGCGACGACCTGTATCGCGACGCGGTGTCGTGGTCGCTGTTGACCGATGTCGCGCAGGCCCGCGAAGCAGGGCGCACGCTCGCACAGCTGCACCGTGCCGCCGCCAGCTACCACGCGCCCCAGCGCAGCACCCATCTGCTGGTGGCGCGCGACGACCTGATCCGTGCCGACGATCCGATCGCCGCCATCAAGGCAGGACTGGATGAACGTCCCGGGCTGGCACGCTATCTCGCGCGCATTCCATGGGAAGCACAGCTGCAGCGCGACGTGCTGCCGTGGCACGCCGGCCTGGCCGAGCGCCTGCGCGCCGAGCCCCGGCTGTGGGCGCACAACGACTGGCATGTCTCCAACCTGCTGTGGCGCAACGGCGAGGTCAGCACCGTGCTGGATTTCGGCCTGGCGTCGCCCACCAGCGCGCTGTTCGACCTCGCCACCGCGATCGAGCGCAACGCCGTGGCGTGGCTGGAACTGGAGCGCGGCATGGAGGCAGTGCGCATCGATATCGCGCTGGCCCTGCTCGACGGCTACCGCGAGGTGCTGCCGTTGTCGGCGGCACGCGTGCACCTGCTGGCCGACCTGCTGCCAATGGTCCATTTCGACTTCGCACTGTCCGAAGTGGAGTACTTCGAAGGTGTCACCCGCTCAACCGCGAATGCCGACGTGGCCTGGCAGCCCTTCATGCTGGGCCATCCGGCGTGGTTCCACAGCGCGCCGGGGCGGGCACTGCTGCAGGCCCTGCACGCCGTCGCGTGATCCGGTTGACGCAGCGTTGCGGTCAGATCCCTTTCCGCAGGAAAGGGATCTGACCCCGGCTGGCGCTCGCAAATCCGTACCATTTGTAGTGAAATGGTCACCTGAAGCGGGGGTGCCTGGATCTGCCAGGCTGAGAGAGTCCCTTGGAACCTGATCCGGTTTGCACCGGCGTAGGGAGCTTTGAGCCGCAGCCACACCCCCATCATGGGCCGGTGCACCTGCGCGCCGTCGCTTCGTCTCCCTTGTTGTCCGAAGACGAACCGAATGAACCGCTGCCTGCGCCCCACCCTGCTCTCACTCGCCCTCTGCGCCGCGCTGCCGCTGCATGCCAGCGAGGCCGAGGCCACCACCGATGCGGCTGCCACTGGTGCCGAACGCTCGCCGACCGAACTGGCGGCGGTGCGCGTGGAGGCCGGCAAGCCGAAGGCCGATACCTCGCGCGTGAATGCCTTCGGCGGCGGTTCGTGGAAGGACACGCCGGCTTCGGTGAACGTGCTCGAGCGCGACTATCTCGAACGTCGCCAGGTACGTTCGCTGTCCGAGCTGGCCAGCAACGATGCCTCGCTGGGTGATGCGTATGCACCTGTGGGCTACTACCAGAACATCGCCATCCGCGGCTTCGCGCTGGACGCCGCCACCGGCTACCGCTTCAACGGGCTGTCCATCGCCGGCGAGCAACGCTTGGCGCTGGAGAACGTGCAGTCGGTCGAGATCCTCAAGGGTGAAGCCGGCCTGGCGGCAGGGGTGATGGCGCCGGGCGGGATCATCAACTACATCGGCAAGCGCCCGGCTGAAGTACGCACCGCCACGCTCGGCACCGATTCGGAAGGCTCACGCTACGTCGCCGTCGATGTCGGCCACTGGATCACCCCGCGTTTCGGCCTGCGCCTGAATGCCGCATGGGACTCCAGCAATTCCTACGTCGCGCACGCCGATGGCCGCCGCAACTTCTACTCGCTGGCCGCCGACTGGCTGATCGGCGAGCGCGGCAAGCTGGAAGTAGATGCCAACTACCAGACCAGCTCGCAGCGCTCGGTGTCCGGCTACCAGCTGCTGGGCGCGCGTGACCTGCCGCGCGGTGTCGACCGCGAGCACCTGCTCGGCTACCAGCCGTGGCAGCGCCCGGTAGATATCGCCAGCACCAACATCACCGCGCTGCATACCTACGACTTCAACGATGCCTGGCAGTCGCGCGTCTCGGTCGGCCACAGCCGCTCGGTGATCGATGACAACGTCGCCTTCGCCTACGGTTGCTACTACGCCGTGCAGTGCGCCGATGGCAGCGTGCCAGGCAACTACTTCGCACCCAACGGCGACTACGATGTCTACGACTACCGCAGCCCGGACGACACCCGCCGCAACCAGCAGGCCCGTGCCGAGCTGCGTGGCCGCTTCGAGACCGGCAGCGTCGGCCATCAGCTGACCCTCGGTGCCGACTACTTCCGCCGCACCGTGGACAAGCGCCCGAGCGTCAACGAGTACGTCGGCACCAGCAACATCCACGACCCGCAGGTGCCCGTGTTCGCGCCGTCGCCGAAGATGCCCGGCCCCTCCGCACGACGCCTGGACAGCCGGCAGACCGCGTTCTTCGCGCTGGACCGGATGAGCTTTGGCGATGACTGGCAGTGGTTGGCCGGTGGCCGCTTCGTGCGCCTGGACGAGCGTGCCTACGACAAGCGTGGCGTTCCGCAGCGGCACAGCCGCCTGTCGCGGTTCCTACCGCAGACCGCGGTGGTGTGGAAGGCCACCGATCAGCTCAACGCCTATGCCAGCTACGTGCGCGGCATTTCGCTGGGCCAGGAAGCGCCGTTCTGGACCAGCAATGCCGACACTTTCCTGCCGTCGGTGCAGTCGCGCCAGCTGGAAGTAGGCGTGAAGTACGTGCCGGTCGAGGCGCTGACCCTGGGCGCAGCCGTGTTCCGCATCTCGCAGCCGTACCAGTACGCCAGGCCCGACAGCAGCGACGTCGGCTACACCTTCGTCGAGGAAGGCACGCAGACCCACACCGGCCTGGAGCTGACCGCCAACGGCCAGCTGACCGACGCACTGCAGATCGTGGCCAGCGCCAGCATGCTGCAGGCCCGGGCGCGCGACACCGGCACGCCGGCCTATGAGGGCCATCAGCTGGTGAACGTGCCGAAGGTGCGCGCCAGCGTGCACGTGGCCTACGCGTTGCCGTTCGTGCAGGGCCTGGACGTGACCGGTGGCTGGCGCTATGCCGGTGCCAACGTGGCACGCGCCGACGGTGGCGTGCGCGCGCCGGACTACTCGGTGTTCGATGCCGGCCTGCGCTTCCAGCATCGCCTGCACGAACGCGCGGTGACCTGGAACCTGTCGGTGGACAACGTATTCAACCGCTTCTACTGGCGCGATACCGGCAGCAGCGGCGGTGACTACTACCTGTTCCCCGGTGCACCGCGACAGGCCCGCCTGTCGGTGACGTTCGCGCTGTGAGCGGCGTGATGCTCGAGTGGACCGCCGCGCTGTGCAGCATCCTCGGCGTCTGGCTGATGGCCAGGCGCCGGCTGTCGGCATGGCCGGTGGGCCTGCTGTCGGTGGCGCTGTATGGCCTGGTGTTCGCCGAGGCCAAGCTGTACTCGGACACCCTGCTGCAGGTCGCCTTCGGTGGCTTCCTGGTCTATGGCTGGCTCAACTGGCGGCAGCACGCCGCCGATGAGGGCAGCATCCGCATCGTGCCACTGGCACGCGGCACGCTGCTGCGCGACCTGGCCTTCGGCCTGTGCGGTGGCGTGGCGCTGGGTGCGGCCATGCACACCTTCACCGATGCCGCGCTGCCCTGGCTGGACGCGATGCTGACCGCGCTGAGCCTGGTCGGCCAGTGGTGGCAGGCACGCCGCCACGTGGCCTGCTGGTGGGTGTGGATCGCGGTGGACGTGGTCTATGTGGGTGCGTACCTGTTCAAGTCGCTGCACGTGACCGCGGCACTGTACGTGTTCTTCCTCGGCCTGGCCGTGTTCGGGCTGCGCGCATGGAGCGCCGCCGCGCGTGAACCGCAGGTGGCAACGCGATAGAGCCACGCCATGCGTGGCCAGGCTACCGGTAGTCGCCAACCTGGGTTGGCGCGCCTGCCGACCAAGGTCGGCATCTACCCACCACATCCACGCATGGCATGGATCTACTTCGGCTCCAGCAACAGGCCCAATCGCATCGGTTGGCGCATGTCGGCCGGCGGTGCCGCCTGCAACGGCGCGGCCTGCAGCGTCGCGCGCAGGTCGGCGTCGACCTGGGCATCGCCCAGACTGTCGAATTCCAGTTTCGAAATACGGCCATCCGCCGCGATCCACACGCTCACCGGCAGCGGTGCCGGTGTGTCAGGGTGCGCCTGCAACCACGCCAGCACACGCTGCGCCTGCGGGTCCTGTTCCTGCTGCAGGCGCTGCTGCAGCTGGCCACCCACGGCGGCGGCGTAGGCCATCCAGTGCGCAGGGGCTTCCTGCGCGGAAACGCTGGCACTCCCCAGTGCCAACGCGCCGAACACCGTGGCCAGACGCCGCCACCAGCGGCGCATGCCGGTCCTGTTCCCTGCCATGGCCATCACCTGCCTCCTGCGCTCCCATCCAGCGCGCCATGGTCGGCGCCCTAGATGACAGGCGGATGGCGGGCCATGATGGCGCCGCGCGTCGAGCTTGCCCGATTGCGAGGGATTGCCTTCGATCAGTCCAGGCAGGCCTTCAGATCATCACGTGTCCAGCCGGTGAGACCTGCACCCTTCCAGTAGCGTGCAGACGTACCAGCCGGGACAGGGGCAAGCTCGACAATGGCAATCACCCCATGGTTCACAGGGTTGTCGATGACAATGCGCTGCCCGGATTCAGTGGGCAGCACGCGCACGACCTTATTGCGTTGTGTCCACGTCTGGGACAGGCAGACGGTGACCTGCTGTACCGATTTCGAAGAAGCAAATGACTCGGGTGCTTGTTCAAGCAGACCAGGTGCTGTCGAGCAGCCGGCGATGCCCATGAACAATGCCGCCAGGAATGGGGCTCTCAAGACAGACATACGTCCTCCAGATGCATACGCGTGCGTTGATCACTCGCCCAGGTCGGCCAGCACTTTGCGCGAGGGCGCGAAGAAGGTCACGCCGGTGGTGGCGGTGGAGAAGTCGAGGATGCGGTCGTGCAGCGGTGCAGGATTACCGATGAACATGCGCTCGAGCATCTTCTCGATCACCCACAGGCGGCGCGTGTAGCCGATGAAGTAGGTGCCGTACTCGCCGCGGCCAGGGTTGGCGAACGGCATGTTGTCGCGCAGGATCTCGTGCTCGCCGTCGGCATCCTCGATGGTGCATAGCGTCTTGTGCGATTTCTGCGCATCGGCCGGCGCGTCGTCCAGCTCGATGTTGTCGTGCTTGGTGCGGCCGATGATCGCCTCCTGCGCCTCGGTCTTCTGCGCGCGCCACGCATCGAGGTTGTGCAGGTACTTCTGCACCACCACGTAGCTGCCACCTGCGTGGTCCGGATCCTCGTCACCAACAATCGTGGCTTCGGGCAGCGACAGTCCTTCCGGATTGGCGGTGCCGTCGACGAAGTCGAGCAGGTCGCGGCCATCGAAATAGCGGAAGCCGGCCACGTCATCGACTGCTTCCACCGCATCGCCGAACGCCATCAGCAGGTTGCGCTCGAACGCCACGATCAGGTCCATGGTGCGTGCGCGGATGTGGTACAGCAGATCGCCCGGCGTGGACACGGCAGTGTGGGTCGCGCCCTTGATCTCGCGAAACGGCTGCAGCTCGCGCGGCGGCGTGGTGCCCACCAGCGGCTGCCACACGCGATGGCCGATGGCCACGTTGCAGGTGAAGGTGCGCTCGATCTCGCGGATGGCGGTGTTCTTGATCAGGTCATCGGTGCTGGCCAGCACCTCGCGCGCCTTGACGATCGACGCCTCGTCATCCTTCACCTTCAGCACCAGGAACGCCGCCGAATGGGTGAGCGGCGCAGTGATCTGCTGCGGCTCGTTGTCGAGCGAGTGGTTAAGGGCGGTGATCGGTGCGGGCTGGGAATTCACGGCAGTTCCTGCTGGCTTCAGACGGGTGCATCGCCGGTGGCGATGTGCCGGCGATCATAGCGGAACCGCCAGACCGGGGACGGAGCGGTTCTCGTTCCGTCCACCGGCGAAGGTACGAAGACCTCAGTCCACATCACTCCAGACCGCCAGTTCGTAGCCATCCAGATCGCGGAAGTGGAAGCGGCGGCCCCCGGGGAAGGCGAACACCGCCTGCACCACTTCGCCACCGGCGGCGACCACGCGCTGCTGTGCGTCGGCCAGGTCCGCGCAGTACAGGATTACCAGCGGTCCTCCGTGAGCACGCAACGGCGCGTCAGACACGAAGCCGCCCTTCAGCCGGCCATCGTCGAACTCGGTGTAGGACGGACCATAGTCGGTGAACTGCCAGCCGAACACCTCGCCGTAGAAGCGTTTGCTGCGGGCGATGTCGGCGACGTTGAATTCGATGTTGTCGATGCGGCGTTCGGCTTCGTGGGTAGCTTCGTGGCTCATGAGGTTGCTCCGTGATTGGAACCCCAGCTTCGGTCAGCGCGGCACGGCGGTCTTGAACAAAACGGCCATCATTGTCCCCACTCCAGGCGCAGCTCGCTGGCGGTCATGCCAGTCAGCTCGCGCGCCTCGCGGCTGAGATGGGCCTGGTCGGCATAGCCGGCATCAGCGGCCAGCATCGCCAACGAATGCTGTGGCAGCGCGCGACTCTGGCGCAGGAAACGTTGCAGCCGCAGGATCCGCTCCAGCGTCTTGGCGCCGTAGCCGAACTGCGACTGGCTGAAACGCCGCAGGCTGCGCGGGCTCAGGCCCAACTGCGCCGCCAGCGTATCCAGCGTGGCATTACCCGCGGCGAGCGCTTGGAACAGGACATGGGCGCGCTGCGCCGGCGTATCGAGCGCGGCCGCACCCATGTGCTGTTGCAGGCAGTGCGCCATTCGCTGCAGGCGCTGTGCAGGCGCGGTGTCGCCGATGGAGGCCGCCGCCTTGTTCGCCCACGCGCCCTTCAGATCAGCCAGTGGCACGGCCTGGCCGATGATCCCGGCCAAAGGCAGGCCCAGCGCGGCCAATGCCTGGCCGGGGCGGAAGCGTGCGCCCAGCACCTGCGCACCGGGTGCCAGCGCCGGGTGCGCGGCCACACGGTCCGGGCCGACGACGAACAGCGCACCGTCGCGCCAGAGGATATCCACGCAGCCATCGGGCAATACGGTGATGTGCCCATCGGCATCGGCAGGAAGCTGGCTCTGCCACAGCTGGCCAAAGTGGCCGCGCAGCGGCGCAGGCGTCAGATGTTCCTGGTAGGTCGTGCCGGTGCCTGCAAGAGAGGAAGGGTCGCCCATGCCGCATTGTGGCGCCACGGGGCCCATAAAAGTGAAGCCCGGCGCGAGGCCGGGCTTCGGTTGGCGTGTGGGAGAGAGAGAGAGTCACACGCCAGCACAACACGCACTAACGACAGGCGTTTGTTACCAGGTGAAGCGCGGGCCCACGAACCACTCGCGGTCGCCGGCCTTGGCCAGCTTCACTTCGCCGCTCAGGCCCCAGTTCTGGTTGAACTTGGCGGTGGCGCCGACACGGCCGTAGAACTCGCCGTCCGGGTTGATGCCGTGCTTCTTGGTGTAGTCCTCGTAGCCGGCCATCACGTAGCCTTCCACGTACGGGTTGAACGCGGTGCGCACGCCGACTTCGGTCGAGTAGCCGTTGAAGTCCAGGCCATGCTTCATGTCGAACTTCTGGTACGCAACGCGGGCCACCAGGTCGGTGTTCGGTGCGATGCCGTAGTTGTAGCCGGCACCGATGCGCCACTGGTCGACGTCATTCTTGAACTTGTCGGTTTCCTGCGCGCTGTAGTCGCCGAAGATGTGGAAGTTCGGGTGCACCGCCACGGAACCCTTCACCTTCCAGCCATCGGCGTCGCCGCCCTTGGCATCGGTGTTCACGTAGCCGCCTTCAACGTAGTTGTACGACAGGCCGTCGGTTGCCGATGCAGCGAACGGCAGGGCAGCCAGGAGACCCAGGGCGAGCAGCGAATTCTTGTTCATCGGGACACACCTTTAATTATTTTGGTTTCGTCGGCCGCCTCCCGGGAGGGGGGAGAGAGAGGAGGCGGTCGACAGGTGTGAATTATCCGTTAGGGGGTCTAATCGACCCTGAATATTGAACTGACTGGTGTATAAATAAGGCTGGCGTTCAGGGAACTCCACATGCCGCACGCGTCCGTCGCATCACTGCTGTTTCCGCCCCATGCGCGCCGCGCGGTGCGGGTGCTGCTGCTCGTCGCCCTTCCGATGATGCAGCTGCCAGCCAACGCGGCCGAGCGCGCCCAACCTTCTGCACGCATCGTGGTACAGACAGACGATGTCACGCGTTTCTTCAGCGTGCTGGATGCCACTGGAGGAAAACCAAGTGCCGAAGACCTGCAGCGCGGCTATCTGGACACCGGCACGGAGGCATTGCGCAGCTTCACCGACAGCCGCATCGGATCAATGGAGCGTTTGGCCAGGGCCATCCAGGACAAGCCGGCGTTGTTCGCCAGGGCGCGGACCTGTGCAGCGGCATTGCCGGCGATCCGCGCGCGGGTTGCCGACGCACTCGATCGGTTGGGCACGCTGCTCCCCACTGCACGTTTTCCTCCGGTCACCGTGCTGGTCGGGCGGGGTAACAGCGGCGGCGTCACCACCGAAGATGGTGTGGTGATCGGACTGGAAGCACTGTGCAACGCCGACTGGATGCAGCCTGACGTCGGCGATCGTTTCGTGCACCTGATCGCCCATGAGTACGTGCACGTGCAACAGCCCGGTGCGAGCGTCGATGTCGCGCAGCCCACCCTGCTCTATCAGACGTTGCTTGAAGGCGGCGCCGAGTACGTGGGTGAACTGATCTCGGGGCAACCGGCCAACGCGCATCTGCGTCGCTGGGCCCAGGGCCGCGAATGTGCGCTGGAGCGCGCGTTCGTACAGGACAGTGGGGGCACCGATCTTTCGAAGTGGCTGTACAACGGCCCCGGCGATGAAGCACGACGTGGAGATCTCGGATACTGGGTCGGCTACCGCATCGCGCGCAGCTATGTTTCCCGCGCGCCAGACAGGACCAGGGCCATCGCCACGCTGCTGGATGTGCGGCCCGACACCGCCGCGACCGTGTTCGAGGCGAGTGGATGGACGCCTGCCTGCACTGCTGCCAAAGGCGTGGAAACGCAAGTGCTGTGAGAGCCGCTTCATACTGATGAATTGGCGACCTTGAACAGGCACAAGGCACGCCGCCGACGTAGATCAGCTCGCCTGATCCCGCTTGTTAATGTTGGGTCAGGGGCCGGCTTCACAGTGCTTCCACGTATTCAAATTCCAGCTGAAAGCGCTTGGTAGCGGCGGGAACAAACGCCGCTATATTCCAGCTTCCCCAGACGAAGGAGGGAGTGCAATGAACCTGAACCCGCAACACATGAGGACGGCCCGCGCACTTGCTGTAGCGCTCATCGCCACCGTCAGCCTTGGCGCCTGCGCGTCATACAAGAACGAGTTTGCCACCATCAACTCGCGTCTCGATCAGCTCGACGTCAAGGTGCAGGGCGCTGCGCAGAGCGCGGAGTCCGCCAACCAGTCCGCACAGCAGGCCAATCAGCGCCTGGACCAGATCGAAGGTCGCGTGCAGCAGCTTGAAAGGGCACCTGCCGGCCGCAAGCCGCGCGGGTAATCGCTCCCTCACCTTTTGAATTGATCCACCTCTGTATCGGGTGTATCGGGGACCCAGTGGCCTTCGCCGGCCACTGGCATCCTTCCACCCACGATTGCATTGCAAGGAGCCGTCCCATTCGTACTTCCCCCTCCCCTGCACGCCGCGCCCTCCATGCCTCCCTGGCCATGGCACTGGCCGTTGCGTGCAGCGGCGTAGCCAACGCCAGGGACAAGGACGCACCTGCACCATCGGTCGCCGCCGTTGATGAACTTCCGCCCGACCAGAGCGTGTCCGAGACAGTGATCGAGCTGGCCGGCTGGGTGGTCGCCAGCAAGGACAACCAGGGCTATCCGTTTGCAGTCATGGACAAGGCGGCGGCGCAGGTTCTGGTCTTCGGCGGTGACGGCAAGCTGCGCGGCGCCGCACCGGCGCTGTTTGGGTCGGCGATCGGCGACCATTCCGCACCGGGCGTCGCCAAGCTCGCACTGAGCGCGATTCCCGGCCACGACCGCACCACGCCTGCCGGCCGCTTCATTGGCGGTTACGGCCCGTCCGACGATGCCGGACGCGTGCTGTGGGTGGACTACGATTCCGCCGTGTCGATGCACCCGCTGCCGCCGGGCAGCCCGAAGGAAAAGCGCGCCGAGCGGTTGGCATCGCCCTCGCCGGACGACAACCGCGTCACCCACGGCTGCATCAATGTCTCGCCCGCGTTCTACGAGCAGATCGTGCAGTCCACGTTCGAGAAGGGCGGTGTGTTCTACATCCTGCCGGACAAGGATTCGATCGCGAAGACGTTCCCGGAGTTCGCGCAGAGCCGTGCCGTCACCGATGGCAACCAAAAGAAGACCGCACAGCACGCTGGCGAGTAGTGCGTTTGTGCGTCCGCCCTGGGCGTTGTGGGCACATGCCGCCCGCCGGGCGGCTGCGATGCACAGTCTGCTCATGGAGAGTCGCCTGCGTGTGAGGCGTGGTGCCCCCGAGGCCCGGCACGCTGGCATACTGCGCCCGTAGACGATCCTGCGAGGCAATGTCTGCCTCGTCCATGAGGCCGCCGGTGGACCCACTCTTCCAGTTTCTGCTGAGCACGATGGGAGGCGTATTCGTCTTCCTGTTCTTCGTGGCGCGCGACTACCTGCGTGGATTGGGGTGGCTGCTCGGTTCCTGGGATCCGAACATGGGGCACGCGACCGAAGATGCGCTCATTTCGAAGGCCAATCGCAGCGCCTTGCTGATTGCGGCGGTGCTTCTGGCGTGGGCCTTCATGGGCCCTTCTCCCTACCGCCGCAACTGGGAAATCGAAGTAATGGGCATCGGCACCGGCATGTTGCTGGCCTATGTGGTGATCATCCGCCTTGCAGCTTCAAGGGTGAAGAGGCTGCTTGGGTGAGCGTGCCTCACATCGGCACCAATGAGGATCAGGAAGCCGTAGCCTCTGCAGCCCGCGCCAATGCCGCGGCGTGGGCGTCGCCCTTCCGCTCGCTGTAACGGTCTACCAGGTAGTCCGACCGGCCCCGCGTCAGCAGCGTGAACTTCACCAGCTCTTCCATCACATCCACCACCCGATCGTAGTACGGCGAGGGCTTCATCCGGCCGTCGTCATCGAATTCCTGCCAGGCGTTGGCCACCGACGACTGGTTGGGGATGGTCAGCATGCGCATCCAACGACCAAGCACGCGCAACGCGTTGACCGTGTTGAACGACTGCGAGCCGCCGCTCACCTGCATCACCGCCAACGTCCTGCCCTGCGTGGGCCGCACGCTGCCATCTTCCAGCGGCAACCAGTCGATCTGGTTCTTGAACACGCCGGTGACCGTGCCATGCCGCTCGGGGCTGACCCATACCTGGCCTTCCGACCACTGCGACCATTCGCGCAGTCGCTGCACTTCAGGGTGGTGCGGGTCCACGCTGTCCAGCATCGGCAGCGCATGCGGATCGAACACCCGGGTTTCGCACCCCAGATGGCGCAGCAGTCGCTCGGCTTCCAGCGCCAGCTTGCGGCTGAACGACTGGGGCCGCAGCGAGCCGTAGAGCAGGAGGATGCGTGGCGGCCCCAGATCTGCCGCGGCGAGCTGGTGATGATTGGGCTGGGGCAATGACGATTCCACCAGGTTGGGCAGGTCCAGGCTTGTGATTGGCTCATTCATTCGATTATTCTAGAAACATGGAAACATCGAATGCAATCTCCGCCCTGACCGCCCTCGGTCATGCCACCCGCTTGGCTGCCTTCCGCCTGCTGGTGGAGGCCGGCCCGGCAGGGCGCATGGCGGGCGACATCGCTACGGCCCTGCAGGTGCCGCCGGCCACGCTCAGCTTCCACCTGAAGGAGCTGGTGCAGGCCGGGCTGGTGGAGAGCGAGAACCAGGGCCGCCACGTCTGCTACCGCGCCAACTTCGATGCCATGAACGGCTTGATCGAGTACCTCACGCACAACTGTTGCGCGGGCTCACCCAGCAACCAGTGCGTCCCCGCCGAACCCGCCTGCAAGTGCTGATACCGCACACGACCCACCCCATCGAAGCGATTGCCACATGACCCGCAATGTCCTGTTCCTCTGCACCGGCAACAGCGCGCGCAGCGTGCTGGCTGAAGCCACCCTGCGCGCCTGGGACAGCGATCGCTTCAGGGCATTCAGTGCGGGCAGCCAGCCCACCGGCCAGGTCAATCCGTTCGCGCTGGCACAACTGCATGCCGAAGGAATGCCCGTTGAAGGGCTGCGCAGCAAATCATGGGACGAGTTCGTGGATGCAGCGCCCATGGACCTGGTCATCACCGTGTGTGATGCGGCCGCTGCCGAAGCTTGCCCAGTGGTGTTCGGTGACTTCATCCGCAGCCATTGGGGCCTGCCCGATCCGGCCGCCGTGGCAGGCAGCGATGCCGACAAGGCCGCAGCCTTCGCGCTGGCCCATGCCATCGTGAAAACCCGCCTGCGTGCGCTGCTCGCACTGCCCGAATCGGTGTGGTCCGAACGCGAAGCGCTGCAGCACGCGCTGGACCGGATCGGCCAGCTGTTGCCGACCGACGGCGCGCAGTGACGGTGCCACTGCCATGGGTCTGTTCGAGCGACACCTGACGCTGTGGGTTGTGCTGTGCATTGCGATGGGCACGCTGCTGGGCCACGTCCTGCCCGGTGCCTTCGCGGTGCTGGCGTCCGCCGAAGTGGCCAAGGTCAATCTGCCGGTTGCGGTGCTGATCTGGCTGATGATCATCCCGATGCTGCTGAAGGTCGACTTCCGCGCGATGCGCCAGTTGCAGCAACACTGGAAGGGCATCGGGGTAACACTGTTCATCAACTGGGCCGTGAAGCCGTTCTCGATGGCGCTGCTGGGCTGGCTGTTCCTGCGCCATGCCTTCGCCGACTGGTTGCCCGCAGCACAGATCGACAGCTACATCGCCGGGCTGATCCTGCTGGCAGCCGCACCCTGCACCGCCATGGTGTTCGTGTGGAGCAACCTGTGCCGCGGTGATGCCAACTTCACCCTGAGCCAGGTGGCGTTGAACGACGCGATCATGGTGGTTGCCTACGCGCCGGTGGTTGCACTGCTGCTCGGCCTGTCAGCGATCACCGTACCGTGGGATACGCTGTTGCTGTCCGTTGGTCTCTACATCGTGGTGCCGGTGCTGGCTGCTGCACTGCTGCGGCACTGGATCCTTTTGCGCAGCGGCGAGGCGGGCCTGCAACTCACGCTTCGAAGGTTGGGGCCGCTGTCCCTGTCCGCGCTGCTGCTGACGCTGGTGGTGCTGTTCGGGTTCCAGGGCCAGCAGATCGTGAAGCAACCGCTGGTAATCGCGCTGATTGCCGTGCCGATCCTGATCCAGGTCTATTTCACCTCGGGCCTGGCCTACCTGCTCAACCGTCGGCTGGGCGTGGCACATTGCGTGGCCGGCCCGTCAGCGCTTATTGGTGCCAGCAACTTCTTCGAACTGGCGGTGGCGACTGCGGTGGGACTGTTCGGCGTGCATTCCGGGGCGGCGCTGGCGACGGTGGTGGGCGTGCTGATCGAGGTGCCGGTCATGCTGTCCGTGGTGCGCATCGTCAACCGTACTCAGGCCTGGTACGAAAGACCCCAAGAGCGCTGACAACCAGAGTGGGGCGAGTTCGATTTACGTTCTTCGCTCCGCACTGTCGTCATCGGCTTGGTGGGGTACCCATATCCCTGTCATCAAGTTCGAACCATGTCGCATATTCCCCACGCTGCCACGGACGTTGCGGCACCTGCGTCCGCGACGGCTTAACAGCATGCAAGAATGCTGAAAGCGTCTTCGATCAAACGCTGTTTGCAACTCGTCTGATTGGCGTTGCGCAGCGACAGCGGTACAGATGGCGGGCCACCGGAAAATCGGTGGCCGGGCCTCGAAAACCCGTTAGATCACGAACGTTGTTTGCGCTTGCCAGCCGGCGTCACCCCGCGTGGCGCCGGCTGGCATTCCGTCTGCCGGCTATGGCGGGCGGAGCGTGGAGGCCTTGCGCCTGCCGGTCTTGTTCGTGATCTCCCGGTTTTCGAGCCACGTCTCCGCCCGCCACCTTTGTGTGGCGGCTACCGTCTGTCCTGCACGGAGCACTGCCATGACCACACCGGACTTCCCTCGCCTGCATCCGCATCGCTCATCCGCCACTGGCGGTGGGCCGCCAGAGCACGCGGCTGCGACCGATCCGAATGCCTTCATCGCCACGCTTCGCCGCATCGGCAAAGGCGCGGCCGCCGACGGCCAACCCTGGCCGGAGCGTCACCAGATGCCGGGCCGTTGCATGGCGCTGGCCGATGCGGACTGTGCGTTGGCAAGCCAGCGCGTGACGCTGGAACTGCTGCTGGCGGCCGAACGCGTACGCCAGAACGGCGCGGAGGCCGAGTACGTGGGCGACCGGGTGATGGAAGGGCTGATCATGGCGTGCCTGGCCATGAACGCACAGGCCAGCGCGCGTATGCGGCCGGAAGGGTGACGCGGGCGACAACGCCCGCGATTCCGCCGGGTAGGAGTCGGCGCTGCGGAGCGCGTCACATCACTCGCAGAGCGCGCTGTCTTCCTTCAACGCGGCATCCTGCAGTGGCTGGCGCTGTTCGATCTGCGCACGTTGTTCCGCCGTCGGCTCGCCCAGCCACCACACACGACAGCGCGCGGTAAGACGGCCGACCATCTTCGCCTCCGTCGGCGAATACAGCATCGCCAACGCGGTGCCGGGGCAGTCGTGGGCCTGGCAGGCGGTATAGAACCACCACGGCTCGCCCTGCAGCACCAGCAGCTCACCAGGACCGCTGGGCCCGCTCAACAGGCGTTCGCGCAGCGATGGAATCTCACTGTCAGCGGATTCGGCTGCGGCTGTGTTCTTCATCAGGGCGTTGAACGCGGCCAGCACCTTCGGGTCCTTGCGGCCGCAGTCGTCCACGGTATTGCCGCCCACCAGGGTGAAGAAATGCGTCGCCAGCGGGTTGTCCGCGCAGGTGAGTTCGCCGCCGGCACTCGGGTCTTCCGGTTCGCCTTCGTTGTCCCACACCGAGGGATCCACGCCATCTTCGATGGATGGCGCCTTCTCGACCACCGTTGCCGTGGCCGCAGGTGCTTCTGTGGCCGGTGCTGGTGCGGCTGGTGCTGCATCGGGTGCCGGTGCCTGCCCGCAGACGGCCAGCAATGCGACCGTCAGTGCCATCCCTGTGATTCGAATCTTCATTCCCTGTCCTTGTCTGATCTGCGCTGCATCCAGCAAATCGGCAGCCGCGTGATTCTAACCAGCACCGTGCCAGGATGCGTTCGTAGCGTCCCGTCATCGCCTGGAGCCGGACGCATGCGCCGTACACGACTCGCCAAGATCTTCTGCAGTGCCCTGCGGCTGGCATCGCCGGCAATTGCCCACGATGCAGAAAACGCGAAGCCTGCACGGCCTCTCCCGGGCGCAGCCCTGCCCGCACCGCTGGAGCGCGCACTACGCGATTACGAGCGGGCGTGGCGCTCGGCGGATGCCAGGGCATTGGCTGCGCTGTTTGCCGAGGATGGTTTTGTACTGCAGAGCAACCAGCCGCCGGTGCGCGGGCGTACTGCGATCGAGGCCGCGTATGCCGGCCAGGGCGGCAGTCCGTTGCGGCTGCGGGCGTTGGCTCACTCGGTGGAGGGCAACAGGGGCTACATCATTGGTGCGTATCGCTACGGCAGCAACGAGGGGACACCGGCAAGTTCATGCTGACGCTGAAGCGCGTGGGCGACGGGCCGTGGTTGATCTTCTCGGACATGGACAACACCAGCGCGCCGCCACGGGCGCGGTGATTGCCGCCGTCGGGCGCCAACCAAGGTTGGCAGCTACCGGAAGCGGGTTCGGCAGTAGATCCACGCCATGCGTGGATGGCTCGCGCACATAAAAAACCCCGGCACGTGGCCGGGGTTTCTCGATTCACTTGAACAGCGTGTCCGGGTATTCCGGTTTCTGTTCCCGCGCCAGCAGTGCGCGCAGGCCTTCTTCCGGGGTCTGCTCGCCGTGCAGCACGGCACGCACGCCGTCGGAGATCGGCAGGTCGATGCCATGACGGCGTGCCTGTCGCATCACTTCGTCGGCGGTCTGCACCGACTCGACCACCTGGCCGATTTCGCGCACGGCATCCTGCAGCGTCTGGCCACGGCCCAGGGCCAGGCCCAGGCGACGGTTGCGCGACAGATCGCCGGTGCAGGTCAGCACCAGATCGCCCAGGCCGGCCAGGCCCATCAGCGTTTCCGGCTTGGCGCCGATCGCCGCAGCCAGGCGCAGCATTTCATTGAGACCGCGGGTGATCAGGCCGGCACGGGCGTTGAGGCCCAGCTGCATGCCATCGGCCACGCCGGTGGCCACCGCCAGCACGTTCTTCATCGCACCGCCCAGCTCGGCACCGACCATGTCGTCGCCGGTGTAGGCGCGGAACGCCGGGCCATGCATCGCCTCGGCCACCGTCTGCGCGAACTCGGGCACGTCGCCGTGCACGGTGATCGCGGTGGGCAGGCCCTGGGTTACTTCCTTGGCGAACGATGGCCCGGTGACGACGGCCAGCGGCACGTCCTCGCCCAGCACTTCGCGCGCCACTTCATGCAGGAAACGGCCCGAACCGGGTTCGAAGCCCTTGGTGGCCCAGGCCACGCCGGCACCGGCCGGACGCAGCGGCGCCAGCGCACGCACGGTTTCACCGAAGGCATGCGACGGGGTCACCACCAGGATCCAGGCCGCGCCTTCCACCGCCGACGCCAGGTCGGTGGTGGCACGCAGGCTGTCCGGCAGCGGGATGCCCGGCAGGTAGCGCGGGTTCTCGTGGCGCTGGTCGATGGCCTCGACCACGGCAGCGTCGCGCCCCCACAGCACGGTCGGATGACCGTGCCGTGCGAGCAGGCTGGCCAGCGCGGTTCCCCAGGAACCGGCGCCCAGCACGGCGATCTTGTCAGCGGGAGTGCTCATCCGTGACGTCGCGGCAGGAATCAGGCGTTGCCAGCCGGCTCGGAGTCAGCCAGCGACGGTGCGTCGCCCTGCTCCTGGCGCTGGCGCAGGGTTTCTGCGTACAGGCCTTCGAAGTTGATCGGCTGCAGGAAGAACGGCGGGAAGCCGCCGGCCTGGATCAGGTCGCTGATCAGCTGGCGCACGTACGGGAACAGGATGTTCGGGCACTGGGTGCCAAGCAGCACGTCGATCGACTGCGGGTCCAGGCCGACCAGGCCGAACACGCCGGCCTGCTTCACTTCGGCCACGTAGGCGGTGCGCTCACCGGCCTGGCAGGTCAGGGTCACGGCCAGCACGACTTCGAAGGCGTTCTCACCCAGGCGCTGCACCTGCTGGTTCAGGTTCAGCTGCAGCTCCGGCTGCACCTGGTCATTGAAGATGGTCGGGGCGTTCGGCGACTCGAAGGAGACGTCCTTGACGTAGATCTTCTCGACGGTGAAAGCGGGGCCGGTGGCGGCATCGACCGGCGCAGCAGCGCCGTTGGTGATCTCTTCGGACATTTCCAGTAACTCCAATGAATGCAATGAAAACGATGGTCGAATTACTGCGATGGGGGCGGGATCAGGCCCATACAAGGCCGGATCCGCCACCTGCGGCAATCAGTTGCGGCCCTTGACCAGCGGCAGCTCGGCCTGCTGCCAGGCGGGAATGCCGCCGTCGAGCACGTAGACCTTCTCGAAGCCGGCCTTCTTCAGCGCCTTGGCGGCGGTTTCCGAGGCGTTGCCGCTGCGGCACACCAGCACCACCGGCGACTGCTTGGCGTTGGCCACCAGCTTGTGGTCCGGGCCGAAGGCACTGGCCTGGGCGTTGCGGCTGCCGGCAATGTGGCCCTTCTCGAAGTCACCGCTGGCCGACAGGTCGACCACCACCGTGCCGCCCGCGTTGATCAGCTGGGTCAGTTCGGCGGGCTTGATGCCCTTGAAGCCCCGGAACAGGCGGCGGATCTCGGTGACGATGATGGCCACGGTCAGGCCGACCAGGGCCGCGGACAGCATCGGGTTTCGGCCTGCAAAGGCCAGCAACTCTTCGTAATTCACTCAGGTCACGGGTCGATTAAGCGGGCGCCGATTGTCGCACAAGCCGGACGCGGCCCGTCACTGCCCCTTCCACAGGTCCGGCAGGCCGGCGGTCTGCCACCAGCGCTTGGCTTCCGGGTCCCAGCGCCAGCGCTCGACCACGACCACCGTGCGCTCGGCCTGGGTGTTCTGGTTGATCACCCCGATTTCGACCCGGCGCTCGACCAGTCCCCCGTCCAGTGAGGCACTGCTGCGCTCGCGGTAGGACGACACGCGCAGCTGCGCGTAACGGTTGAGCTCGAACTCGGTGGGCGGCTTTTCCTTGCGCAGCTTGGGGTCGAGGTAGCCGATGGCATCGTCCATGCTGCCCCAGCGGATGGTCGCCCCGTAGGCGATCTGGGTCTCTTCCAGCAGCTTGCGCTGCTTGCGGCTGAGGTCGTCGGCCGAGGCCACGGCACTGGCCAGCAGCAGGGAACAGATCAGGAACTGGATCAGGCGGCGCATCAGTGGTTTCCCCAGAACGTCAGCCTGCCATCCTACCCTTTGGCGAAGGCAACGAAGCGACCGCTGAATTCGGCGGCGGGCTTGCCATCGGCGCCGGGCTGGGTGGCGATGATGCTGATGCGGGCCTTGCGGCGCTGCCGGAAGGTGTTCAGGAAGGCATCCCAGCCGGTGGCCTCGGCCGCCTCAGCGTGGGCGTGCAGGTCTTCGTAGACCGGGGCCAGGTAGCGCAGGTTGCTGTCGGCCACGTAGACCTCGGCATCGTGGCCGGCCAGGCGCAGGCGCAGGCTGACCAGCGCCCAGCCGGACAGGGTCAGCACCGAGGCCAGGCTGCCGCCGAAGGCGTTGCCCTTGTCGTTGACGTTGGCGGCCAGCGGCGCGGTGATGCGCAGCACGCCATCGGCATAGCCGTCGAGCTGGATCTGCATGGCGCGCACCGCCGGCATGCAGTCCAGCACGTCCTGCAGGGCGGCCAACGAGGAAGTCAGGGCATCAACGGACATCTGAGCAGCGACCACGACAACGAAGGGCCCGCATAATGCAGGCAATGGCCGACCATACGATACCCACTGGCGCCACCCGTTCCGGCGCGCGCTGGACCCTGATCTCGCTGCGCCCGCGGGGCCAGAATGTGGCGCTGCGCCGCGCCGTTGCTGGGCTGGGCGGGGATGTCCTGGCCCTGGCGCCCTGGCGCCTGCAGCGCCTGCATGGCACGCCTGTGGTGCGTCAGCTGCAACGCGCGCTGAACTGCGATCGGGTGGTGTTCACCAGCCCGGCCGCCGTGACCGCGGCCGCCACCCTGCTGCCGCTGGCCGAGGCGCAGCGCAGCCCGTGGCTGACCGTCGGCGAAGGCACCGCGCGCGCATTGCGGGCACACGGCATCACCGAGGTGCATGCGCCGCAGCGGATGGACAGTGAAGGCCTGCTGGCGCTGCCGGTGCTGGCTGACGTACAGGGCCTGCGCATCGGCCTGGTGACCGCGCCCGGCGGGCGTGGCCTGATTGCCGCGCGGCTGCAGGCGGCCGGCGCCACAATCGAACGTGCCGACATCTACCAGCGTCGCCTGCTGCACCTGCCGCCCCGTGCGCTGGCTCGATTGGCGCATTCAGCGCAGCCGTGGATGCTGGCGGTGAGCAGTGGCGAAGCGCTGCAGCATTTCTGGCAGCAGCTTCCGCCGCCCTTGCAGCAGCGTCTGCAGGCGCACGCGACTGCCGTGGTGGCCAGTGATCGCCTCGGCGAACAGGCCCGGGCACTGGGCCTGCAGCATGTCGTGCGCGCGGCAGGCCCCACCAGCGCGCAGCTGGTGGCGGCCGCACACGCCACGCTCACCGTCCCGGCAGCGACCTGAACAGGGACGTGGGTCACGCTTGCCGCTGTCGTCGGCAACAGTGATGCTGTGCACAACGCGGCCTGCCGGCCCCCGACCGGCGACGTTGCCGACAAGGAAGCCCGATGAACGACACTCCGCCCGTTTCCCCGCCCCGTCGACCCGTGCGCTGGCTGCTGCCGCTGGCCGGTGTGGTCGTGCTCGGCGTGGGCGGCTATGCCGGCTGGTATGTCTGGCAACAGCAACAGAACGAACAGGCAGCGCAGGCACAGACCACGGCTGTCCAGCTGAAGGGCCTGGAGGCCACGCTGGATGCGCTGCGTCGTGACCAGCGCGCGACCAGCCAGCGCCTGCAGGACGCGGCCGCCACCAACCGCGTGCTGCGCGACGAGATGCTGGGCCTTTCCCAGCGCAGCGCATTGCTGGAAGAGAACCTGGCCAAGCTGGCCGACAGCGCCAACCAGGGCCGCCAGGCGGTACAGCGCGATGAGGCCGAACTGCTGCTGACCCAGGCCGCGCAGCGCCTGAACTACGCCGACGATGTGGAAGGCGCACGCCGGTTGTACGCCCAGGCCGCGACGGCACTGGCCGAACTGCCCGACAGTGATGGCCTGAACCTGCGTCAGGCGCTGGTGCAGGAGCGCGAGGCACTGGATGCGCTCGGCAGCGGCCCACGCGTGCAGTCGCTGCAGCGTCTGGATGCTGTGGGCAGGGCACTGCAGGGCCTGCCTTCGCAGATCACCGGCACAACCGGCAGCAGCACCGCCAAACCCTGGTGGCAGGCAGCTCTGGCGCCGTTCGTGGACATCACCCCGAGCCGCCAGAACGGCCCGCTGACCGCCGCCGAACAGCGCAATGCCGACGACGCGCTGCAGCTGGAACTGACATTGGCACGTGCGGCAATCGAGCGCGGCGACCGCGCGGGGCGCAATACCGCATTGGACCGCGTGGAGCACTGGGCACAGCGGCGCTGGCCGGATTCACCAGCCCTGCGCGCGCAACGTGCTGAACTGAAGGCCTTGCGCGAACTGCCGCTGCAGGCCAACGACGCTGTCCTTGGCAGCACCCTGCAACAACTGCGCACCCAGACCGACCGGAGGTAAGCCCGCATGAAACCCCTGCAATCCCTGGTCGTGCTGTTGCTGGCCGTGGCCATCGGCGTGGTCGCTGCGCAATGGCTCGGCGCCGATGACCTGAACCGCTTCGGCGAAGTGACCCTGCGCTACGGCGGCTACGACTACCACAGCAACCTGCCGAAGGTGGCGCTGCTGGCAGTGATCGCGGTGCTGGTGCTATGGCTGCTGTGGAGCCTGATCGCCGCACCGTTCCGCGCCTGGGGCCGCTACCGCCGCAAACAGGGCCGGGTGCGCCTGATCGACGGCCTGCAGGCCTATGAGCACGGCCAGTGGCAGCGTGCCGAGAAACTGCTGGACGGTGCCGCCAAGGATCCGGAAGTGAGCGCGGTGGCGCTGGCCAACGCCGTGCGCAGCGCGCAGGCACGTGCCGACGGCCCGGCTGGCGAGGCGCTGCTGCAGCGCCTGGGCGAAAGTGATGCCACCCTGCAGGCGCTGCTGCGCGCCGAACAGCTGCTGGCGCGCGATCTGCCGGTGGATGCGATCAACGCATTGGACGTAGCGGCGATCCAGCCGCTGCCGCCACGTGGCCTGTGGCTGCGCACCGAGGCACTGGCACAGGCCGGCCGCGCCCACGAGGCGTATGGCCAGCTGGGTGCACTGCGCCAGAGCAAGGTGCTGCCGGCCGAGGCCAGCAGTGAACTGGAAGCACGCCTGGCTGCACAAGCGCTGCTGGAAGCGGCCGACGTCAACGCACTGGCCGCGCAGTGGGAAGCCACGCCGAAGGCACTGCGACCGACTCCGGACGTGGTTGGCGCCTATGCCAGCCGCGCGGTGGCGCTGGACTGGGACGAGCCGGCGCTGCTGGCGCTGGAACAGGCCCTGGACCAGCGCTGGGATGACGAACTGGTGGCGCTGTATGGCCGTCTGCCGGCCGAGCGCCTGGCTACCCGCCAGGCCAACCTCGCACGTTGGCGCAACGTGCATGACGGCTCGGCCGCGTTGCGCCTGGCGCAGGGCCGCGTGGCCCTGGCCCAGCAGCAGTGGGAGGCCGCCGATGCGTTCCTGCACGAGGCCATCGCCGCGGGCGCCGGTGCACCGGCGTGGGAAGCGCTGGGTGAACTGTTCGCCCAGCGTGGCGAACACGCGCTGGCCGCGCAGTGCCTGGCCAATGCGCTGCGCCTGCAGCGCGGCGAGGACAGCGTGGCGCTGGTGCGCGGCGGCGAGACGCCACTGCGTGCCACGGTGGAAGAACAGCCGCTCGCGGTGCAGCCGCCGGTGTATGACGCCAACGAAGAGCGCGACGAATTCGGTAATCCGCGGTTGCCGTGACCGCTGCTGAAGCGTGCCGACCAACGGTCGGCACCCACCGGACAAAAAATGCCGCCCACTGGGCGGCGTTTTCATCTGCGGGACCCGGTAGTCGCCAACCCTGGTTGGCGCGTGGCCTTTCCGAGCGATGCCGTTTCACGGCCGACCAAGGTCGGCATCTACCACAGCAGATCCAGCACGCATTTCTGGTAGTCGCCAACCTTGGTTAGCGCGCGGTCGCAGCGATCAGCGTTCGACGATCGCCACCACGCCCATGCCGCCGGCGGTGCAGATCGACACCAGCGCGCGACCACCGCCGCGTTCGGCCAGCTGCTTGGCGGCGGTGGCGATGACGCGGGCGCCGGTGGCGGCGAACGGATGACCGGTGGCCAGCGACGAACCCAGCAGGTTGATCTTGTCCGGGTCGATGCGGCCCAGCGGTGCGTCCAGCCCCAGGCGGTTGCGGCAGTAATCCTCGCTCTCCCACGCACGCAGGGTGCACAGCACCTGCGCGGCGAAGGCTTCGTGGATCTCGTAGATGTCGAAGTCCTGCAGGGTCAGGCCATTACGCTTGAGCATCTCCGGCACCGCGATGGTCGGCGCCATAAGCAGGCCTTCGCCATGCACGAAGTCCACCGCAGAGACATGCGCGTCGCGCAGGTAGGCCTGCGGCTCATGGCCGTGCGCGCGCGCCCACTCTTCGCTGGCCAGCAGTACCGCAGCGGCACCGTCGGTCAGCGGGGTGGAATTGGCGGCGGTCAGCGTGCCACGGCCGGAAACCTTGTCGAACGCCGGCTTCAGCGTGGCCAGCTTTTCCAGCGAGGTATCCGGGCGCAGGATGTTGTCACGCTCGACGCCACGGAACGGTGCGATCAGGTCGTTGAAGAAGCCACGCTCATAGGCGGCGGCCAGCTTCTTGTGCGAGGACACCGCCCACTCATCCTGCGAGTCGCGCGAGATGTTCCATTCCTTGGCCATGTCCTCGCAGTGGTCGCCCATGCTCTTGCCGGTGCGCGGCTCGGCCACGCCCGGGAACTCGGGCTTGAGCTCGGAGAACTTGAAGCCGGAAGTGAGCGCGCGGATCTTGTCGCCAGTGCTCTTGGCGCGGTTGGCGGCCAGCAGGCGCGCGCGCAGCTTCTTGCCGTAGACGATCGGCACGTCGGAGGTGGTGTCCGAACCGCCGCCGATGCCCGATTCGATCTGGCCCAGCGCGATCTTGTTGGCGACAGTGATGATGCTGTCCAGCGAGGTGCCGCAGGCGCGCTGCAGGGTGATGCCCGGGGTCAGCGGCGACAGGCCGGAGGACAGCGTGGCTTCACGGCCCAGGTTCCAGTCGCTGGAGTGCTTGATCACCGCACCCATCGCCACTTCACCCAGTTGCTGGCCGTGCAGGCCGAACCGTTCGACCAGCGCGCCCAGCGTACGGACCGACATGCCGAGGTTGCCGACATCCGAATACGCGGTGTTCTGGCGGCAGAACGGAATGCGGACGCCACCGAGGATGGCGACGGGACGAGCGTTGGGCATGGAGATACCTGGCATGGATGAGGGTGTCTGCAACATGGCCTGCACGGCGGAGCAGGCATAATGGAGCCAAGTGTAGCTGCCGCCCTGTGATGGGCCAACCGTGGAACCATGAGCAAACCCGACCCCGCGATGAATGCCCTTGGCGTGCTGGCCCTGGAACTGGCCGGCGGCGAAATCCCCCGCCAGGCGGTGCTCAGCGCTGAACAGGCCGGTGAACTGGCCGAACGCGTCGGCCGTGACCTTTCCAAGCTGGTGCCGCAGGTGGCCGAGCTGGACCTGGTGTTCGCGGCCGCCCATTTCGACCCGGCCGAAGTACTGCGCCCGGGCTGGCCGATCCATCGCCGCCTGGAAGAACTGCAGATGCGTGCCCCGGGCCGCAACCAGGGCCCGCGCCTGCTGGCCTTCGGCACCGATGCCGCAGGCGATGTGCCGCTGCCGTTCCAGGCCGATGCGACCCTGGTGGGGGGCGGCCTGCGCGTGGTGCCGTTCCTGCTGACCGGCAGCGACGTGGCCACCACCAACGCGGTGGCCAATGCGCTGGAAGAAACACTGCTGGCCAACGGCATGGCGCATGCCGACACCGCGTTGATGGCACAGAACAGCTTCGGTGCCCGCATCGAACACGCGCGCTATTTCACCGTGAACGACCTGGCCGCGATGATGTCGATGCAGTACGACAACCAGGGCTTGGCGGCGCTGTGGCCGCTGATCGAGACCGCGATCATGGCGCCGGGCGAAGACGAGTGGCTCAATGCCGCGCCCGAGCCGCTGCTGCGCTATACCCATGGCGAGGCACGCATGGCGCTGTTCGATCCGGCCGGTTGGTGCGCGTACTACAACCACAGCAAGAACGATTGCGACCGCCTGCAGGGCATCTACGAGCAGTTCCTGATGCGCCAGCGGCAGATGGCCGCGGTGCTGGAAGCGCACGGCGTGCCGGTGCTGTTCGTGCACTGCGAGGCCGGGCAGGACGCGCGCGAGCTGCTGGCGCGCTGAAGGCGGGTAGTGCCGGCCGCTGGCCGGCAACCTCCGGATGTGCGATTGCCGGCCAGCGGCCGGCACTACCGATAAAGAAGAACGCCGGCTTGCGCCGGCATTTTCCGTTTCCAGCATAAAGGGCCGCAGTGCTGTTCGTGCACTGCGGGGCCGGGCACGACGCGCGCGAGCTGCTGGCGCGCTGAAGGCGGGTAGTGCCGGCCGCTGGCCGGCAACGTCCGGATCTGCGATTGCCGGCCAGCGGCCGGCACTACCGATAATGAAGAACGCCGGCTTGCGCCGGCGTTTTCCGTTTCCAGCAGAAAGCGCCGCAGTGCTGTTCGTGCACTGCGAGGCCGGGCAGGACGCGCGCGAGCTGCTGGCACGCTGAAGACGGGTAGTGCCGGCCGCTGGCCGGCAACGTCCGGATCTGCGATTGCCGGCCAGCGGCCGGCACTACCGATAAAGAAGAACGCCGGCTTGCGCCGGCGTTCCTTGATTCTTACGGGGCCTTCTGGATCACCGCACACGCCAGGCGTGCGCCGGCGTTGCCGGTCGGCTGGGTCTTGTAGTCGTCCGCATCGGCGTGGACGATCAGGCCGCGGCCGATGATGTCGAAGTCATCACCCTTGCCGATGTTGACATTGCTCGACACCGGGCCGTCGATGCTGGCCACGCCCTTGTCGTCGGCCTTGATGTTGGGCATGTCGCCGCCGTGGTGCGGATCGGTGGCGACGTTGCCGTGATCCTGCTTGCCCGGGTTGAAGTGGCCGCCGGCGCTCATGCCGTCCGGCGCGCTGCAGTCGCCCTTCTCGTGGATGTGGAAGCCGTGCTCGCTGCCCGGCTTCAGGCCAGTGATCTGGCCGGTCACGTGGACCTTGCCGTCGACCACCTTGAAGGTGACGCTGCCCTTGGTTTCGTTGCCCTGGGTCGGTGCCAGTTCGGCGGTGGCCGAGGCATCGGCAGCCGGTGCATCCGCCGGGGCTGGCGTTGCGGCCGGTTCGGTGGTGGCGCCCTCGGCCGGGGCGGCCGGCGGGGTTTCCGTCTGCGGAGCGGCCGGCTGCTGGCCGCAGGCCGCCAGGCCCAGCGCGGCGATGGCCGCAAACAGCGAAGTGTGGATCAGACGCATTGGAATCTCTCCCTGGATGTTGCCTGCAGTGATCAGCGGACGACCCGGATCACGCCACAGGCGATGCGGACGCCGGCATTGCCGGCGGGCTGGCTGCGATAGTCGTCGGCGTTGGCATGCACGACCAGTGCACGTCCGGCGATATCGGTGGCGGCGCCTCCGCCAAGGGTAACGCCCTTGAGGTGGATATCGACGTTGGCGCGCCCCTGGGCATCGGCACGCAGGTTGTCCATGTCGCCCAGATGGTGCTTGCCGGTGCCGGCGCGGCCATGCGCGGCGCCACCGGGATTGAAGTGGTTGCCGGCGCTGCTGGCATCCACCGCGCTGCAGTCGCCACGCTCGTGGATGTGGAAACCGGCCTGCTGCAACGGCTGCAGGCCACCGATCAGGCCGGTGATGTGGATACCGCCGGGCTCCACCATCAGTGCGATGCGGCCACTGACGATGCTGGCCGAGGCCGGCGACAGATTGGCCTCGCCCTGCTTCGCTGCGCTGACCACGGTGGGCGGCGGCGGGGTGGGCTCGGCCTTCTTCGGCGCGCTGCCACAGGCAGACAGCAGCACGGCGGCGGACAACGGCAGGATGGCAAAGGACAGACGCATCGAAGACTCCTTGCAGGTGACACTAAGCATTGCATCGTCCATGAACGATCAACGGTTCGGCAAGCGGGCGCGAGGATCGCGTGCAGGGACCGTTCAATGGCCCCCGCGGCGGCGCCCGGCGCCCAGCTTGCGGGTAAGGGTATTGCGGCCGAGGCCGAGGCGGGCAGCGGCTTCGGCGCGGCGACCGTGGGTGATCTGCAGCGCTGCCTCCAGCAGGGCATGGTCGACCCGCTCGCGCACCTGCGCGTGCAGCCCTTCCACGCCCTCGGCCAGCTGACGGCGCGCCCATTCGGCCAGCAGCGCTTCCCATTGGCCCGGATCGGCTGCGCTGCCGCTGTTGCGGCGGCCGCGCGCGCGGTTCAGCGCGGTATCGACATCGGCCACGCCGATGGTGTCGGCGGCGGCCAGCGCGGCCATCCGCCAGCACACGTTCTCCAGTTCGCGCACGTTGCCCGGCCAGTCGTGTTCGCGCAGCGCCTGCAGAGCCGCGGCGGTGAGGCGCTTCGGCGGCGTATCCAGCCTGCGTGCGGCGGCGGCCAGGAACGTGCTGGCCAGTTGCGCGATGTCCTCGCGGCGCTCGCGCAGCGGCGGCAACTGCAGGCGCACCACGTCCAGGCGATGCAGCAGATCGGCGCGGAACTTGCCCTGCGCGACCAGGCCTTCCAGATCCTGGTGGGTGGCGGCCACCACGCGCACATCGACGCGGATCAGCTCGCGGCCACCGACGCGGAAGAACTCACCCTGCGCCAGCACACGCAGCAGGCGGGTCTGCAGCGGCAACGGCATGTCGCCGATCTCATCCAGGAACAGCGTGCCGCCGTTGGCCTGCTCGAAGCGGCCGACATGACGGCGCTGCGCACCGGTGAAGGCGCCAGCTTCGTGGCCGAACAGCTCGCTCTCCAGCAGTTCGGCCGGGATCGCGGCGGTATTGAGCGCGACGAACGGGCCCTGCGCACGCGGCGATTCGCGGTGCAGCGCATTGGCCACCAGCTCCTTGCCGGTGCCGGTCTCGCCGGTGATCAGCACCGCCAGCGGTGCCTGCGCCAGGCGACCGATGGCGCGGAACAGCGCACGCATCGGGGGGGTATCGCCCACCAGTTGCGGCGGCTGGTCGCCGGGCGTTTCGGCGGCGGGGCTGGGGGCGGCCAGCGCGGGCGCCACGGCCGGCAGCACACGCTGCGCCAGCGCCACGGCATCGTCCAGGTCGAACGGCTTGGACAGGAATTCATGCGCGCCCCCGCGGAACGCACCGGCGGTGCTGGCGACATCGGTATAGGCCGACATCACCACCACCGGCAGCTGCGGCAACGCGGCCTTGAGCTTGTCCAGCAGTACCAGGCCATCGTCGCCGGGCATGCGCACATCGGTGAACAGCAGCGCCGGTGGCGGGCCCGCGCTCAACGCCTGCAGGGCGGGAGCGGCACTGTCGAAATCAACGACCTGGTACCCCGCCTCGCGCAGCGCGGTGCACAGTACGAAGCGCACCGCACGATCATCGTCGACCACCCAGATGCGCTGTGCGGTGGTGGGGGACTCAGACATCGCGCGGGGCCTCCTCGGCAGGAGCGGCGCCGTTGCCGATCGGCAACAGCAGGGTGAACACGGTATGGCCCGGACGCGAGCGGTAGGTGAGCGTGCCGCGATGCTCGCGCGCGACCTGCTGGGCCAGTGCCAGGCCCAGCCCGGTGCCTTCGGCACGGCCACTGACCAGCGGCAGGAACAGGTGTTCGGCCAGCTCCTCGGGCACGCCACGGCCGTCGTCGGCGATTTCCAGGCGCAAGGCCAACGTGTGCAACTGCTCGGCGATGCGCACCCCATGCTCCACGCGGGTGCGCAGGGTGATGCTGCCGGCACCGGCCTGGATCGCGTTGCGCACCAGGTTCCACACCGCCTGGGTGAGGCGGTCGGCGTCGCCGTGGAATTCGGGAATGCTGGGGTCGTAGTCGCGCTGCAGGCGTACCGCCCAGCCGGCCTCGTTCTCGGCCAGGCGCAGCACACGTTCCAGCGCGGCATGGATGTTCAGTTCCGCATGCGGCGCGGCCGGGGCCGGCGACAGCAGCTGGTCGAGAAGGCCGTTGAGGCGCTCGATCTCCGAGCCGATCAGTTCGATCAGCTCACGTTCGCTGGCGTCGCGCTGCGCCGCGCGGCGGGCCAGCAGCTGGGCCGCGCCCTTCAGCCCGGCCAGCGGGTTGCGCAGCTCGTGGGCCAGGCCCTTCAGCGCCGCGCTGAGCGCACTGGGCAGCGCCTGGGTTGGGTCCAGCCCGGGGAATTCATCGACCGGATGCGCCTCCAGCAGCCAGCCACCATCGTCGCGGCGGCTCATCCAGCCCTCGGCGAAGCGCGGCGCCTCGCCGGGCACCGCCAGCGCCAGCCGGTTCAGGCGCAGGCTGTCGCGCTCATCGCGGGCCAGGAAATGGGCAAGTGCCTCGCCCTGCACTTCCAGTGCGGCCAATGGCCGACCCAGCAGGCGCCGGACGCTGACGCCCAGCCAGCGGGCGAAGGCCGGATTGCAGCCGGCAATGCAGCCATCGGCCCCGGCCCAGGCCAGCGGCGTGCCCAGGGCATCAAGGGACGGCGGGGGTGCGGGGTCGGACATTGCACCAATGTAGTGCAAAACGCGGGGTTCGGGGTCAGAGCCCTTTCCTGGCGGAAAGGGATCTGACCCCTGCTGCAGGTCGAGCAAGCTCGACCACTACCAGATGCAGGGCCGGTTACAGCTTCATGTTGAGGCCAACGAACACGCTGCGGCCCGGGGCTGGCGAGAACATCGGGCGGGCGCTGTCCCAGAAGAAGCTGTCGTACCAGGCGTAGGCGTACTGGCGGCCGGTGACGTTCTTCAGTTGCAGGTCCACGCTGAAACGCGGGGTGAGCTGATAGGCAGCACTGAGGTCGAGCACGGCGAAGCCACCGAACTTGCCGGCCACGTTGCGCTCCTCAAGGTAGTAGTCGCCCTGCGCGCGTGCCTGCAGGCCGAGGCGCAGCGCGTCGCTGGCGCGGTAGTCCACACCCAGATTGCTGATGTGGCGCGGGGTGGCGGCCACTTCGCGGCCGTGCAGGGAAATGCCGGCATCGCGGTCGTCGCGGGTGATCTTCGCTTCCTGGTAGGCGTGCGACGCCCATACCGTCCAGTCATCGCCCAGCTGCAGGCTCAACTGCGCATCCACGCCGCGCCGGCGGGTCTTGCCCAGGGTGACCGTGGTGCCGGTGGCAGGCATGTTGGATACCTCGTTTTCCGCGTCCTGCTGCCACACCGCCAGGCGCGCCTGGGCGCCCTGGAACGGCTGGAACTTCAGGCCCAGCTCCATGCCCGTATTGGTGGACGGCTGCATCGGCGCCTGCCCCGGGGTGAGGTAGGCCGGTGCGGTGGACCCGGTCAGCACCTGGAAGGTGCGGCCCCAGTTGGCGTAGACGTGGGTGGTCTGGCCCAGGCTGTGGATGATGCTCAGCTTGGGCTGGCCGATGCTGCCGTAATCCTGCAGCCGGGCGGTGATGCCGTTCATCAGGTGCGTGCGGCCACTGAAGCGATCAATACGATAGGCCGGCACGATCTTCCACGCCTCGGCGGGCTGGTAGATCGCCTGCACGTAGGCGCCCCAGTTGTCGAAGCTGTGGCGGTCGTCGTTCTGCACGCGCGCCGGCGGCTGGCTGTAATCGGTCGGTTCGGCGTAGGCATAGCGCTCGCGGATATAGCCGTTGTCCTGCTGCTCGTAGTTCAGGCCGCCCTCGACAGTAAGCGTGGAGCTGGCCTGCCAGGTCAGCGTGCTGAGCAGGCCAGTCTGGCGTTCATCCCACACGCGGCGCTGGCGCGGCAGGTTGCCGGTGGGCAGGTCGCTGAAGGTCACGCGGCGGTCGTCTTCATAGCGGTTGTAGTAGAGCCGCGTGCCGAAGGTGAGTGCGTCGGACAGCTTCAGGTCGACGTGCGCGGCGATCTGGCGCATGTCGCGGTCATCGCCGTCGTTGCCGTTGCGCAGCTCGCTGCCACGGCGGTGCGTGCGCAGTTCCTCGGCGGTCATGAAGCCCGGTTCGTCGGCCTCATGGTGGTAGGCGCGCGCGGTCAGGCCCACGCGCAGCCCTTCGTCCAGCGTGCCGAAGAACCACTTGCCGCCCAGCGAGTACTTCCTGGAGGTGTCGTGGTCGCGATAACCATCGCTGGCCTGGGTGCCGACAAAGTAGTTCTGCGCGAAGCCATTGGCTTCGCGGCCAATCGCCAGCTGCGCATCACGGGTGTTGTAGCTGCCGTAGGCCAGGCGCGCATCGGTGTAGCTGCCGCCCTGGCGCGTACCGAAGTTCACGTTGCCGCCGATGTTGTGCAGGCCATAGCGCGGATCGTTGGTACCACGCACTACTTCGATGTAGCTGATGTCCAGCGGGAACAGCATGTCGATGAAGCGCTGGTTGCCGCTGTTGACGTTGCTGGGGATGCCGTCGATGAGGGTCTTGATGGCATTGAGGTAGCCCTCGCCGTTGAAGGCGCGGAAGCTGACCTTGCCCGATTCGGCACCCTGCCGGGTTTCGGTGAGCTGGATGCCGGGCATCTGCCCGAGCAGTTCCCAGCTGTGCGAAACGTTGCGGTTTTCGATCTGGTCTGCACCCAGCACGTCCACCGAGGTCAGCACCTGGTGCGCACTGAGCTGGCCTTCGCCGTGCTGGTGCACCTGCACCTTGCCGAGGGTGAGCGCGGCATCGGCGGCCTGTGCGAAAGCTTCAGGGGCGAACGGCGCGGCCGCCAGGGCGGCCACAAGGGTGGGAGTCTTCATGGGAAGGGGCGGTTACGGTGAAATGTAATTATATAACATTTCACGTGCCCGCTTTTGCAGCGTCGAGCAAGGCTCGGCGCTACAAGGGCGGGAGCCGGGCGGATTACACCGGGTAGCCGGTGGCTTCCCGTGCCTTCTTCCAGGCGGCTTCGAATTCACGCGCGGAGATTTCGTCGTCCTCGTCGAAATCCAGGAACGACACCGGCTGGTCGGCCAGCAGGAAACGGTCATCGCTGTGGGCGTGCTCGTCGGCCCAGACCATCTTGGTGCCGTAGATTTCCACCTGCCGCACGATCTTGTCGCCGCGCGCTTCCATCAGCACGTTGCCCTTGCCCAGGCCCGATTCGGCCCAGTGCTTGTAGTACTTCTTTGCGGCGGATTTCGCGCCGGGTTTTGCGTTGTGCTTTGCGTAGGTCATTGCAGGGGTCCTGGCCGCAGGCGCGGCCGGAAAGTTCGGAATGGCGCCATTATCAGGCATCCGGGGCCAGAGCCCTTTCCTTTGGAAAGGGATCCGCCCCCTGCTGGTTCAGTTCGGCAGGGGCACGCCCTTCGGCCACAGCATCCAGATGTTGCCCTTCTGCTTCATGTCGCCGGCCAGCTTGCCGGCGGCATCGCCACTGCCCCAGTACAGGTCCGCGCGCACCTCGCCGGCGATGGCGCCGCCGGTGTCCTGCGCAGCCACCGGGCGTACCACGGGCGTGCCATCGGGGCGCGTGGTCGACAGCCACAGCAGGCTGCCCAGCGGCACCACGGTACGGTCCACCGCCACGCTGTAGCCCGCGGTGAGCGGCACGTTCAGTGAACCACGCGGGCCTTCCGGGCTGTCCGGATTGCGCACGAAGAACACATAGCTGGGGTTGCTGCGCAGCAGTTCCGGCACGCGCGCGGGATTGGCCCGGGCCCAGGCGCGGATCGCATCCATGGTGACGTCTTCCTTCTTCAGCTGGCCCTGGTCCACCAGCCAGCGACCGATGGCACGGTAGGGGTGGCCGTTCTGTTCCGCATAGGCCAGCCGTACCTGCTTGCCATCGGCCAGGCGCACGCGGCCGGACCCCTGGATCTGCAGCAACTGCAGGTCCATCGGATCGGTCAGCCAGGCCAGCACCGGCGCCTTGGCGCCCTTGGCCGCGATGGTGCCGGCGTCGTCATAGGGCTTGAGCACCTTGCCTTCGACGCGCCCGCGCAGGCGCTTGCCCTTCAGTTCCGGGTAGAGGCTGTCCAGCTGCACCACCACCAGATCATCCGGCGTGCCGTAGACCGGCACCGTCGCCTTGTCGGTGCGGGTCAGGCTGCCGGGGTAGATCGGCTCGTAGTAGCCGGTGATCAATCCGTCGGCCTGATGGCCACCGGCACGCAGCGCATAGGCATCGAGGTCGCGCTGCAGGAACTGGCGGATCGCGGCCGGGTTCTTGTCTGACACCGCTGCGGCGGTGGCGCAGGGCTTGGCCCAGACAGCGTCGTTTTTCAGGCGGGCGCAGCTGCTGCGCCAAGCCACGAAGCCGGCCTGCAGATCGCTGTCCGAGACCGCTGGCAGGGCTTTCCAGCCGACCTTGGCGTAGGTGGCCGCCGGCGGCGAGGTCGGCGTGGGCGCTTCGGAGCCCGTGCGGGGAGCGGTGGTGGCGCAACCGGCGAGCACGGCCGCTGCCAGCAGGGTCCAGTGCTTGCGCTTGAAGAAGGTGGCGGAATCGATCATGCCGCCATGGTGGCGGGCCGGCCGCTGGGCGGCAACCCAGCGCGGGGCCAAGCGTTCATGCGCGGAGTCACGGCGTCTGCAGCAGCAGCGAGTGCAGGATGCGGGCGTCCTCGGCATCCAGCGTCTTCGGCAGGTCGTCGCGGCCACGGAAGCGGCGGTGGAACGCAGCGACGGTGGCGTCGCGGTTGTCGAGCGGATAGCCGAAGCGGGCCAGCGCATTCCACGCGTCGAATCCTTCCGGTGCCGCGCCGTCGGCCGCGCGCGGCCACACGCCGAAGCCGGCCTCGGCCAACTGCTGCCATGGGAAGAAGCGGCTCGGATCCTGCTTGCGCGTCGGCGCCAGGTCGGCATGGCCGATCACCTGGCGCGGCGGGATGTTCAGGCGCGTGGTGAGATCGCGCAGCAGCACGATCAGCGATTCGATCTGTGCCGCACTGAACGGGCTGCGGCCATCGTTGTCGAGCTCGATACCGATCGAAGCCGAATTGAGATCGGTGATGGTGCCCCAGCGCCCGGCGCCGGCGTGCCAGGCACGGCGCTCATCAGCCACCAGCTGGTAACGATGGCCATCGGCGCCGATCAGGTAGTGCGCACTGACCGGCCCACCGCTGTTGGCCGTGCGCAACGTATGCAGGCTCTGCTGCACCGATTTCTGCTCGGTGTGGTGGATGACGATGATGACCGGGGTGCGCGCGTTCTGGTTGGGTGATAGGACCCAGGTGGCGAGCGGGTTGTGCTGCACAGGCGCGGTGGCGGTGCAGGCCGAAAGGGCCAGGGCCAGCAGTGTGGAAGCCAGAAGGCGGGGGCTGATCATGGACGAATTGTAACCATGACTGCAGCCGTGGTTCTTCGCTTCGTCCGGATCGCTGGAGAACTGGGGAGCTGTCATGCAAAAAACTCAATAACGCCCCCACCTCATGCCCAAATCTCAAACTCCAATTCGAATAGCCAAACGCCCAAGTTCCTCATCACCTACCTTCAATCCTCGAAACGGACCCAGCCATGCCGCCGAATCGATTCCAACACCGTGGACACGTGAACCCAGGGAACAACCGTCATAACAACTTAAACAAAATGATTCATCAACGGCCCCTCAGATCCCGCCAGTGGCCGATTTGGTCAATCCCTCCGCGCCCGCATTGCGAAGAAATCTACCTTGGCGCGTCACCACTGCTTCGACCGGTGACATACAGACTGGCAACACCGTCAAGCCGAGCAACTTCATCGAGGCGGCCGTTTAACCCCAACTTCCATTGAACAAGCAACCGCCCAGAACCCTATGCCCTCACCTTCCTAACCGACTCCACCCACTCAGCCCAGACAGAGGAATCATCAAGACAACCGGAATCACCTAGAGGCGACATAAGGCGAACAACAACTTCGAACAGCGGAAGATCCTCACCAGATCGATCAAAAATCGACTCAAGGAATACCATCATTACCGAGAACGCATCCAGCAACGCCAAGTACTCGCCCGACGAATTAATTTGTGCGCTACAAAATTCAGAATTAAGAGCACTCCCCACGATGACAACCTCTGCAAATGCATCACACCAGTCATCCCACATTGCCGGATCGTTGGGCAAGCCATTCGCCCATAGAAATGACCCTCCCGAAGATAACAGATCAACAAGAGTGTCCTGCCCCTCCCCCCTCTCCATATACTTCTGAAGGAACACGCACATCAATACATATGCAGCCTGAACGGAAATTCTTCCAGCATCTTTCACATCACTAGCACTCATTTCGTGACCTTCTTTTGCTCCGACAGCCCGCCCGCCAGTGCGCCAACTGCCTGCGACAACGCCAGCACCATCTCTTTCTGCTCCGGGCTCAGCTTGGAGGGGTCTCCGCCGGTCAATGTATTAGTCAGTACCTTCGCGGCCAACTCGCCGCCGGCCGCGGACACGGCTCCGGTTCCCGCACTGCCACCATCGGCTTCCGCCAGCAGCGCACCCAACACCGCATGCGACAGCAGTTGCAGAGTCGCATTGGGGTCGCTGCCGTGGTTCGGGTCAAGCGTGCTGCCGATGAAGTGAGCGGCATAGGGCGCCAGTGCATTGGACGCGGCCTGGCCAGCGCCCTGTCCCGCCACACCGCCCACCAGCGCCGTCGTCACTGCGTTCAGTGCACGGTTGTACTCATCGATGCCCCCTACTTCCCCGCGCCGCTGTATGCCTGGCTATTTGCCGCCGCCACCTTGCTGCGCACAGGCACCCGATTCCATCGCCCTCAGTCACAAGGCCGTGTTGACCTTCATCATTCGTCCAATCCGCGGCCAGATCAACATGTAGAAGGCACCCACGGCCAACCCGATGAAAAGCATGATGCCAGCGCGCCTGGGAGCCCACCCAAACCAAAAGGAAGGACTGGTCCAGACCTTTATCCAAGCGCCAGGAGAGAAGGCACCCTCGAACGCGAGCCACGCCAACAAGGCACAGATTGGTGCAGCTACAACATAACGAGCTTTGAACCGCGGAAGAAACTTGTCCACAAGCATAACCCCGGGCACACCGAAGATGAGGCCCAACACAGCGGCTATGGCGCAAACCAGCGATGTGAAAATTGCAGCCTGCGAAAAGCTGCCTATCCGAGAACTCAGCGGAATGCCTATGAATAGAGCCGCTCCAAGCACGGAGCTGGCAATCACAGACACAATCTTTGCCCCCAACTCACGCTCACTCACTGGCAGATCTCCACCATCTTTCCATCAGAGCCCCGGTAGCTCATGCATTTCTGCCTTGAGGGAAAAGTACTCCAAGGCCACCGCAACTTGCCAACTTCGCCACCAGTATCGCGCGTATTGGAGCTCCACACTTGGCCCACCAATTCGAGTTGAACATTGGACGCGAACCCGTACCCCAGCCTCTGGTTGAGACTGAGAGTCCACCGAATCCATCCGGAAGCACCTGTCGGATCACAAAGCCCGGATCCAATGCATGTGCTCCAGGCACCGTGATGTTGATCAGACTGCTGGTGCTCGGATCGACGATCGATGCTGGAAAGCCCCAGCTCCGGAGGCAGGCCGTAGGAGAGTCGCCACAGACCGGAGGAAAGGCAGCGATAGGTGAGCTCCACAGCGAAGCTCCAGTGTTCTCGATCTCCTGCGCCGGCCAAACTACGCACCAGCGCATGCGGACTGTAGTCGTCCAGGGTCAGCAGGTAGACATACCATTCGATGTCTTCCATCACTGCTGCGGAAGTCGCCTGGATCACGCCTACTCCGTTCTGTAGTCCATCGAGGTCGTTGGAGGCGTGTACACGCCCACCTGCAGACAGCCATTGGAGCAGGAACGGTAGAGCCACGCCATGCGTGGATGGGCTACCCGCTGTGCCGACCAACGGTCGGCACCCACCAGAGCAGACCCAGACCCCGTGCCAAGCAAGCTTGGCACCTACCAGAACAAGGACAGTGGAAGTGCCGACCAACGGTCGGCACCCACCACGTCAGTGCGCCGCCACGTCAGGCCTCGTAGGCGGACTCGCCGTGCGAAGTCACATCCAGGCCGGTGCGCTCTGCTTCTTCGGTCACGCGCAGGCCGACCACGACCTTGACCACCAGCAGGATGACCGCGGTCATCACCGCCGACCACACCACGGTCAGGCCGACGCTGACCACCTGCACCCAGACCTGATGGGCGATATCCAGATCGGCCTTTGTGCCGCCCAGCGACTGCGCACTGAACACGCCGGTGAGGATCGCGCCGACGATGCCGCCGACACCATGCACACCGAACACGTCGGCGGTGTCGTCCACCTTCAGCAGGCGCTTCAGGCCGGTCACGCCCCACACGCAGACCACGCCAGCGACAAAACCGATCACGATCGCGCCAAGCGGCCCGACGGTGCCACAGGCCGGGGTGATGCCGACCAGACCGGCCACCGCACCCGACGCAGCGCCCAGCGCCGACGGCTTGCCCTTGCCGATCGCCTCCACCAGGGTCCAGCCAAGCACGGCAGCGGCGGTGGCCAGCACGGTGTTGAGGAAGGCCAGCGAGGCCACGGTGTCGGCCGCTGCTGCCGAGCCGGCGTTGAAGCCGAACCAGCCCACCCACAGCAGCATCGCGCCGATGTAGGTAAACGGCACATTGTGCGGCTTCAGCGCGGTCTGGCCATAGCCCAGGCGCTTGCCGACGAACCACGCGCCGACCAGGCCGGCGACGCCCGCGTTGATGTGCACCACGGTACCGCCGGCGAAGTCGATGGCACCCAGCTCACCCAGGTAGCCGCCACCCCAGACGATATGTGCCATCGGGATGTAGCTGAGGGTGAACCACAGCGCCGAGAACAGCAGCACCGCGCGGAACTTGATGCGCTCGGCGAAGGCACCGACGATCAGCGCGGTGGTGATGCCGGCAAAGGTCGACTGGAACGCGACGAACAGATAGTCCGGCAGGCCCTTGATCGGCGTGTTGCCCACCGACTCCGGGGTGAAGCCCTTGAGGAAGGCGAATTCGGTGAACGAGCCGAAGAACGGATTGCCGGCGCTGAACACCGCGCTGTAGCCATAGGCCACCCACAGCAGCAGCACCAGCGAGAACACCACCAGGATCTGGCTGAGCACCGACAGCACATTCTTCGAACGCACCAGGCCGCCGTAGAACAGGGCCAGGCCCGGTACCACCATCAACAGCACCAGCAGGGTCGAGGTGAGCATCCAGGCGACGTCGCCACGATCATAGGCGGCGGCCGCTTCGGCCACGGCCGGCGCCGCGGCGGTGGCGGCCGCATCGTGCAGCGGCTCGACCGCCACGCTTTCGCTCGGCAACGGCGATACCTGGGCCTGGGCATGGGCGCTGCCCGGCCAGGCACCGGCGGCCAGTGCGCTGAGCAGCATCAACAGGCACACCAGATGGAACCGGGCTTGCCACCCGGTGAGAAGGCGCATCTTCATGGGGGGAATCTCCGGAAGGGGGTTACAGCGCGTCGGCACCGATTTCGCCGGTGCGGATGCGGATGACCTGTTCGACGGCGGTGACGAAAATCTTGCCGTCACCGATCTTGCCGGTGCCTGCCGACGACTGGATCGCTTCGATCACCGCGTCGGCACGCTCGTCGGTGACCACCGTTTCGATCTTGATCTTGGGCAGGAAATCGACGACGTACTCGGCGCCGCGATACAGCTCGGTGTGGCCCTTCTGGCGACCGAAACCTTTCACTTCGGTCACGGTGATGCCCGACACGCCTGCATCGGACAGGGCCTCGCGGACCTCGTCGAGCTTGAACGGTCGGATGATGGCGGAGATCAGTTTCATGCGCATGTCCCGAGGGTGGATGGGGCCAGCGCGCCAGCGCGCGTTGGCATCAGGCAACCACGGGTCATCAGGATGATGACCGTGGCTGTTGCACCGGACACGTACAAGGCCGGGACGGCCGTGCCTCTCTCCTTGCACGACCGACGCGGGAGGGGGGGCGGCCCTGGTCGCGTATCCGGTCTCTCTCTTGCCCCTGGATAGGGATCAGCGCCCATTCGTAAACGAATGGGATCCGACCCCGATCTGACCGCGGCTCCCCAGCCGCGAAAACGGAAGCGATGGCGGCGGGTGGGAGGGGGAACCCACCGCCATCGCATCCGGTCAGCTGGCGTAGTACAGCTGGTATTCCAGCGGGTGGGTGGCCGCGCGGAACTTGGTCACTTCCTGCATCTTCAGCGCGATGTAGCCGTCGATGAAGTCATCGCTCATCACGCCGCCGGCCTTCAGGAACTCGCGGTCCTTGTCCAGCGCTTCCAGCGCCTGGTCCAGCGAGGAGCAGACCTGCGGGATCAGCTTCTCTTCCTCCGGCGGCAGGTCGTACAGGTCCTTGTCGCTCGGTGCACCCGGGTCGATCTGGTTCTTGATGCCGTCCAGGCCGGCCATCATCAGTGCGGTGAAGGTCAGGTAGCCGGACTGGATCGGGTCCGGGAAGCGCATTTCGATGCGGCGCGCCTTCGGGTTGGACACCCACGGAATGCGGCACGACGCCGAACGGTTGCGGGCCGAGTAGGCCAGCATCACCGGCGCCTCGAAGCCCGGCACCAGGCGCTTGTAGCTGTTGGTGCCCGAGTTGGCGAAGGCATTGATGGCCTTGGCGTGCTTGAAGATGCCGCCGATGTACCACAGCGCCAGCTGGCTCAGGCCACCGTAGCCGTCACCGGAGAACAGGTTGGTGCCGCCCTTGGACAGCGACTGGTGCACGTGCATGCCGCTGCCGTTGTCGCCCACGATCGGCTTGGGCATGAAGGTAACGGTCTTGCCGTTGCGGTGCGCGACGTTCTTGATCACGTACTTCATGCGCAGCAGTTCATCGGCCTTCTGCACCAGGGTGCTGAACTTGGTGCCGATCTCGCACTGGCCGGCGGTGGCCACTTCGTGGTGCTGCACTTCCACTTCGATGCCGACCTGTTCCAGGGTCTTGCACATCTCGGCGCGCAGGTCGTGCAGGGTGTCGGTCGGCGGCACGGGGAAGTAGCCGCCCTTCACGCCCGGGCGGTAGCCGCTGTTGGCGCCGTCGTACTTGGCGCCGCTGTTCCAGGCGGCTTCTTCGGAATCGACCTTGAAGAAGGTGTTGCCCATTTCATTGGCGAAACGGACCGAGTCGAAGATGAAGAACTCCGGCTCCGGGCCGAAGAACGCGGTTTCGGCGATGCCGGAGGACTTCAGGTAGGCCTCGGCGCGCTTGGCGATGCCGCGCGGGCAGCGGCCGTACGGCTGCATGGTGGCCGGATCGAGGATGTCGCAGCTGATCACGATGGTCGGATCTGCGTAGAACGGGTCGACGTAGGCGCTGGTGGTGTCCGGCAGCAGGACCATGTCCGATTCGTTGATGCCCTTCCAGCCGGCGATCGAGCTGCCGTCGAACATCTTGCCTTCTTCGAACAGCGACGGTTCGACAATGCTGACCGGGAAGGTGACGTGCTGCTCGACGCCACGCATATCCACGAAACGCAGATCGACGAACTCGATCTGGTTGTCCTTGATCAGCTTCTCAACGTTTTCCACGGACATCGGTACGACCTCGGATGGGGATGAATGCCTGCTGAGGTAGAGCAACGACCGTGCCAACTTTTCGCTGGCCGCAAGTCATTGATTTCAAAAAGGGCGCTCCGTGGCGGTGCAGAACGGTGCGCACCAAACGGGTGCACCCGCCACCAGACGCACCCGTTTGGTGCGGCAGGGATCGTCTATCCTCTCGACCTTCTTCCTTCCGCCGCGCGTCACGCACCGTCCATGTCCGACCTGCTCTCCGCCCTGCTGCTGGGCATCCTCGAAGGCTTGACCGAATTCCTGCCGATCTCCAGCACCGGCCACCTGCTCATCGCCCAGCACTGGCTGGGTGCCCGCTCGGACTTCTTCAACATCGTCATCCAGGCCGGCGCGATCGTGGCCGTGGTGCTGGTGTTCCGCCAGCGCCTGCTGCAGCTGGCCACCGGCTTCAACCAGCGCGAGAACCGTGAGTACGTGTTCAAGCTGGGCGCCGCCTTCCTGGTCACCGCCGTGGTCGGCCTGGTGGTGCGCAAGGCCGGCTGGTCGCTGCCGGAGACGGTCAGCCCGGTGGCCTGGGCATTGATCATCGGTGGTGTCTGGATGCTGCTGGTGGAGGCCTACACCGCGCGCCTGCCCGACCGCGACCAGGTGACCTGGACGGTGGCGATCGGCGTGGGCCTGGCACAGGTCGTGGCCGGCGTGTTCCCCGGCACCTCGCGCTCGGCCTCGGCGATCTTCCTGGCCATGCTGCTGGGCCTGAGCCGCCGCGCCGCCGCCGCCGAGTTCGTGTTCCTGGTCGGCATTCCCACCATGTTCGCCGCCAGCGCCTACACCTTCCTGGAAATGGCCAAGGCCGGGCAGCTGGGCAGCGAGGACTGGGCCGACGTGGGCGTGGCCTTCCTTGCCGCGGCCATCACCGGCTTCGTCGTAGTGAAGTGGCTGATGGGCTACATCAAGTCGCACAGGTTCACCGCCTTCGCGATCTACCGCATCGCACTGGGCGCGGCGCTGCTGCTGTGGTTGCCCTCCGGCAGCTGAACAGCGCCGGGGTACGGTAACCCCGTTGCCGGCCCCACCCCGTTTCCCCCACGGTTCCCCAAGGAGAATCACCATGAACCGCAAGCTCACCCTGCTCCTCCCGCTGGCCCTGATGGCCGCCTGCAGCCAGACCCCGGCCCCGGCCGGCACCGGCGGCGACGACGTGGCCCCGGCCGCGGCCAAGGCAGCAGACCAGCAGACGCTGGCGCACCTGGATGCGCAGCGCCTGCAGAGCCAGCACTGGCTGCTGCAGCAGGCCACCGGCGCCGACGGCAAGCGCATCGACGCGCTGTTCGCCCGCGAAGACAAGCCGGTCACCCTGGACTTCGCAGATGGCCGCCTGTCGGTCAGCAACACCTGCAACCGCATGGGCGGCGGCTACACCCTGGCCGACGGCAAGCTGACGGTCAGCGCGATGGCCTCGACCATGATGGCCTGCACCGACAAGGCGCTGATGGCGCTGGACGAAGCCGTGTCGAGCCGCCTGCAGGGCGAGCTGAAGGCCGAGCAGGATGCCGATGGCAAGCTGACGCTGACCAACGCCAAGGGCGACGTGCTGGTGTTCAACCCGGAGCCGACCGCTGAAACCCGCTACGGCGGCGCCGGCGAAACCGTGTTCCTGGAAGTGGCCGCCAAGACGCAGAAGTGCTCGCACCCGCTGATCCCGGACTACCAGTGCCTGCAGGTGCGCGAAGTGAAGTTCGACGACAAGGGCCTGAAGCAGGGTGAGCCGGGCAAGTTCGAGAACTTCTACGGCACCATCGAGGGCTACACCCACGAAGACGGCGTGCGCAACGTGGTGCGCGTGAAGCGCTACGAAGTGAAGAACCCGCCGGCCGATGCGCCGTCGCAGGCGTACGTGCTGGACATGGTGGTCGAGTCGGCCATCGAGAAGAAGTAAATAAACAGAAGGGCGGCCACGAGGTCGCCCTTCTACGTTCTGTAGCGTCGACGCAGCCCCACGTGCCAGCCTTGCCACGATGAAGATTCTCGCCATATCCGGCAGCGCGCGCCGGCAGTCGACCAACACCGCTCTGCTGGTGGCCCTGAAAACCATCGCGCCGCCCGGCATGGAGATCGAGGTCTACGCCGGGGTCGGCGAACTTCCGGTGTTCTCCCCCGATCTGGAAGGCACCGATGAACCCTGCAGCGTGACGCGCTTCAAGGCGGCCATCGCCCGCAGCGACGGTGTGCTGGTGTGCAGCCCTGAATACGTGCGTGGCATTCCCGGCGGATTGAAGAATGCGATCGACTGGCTCGTATCCGGCGACCAGATCGTCGGTCGGCCCATTGCGTTAGTGCATGCGTCCCATCGTGGCGAGGACATGCTGCAGGCACTTCGCGCGGTGCTGTCCACGGTCAGTGCCGCGTTCAGTACAACGCTGTTCCTGCGTGTACCGGTGCTGGGCCTGGAACCGGAGGAGATCTTCGAGGTGCTTCAGTCGGAAGTGCATCGCGCCGAAGCGGATGCGTTCCTGGCAGGGTTTGCTGTTTACTGCAGGTCCATTGCGTAGCAGAAGCAGCCGAGCATGGGCTCGGCTCTACAAGGCAAAGTCGAGCATGGCTCGACTCTGCAGAAAGCAAAGCCGGGCATGCCCCGGCCCTACAAGGGCTCTCAGCCCAGCGCCGGGTTCAAGGTGTAGGTGCCGTGCAGTGCCGCTTCGGCGAGCACGTGGCCGTGCATGGCGCGGTAGGCGTCGGCGGCGGTGAAGCGTGCCGGCAGCTGCAGCGATGCCACGTCCAGCGCGAACACGCGGAAGAAGTAGTGGTGCAGGCGTTCGTCGTTGAACGGCGGGTACGGGCCGTCATAGCCCAGGTAGTCACCGGCCATGTCCGGATTGCCTGCGAACCAGCCGGTGAAGTCGTTCAGGCCCTGGCGGCTGCCGGCCGGGCCGGCCGGTTTGGACTTGCCCTTCACCACGAAGCCGTCGCTGCAGCTGCCTGCGGCGATCTCGCGCACCGAGGCCGGAATGTCGGCCATTACCCAATGCACGAAATCACAGCGCGGCTGGTCGCGCGGCACGCTCATGTCGGTGCGGCCGACCGTCTCCGGCACGGTCGGCACGTCCGGATCGACACACACCAGCAGGAACGAACGGGTGCCCTCCGGCACATCGCTCCAGGCCAGGTGCGGATTGCGGTCCGGTGCGAAGCCCGCGGCATCGCCGGCGGCGAATTCGCGGTCGATCGGTGCACCGTTGGTCAGGCTGTGGCTGCTCAGTTGCATCGGCGTGTCCTCACTCTTCCGGATAACCCAGGCGCACCGCGATCGGGGTGAGCTTGGCGAAGGCGGCGCTCATCACGTCGCGGTAGTTGCGCCAGTGGCCCGGCGGGAAGCGCGGCGCACCCAGTTGCGCGGCTGGCGGCATCGGCCGCTCGAACAGGCGGCCCAGCAGTTCGGCCATCGCCTGCGGATCGTTGCCGATCTGGTCGATGCGCAGCAGCACCTGCGGGTACAGATCGTCCTCGTGCAGGGCGGCGACCTGGGCCAGCGCGCGCGCCAGCCATTCGCTGGCTTCGGCCAGCGAGGTCATTGCCAGAGGTGCGGCGGCACCGTAGGCCACCCAGTCCAGCAGCATGTCGCGCGGATCGCGCAGCACCACCAGCAGGCGGCCCTGCGGCAGCTGCGGGCGCAGCGCCCACAGCAGCGCGTTGTCCCACCACAGCAGCCAGTCGATGATCGCGTCGTCCTGCACGCCGCGCGACGGCAGCTGTTCGCGCCAGCGCTGCACCAGCCGCTCCGGGGTCAGCACGCCCGAGGCAAGGTCCTGCAGCGTGTGGTAGTTCTGGAACGCGTCGTCGGGTGCGTTGGAGGTATAGCGGTCGCTGCGCAGCACCGGGCTGGCGGCGGCCAGGCCGGTCGCCACGCGCTCCACGCCCGAACCCGGCGCGCCCCACAGGAAGATCGGCGCGGAAGTGGCATCACCGTCGATCTCGCCCTTGTCCGGCCAGCTCGGCGGCGCCTTGGCCTGCGGCGGCAGCGGCAGGCGCTGCGGTGCCTGGTCGGCCTGCAGTGCCAGCCAGGTCTGCAGCGCGTCTTCGTGCTGCCCGGCGCGATCCTGGATCTCACCCAGCCAGGTGCGCAGGTCGGCGCGGTGGCCTTCCGGTGCCATGTCGATCAGCGCCTGCACGCGGGCGACCGCGGCGGCCGGATCGCGCTGCAGCAGGCCTTCGACCAGGCGGGTTTCGCCGCTGACGCGGCCCGGTTCGAGGTTGACGATGCGCTCGGCGATCGCTTCGGCCTGGGCGTGTTCGCCCACCATGTCGTGCAGGCGCAGGCGCGCTTCCAGCGCCGGCAGGTGGCCCGGCATCGCGTCCATCCAGCGCTCGACCGTGGCGGCGGCGGTGGCACTGCCGACCTCTTCCACCGCCAGGCGTGCCAGCCACAGGTCGTGCAGCTGCGGGTGCTGCTCCAGGGCGGCATCCAGGCGTGCGCGGGCCTCGTCTTCGCGGCCCAGGCGCTGCCAGGACATCAGCAGCAACTGCAGTACGTCGCGGTCGTCAGGCAGCGATTCCAGCAACGGCAGCAGGTGCTCCAGCGCCTGCAGCGGCTGGCCGCCGCGCAGTGCCAGTTCGCCGGCCAGGCGGCGCATCGATGGCGTATCCAGGCCCTGCTGCTGCAGCGCGATCTGCATCGCTTCGGCGGCAGCGTCCAGGTTGCCCTGGCGCATGGCCAGCTGCACCACCAGGCCATGCAGCGAGGCGATGGTCGGGTTCAGTTCCAGCACGCGGCGGAACGCCTGCTCGGCGAAGGCCAGCATGTTCTTGCCCAGGTAGGCGAAGCCCAGTGCGTAGAGCACGCGAATGTCGTTGGGCTGGGCCTGGTTGGCGGCCGACAGCAGCGTCAGCGCGCGATCGGCATCATCGCGGCGCAGCGCGATCATGCCGTCGATGGTCAGCAGTTCCGGGTGGTCCGGTTCGACACGCGAGGCCAGGGTGGACAGGCGCTGCGCTTCATCGAAATCGTTGCGGCCGATCGCCAGGTGGGCCTGCATCAGGTAGGCAGCGAAGGCGTTCGGGTCCAGCCCGGTGGTGCGCGTCAGTGCTTCGCCAGCGCCGTCGAACTGGCGCAGGGCCAGCAGCAGGCCGGCGTGCTGCAGGTGCAGCTGGGCATTGTCCGGGGCCAGCTGCAGCGCCTGCTGCAGGGCCTCCATCGCGTCCTCGGCCTTGCCCTGCTGCTGCAGCGCAAGCGCCAGCCAGCGGTGGGCCTCGGCCTGGCCGGGTTCATCACGGGTCCACGCCTGGGCCAGCTGCACGGCCTGGTCGGCCTCGTTCTGGCGCAACGCTTGGATGATCTGGTCTTGCATGGCGGTCCGGTTCAAGGGCAAACCCGCATTGTAGCGGCCTGCGCGCCCGTGCCGGTTCAGCCTTGCAGCACGCGCTGCAGGCGCTGCGCCACCCAGCGCTCGGAGAAGCCGTCACCGCGCCAGTTTTCCAGGAAGCCACAGTGGCCGCCCCAGCAGGCGGTTTCCAGGTGCGCCTGGCGCGGCAGCTGCCAGTCGCTGAAGGTCGCGTACGGGATCACCGGGTCGTCCTGTGCCATCAGGATGTCGGCCGGCACCTGCAGCGAGGACAGGCGATCGCCGGCAATCGAGTAGCCGTCGAAATAGGCCTGCAACGAGCCGAAACTGGTGTGGCGCTCGACCAGCCAGGCGGTCAACGCGCGGATGTCCAGCTTCAGCACGCGGTCGTCGCAGTCGCTCAGTTCGGGGAACAGGTCGCGCTTGCGCCGCAACGAACCGGCCCACTTGCGGCGGAAGTACCAGTCGTACATTGCCGGGCCGTTCTCGATGCTCTCCATGGTCAGCGCCGGGTCCAGCACCGGGCATACCGAGGCGACGCGCAGCAGCGGCACGCCGGCCGCCGGCGCACGCAGGGCCAGGCGCAGCACGAAGTTGCCGCCCAGCGAGTAGCCGGCGGCCACCAGCGGCAGCTGCGGCCAGCGCTGGGCGATATCGCCTGCGGCATGCACCACTTCGTCGATCAGGTTGGAGTGGAAGATGCCGGGGTTGAGGTGATGGGTATTGCCGTGGTCGCGGAAATTCAGCCGCACCACGTCGAAGCCCTGTTCGAGCATGCGCGCGGCCGCCATGCGCATGTAGCTGGATTCGGCACTGCCTTCCCAGCCATGCAGCAGCAGGGCCATGCCCTTGGGTTCGCGGCCTTCGACATGGCTGTGCCAGCCCTGCAGGCGCACGCCGTCGCCGCCGTCGAGGATCAGTTCTTCGCTGATCGCGCCGGTCGCGGCCAGCAGCAGCAGGCCGCGCTGCAGGCGCATGCGGCTGGAGCTGAGCATCGACTGCAGGTGCGGATTGCGCAGCCAGCGCGGTGGCTGGTAGTCAGCCGCGTGCAGCGTCGGCGTGCCGGCGTCCAGGACGGGTGGCGGGATCAGGGCCACCGCACCCTCACTGCGTGCTCATGGCCGCCACGATGCGCGCGCGCGACGTCTCCGCGATGCGCCGACGGCCTTCCAGGTCCTGCGCACCGATCGGTGCCAGGAAATGCACTTCCGCACGCCGCGCCGGCTCACCGAGCAGGCGCAGGAAATTGGCGAAGAAACTCTCGCCGGGGCCGAACGCGACAATGGTCTGCGCGTCGCCCTTGAGCCCATACACCAGAGCCACCGGCTGCACCGGCACGCCGGTCTCAACCGCCGCCTGGAAGATGCGGGCATGGAACGGGCCCACTTCGTGGCCACCGCGGGTACGCCCTTCCGGGAACACGCCCACTGCCTTGCCTTCGCGCAGGCGATCGGCCATCACCTGCATCACGCCACCGAGCGATTCGGTGTTGCCGCGCTGGTGGAAGATGGTCTGCCCGCGCGCGGCCAGCCACCCGACCAGCGGCCAGCTGGCGATCTCGCGCTTGGCGACGAAGCCCATCATGCGCTGGCTGTGCAGGATGCAGATGTCGACCCAGCTGACGTGGTTGGCGACGAACAGCACGGCGCCGGGCAGCGGCCTGCCGATCTGCACCAGGCGGAAGCCGAAGATCCACATCAGCCCGCCCTGCCACCAGTTGACCACTTTGGCCCCCAGGGTCGCCTCGCCCACGCGCAGTTCGCCCCACGGCCGAAGCATGCCGATCAGGATGAGCGGCAGGAACACGACGATGTGGACCAACAGCAGCGGTACGCGGTACAGGTAACGGCACACACGCGCCACGCCGCCGCGGGGGGCCGGAGTGGGGGAAGTCATCCGCGCACGATACCGGAGGGCCGTCATCGCTGCCAGCCGATTTAGGCCATAACACCCATCGACCGGGGCAATCGGCAGGGAACGCTGGGTTCCGCTGCCGTCACCGCCCGTCCGGGGCTCAGCCGTGGCCGGCCGCCACCACCGCCAGGGTCAGCCGCGAGATGCACACCAGCCGGCCCTGCTCGTCCTCGATGCGGATCTCCCACAGCTGGGTGCTGCGGCCCACGTGCAGCGCGCGGGCGGTGCCGGTGACCGTGCCCGAACGCACCGCACGCACGTGGTTGGCGTTGATTTCCAGGCCCACGCAGATCTGCTTGGCCGTATCCACGCACAGGTTGCCGGCGCTGCTGCCCAGGGTCTCGGCCAGCACCACCGACGCGCCGCCATGCAGGATGCCGTAGGGCTGGCGGGTGCGCTCGTCCACCGGCATGGTGGCCTGCAGCCAGTCGTCACCGGCCGCGCTGAAGACGATGCCCAGCGACGCGATCGCGGTGTTGCGGCTGAGCGTATTGAGCTGCTCGAGGGAAACGGCTTCGCGGAACACCTGGGTCATGCGGGCACCTTCAGAGGATGGGAACGAGGCCGGCGCCGAATGCGGTCAGCATGCGTACCAGCAGCCACTTCGGGCCGACATTGACCTCGGGGAAATCACCCACGGCGACATAGCAGCGGTGGAAGCCCGGGTCCTGCCGGGGCAACGGCTGCGGGCAGTCCGGGCCGGGCTTGAACTCGTAGTCGGTGGCATAGCGCCACGGCCAGAAGTCGAGGATCGGCAGTGCTTCGGAGGCCTTGCCGACGCTGTAGTTGAGCCCGGACAGCACCGGCGGCTTGGCCCGCGGCGCCACCGTCCACGAGTTCTGCGGGTGGGTGTCGCGCAGGATGCTCTCGGCCAGCTGCTCGGCGAAGGCCGGGTCATCGATGATCACCGCGCCTTCGGTGTTGTAGTTCTCGCTGCGCGGGTCGAAGTTGTGGGTACCGACCACGCCGATGCGGCGATCGACCACCAGCGACTTGGCATGCAGGCCCATGCGCGCGCCCTTGCGGGTGACCGGCAACGGCTTGTTGACCGCCTTGCTGCCCAGGAACGAGGGCCGGGTCTCGGTGCGCAGCAGGCGGGTCTCGACCTCGCTGCCGGCCGCACGGCGGCGCTCGCGCGCGTTCTGGTAGGCACTGCCGGTGCGCGGATGGTTCACCGCCCCCTGCTTGCCGGCGGGTGCCGGGTGCTCATCGCGATCGCGACGGTCGCCGGCATTGCTGCCGGCAGCACTGCCGCCGATCAGCGGGTTGCGCCCGCCGTCGTCGTCGCCTTCCGGCGCGGCGATCGGGTCGGGCAGCAGGTTGCGGTAATCGACCGGTGCATCCAGCGGGAACGGCTTGTATTCGAAGATGTTGAAGCCCAGTTCGCGCATGTTGCGCCGCTTGTACTTGTACGACAGCGCATAGACGATCGGGTTGTCGGTCGCCGCGAGGCTGTTGCTGGACACCACCACGCGCGGCGGCTGCGGTCGCTTGCGCAGCTCGCGGAACAGCTTCTGCGCCGGTTTGGACAGCACCAGGTACGGCGTCTGCAGGATCACTTCCTTCTGCGCGCCGGCGATCAGCGCATCCAGCTGCGGCTCGGTCACGTGCTGTCCGGCCAGCGGCGCATCGGCCTTCTCGCGCCGGTGCTTGCGCGGCAGGTCGGCGACATAGCGCACCGAGGCCACCGGCAACGCGGTATCGACGAAGGAACGGCTGACGAAGTCCATGTCATTGGCTTCGGCACTGACCCGCTCCACCCGCTCGGGGCGGCGGAAGCTGGCCGGCGGCAGGGTCGGCACGCCCTCGCGCAGCAGGGTGCGGCCGACATCGTTCAGGCGCTCGGCCGGCACGCTGCGCCTGGCGCGCCAGAAGGCATCGAAGTTGGCCGCCATCGCCCGCGCCTCCGGGCCGGCGATCAGCACGTCGCGGTCGCGGAAGTTGTACTCGCGGTCCCAGTCGTAATAGTCGTCCTGGTAGTTGCGGCCGCCGACCACGCCGATCGCATCGTCGATCACCAGCAGCTTGTTGTGCATGCGCTGGTTGAAGCGGCGGAAGCAGCACAGCACGCTGCCGGCATAGTCGAAGTAGTTCAGCCGGGCCTTGCCGAAGGTCGGGTTGTAGACCCGCAGCTGGAAGTTCTGGTGCGCGCCGGACAGGGCGCCGAGGATCTGCAGGTCGGAGATCGCCGAGAGCTGGTCGATCAGCACCCGCACCTTCACCCCGCGCCGCGACGCGGCCAGCAGCTCGTCGATGACCAGCCGGGCACTGTCGTCCTTGTCGAAGATGTAGGTCTGCAGGTCGATGCTGCGGGTGGCGCTGCGCAGCAGGTTCAGGCGCGCGACCAGGGCGCCCTCGCCCTCGTCGAGCAGGGTGGCGTAGTGGCGTGGCTGTTCCGGGGTGGATTCGGTGAACGCCCGGCCCGCCAGCGCACGCAACGGCGAGTCCTGCGCGCAGCGGTCGGCGCGCTGGCAGTCGACGTCGGTCGAGCGCGCCTGCACGGCAATCGCTTCGGCACGGTCACGCTCGGCATGCGAGAGCGATGCACAACCGCTGCCCAGCAACACGGTTGCCAGCGCCAGGACGCGCAGCAGGAGGTTCACGGTTTCGGCGCCTCGCTCAGGCGCGCACGCAATACGAAGGTCACTCGGTCACTCAAGGCTAGCTGCCAGCTGTCCATTCCGTACCGGCCTCGCTGCACGGTACCGCGGCTGACGACGTCGCAATCATAGCCGGGTCGGGCGCACTCCGCCTTCTCGACCTGCAATGACTCGGGGTGGCTGATGCCGCGCAGGGTCAGCCGGCCGTTGATGGCGCCGCCCTGCTCCACGGTCTCCGGCCAGTAGGGCAGCGAGTCGAACTCGACCACCGGATGGCGCCCGGCATCGAAGAACTCCTCGCCGCGCATCCAGCCGGTATAGCGCGCCTTGCCGGGGATCTCCACCGAGCGGGTGAACATCTTCAGGTGCACCTGGTGACGGCCGTCGGACAGGATCTCGATACGCCCCTCGAAGTGCGGGAACACGCCTTCGATGCGCTGGCCGAATCGGGTGCGCACCTCGAAGCCGATCCGCGAGCGCTGGGTATCCAGGCGCAATACCCGTGGCGCCTCGGCGGACACGGGCGGCAACGGGGTCGGTGGGGGCGCCGCGGCCCAGGCCGGGCCGAGCGCCAGCAACGCGGGCAGCAGGAAGCGGCTGCGCCGCGCCAGGCTCATCGGATCACGGCCACCAGAACGCGTTCAGGCTGGCCACGCCGGGTTCGATCGAGGCCTCGCGCGGGAAGCCAAGCACGGCCACGCCGCCCGGCGGCATGCCGCGATAGTCACTGCTGGTGCCGTCGGTCATCAGGGCCACCAGCTGCTCCAGGCCCGGGTTGTGGCCGACGATCAGCACCCGGTCCAGGTCACGACGCTCGTCCACCAGCGCCGCCAGGGTGCCCGGGGTGGCTTCGTAGATCCGGTCTTCCAGGCGCTTTTCGACATAGCCGATGGCCGTCATCACCGCTTCCAGGGTCTCGCGGGTACGTCGCGACGGCGAGCACAGCACGCAGTCGGGCAGCAGGTTGTTTTCCTTCAACCACTTGCCGGCGGCTTCGGCCTCGGCGAGCCCCACCGGCGACAGCGGCCGGTCGAGGTCGGCCTGGCCGGAAACGGCGGGTTCGGCATGGGCATGGCGCAGCAGGATCAGTTCACGCATCGCGGGTTTCCATGGAGAAGAGGATGCAGCAGGAGAAGTGAGGCAGGCATCAAAGCTTGAGCCAGGACAGCAGCGGCTCCCAGTCGGCCTGGTGTTCGCGCACCTGGGCGGAGCGATAGTCGAACAGGCTGCGGCCCAGGCCGGTCATGACCACGTAGCTCTGGCTGTCACGCAGCTGCGCGACCACCGGGTATGGCCATTCGGCCAGCATCTGCAGCGCCTGCTGCGAAGTCTGGGTCCAGGGTTTGGTGCGGTTGAGGACCAGCCCCACCGGCAGCTTGCGGCTGTGCACGCGCGGGTTCTGGGCCAGGCTGTTGAGGAAGCCGACGATGGCTTCGATATCCAGCGCCGAGGGCAGCACCGGCACCACCACGGCGTCGGCCGCGTCCAGGAAATGGGGGATATCGTCGGCCAGCGCACCGGCCGGTGCATCGATGATGACGGTATCGGTACCGTCAGGCAGCTTCTGCGCCCACTGCTTCTTCCGATACACATCGATGGGGAGCACCGCGCTTTCCAGCCCTGCACGCCGTTGTGCCCAGCGGGTGCTGGAGCCCTGCGGGTCGGCATCGGCGATCACCGTGGCCTTGCCCTGCAATGCCGCGTACGCGGCCAGGTGGGTGGCGACGGTGGTCTTGCCCACCCCGCCCTTGGAACCGGCCACCAGGATCGTCTTCATGCCAGCCTCGCTTCCGGGTACGTGCCCCGAGCGTACACCGGCGGTGGTGACGGGAGGTAGCACCGTGCTGAACCAGTGGCCATCGCCTTTGCTATCGTGGCGCCCCCGAAGGATCGAACCGGCATGAGCGAACTGCAGGACCTGAGCGCACTGATCCGCGCCAATACCCCCCTGATCGTGATCGAGACCCAGGATGAGGCCCGCATCGTCGAGCTGTTCCGGCAGACGCTGATGCACGTGTGGCGGGCCCTGCACCGCTGGTCCATCACCGAGGGCCTGCGTCGCATCGACCTGGACCGCGAGGACCCGCCGGTCGGCCCGCCCGATGCCAGCGCCGCCCTGCAGATGATCCGCCAGGCCGATCAGCGGGGTGTCTACCTGCTGCTCGATTTCCACCCCTACCTGGGGTATGCCAGCCATCAGCGCGCGCTGCGCGACCTGATCCAGCGCCGCCATAGCGAGCCGCATGTGCTGGTGCTGATCGGCGCCAAGGTCGAGCTGCCGGCCGAGCTGGAGGCCCTGGCGGTGCGCTTCAACCCGCGCCTGCCCGATGCCAACGCCCTGCTGAAGATGCTGCGCGAGGAGGCCGACGCCTATGCGCGCGAACACGGCGGCCGCCGTGTCGAGGTCGACAGCGAGGCGGTGAAGAAGATCCTGAAGAACCTGCAGGGCCTGAGCCTGGTCGATGCCCGCCGCATCGCCCGCCAGCTGATCTACGCCGATGGCGCGCTGCGCGACGACGACCTGCCGCAGCTGGCACGGCTGAAGTTCGAGCTGCTCAACCGCAGCGGCCACCTGTTCTTCGAGCATGACAGCGCGCGCTTCGGCGACGTGGCCGGTGCCAACCGGCTCAAGCGCTGGATCAGCCAGCGCCGGGTGGCCTTCATCGCCGGCTCGGCACCGGCCGGCCTGGATCCGCCGCGCGGCATGTTGCTGCTGGGCGTGCAGGGCTGCGGCAAATCGATGCTGGCCAAGGCCACCGCCGCCGGCTTCGGCGTACCGCTGCTGCGCCTGGACGTGGGCGCGCTGTACAACAAGTACCACGGCGAGACCGAGGCCAACCTGCGCCAGGCGCTGGCCTCGGCCGAGCAGCTGGCGCCCTGCGTGTTGTGGATGGACGAGATCGAGAAGGGCCTGGCCAGCGGTGGCGAGGACGGTGGCGTATCGCGCCGCGTGCTCGGCTACCTGCTGACCTGGATGGCCGAACGCAAGGCGCCGGTCTTCATCGTCGCCACCGCCAACCAGGTACACGAGTTGCCGGCCGAACTGCTGCGCAAGGGCCGCTTTGACGAGATCTTCTTCGTCGACCTGCCCACGCCTGAGGTGCGTGTGGAGCTGCTGCGGCTGCACCTGGGGCGACGCCAGCTCAACGGCGACGACTTCGCGCTGCCGGCGCTGGCGGCCGCGGCCAATGGCTTCTCCGGCGCCGAGATCGAGCAGGCGATCGTGGCCGGGCTGTATGCGGCGCACGCCGAAGGCCGGCCGTTGGATACCGAGCTGCTGATGAACGAGATCCGTGCGACGCGGCCGCTGTCGGTGCTGATGGCCGAGCAGGTAGAGGCATTGCGGGCATGGGCGTCGGGGCGGACGGTTTCCGCGGACGATTGAAGTGGAAGCGCAAAAGCAAAAGCGCTTGGCTGGCTGCTCTTGAGGGCATGGGGGTCAGATCCGTTTTCCTCTGGAAAACGGATCTGACCCCAGTTCGATTTCTATCCCTGGCAGATCTCATCCACGCATGGCGTGGATCGACCGTGTCGACCAAGGTCGACACCTACCAACAGCCGCCGGAACCTGTCGAAGGCGGGGCACTGTGGGTTTGCGGGGTGTGAGCCGCATGGATGCGGCGACCAAGCCCCCATGGATGGGTTTACGGCGGCCCCGCAAACCCACAGTGCCCCGCCATCCCGCAGGAAGCCCCCTGTTGCTTCGGCTGCTGCAGTTGCTCCAGCCGTTGCCTCTGCGGGTGCCGGGTGCAACCCGCCCCCCCCCTCCCTCAGGGCCAGGCCGGCGGCGCGGCCGCCCAGGCCTGCTGCACTTCCGCCAGCGAGGCGCGCTCGTCGTCACGCCACAACGGCAACAACTGCGCAAAGCGGCTGCTGTCGCTCCATTGCGTCGGCTCGGTACGCACCGCTGCGGCATACCACTGCACCGCCTCCTGCTTCTGCCCGGCCCGCCACAGCGCCAGCGCATAGGTGGGTGGCAGCCAGCCCGGCTTGCTCAGCGAACCACCGGCAGCGGCCTGCCATTGCTCCAGGGCGGCTTCGGGCTGGCCCTGACGCAGCAGGTCCCAGCCGTAATTCCAGCGCACGCTACGGCCCAGGCTGCCCTGCACCGGCGCATCCTTCAGTGCTTCGCGATACAGCTGTTCACCCAGCTCGGTGCGGCCCTGCGCAATGGCCACCGACGCCAGCTGCACGGTGGCCTCCACGGTACGCCGGCCGCGCTCGCGCTGTTTGAGCAGCTGCGCCACCAGCGCATCCCCGTCGGACTGGACCACGATCATGGGCACGGCGGCCGCATCGCTGTCGAAGTAGAACTCCTGTGGTGCCGGCACCGCCGGCGCGGCCCACACGGGGGCCGTTCCCGAGACCAGCAACATGCTGCCCAGGATCTTTGCTGCAACTGACATCCCTTCTCCCCAGGCCGCAACCGCAGCCTCCCTCTCTCTCCCCGATCCTAACCCCAGCATGGCCGCCGGCGCGAGTGCCGGGGCGGTCGGGCCTCGCTGCTACAATTCGCGCCTTTCCCGCCGCGTGCCTGCACGCGGCCGGTGCCAGCCGATCCTGACCGGGCCAGCCATGACCAGTACCGCGCAACTCACTTCGCCCTCTTCCGCCGACCTGATCGACCGTGACTACACGCTCGACCACAAGTACACCCGCAACGAGGGGCGGATCTACCTGAGTGGCGTGCAGGCGCTGGTGAAACTGCCGTTGATGCAGCGGCTGCGCGACGCGCACGAAGGCATCGACAGCGCCGGTTTCGTCAGTGGCTACCGTGGCAGCCCGCTGGGCGGCTTTGACCTGGAGCTGTGGCGCGCGCGCAAGCACCTGGACGCGGCCAAGGTGAAGTTCACCCCCGGCCTGAACGAGGACCTGGGCGCCACCATGGTGTGGGGCACCCAGCAGACCAACCTGTTCCCCGGCGCCAACGTGCAGGGCGTGTTCGGCATGTGGTACGGCAAGGGCCCAGGCGTGGACCGCTGCGGCGACGTGTTCAAGCACGCCAATGCCGCCGGCACCTCGCGCCATGGCGGCGTGCTGGCGCTGGCCGCCGATGATCACGCCTGCCGCAGTTCAACCCTGCCGCATGGCAGCGAGGACGAGTTCGTCAGCGCGATGATGCCGGTGCTGAATCCGGCCGGCGTGCAGGACATCCTGGACATGGGCCTGCTGGGCTGGGCGATGAGCCGCTATACCGGCCGCTGGGTCGGCTTCAAGACGATCGCCGAGACGGTGGAATCGTCGGCCTCGGTCGAGGTCGACCCGATGGCGCGCCGCATCGTGCTGCCGGAAGACTTCGAAATGCCTACGGGCGGCCTCAACATCCGCTGGCCGGACCCGCCGCTGGACCAGGAAATGCGCCTGCACCGCTATGCGGTGAAGGCCGCACAGGCGTTCGCCCGCGCCAACGGCATCGACAAGGTGGTGATGGACGCGCCGCGCGCGCGGCTGGGCATCGTCACCACCGGCAAGAGCTATTTGGATGTGCTGCAGGCGCTGGAATACCTGGGCCTGGACGAAGCCGCCTGCGCCGACATCGGCATCCGCGTGTACAAGGTCGGCATGACCTGGCCGCTGGAGCCGCAGGGCATCGCGCGCTTCGCGCAGGGCCTGGAAGACATCATCGTAGTGGAAGAGAAGCGTGCCTTCATCGAGCGCCAGATGAAGGAACAGTTCTTCAACTGGCCGGCCAGCTGGGGCCAGCGCCCGTCCATCGTCGGCAAGTACGACGAGAGCGGTGAGTGGATCCTGCCGTCCACCGGTGAACTGACCCCGGCCACCATCGCCGGCGTGATCGGTCGCCGCATCCAGAAGTTCTTCAACAACGCATCGATCGAGCAGCGCCTGCAGTGGATGCAGGAGAAGGAAGCCGAACTTGCGTTGCCGCGCGCCAGTTTTCCGCGCGTACCGCACTACTGCTCCGGCTGTCCGCACAACACGTCCACCAACGTCCCGGAAGGCTCGCGTGCGCTGGCCGGCATCGGTTGCCATTACATGGTGACCTGGATGGACCGCAGCACCGATACCTTCACCCACATGGGCGGCGAAGGCGTGACCTGGGCCGGGCAGGCGCCATTCACCGATACCCCGCACGTGTTCCAGAACCTCGGCGACGGCACCTACTTCCACAGCGGTTCGCTGGCGATCCGCCAGGCGGTCGCCGCCGGCGTCAACATCACCTACAAGATTCTCTACAACGATGCGGTGGCGATGACCGGCGGCCAGCCGGTGGACGGCCCGCTGAGCGTGCCGGACATTGCAAAACAGATGCGTGCCGAGGGCATCCACACCATCGTGGTGCTGTCGGACAACATCGGCAAGTGGACCGGCCAGCGCGAGCACTTCCCCAGCGACGTCGAGTTCCATGACCGCAGCGAGCTGGACGAAGTGCAGAAGCGCCTGCGCGAAGTGAAGGGTGTTTCGATCCTGATCTACGAACAGACCTGCGCCACCGAGAAGCGCCGCCGCCGCAAGCGCGGCAAGCTGGAAGACCCGCAGAAGCGGGTGCTGATCAATTCGCTGGTCTGCGAAGGCTGCGGCGACTGCGGCAAGAAGAGCTTCTGCGTGTCGGTGCTGCCGAAGGAAACCGAGTTCGGGCGCAAGCGCGAGATCGACCAGTCCAACTGCAACAAAGACTATTCCTGCGTGAACGGCTTCTGCCCGAGCTTCGTCACCGTGCACGGTGGCCAGCCGCGCAAGGGCAGCAAGCGCGATGCGTCCACGCTGCTGGACAACCTGCCGGCACCGACCCTTCGCGACAGCCTGGAACAGCCCTGGAACATCCTGATCACCGGCGTCGGCGGTACCGGCGTGGTGACCATTGGCGCGCTGCTGGGCATGGCAGGCCACCTGGAAGGCAAGGGTGCGACCGTGCTCGACCAGACCGGCCTGGCGCAGAAGGGCGGCGCGGTGACCACGCATATCCGCATTGCCCGTCGCCCTGAAGACATCCACGCCGTGCGTATCGCCGCCGGTGAAGCCGACCTGGTGCTGGGCTGCGACATGGTGGTGGTCAACGATTACTGGGCGCTGTCGAAGGTGCGCGCCGGCCGTTCGCAGGTGGTGCTGAACACCTACGAAGCGATGCCGGGCACGTTCACCACCCGTCCGGACATGCAGTTCCCCGCCGCCGACATCATCGCCGGCGTGCGCGTGGCACTGGGCGGCCAGGAACCACTGCTGCTCGATGCCACCCAGCTGGCCACCGCGCTGCTGGGCGATGCCATCGCCGCCAACCTGTTCATCCTCGGCTACGCCTGGCAGCAGGGCCTGGTGCCGCTGTCGTTCGACTCACTGATGCGCGCCATCGAGCTCAATGGCGCCGCCGTGGCGATGAACCAGCAGGCCTTTGCGTGGGGCCGCCTGGCCGTGGTCGATCCGCAGGCCGTGCAGCAGGCCGCCGGCCTGGTGCGCAACCGCCACACCGATGCCGAATCCACCCCGGGCCCGCTGCATCCGCTGCCGCCAGGCGAGTGGGAGGGCAATGAATGGGGTGCCACTGCGGCACCGCGCAACACCGGCGACGAACGCGAACTGCGCGGCCTGCCCTCGCACGGTGGCGACGTGGCGTTCCTGCCGCTGGATGACGCCCGCCTGTCGCGCTCGCTGGATGAAATGATCGAGCGCCGCGCCGCGTTCCTGGTCGAGTACCAGGACACTGCCTACGCCAACCGCTACCGCCGCCTGGTCGAGCGCGTGCGCACCGCCGAAGCCGAGCGCATCGGCGGCTCCACTGCGCTGACCGAGACCGTGGCCCGCTACCTGTTCAAGCTGATGGCCTACAAGGACGAGTACGAAGTGGCCCGCCTGTACACCAGTGGCGACTTCCAGCGCCGCCTGCAGCAGCAGTTCGAGGGCGATTACCAGCTGCGCTTCCACCTGGCGCCGCCGCTGTTCGCCAGGAAGGATGAGCAGGGCCGGTTGCTGAAGAAGGAATACGGCCCGTGGATGTTCAAGGCCTTCGGCCTGCTGGCCAGGCTGAAGTTCCTGCGTGGCGGCCGCTTCGACGTATTCGGGCGCACCGCGGAACGCCGCATGGAGCGCAAGCTGATCGGCGATTACGAGGCCACCGTGCAGGTATTGCTGGACGGCCTGGATGACGACCGCCTGGCCCTGGCGGTGGAGATTGCCAGCATCCCCGAGCACATCCGCGGCTTCGGCCACGTCAAGGAAGCGCATTTCGAGCAGGCCAAGGCGCGCGAAGCGGCCCTGCTGGCGCAGTGGCGCAATCCGAAGGCGCTGCATATCGTGCAGGTGGCCTGAAGGGAGTGCCGGCCGCTGGCCAGCATTCATCCCGGCAATCGGTTGCCGGCCAGCGGCCGGCACTACCGATGGTTTACCCCAACCGCCACAGCAGCAGGCGGTTGTTGGCCGGCATCGCTACATCCCCCAGGCGGGTGAATCCGTGGTCGGCGGCCAGCGCCTGCACCGCTTCGCTATCGCGGATGCCGCTGCGCGGGTCGCGCGCCTTCAGCCAGGCATCGAACTGCGCGTTGCTGTCGCTGCTGTAGCGGCCGCCGTAGTTGAACGGGCCGTACGCGGCCAGCAGCGCGCCGCGACGCAGCACCGATGGCAGCGCGGCGAACAACGCCTGCACGTGCGCCCAACTCATGATGTGCAGCGTGTTGGCGCTGAACGCGGCGTCGAACGTGCTGCTCTGTGGCAGGCTGAGCCCAGGCGCCGGTGGCAGTTCCACCTGCAGCGCCACCGCCGGCAGCAGGTTCAGCAGCGCCGCTTCCGCGCGCCAGGCCTCGATGCCGGGCAGATGGTCCGGATGGTCGCTGGGCTGCCAGCGCAGCCAGGGCCAACGCTCGGCGAAGAAGGCCGCGTGCTGGCCGGTGCCGCTGCCGATTTCCAGCACCCGATGGCGGTCGCCCATCCACGGGTCGAGTGCGGCGGCGATCGGTTCGCGGTTGCGCTCGCAGGCTTCTGAATGCGGCTTGCTCGACATCAGGACGGTGTCCGGGCGGGGTCGGCCCCATTGTGCACGAGGGGGGTGTTCCGAGCAGGGCTGCGCCCTGCACCTGCTTCAAGCCACAGCAACGGCAACAGCCAAAGCAACAGCAACAGCGGGCTTCCTGAGGGATGGCGGGGTGGAGTGGCAGGGGACGCCGTAAATCCGTCCATGGAGGCTCGGTCGCGCCATCCATGGCGCTCACGCCCCTGCCACCGGACCCACCCCGCCTTCGACAGTTGGCCGCGATCTGTCGGAAACATCTTGGGGTCAGATCCGTTTTCCGCAGGAAAACGGATCTGACCCCGAATTTCATTCGATATCTGACAGATGTGTCGACCAAGGTCGACACCTACCAGCAGCGCACGGAATCTGTCAGAGGCGGGGCGGTGTGGGTGGGCAGGACCGTTGGCGCCATGGATGGCGCCATCGAGCCCCCATGGGTGAGGGCGCTTTGCTTGCGAAGCACTGCTTCGCAAGCGCCCGAACGCACAGCCGCCAGCGGCTGGGCCGGACCCCGGAGGGGGGTTAACGGCGTGTCCTGCCCACCCACACCGCGCCGCCATCCCTCAGCAAGCCCGCTGTTGCTGTGGCTGTTGCTCCGGCTCTGAGCAGGTGCAGGGCTGCAAGCCCTGCCGAAACACCCCCAACCATGACTGCAGTCACTTGCCCGGATGCCCCGCGCTGGCGAAAGTCGAGTGGTTGACGTGATCGGCTCGGCCCGTTGCCGGCCGCACGCAAGCGAGAGAGAGAAACGCTGTGCAACGACGTGAGTTCCTGGCTTTTTCCGGTCTGGGCCTGGCGGGCCTGCTGCTGCCGCATTCCCGTGCCATCGCCGCCGAGCAACTGCTCGCCCCGGTCGACACCCTCCAGCGCAGGCGCCTGGCGGACGTGGCGCTGGCCACCGCACGCACGGCCAAGGCCAGCTACTGCGATGTGCGCATCGGCCGCTACCTCAACCAGTCGGTCATCACCCGCGAGCATCAGGTCGGCAACGTGACCAACCGCGAATCGTCCGGCGTGGGCGTGCGGGTGATCGTCAACGGGGCCTGGGGCTTCGCTGCCACCCACCAGCAGACCGAGGCCGCCGTACGCGCTGCGGTCGAGCAGGCGGCCGCGATCGCCCGCGCCAACGCCAGCATCCAGACCCGGCCGGTGCAGCTGGCGCCGACGCCGCCGGTCGGGGAGGTGCGCTGGCAGACCCCCGTCCGCAGGAACGCGATGGCGGTGCCGATCCAGGACAAGGTCGAACTGCTGCTGGCCCTCAATGCCGCCGCGCTGGATGCGGGCGCCGACTACATCAATTCCACCCTGTTCCTGGTCAACGAACAGAAGTACTTCGCCTCCAGCGATGGCTCGTTCATCGACCAGGACATCCATCGCATCTGGCTGCCGTTCACCGCCACCGCCATCGACAAGGCCAGCGGCAGGTTCCGCACCCGCGCCGGCCTGTCCTCGCCGATGGGCATGGGCTATGAGTTCCTCGATGGCGATGCGCGCGGCAAGGTGCACCTGCCCGGTGGCATCACCGCTTACCGCGATTCCTACGACCCGGTCGAGGACGCCATTGCGGCCGCCCTCCACGCGCGCGAGAAACTGAAGGCGCCGTCGGTGAAGCCCGGCAAGTACGACCTGGTGCTGGACCCGTCCAACCTGTTCCTGACCATCCACGAAAACGTCGGCCACCCGCTGGAGCTGGACCGCGTGCTCGGCTACGAAGCCAACTACGCCGGCACCAGCTTCGCCACGCTGGACAAGCGCGATGCGGGTTTCCGCTGGGGCAGCGACATCGTCACCTTCTTCGCCGACAAGACCCAGCCGGGCAGCCTCGGTGCGGTCGGCTACGACGACGAGGGCGTCAAGACCCAGCGCTGGGACCTGGTGCGCGACGGCATCCTGGTCGATTACCAGGCCACCCGCGATGAAGCCCATATCCTCGGCCGCGATGCATCGCATGGCTGCAGCTACGCCGATTCCTGGTCCAGCGTGCAGTTCCAGCGCATGGCCAATGTCTCGCTGGCGCCGGGCAAGCAGCCGCTCGGCGTCGAGGACATGATCAAGGACGTGGAGAACGGTATCTACATCCACGGCCGGGGGTCGTACTCGATCGACCAGCAGCGCTACAACGCGCAGTTCGGTGGCCAGCTGTACTACCAGATCAAGGACGGAAAGATCGCCGGCATGATCGAGGATGCGGCCTACCAGATCCGCACGCCGGAATTCTGGAATGCCTGCACGGCCATCTGCGATGAACGCGATTTCCGCCTGGGCGGTTCGTTCTTCGACGGCAAGGGCCAGCCCGGCCAGGTCTCGGCGGTCTCGCACGGTTCGTCCACCACCCGCTTCAACGGCATCAACATCATCAACACCGCGCGCAGTCTCGGCGCTTGAGCCACCCATCCTTCGACATGGAGAGCAGCCTTGCAAAGACGTGACTTCCTGGCCCTGACCGGGCTTACCGCGGGCGGGCTGATCGTGCCCTCCTTCTTCGGCAAGGTGATCGCCGCCGAGCAGCTGCAGTCCAGCCTCGACCCGGCATTGAAGAAGCGCCTGGCCGACGCGGCGCTGCAGGCGGCGCGCAGCGCCGGTGCCACCTACTGCGACGTGCGCATCGGCCGCTACCTGCGGCAGTTCGTGATCACCCGCGAGGACAAGGTGCAGAACGTGGTGAACACCGAGTCCACCGGCGTGGGCATCCGCGTGATCGTCAACGGCGCCTGGGGCTTTGCCGCCACCAACGCACTGGGTACCGCCGACGTGGCCAGGGCCGCGCAGCAGGCGGCGGCCATCGCCAAGGCCAATGCCGGCGTGCAGACCGCACCGGTGCAGCTGGCCAAGGCGCCGGGCGTGGGTGAGGTGAGCTGGCGCACGCCGATCCGCAAGAATGCGATGGAGGTGCCGATCAAGGACAAGGTCGGCCTGCTGCTGGACGTCAACGCTGCCGCAATGGGCGCTGGTGCCAGCTTCGTCAACTCGATGCTGTTCCTGGTCAACGAGCAGAAGTACTTTGCTTCCACCGATGGTTCCTATATCGACCAGGACGTGCACCGCATCTGGGCGCCGATGACGGTCACCGCCATCGACAAGAGCAGCGGCAAGTTCCGCACCCGTTCGGGCCTGTCCTCGCCGATGGGCCTGGGCTACGAGTACCTGGACGGCGCCGCCGCCGGCAAGGTGGTCAGCCCGAATGGCGTGGTCAACTACAGTTCTTCCTACGACATGAAGGAAGACGCCATCGCCGCCGCCCGGCAGGCGCAGGAAAAGCTGAAGGCCCCGTCGGTGAAGCCGGGCAAGTACGATCTGGTGCTCGATCCGTCGCATACCTGGCTGACCATCCACGAGTCGATCGGCCACCCGCTGGAACTGGACCGCGTGCTCGGCTACGAAGCCAACTACGCCGGCACCAGCTTCGCCACCCTGGACAAGCGCGAACAGCATTTCCAGTACGGCAGCGAGCTGGTCAACATCTTCGCCGACAAGACCCAGCCCGGCAGCCTCGGCGCGGTGGCATACGACGATGAAGGCGTGAAGTGCAAGCGCTGGGACCTGATCAGCAACGGCAAGCTGGTGGACTACCAGACCATCCGCGACCAGGCCCACATCCTCGGCAAGACCGAGTCCGACGGCTGCTGCTATGCCGACTCGTGGTCCAGCGTACAGTTCCAGCGCATGGCCAACGTGTCGATGGCACCGGGCAAGACGCCGCTGAGCGTGCCGGACCTGATCAAGGACGTGGAGAACGGCATCTACATCATCGGTGATGGCTCGTTCTCGATCGACCAGCAGCGCTACAACGCGCAGTTCGGCGGCCAGCTGTTCTACGAGATCAAGAACGGTCAGATCACCCGCATGCTGGAAGACGTGGCTTACCAGATCCGCACGCCGGAGTTCTGGAACGCCTGCACCGCCGTGGCCGACGAACGCGACTACCGCCTGGGCGGTTCGTTCTTCGACGGCAAGGGCCAGCCGGGACAGGTCTCGGCAGTCTCGCACGGCTCGTCCACCGCGCGCTTCAACGGCATCAACGTCATCAACACCGCACGCAGCCTCGGCTGACCGGTCAGGAGCCCTTACACCATGAGTATCTTCACCGAAGCCCAGGCCAAGGCCATCCTCGACAAGGTCATCGCCCTGTCCAAGGCCGACGAGTGCACCGCCGTGCTGGCCGGCGCGATCAGCGGCAACATCCGCTTCGCGCTGAACAATGTCTCCACCAGTGGCATCGTCGACAACACCGAACTGGCAGTCACCGTCGCCTTCGGCAAGCGCGTCGGCACCGCCTCGATCAACGAGTTCGACGATGCCGCGCTGGAACGCGTGGTGCGCCGTGCCGAAGACCTGGCCCGCCTGGCCCCGGAGAACCCGGAGTTCATGCCGGCCATCGGCAAGCAGAGCTACCGCGCCAGCCCCACCTTCAGCGAATCCACTGCTGCCATCGATCCGGCGTTCCGTGCCAAGGTCGCCGCCGATTCGATCGCCCCGTGCCGTGGTCACGGCCTGATCGCCGCCGGCTTCCTCGAGGACGGCCAGGGCTTCCAGGCCACCGCCAACAGCAACGGCAACTTCGCCTACCAGCGCACCACCAACTTCGATTACACCTGCACCGTGCGCACTGAAGATGGCCGCGGCTCGGGCTGGGTCGGCCGCAACCTGAAGGATGCGGCCGACTTCAAGGCCGACCAGGACATCCGCATCGCCATGCGCAAGGCCACCGAGTCGGCCGAAGCCAAGGCGCTGGAACCGGGCAAGTACACGGTGATCCTGGAGCCGGCCGCAGCGGCAGGCCTGATCAGCTTCATGATGAACTTCTTCAGTGCGCGCTCGGCCGATGAAGGCCGCAGCTTCCTGTCGAAGAAGGGTGGTGGCAACAAGCTGGGCGAGCAGGTCTACGACCCGCGCGTGACCATGATCGCCGATCCGTGGCATCCGGACGCACCGGTGCTGCCGTGGGACAACGAAGGCCTGCCGCGCGAGCGCATGGCCATCATCGAGAACGGCAAGATCGCCAACCTGGACTACTCGCGCTTCTGGGCGCAGAAGCAGGGCAAGACCGCCAAGGCCTCGCCGGGCAACCTGCTGATGAGCGGTGGCGACAAAAGCACCGCCGAGCTGGTGCGTGGCACCCAGAAGGGCATCCTGGTCACGCGTACCTGGTACATCCGCATGGTCGATCCGCAGACGGTGCTGCTGACCGGCCTCACCCGCGACGGCACCTTCTACATCGAGAACGGCCAGATCAAGCACCCGGTGAAGAACTTCCGCTTCAACGAGTCGCCGGTGATCATGCTCAACAACATCGAAGAGCTGGGCAAGCCGGTGCGTGTGGCCGGTGATGAGTCCAGCTACGTGATGATGATCCCGCCGATGAAGCTGCGCGATTTCACCTTCACCTCGCTGTCCGACGCCGTCTGATGGATCGCCGGGCCTGCCTGCGCTGGTTGGCCGCTGCCGCTTCGGCGGCGGCGCTGCCGGCCTGGGCACAGGCAGGCCCGCGCAGTTCGCGCTACGACTTCTGGTTCACCCGCCTGCAGTACGACTCCGGTGACTGGGACGTGGACGCGCGCATGCCGTCCAACCTGATCACCTCGCTGATCGACTACACCTCGCTGCGCGTGGACCCGCAGGAGCACGTGGTGGCACTGGCCGACCCGCGCATGCTGGAAGCGCCGTTCTGCTACCTGGCCGGCCACACGCTGGTGGAGTTCAATGCCGCCGAGCGGCAGAACTTCGTGCGCTATGTGCGCAATGGTGGCTTCGTCTTCGTCGACGACTGCAACCACGATATCGATGGGCTGTTCGCCACCTCGTTCGAGGCACAGATGGGCCGCCTGTTTGGTCCCAGGGCACTGCAGAAGCTGCCCAACAGCCACCCGCTGTACCGCAGCTTCTTCCGTTTCCCCGATGGCCCGCCGGCCACCAGCTTCGAACTCAACGGCTGGGGCGACGACCTGGTGCACGACTACCTGAAGGGCATCGAGATCGATGGCCGCCTGGGGCTGCTCTACAGCAACAAGGACTACGGCTGCGAGTGGGACTACGACTGGCGCAACAAGCGTTTCCTGGCCGAAGACAACACCCGCTTCGGCGTCAACATCGTGATGTACGCGTTGAACAATTGATAGGACCGGCACGCCCATGACTTCCCCCGACCTCGATTCCCTGTTGCCACGCCTGGATGCGCTGCGCGCCGCGCTTGCACGCGCCGTGGTGGGCCAGCACACCGTGGTCGAGCAGCTGCTGATCGGCCTGCTGGCCGGCGGCCACTGCCTGCTGGAAGGCGCGCCCGGGCTCGGCAAGACCTTGCTGGTGCGCTCGCTCGGGCAGGCGCTGGAACTGCAGTTCCGGCGCGTGCAGTTCACCCCCGACCTGATGCCCAGCGACATCCTCGGCACCGAACTGCTGGAGGAAGACCACGGCACCGGCCATCGCCATTTCCGTTTCCAGCAGGGTCCGATCTTCACCCACCTGCTGTTGGCAGACGAACTCAACCGCACCCCGCCCAAGACCCAGGCCGCACTGCTGGAAGCGATGCAGGAACGCACGGTCAGCTACGCCGGCACCACCTACGCACTGCCGGCGCCGTTCTTCGTGCTGGCCACACAGAACCCGATCGAGCAGGCGGGTACTTACCCGCTGCCGGAAGCGCAGCTGGACCGCTTCCTGCTGCACGTGCTGGTGGATTACCCCAGCGAGGACGAGGAGCGGCAGATCCTGGAACAGACCACCGGCGGCGCCAACGACGCGGTGCCGAAGGTGATGGATGCAGAGGCGGTGATCGCGCTGCAGGCCGCCGTACGCCAGGTGCATGTCAGCCCGGATGTGCTGGCCTGGATCACCCGCCTGGTGCGCGCCAGCCGCCCAGGCGAAGGCGCACCCGCCGCGATCAACCAGTGGGTGAAGTGGGGCGCGGGTCCGCGCGCCGGGCAGTCGCTGGTGCTGGCGGCAAAAGCGCGCGCATTGCTGCAGGGCCGCTTTGCCGCCACCCGCGAGGATGTGCAGGCGCTGGCCGCGCCGGTGATGCGCCATCGCCTGCTGCTGTCGTTCGCCGCCGAGGCCGAGCAGAAGCGTGCCGACGACGTGGTCGCCGCCCTGCTGCAGGCTGTCCCGTTCCCGGGTTGAGCCACGCGTGAACGCCGGTACCCCGCTGACCTTGCCACCGGAACTGCGTGCGCGCCTGCGCACGCTCCGCGTGCGGCCACGCCTGGCCAGCGGCGCCAGTGGCATCGGCCAGCACGCCAGCCGCAGCCGCGGTGCCGGCCTCGAATTCGCCCAGTACCGTGCCTACGAACCAGGCGATGAGCTGCGCCAGATCGACTGGAAGCTGTATGCACGCTCGGACCGCTTCTTCGTGCGCGAATCCGAACGCGAAAGCCCGATCACGGTCTGGCTGCTGCTTGATGCCACCGCCTCGGCCGGGCAGGCCGATCGCGCGGCACCGCAGCGCACCCGCCTGGACCACATGCGCGGTGTGGCCGCCTGCGTGGTGGAACTGGCCCTGCAGCAGGGCGACCGTTTCGGCCTGCTGGCGATCAATGGCGATGGACTGCAGTTGGTGCCCGCAGCGAACGGCGCACGCCAGCGTGATCGCGTGCACCTGCAACTGCATGCGCTGCAGGCGCGTGGCGGCTGGCCTGTGGCCGATCGCCTGCGCCCGCTGTGGGAGCGCGTGCGCCCGGGCGACCTGCTGCTGGCGATCGGCGACGGTTTTGACGAGGCCGGCATTGTGCTGCTGGAACAACTGGCCAGCGCACGCCGCGAAGTGGCACTGCTGCAGATCCTCACCGCCGACGAGCGTGACTTCCCGTTCGGCGCAGGCCATCGCTTCCGCGATCCGGAGACCGGCGAGGAACTGCTGGGCGATGGCGCGGCGATCCGCACCGACTACCTGCAACGCTTCGCTGACGCACGCAACGCATTGCAGTCGCGCCTGCAGGCCAGCGGCATCGCCAGTGCCACTGGCTGGCTCGACCAGCCGCTGGACCAACCACTGCAGGCACTGTTTGGCCGCAGGGGCGGCGCATGACCCTGCTGTTCCCGTTGGGCCTGGCCGCGCTCGCTGCAGGGTTGCTGCCGCTGCTGATCCACCTCGCCCGCCGCCATCCGTACACACCGCTGGATTTCGCCGCGCTGCGCTGGCTGCGTGCACAGATCCGGCCGCGCCAGCGCATCCGCTTCGATGACTGGCCGTTGCTGCTGGTGCGCCTGCTGTTGCTGGCCGCGTTGGCCTTGCTGCTGGCACGACCTGCATTGACCGGGCCTGCGCCAGCCCCCACTGCGTGGACGGTCGTAGCCCCAGGGCTGGACGCGACCGCACTACGCGGCACCGCCGAAGCGGGCAACTGGCATTGGCTGGCGCCCGGCTTCCCGGCCATTGATGAAGTGCCACCCGCGTCCACGGCTTCCCTGCCCGGCCTGCTGCGCGAACTGGACGCACAGCTGCCTGCGGGCACCGCATTGACCGTGCACGTTCCCGATCCCCTGCCCGGCCTGGACGGCGCACGCCTGCAGCTGTCGCGCGAGGTGCAGTGGCGTCCGCAGCCGATACCGGTGAGTGAGCAACCGAGTGCCGCAACGTTGCCGCGCCTGCGCGTGCACAGCGATGCTTCGGCCGCCGTCCAGCACTGGTTGAATGCACTGCAGCGCGCGTGGGGCAGGCAGGCGCCGCTCGCGCCTCTGGTGGCGGATGCGCTGCCCGAACGCGGCGAGATCGGCGTGTGGAGCCGCACTGGCGCACTGCCGGCGAACTGGCAGGCGTGGCTGCAGGACGGCGGACGTGTAGTGACTGCCGGCAAGCCTGCCGCCGAGGCCAGCATCCTGCTGCGCAACACCGAGGGCTCCCCGCTGCTGTGGCAGCAACGCATCGGCCACGGTGTCCTGCTGTCTCTGCCCGGCGACTGGGATGCCTCAGGCAACGCTGCGCTGCGCGATCCGCAGTTGCCACGCGCGCTGCTGCTGGCTCTGCAGCCGCATCCGCTGCCACGCCTCGGCGATGCCCAGGACCAGGCCCCCCGCCAGGCAGCACTGCCTGCGGCAACGCCGCCGCTGCGCAAGCTCACCCCGTGGTTGCTGCTGGCCATCGTGCTGCTGTTCGCGCTGGAACGCTGGATGGCCAGCAGTCATCGACGCAGGGGGCCCGCATGAACACCCTGCAGCTCGCCTGGCAGCACGCGCGCCGCCGCCGTGCGCTCGTCACCCTGCTGCTGGGCCTGCCGTGGGCGCTGGCCGCAACGGTGCTGGCGCTGCGCCTGGCGGGCTTCGATATCGCCAGCGTGATCGGCACCATCGGCCTGCTTGCCTGCGCAGCGCTCGCCACGGCACGCTCCCGCCAGCTGGACCCGCAGTGGTTGCAGCGCCAGCTCGATGGCAGCGGCGCCAGTGAGGACAGTGCCGACCTGCTGTTTGCCGATGCGCTTACCCTCAATCCGCTGCAGCAGCGCCAGCGCGCGCATGTGCTGGCCACGCTGGAACGCGCGATGCCGGAACTGCGTCCGCGCTGGCCGCGTGGAGCATTGGCGCTGTGCTGGATCGCAGGCCTGGCCATCGTTGCGCTGGCATTCGGCTGGCCACGTTCCAGCCCCGGCTCCGCGCCGGCCCGTGCGTCGGCGCCTGGCAGCACGGCTGCCGCGGGCCCACTGCACCTGCAGTCCACCCGCATGCGCATCGACGCGCCGGCCTATACCGGCCAAGCCACGCTCACCCAGAACGCACTGGATGCCAAGGTCGCCGCCGACAGCCGGCTGTCGTGGTCGTTGCGCTTCGATCGCGCACCGGACAAGGCATGGCTGCAGTTCCACGATGGTCGCCGGTTGCCGCTGAACGAACACGATGGCCAGTGGCAGGCACAGGATGTGGCGCGCACGCCGGTGCTGTACCGCGTGGTGAGCGAGCCGGCGTTGGCCGGAACCGACCTGCATCGTCTGGACGTGGTCGCCGACCGCGCGCCCGGCGTACGCGTGCTGGAGCCGGCCGCCAGCCTGGTGCTGGGCACGCCCGGGCAACGCCAGTGGTCGTTGCGCTTCGAGGCCACCGACGACTATGGCGTAGCCGCGCAGGCAACGCTGTCGATCACCACCACCCAGGGCAGCGGTGAGAACATCACCTTCGTGAAACGCAGCGTGACGCTTGCCGGCAGCGGCGAAGCCACCGCGCGGCGTTTCGCCCACACGCTTGATCTGGCTGCGCTGGGCGCGCAACCGGGCAACGATGTCATCGCCCAGCTGGAAGTGCGCGACAACCACGCGCCAACGCCGCAGACCGGGCGCAGCAGCAGCGTGATCCTGCGCCTGCCCAGCGCCGAGGTTGCACTCGGTGCCGAACTGGAAGGCCGCATCAAGAAGACCCTGCCGGCCTATTTCCGCAGCCAGCGGCAGATCATCATCGATGCCGAAGCGCTGATCCGGCAGCGACGCAGCCTCGCCGCCGAGGACTTCGTGAAACGCAGCGATGCGATCGGTGTCGACCAGCGCATCCTGCGCCTGCGCTATGGCCAGTTCCTGGGCGAAGAAAGCGAAGGTGCACCGAAGCCACCGCCGACCAGCGACCTGCCCACCAGCGATGCGCCGACCGCAGACAGCCACGACGACGAACACGATCACGATCACGACCATGGCGCCGAGGCCGGTGCGCACGACGCGCATGGCCACGATCACGGCGGCAAGGCGGCCAGTGCCGATACGCCGCCGGTATTCGGCAGCGCCACCGATGTGCTGTCGGAGTACGGCCACACCCACGACCATGCCGAGGCCACGACCCTGCTCGACCCACAGACCCGCGCCACGCTGAAGGCCGCGCTGGACCAGATGTGGTCGGCCGAAGGCGAGCTGCGCCAGGGCCGCCCGGAGCAGGCACTGCCGTTCGCCTACAAGGCGCTGGGTTTCATCAAGCAGGTGCAGCAGGCCGAGCGCATCTACCTGGCACGGGTGGGGCCGGAGCTGCCGCCGATCGATGAAGGCCGCCGGCTGGGTGGCGATCGCGCCGGGCTGGCCAGCCGTGAACTGCCGCTGGCCGCACGCACGCCGCCCGACCCGGCCATCATCGAAGCCTGGCAACGCCTCGGCGATGACACGGCCCCTCCCGATCTCGATGCACTCGCCACCTGGCAGCAGCGCAACGCCGCCTATCTGCCCGATGCGCTGGACCTGGCCGCGGCCATCGAGCAGCTGCGCATCGAACCCGGCTGCCGCGACTGCCGCCAGCGCCTGCGCGCACAGGTATGGCGCGCGCTGCAGCGACCCCTGCCGCAGGCAATGCGGCGCAACGCCGCCGATGCGATGGGGCAGCGGTACCTTGATGCGCTGGAGGCACAGCCATGAACGCCTCCGCTGTGAACCTGTGGATTGCGCTGGCACTCGCCCTGATCGTGGTCATCGCCAGCGTGCGCCAGCTGCGTGGCAATGCCGCGCGTCGTGGCCGCCAGTGGATCGTGATTGCGCTGCAGCTGATCGCTGCCACGCTGCTGTACTTCTGCCTGGTCCCGCCCACCGGCCAGCAACCCGCGGTCGGCCTGGTCGTGCTGGGAATCGATGCCGACAAGGCCGGCGCGCTGCCGGCCAGCGCAGGCCCGCGGCTGCTGTTGCCTGAGGCTGCCGATGTGCCTGGGGGCCAGCGCGTGCCGGACCTGGCCACGGCGCTGCGCCAGCATCCGGCTTCCACGCTGACGCTGGTCGGTGCCGGCCTGGTCGCGCGTGACCGCGACGCGGTACTGCCACGCGACGTGCGCTGGCAGCCGGTAGCTCCGACGCGCGGGTGGATCGCGCTGCAGCCACCCGCCGACACCGCGCCCGGCGCACGCTTCGACGTGCATGCACAGGCGCGCGGCGTCGCCAAGGCCAAGGCGGAACTGCTTGACCCCGCCGACAGCGTGGTCGATCGCGTGGACGTTGCCGAGGACGGTCACGTGCAGCTCAGCGGCATCGCCCGCGCCGAGGGCCGCAGCGTGTTCCAGCTGCGCCTGCTCGATGCCGGCGGTCATGTGGTGGACAGCGCGCCGGTACCGCAGCAGACCCTGCCGGCGGCACCGCTGCGCATGCTGGTGCGTGCCAGTGCGCCGGGCCCGGAGCTGAAGTACCTGCGCCGCTGGGCCGCCGATACCGGCATCCGCGTGCAGGTACAGGCCGATACCGGGGCAGGTGTCAGCGTGGGGGATGGCGCGGTCGCGCTGGATGCAGCGTCACTCGCGCGCAGCGATCTGTTGCTGCTGGACGAGCGCAGCCTGACCGCATTGAGTGCCGGCCAGCTGGCTGCCGTGCGGCAGGCGTTGCGTGACGGCCTTGGCGTTCTGTTGCGCAGTGCAGGCGCACCTGCAGCCGGCGCGCGCCAGCGCCTCCGCGATCTGGGCCTGCCAGTGCAGGGCGATGGCAGCAGCCACGCCCTCGAACTTCCCGGCGATGGCGACAGCGCGGTCCTCGCCGCACGACGCGGCCCGCTCGCCGCCGGAACGCTGCCGACCGGCTACGGCGAGGAGGCTGACCGCAGCTCGCACAGTGCGCCCCTGCCCGCGCTGGAAGCACTGGCGCTGCAGGCGCCAGGCAGCAACGCCCTGCTGCGGGATGGGTCGGGCAAGGCCGTCGGCGGCTGGCGCGCTGCCGGCAAGGGTCGCATCGGCCTGCTGCCGATCACCGACAGCTGGCGCTGGGTGCTGGCCGGACGCGATGATCGCCACGGTGAACTCTGGAGCAGCGTCGTCGCCACGCTGGCGCGTGCGCAGGGCAGCGGTGATGCGCTGTGGTCGCCGCAGACGCTCGGCTGGGCGGGCGAACGGCAGGCGCTGTGCGGCGTGCAGGCGCCACTGCAGGTCTTCAACGCGCGCGGAGACAGCGTGCCCCTGATCGTTGACGGCGCAACGTCGACCCTGCGCTGCGCCGGCTGGTGGCCGCGCGAGGCGGGTTGGCAGCGCCTGCAGCACGGCGACACCACGGTCTGGCGCTATGTGTTCGACCCGAAGGCCGCACCTGCACTGCACCAGCAGGCGATGATCGATGCAACCACGCGGGCGTTGGCCGTCAGCGGGCCGACGAACACGGCGATGATGCAGCCCGTGCCGGGCTCGCGCTGGCCCTGGTGGCTGGCGTTCACGGTGTGCGCTTCGCTGCTGTGGTGGCTGGAGCGGCGGCGCTGACCCGGGGTCGGATCCCTTTCGCCCACGAAAGGGCTCTGACCCCCTCCGTCATGCGTCCTTCAGCGTTTCCCCGCGCGCCGGTAAACGCCGTTGAAGCGCACGTTCATGCCACCGCATTCGCTGTTGTCGGCCACGATCAGCACCTCGCCCAGCGAGTGCACGCGCACCCGGCACGTGTCCTCGACGAACTCGACATCAGCACCACGCGGCGTCGCGCGCGCTTCCACCTGGCCCATGTTCGGGCCATACGGGCGCTGTTCCGGCGTGGGGTTGGCAGAGGGCCAGTAGGCGTCGCCATCCACATGCAGTTGTCCACCCTGCACGGTGATGCGCAGGCCGTTGTCGCCGTCTTTCCAGTGGCCCACCCAGTCCTGCAGCGTTGGCACGGCCACCGGCAACGGCTGCAGCTTGCTGCGGTCCACCCAGCCGGCGCTGCCACCCACCTTGTTCGGGAAGAACGCACAGCGGTAGCGGCCAAGGTCGCGACCGGTCACCACCGTATCGCCGTTGACCACATAGCTGCGCTGGCGGCAGGCCGGTTCGCCCTTGGCGGGGCACCCGTCCATGTCGCCGAGCAGATACAGGCGCGGTGCGTCGACCACCCGCGCCAGCGCGAACCGGCTCTGTTCGGAGGGGAACGCGCCATTGCGGCACGCGCCATCACCGGCGATGCCGGCAGCAAAGGCGGACGCTGGCAGCAATGCAGCCAGCAGGCAGAACGAACGCAGGAACATGGCAGCGCTATCGGTTGAGGAACCGGCAGGATATACCGGCCTACTTCACCGGCGGTGCATCACCGGCATCCTGCTGCTGGGAGAACCGCAGCGCACGCTGCCGCTGTTCGGCACTGAGCTCAGGCGGTGGCCGGGCAATGGCGGACTGGATCTGGTCGGGGCCACCGGTGAGCTTGTTCAGGCCCCGACCCGCCGCCAGCACGCCCTTGACCACGCCCATCATGATGTAGCCGCCGCCCATGCTGACCTGCTCCGGTGACGGTGGCTCGCTCCAGTCGCGGCTGAAGCGGTTGTCGCCGAACTTCACCGGGTTCTTGAAGCGGTACAGGTCCAACGGCTCGTCGTCGGGCTTGAGTGCACGCACCTCGCCGAGGGTGGTGACGTTGTCCTGCGGCAGGGCGGTGGAGATCGGCGCGGTGGCTGCTGCCGGGGCATCAGCAGGGGGAACGGGTGCAGGATCGGGCACCGACACCGGCGCGGCCTGCTGCGCCTGCGCGATGCCGGCCAGCAGCATGCCGGCCAGGAGTGCTCCCTGCGTTCCACGTCGTGCCACAGCCATCCGCCCTGTTGGTTGCGTCCAGCGCCCAAGGATACGGATGCCGGCTTCAGATTTCGTTGCTGCACTGGCAGCTGTTCAGCCAGGGGAGATGCGGCGGCGCCACGGGACGCGAGCACTGAACGGTTCACGCCCTCCGTGTGCGATGTCTCACATCCTGAGACGTGGATGTGGTGCCATGTGACCCCTCGCAATCCGTCCCGGCTCCACTTTCCATGGCTTACGAACTCGCCAAGCGCACCGCCGATGCCGAGCAGAAGCTCGCCACCCGCGATGGCCTGCCCGCCCGTGACGGCGCCCTGCTCAGCGCGCGCCTGCAGCGCCGCTACCAGGACCGCATCACCGGCAGCTTTGCCATTCCCGGCCGCGAGGGCCGCTATGCCCCCATTCCCGATGCGGTACCGCCGGCCCTGGCCGCGGCCCTGAAGGCACGCGGCATCGAGCAGCTCTACAGCCACCAGGCCGAGGCCTGGGAGGCCAGCCAGCGTGGTGAGCACGTGGCCATCGTCACCCCCACCGCCAGCGGCAAGTCGCTGTGCTACACCCTGCCCGTGGTCAGCGCGGCGATGCAGGACAAGGCCAAGGCGCTGTACCTGTTCCCGACCAAGGCGCTGGCACAGGACCAGGTGGCCGAGCTGCTGGAACTCAACCGTGCCGGCGATCTGGGCGTCAAGGCCTTCACCTTCGATGGCGATACCCCGGGTGATGCGCGCCAGGCGATCCGCCTGCATGGCGACATCGTGGTGTCCAACCCGGACATGCTGCACCAGGCGATCCTGCCGCATCACACCAAGTGGGCGCAGTTCTTCGAGAACCTGCGCTACATCGTCATCGACGAAGTACACACCTACCGCGGCGTGTTCGGCAGCCACGTCACCAACGTGCTGCGCCGGCTCAAGCGCATCTGCGCGTTCTACGGCGTGCAACCGCAGTTCATCCTGTGCTCGGCCACCATCGGCAATCCGCAGGCGCATGCCGAGGCGTTGATCGAGGCACCGGTCACCGCGATCACCGAATCCGGTGCGCCCAGCGGACCGAAACAGGTACTGCTGTGGAACCCGCCGGTGATCAATCCGGACCTGGGCCTGCGCGCCTCGGCACGCTCGCAGAGCAACCGCATCGCGCGCATCGCGATCAAGTCCGGGCTGAAGACCCTGGTGTTCGCGCAGACCCGGTTGATGGTCGAAGTGCTGACCAAGTACCTGAAGGACATCTTCGACCACGACCCGCGCAAGCCGCCGCGCATCCGCGCCTACCGTGGCGGCTACCTGCCCACCGAGCGTCGCGAGACCGAGCGTGCGATGCGCGCCGGCAACATCGACGGCATCGTCAGCACGTCGGCGCTGGAACTGGGCGTGGATATCGGCAGCCTGGACGTGGTCATTCTCAATGGCTATCCCGGCAGCGTGGCCGCCACCTGGCAGCGCTTCGGCCGCGCCGGTCGCCGCCAGCAGCCCGCGCTGGGGGTGATGGTGGCCAGCTCGCAGCCGCTGGACCAGTACGTGGTGCGGCATCCGGACTTCTTCGCCGAGGCCTCGCCCGAACATGCACGCATTGCACCTGACCAGCCGCTGATCCTGTTCGACCACATCCGCTGCGCAGCCTTCGAACTGCCGTTCCGGGTTGGCGATGGCTTCGGCCCGATCGATCCGGAAGTGTTCCTGGAAGCGCTGGCCGAAACCGAAGTCATCCACCGCGAAGGCGAGCGCTGGGAATGGATCGCCGACAGCTATCCGGCCAACGCGGTGAGCCTGCGCGCGGTGGCCGACGGCAACTTCGTGGTGGTCGACCGCAGCGACGGCCGCCAGCAGATCATCGCCGAGGTCGATTATTCCGCCGCCGCACTCACCCTGTACGAAGGCGCCATCCACATGGTGCAGTCCACCCCCTACCAGGTGGAGACGCTGGACTGGGACGGCCGCAAGGCCTATGTCACCCGCACGCATGTGGATTACTACACCGACAGCATCGACTTCACCAAGCTCAAGGTGCTGGACCGTTTCGACGGTGGCGTGGCCGGCCGTGGCGATTCGCACCATGGCGAAGTGCACGTGGTGCGTCGCGTGGCCGGCTACAAGAAGATCCGCTATTACACCCACGAGAACATCGGCTATGGGCCGGTGAACCTGCCCGACCAGGAACTGCACACCACTGCGGTGTGGTGGCAGCTGCCGCAGGCGCTGCTGCTGCGCGCGTTCGCCAGCAAGCAGGATGCGCTGGATGGCTTCCTTGGCGCCGCGTATGCCCTGCACATCGTCGCCACCGTGGCGGTGATGGCCGATGCGCGCGATCTGCAGAAGTCAGTCGGCAACGGCGATGGTGCCTGGTTCGCGATCGCCGACCAGAGCGGCCGTGGCCAGCTGCGCGGCAGCGAAGGCGACCCTGGCGCGGTGGAGCTGCTGCAGGAGTTCGTGCCGACCGTTTATCTGTACGACAACTTTCCTGGCGGCGTTGGCCTGAGCGAGCCGCTGTGGCAGCGCCAGGCCGAGCTGGTGCAGCGCGCGCGCGAACTGGTGCAGCGTTGCGACTGCAAGGCCGGTTGCCCGGCCTGTGTCGGCCCGGTGCTGGCTGCACAGGAGGAAGATGAAACCTCGCCGCGCGCGCTGGCGCTGCGCGTGCTCGACCTGTTAGACGCAGAAGCCTGCCAGCACGTGCGCGACCTGGTGGTGACCACGCGCGAGCCGATGGAGCTGCTGGCACCGTGAGCCTGAGCCTGGACAAGCTGCGCCTGCTGCGGAAGCAGGCCGGCGACCCGAAAGCAGTCACGCCGGTGGCACCCGAGCCGCCCCCCCCGGCGCCGGCCCCGGTAGCCGCCAACGATGCACAGCAGCCACCGGCAGAGCGCTCGGTGTTCGCCTGGGTCGAACAGGAAATCCGCCACAAGCCGACCGGCGCTGCCGCGCCTGTGACGGCCGCCGCACCGTTGCGTCGACCGGAAGTGGGCAGCCTGCACCGCCTGCTCGGCCTGCGCTCGCGTGGTGGAGCCGCACCGGCACGCGCCAGTGCCCAGGATCGCCAGCTCCCCGGCGAGGAAATCGCGCCGGGGCTGTTCCTGATCGAGTCGCTGCAGCCGCAACCGATTCCCGCAGAACCGCTTTCCCTGGCTTTCGCCAGGCGCGAGCACGAGCACGTCGCCGCGCGCGACCTGCTGTTCTTCGATACCGAGACCACCGGCTTGGCCGGCGGCACTGGCACCCGCGCCTTCATGATCGGCGCCGCCGACTGGCACGTGTGCCCGCAGCGTGGCGAAGGCCTGCGCATCCGCCAGTTGCTGATGTCGACGATGGCCGCCGAGGACGCGATGCTGGCCACCTTCGCCCGCTGGCTGCAGCCGTCCACCGTGTTCTGCAGCTACAACGGGCGCAGCTACGATGCGCCGCTGCTGAAGACGCGCTACCGGCTGGCCCGCCAGCGTTGCCCGATCAGCGCGCTGGATCACGTCGACCTGCTCTACCCGACCCGCCGCCGCTATCGCGGCACGTGGGAGAACTGCAAGCTGTCCACCATTGAGCGCCAGCTGCTGCGCGTGGTGCGCGAGGATGACCTGCCTGGCTCCGAAGCCCCGGGCGCATGGCTGCGTTTCCTGCGCGGCGGCGATGCGGTGAACCTGCGTCGGGTGGCCGACCACAACCATCAGGACGTGGTCACCCTGGCCCTGCTGCTGCAGCAACTGGTGCGCGAGGAGCAGCGCGAGCGCGAAACACTGGCGCTGGTCGGGCAGTAATGGCCAAGGGCCGCCTTGACATGCCCTGACGGTGGCAGCGGTGACACTGCCGCCACCATCCACGCCTGGAGCCCGACGATGCGCCTCAATCCGCTTGCCCTGCTCGCCATCCTGCCGCTGGCCGCCTGCAGCCACGCCGGCAGCAGCACCACCCACGATGCCGCACCGGCACCGGTGGCCGATGCCGCCCACGAATGCAGGCCGGAAGCGCTGGAAGCCTTCACCGGCAAGACCGCCGACGAGGCCACCATCAAGAAACTGGTCGCCGATAGCGGTGCCCGCAACGCGCGCGTGGTCAAGCCGGGCATGGCGGTAACCATGGACTTCCGCCAGGACCGCGTGACGGTGCAGGTGGACGGTCAGAACCGGATCGAGCGCGCCAGCTGCGGTTGATCAACCCAGTGGGTGCCGGCCACTGGCCGGCACCCCACATTGCCGGCCAGCGGCCGGCACTACCAGTCAGAGTCGCTCGGCCTTGCCGCTGGCCAGTGCGCGCGCGATCACCTGCTGCGCCTGCCGCGACGCCTGCTCATGCACGCGTGCCTGACGCTCACCCAACGCAGCCTGCCGGCTGCCCAGCGCCGCCTGGCGGCTGGCCAGTTCAGACTGCTGGCTGGCCAGGCGCTGCATGCCGCGGGTGTGGGTGGCCCGCGCGGTTTCGTTGTCCACTTCCTGCATCGCACGACGTGCCTCTGCAGCAGCCTCACGTGCAGCCTCACGTGCAATGGCCGCATCGTTGGTCGCGCCCCGCGCCGCCTTCGCCGCTTCTGCCGCCGCTTCGCGGTTGATGTCATGCGCGGCCACCGCGCTGCGCGCAGCCTCGGCAGCGGCCAGTGCCATGCGGCGCGCCTCCTCGCCCTGCAGGCGGCCCATCTCGCCCATCTGCCTGCCGAGTTCGCCCTGCTGGCGACCCAGCGCACTCTGTTGGCGGCCCAGTTCGCTCTGCTGGCGGCCCAGATCCGCCGCGCCGCTGTAGGCACGCTGCAGGCTCTGGATCATCATCGGGTCTCGCACCACGTAGCGCTTGTCGCCCTTGCGGAACCACAGCGCCGGGCCCTTGCCGAGCTGTCTGCGGGCCACCGTCACGTCGTCCATGCCGCCGTTGGCGAAGGTCGAATCGCCATCTACCAGCACGAAGGCCTCCGGCGGCGATTTGCCCAGGTCCAGGCGGCCGTAGGTGGTGATGGAAGTGGTGCGGGAGGTCGTGTGTTCACTGTGCATGCCGGTATCGACATCGACATCCGCATCCACGTCGACCGCCACATCCGCATCGTCCGGACCTGGCAACGCCTCGACATCAGCCGGCTCGGCGGGCGGCGCGGGCGCCACCGGCACGGCCGGAACGCGCGCGGACGAAGGCGGTGCGGGCGGCGCTTTCGGAGCCTTCGGCGGCGGCGGCGGCACGACCTTCGGCGCCGCAGGAGGCGCGGGCGGTGCCGGCGGCACCGGCGCTGCGACCAGCCGCATCGGCGCCACGCCCACCACCAGCACCACCGCAGTCAACGCCATCGCCAGGATGCGCGGGCAGGACCGGCGCGACTGCAGCGAGAGCAGGCGGCGCTTGAGGCTGGTGGTATCCGGTGCGGCACTGGCCACGCCCAGATGCGGCTGCGGTGCCACGCCCAGCTGCAGCAGCAGACGGCCATAGGCCTGGCGGCTGGCACCGTGCTGGCCAACCACCGCTGCATCCACCGCTTCCTCGCGCGCCTGTGCATATTCACGCACCGACAGGCGCAGCAGCGGGTGGAAGAAGAACAGGTGCTGGGCCAGTGCAGGCAGCAGGCCCCATTGCAGGTCACGCCGCTGCAGGTGCTGCAGTTCGTGGGTCAGGGCCAGGTCCAGCGCGTCGCCCTGCAGGGCGTTGTCGCCCGCCGGCAGCAGCAGCACCGGGCGGAACGGCCCGACCAGCTGCGGTGCGTCCACCTGCGTGCTCATCCACAACCGCGGCGCAGGACGCACGCCGTGCGCATCGGAGGCCAGCTGCAGGGCCTGCACCAGCGCCTCGTCCTCGCAGGGATAGGCCGCTGCCAGCAGCGCGCGGCAGCGACGCCACTCACCGAAGGTACGCAGGGCCATCAGCAGCACGCCGGACATCCACAGCGTGGCCAGTGCGACGGCCCACCATGCCACCGCCGGCACATCCGCGGCGGGCATCGGCATTGCGGCCAACAGCTGTGCCGAGGCCTCCGGGGCCAGCGGGTAGACCATGTCGGCGGCCACATCGGTCGCGCTCATCGCCACCGCCTGCGGCGCCGGCAACCAGGCCAGCTGCAACGGCTGGCTCCAGAACAGGCCGAGCACAGCCTGCAGCGAGACCAGCCACCACAGGCGGCAGCGGGTTGCCGCCGACAGCGACGGCAGCGCGCGGCATACGCCATACACCAGGGCCACCAGCAGCACGGTCTGCAGGCTGGTCCAGCCCAGCCGTTCCAACATCGGGATCAGCATCGTGGTGTCCATGGCTCAGCCCTCGTGGCGGCGCGATTGGAGTTGGGCAACCAGCGCTTCCAGTTCGGCCAGCTCGTTGTCGCTGACCTGCTGGCGCTGCGACAGGTAGGCCACGAACGGCGACACCGAGCCCTGCAGGGTGTTGTCGACGAACTGCGCCACCGCGCCCTGCAGCACGCTCTGCGGGCCACGCGTGGCCTGGTAGCGGTAGACACCGTCCTGCTGCTGGCGCTGAAGATACCCCTTCGCCCGCAGTCGCTCCATCATCGTCAGCACGGTGGAGCGGGCCAGCCCACGGGCCTCCCCGTAGCCACTGGCGACCTCGCCGACGGTGGCCGGCGCATGTTCATCGATGTACTGCAGCAGGGCCAGCTCCTGGTCCCCGATCGTCTTGCCACGCATGACACCACTCCCTTGACTACACGTGTCGCCACTGTCTGCGTGACGACAACTGTAGTCAACCCCCCGGAAGTCATGGGCCGACGAACGGTAGGCACCACCGAGCGCCTAAACCTTTGACCCGCCCGCTGCATCCGATCCGCAACGCCCCGCTGGAATTCCACATGTCCCGCCCAATGCTCCGTGCCCTGCTCATGCTCATCAGTGCATTGCCCTTCGCCGCCGTTGCTGCCAGCCAGGACCAGGACCAGGCCAACGACCAGACCCGCCGCCTGATCCGCCAGATCATGCTGGAGCAGCGCATCCCCGGATTGCAGGTCGCGGTGGTCAAGGACGGGCAGATCGTGCTGTCCGAGGCCTACGGTCTGGCCAATGTCGAGAACGGTGTGCGTGCCTCGCGCGACACCCGCTTCCCGCTCAACTCGGCCACCAAGGCATTCACCGGCGTGGCGGCTGCGCAGCTGGCGCAGGAGGGACGACTGGATCTGGACGCGCCGGCCTCGCGTTACCTGGATGATCTTCCGCCAGCGTGGAGAGACGTGCGCGTACACCAGTTGCTGGCGCATGCCTCAGGCCTTCCGGACATCCTTGATGCGAACGGACTGCTGGGCGGTGGCTCCGAAGCACAGGCGTGGACGGCGGTGACAGCGCGGCCGCTGGAAGCGGCGCCCGGGCAGCGCTTCGCCTACAACCAGACCAACTATGTCCTGCTGGCACGGATCATCGCGCAGCAATCCGGTATGTCCTACGAACGTTTCCTGGCCACACGCCAGTTCAGCAGCGCGCGCATGGCCCGCACCACCTTCGGCGACAGCTACGACCTGATTCCGGATGCGGCGACGATGTACAGCCTGGCCCCGCGTGCCACCGATGCTGTGGGTGCACCGTCCCGCCTGTCGCACTGGTTCTACGACATACCGCCTTCGCTCTGGGCCGGTGGCGGCATCCTCACCACCGCCGACGACACCGCGCGCTGGCTCGTCGCACTGACCGAAGGCCGTTTGCTGCCGGAGACGGCACTGCGGCGGATGTGGAGCGCAGAGCGCCTCGCTGATGGCCGCGCCGGCCCGTGGGCGGGTGGCTGGGCGGTACTGCGCGCATCGCCCGACCTTCAGGTGGCCGGTATCGGCGGTGCGCGCTCGGCCTTCGTGGTCTATCCCGAGCGCGGCGTGGCGGTCGTGGTGCTGACCAATCTTGTCGGTGCCAATCCGCAGCAGTTCATTCCGCGCATTGCCGACTTCTATGTGCGCGATGCCTCAACGCCCCGTCACGAACGGGTCGGCCTTGCACGGCAGCAACGGGCTGTCATCGCAGGGCCATAGCGCGGCGGGAACGGCCCTGGCCACTTCGAAGTGATCCTGGTTCCAGTGCAGGAAACCGCCGTGGATGGCATTGCCATGGTCGAAGCTGCGTGCATCGGCGGCCAGTGGCTGTTCGGGGTCGGCTTCGGCCACCCAGCGCAGCACTGGCACTTTGTCCAGCACGCCGATGAAGGCGAACAGATCGCCCGCGCCCTTGTCCTGGTAGGCCGTCATGGTCGCCGCATCGGGCAATCCGGCCTGCGCCAGGATGGATGCGGTGACATCCTGCAGCGGTGCGGCTCCCTGTGCGATGTAGGCGCGCATGCCCGTGGTGGTTGCCGGGCAGCCCTGCAGCTGCACCAGATAGCCGGTGGTACCGCCACTGCCGGAGAACGACCGCATCCAATAGCGGAAACGCGGCCCGCTGCGATCAGTAACCATCAAATCCTGCTGGCCATCCTGCGCGGGAATGGAGAGCACCTCCACCTTGCTGGCGCTCTCCACGTTGCACTTCAACTGCGCCAGCACCTGCCTGGCAGGTTCGGGCAGCGTAGCGTAGCGGCCGCCGGGATGGCCGCTGCCGGAAGCCTTCGGCAATGCGGGCAGTCCGCGGTCCGTGGGAAGGGTCTGCGCAGGCAGGGCCTCCGGTTTCGCGGCCGAGCTGGCAGTGGGCGCCACCGGCGCGACGCGCTCTCCAGCGGGCGCGCAGGCACTGCAGGCCAGCAGCAGCATCAATGGAACGCTCGGCGTCAGCTGCGATCGGATCATCGATCAACGCCCTCCCATCACCGGCGCGTCCTGCTGCTGTGCCGGCGCGGGCGCAGGTGCAGCCTGTTCGCGCGATTGCTGCTGCAGCTGGCGCAGGCTGGATTCCACCGCGGTCTCGCGCACCTCGGCCGCATTGACCCCTGCGCGCAGCGCCGCAGGATCGCCCGGGCTGCCCTGCACCAGGAACAGTGTCTCGCCAGCCGCACGGCCGGCGCTGGGATTGCTGGCCACGATCTGGTCGACCCGGGTGATGCCCGCGGCCTTCGCTTCGCGCAGCATCACCAGGCTGTAGTCCTCGGCATGCTCGGCGTAGCGTCCGCCCAGGGCCTGCAGGCGCGTACTGATCTGCTGCTGCAGGGCATGATCGCGATGCTGCGGCTGACGGGGGTCATCGTTGGCCGCGAGCGGCACGTCCTGCCCAAATTCGCGCGTCTGGCCGGGTGCAACCGAGGTCAGCACGTACTGCCAGCGGTTCTGCCCAGGCGTGCCGCGCACCGTCGACACGAAGTCGTCATACTCGCCGCCACCGATGGTCTGGCAACCGGCCGAATCGGTGTTGGAACGGCTGCCACGATGGATCTTGAAGGTGTCGTTGAGGTCCTGCACGCCCTGGGTATCACGCGCATCGAACCAGCCATCGCCATTGCTGTCGCGCTCCACCCGTCCGGCGCCCGCAGTGATCGCGTCCTGCGAAGGACGCAGCGCGAACTCATCGGGATGGCCATTGCGCGGATGGGTGGTCGCGCGCATCTCGATGGTGCCCTCGCCCAGGCGCCCCAGATCCTTGACCCGGTCGCCGTTGACGTCCTCACCCTCGGTCTTGGCACGCGGCGCCACATTGCCAAAGCCCGGGCTGCGCGGCGCGGTCTTGGCATGGCCGTCGTACTGGGCGGTCGGCTCGGTCGTGGCCTGGTTGAACTCGCGCACATGGCCGCGGCCCTGCGCATCCTTCCACAGCACCACGATGCGGTCATCGTAGACCCCACGTCCGCGCGCCTCGGTCGTGCGGTTCTCATCGCGCAACCCCAGCACCACGCGGTCCTGGGTTGCCATTGCATCGTTCGCTGCGATGTTGCCGCGCTGGGCCACGATGCTGCCATAAACGTCGTACTGCTGGGCCTGGCTCAATCCCGCTGTCTCGGCAGCATCGGGCATCCGCGGCGGGCGCGTCGCCTCGCCCAAGCGATCCAGCATCGGATTCACCGTAGCTGCATCCGCTGCGGCCACGCCCCCGTTCCGGCGCAAGCCCTCAAGCTCGGCGGCCGCACGCGCCGAGATATAGCGATCCAGCGATTCCTGCACCACTGCGCTCTGGCCGTCGTGCAGGGCCTGGAGGCGGGTGGCGGCAGCACGCGCATCGTTCCGCCACAGCAGGGCGACGACCTCGTTGGCTGCGGCATTGATATCCATTTCGGGCATGGTCGGTCCTTGAACATGGTCGGTACAGGATCAGCCTACCCCAATCGCACGGTGTGGGGCCTTTGACAGGCCGCACACCTTCGCTGCCGCCGGATCCAGGCGGGAACCGACACGACTCAGCCGCGCGGCCCACCCATCACCGGCAGGATCGCCCCGCTGATGTAGCTTGCACAGACCGGCGAGGCCAGGAACACATACGCCGGTGACAGCTCTTCAGGCTGTGCAGGCCGGCCCATGTCGCTGTCCTTTCCGAACTCGGCGACATCCCCGGCCTGCTTGTCGGCCGGGTTCAGCGGCGTCCATACCGGCCCCGGCGCCACGCAGTTGACCCGGATGCCGCGCGGCAGCAGCTGGCTGGCCAGGGCCTTGGTGAACGCATGGATCGCGCCCTTGGTGGCCGAGTAGTCGATCAGCGCCTTGCTGCCGAAGAGTCCGGTTTCCGAGCCGGTGTTGATGATGCTGGCGCCCTCGCCCAGATGCGGCAGTACCGCACGCGCCATCTGGATGTAGCCGCCGATGTTGGTCTGCAGCGTCTCCTGCAGGTGCGCGTCTTCCAGATCCTCCAGCCGCTCGCAGTGCAGCTGGAACGCGGCGTTGTTGACCAGGATGTCGATGCCACCGAAGGCCTTGGCCACCTGCTTGACCGCCTTGTTGCAGAAGCGCGGGTCGCGCACGTCACCGGCGATCACCACACAGCGGCCACCTTCGCGCTCCACGTGCTGGCGGGTGATGTCGGCATCTTCGGCCTCGTCCAGGTGCAGGACCGCCACATCGGCGCCTTCGCGTGCGAACAGCACGGCCACAGCACGGCCGATGCCGGAATCACCGCCAGTGACGATCGCGCGCATGCCCTGCAGCTTGCCGCTGCCGGTGTAGTCCGGCGCGAGGAAGCGCGGCGCCAGCTCCAGTTCGTGTTCGTGCCCCGGCTTTGCCAGCTGCTGGGCCGGCATGGCCTCCGGCTGGCGGCGTGCGCCGGCCTGGGTCGCGGTCTTTTTCGTGGCCTTCTTGGCCGCGCGGGCGTCCTTGGCCTTTTCCTGATCCTGCAGGCGCCGCTGCCGGGCGGCAACGCGGGCGGCGCGGGGATCACCAGCCGCCGCCTTGCGGGTTGCGGTCTTCACCACCCGCGGGCGAGCGGGGTCGGCAGCGGTCTGGGTCGCGGTGCTGCCCTTGCGCACCTTGGGTGAGGCTTTGCGGCGGGCGGGGGTCTTTCGGGTGGTGGCCATGCAGGTCTCCTCGGGGGGGAATGGGATCGGCGGCCAGCGGCCGGCACTACCGGGCGCATGCGCCGCAGTACCGGGGGCGGCATCCGCCGCGACTGCAGTGTCTCCACCCAGGCTGTTGGCGGGGGTGAGCGCACCGTGTCCACGATGTGCACGGTGTTCATTCCGCCACCACGTGCGCCGTCGCACGCTGCACGCAACCACACCAAGGAACCCTTCCATGAAGCATGCCATCGCCACCGCCGCCGTCTGTCTCGCCCTCGCCGCCTGCAGCAGCACGCCGGTGGCCCAGGTGCAGCCGATCGACGGCATGATTTCCGGCCAGTGCCACAGCGACAGGGTGCGTGGTGCGCTCGGCCTGGCCGCCTCCGCCGCAACCGTCGAGCGCGCGCGCGTGGACAGCGACAGCCTGCACGTGCAGGTGCTGCGCCATGACGGCCCGCGCGTGCCGCCGGCACACGAAGGCGGTGACCGCCTGACCATCGAGAAGGGCCGCACCAACAACATCACCGCGATCTATTGCGGCTGAGCCGGCGCGCCCTGCGCAGCACGCGCAGGGTGGCCTGTTCCCACTGGCGCGGCCCACGCAGGCCGGCCAGTTCCGCCAGTTCGCCGCGCTCCCAGCCGGCGAACACGCAGGGGTCGATGTAGGCCTTGCGGCACACCGCAGGGGTATTGCCCAACTGGGTCGCCACCTTGCACACCACCTCACGCTGTACCTTGGCCAGCGCACGCTGGCTGGCCGGTTCGGGCAACTCGGTGGCCGCGAACGCTTGCACCGCGGCCAGGGTGCCGCCCCAGGTGCGGAAATCCTTGGCGGTGAATTCCTCGCCCATCACCTCGCGCAGGTAATCGTTGACCGCACCGGAGTCGACCGGCTGGATGGCACCGTCGTCGTCGCGATACTGGAACAACGCCTGGCCCGGCAACTGCTGCACGCCGCGCACCAGCGTGCCCAGCCGGCGGTCACCTACCGTCACTTCGTGCAGCTGCCCGGATTTGCCGCGGAAGCGCATCCGTACGCGCCCGCCGCGCAGCAGGTCGAGGTGCCGGTTGCGCAGCGTGGTCAGGCCAAAGGATCTGTTTTCCTTGGCATAGGACTCATTGCCTACCCGCACCAGGGTGTCGGCCAGCAGCGCGACCACGACCGCCAGCACCTTTTCGCGGGGGAAGCCGCTGTGCTTGAGATCGCGGCTGAGCCGGCGCCGCAGCGCGGGCAGTGCTTCACCAAAGGCGATCACCCGGTCGAACTTGCCGGCGTCGCGCACTGCGGCCCAATCGGCGTGGTAGCGGTACTGCTTGCGCCCGCGGGCATCGCGGCCGGTGGCCTGCAGATGGCCATTGGCGTGGGCGCAGATCCATACGGCGGTATAGGCCGGTGGGATCGCCAGCGCGCGGATGCGCTGCAGGGTGGCGGCATCGCGCACCGCATGGCCATCGGCATCGCGGTAGCTGAAGCCCTTGCCGGCGCGGCGCCGGCTGATGCCCGGCTGGGTGTCATCGACATAGCGCAGGCCCGCAGCGCGCGCGGCCTGTCGTTCGGGGGTAGAGGGGGTCGGCATGCGTGCAGTGTCGCTGCCGCGCTGCCGCGATCCTGTCGATAACACAAGACAAACACGTGAGGATCGGTTCGCCGCTATGCTCGGGCTTTCACAATCCCTTCCGGAGTCATGATGTCGTTCCCGATTCGCGCCCGTTCGCTCTCCGCCCTGCTGCTGCCGGCCGTGCTGGCCCTGACCGCCTGCCAGGCACCGGCGCTGGATGAACAGGATTCGGCCACGGCCCATGCCCAGCAGGCTGCCGAAGCCGCCAAGGCACCGGCCGACGAAGCCGGCAAGGCCACCGAGGCACCGCCGGTCGGCACCTGCGATGCCAGCCAGGTGCAGAGCCTGGTCGGCCAGGCCTACGCCGACGCGCTGGGCAAGCAGGCGCAGGAAGATGCCGGTGCCCACCAGCTGCGCGTCATGAAGCCCAACGACGTGGCCACGATGGAATTCCTCGGCGACCGCCTGAACATCGAAGTGGACGACAAGGGCCTGGTCAGCGGCGTGCGCTGCGGCTGAGGGCGACCCCGCGCCGGCACGGGGTTGCCGGCGCGTTCTGTTGCACCTGCAACCGTGTATTGCGGCGCTGCAGCAACCTGTGATCTAGTCGAGGCATCCGGTGGCCTCACGATGCGCTCCAGGGAATGAGCGGGGACGAGTGTCGCCGCCAACCCTATACGCATCGAGGTAGAGATGGCCCCCCGCAACCGCCAAGGGCTTTACGACCCGCGCTCCGAGCGCGATGCCTGTGGATTTGGCATGGTCGCCCAGCTCGACGATCAACCTTCGCGCCTGTTGGTTGATACCGCCATCGCCGCGCTTTCGCGCATGACCCACCGTGGCGGCGTCGCCGCCGATGGCCTGACCGGCGATGGCTGTGGCCTGCTGCTGCGCCGCCCCGATGCATTCCTGAAACTGCTGGCCAGCGAAGCCGGCATCACCACCGCCGCGCGCTTCGCTGCCGGCCTGGTGTTCCTGCCGCACGACACCGAGGCCGCCGACGCCTGCCGTACCCAGCTGCAGGCGCAGGTGGAAGCGGTCGGCTGCAAGGTCGCCGGCTGGCGCGAGGTACCCACCGATGACAGCGTCTGCGGCCAGCTGGCGCGCGATACCCTGCCGCGCATCGAACAGGTGTTCGTCGATGCCGGTGTCGGCCAGGACGATGCCGGCTTCGCGCTGGCGCTGTTCCTGGCCCGTCGCCGCAGCGAGCAGCAGCTGCGCGATCACGCTGATTTCTACGTCACCACCCTCACCCCCGATGCGATCAGCTACAAGGGCATGGTGCTGCCGGACAAGCTCAGCCGCTTCTATCCCGACCTGCAGCGGCGCGAACTGGCCTCCAGCGCGATCGTGTTCCACCAGCGCTTCTCGACCAACACGCTGCCGCGCTGGCCGCTTGCCCACCCGTTCCGGATGCTCGCCCACAATGGCGAGATCAACACCATCGAAGGCAACCGCCGCTGGGCCCAGGCGCGCAGCAAGGTGTGGAAGACGCCGCGCTTCGACATCGCCGAATTCGACCCGGTGATCTCCATGCACGGCTCGGACTCGCAGAGCCTGGACAACATGCTGGAACTGATGGTCGCCGGTGGCATGGAGCTGATCCAGGCGCTGCGCATCCTGGTGCCGCCGGCCACCCAGTCGCTGGAGTTCAAGGACCCGGACCTGGCCGCGTTCTACGAGTTCCACGGCCTGAACAGCGAGCCGTGGGATGGCCCGGCCGGCATCGTTGCCTGCGACAGCCGCTACGCCGTCTGCACCCTCGACCGCAACGGCCTGCGCCCGGCACGCTGGATGCTGACCGCCGACCGCCACTTCCTGGTTGCCTCTGAAGCGGGCGTGTGGGAAGTGCCCACCGAGCGGGTGGTGCGCAAGGGCAAGCTCGGCCCCGGCGAAATGATCGCGATCGACCTCAAGCGCGGCGACCTGCTCGACTCCGATGCGGTCGACCGCATCAACCGCGGCCGCGCGCCCTACAAGCAGTGGCTGCAGCAGGGCGTGACCTACCTGCAGACCGAACTGATCGACCCGTCGCTGGTGGAAGAGCCGTTCGACGAAGCCACCCTGCGCAGCTACCACAAGCTGTACCAGCTCAGCAGCGAGGAAGTGGAGCAGGTGCTGCGGCCGCTGGCCGAGACCGAGCAGGAAGCCACCGGCTCGATGGGCGACGACACGCCGATGGCGGTGCTGAGCCAGCGCAGCCGCCCGCTGTACGACTATTTCCGCCAGGCCTTCGCGCAGGTCACCAACCCGCCGATCGATCCGCTGCGCGAAGACTGCGCGATGTCCCTGTCCACCCAGCTCGGCAAGGAGACCAACATCTTCCATGCCGGTCCGGAGACGGTGAACCACGTCATCCTCAATTCGCCGGTGCTCAGCCAGCGCAAGCTGCGCCAGCTGCTGAAGATGGACCAGTACGCGCAGGCCAACCGTCTGCTCGACCTGTCCTACAGCGAAGACGAGGGCCTGCGTGCCGGCATCGAGCGCATCTGCGCCGAGGCCGAACAGGCCGCGCGCGAAGGCATGGTGATGCTGCTGCTGTCCGACCGCTACCCGGTGGCCGGGCGGCCGATGGTGCATGCCCTGCTCGCCACCAGCGCCATCCACCACCACCTCTCGCGGCTGGGCCTGCGCTGCGACGTGAATCTCATCGTCGAGACCGGCACCGCGCGCGACCCGCACCACATGGCCTGCCTGCTCGGCTTCGGCGCCACGGCGGTGTATCCGTACCTGGCCTACCAGACCCTGTTCGACCTGGGCCGCCGCGGCATCCTCAAGCTCAGCAAGGGCGGTGAGCAGTCGCAGATCGGCCGCCGCTACCGCAAGGGCGTCTACAAGGGGCTGTCGAAGATCATCTCGAAGATGGGCATCTGTACCGTGGCCAGCTACCGCGGCGCGCAGCTGTTCGAGATCATCGGCCTGGAACCGGAGGTCGTCGATCTGTGCTTCCCGGATACCGCTTCGCGCATCGGTGGCGCGGGTTTCGCGCGCCTGGATGCCGACGCGCGCGAGCTGTGCGCGCAGGCGTGGGACGCGCAGCAGGACGTGGATGTCGGCGGCCTGCTGAAGTACGTGCACGGCGGCGAGTACCACATGTACAACCCGGACGTGGTCACCACCCTGCAGCGCGCGGCGCGCAGCGGCGATCCGCGTGCCTGGCAGCAGTACTGCGATGCGGTGCATGCGCGCCCGCCCTCGGCACTGCGTGACCTGCTGGAACTGGTCCCTGCCGCCACGCCCGCACCGCTCGATGAAGTGGCCCCGGCCAGCGAACTGTTCCCGCGCTTCGATACCGCGGCGATCAGCCTCGGCGCCCTGTCACCGGAAGCGCATGAAGCGCTGGCGATTGCGATGAATCGCCTGGGGGGCCGCAGCAATTCCGGCGAAGGCGGTGAAGACCCCGCACGCTATGGCACCGCCAGGCGCAGCAAGATCAAGCAGGTGGCCTCCGGGCGCTTCGGCGTGACCGCCGAGTACCTGGTCAATGCCGAGGTGCTGCAGATCAAGGTCGCGCAGGGTGCCAAGCCCGGCGAGGGTGGCCAGCTGCCCGGGCACAAGGTCAACGAACTGATCGCGCGGCTGCGCTATGCGCGCCCGGGCATCGGCCTGATTTCGCCGCCGCCGCATCACGACATCTATTCGATCGAGGACCTGGCGCAGCTGATCTACGACCTCAAGCAGGTCAACCCGACCGCGCTGGTGTCGGTGAAGCTGGTCAGCCATGCCGGCGTCGGAACGATTGCGGCGGGCGTGGTCAAGGCCGGTGCGGATCTGATCACCATCTCCGGCCATGATGGCGGCACCGGTGCCTCGCCGGTCAGCTCGATCCGCTATGCCGGCGTGCCGTGGGAGCTGGGCGTGGCCGAGGCGCACCAGGCGCTGCTCGCCAACGACCTGCGCGGCCGTACCCTGCTGCAGACCGATGGCGGCCTGAAGACCGGGCTGGACGTGGTCAAGGCCGCATTGCTGGGCGCCGACAGCTTCGGCTTCGGCACCGCGCCGATGATCGTGCTGGGCTGCAAGTACCTGCGCATCTGCCACCTCAACAACTGTGCCACCGGCGTGGCCACCCAGGACGAGCGCCTGCGCGAGAACCACTTCACCGGGCAGCCCGAGCGCGTGGAGAACTTCTTCCGGCTGCTGGCCGAGGAAGTGCGTGGCTGGCTGTCCTACCTGGGCGCGCGTTCGCTGGAAGAGATCGTCGGCCGTACCGACCTGCTGCGCCAGATCGAATCCGCGCCGCGCGACGGCGTGCGCGTGGACCTGTCGCGCCTGCTGGCCGACAGCCGCTACGAGGGCAGCCACTGCGCCGCGCAGCGCCTGTACGAATCGCCGGACAGCCTGGCCACGCAGATGGATGGCCTGCTGGCCCCGGCCATCGAGCACAAGCGCGGCGGCGAGCATCGCTTCCTGATCCACAACACCGACCGCAGCATCGGTACCCGCCTGGCGGGTGCGGTGGCACGCGCGCACGGCAACCAGGGCATGGCCGAGGCACCGCTGGAACTGCGCTTCCGTGGCAGCGCCGGGCAGAGCTTCGGCGCCTTCAATGTCGGTGGCCTGCACCTGGAAGTGGAAGGCGAAGCCAACGATTACGTCGGCAAGGGCATGGCTGGCGGCCGGCTGGTGGTGCGGCCGCCGCGTGGCGCGCGCTTCGAGGCACGCAGCACCGCCATCATCGGCAACACCTGCCTGTACGGTGCCACCGGCGGTGAGCTGTTCGCTGCCGGCCGCGCCGGCGAGCGCTTCGCGGTGCGCAATTCCGGCGCGCTGGCCGTGGTCGAAGGTGCCGGTGACCACTGCTGCGAGTACATGACCGATGGCGTGGTGCTGGTGCTGGGCAAGGTCGGGCTGAACTTCGGCGCCGGCTTCACCGGCGGCCTGGCCTACGTACTGGACGTGGACCGTGATTTCGTCGACCGCTACAACCACGAGCTGATCGACATCCATCGCGTGTCCGCCGAAGGCTTCGAGAACTACCGCCAGCACCTGCACCGCCTGATCGGCCGCCATCGCGAGCTGACCGGCAGCATCTGGGCACAACAGATCCTGGACGAGTTCCGCGATTACATCGGCAAGTTCTGGCTGGTCAAACCCAAGGCCGCCAGCATCGAGTCGCTGACCGAAACCCTGCGACGCGCCGCGTGATGTTTTCCGGTAGTGCCGGCCGCTGGCCGGCAACGTTCCCCCCCGCATTCCAGAGCCCGCCATGAGCCGCAAGCACGCCTTCCAGTTCCTCGACCTGCCCCGCACCATGCCGCAGCGCATCCCGGTGGAACTGCGCACGTCCGGCGACTGGGGCGAGCTGTACGGAAAGTTCGGCAAGGAGGACGCCCAGTACCAGGCGGGCCGCTGCCTGGACTGCGGCAACCCGTACTGCAGCTGGAAGTGCCCGGTGCACAACGCCATTCCGCAGTGGCTGCAGCTGGTGCAGGAGAACCGCATCCACGAAGCCGCCACGCTGTGCCACAGCACCAACCCGCTGCCGGAGGTGTGCGGCCGGGTCTGCCCGCAGGATCGCCTGTGCGAGGGCAGCTGCACGCTGGAAGAGTTCGGTGCGGTCACCATCGGTGCGGTGGAGAAATACATCGTCGATACCGCGCTGGCCAGCGGCTGGCGCCCTGACCTGGGCGCGGTGCAGCCGACCGGCCGCAGCGTTGCGGTGATCGGGGCCGGTCCCGCGGGCCTGGCCTGCGCCGACCGCCTGGCCCGCGCCGGCATTGCCGCGGTGGTCTATGACCGCTACGAGCAGATCGGCGGCCTGCTGCAGTTCGGCATTCCCAGCTTCAAGCTGGACAAGGACGTGATCCACCGGCGCCGCGGCGTGCTGGAGGGCATGGGCGTGCAGTTCCGCCTCGGCGTGGAGATCGGCCGCGACCTCAGCGTGCAGCAGCTGCTGGACACCCACGATGCGGTGTTCATCGGTACCGGCGCCTACCGCTACACCGATGGTGGCCTCGACGGCCAGGACCTGAAGGGCGTGCTGCCGGCGCTGCCGTTCCTGGTGCAGAACAGCCGCATCGTCGGCGGCGATGACCCGAAGGGCCGGCCGATTGCCGGCTGGGAAGACACCATCGCCCTGCCCGACCTCAACGGCAAGCGGGTGGTGGTGCTCGGTGGTGGCGATACCGGCATGGACTGCGTGCGCAGCGCGGTGCGCCTCGGCGCGGCCAAGGTCACCTGCGCCTACCGGCGCGACGAAGCCAACATGCCCGGCAGCGCTCGCGAAGTGGCCAATGCGCGCGAAGAGGGCGTGCGCTTCCTGTTCAACCGCCAGCCGCTGTCGATCGAAGCCGGCGCCGACGATGAAGTGATCGGCGTGACCGTGGTCGAAACCCGGCTGGGCGAGCCCGATGCCAATGGCCGCCAGAACGCCGTGCCGATCGAAGGCAGTGAATCCCTGCTGGAAGCAGACGTGGTGATCATCGCCTTCGGCTTCTCGCCGAGCGTGCCGGCGTGGCTGGCGGACCTGGGGGTGGAAGGCCAGCCCAACGGCCGCATCGTCGCCGGGGGCAAGGACCGCCTGCCATTCCAGACCGCGCATCCACGCCTGTTCGCCGGTGGCGACGCGGTACGCGGTGCAGACCTGGTGGTGACCGCCGTGGCCGAAGGCCGCGATGCCGCAGCCAGCATCGTCCGCCTACTGGCGCACTGAGTCCGGCAACAGCAGCTCCTCCAGCAGCGCGCGCAGTTCGCACGGCGCCACCGGCTTGGCCAGGAAATGGTCGATGCCCGCATCACGGCAGGCCTCGCGCGTGCGTTCCAGCACACTGGCAGTCAGCGCGACGATCGGCACCTGCGCACGGATGGCACAGGTATCGCCACGGATCGCCCGTGCCAGCGCGAAGCCGTCCATGTGCGGCATATGGCAGTCGGTGATGACCAGATCAAAGGGCTGCGCCTGCCAGGCCTCCCATGCCTGCTGGCCGTCGTCGCAGGCGTGTACCTGCAGCCCCAGCTCGCGCAGGCGCTGTACCAGCAACTGCAGGTTGGTCGGATGGTCTTCAACAACCAGTGCCCGCGCCGGCGGCAGCGGCCGTTGCACGGCCGTCGTGAGCACCGGTACCACCGTCGGTGCCGCACAGGCCGCCAGCACCAGTTCCAGCCATACGGTGGTTCCCTTGCCCGGCGCGCTGCGCAGGTGCAGCTGGCCCCCCATCGATGCCGCCAGCTCGCGGCAGATCGACAGGCCCAGCCCACTGCCACCAAAGCGGCGCGTGGTCGAGGTCTCGGCCTGCTCGTAGGCAGCGAATACCGCCTGTTGCCGCTCCATGCTGATGCCCACGCCCGTATCGGTCACCTGCAGGCGCAACCGCTGCCCGCCATCGCGCTGCTGCAGCACATGGGCCTGCAGCACCACGCTTCCCTGCAGAGTGAACTTGAGTGCATTACCGGCCAGGTTGAACAGGACCTGGCGCAGGCGCAGCCCATCGGCCAGCGACCACTGCTGCAGCATGGGGTCGATCTCGCTGTGCAGGTGCAGGCCGCGGCTGGCCGCGACGGGCATCAACAGCTGCTGCACCGCGCGCACCAGCGCCGCAAGATCGGTCGGCCGCAGCTGCAGTGGCGCTGGCTGCAGGCGCTGGCTGTGCAGCACATCGTCCAGGATCTGCCGCAGCATCTGCGCGGCATCACCCACGGTGGTCAGCACCTGCCGCTGGCCCGCATCCAGGTCACTGGCAGCCAATCGCTCCAGCATGCCCAGCAAGGTACTCATCGGCGTGCGGATCTGGTGGCTCATGGTCGCCAGGAAATGGCTCTTGGCCAGCGCCGCCTGCTCGGCCGCGCGGCGCGCCTCGGCCAGCGCTACTGCACGCGCCTGTGCTTCACTGACATCCAACCAGTAGCCGCTCCACTCCACGCTGCTGTCATCGCACTGCAGCGGTCGTCCCTGCGAGCGGACCCAGCGCCAGCCCTGCGCCGACCGGGTGCGGAACGTAACGTCGATGGGACCGCGCACCAGCGCGGCCGCTTCGATGCACGCCATCACCCGGCTGCGGTCGTCGGCATGCACCGCGGCCAGCAGTTGCAGATGGTCGATCCGCGCAGTCTCCACGCTTACCCCGAACAGCGCCTGCACGTCACCGGCGATCTGCGCCAGGCTGTAGTGGCCGGTTGCCGAACGGCGGGCCTGGTAGACCACCGCCGGCAGGTTCGCGGTGACGTCGTGCAACCGCTGCTCCAGCACGCGGCGACGCACGCTCTCGCGATGCACGCGCCAGTAGCCGAAGGCATGCAGCAGCACGAGCGCGAGCAGGATCAGCGACGCCGGCACCAGCCAGCGCAGCGCCGAACCGGTGAGCCGCGCGCGTGGCCGGTCCGGCAGCCAGGCGCTGCGGCTCGACGCGCGATGTGCATCGCTCTCCTGCAGGAGCCGCTGGTCGAAAGCAGCGACCACCTCGGCACAGGCCGGCACGGCCGCGAGTACCAGTGCATCGCCGAAGCCCGCGGGTGCCGCGATCACCACAGCATCGCCTGGCTCCGCGCGGAGCGCGGCCTCCAGTTCAGCGAGATTGGCGACCACGGCGTCGACCAGCCCGGCACGCAGCAGTGACAGCGCGTGGTCCAGCGGCGCAGGGGCCAGCAGCTGCGCCCCCGGGGCCTGCTCGGCCAGCAATGGCTCCAGCGGCAGCCGGTCCGGGCTGGCCACGCTGCGGCCACGCAGGCCCTCCAGCCCCAGCACCGCAGCGGCGCCCTCGCGCCGCACGATCACCTGCGGCACCTCCAGGTAGGCCCTGCTGGCCACCCAGCCTGTCGGCAGCTGTGCGCGCGGCCAGCCGAGCAGCACCTGGGTGCCGGCCGGCAGTGCTCCCTCGGTAAGTACCGTCGCAGGCAACGGCTTCGCATGCTGCGCCGCCTGCATGCCCAGCAGTGGCAGGTAATCCGCGGCCAGTCCGGCAACCTCGCCCTGCTGGCTGTATGACAGGGGCGGCCGGTCGGAGCGCCATGCCACCTGCAGGGGGCCCGTGCAACCGGATGCAGCGGCGATGCCGGGCAGCAACAGCGATGCCATGACGGCGGCGACGGCGCGGCGGCCGGCGACATTCACGGTAGACGTCCTCATTTCGCGGGCAGGAACCACGGCCGCGCAGCGGTACCGCTGCCAGCCACGCTAGCGAGGCAGGCTTCCGCGACAATGAGAAAAATTGGAAAAGCATCCGCATCGGCGAATGCCGACATACACTGCCGCTTCTACCCGTCCTACGGAGCGCTCGATGCGTATCGGCCTGGCTGCCAACCGTCTCCATCACCACGATGCGCGCGCGGCGCTGTTCCGCTGGCTGCGTGCCAGCGAGGCAGGCCTGCGCGAACTGGGGGTGTCACTGCATGCGGTCGGGCGCACCCACGATGCGATCGAACGGCAGGGATTCCTGGCCGGCTACGGCGGCCTGCACCGGTATCCCTACGGGCGCGAGGGAGGCCTGATGAAGCTGGTGGCCGAAGTGGTCGGCATGGGGCCGGAGCGGACACTGGACGGTGCGATCTACCTGATCGACCCGGTCGATCCGTCCTCGGTGTTTCCGGAAGCAACCGCGCTCAAGCGGCAGTGCGTGATCCACGGCAAGCCGTTCATTTCAACCGTGGCCACTGCACGCGACTGGATCGAGGTGGAGCGCATCCACGCCGGGCTGGCTGCCGACACCGGTGCCGACGACCTGCATGCCTTCCAGGGGCAGACGCTGGCGCTGATCGCGCATGATGCGATGAAGCCGGCGATGCTGGCCTTCGCTGACGAGCACTTCGATGTGCTGGCCCGGTTTGGCCAACGCGTTGCGACGGGCACCACCGGGCAGCGCTTGAACGAGCTGGCCTGGAGCCGGGGTTGGCCCAGCGATACGCCGTGGGTGACGCGTTACCAGAGTGGCCCGATGGGCGGCGATGCACAGATTGCCGACCGGGTGCTGGAGGGGCGCTGCCAGCGCGCGATCTTCTTCGAGGACCCGCATGTGGCACGCCAGCACGAGGCCGATATCCAGCTGCTGGAGCGCGCGGTGACGACGGTGACCGACCAGGCGGTGTGCATCACGGCGCCGCGGGTGGCGGCACGCTGGGCGGCCGCGGCGGCGTTGCGGGCGGGGTGAGGGTTTCGGCCAACGGCTGAGCCCCTCGTGGTGGGTCGTTCAAATCAGAAGCCGTGCTCTGCCGGGCGGGGTGGATTGCGCAGGGGTCGCTGCAAGTACGTCCTTTGTAAGCTCGGTCGCCGCATCCATGCGGCTCACGCCCCTGCGCAACCCACCCCGCCCGGCCACGGACAGTTTCCTGTGTGCCCATCACGGAAGAAAGAAGGAAGAGCAGGAGCGGGTCGCGCGCTGCGCGCGCTTTTGTAGAGCCGAGCCATGCTCGGCTGCTGTCGATCGCGAGGGCTGGATATCCGCGCCACGCGCGTCAGCCGAGCATCGGCTCGGCTCTACAGCAGCTGGCGAAGCATCGCCTTCAGCCTGCGCCCTTCCAGCTGGAAGTAGTCGCGCTGCTCGCGCCACGCGGGGAAACGTTGTTCCACTTCGTACCAGAACGCGGGCGAATGATTCGGCTGGATCAGGTGGCAGAGTTCGTGCACCAGCACATACTCGAATGCTTCAGGGCGCCCCAGCACCAGTGCCAGGTCCAGTGCCATGCTGCCGTCCGGCGCCAGCGAGCCCCACTGCGAAGACATCACCTTCAGCCGCAGGCGGCTGGGTGCACGTGGCAGGGTGGGCAGGTACTTCGGCAGCCAGCGGCCGACATCGGCGCGGGTCTGTGCTTCGTAGAACTCGCGCAGCAGGCGGCGCAGGGTGGCATCGCCGGCACGGGTCGGCCACTGCACGCAGGCGCCGTGTTCGTCGATCTCCAGCCGCGCATAGCGGCCTTCCTGCCAGCGCAGCGGCAACAGGTCGCCGCGCAGTGGCAGCACGCCGTCCTCGCCCGGCTGCAACGGGGCGGGCAGGCCCTGGCTCTGGTACTGGCGCAGCTGCAGCGCCAACCAGTCGCGGTGCTGTTCCAGGAATCGCTCGCCCATCACCAGGCTGGCCCGCGGCGGCAGCGTCAACCGTGCGCCGCGCTCGTCCACGCTCAGCTTGATCCGGCGCGCGCGCGGATCGCGCACGCGCAGCACCTCGATCTCGGCATCCTCCAGGCGCAGGCGAACGGTGTCGCGCTGCACGGTAGCGGGCGGGGTCGGGCTGATCAGGCGGCGCAGCAGACGGCTCATGCGCCCAGCATAGCGCTGCTTCGGGCCGCCGGATGACCGGCGGCCCACAGGGTGCCTGTTCAGTCAGCCTTGCTGAGCTTGAACGCTTCTTCCAGCAACAGGAACAGGCGGCGGATCTCGGCGCTCTGCAGGGCGAAGCGGGCGTCGAACTCGGCGCGGCGGCCGTCTTCGTCGGCATGCTCCAGCTGGTCCAGTGCGCCGTCGAGGAACTTCAGCTTGCGCACGATCAGGTCGTCGCCGATCACGAAGGACAGGTTGTCCTCGAAGATCAGCGCCAGCTTGGTCACCTGCTTGCCGGCGTCCAGATGCTTGTCGATCTCGTCGCAGCGCAGTTCCTGGTGCTGGCACTTGACCACGGCGCCGCCTTCCACCGGATCCTTCATCTCGCACTCTTCGCCCAGGCTCAGCCCGGTCGGCAGCGGCTCGCCGGCGATCCAGCCGGTCAGGATCGAACGCGGTGCGACTTCGGCGTTCAGCGGCATCGCCGGGAAGCTGCCGAGCAGGCCGCGGATGTCGGACATGAAGTACTCGCCGGTCTTGCGGCTGGAGGTATCCACCGCCACGTAGCCGTGCTGCAGGTCGATGAAGGCATCATTGCGCGAGGACTTCACGAAGGCGCGCGGCAGCAGTTCATGCAGCAGGTCGTCCTTCATCCGCTTGCGCTCGCGGCCACCCGGGCGGCGGCCTTCCTTCTCCTCGATCTCCTCCAGCTTGCGCTCGAGCAGGTCGTTGACCACCGCCGCCGGCAGGATCTTGTCCTCGCCGCCCACGGTCAGCCACAGGTGTTCGGCGATGCGGTGGGAGAGCAGTTCCTTCTCCTCGCGGCCGAACGGCGAGATGAAGCCGCGCGAATTCATTTCCAGCGCGCCGACCGGCTTCAGCAGGGCGTGCGGCAGCAGGGTGTCGACTTCGGAAAAATCGGTGGTGGTCGGGAAACGGAAGAACGTCAGGTTGCGAAAGAACATGGAATTCCGGATGGCGAAGAGGAAGGGCGCCCGACCTTAAACGGTGGGCGTCTCGGGATCTGCGTCGGCGTCGGCCGGGGAGCCGGCCAGCCAGGCATGGGCGTCGGGCAGCGGCGCGTCGTCGCGACGGCCCAGCGCCATGAAGTCGAACAGGGTGGTGTCGGCCAGCTGCGAGGGCCGGACTTCACCCATGGCGCGCGCGATCTGCTCGATGCGGCCCGGGTGGTCCTTTTCCCATTGCTTCAGCATCAGGCCGACCTGGCGGCGCTGCAGGTTCTCCTGGCTGCCGCACAGGTTGCAGGGAATGATCGGGAACCGGCGTGCCTGCGCGTACTCGACGATGTCACTCTCGCGCACGTAGGCCAGCGGCCGGATCACCACGTGCCTGCCGTCGTCGCTGCGCAGCTTCGGCGGCATGCCCGACAGCTTGGCGTGGTGGAACAGGTTCATGAAGAACGTGGCCACCATGTCGTCGCGGTGGTGGCCCAGCGCGATCTTGGTGAAGCCGTGGGTCTCGGCGTAGTTGTACAGCGCGCCACGACGCAGGCGCGAGCACAGCGAACACATGGTCTTGCCTTCCGGGATGACCCGGCTGACCACCGAATAGGTGTCCTGCTCGATGATGTGGTACGGCACGCCCAGGCCTGCCAGGTATTCCGGCAGCACGTGCTCGGGGAAGCCCGGCTGCTTCTGGTCCAGGTTCACCGCCACCAGCTCGAACGGCACCGGCGCCTTCTTCTGCAGCTGCAGCAGCACGTCCAGCAGGGTGTAGCTGTCCTTGCCGCCGGACAGGCACACCATGACCTTGTCGCCGGCCTCGATCATGCCGAAGTCGGCAATCGCCTCGCCGACCTGGCGGCGCAGGCGCTTGGCCAGCTTGTGCTGCTCGCGCTCGGCCACGCGCGGATCGCGGGCGGCGCGCGGTGGGGGATCGGGAAGGGAAATCACGGCACTCATGGGTTCCATTCTAACGGCTCGGAGCCGCCCCGGCCGGGGATCGGGATTCCCCTCTCCCGGCGGTCATCATCGCTGTGTATGCTCGGAGGCTGTGGACACCTACAGCCCCGCCGAGATCGTCGAGCGCCTCGTCGCCCTGCGCGCCGAGCACCGCCTGCTGGATGAACAGATCACCCGCATGGCCGCCAACGGCGAGGACGAGCTGGAGTCCAAGCGCCTGAAGCGGCGCAAGCTGCAGCTGAAGGACTGCATCGCCAGGCTGGAAAGCCTGCAGATTCCCGACGAGCCGGCCTAAAGACCGTCCTGGTGGGTGCCAACCTTGGTTGGCACGGCTGGGAGGTGTGGACCAAGGTCCACACCCACCGCATGGCCGGCGCTGCCTTCAATCCTGCGGCGCAGGCTCGTCCGGGCGGGCCGCTTCCGGGCTGACCCGTTCGATGGTGTGGCGCAGCTCACGGCCCAGGATGAACTTGGCATCCTTGGCCCAGGCATCCAGGCGCTCGTCGAACAGCAGCTTGCTGTTCTCGTCCGGCCACACCAGGCGCAGTTCGCGCAGCTTCTGGATGAAGCCACGGAACAGGGACTTGTCGAAGAACTCCGGCGCGGCCGGCGCATAGAGCAGGCTCAGCCGCTGCGCGGCCTGCTGGCACAGGCTTTCCAGCTCGGCAGCGCCGAGCACGCCGGGGCCGTTCTTCACCAGCACCGAGATGGCAATGTAATAGCGCTCGAACGCCTGCTGCAGCGAATGGCCGATCGCGCGCAGGCGGAACACCTCGTCGGTCTGCCCGGTATTGCGCGCCAGGATGCCGCCGTCGTCATCGTTGACGTTCTGCAGCAGGCCCTCGCGCACGAACACATCGATGGTCCGGTCGATTCGCTGGGCGAACTCGTCCTCGCTCCACGGCAGGAACAGCTCGGCCTGCAGGAACGGGTACACCGTACGGCCCAGCTGGACCAGGCCGGTGCGGCTCATGCGGCGGTTGTTCTGGAAGCAGCAGGCCACCCACGACGAGGCGGTGAACAGGTGCACCACGTTGTTGCGGAAGTAGCTCAGCAGCACTGCGGTGTCGCCACTGACGCTGAGCACATCGCCCAGCGGGTGCTTGATGCGGGTGAGGACGTTGATTTCCTCGGCGTGGGCGATGATCCGCTCCGGCGAGTGCGGCGTCACCGTCACCCGGTCCGAGTACGGCATCTCGACCAGCAGGGTCTTGCACAGTTCGATCTGCGCGATCAGGTCGGCCTCGCCCATCGCGTGCTTCGGCGTGGACAGCAGGGCCAGCGCCAGCAGGTTGATCGGGTTGACGTCGGCGGCGCCATTGATGCGCACCTGGATGCGTTCGGCCAGCGTGTCCACCGTGGTCGACAGCCAGGCCGGCTTTTCGTCCTCGGACACCGCCTCGCCCTTCCACTCCGGCGCCTTCTCGGCCAGCACGTCGTTCAGCGCGATCGGCTCGCCGAAGTTCACCACCACCTGGCCATAGTTCTGCTTGAGCACCTTGGGGATGCCCCACAGCAGCGACCAGATCGATTCCTTTTCCTTCGGCCGGCCGGACAGTTCGTCCAGGTAGCTGCCGCCTTCCATCAGCTTCTCGTAGCCGATGTAGATGGGCTGGAACAGCACCGGCTTGCGCGGCTGGCGCAGGAACGCGCGCAGCGTCATCGAGATCATGCCGCCCTTGGGCTGCAGCAGCCGGCCGGTACGCGAGCGGCCGCCTTCGACGAAGTACTCCAGCGAGTAGCCGCCGGCCACCAGCTGCGCGACGTATTCGCTGAGCACCGCCGAGTACAGCGCGTTGCCACGGATCGAGCGGCGGATGAAGAATGCACCGCCCTTGCGCAGCAGGGTGCCGACCACCGGCAGGTTCAGGTTGATGCCGGCCACGATGTGCGGCGGCACGATGCCACGGTCGTACAGCAGGTAGGACAGCAGCAGGTAGTCCATGTGGCTGCGGTGGCTGGGCACGTAGACCACTTCGTGCCCCGGCGCGGCGGCCTTGAACTTGTCCAGGTGGTGCACCAGCACGCCCGCATAGATGCGGTTCCACACGTGGCTGAGCATGAAGCTGGCCGAGCGCACTACCGGGCTGGAATAGTCCGCAGCGATTTCCCAGGCGTAGGCGTGTGCCTTCTTCCAGGCATCGGCCGGCTTTGAGTTGTCGCGCTTGGCCTGTGCGGCGATCGCTTCGCGTACCGGCTCGGCGGCCAGCACCTGGTCCACCAGCAGGCGCCGGGTCGACAGGTCGGGGCCGATCACCGATTCACGGATGCGTCGGAAGTGCGTACGCAGCACGCGCTGCAGCTTGCGCACCGTGCGCTCCGGCTCCAGGCCTTCATCCACGGTGTTGCGCAGGGAGATCGGCGGGGCGAAGCGGACGATGGTGCTGCGGCCGTTGAGCAGCACCGCCAGCAGGCGACGGAAGCGGCCGACCAGTGCCCAGTTTTCCGAGAACAGCACCGCGAACCAACCGCTCTGCTTGTCCGGGGCGCGGCCGACGAAGATCGACACCGGCACCAGGTGCACGTCCAGGTCATCGCGCACGCGGTGCGCCTGCAGGACCTTGGCCAGCGAGTCGGAGTGAGTCTTGGCGCCGCGCTGCTCGGGAATCAGCGAGTTGCTGGAGCTGCGCCGCGACAGCGCCAGGTAGGCGCGCTTGCGGCCGGTCGGGTCACCGGCCAGCGGCACCAGCGGCGACGGCAGGCCGGCCTGGCGGCAGGCCTTGTCCAGGATCAGCGCGTTGGACAGGCCGTAGTCTTCCAGCACGTACATGACCGGGCGGCCATCGTTGTACTGGCCCGGGTCTTCCGGTTCGATCTTCAGCGACAGCCACGGCTCGACCAGGCGGCCGAGCAGGCGAGCCCACAGCGGGCGGCGGCCGGCCGGACGCGCGTGCGCGGGCGGCGGTACCGGGTTCGGGCCGGTACCGGTCGAGGGGGACGCCGGCACCGTATCGGCGGGCGTCGACTGGGATTCTTCGCCGGGGAACGGCAGCGGGTTCTGTTTCGACATCGGCGCCATTATGGCTTAGGCGGCGGCGTTGCCGCTTCCCCACCTTCGGCGGGGGCTTCAGCGGCTGCCGGCGACGCAGCCGCGCGGGCCGCGTCGGCCTTGCGCAGCAGCGCGTCGGTGTCGGCCAGGGTACGGGTCAGGTACCAGTGGCCGTCGCGCCGGCTCAGTGGCAGCTGCAGGCTCATCTCGCGGCCGGCCAGGTCGTAGTGCAGGCGTACCAGCGCATTGTCGCCTTCCACCGAGAGCAGCTCGCCCCGTACGCTGCGAAGCGCGTCATCCACGCCCAGCCCGTAGCTGCCAAGCACCGCCTTGAGGGTGTGGATGAACGGCGCCAGCTGCTGGAGGCTGCCCTCCATGCCAGCCGCCTGCAGGCCAGCCTCGTCATCGAAGCCGACCTTGCCGGCCGCGCCGACCAGCGCGGCGATGGTGCTGCGTGCACGGGCGCGGTCACTGATAGGCGCGCCCTGCGCCCAAACGGCAAGGGTTTCGACCAGGGCGATGTAATGGGCCTGCTGGCCGGGCGTGTAGCCCTTCTGATGGCGCAGGTACTGCACCCCGAAATTGCCCATCGACTGCGCGGCCTGGCGCACGGCGCTGGCCTGGCCGGCCAGCTGGCGGTCGAAGCTGCGCTGCAGTTCGGTGCTGGCATCGGGCTTGCGCAGCGCGGCCAGCATCGGCAGCAGCTGGTCCCCCAGCGGCAGCTCGGTCAGCGGCCACTGGCTGTGTCCCTCCGCCCAGGCCTGCTGCAGCCGCTGATACTGGCCTGGCGGTACCGACAGCTTTGCGTAGCCGACCAGATCATCTTCGGCCAGGCGCAACGCCATCGCCTGCACCGCAGCCACCGGCTCGGCCGCCGGCCTGGCCGGATCGTTCACAGACTCGCGGCATGCCGCAACGGCCAGCAGCAGCATGGCCGCCAGCCCCCATCCACGCGCAGACCTTCCTCGCACCGCCACGCTCATGCACTCGGACTCCCCGGACCGGCCCGCATCTTGCGGCCTGCGACGTGACAGCGGCAAGCCGTGCGGTCACGTTTCCAACCAAGGGGGTCAGATCCCTTCTGCCGGCAGGCAGAAGGGATCTGACCCCAGAACCACCAGCGGGATAAAAAAAGAGCCCGGATCACGGGGATCACAGGCTCTTCAAACCGGCACGGGGCCGGAGGACAGTGTTGTGGCACATGTCCGGTCCGAGGACCGGATGGCGGCGATCCTACGCTGCCCTTCAAGTTAAGGCAACACTTCACGTAATACCATGTATGTATTTGATTTTATTGAATCAATCGTGCTGCCAGACGGATTCAATGAAATCTACGGCGTGTTTTTCGGCGATTCGGGCATAAATCCCCGGATAGCCGGCCAGCGCGCAGCCCTCGCCCCAGCTGACGATGCCGAACTGGGTCCAGCCCTCACGCAGGCGCAGCAGCAGCGGCCCGCCGGAGTCCCCCTGGCAGCTGTCGATGCCCTCGCGGCCGGCGCAGATCACCTTGCCGCGCGACAGTTCCCCGCCGTAGGCCTGCTGGCATTCATCGAATGCCACGAACGGCACCTGCACGGTCTGCAGCTGGGTCGGGTAGACCCGGCCATCGCCGATGTCGGTGTCGCCCCAGCCGATCACGGTGAATTCGCGGCCCGGCTTGAGATAACTGGCGTCGGGCCGCAGCCGCAGCGCCACCGGCTGTGCACCGTCCAGGGGGGCGTTGAGCTGGATCAGGGCCACGTCGTGCTCCAGCGAGTTGCCGCTGTTGAATGCCGGATGGACGTGGATCGCCTTGACGTTGGAGGCGCGGGGCGAGGCTTCGGTGGACAGGGCCGCGGCGTTGCCGACGACGGCGATGCCGCCCGGCGCTTCCTCCTGCATGCAGTGCGCGGCGGTCAGCACCCACGAAGGCGAGATGAGGGTGCCCCCGCAGAAGTGGCGGCCATGATCCGAATCGCCGTCGAAGATGCCCTGGATGCTGACCATGAACGGGTACTCGCCAGCCGGCGCTGCTTCACCGCCGATGATGCGCGGTGCTTCGCGCACCTGTGGCGCAGCGAAGGCGGGTACGGCGGACGCGGCCAACAACAGGCCGATGAACAAAGAGGTGCTGCGATACATATCCCTGTACTCCTCTATCAATGGTTGGAACCGGCGCGGCCGCGGTCCGTGCCGGTGCATCGATTGGGAAGCAGGGATGAAGCCTGCAGCGCGAACGCGCGCACAGTTTCGGTGCAATGCGCTGCCTGCGACAGTCGCAGGCCAACAATTGCGAAAGCCATCCCGCATGGATCGGAATGGCGTTCGTGGTGCCGGCGTGACCGGCGTCAGCGGTGGGCTCAGCGTGCAGCCAGAGCCGACGCGATTTCCTGCTGGATTGCCCGCGCAGCGGCCTGCGGATCAGCCGCCAGGCGGATCGGGCGTCCGACCACGATGGCGTCGGCGCCATCGGCGAAGGCCTGGGCCACGCCAACGGTGCGCTTCTGGTCATCGCCGACCGGACCACCGGGACGGATGCCCGGACAGACGATCGAGAACCCGCTACCGGTCGCGGCACGGATCGGTGCAGCCTCCTGGCCCGAGGCGATCACGCCATCGACGCCCGCTGCCTGGGCGGCCAACGCGCGTTCGACCACCACGTCCACCGGCTCGCGGTCGACGCCCATCTGCGCCAGATCGGCGCGCCCCATCGAGGTCAGCACGGTCACCGCCAGCAGGCGCATGTCGCTGCTGTTGGCGGCCGCGCAGGCCTCCATCATCGCCGGGTGCCAGCCATGGATGGTGGCGTAGCTGACCGGCCACTGCGACAGGCGCTTGATCACCGCTGCAGCGGTCGCCGGGATGTCGAAGAACTTCAGGTCGACGAACACGCGCTTGTCGCGGCGGGCCAGCTCATCCAGCACCTGGAAGTACTCGCCGGAGGCCAGCAGTTCCATGCCGATCTTGTAGAACGCCACGCTGTCACCAAGGCGATCGACCCAGTCCAGTGCCTGCGCGCGATCAGGCACGTCCAGCGCGAAGATCAGGCGCTCATCGGCGCGCAACGGCAGCGGTGCGCGGCTCACGGGGCGTAGTCCAAGGCGGCGCGCTTGGCGTCGTGGCGGGCCTGGCGCGACTGGCTGTAGTCGTTGTTGAACTGCGCCGGCTCGAAGCCGCCGTAGGTCGGGTTCGGCAGCATCCACCAGCGCTCGCCGAACCAGTCGTGGTACTGCTGCAGCAGCGCGTCACGGCCGTCGTTGGTGTTGGCGGTCACTTCGACGAAGTCACCCAGCTGGTCGCCGAACTGCATCAGCACGCGGTACTTCTGCCCTGCCAGGCGGCGGCGGCAGTTCTTCTCGCTGCCGGCCTGCTCGCAGCCCGGCACCACCGTGCCCAGGCCAAGGAACACGCTGTCGTCGGCCACCGGCAGGCCCTGCTCGCGCAGGTTGGCCAGGGTCGCGTCCTTCAGGTGCACGGCGCGGTTGGAGATGTAGAGCAGGGTCACGCCCTTGGCATTGGCGGCCTTGGCGAAGTCGACCACGCCCGGGATCGCCTTGGCCTTCTTTTCGGCTACCCACTGGTCCCAGGTCAGTTCGTCGTATTCCTTGCCGTCGCGCACCAGGCGCGCCTGGTAGGGCGAGTTGTCCAGCACGGTCTCGTCCACGTCCAGCACCACGGCCGGCTTCAGGCCCTTGGCGTCGTTGCCGCGCTCTTCCGGCACCAGCGCATCCCAGTGGGCTTCCTTCAACGCCGCATCCAGGTGGTCGGCGGCGGCGCGGTAGGTCTGCTCGGTGATCGCCCTGTACTCCTGCGCGCGCTGCATCCACAGCACTGCGTTGAGGTTGTCGTTGGCGGTGGCATCGAGCGCGCCGTCGGCCTTGGCGGCGGCAGCGGGCGCCTGCGGGGCCGCGGCTTCGGCGGCGGGCGCCTCCACGCGCTTGCAGGCGGACAGGCCCAGCGCCGCAGTGGCGAGCAGGATCAGGGACAGGGAAACGGGACGACGCATGGATTCACCGGCAATCAGATATACCGGCGCATTTTACCGGCAAAGCCGGCCCCGGGACGGCTATGCTTGGCGGTTGACCCGTTGCCCTTCCGGAGGCCGCCATGACCGATTCCGCCCAGACCCCTGACGTCCCCCTGCTCGACGCCGTGCAGGCCCGCCTGCTGGGCTGCCTGGTGGAGAAGGAGGCGACCACCCCGGACACCTACCCGCTGACGGTCAACGCGGCCCAATCGGCGGCCAACCAGAAGACCGCGCGCGAGCCGGTGATGAACGTGGACGCTGGCAGCGTGCAGCACGCGCTGCGCCAGCTGGAGGCGTTGGGCCTGGCCCGCCAGCACTTCTCCTCGCGCGCCGATCGCTACGAACACCGCCTGCAGGCCGCGCTGGACCTGACCCGGCAGCAGACCGTGCTGCTGGCGCTGCTGCTGCTGCGCGGTCCACAGACGCTGGGCGAGCTGGTCACGCGCAGCGAGCGCCTGCACCGCTTCGCCGACACCGACGAAGCCCGCCATGCCATCGAGCGCCTGCAGCAGCGTGCCCTGCTGGTGGTGCTGCCGCGTGCCAGTGGCCAGCGCGAAGACCGCTACATGCACCTGCTGTGCGGCGAGGTGGATGGCGCGGCGCTGGCGGCGAAGTACGCCAGCAGCAGCGGCAGCAGCGATGCGGCCGACCCGGGCCTGGCCGAGCGCGTGGCCCAGCTGGAAGCGGCCGTGGCCGAGCTGCAGGCACAGCTGGCCGAACTGCGCGTCTGAAGCAATCTACTGGGGTCGGATCCCGCAAGGCGGGCTCTGACCCCAGTGCTATCCCGGGTTGCCGGCCAGCGGCCGGCACTACCGGATGTCCTGCCGATACAGTGCAGACCAACGGTCGGCACCCACCATGATCAAACCTCGGCCGCGCCCGGCGTGGCATACAGCCGGCTCGGGCTGTCCACGCCCGGCAGCTGGATCACCCCGCGTTCCTGCATGCCCAGGCCCAGCAGGATCTTTCCGGACACCACGTTGTCCAGGTCGGTGATGCCATACAGATCGTGCAGGCCCAGCGCTCCGCGTGCATGCGCGAACACTGCCCGCGCCGCCTCGCCGGCATAGCCCTGCCCGGCAAATTCCGAAAGCACCGCATAGCCGATATCCGGCCCCGGCAGGCCATCACGCCGCACCAGCCCGGCGTTGCCCAGCCAGGCACCATCGGACAAGCGCTCGATGGCATACATGCCGAACCCGTTCAACGCATAGCTGTGTAGTACCCGCAGCGCGATGTACTCCCGCGCCTGCGCCTCACTGCGCACATCACGGTCGCCGATGAAGCGCAGGAAACCCGGATCGTTCAACAGCGCCAGCATCGGCTCCGCATCGCGATCAGGTTCGATCGCACGCAGGCGCAGGCGTTCACTTTCAATCGGATGCACGCGCAGACCTCCAATGGAAAAACCGATTGTAGAGCCGTGAGCTGGGATCGGATCCCTTCCCATCGGGAAGCGGTCCGGCCCCGGTCAATCGAACAACGCCTCGATCGCCGCCAACCCGGCACTCGCCCGCTCCTTCTTCCGCGCCGCATCGGCCACCGGGTCCGCACCATCGCGCTGGATCTCCTCGGCCGGGATCTCATCGAAGAACCGGCTCGGCTTCAGCCGCACGTGCTCGCCAAACTTGCGCGTGAGCTTGCTGTAACTCATCCACAGCTGGATCTTGGCGCGGGTGATGCCCACGTACAGCAGGCGACGTTCTTCCTGCAGGTTGCCCTCGTCCAGGCTGACCTGGTGCGGCAGCACGCCGTCCTCGCAGCCGACGATGAACACGTACGGGAACTCCAGGCCCTTGGAGGCATGCATGGTCATCATGCGCACCTGGTTGCCGCCCTCGTCCTTGTCGCTGCGCGACAGCAGCGCCAGCTGTCCGGCCAGGTCGGCCGCAGTGGCACCGCGCGGGCCGCCCTCGAACCACTGCGCCAGTTCCTCGATGTTGTTGGCACGGCGCTGGTAACTGGCTTCTTCCTTGGCCTGCTGGCGAAGTTCGCTGAGCAGGCCGGACTCCTTGGCCACCTTGCGGATCATGTCGCCGGAACTGACCTGGCGCATCTGCGCACGCAGGTCGCGCAGGATGTCGGTGAAACGCGCCAGGCTGTTGGCCGCACGCGGCGGCAACTGCTGCAGGGCGCCGATCGCCTCGGCGGCCTGCGCCATCGGCATGTCTTTCTCCTGCGCCAGTTCGGCCAGCCTGGCCAGCGTGCCGGCACCGACATCGCGCTTGGGTGACTGCACCGCACGCATGAACGCGGTGTCGTCGTCCGGGTTCACCAGCAGGCGCAGCCACGCCAGCGTGTCCTTCACTTCCTGGCGCTCCAGGAACATGGTGCCGCCGGTCAGGTGATAGGGAATGCGCAGTAGCTGCATCGCCTTTTCCAGCGGGCGCGACTGGAAGTTGCCGCGGAACAGGATGCAGAAGTCACTCCACGGCACGTTGCGCGATTGCGCCACGAAGGCGATCTCGGCGGCGACCTTCTCCGCTTCATGTTCGCTGTTGCGGCATTCCCAAACACGGATGCGTTCGCCGTCGGCCTGGTCGCTCCACAGCTTCTTCAGGTGCTCATGCGGATTGTTGGCGATCAGCGCGTTGGCGGCGCGCAGCACGCGGTTGGAGCAGCGGTAGTTCTGCTCCAGCTTGATGATTTCCAGCGCGGGGTAATCACGCCCCATCTGCTGCAGGTTTTCCGGGTTGGCGCCGCGCCAGGCGTAGATCGACTGGTCATCGTCGCCGACGCAGGTGAAGTTGCCCTTGTCGCCGGCCAGCTGCTTGAGCAGCCGGTACTGCGCGTCGTTGGTATCCTGGCATTCGTCCACCAGCAGGTAGCCGATGCGCTCGCGCCAGGCCAGCGCGATCTCCGGATTTTCCTCCAGGATCTGCACCGGCAAACGGATCAGGTCATCGAAGTCGACCGCATTGAACGCCGTCAGGCGCAGCTGGTAGCGCTCGTAGACGCTGGCCGCTTCCTTCTCGCGGTTGCTGCGCGCGGCGGCCATCGCCTGCTCGGGCGACAGGCCGGCGTTCTTGGCGCGCGACACCAGGTTCTTCATGTCCTCGATGTCGTCGGGCTTGGCCCCGTACATCAGGTCCTTGATCTGCGCAGCGGCATCATCGGCATCGAAGATCGAGAAGCCACGCTTCAGGCCCACGGCGGCATGTTCGATCTGCAGGAACTTCAGGCCCAGCGCATGGAAGGTGCAGATGGTCACCTCGTCGGCGTCCTGCTCGCGCAGGCGCTTGGCCACACGCTCGCGCATTTCCTTGGCCGACTTGTTGGTGAAGGTGATCGCGGCGATGCGGCGGGCCGGGTAGCGGCCACAGCCGATCAGGTGGGCAATCTTCTCCACGATCACGCGCGTCTTGCCGCTGCCGGCGCCGGCGAGCACCAGCAACGGGCCTTCGATGTGCAGGACCGCGGCAGCTTGGGGAGGATTCAGACCGTGCATGGGGACAGGATTGTAGCGGGGTGCCGGCAGGCCCACCTGACTTGCATGGCGCCCGCCCGTAAGGTATTGAATCGGCACCGGAACACAGGAGCGTGGTCCATGTCCCCGACTGTCATCGCCCGTCCGCTTGCGGCCGCCCTGCTCGGCCTGCTGGCCCTGCCTGCGGCCGGGTCCGGCCCGCCGCCGCGCACGGATGCCTATGAAGCGATCGTGCTGCAGTCGCACGAGTTCCTCGTCTACCATCCGGACCTGCGCTTCCGTGGGCTCGGCATGCAGGCCCGCGAACGGGGCCGCCACGAAGAAGCCCGCATCGACTTCCGCAATGCCGCGCGCTACGGCGACAAGCTGTCACAGGCAGCGCTGGCCGACATGCTCTGGAACGGGCAAGGCGGCCCGGCTGACCGCGCCCTGGGCTACGCGTGGATGGACCTGGCGGCCGAGCGCGGCACCGAGTGGCTGGTGGTGCAGCGCGAACGCTTCTGGGAGGCGCTGTCCGCCGACGAACGCGAGCGCGCGGTGCGCGAGGGCCGCGCGCTGTACGCCGAGTTCGGTGACCCCGCCGCCACACCGCGGCTGGAACGCGAACTGCGCGCCGGCAGCATGCAGCAGACCGGCAGCCGCGCCGGCTGGAGCGGCGCCATGCGCAGCCAGGGCCGCGGCGATGCCGGGCCGCGCGTGCTGCAACCGGAGAAGCACCAGCTGGCCCGTTACTGGGATCCGGTGGCCTACCGGCAATGGCAGGACGAGGCGTTGGCGAAGTCGGGGCGATGACGTTGGTTTTTTTCCATGGCCATGGCCAGGAGGGCGATCATGAAGGCGAAACACGCTCCACTCTGCCTGTTGCTGCTTCTGTCGACGGCCACTGCCGTCGCCGCAAAGGAATGTCCGGTTGAGGCCCCGCGACGGATTCCGCCCACCGTCCTGACCGGAGGGTTTTTCGATTCGCACCCGGACCTCTTCTGGCGAAGCATGGCCCAACGGGCCGAACAGGATAAACAGCCCGCCAGGGCCCTGGTCTACTACAAACGCTCGGCACGCTACGCCGACAAGTTCTCCCAGGCAATGGTGGCAAGGCTGTACCAGGAGGGTATCGGCACTGCGCCGGACCCGGTGATGGCCTACATCTGGATGGACCTGGCCGCCGAGCGCATGTACCACGACTTCCTGGTCCTGCGGGAACACTACTGGGCACGCCTTGATCCGCTGCAGCAGGCACAGGCGATCGAGCGCGGCCAACAGGTATACGCCGACTATGGCGACCGCGTAGCCAAGCCCCGCATGGAAAGGGCGCTCAGCGACGGGCGCCGGCAGATCACCGGCAGCCGCGTCGGCTACGTGAGCTCGGCCCTGGTCGTCGTGCAGCGCCGCGGCGACGAGCAGGGCATCGCAACGCCAGGCAACATCGTCTACGACAACGACTACTGGAAGGCCGCCGACTACTGGTGCCTGCAGGACAACTACTGGCGGCCAGCGCTTGCGCCCAGCATCGAGATCGGTGCGCCGCAGCAGATCCGCGACGGCGGGCCGGGGGGCGACTAGAATTGGCCGATGGCCAAGCTCTACTTCTACTACTCGGCGATGAACGCCGGCAAGACCACTACCCTGCTGCAGAGCGCACACAACTACCGCGAGCGCGGCATGCGGGTGGCGATCCTGACCCCACGCCTGGACGACCGTGCCGGCGCCGGCGTGGTCGCCTCGCGGATCGGCCTGCGCGCCGATGGCATGGCCTTCGACCGTGACACCGACCTGCAGCGCTGGGTGGAGCAGGATCTGGCGGCCAACGGCCCGATGGGCTGCGTGCTGGTGGACGAGGCGCAGTTCCTGACCCGGGCCCAGGTCTGGCAGCTCAGCGAGGTAGTCGACCAGCTGCGCATTCCGGTGCTGTGCTACGGCCTGCGTACCGACTTCCGCGGGGAGCTGTTCGAAGGCAGCCAGTACCTGCTGGCCTGGGCCGACGAGATGCAGGAGATCAAGACCATCTGCCACAGCGGCAAGAAGGCGACCATGACCGTGCGCGTGGACGAGCATGGCCACGCCGTGCAGGATGGCCCGCAGGTGGAGATCGGTGGCAACGACCGCTACGTGTCGGTCAGCCGTGCGGAGTTCAAGAAGATCACCCGCGGCGAAGGACGGATCGATCCGGCGCAGGCGCCCCTGCCGCTGTAAGGGGTGTTCTTTTGCAGGGCTTGCAGCCCTGCACCCGCGGTAGTGCCGGCCGCTGGCCGGCAACAGCAACAGCAAGAGCTGGCATTGCGTGTGATGGCGGGGCGGTGTCGGACTGCGGGGACGCTGCAAGTACGTCCCTGTAAGCTTGGCAGCCGCATCCATGCGGCTGACACCCCGCACTCCGACACCGCCCCACCTCTGACAGTTGGCCGCGGCTGTTGGTAGGTGTCGACCTTGGTCGACACATCTGTCAGATATCGAATGAAATTCCGGGGTCAGATCCGTTTTCCTTCGTAAAACGGATCTGACCCCATGAGCAATTCCGACAGATCGCGGCGATCTGTCGAAGGCGGGGTGGGTCCGGTGGCGGGAGTGTTCGCGGCAAGGATGCCGCGGCCAAGCCCCCAGGGAAGGGTTTACGGCGTCTCCCGCCACCGGACCCACCCCGCCTACCCTCAGGAAACCAGCGTCTGCTTCGGCTGTTGCTGTTGCTCTGGCCTCTGCAGGTGCAGGGCTGCAAGCCCTGCAAACCCAACCCCTCTTAGTACAGCGTGCGCTCCGGCGCGCCCGCCGGCGGCGGGGTGTACTGGTACAGCCAGGTTTCCGTAAGCGTCTTGCCGCCACTGCGCAGGAACAGGCGGATGTCGATCTGCTCGGTACTGCCTTCCGGCGGCACCAGGTCGAACATCGCGCGATAGCCGTTGATCTCGCGCAGCGGGCGCGCCGACACGATCTCGACCCGGCCACGGCTGGCTTCCACCACCGCCTCGACCTCACCCTTGTCGATCAGGCTGGCCAGCTCGCCCCCTTCGAAGTCCACCGCGAAGCGCCAGCTGAAGTACTCGCGCTTCTTGCCGACCACACCGCCCAGGCCGGTGCGGCTGGCCACGCAGTGCGCCAGCGGCGGGCGCGCCGGCGGTTCGGCGCCCCAGTACAGGCGGTAGCCGACCAGCAGCTCCTGGCCCGGCTGCGGCTTATCCTTCGGGTTCCAGAACGCCACGATGTTGTCGAACGTCTCGTCCACGGTGGGAATCTCCACCAGCTGCACCGAGCCCTCGCCCCATTCGCCCTTCGGCTCCACCCACAGGCACGGGCGCTTCTCGTAGAACACGCCGTCGTCCTGGTAATGGTCGAAGTTGCGGTCGCGCTGCAGCAGGCCGAAGCCGCGCGGGTTGCGGTCCACGAACATGTTGAAGCGCAGGTTGCGCGGGTTCAGCAGCGGCCGCCAGATCCATTCGCCAGCGCCGGTCCACAGCGACAGGCCATCGGTATCGTGGATCTCCGGGCGCCAGTCCCATGCCATGCGGCGGTCGTTCTCGCCCACCTGGTACATGCTGGTGCACGGTGCGATGCCGAGCCGCTCGATCGGCTTGCGCGGGTACAGCGCGCTGTCGATGTCCATCAGCAGCACGTCGCCATTGGTGATCGCGAAGCGATAGGCGCCAGCCACGCTGGGTGAATCCAGCAGGCCGTAGACCACGATCGTGTCCGAATCAGCCGATGGCTGTTCCAGGTAGTAGGCGATGAAATCCGGGAATTCCTCCGGCTTGCCCATCCCGGTGTCGATCGCCAGGCCGCGCGCGGACTGGCCGTACTGGCCTTCCTTGCCGACCGCGCGGAAGTAGCTGGCGCCGAGGAAGGCGGCGAAGTCGCGGTCAGTGTCCTTGCGGGTGTTCAGGCGGAAGCCGGCGAAGCCGAGGTCGGCCGGCAGCTCGCCATCCTTGATGCCGCTCTTGCCGTAGTTGAACGCCGCGCCGTCATAGGCCAGCTCCTGCGCCTTGCCGTCGACCACGTCGAACATGCGCACCGGCGAATGGAAGTACAGGCCCAGGTGGAAGAACTTGGCCTGGAACTTGCCGGGCTGGTCGGCCCACAGCGCATGGTCCTGGCGGTAGCCGATCGACTGGTACTGGTCCCAGTCCAGTCCTTCCAGACGGCCCGGCAGCACCCGCTTGTGGCTCTTGTAGGGCGCCTGCGCCAGCGCGCGCGCCTGGCCCTTCAGGGTAGCGAAGTCGAACGGTTGCGGCTGGCCGAGGCGGCGCAGGCCCATCTGGCCGCTTCTGCTGGCCGCGCACGCGGGCAGGGACGGCAGGCCGAATGCAGCCAGGGCGAGGGAGGCATTGCGGATGAAGTCGCGTCGTTGCATGCAGGCGCGTCAGGCACAGGGAGGAAGGTCGGCCATCATAGGCAGACAAACGTTAACGGGTAGCGGAGACGCGCCCTGCCCGTTCAGCTGCCGCTGGCTGCCGGCTCAGCGCTGGCAGTGGCTGCACCAGACGCTGGCGCGCTGGCCGATGGTGGCGTGCTTCAGCGCGCGGCCACAGTTCGGGCAGGGCAGCCCGTCACGGCCGTACACCAGCAGTTCCTGTTCGAAGTAGCCCGGCGCGCCATCGGGGCTGATGAAATCGCGCAGGGTGGTGCCGCCACGGGTGATGGCATAGCCCAGGATCTCCTTCACCGCGTCGGCCAGCCGCTGGTAGCGTTCGCGCGAGATCTTCCCAGCCTCGCGCAGCGGACTGATGCCGGCCTTGAACAGGCTCTCGGCGGCGTAGATGTTGCCCACGCCCACCACCACCGCCTGGTCCATCAGGAAGGTCTTCACCGGCGCACTGCGGCCACGGCTGCGCGCAAACAGGTAGTCGCCGTCGAATCCCTCGTCCAGTGGCTCCGGGCCCAGCCCCTGCAGCAGCGGGTGGATCTCACCGGCGGGCTGCCAGAGCAGGCTGCCGAATCGGCGCGGGTCGTTGAAGCGCAGCAGGCGGCCGTTGTCCAGACTGATATCCACATGGTCGTGGGCGCGCAGCGGTGTGTCACCGGGCAGCACGCGCAGGCTGCCGGACATGCCCAGGTGCAGCACCGCGCTGCCGATGGCGGTATCCAGCAGCAGGTACTTGGCGCGCCGGCGGATGTCCTCGATGCGCTGCCCCGGCAGCAGCTCGGCCACTTCCGGTGGAATCGGCCAGCGCAGGTCGGCGCGGCGCAGGATCACGCCATGCACGCGGCGGCCCTGCAGGTGCGGCGCCAGGCCGCGGCGGGTGGTTTCGACTTCGGGCAGTTCAGGCATGCAGGGATTCTATCCCCGCTCTGCGGCCGGCACCTGGCCGTCGATGCCGGGGAATGATCCCCGGCATCGACCGGTGTCAGGCGCCCTGGCCGGCGCGCACAGGCTCCGCCGGAACCGGTGCCGCAGCGGCGGAACGGTCCGGGAACAGCGACGGCAGCGTTTCCACGAACCGGGCCAGGCACTGGTCGCTGTAGCGCTCGGCCGTCTGCTTGACCAACGCATAGTCGTCGGCCTGCCAGGCTTCCAGGGGTGCGGCCACCGGTGCGTCGACCTGGCACTGCACGCCTTCGCCACCGACCAGGCGCAACAGCTTGCGGGTATACGGGAAGCCGACGTGCTGGGTCTGGCGCAGCTCGTACTGAGTATCGGCATCGCCCAGTTCCTTGTAGATCAGGGTGAAGCCATCGGCGGTGATCTGCACCGGCCGTACCTCTGCCGGCACAGCGCCCGGATGCGCGGTGAAGTACTCGGCCAGGCGCATGCGCACCTGGTCCTGCAGGTAACCGAAGGCCGGGTTCGGAACGGTCTCCACCCGGGTTCCCTTCAGCTGGTCCTTCTTGAACGAGCTGCCGCCGAGCGTGCCGGAAAACAATGACACGGCAACCTGCGCGGCCACCAGCTTGCCGGTGGTGGAACGCTGCACCAGGCGCAGCGTCTTGTCGCCGACTGGCTGGCCATCCGCGCCCATCTGCAGCTTTACGCTCACCGGCACCCGGCTTTCCCAGGCAGGCAGCTCCGCCACGGCGGCGACAACGCCGGCATCAGCGGCGGGAACGTCTGCAGCCGTCGCCGTGTCGGACGGGGCGGTCGGGGGTGGCTCATTGGCCAGCACAGGCGAGGCGATGACGAGGCTGCCGAGCAGCGCGGCCGCCAGCAGGGGTGGGTTCGATTTCATGGGGGATCCTTGGGTCGTGTCGGGCCAGTGCAGGCGATTCCGTTCGGCATCGATCATCGCAATGGCACCGCACTCCCTTCCATGTCCTTCCCCCTACCGCGATCCATCGCGGTCGACATGCCAGATCGCCTTACCCGTGCGGATCGACCGGTACCCGGGATCGCGTCGAACCCACCATCGGCAGCACGCCGGGAATCTTTAGCGCGGAGGCGCCGCCAGTTCGCGCGCATCCAGGAAACCATCACCGTTGGCATCCTGCTTGTGGAAGCGCTGCACGATCACCTGCCGCTGCTGCTCGCGGCTGATCGCCCTGCCCTTGCCACCGGGCAGCTCCTCGGCCGTCAGCACACCATCACCGTTGCGGTCCATGCGGTCGAAGGCATACAGCATCCACTGCACGTACTCGGCCTCGCTGACCCTGCCGTCGCCATCGCTGTCCATCCGCTGCAGATAGCTGGCGGTGTCGGTGACCTGGGCCAGCGCCGCGCCCGGCAGCAGTGCCGCCAGCAGAAGCCCGTACCCTGCCCTCACGCGCCCACCAGGCTGTAGCCCTTCAAGCGTGCGGCGTAGGCCTGCAACGCCGCGATACCGCTTTCCTCGGCCTCGCGGCACCACGCCTGCAACTGGTGCAGGCGCTCGGCGGCATCGTGGCCTCGGGCTTCCAGCAACGCCGCCAGCCGCGCGCGGTACTCGACCAGGGTGCGGATGCGCGGGCGCTGTGCCACCCATGCGCTGAGCTGGGCACGGCTGTCCGGCTTCAGCCAGCGACCATCGTTGACCAGTCCACGGCGCAGCCGGCGCGGCAGCAGGCGGCGCAGCTTGGCTCCGGCCTGGGCGGCTTCCTCGCGCAGGGCCGGCATGAACACATTGCGCTGGTAGTCCGTCATCGCCTGGAAGCGGTGCGACAGCAGCGCCTTAAGGGTCTCGGCATCGGGCACGGCGATGTTCGGACGCACGTCCATGGCCGGTGCCACCCGCAGCACCTTGGCCAGGCGCAGCGCCTGCAGCAGGCGGATCGCACTCCAGCCGATGTCGAATTCCCAGCGCCGCATCGCGAAGCGCGCCGAGCTGGGGAAGGCATGATGATTGTTGTGCAGCTCCTCGCCACCGATCCAGAACCCCCACGGCGTGAGATTGGTGGAGGTATCGGCAGACTCGTAGTTGCGGTAGCCCCACCAGTGGCCCAGGCCGTTGACCACGCCGGCCGCCCAGAACGGGATCCATGCCATCTGGATCGCCCACAGGGCCACGCCGGGCAGGCCGAACAGCACGCTGTTGATCACCAGCAGCAGCACCGGGCCCAGCGTGGCGTGCGGGGTATACAGGTGGCGCTCGATCGCATCGTCCGGGGTACCGCGCCCGTACTGTTCGATGTCCGCGCGCATGCCGCGTGCCTCCCGGTACAGCTCCACGCCGTGCCAGAACACCCTGCCGATGCCGCGGGTGACCGGGCTGTGCGGGTCGTCCTCGGTCTCCACCTTGGCGTGGTGCTTGCGATGGATGGCCACCCACTCGCGGGTGATCATCGAGGTGGTCAGCCACAGCCAGAAACGGAACACGTGGGCCAGCGCCGGGTGGAAATCGACCCCGCGATGGGCCTGGCTGCGGTGCAGGTACAGGGTCACCGAGAAGATGGTGATCTGGGTGAAGACCAGGAGCACTGCCAGCATGGCCCACCACCCCAGGCCGAGCACACCACCGGTCAACAGGGACATCAGGGCATCAGGCATGACGGCTCTCCGGATCGACGCGGGGATGGCAGACATGATGGCCGCTTGCGTTGCAAACTGCATCCCTGCGGCGATGTATCGCATCGCCATCCGTGGCACCGTTCACAGTTGGGGACCTGAGTTGTCGAGCCTTGATCCACGCGCCAGCGCCATGACCGCCGCCCCGCCCGTCGCGGAGCTGCCCCCCTTGATCGAACTGGACCGCGCCACCGTGGTGCGCGGCCAGGTGAAGGTGCTGCACGGGCTCAGCCTGCGCATCGCGCAGGGCCAGCACACCGCCCTGCTCGGCCCCAACGGCTGCGGCAAATCCACCTTCATCAAGCTGATCACCCGCGAACTGTATCCACTGGCGCAGGGCGACGGCACGGTGGCGGTGAAGGTGCTGGGCCAGAATCGCTGGCAGGTGGACCGGCTGCGCTCGCAGCTGGGCATCGTCACCGGCGACCTCAGCAGCAACCTGGCCGACATGCCCGGCCTGACCGTGGAACAGGCGGTGCTGTCCGGCTTCTTCGCCAGCTACGTGGTGCCGGCCTTCCGCGAGGTGACCGCCGACATGCGTGCACGCGTCGGTGAAACGCTGGCGATGACCGGCGCCCTGACGCTGCGCGAGCGCGCCTATGCCGAGCTGTCGGCCGGCGAGACCCGCCGCGTGCTGATCGCCCGCGCGCTGGTCAATCGACCGCAGGCACTGCTGCTGGACGAACCCTCCACCGGGCTGGACCTGGTCGCCCGCGAGCAGCTGGTGGCGACCATGCGGGTGCTGGCGCAGCAGGGCATCACCCTGGTGCTGGTGACCCACCACATCGAAGAGATCATTCCCGAGATCGAGCGCGTGGTGCTGCTGCGCGATGGTCGCGTACTGGCCGACGGCACCCGCGCCGAGCTGCTGCGCAACGAACCGCTGTCGGCGGTGTTCGGCGGCGCGATCACCGTATGCGAGCAGGAAGGCCGGCTGACCGCGTACGCGGGGTGATCGACATGCCACTGTAGAGCCGAGCCGATGCTCGGCTGCTCCTGATCACGACAAACAGCAGCCGGGCATCGGCTCGGCTCTACAGGATGCAATGCAGCGGGCCGGATATCCCGGCCCGCCACCGCCGTGCTCAGAACCGCAACGCCAGCGCGCGCGACTCGATCGGTGCCATCCGGCTCTGGTCCTGCAGCTGCAGGTCGCGCAGTTCGTACGGCGCACCGAAACCGGCCGGCAATGCGGCCTGGTCGAACGGCAGCACCAGCTGGCCTGCACCGGGGCCATCAAACCACGCCGCCGCATGTGCCTGCGCGACCGGCTTCAACTGGCCATCGCGGGCCGTGGCGTACAGCGTGCCGCGTGCTTCGTAGCGGCCAGCGGCGGCCACCTGCAGCGGCAGTGCCACCTGGCGGCTGGACGGGTTCGGTGCCGCCTGGCCACTGAAGCGCGCGGTCGGCCGTGCCACCGCGAAAGCCACCTTGCCGTCGCGCAGCACGCCATCGGCCTGGGCGAACACCTGCAGTTCCCACAGCCCCTGCACGCTGCCGAGATCGGCGGGGATGCGCACCTGCGCGCGCAGGCTGCCGTCGGTGGTGCGCAGCAGGCGCTGCGGCCAGCTGCGGCCATCCGGTGCGACCAGCAGGGCTTCACCGCCCAGGCCGCCACGGCGCGATGCCAGCTGCGCGGTGGTGGCGCCGTCTTCCAGCAGGCGTGCCTGCAGCTGCACGTTGCCACCAGCCAGCACCTGCGCCTGGTTGGCCTGCACTTCCAGCCGCAGCGGGCTGTTCGGCTCAAGCACCTGCACCACATAGCGGCCCTGCGCCTGCGTGCTCTGCAGCGTGTACGCACCGGCCGAACTGGTCGCGCCGGTGCGCAGCATGCTGCTGCCATCACTCACCGGCATGCCGGCATCCTGCAGCGCGCGCGCATCGACACTGCGGGCCACGCTGCTGCGGCCGGCCGGGTCGCGCACCTGCAGGGTGTTGGCCGGCAGCGCGCGGGCACCTGCGGCCGGGCTCAGCTGGATCACCGCATCGGGCGCCGTCAGCGGCAGGTCCAGGCCGCGTTGCAGCTGCGTGCCATCGACCTGCTGCCAGTAGCTGCGGCTGACCGAGGCATACGGCGTGGCCGCCTGCAGCGGTTGTGCCGGGTCCAGCGCCCAGGCAAAGGACAGCGGCGCGTGCTCGCTTTCATCGGCGGGCAGCGGCGCGGCCACCAGTGCGGCAGGCACCTGATCGCCCGCGCGGGCGGCCTGCAGCGGCTGCGCGGCCTGCGCTGCGGAAAGGGACAGCACGGCCAGCAAAGCACTGGCCAGCAGGGTGGAATGGTTCGTCATGGTCATCTCCCTCACTGGTTCAGGTCGTTGCGCAGCAGGGTGCCGAGGCCGAAGCACTCGCGCCGGCTCTGGTTGTGGCTGAGTGGTTCGGCGCCCTGGGTGCGTGCCTTGTCGGTGAACCAGGTGGTGCCGGCAGCCTTCTGGCTGCTGCACTCCAGGAAGCCATCGGAGCAGGACGACAGCCAGTTCTGGGTGAACTCCAGGCCGACATTGGCGGCGTAGCCACCGCAGTAACTGTTGCTGTCCCACACCGCCGATTCCACATCGCTGCCGACCACCGCACGGAACGGTTTGGGCAGCGCCGGGCGACCGGCCGTGCCGTACAGGTTCTGCGCGTTGTAGGTGGCCATGCTTGCCACCTGCTGCTGGCGTACCGCGTCGTTCTTGTAGCCCAGCAGCCAGCCCAGCGACGTTTCGAAGGTATTGCCGTTGAGCACTGCATCGGCCAGCGGTGTACCGGCCGAGGACGGAGCCAGCGCATTGACCTTGCGCACCGTGCGGATGATCTTCGGATAGCGGCTGTCGTAGGTCGGGTTGGACAGGATCCAGCGCATCACGTTGCCGCCGTTGGAGTGGGTGATCACCACCAGCTGGGTGATGCCACGGCTGTCGATGAAGCCGGTCAGCTGGTTGGCCAGGCAACCGGCCGCTTCCGGTTTCCACATGTACTGGGTGAAGTCACAGTTGATGACGACGTAGTTGCTGCTGTTCGGCAGACCCTGGCGCACGGTGTCGATGATCGCCGGCTGCCAGTAGTCCTGGGTGGCATTGGTCTGCGCGCCGGTGCCATGCACGAAGGCCACGCCGACCACGTCGGCGGCCTGCGCCGGGGCGGTTGCCAGCCCGAGGAGCAGGGCCAGGACGGTACTTCCTGTTGCGGTGCTGCGCATCGCTTCTCTCCCTCTGTCAGTGGATCCCCCCGACCCGGCTGGAACTGGACGGCCTCTCGACCCCGTTGTGTCGATGCTCGCGGCGCAGGCGCGTGAAAGTCCGTGCGCTGCGCCCGGATTCAGGAGACTGACGACACTCGATGACGTTTTTCATACTGCCCCGATGACCATGCCGGGTCTGGCCGTATGACCGATGGCCACTGCGGTGTCGCATACGGGCTGCGATCATGACGCGATGTTTTTCCTCTGGAGCCGTCCATGTCGCTGATTTCCCACACCGCCCGCCCACTGCTCGGTCTCACCGTTGTCGCGGTCCTGGCTGGCTGCGCAGCCACCGCCAGCAAGCCGACCGCCGTCGAAGCCAACATCACCACCAAGGCGGTGGGCTATCTGGACACGAGCGCGGTTCCGGCCAGCCTGGACCTGGTGCCGGCACCACCGGCGGCCGGTTCGGCCGCCCTCGCCCTGGACGAACAGGTCAGCCGTGAAGCCCGCGCGCTGCGTGGCAGCCCGCGCTTCGCCCAGGCCGGCGTCGATGCGGAACTCGGCTTCCCCGAAGGCGCCAACCACTTCTCCTGCGCCGCCGACATCGACGTCGATGCAGTGAAGACCCCGGCGCTGTACCGACTGCTGGAGCGCAGCCGGATCGACGCCAGCGCCGCCACCAAGGCGGCCAAGAACCACTACCAGCGCCCGCGCCCGTTCATGGTCAACGGTGAGCCGACCTGCTCGCCGAAGGACGAGGACGGCCTGCGCAAGAACGGTTCCTATCCGTCCGGCCACACCTCGATCGGCTGGGCCTGGGCCCTGATCCTGTCGGAGATCGCGCCGGACCGCGCCGATGCCATCCAGGCCCGCGGCCGCAACTACGGCGAGAGCCGCCTGGTGTGCAACGTGCACTGGCAGAGCGACATCCTCGAAGGCCGCTTCATGGGCGCGGCCGCCGTGGCCCGCCTGCATGACAACGCTGCCTTCAACAAGGACCTGCTGGCCGCACGCAAGGAGATCGAGGCGGCGCGCAAGGCCGGTCGGCACTCCAGCCGCGACTGCGCCACCGAGAATGCGGTGCTGAAGGTGCGCCCGCAGAGCGCGCTGTAGGCCACGCCTCTGTAGAGCCGAGCCATGCTCGGCTCAGAGCAGCCGAGCGCAGGCTCGGCTCTACACGAAGCAGGAAACAGAAGGGCCGGCATTGCGCCGGCCCTTCTGCATTGCATCAACGCAACCACCGCATCAGAACTTCGCGGTGAACTCCACGCCCCAGGTACGCGGCTCGTTGAGGAAGCCGGTCAGGTTGTTGAAGTCGATCGCGCCGACCACGCGGGTCTGGTTGGTCAGGTTGCGACCGAACACCGCCACGTCGTACTGGCCGTAATCCCAGTTGTAGCCCAGGCGCAGGCCGCCTTCCAGCGAACTGCGGCCGCGGAATTCCGGCGACTCGTAGATGAAGAAGTTCACCGCACTGCGGTAGGCCCAGTCGGTGTAGGCGTACAGCTCGCTGCCATCGCTGAGCGGGAAGCCCACGCGCAGGGTCGCGTTGTGGATCCACTTCGGCGCCTGCGGCAGCGGGTTGCCGTTCACCAGCGCATAGGTCTGGCCGTTGATCACCGTAGTCGGGTCGGTGATGGTGCAGCCACCGCCGCAGATCGCCACCGCCAGGTTCTTGTCCTTGATCTCGGTGTCGTTGTAGCTGCTGCCGAAGGTCAGCAGGACGTTGTCGGCCAGGTAGGCCTCCAGGTCCAGCTCGACGCCCTGGCCGATGGTCTTGTCGGCGTTGAGCAGGGTGGCGGTGTTGTTGCTGCCGCCCACCGCGATCAGCTGCTGGCCATCGACGTTGTAGCGGAACACGCTCAGGCCCAGGCGCGCGCGGCGCTCGAACAGGTCGGCCTTGATGCCGGCCTCGTACGAGATCACCTTCTCCGAATCGGCCTGCGACAGGCCTGGCGCGAAGGCCAGGCGGCCCTGGATCGACGGCGCGCGGAAGCCCTTGGCCACACGGGCATAGGCGTTGATGTCGTCGGTCAGCTTGTAGACGCCGCTGAGGTCCCAGCTGACGTCGTTGACGTCGGTGTTGGCCAGGTACGGGCCACTGACCGGGGTGCCGAACGGAACGGCCTGCAGCACGCTGGCGCTGAAGTCCTTCTTGTCCTGGGTGTAGCGCACGCCGGCACGCAGCTTGAAGCGGTCGGTGACATCGAAGTCACCCGAGGCGAACACCGCCCAGGCCTTGTTGCGCTGGTTCTGCACCACGTGGCCGGTCTGCGGATTGCCCGGGGCCAGCGAGTCGTAGTTGAAGTTGTTGATGGTCACGTCTTCATCGAAGTAGAAGACGCCGGCCTGCCAGTCGAAGCGGCCCCACTCGTTGGACTCGATGCGGACTTCCTGCGTCCACTGGCGGTGATGCGGCAGGCCGTCAGCCGACTCCGACGAGAACGGAATCAGGCCGGGGCCGTAGTTGCCGGCGCCAAGGAACGCCGCGCCGTAGCCACCGTCAATGTCACCGCGGTTGAGCGATTCGGCGGTTTCGTAGCCGGTGATCGAGTGCAGCGTCACCGAGCCGAGGTTCCACTGCAGGCGCGCGCTGCCACCCCAGGTCTTCAGGTCGGAGAAGTTGACGCCGTCGTTGGCCACCTTGTCGCGGTCGAAGTTCTCGACCAGCGAGTTGCCACCCTTCTCGATGATGTTGGCGCGGAACAGGCGGGCGGTGCCATTGAGCTTGCGCTTGTGCAGGTTGAACAGCGCTTCGAAGTCATCGCCTTCGTACAGGAACTGCACGCGGCCGGCGGCTTCGTCATAGCCTTCGAAGCCACTGTTGGGAGCGCCGACGCGGGTGTTGTCGACCCAGTCATCGCGGCGCTGGTAGATCGCCGAGACGCGTGCCGACCAGCGATCGGTCAGCGGGCCGCCGTAGGCGCCCTGTACGTTCCAGCTGTTGTAGCTGCCGTAGCCGACGCGGATGTAGCCATCGGCATCCTGCGACGGACGCGCCGAATCGAACTTGACCACGCCGGCCGGGGTGTTGCGGCCGAACAGCGTGCCCTGCGGACCACGCAGCACTTCCACGTTGGCCAGGTCGAACAGCGGGAAGCCCTTCAGCAGCGGGCTTTCCTGCACCACATCGTCGTACACCAGCGACACCGGCTGCGACGCATTGAGGTCGAAGTCGGTGTTGCCCAGGCCGCGGATGTAAAAGCGCGGGAAGGCACGGCCGTAGGACGACTCGATGTTGAGGCTGGGCACGCGTGCGGCCAGGAAACGGATGTCATCGCCGGCCGAACCGAGCACATCCAGCTTCTCGCCCTGGATCGCGGAGAGCGCGACCGGCACGTCCTTGGCGTTCTCGACACGGCGCTGCGCGGTCACCTGCAGGGCGTCGAGGGCAACCGGATCCTTGGCAGCGGGGGTTTCCTGGGCGGCTGCTACCAGCGGCAGCAGGGCGGAAAGAGCGGCAACGAGGGGGCGCGCGACCGGAAATCGGCCACGGGAAGTGCGGGTCGGGGACATGGCGGTAGGCTGTGTTTGGAGGGGTGGTAAAACGGCGCTACCAGATAATTGTTGCAATACAGCACCTATGCCGCAAATGCCCGCCGTTCATGGCCCCGTCGCCGGCACCCCCGGGCGCTCGCTAGACTCGGGGTTTCGACGCGACGGACCCGCCGCCATGACCCAGTGGTACTTCCATGCCTCCGCCCAGGCCGAGCGCATCGGCCCGCTTGATGACGGGGCCGCACGCCGGTACGCGCAGGCCAATCCACGCGCCCTGGCATGGTGCCAGGGCATGAGCGGGTGGACGCCGATCGCCGAGGTGGCCGAGCTGCAGGCTCCAGCCCCGGGCATGCCCAACACGCCGCCGCCGGTCCCGGTCGCCGCCGGCGCCGGCGGCCGCGCCGACGACATCGAGTTCCGCATCGTCGGCCATGAAATGCAGTTCGTGGAGATCGAGCTCGACCCCGGCGAGAGCGCCATTGCCGAGGCCGGCGCCTTGATGTTCAAGGACGCCACGGTGCAGATGGACACGGTGTTTGGCGCTGCCAACGGTGACCAGGGCGGCTTCATGGGCAAGGTGATGGCCGCCGGCCGCCGTGTGCTGACCGGCGAGAGCCTGTTCGCCACCGTCTACACCCAGAGCGGGCATGGCAAGGGCAAGGTCGCCTTCGCCGCGCCCTACCCCGGCACGGTGCTGGCGATGAAACTGGACCAGCACGGCGGCCGCCTGATCTGCCAGAAGGACAGCTTCCTGGCCGGCGCGCGCGGCGTGCAGATCGGCGTGCAGTTCCAGCGCAGGATCATGACCGGCCTGTTCGGCGGCGAGGGCTTCATCATGCAGAAGCTGGAAGGCGACGGCTGGGTGTTCATCCACGCCGGTGGCTGCGTGATCGAGCGCGAGCTGGCCGCCGGCGAGCGCCTGGACGTGGATACCGGCTGCGTGGTGGCCTACCACTCCAGCGTGGACATGGACGTGCGCCGGGTGGCCGGCATCAAGAGCATGCTGTTCGGCGGCGAAGGCGTGTTCCTGGCCACGCTGACCGGCCCCGGCAAGGTCTGGCTGCAGTCGCTGCCGTTCTCGCGCCTGGCCGGCCGCATGTGGATGGCCGCACCGCAGGGCGGCGGCCAGAGCCGCGGCGAAGGCTCGGTGCTGGGCGGCCTGGGCCGGATGCTGGATGGTGACAACCGGTTCTGACCCACTCATTTGGTAGGTGCCAACCTTGGTTGGCACATTCCTTCAGCGCGCGACCAGGCATTTGTGCGGACCAAGGTCCGCACCCACCAGAAGCGATTCACGTTTTTTTTGCTGAATAGGGAGTTCCCCCCACCCTGCCCGCCCCGCCACGGCTTCGGTATGCTGGCGCCCTTTCCTGAATCCAGCGCCGCGAGCGCACTGCCGATGAGCCTGTTCCGCCCCCGCATGCTGCTGTCCGTCGCCCTGATCGGCCTGCTGGCCGGCTGCGGTGGCGACCCGGTCCGCCCCACGCCGCCGCCGGCGCCGACCGTGGTGCCGCAGGCCAAGCCGATCAGGATCGGCATCGCCCTCGGTGGCGGCGCGGCCAAGGGCTTCGCGCACATCGGCGTGATCAAGATGCTGGAAGCCAACGGCTTCGAGCCGGCCGTGGTCTCCGGCACCAGCGCCGGCAGCGTGGTCGGTGCGCTGTATGCCAGCGGCATGGACGCCTTCCAGATGCAGAGCAAGGCAGTCGCGCTGGACGAAGCCAGCATCCGCGACGTGCGCCTGTTCTCCGGTGGCCTGGTGCAGGGCCAGAAGCTGCAGGACTACGTCAACGAGCAGGTCGCCAACCGTCCCGCCGAGCGCCTGAAGAAACCGTTCGCCGCCGTTGCCACCCAGCTGGAAACGGGCGAGCGCGCGATCTTCGTGCGCGGCAACGTCGGCCAGGCGGTGCGCGCGTCGAGCAGCATCCCCGGTGTGTTCGAGCCGGTGAAGATCGGCGGCCGCAATTACATCGACGGCGGCGTGGTCAGCCCGGTGCCGGTGGATGCCGCGCGCCAGCTCGGCGCCGACTTCGTGATCGCCGTGGACATCTCCAGCAAGGCCAGCGGCAAGGCACCGACGGACATGCTGGGCATCGTCAACCAGTCCATCTCGATCATGGGCCAGCGCCTGGGCGAGCAGGAGCTGGCGCGCGCCGACATCGTCATCCGTCCGAAGGTACTGGACATCGGCGCCGCCGATTTCAGCCAGCGCGGCACCGCGATCCTGGAAGGCGAGAAGGCCGCAATGGCGGCCATGCCGCAGATCCGCGCGAAGATCCAGCAGTTGCAGCGCGCGCGCGCCGCCGCGGCGGCACCCGCGCCGGTGGCCGCACCAAAGTGCGAGGAAGCCTCGCGCCTGGGCAAGCTGATGGGCCGCAAGGACAAGTGCTGATCCATTGATGCCAGGCCACCGGGCACGCCTGGTGGCTGCTCAGGGCTCCAGCTGCGACAACGGCAACGCCTGGAAACCCTTCACCGTGCGCAGCACGAAGCTGGAATTGGCATCGGCCACGCCGCCGGCGTTGAGCAGCCGGTCCAGCAGGAAGTGCGAGAAGTGCTCCAGGTCGCGCACGTAGACGTGCAGCAGGTAGTCCATGTCGCCGGTCAGCGCATGGCAGGCCACCACTTCATCCCAGCCCTGCACGCTGTCCACGAAGTGGCCGATGGCGGCCTGGTCATGCTTTTCCAGCTGCACGCGCACGAAGGCCTGCAGGCCCAGGCGCAGCTGGCGCGGTTCCAGCCGCGCGCCATAGCCGACGATCACGCCCTCGCTTTCCAGCCGCTGCAGGCGGCGCAGGCAGGCCGAGGGCGAGAGGTTCACCCGTGTCGCCAGCTCGGCGTTGGTGGCGCGCCCATCCCGCTGGATTTCAGCCAGTAGACGTATATCCGTGCGATCGAACTGGACTTCTCCGGCCATTGTTGCCCCGCAACATGGTGAGTACGCAAGGATATTGCGCCAACAAGGCCAATCGACGCAACTTTTGCAACCCTGTTGCGTGCGCCCTGCCCTAGCATCGTGGGTATCCCGTCAAGGAGTGCCCCATGGACCTCGCCCAGCCCCGCCGCGTCGAACACCAGCAGACCGACAAGGGCTACGTGCCGGTGTATACCACCGCGCTCGTCGAGCAGCCGTGGGACACCTACAGCGCCGACGACCACGCCACCTGGAGCACGCTGTACCAGCGCCAGCGCGAACTGCTGGTCGGCCGCGCCTGCCAGGAGTTCCTGGACGCGCAGGACGAGATGGGCATGAGCGCACACATGATTCCGCGCTTCGACCAGCTCAACGAAGTACTGGGCGCCGCCACCGGCTGGACCCTGGTCGGCGTTGAAGGCCTGCTGCCGGAACTGGATTTCTTCGACCACCTGGCCAACCGCCGTTTCCCGGTGACCTGGTGGATCCGTCGCCCGGACCAGATCGACTACATCGCCGAACCGGACCTGTTCCACGATCTGTTTGGCCACGTGCCGCTGCTGATGAACCCGGTGTTCGCCGACTACATGGAGGCGTACGGCCGTGGCGGCGTCAAGGCCCACGCGATCGGCCCGGATGCACTGCAGAACCTGACCCGCCTGTACTGGTACACGGTGGAGTTTGGCCTGATCGATACGCCCGACGGCCTGCGCATCTACGGCGCCGGCATCGTGTCGTCGAAGGGCGAGTCGCTGTACTCGCTGGAATCGCCCGCGCCCAACCGCATCGGTTTCGACCTGCAGCGGATCATGCGCACCAAGTACCGCATCGACACCTTCCAGAAGACCTACTTCGTCATCGACAGCTTCGAACAGCTGATGCAGGCGACGTCGCCGGACTTCACCCCGATCTACGCGGCACTGGCCGACCAGGCGCATCTGCCGGCCGGTGATGTGCAGGACGACGACCGCGTGTTCCAGAAGGGCACGGGTGAAGGCTGGGCCGACGGCGGCGACGTGTAAGCGCGTAACGCACACCGCTTCGCAGTGGAAACGGCGCACCCTGGTGCGCCGTTTTCGTTGTTGCCTGCACCGTTCTGTCGCGACGGCGCAGGCGAGGGCAGGACACTCAGCCGTCCACGGCCCGGCAGGAACCGCGCACCATCAGTTGCGGATGCACGCTGGCCGCAGCCGGCGCCTCCGGTACGTCGGTCTGCACCAGCATCGCGGCAGCCATGCGGCCGATGTCGGAGACGTGGCGGCGTACCGACGTCAGCGGCGGCCACAGCCGCGACGCCAGCGGGCTGTCGTCGTAGCTGACGATCGACAACTGCTGCGGCACCGCGATGCCCGCACGCAATGCCACCTGGTAGACGCCCGCGGCGATTTCGTCGTTGCCGGTGAAGATCGCACTGGGGCGTTGTCCGCCCATCAGCAGGCGTTCGGCGGCATGCACGCCGGACTCGAAGGTGTCGCCCGCTTCCAGCACGCGCTCGCCCGGCAGGGTCACGCCGACCTGGGCCAGCCGATCAAGGAAGCCGTGGGTCCGCTCGCGGGCAGCGCGCCGGTCACCGGGACCGGCAATCACCGCGATGTCGCGGTGGCCGAGCGAGAGCAGGTAGCCCGCAGCCGCCGCCGCACCATCGCGATCGTGGGTGACCACCGCCTGCACGACTTCTTCCGACGCATGCGCGTTGATGCGGATGTGGCGGCAGTCGATCGCGTCGAGCATCTGCGCCAGCGCCATCGATTCGGAGGCGCGCGGGCCGAGGATCACGCCATGCAGTTTCTGCTGCTGCACGAAACGGCGCACGCCGTCCGCACAGTCCGGATCCTGGCTGTTGCACGGGTGCACCACCAGCTCGTAGCCGGTGCCGCGCAGCGCTTCCAGCGCGCCGTGCTGCAGGTCGACAATGCATTGGGCGCCGGGGTCGTCATACACCAGGCCGATCAGGAAGGAGCGGCGGAACGCGAGTCCGCGCGCCAGCGGGTCGGGCACGTAACCGACCTCGCGCATCAACGCCTCGACCTTGTCGCGGGTGTCTTTGCGCACCAGCGGCGAGTTGTTGATGATTCTTGAAACCGTTTTCTTGGAAACTCCCGACAGTCGTGCGATGTCGTTGATCGTGGCAGCCTTGCCTTTCGATGCCGGCAACGCGGCATCGCTCATATTTCGCACTGACATGTATAGAACCAGGTAAGTCGGAGAATTCTAGCCTTGCACCCGTCGGATGCGAAGTTGCGGAACGTCGCAGCGGATCTGAATCGCGTTGTGTTCGACACGTTTTGCTGCGCGAGGTTCCCTTGTGATTGCTCTAGTGCCTCTGCATCTGAACCGTTCTTCTGCGCGTGTTCACCCTGAATGCGGACGCGACGCGCGCGAACGCCAACATTCCCTTAACCATGCTCCGCTACAGTCAGGTGCATGGACCTGCAGACCTCTCCGTTTCCGCCGTTCCGTGGCCGCGACCGGTTGATCGCTGCGGTCGATGCGGCGGTGACCGCCGGTGATGCCGGGCGCATCACCGCCGACCTGCAGCTGGCGCTGCAGGAAGCCATAACCGACAGCCGCATCGAATTGCCCGAGTGCGTGCATCGGCCGGTCAGTGATCATTACGCGCGACGTCCGCTGTACCACAGCCGCGAACACGGCTACAGCGTGATCGCCATGAGCTGGGGCCCAGGGCAGGGCACGCCGCTGCACGACCACGATGCCATGTGGTGTGTGGAGGGAGTGTGGTTGGGCGAACTGGAGATCACCCGTTACGAGCTGCTGGAGCGCGCCGGCGAGCGCTGGCGTTTCCACCGCCACGCCACGCTGCGCGGAGGCTGCGGCAGTGCCGGCAGCCTGATCCCGCCGCACGAGTACCACACCCTGCGCAACGCCAGTGACGACGCATTGGCGATTTCTGTGCACGTGTACGAGTCGCAGATGGAGCGCTCGGCGGTGTTCGATCCGCTCGGTGGCGACTGGTACCAGCGCCGCATCCAGGCGCTGCAGGCCGACCCGGCCTGACCGGGGCAGGGCGGGGCGACGCTGCCAGCACCTTCGTGAGCCACGTGGCATCATGCGCCGCTGCGCTGCCGTACCCGGCGGCGATCCGCGATGCCCCGTCGGGCAAGGAGCAAGACCATGTCCAGCGCTGATCCGCGCCTGCGCGCGCTGTTGAAGCTGGCACCGGTGATCCCGGTGTACACCCCCGAAGATGTGAATGAAGCGGTCGACGTCGCCCAGGCACTGTTCCGCGGCGGCTTGCCGGTAATCGAGGTGACGCTGCGCACGCCGCAGGCGCTGGATGCGATCAAGGCGATGGTCGAGGCCGTGCCGGACGCGGTGATCGGTGCCGGCACCGTACTCGACGCCGCGCAGATGCAGGCAGCAAAGCAGGCCGGCGCGCGATTCGCGGTGTCCCCCGGTGCCACGCCGGCGTTGTATGCGGCCGCGCGTGATGCCGACCTGCCGTACCTGCCCGGTGCCGCCACCGCCTCGGACCTGATCCTGGGCCTGGAGCATGGCCAGGACACCTTCAAGTTCTTCCCGGCGGTACAGGCCGGCGGCGCCGCGCTACTGGCCGCCTGGCACGGTCCGTTCGCCGATGTGCGCTTCTGCCCGACCGGCGGCATCAGTGCGCAGACCGCACCGCAGTTCCTGCATCTGCCCAACGTGCTGTGCGTGGGCGGTTCGTGGCTGACCACCCCGGCCCTGCTGCAGACCCGCGACTGGGAGGCGATCGAACGCCTGGCCCGCGAGGCGTCCGTGCTGGCCAGCTGAACCTGCTCCGCGAATCTTCAAAGGTTTGATCGTGATCAAAGCGCCGGCCTCGTGCCGGCGTCATTCTGTGGGCAAGCGCACTACGGAGATCCGAACATGAATTCGACCATGAAGGCCGCTGTCGTGCGTGAGTTCGGCAAGCCACTGGTGATCGAGGAAGTCTCGGTACCACGCCCGGGGGCGGGCGAGGTACTGGTCAGGATCGAGGCCTGTGGCGTCTGCCACACCGACCTGCACGCCGCCGAGGGCGACTGGCCGGTGAAACCGAACCCGCCGTTCATCCCCGGCCACGAGGGCGTGGGGCACGTCGTGGCCGTGGGAGGCGGGGTAGGGCACGTCAAGGAAGGCGACAGGGTCGGCATCCCCTGGTTGTACTCGGCGTGTGGCCATTGCGAACACTGCCTGGGTGGCTGGGAAACGCTGTGCGAGACACAGCGCAATACCGGTTACTCGGTCAACGGCGGCTTCGCCGAGTACGCACTGGCCGATGCCAACTATGTCGGCCTGCTTCCGAAGGACGTGGGCTTCGTCGAGATCGCACCGGTGCTGTGCGCCGGCGTGACCGTCTACAAGGGCCTGAAGGTCACCGACACCAAGCCCGGTGACTGGGTGGCGATTTCCGGCATCGGTGGCCTGGGCCACATGGCGGTGCAGTACGCCCGTGCGATGGGCCTGAACGTGGCTGCGGTGGATGTGGACGACAACAAGCTGGCATTGGCCCGGCAGCTGGGTGCGCAGGTCACCGTGAATGCGCGCACCACCGATCCGGCCGCCTTCCTCAGGAAGGAGATCGGCGGCGCGCACGGCGCCCTGGTCACGGCGGTCTCACCGAAGGCGTTCGAGCAGGCGCTGGGCATGGTCCGCCGTGGCGGCACCGTCTCGCTCAACGGACTGCCGCCCGGTAATTTCCCGCTGGACATCTTCGGCATGGTGCTCAACGGCATCACCGTGCGCGGCTCGATCGTCGGCACCCGGCTGGACCTGCAGGAGTCGCTGCAGTTCGCCGCCGAAGGCAAGGTCGCGGCCACGGTCAGCACCGACCGCCTGGAGAACATCAACGACGTGTTCGCGCGCATGCACGCGGGCACCATTGAGGGCCGCGTGGTACTCGACTTCGCTGCCTGACCGCCTGTGCATGGCCGCCGTCGCTCCGTCCCCCTCTCCCACGGACGCGGCGGCCATGCCGATTCATCGGTAGTGCCGGCCGCTGGCCGGCAAACCCCAGGCGGTTCGGTAGTGCCGGCCGCTGGCCGGCAACGCGGGCACTCTGTGGCCGCCGTACAATGCGCGCATGCCCGGCCTGCTCAAGACCCTGTTCCTGTCCATCGTCGCCCTGATCGGCGGCGTCCTGTCGCTTGCGCTGGTCAGCAGCGTCGCCAGCTGGCTGCCCCCGTTGCTGGGCCTGTCGCCGGACAACAACAGCGTGCAGCTGGGCTGGGACCTCACCTTCAGCGTTCTTGGTGGCATCGCGGGCGTTTCCTTTGCCACCTATTACGCCCCCTGCTGGCCGCGTTCGCATGGCTTCTCGATCTGGTCGCTGATCGCGCTGGGCTGTGGCTACGCGATGTGGACGGCCGGTGCGGATTTCCCGTTCTGGTTCGTCATTGCGCTGCTGGCATCGCTGCCGCTGCAACTGCTGGCCGGTTGGTGGTTCGGCCGCCGCGCCTCGCGCGACGCAGGGTAACGCCGCCTTTGTAGAGCCGAGCCCATGCTCGGCTTTCATGCATATCGACACAGGCAGCCGAGCATGGGCTCGGCTCTACAGGTCCATGCGCGGCAGCGTCTGCTTCAACTGCGCGATGCCCTGCCATGGGTCACTCTTCAGGCGTTGCGCCCTCGCCAGCGCCTTGCCCATGGGAAAGGCGTCGGCAGCACTGATACGCGCCAGTTCCTCCCAGCGCAGCGGCACTGCCACACCGGCGGAATCACGCGCGCGCAGCGACCACGAGCACACGCTGGTGGCCCCTCGGGTGTTGCGCAACCAGTCGATGAAGATGACGCCACTGCGCTTGGCCTTGCTCATCGTCGCCACATAGCGATCAGGTTGCTCCTTTGCCATTGCCTGCGCAAAGGCCTCGCAGAACGCCTTCGCCTCGTCCCAGCCGGCCTTGGGCTGCAGCGGTACCACCACATGTACCCCCTTGCCGCCAGACAGCCGCACGAAGCTCTCCAGGCCCACCTGCTGCAGACGATCACGCACATCACGTGCACCCGATTTCACCTGTGCCCAGCTGACGCCTTCTCCAGGATCGAGATCGAATACCAGTCGATCCGGATGCTCGGTGTCTGCTACGGTCGCACCCCACGGATGCAGCTCCAGCGTGTTCATCTGCACCAGCTGCAGCAGGCCCCGTGCGTCGTCGATATAGACGTAGTCCTCGCGGCCGCTCTTCTGCTGCAGGGGCACCGCGTGCACCGCGTCGCCCAGGCCGGGGCCATGATGCTTCTGGAAGAAACAGGCCTTGCCCACCCCATCGGGGCAGCGCAGCAATGACAGCGGCCGTCCCGCAATTTCGGGCAGGATCCAGCGCGCCATGCGCCGGTAATAGTCGGCCACGTCGCCTTTGCCCAGTCCCTGACTGGGAAACACCACCCGCTCCGGATGCGTGATCTGGACCTCGCCCCCGGCTTCAGCAACTGCTGTTGCGTTGCTCATTCCCAGGTCCTCCTTCTGCTTGTCGCTGCGCAGCCGCTTGAAACTGGCCTGGCGCAGCAGGCCTTCCTTGCCCCAGCCACGGAACGCCACTTCCGCCACCGTCACCGGCTTCACCCAGCGCACGCTGGCGGCGCGGAACGGCACATGCGCCGGAAGCTGCAGCACGGGCGTCTTTACTGCCAGTGGCTGCAATGCCTTGAGCAGCGCGCGCAGGTTCTCGTCGTCGAAGCCGGTACCGACGCGGCCCACATAGCGCAGACCCTCCTTGTCCGGCGTTGCCAGCAACAATGATCCGAAACCCACCCGCGAGCCCCTGGGGGCCGTGTAGCCGACAATCACGAACTCGTCGGTGTCTTCGTGCTTCACCTTCACCCAGCTGCGTGCGCGGGTGTTCACGTACGGCGCGTCCACCTGCTTGCTGACGATGCCTTCGAATCCGGCCTGGCCACTGGCATCGAACACCTGCGGGCCCTGGTCGATCACATGTTCGCTGAAGGCCAGGATGCCGGGCACCGGTCCGATGAGATCCTTCAGCAGCGCTTTGCGTTCCAGCAATGGCGCACGACTGATGTCCGCGTTGGCCACACCCGGAAGATCGAACACGATGTAGCGCAGCGGTTGCTTCGAGCTTCCATCGATCACGCGCTGCAACGCTGCGAAATCGCTGCGCCCTTCCTTGTCCAGCACCACCAGCTCACCGTCCAGGCGCGCATCGCGCACCGGCAGCGCCTGCACGGCCTGCACGACCTCGGGGAAGTCATCGGTCCAATCCAGGCCATTGCGGGAGCGGAGCTTCACCTCGCCGTCGTGCAGATCGGCCAGCAGGCGATAGCCGTCCCACTTGATCTCGTGCAGCCAACGCGCGCCGTCCGGCGCGCTGTCGCGATGATCGGTCAATTGCGGCTTGAACCCATGCGGGTAGGGCGTGTCACGTGCGCCGTCCAGTTTCAGCGCGCGCGCATGCCAGCGTGCATCGGCCTTGCGGGTAGCCGTGCGTGCGGCGGGCACAGCACGCCCTGCCTTCCCCCCAGTGTGCTTCATCACGGTGGATGCGCGCTTGGGCACGTGCGCATCCAGCAGATCGTCTGCTTCGGCATCGCGCGCCTGCTCGTCGTCGCGCTTGATCAGCAGCCACTGCACCTGGCGTCCCTTCATTGCAGTGCGCACCAGCTTCCAGCCACCGGCCAGGCGTTGTCCATGCAGTACGAAGTCGATCTTTCCTGCTGCCAGCGCCTGCAGTGGATCGCCTTCGCAGGCCCAGGTGCCCTGATCGAACACCTCCACGTGCCCCGCGCCGTAGTGGCCTTCAGGAATGTCGCCCTCGAAGCCAGCGTAGGACAACGGGTGATCTTCCACTGCCACGGCCAGCCGCTTCTCGCCGACGCGAAGCGAAGGACCTTTCGGCACCGCCCAGCTCTTCAGCACGCCGTCCATCTCAAGGCGGAAGTCATAGTGGCGCGAACTGGCATGATGCAGCTGGATGACGAAGGTTGGCCGCCGCTGCGGATCACCGCGTGCGGGTGTGTCGTCAGGCTCCGGCGTCTGCCCTGTGCCTCCGCCAAGCCGGCGCTTGCGCCGGTACTGGTGCAGCGACATGGTTCAACCTGCCTTGCGCCGTGGTGCGGCCTTCTTTGCAGCCTTCTTCGTTGTCTTCTTTGCGGCCTTCTTCACCGTCGACTTTGCGGCTGCCTTGCGCGTTGCGGTCTTCTTCGCCGGCGTGCGCTTGTTCGCATCCAGGCTCTTCTGCAGCAATGCCATGAAGTCGACAACGTTCGTTGTCGCATCCTCGTGTGGTGCGGGCTCATCTTCCACCCGCGTGGTGCCGCCCTTGGACTTGATGCGCTTGTTCAGCACCTGCTGCAGGCGCTCGCGGAATTCATCGTGGTAGTGCGATGGGTCCCAATCGCCGGACATCGACTCGATCAACTGCTCGGCCATCGCCGTTTCCTTGCTGGTGATGCGGTAGTCGGACAGCTTGCCGGCAGGCAGCTTGTAGTCCTCGGGATCCACCAGTTCCTGCGGATAGCGCAGGATCATCAGCACCAGCGCGTCCGCATGCGGCATCACCGCACACAGGTACTCGCGCGTGCGCACCACCACCCGGGCAATGCCTACCTTGCCGGTACTGCGCAGCGTTTCGCGCAGGAGCACGTAGCCCTTTTCGGCCTTCTTGCCGGGCACCAGCAGGTACGGCTTCTCGTAGTAGCGCGGGTCGATCTGCGCTGCGTCCACGAAGGATTCCACCTCCACCGCTTCGTGGCTTTCCGGCGCCGCCGAGCGGATGTCGCCTTCCTCCAGCACGACATAACTGCCCTTGTCGTACTCATAGGCTTTGACGATGTCCTTCCAGGGCACTTCCTCGCCGGTGTCGGCGTTGACCCTTTCGAAACGGATCGGCTTGCGATCGCGCGAGTCGAGCATGCGGAACTGCAGGTCAACCTTGCGTTCGCCGGACATCAGCGAGACCGGCACATTGAGCAGTCCGAAGGACAGCGTACCGGTCCAGATCGGGCGGGCCATGGACGCACCTCTGATGGGGCAGGGCACCCAGCTTCGGATGGGCGGTGTAAACCACCCGTGTCGATACCGTGCACGTGGGTTCCACGCAGGTGCGGTAGTGCCGGCCGCCGGCCAGCAGAGCTCGCGGCCTCAAGTGTCCTGGGGTTGCCGGCCAGCGGCCGGCACTACTGCAGCAACGGCCTCACCGCCGCCGCCGGAATATGGTCCAGCGCGCGCCAGGCGTCCTCCACCACCGGCCGCGCCTGCGACCAGCCCAGCCGCGACTGCCCGCGCATCTGTTCCCAGTGCTCGGCCAATTCCTCGCAGGTATCGGCAGCGTCACCGCGCGGCCAGTCGGCAGCATGGGTTGTCAACGCGAAGGCATAGACCGGGCACAGGTCACGCCAGTTGCGATGACTTTGCCCGCGACGTTCCTCGTAGTCACTGAGCATGTACTGCAGATAGTCCTGGGCCACCGCCTGCGGATCCTCATGGCGGCGCGTGCGGCGCTGCGCGGTACGTTGGCCGAGCGGATCGAGCAGGGCGTTGAACACGGACGGTGCGGGTCGTTCAAGACGGGGCATGGCCGGCTCCTGCAGCGGGGGCGGGTGGGCAGGAATACGCGCGGTGCCGTTACCAGCGGGTGAGCGAGATGTTCATGACGCCAGGTTCGCGGCGGCTTTACCTGCGTCGCGGTGTAGTGGGGACCCCGAGCGCAGGTAGCCAGACCATGAGCCGAGAGACCTCCCGCGACCCGCTGCGCGCAAACCACCCGCCCATTCCGGGCGAGCAGCGCGGCAAACGCGATGCCGACAACGCCGACTACCGTGGCACCGGCGCACCGTTCTTCGATGCCGAGCACGGGAGCGACCATCTGCCGGTGAAGCACGAGGCTGAACAGGCGGCGCAGGACCGCAAGGATGGCGGTGACCGCCATCGCGGTGGCCAGGAAAGCCCGCTCAAGCGCCGCGAACGCAAGCAGCGCGCCAGCGACAACCAGGACGAACAGCGCGCCAGCGACAACCAGGACGAAGCGCTGGAGGAGACCTTCCCGGCCAGCGACCCGACATCGCCGTTCGTGCCAGCCAAGGCCCCCGACTGACGGGTAGTGCCGGCCGCTGGCCGGCAACCTCCTGACATCCTGCACGGCGCGATGTCGGCCAGCGGCCGGCACTACCCCTTCAACGCCACGACCATTGCAGGCCGACGTTGGCCCGCCGTCCCGGTCCCGGTTCGTAGAAGCGCCCGTTGCCATCGTTGACGATCACCGAGCCTATGTAGGCGTGGTCCAGCACGTTCTCCATCCGGGCGAAGGCGCGCAGCTCGCCACCCGGCAGGGCCCAGCGACGGCCGGCTTCCAGATGCAGCAGGGCGAAGCCGGGCGCGCGTTCGGTCGCCACGTCGTTGACTACGGTATCACTGCTGGCGGAGGCCTCCAGCGCCCACTGCCACTGGCCGGGCGACCATTGCAGCCGGGCAAAGGCCTGCTGGCGCGGTACCCCGGGCAGGCGGCTGCCGGCGGCAACCAGGGTGTTGGAGGTGAGGTACGGCGAACGCGCCTGCGCCTGCAGCCAGGTCCACGCCAGCTGCAGCTCCAGCTGCTCGGCCAGCGGCTGGCGATACTGCAATTCCACACCCTGGCGGCGGGTGCGGCCGATGTTGCGATAGGTGCTGCGACCGCCGATATTGCTGGCAACTGCCAGCTCATCGTCGGTATCTGCACGGAACAGGCTGACATCGAGCTGGGTTCCATGCTGTGCGTGCCACTTGCTGCCTAGCTCCAGGCTGCGGCTGCGGGCGGCCGCCAGATCCAGCGCCAGACCCGCCTGACCATCGGCGCGATACCCCAGCTCGTTGAAGGTGGGGGTCTCGAATCCACGCCCCACGGCGGCATGCAGGCGCCACTGCGGGCTGGCCTCGAAGCTGACGCCTGCCACCGGCGTGGTCGCCTGGTAGCGCCGGTGGCCACTGTCATCCGGGTTGCGGGTGGTGATGTAGCGATCGTCCGAGTCGAAACGCACCGCGCTGTGGCGCACCCCGGCCAGCAGCGACCAGCGCGGACTCCATTGCCACCAGGCCTGGGCGAACTGGTCCACGTTCTGCACGGTATCGATCTGGTCACGGCGCAGGCGCCCGCGCACCCCGAGGGCGCTGCCCACGAAGTTCTCGTAGCCGGTGCGGTGCTGGCGCTGGCGGTCGGCGCTGAGCCCGGCCACCAGGTCCAGCGGCCGGCCGGCGAGGTCGCCGTGCCAGCCCCAGCGCGCGTCCAGCCCGCCATACCCGCCCTGCAGATCGATCACGCCGCCGGCATGCAGCGGGCTGTTGGTCTGGAGTGCCGGCGGAATCGGCAGGTATTGGGTCACCGCGCGTTGGCCGGCATAGCCCATCAATTGCCAGCGCTGTGCCCCGGTCTCCCGGGTCCAGCGCAGGCCAGCCTGCTGCTGGCGCACCGATTTGCGGGTGTTGTACTGGTGCGCGACTGCCGTGGCCTGGCGCGGATCAGCCGCCACCTGGGCACGGCTCAGGCCCAGCGGATCCTGCGCATCGGGGGCATCCAGCGCATTGAGCAGCAGCTCCAGCCGCCCACCGCCCAGATCACCACCAATGCGTGCGTTGAGCGATTCGCGGCGCGCACGGCTGTGGTCCCGCCAGCCATCGGTGCGGAAGTGATTGGCCGCGATGTTGTAGTCCAGCGCTGGGCCGGCACCCTTGAGCTGTGCGCCGACACTGAGGGTGTTGTCGGCGCCGGCATTCACGCGCAACCGCCACGGGTCACCGGCCTGGCCCTGCGCGCTCCAGACCTGCAGCACGCCGCCGGAGGAATTGCCGTACAGCGCCGAGAACGGCCCGCGCAGCACCTCGATGCGCTCGGCGCCCAACAGGCTGGCATGCGACAGCTGGCCCTGGCCGTCAGGCATGGTGGCCGGCACGCCGTCGATCAGCACCCGCACCCCGCGCACGCCGAAGGTCGAGCGTGCGCCGAAGCCACGAATCGACAGCTGCGTGTCCTGGGCGAAGTTCTGCCGGTCACGTGCCAGCAGTCCGGGGACCCCGGCCAAGGCCTCAGACAGCTGCGCACCGGTGCCCGCGCGGCTGGCGTCGATCCAGACCGTGTCCTGGCTGGCCGGCAGCGCGAACGGATCGATGCCCGGCACCCGGGCGGCCTGTACCTGCACCGCAGGCAGGGCGGTGGGCGCAGGCTCGGCCACCGCCGTCCAAGGCGACAGCAGCAGGGCGGACAGCGGCAGGCAACGGCGTCGTGCGGCGGGATTCATGATTCAGGTTGATGGATCGGGCGGCAACGCACGCCATGGTACGGGGCCGCGGATGACGATGGCGGCGGCCAGCCCCGGCAGGCTTTGTTACGATGGGCTGTTTCCGGCCGAAAAGCCGCGGACCGCGTAGCGCACTTCCTCCCCCTTTCCGTCTACCGAACGAGTACCGCCGTGTCCTTCTTTGCAAACGTGGAACTGGTCCCAGGCGACCCGATCCTGGGCCTGACCGAGGCGTACAACGCCGACAGCCGCCCGACCAAGGTCAACCTGGGTGTGGGCATCTACTACGACGAGAGCGGCCGCATTCCGCTGCTGCGCGCCGTCAAGCAGATCGAGCAGCAGCTCGCCGCTGAAGCCAAACCGCGCGGCTACCTGCCGATCGATGGCCTGCCGGCGTACACGCAAGCGACGCGTGAGCTGGTGTTCGGCAAGGATTCGCCGCTGCTGGCCGCCGGCCGCGTGACCACCGCGCAGACCGTTGGTGGCAGCGGTGCGCTGCGCGTCGGCGCCGACGTGCTGAAGAAGCTGCTGCCGCACGCCACCGTTGCGCTGAGCAACCCGAGCTGGGAAAACCACCGTGCGGTGTTCAGCGCCGCTGGTTTCGAGGTGCTGGATTACACCTACTTCGACCCGGGCACCCATGGCGTCGATTTCGACGGCATGCTGGCCGACCTGGGCAAGCTGGAAGCCGGCACCGTGGTGCTGCTGCACGCCTGCTGCCACAACCCCACCGGCGCTGACCTCACGGTCACCCAGTGGAAGCAGGTCGCGCAACTGCTGAAGGACAAGCAGCTGTTCCCCTTCATCGACATGGCCTACCAGGGCTTCGACAAGGGCATCGAGCAGGACGGCGCAGCGGTGCGCATCATCGCCGAAGCCGGCATCGACAGCTTCATCGTCGCCAACTCGTACTCCAAGTCGTTCTCGCTGTATGGCGAGCGCGTGGGTGCGCTGTCGATGGTGGCGCCGACCGCCGCTGACGCCAAGGCCGTGCAATCGCAGGTCAAGCGCGTGATCCGCACCATCTACTCCAGCCCATCCACCCACGGCGCTGCACTGGTGGCCGGCGTGCTGACCAACCCGGAACTGCGTGCGATGTGGGAGCAGGAGCTGACCGAGATGCGCGAGCGCATCCACGCCCTGCGCCACGGCCTGGTCGAGAAGCTGGCCGCTGCCGGTGCACCGCAGTTCGGTTTCATCAACGAGCAGGCCGGCATGTTCTCCTACTCCGGCCTGAGCCGTGAGCAGGTCGAGCGCCTGCGCGACGAGTTCGGCATCTACGCCGTCGGCACCGGCCGTATCTGCGTGGCCGCGCTGAACCAGAACAACCTGGAATACGTCGCCAAGGCCGTGGCCACCGTCGCCAAGGGCTGAAGCAACGCTCCAGTAGCTTGAGGACAAAGGCGCCGAAAGGCGCCTTTGTTTTTTGCGCCCTGGTCTCTGTAGAGCCGAGCCTACGCTCGGCTTGTGCGGCATGAAGGACGAAGAGCAGCCGAGCGCGGGCTCGGCTCCACAGAAGGAAGGCGCCACGAGCGCAACGCATCTGGAAACGATTACGCCTTCCCGCGCTCACGCACGGCCCCGCCAGACGGGCGACAATAGGCGTTTTCCCGCTGCCGAGACCTGCCCGTTCATGTCCCGTACTTCGTTGACCCGCTTCCTGATCCAGGAACAGCACGCCGGCCGCATCAATGCCGACCTGCGCCAGCTGATCGCGGTCGTCGCCCGCGCCTGCACCAGCATCTCCATCGCCGTCAGCAAGGGCGCCCTCGGTGGCGTGCTCGGCGACGCCGGTACCGGCAACGTGCAGGGTGAAGCGCAGAAGAAGCTCGACGTCATCAGCAACGAGATCCTGCTCGAAGCCAACGCCTGGGGTGGCCACCTCGCCGCCTGCGCCTCGGAGGAAATGGACCACAGCCAGCCGGTGCCGGACATCTATCCCCGCGGTGATTTCCTGCTGCTGTTCGATCCCCTCGATGGCAGCTCCAACATCGACGTCAACGTCTCCGTCGGCACCATCTTCTCCGTGCTGCGCTGCCCGACCAATGTCGAGCTGCCGGGCGACGACGCCTTCCTGCAGCCGGGCAGCAAGCAGATCGCCGCCGGCTACTGCATCTACGGGCCCAGCACCCAGCTGGTGCTGACCGTCGGCCATGGCACCCACGCCTTCACCCTGGACCGCGAGAAGGGCGAGTTCGTGCTGACCACCGAGAACATGCAGATCCCGGCGGCCACCCAGGAATTCGCGATCAACATTTCCAACCAGCGCCACTGGGAAGCGCCGATGCAGGCCTACGTCGGCGACCTGCTGGCGGGCAAGGAAGGCGTACGCGGCAAGAACTTCAACATGCGCTGGATCGCCAGCATGGTGGCCGACGTGCATCGCATCCTTACCCGCGGCGGCATCTTCATCTACCCGTGGGACAAGAAGGACCCGTCCAAGGCCGGCAAGCTGCGCCTGATGTACGAAGCCAACCCGATGGGCCTGCTGGTCGAGCAGGCCGGCGGCGCCGCCTGGACCGGCCGCGAGCGCATCCTCGACATCCAGCCCGACCAGCTGCACCAGCGCGTGCCAGTGTTCCTCGGTTCGCGCGAGGAAGTGGCCGAGGCCGTGCGCTACCACCACGCACACGACGACGCACAGGGCTGACAACCGATCGCCTGACAGCGGTCATGGCAGATCGATGACATGACCGTGGGGTGACACCGAGGGCGGCAAACGGCACCATCAAGCCGTTGCCGCCTAAGGAATGCACGCATGCACGAGCAGGGCCCGGTCGATTTCATCGAAGTCATCCACAACGCCGTCCCCAGCAAGGTCTGCGCGGCGATCGTCGAGCGCATGCGTGCGACGCGTGGCCTGCTGCCCGGTGCGGTGGGCAGTGGCGTGTTCCCGGAACTCAAGCACAGCAAGGATCTGCGCATCAGTGGCCTGGACGGCTGGCAGGATGTTGATCAGCAGCTTCAGATTGCGGTGTTCAACGGCCTGCTGACTTATCTACGCCGTTATCCACAGGCGTTGATCGCCCCACTGATGTTGCAGATCCAGGACAGCAACGGCCAACCGCGACGCCTGTCTGCCGAGGACTTCCCCGACATGCCGCAGCAGCAGCTGGCCGACCTGGCCCGCACCTGCCTGCGCCCGGGTGCGATCAACCTGCAGTGGTATGCGGCGGGCGAGGGCGGCTACCCGTACTGGCACTGCGAGCTGTACCCGAAGGATGCGCAGGCCGAGACCCTGCACCGGCATGTGCTGTGGACGCTGTACCTCAACGACGAATTCGAAGAGGGCGAAACCGAGTTCATGTTCCAGGGCCGCAAGATCGCGCCACGTACCGGCAGCCTGTTGATCGCCCCGACGGCGTTCACCCACACCCATCGCGGGAATCGGCCACAGGGCGGCGACAAGTTCATCGCGACCAGTTGGATCCTCTTCCAGAGTGCGCAGAAGTTGTTTGGAGGAGGGTGAAGCAAACTGGTCACTCGATGTTCTCAGCATCTTGTCCGGATCAAGAAGCGGGCCCCCGAGATCCTGTGCTGTCGTGCGGGCAGTTGGTGCTATCTCCTAAGGCAATCCGCTACTCGGGCTGCCCTCGCTGATAAGAGAATCTCCAGGGGCGTGCACGCCTTCCCAGGCGCCCACCTGACCCAGCGGTCTCCGGATGGCATTCAGTTCATAGCTGAGCTCGCGCATCTTGCAGTGGTCCTTCCAGCCCGCGGGGCTATCGAGATCAAAGCGCGCGTTGATGCGAAGCTGCATCAGATCATTGGATTTCCTGAGGATTTCGACGCTGCCTGAAACGGCCTTTCCGTAGCATCCAGTGCTGCCAGGTCTCAGGCTAAGGCCAGTGCTGTAGAACGCCCTGATATCACCCTCCGTCAAACTGAAGACATCGCCCTCCGCCAGATTCGGGGGAAGGATCAATGTCAGCTTCCTGTATCTTTCATTCTCAATCTTGGTCGCTGTGTACTCGCGCAATGCCACTACGACATTGTCGCCATCAACAATCCGATGGCACGCAAGTGAAATTTCCCTGTAGTCAGACCTTTCGCAGCCGGTCACATCAGAGTTGGCGTTAGACACGTAGAAGGCGCTGATCTTATGGCTACCAGGAAGCAGCGACGCGCACGCGCTGCAGCTCAAGCCTAGAACAAGCGCAATCAACAATCTCGTTCGCACAGTCGCGCTCCCCAGAAACATCTACTTGTACGGTGCGAATTTTTTATATCGCTCGCGTCGTAACCACGGCGGTCGACACCGACCAGCTCGCCCGGAACCACCGGCTCAGAATCAGGGTCTCGGCTTCCTACCTGGCCTGATCAAGGTCTTGTGCATGACCCAGGCGATCCAGCCGCAGACCAATCCGATCCCCGCGACAATGATTTCCTCTTCCTCGAAGGCAGTTCCATTTAGCCCTTGATAGGCGACGAACGCGATTGCTCTCAATGACAGCAAAGCAAATAAACCAACAGGTACCCAAAGTAGAATCTTCATCACTCTCCAAATCGCGATCGCACAAACCAGTGCTGGACGACTGGCAATCCTGGATCTCTTTTCCTGCTTTTTCGCGGTGCCATAAGTTCCTCGCACAGTCGCCTTACCGCGGATGATGTACCCAGTGCCTTGAATCCGCCGCGAGCGGTCGTCCAGTCAGAAATGATTCTGACTGCCTTGGCTCTGTGATGCCCCAGGAGAGCTCCGCCACTCTTCAAGGCTGCCATGCCAGGACCTCCAGTCAATGCTTTCTCAGCAATGGACCCGGACCACGGTCGAACGAACTCACCTCTACCGAGGGCGGCGGCGATAGAGAATCCCTCCCGCCATCAGACCAAAGAGGGCGACGCCGAAGCCCACGAGTTCTTCGTTCCCAAGCGCGTTTCCTGACATCAGCTTGGCAGTCGTCAGCAGAAGAAAGTTCAGTGGAAGCATCCAAAGGAACGCGATGCCGAGCCGGTGGATGATCTTCATTTCAGTTATCGCATTGTTCCAGATACATCGAAATAAGCCAGTATTGGGTAAAGGTTGATCCGCTCGATTATCTGGCAGGTCCAAAGGATCCCAAGAGGTTGCCGTTGCCGCCTTGCCAGGCACTGAGCTTCTCGACGGGGATCTCCTCGAGTTGACAGGTGAACTGGAGATAGAAGGAACGGTCCTCCTTTCGATAGCTGTTCCACCCAACAGCCGTCACTTTGACTTCGATCCGACTGTCGCCCTTGTGCGGCCGATGTAGTTCGATATCCGCTGAATCGGACAACCAGTAGTCTCCCTTGTGCGCGAAGCCCGCGCTGCCACTGCTCAGGCGTGCGCCGAGCACGGCCGGAATCCCTTCAGAGGACGGAGTGTATCCAGACAGGGTGCCGGTGACCTTGGTGAACTCTTGGGAATCCATCACGCCCGGTGATTCCGAGAACAGGCGAAGCAGAAGAAGGGTGTCGGTGCCCTTGCTGACCACCTGACCTGCATTTGCTGTCCACAAACGTTGTTCGAACTCGTCCAGGCCAGCCGGCATTTCAGTGACGACCGCGGCCTGCGGAACGACGATGCATTCGTGCAGGGCGCGGGCCTGGACTTGCAGGGTCGCAAGGCAGAGAAGAAGACCACTGGCACGGAAGCAGTGACTGCATTTCATCGTGTACAACACCAGGCGATGCGGCAGGGTGTGGATTGTTACCGGTGGATCGCGCTGCGGTCCAGAGCCCTAGAACAGACTGCCCTGCGGCGACTCCTTCTTCGGCGGCAGCGGCTTCTGGAACCGGCTGCAATCCAGCTTCGGCCAATGGCTGTTCTGTGCATTGAAGCCCAGACGCTTGCGTGCCAGCTTGAACCGGTTGTTCAACAGATCGGCATACACGCCCTGGCCACGCATACGCGTGCCGAACTGGCTGTCGTAGTCCTTGCCGCCGCGCAGCTGCTGGATGGTGCTCATCACGTGCGCAGCGCGATCGGGATGGTGCGTATCCAGCCAGTCGCAGAACAGCGGTGCCACTTCCAGCGGCAGGCGCAGCAGCACGTAACCGGCGGTGCTCGCACCTGCGCCGTGCGCAGCCTCCAGCACGGCTTCCAGCTCGCTGTCGTTGATCCAGGGAATCACCGGCGCCACCATCACACCGACCGGAATGCCGGCGTCATGCAGGCGCTTCATCGCGCGCAGCCGTGCATGTGGCGCTGATGCACGCGGTTCCAGCTTCGCGGAAAGATGCGGGTCCAGCGAGGTCACCGAGAAGTGCACGCTGACCAGGTTCTCCGCGGCCAGCGGCGCGAGCAGATCGATGTCGCGCTCGACCAGCGCGTTCTTGGTGATCAGCGAGAACGGATGCCGGGTCTCCAGCATCACTTCAATCAGCTGGCGGGTCAGCTTGAACTTGCGTTCGATCGGCTGGTACGCATCGGTGTTGATGCCCAGTGCGATCGGCTGCGGCACATAGCCCGGTTTCGACAGTTCCTTGCGCAGCAGCTGCGGCGCATTGGTCTTGGCGAACAGCTTGGTCTCGAAGTCCAGCCCCGGCGACAGGTTCAGATAGGCATGCGAAGGGCGGGCGAAGCAGTACGAGCAGCAACACTATATGTGTTTGGAGAAAAGTGTTCAGCGCTTCGCACTCTGGAGAGAAGCCCTCCACAGACTAACTGCGCAATACAGGCATCTTGTGCTCCAGCCCAAGGCAATGACGGGTAGGTTAGTGGGGTGTTGTGGCTAGCTCAGTCTCCGGGCTCCGCGATTAGACCAGTTCAGGATGAATTCCTCCTGCTCCGCCGTCTCCACCGCACCAGGTCGCACCGAGCGAACCTTAGCAATTGCATCGATGCCATCTGAGGCAAAGCCTGTTTCAATGAGGAGCATCGACGCCACGGTGCCGGCCCGACCCAGCCCGCCTTTGCAATGCACCACGATCCTGGTTCCAGACAAGAGCTTGGCTGCGAACTGTGGCCCTAGGGATCGCCATGGCCCAAGGAGTCGCGCGTCAGGAGCCGCACCATCTGTAATTGGCAGGCCGTACCACATCAAACCGTGGGCTCTGGCACGTTCCGCCAACGAGGTGATTCGCAGCTCCTCGAACTCCCACGGCTCAATCAACGTGATCAGGTGCTGTGCTCCCCACTCCGCGATCGACGCGAGGTCGACGTCCAGGTCTCGAGCCCAAGAGCCAGTCATTGCTACTTCCTGATGTTTTCCTGGTGCAAAGGTGACGCCGATCCCACCGCCGTTCGTGCCGACAGGTAAGGTGGCAATCTTCAGTGGATGGGAGATACTTGTTCTGCTCATTTGCGCTCTCCGAAATCAGTAGCCCTTTGGGGCGAGAAGCAAACGCTGCGCCCTTTTGATCTCAATGTCCATCTGTGAGCTTAGTGGTGCGGCCAAGGTCTAGTGGACGGCTCGCGCACGCTAGTGATCTAGGGGGAATGAGCCATGCACGGCCCTGTGCGCCTCGGGCTCCTCAGTTACTGATCGTATGCGTGCCGCCGCTAAGCGGACCGAGGGCCAAGTATCAGTAGCGACGACTTGGACGGCGACCCGTTACTTTTCTCTGGAATACAAAGTGACAGGGCCCCGTATGGGATGCACTGGTTCTCACGCTGCGGAATGCTTGTGCAGAGCCCTCGCCCTGAAAATCTCTACTCTCAGCAATGGGCAGCCTTTCGCGCCCAGATCTGGCTGCAGGCTCGACGTCGCTCGCCTCAATTTTCGGCGTCGCCGATGTCCGCTTCCGGCCATAAGCAGACATCCACCCCATCCCTGATAAACATCCCTAGGCCGCAGCAGACCTCGAGCCTGCTGCGGTCAATTGGTTTTGGGGCAGACTACGCCGATGGCCTAAATTCCCCTAGGTCAGTGAGTGTAGCCCGTCCCTTCTAGACGCCTTAGGCCACTTCAAGTTGATGTATCGTCCGCACAGAAGATCCCATGCATCGCGCCCAGCAGTGCTGCAACGCGCGGGTCTGCCATGCGGTAGACGATCGACCGCGATTCCCGTCGGGTCGCTACAAGCTTTCGTTGGCGGAGTTCGGCCAGTTGCTGGGAGAGCGCCGGCTGTCGGATGCCGGTGGCGTCCTCCAGTCCGCTCACCGTCATTTCACCTTGCGCGAGCTGGCACAGCAGCAACAGGCGGGAGGGAGTGGCCATGAAGCGCAGCAACTCGGCCACCTCGGGCACGCGCTCCTTCATCGTGGCTAGGTCTGACGGGCTGAATGGGGGGCTGGTCACGGGTAAGGGCAACTTGGCCGGGTGATGTGATGCAAACACCATGGGGAAGGCGTCCAGTCTAGCATTCTTCTATAGTTGCACACCTTATGTAACCATGTAAGTATTAAGCAACCAATCCCCCCCGGAGCCAGTCGTGAACCAATCCGTAGCGGTAGACGCCCCCTTGGAGCAGGCTGTCCGCGTCGTCAACGATGCGCGTGCCGGCCTGCTCCCCTCGCCTCATGTAAAGACCTTCTTCGATCCTGCCACTTTCACTGCCAGTCACGTCGTACGCGATCCATCTTCTTCAGCGTGCGCCATCATCGACAGCGTCCTTGACTTCGACATGGCCGCAGCCCGCACCTCCACTGCCTCCGCATCGGCGTTGGTGGACTACGTGCGGGCCGAGCGCCTACAGGTGCAATGGTTGCTGGAAACCCACGCGCATGCCGACCACCTCTCAGCAGCACCATGGCTGCGGGGCCAGGTGGGAGGTACGCTGGCCATCGGCGAGCGCATCACCACTGTCCAGGAAACCTTCGGCAAGGTCTTCAATGCCGGTACTGCGTTCAAGCGTGATGGCAGCCAATTCGATCACCTGTTCGCTGACGGTGCCTCCTTCCGCATCGGTAATCTGCAGGCGATGTCGCTGCACGTGCCAGGCCATACTCCCGCTTGTCTGGCGTACGTGATCGGCGACGCCGTATTTCCTGGAGACACGCTGTTCATGCCGGACTACGGCACCGCCCGATGCGACTTTCCAGGTGGCTCGGCTCGCCAGTTGTATCGCTCGATCCAGCGCCTTCTGTCCCTGCCCGACGCCACCCGCGTCTTCTTGTGCCATGACTACAAGGCCACCGGTCGAAACCATTTCGTATGGGAAACAACCATCCGTGCCGAAAGGACAACCAACCTGCATGTGCACGAGGGCGTGACCGAAGCCATGTTCGTGGAAATGCGGGAAGCCCGTGACGCGACGCTCCCGATGCCGCGACTGATCCTGCCTTCAGTGCAGGTCAACATGTGCGCCGGCCATCTGCCCGAACCCGAGGACAACGGCGTGCGCTACCTCAAGCTGCCGGTGGACCTGCTATGACGCTCTCTCATTTGGCTTGGTACTGGCCACTCGCTGGCGGTGCCATGATTGGAACAGCGGCCGGTGCCTATCTGGTCCTTCTCGGCCGCGTTGCCGGCATCTCGGGTCTACTTGCCAAGACACTGGGCATGCCGGGTGACGGCGGACGCGGGAGCGCAGCCCTATTCCTGGCGGGACTTGCCCTGGCGTCAGGCTTGGCATTGGCGGCCAGGCCCATACTATTGCCGGCGCTCTCCGCAAACGGAGCAGTGGTATTGGTGATTGCCGGACTGCTGGTGGGTTACGGAACTCGCCTTGGGGCGGGCTGTACCAGTGGACACGGTGTCTGCGGCCTGGGCCGGGCGTCGCCGCGGTCAGTGGTGGCGACCTGCGTGTTCATGCTCGTGGGCATGGCCACGGCGACCCTGGTACGGATTGTGGCGGGGGGCACGGCATGATCCGTCTCGCCGCGTTCCTGTGCGGCGCACTCTTCGGACTGGGACTGGTCGTATCCGGTATGGCCAACCCAGCCCGCGTGCTTGCTTTCCTTGATGTGAGCGACGCCTGGGACCCCTCCCTGGCGCTGGTCATGCTGGGCGCACTGATCCCTTCCGGCGCAGCCTACCTGTGGATACGCGCCCGCAGAACGCCGCTGCTTGCCGTATCGCTGCACATTCCCACCCATCGCATCATCGATCGGCGCCTGGTGATCGGTGCGGCGATATTCGGCCTGGGTTGGGGTCTGGCCGGACTATGTCCCGGCCCAGCCATCGCGTTGCTGGGAACCGGCCAGCCCTTCGCGATCATCTTCGCCACGGCAATGATCGCTGGCGTGCTCCTGCATGGCCACATTCACCGCCCCACTGCAACTACGGGAAAACCATGAACCTCAAGCCACTCTCCGCCAGCCTCAAGGTGTCCGGCCAGCTCCTGCCAAAGGACATTGAAGCCCTGAAGGAGCAGGGCTTTGCGAGCGTGATCTGCAACCGCCCCGACGATGAACAGCCGGAGCAGCCCAGTCACCATGCGCTGCAGGCCGCCTGCCACCAGGCGGGCATGCAGTTTGCCTATCTTCCTGCGCTGCCTGGCGTCATTACCGATGATCAGGTGCATACCTTTGCCAGGTTGATCGAAGCGCTGCCAAGCCCTGTTGCCGCGTACTGCAGAACCGGCACCCGTGCTGCGATGCTTTGGGCGCTGTCGGAAGTCGTTCACAATGGAGCGGCGTTTGACCACGTTCTGTCTGTTGCTTCGGATGCAGGCTATGACCTTTCTTCCATCGCAACACGGCTGCAGCAAGGCCCGGCGTCCGGCGACTGACATATGGAAGCGCTATCTCTGCTGCAGTTGGTTCTGGGCGGCCTGTCTGGCGTCCTGGTCGGCTTCGTCCTGGGCGTGGTCGGTGGGGGCGGATCCATCCTGGCGGTACCACTGATGCTCTACGTGGTCGGAGTGGGAGATCCGCATGTGGCTATCGGCACCAGCGCCCTGGCAGTAGCGGTCAATGCGGTGTCGAATCTGGTGATACATGCCCGTAGAGGGAACGTTCGCTGGCCTTGTGCCTCGGTCTTCGCTCTGGCGGGGATCGCGGGCGCATACCTGGGTTCCAGCTTGGGCAAGGCGTTCGACGGCAGGAGCCTGTTGGCGCTGTTTGCTGTGGCTATGATCGTTGTCGGCATCGCCATGCTTCGCAGGCGCAACACGCCTGGACTCACGGACGCGCGGCTCGGCAGAGGCAACGCGCCCGCGCTGATTGGGCTGGGCGCCACCGCCGGCGGGCTTTCTGGCTTCTTTGGCATTGGCGGAGGCTTTCTCATCGTGCCCGCACTGGTGGCCGCGACGGGCATGCCGATGATCGCCGCAGTCGGAAGCTCGCTCGTCGCCGTCGCCGCATTTGGCATGACCACCGCACTGAACTACGCGCGTACAGGTCTGGTCAACTGGAAGCTCGCGGCAGTTTTCGTCGTTGCCGGCGTGGCTGGCGGTATTGCAGGTGCAGCAACTTCGACGAAGCTGGCCAACTATCGTGGAGCTCTGAACACGGTATTTGCAGTACTGATCTTCATTACTGCCGCATACATGCTGTGGAAGGTGAGCTGACCGGATGTGCTCCAGACCACAGTCGAGCACTGATAGCCAGCGCAGCGCTTCAAGGGCTTTGATAGGAAGATACTACGAACGGCGGTCCACATCTTCCAGAGTCAAATAAGATGCGACGGCTCGAAGCGCCTCGCGATCAGCTTCGAAATCCATGGCCAATAGGCCGCGCTCCAACGCGATGCGGGCATGCGCCTGTGATGCGACTCTTGTCGCTTCATTCGAGGACCCTGCCAACGCTGCGAAGGCCTTCTGCAGCCGGATACTGACCTCCAGGGACGCGGCGGCATCCCTGGCAATCGGAGTGAACGCGTCCTCAAACATGTCGCGTACGTCGAGACACTGCACGTGCACGCGCGGATACAGCACCTCGCCTGTCGCAGCGTCCCCTGCGTGGCTGGACCATGCACAGAGCAGCCTGACACATGTCCCGATGACGTCGATGCAGGTCCCAGGGTCGTTCACCGCAGGTGACATGGCTCGCTGGGCAATTTCCGCAAGCACGACCAGTCCGAACCGTGGGTCATTCTCAATGGAGCGCGCGTCACTGAAGGAAATGGCTGAGATCACTTCACTCTGCACGTCCGGAAGTGGATTTCCCTCGATGGCTATCAAGGGACGGGCCGGAGTTGCGAACGTACCCGGCTGGCAGAGCAGATGAACGCGCAGATCATGTTCCTGTGCAATGCCGTCGATCCGGGCGACGTCCACATGTTCAACGTAGGCAACCTGATCGCCAACCAGCAGTACCGCCCCCTCCCCTACCGGGACAGCACTGGCTCCGCCGAGCCGAGGCTCCGCGGCGCGGCGCTTCATTGCCGCTTTGGTCGCCCGCTCCACCAGATCGATGGTTTCGCCAACGCGGCCAAAGCGTGAGAACTGCTCGATAGCCCTGAGCAACGTCACTGTGATGACAATGATGACCGCGATGGTTGCCCCGAACAGCACAAGCCGGCCGCTGTCCCCGTAGATGCCGGTGCTGAGCGCGATGAGGCCCACGATCGAGAACAGGAAGGCACCAATGAAGGTGGCCAGCGCACCTTGGGCCCGGGCGTCTTCGATCAGCAGGCGGGCCGCGCGCGGGGTGGCGCTGCTGGATGCGGAGCCGTATGCCGAGACCATGGTGGACAGCGAGAAGGTGGTGACCGTCAGCATTGACGCGGCAAGTATGCCAAGGATGTTGCCGACGGAATCTGCGCCGATCCGTGCGGCAAGGCCAACGGGAATGAGGAACTTCAGGAACGCGCCGGCCAACGCCGTGATGATGCCCAGGGCGCCATACAGGGTCGAACGGAACCACATCCGCTTGGTAACTTTGCTGGCTGCGAGCCTCAGTCGGGTGAGCATGGGCTACTTCCTGGGCAGTTCGACCATCAATAGCACGGTCGGGTGCCGAGGCCACGTCAAAGGCAGGGTCATGCCCGGCCCAAGGCAGATGCCGCCCCTCCGGGCGGCATCTGTGTACGGATTCTACGAGCGCACCTTGTCCAGGAACTGACGGTGGCGTTCGTATTGATCGAGCACATCGTGGATGAGCTGAACCTTGGTCCACCCCATGACGTCGTAGTCCTGCCCGCCCTCCCGCAGATAGACCTCCGCACGGTAATGACGGGTGCCCTCGCTGACCGGCCGACGGGGATCCTGCAGGGCGAACGTCGGCGGCTCATAGGGCTGGGGCCGTACGGAGTAGAAGAAGTCCATCTCCTCGCCATGGCCAACCTGTAGCCACGCACGACCATCCTCTCCCTTGGAGACCTGGACCGGCAGATCCTGCTTGCGAAGCTCAGCAGCAACCTCTTCCAATGCAGGAATGACGCGCTGCTCGATGAAGCCGGTCACCTCGATCTTCAACGGGTTGTGCGCCAGCAGGCGCAGGCGCGCCCGCCAATCCTCGCTGGTGCCCGGCAGGATACGTGCCTCCCGCAGGATCGAGCGCTTGGTGGCATCCAGATGCATGGCCTTCAGCAGTCCCCAGCACATCAGGATCATGACGATCGTAAATGGCAACGCGCTGGCAATGGTGGCTGCCTGCAACGATTCCAGCCCGCCGGCCACCAGCAGGGCAATCGCCAGGCCGCCGACCAGCAGCGCCCAGAAGATTCGCTGCCAGACCGGTGATTCCTCCTCACCCTTCGAGGTGAGCATGTCGATTACCAGGGCACCGGAGTCCGCTGAGGTTACGAAGAACAGCGCAACCAGGATGACCGCCAGCGAAGAGGTCAGCATGGTCAGCGGCAGGTGCTCCAGGAACTCGAAGAGCGCCATCGAGCTGTCGGTTGAGACCGCCTGCACCAACTGCTGGATTCCCTCCGCCCGCACCATGTGCAACGCGGTGTTGCCGTAGATGGTCATCCACAGGAATGTGAAGCCAAGCGGTACGAGCAGCACCCCCACCACGAACTCACGGACGGTGCGTCCACGTGAGATGCGCGCGATGAACATGCCAACGAAGGGCGACCACGCAATCCACCAGCCCCAGTAGAACAGCGTCCAGCCACCCAGCCAACCCGTGGGTTCGTAGGCATAAAGGTTGAAGGTCATCGAGAACAGCTGGGAAACGTACATGCCGGTGTTCTGCACCAGTGCCTGCATCAGGTGCACGGTGGGTCCACAGACCAGCACGAAGGCCAGCAGCGCCGCCGCCAGGATCATGTTGAGCTCGGACAACCTGCGTACGCCGCTGTCCAGGCCAGCCACGACCGATCCGGTGGCCACCAGTGTGATGACGGTGATCAAGCCAACCTGGGCGAGCGTACTGACCTCCAGGCCGAACAGGTAGTTCAGGCCGGCGTTGATCTGCATGACGCCCAGCCCCAGCGAGGTGGCGAGGCCGAAGATGGTACCCAGCGCGGCAAACGTGTCTACGGCATGTCCCAACGGGCCGTGGATACGGTCGCCGATGAGCGGATACAGCGCGGAGCGGACACGCAGCGGGAGATTGTGTCGGTACGCAAAGTACGCCAGCGACAGCGCTACCACCGCGTAGATCGCCCATGCGTGGATGCCCCAGTGGAAGAAGGTGATGCGCATTGCCTGGCGGGCAGCGGCGGCGGACTCAGGCGAACCAACCGGCGGCGTGGCGTAGTGCATGATGGGCTCGGCAACGCCGAAGAACATCAGACCGATGCCCATGCCGGCAGCGAACAACATTGCGAACCAGGAGCCGTAGCTGTAGTCCGGCGTACTGTGGTCAGGGCCGAGCTTGATGCGGCCGTAACTGCTGATGGCGACGCCGACGACGAAGACCAGGAAGCCGGCTACTGCAAGGATGGTGAACCAACCTGCATCATTGGCGGCCCATGACTTGGCCGCGGTGAACCACCGCGTGGCCATTTCGGGCGCGAAGGCGGCAAGCGCCAGCAGCGCGATGACGATGGCTGCCGTGGGAATGAACACCTGCGGAAGGATCCGCTGGCGAACGGGGGGATGTTGCGGAGCCGTGCTCTGCATGGATACCTCCGTGTTATTGGGTGGAAAAACCTGCGGCTTGCGCGAGGCCGATCAGAAGTAGAAGCCGATATTGAGGTTCAGCCGCGAATGCCAGCTGGAAGGGCCTCCTTCGTCGATGCCGATACCATCACCACCAGCAAACCACATGTTGCGGCCAGCGATCCAGTCGACATAGGTGAGCATGATGCCTTTCTGCAGGCTGCAACCGGTCACGTTCTGCCACGAATCACGAAGGCCCGCGCGGTGCCCGACCGGGCGGGTCATGCTGAGGTTGTTATAGCAGGTGATGTCATCCAGCCAGCCCTTCTGGCCGAACGAATAGGCGATGTTGGCGCTTGGCACATCCGCCTGCGCTGCAACCTGGAAGGGGGATTGGAACGCCGACATTGCGATGCGATCTCCGGGCACGGCATACCGGTACCGCGCCCACTGCAACTGCGCGGTCCAACCATCGCGCTGCCACTGTGCGTGGAGGGCCGCGCCCTGATGACCGTAGTGACGCCGTGTCTGAGTGTTCTGCACCTTGCCAGCAAACGCTGATGCGCCCAGCAACAGTTCGCCGCCGCCCCAGTCGCGCGCGCTCTCCACGCGTGCATGCAGTCGTTGCCGCTCGCGATACGGCAACGCCTCGGTCTGCGCGACATCAAAGGAGTAGCGATCGTAGCGAGCCCCGGACCCGTATTCGTCTCCGGAGAACCAGCCAAGATGCCAAGTTGTGCTGCCGCTGCGGTGAATCACCACAAGGCCCGGATCGTAATCATCCTCGATGCCCAGGTAGTAGCCGGAGCCGAACCAGAAACTCTGCGAAACGGTGGGGAGCAGCCCGAACGGGACTTGCTGGATACCTGCCTTGAGCTGGGTAGCATCGGAGAACTGCCAGCCCGCGTAGGCGTGATGCACGGCGTCGAAGCCATCGTACCAGCGGTATTGGGCAGAGAAGGAAAACGGTCCGGTTCCAGCGTCAAGGTCTGCACGCAGCAGTTCAAGCTGCAGGCGGCTGGTCGGCCCGTAGTCGAGCCAGCCATAGTTGAACCTGACGGCGCCTCCTGGATCAAAGTAAGGATCTCTATGGAGGTTATCCTCAGAAGCATCTGCAGCCAGCGAAGTTCCCGCCAACGCGGCAGCGACAATGAAGGGAATTGATCTCACGGTTATGCGCCTTGCCTCCCTGATCTGCTACGGAAAGCGCTTGAGTCTAACGTCGATTCATCCAATGCCTCAAACTGGCGATCTCAAAGAACTCTTGGCGACACCACAGCAATCACTCACTGCGCGTCTTTAGTCCTCAGGTCCATATGCCACGTGAAAATCATGTGCAGTGAGAGAGTAGCTAACACGATAAACTTTTTAGTAGTCGATCCTGAGATTGAGCGACTCATAGTGGACATGGAGTGACACGCAATGTCATTTGAGAATAGGCTAGGGCCTCGACATCGGGGAAGAATTCATGACTATTGATATCAGCGGCCTTTCTGCCAAGGAACTTCGCTCACTGATTGCTCAGGCGGAGAAGCAGCAGTCCAAAGTGCTGTCACGCCCTAAGGCCACAGCGATGCGCGCCAAGATCAACAAGTACGTCAAGGATCATGGATACACGATAGAGGAACTCTACGGCGCTTCAGTGATCGTGCCCTCCGAAACCGCCAAGAAGCGAGGTGATCGGAGGCCTGCCAAATCGACAGTGCCCAAGATCGCTCCCAAGTACCGCAATCCTGCAGTGCGCGGCCAGACGTGGTCCGGTCGAGGGCGGCAACCGCGATGGATAGCCGAGCTGGTAGCAAGCGGAAAATCACTGAATGACTTCCTGATCAAGTAGTGATAGCGAGGTAGCCGCACACCGGTACCGCAGCAAGTCCTGAGAATCATTAGTCATCAGATCGAACAGGATGCTGGTGCGCGGAATGCCCTGCCAGGTAGGCGATCAAAGATTTCAGCTAGTCGCAGTTGATGTGACAGCGGGCGAACAGCAGGCGCTCCACCTTATTGTGAGCATGACTCTTTGCACTGTCGTGCCCGGGTGCCTGGGCCTAAGGTTGCCGGCCGGCATCGGTTCCGTCGGCACTCGCCAATCCATTTTCCAGACGACCTGGCCCAGGGAAATCTATGCTGCCTGCACTCTTGCGCACCGCCTTGCTGACCGTTGCCCTGTCGGCATGGCTTCCAGCCCAGGCGCTTGCGGCCGGTTCTCTTAAGGCAGCCAACAGCAAGGCCAGGGCCTTCATCCAGCAGGCCATGCAGGAGCACCGGATTCCGGGCCTCCAGTTGGCAGTGGTGCAATATGGGAAAGTAGTGCTGCTGGAGAACTACGGGTTCGCCAATGTCGAGAACCGGGTGCCTGTTACCGGCAAGACGCTGTTTCCGATCAACTCGGCCACCAAGTCGTTCACCGGCGTAGCCATGATGCAACTGGTCCAGGACGGGCGGGTGGACCTGGACGCCCCCTTGTCACGCTATTTGGACGATGTGCCCGCGACCTGGCGTGGGGTGCGGATCCGGCAGCTGCTGGGGCATACATCAGGCCTTCCGGAGATCATCGACTCGCAGGGGGCCTTTGGCGGTGCGACGGAGCCGGAGGCATGGAGCGCGGTCGAGGCTCGGCCTCTGGAGGTATCGCCAGGCGAACAGTTTTCGTACAACCAGACCAACTACGGCCTGCTGTCGCGGATCATCGTCAAGTTGAGCGGGCAACCGTACGAGCGATTCGTGACGCAGCGACAGTTCGATGTGGCGGGCATGCCCTCCACCACGTTCGGTGACAGCTATGACCTGGTTGCCGGAGCCGCCACGATCTACAGCGTGTCGCCGCGGGGCTCGCTGGCACCGGACGACGGTGAGCGCCTGTCGCATTGGATTTATGAAATGCCCTACAGCCTGTGGGCGGGTGGCGGAATCCAGACGACGGCCGAAGAGCTGTCGCGCTGGATCATTGCGCTGTCGCAGGACCAGTTGATCGATGATGCACATGTCCAGCGCATGTGGCAGCAAGAGCCACTGAACAGCGGGGCGAAAAGCGATTGGGCCTTAGGCTGGCCGGTGTTGAAGGCTGATCGCCCGCGCCAGGTCGCAGGCATTGGCGGTGCCCGCGCGGCATTCGTCGTCTACCCGGACGAAGACTTGGCCGTGATCGTGCTGACCAATCTTGCCGGTGCGAACCCGCAGCGGTTTGTTCGACGCATCGGCGAGTTCTACCAGTCGCGGACGAACGACTCCACCCATTGATGCCGACGAAGCTCCGGGACGACGTGTGCTTTCGACACGAAGCGGACGTCCACACGCACACCTTCTGGCTGGCGCCAGGGGCGGCCGCCGCGAGAACAGGGACAGGTGTGCGGCCCTCGGTGTTCGGCTATCTTGAGAGTTCTTGCCACAACCCTTCAAGCACAGACGCATGCAAGCGATTTCGAGGATTGTTCGAAACGGGCGGTGGCTCAACTACTTCGTATTGTCCGTCGTGTTCTTGGCTGCCGGCTGCAAGGGCGAGCATGTGCCGGCAAAGGATCTCGGGGCGGACCTCGATGAGGTGGCCGCAACACTGATACAGCAGCCATTGCTCCACTCAACCTCGATCGCAGTCGTATATCGGGGCCAGGAATTCATCCGTCATCGCGGCAACATGGAAGCCGGCAGGCTGAGCCCTCCGACCGACGCGACCCTCTACGAAATCGGTTCGTTGAGCAAGACCATGGCAGGGACCCTGATGGCCAATGCCGTCCTGGAGCGCAGGCTGGGGCTGGACGACGATGTCCGGGAGTATCTGCACGGCAATTATCCGAACCTGCAGTACAAGGGCGACCCCATCCGCATCCGTCACCTGCTGTCGCATACGAGCGGTCTTCCGAACATGTTGCCGGAACGCGCGAACACGGTGCTCGCGGACTTCACCGATCAGCGTACGCCTCGTGAACTCAATGCCATTTACGCCGGCTATGGCAAGGCGGATTTCTTCAGGGACCTGCATGCCGTCGAGATTCACCAGGTGCCCGGAAAGGATTACGCCTACTCCAGTGCTGGAACCCAACTGGCGGCGCATATTCTGGAGACGGTTTACAAGAGCGACTATGAGTCGCTGTTACGCGAATTCTTCCGCGATTCCGCGGCAATGGCGGACCTCAGAATCAGGCTGGGCGATGCTGAGGCGCCCCGGCTTGCGGTCGGCTACCACAGTGACAACGCGGTACCGACCTCGCCCATGCCGGAGTTGCCTTGGGGAGCATCGGGGAACGTAAAGGCGACCGTTCCGGAAATGGTGAAGTTCCTCAAGTTCCAGCTGGCCGGTGGGCCCGTCGTGACGGAATCACACCGTACTCTTGTCGAATTCGATTCCGAGTTCAGCATCGGCTATTTCTGGAACATCGTCGGCGGCGACCACTTGAAGGGCACCTACTATGCCCATCATGGTGGTGTGCCCCGCTCGCAGTGCTATATCTACATCATGCCGAAGTATGACCTTGGCATTTTCGTCATCACCAACCAGAGCGGCGACAAGACTGCCCACGCCATGGAGGCGGCGATCAATACACTGGTCGAGAGAATAGTCGCGCGAGATAACATCTCTAGCTAGGGCCTGTCACGTTCGCGTCCTGCGACTCGACTTGACCGAGGGATTGTGAATGACCGCTGCTGGCCAGAAGCAGACGTTATGTTGTGCTGCAGAGGCGCGCCTGATTGACCTGGCGGCGTTACCGTGGCAGGGCCCAGGTCGTCATGGCAGCCAGCAACACAACCAAGATCGGCGGTGTACGCGCGAGGGCCAGTAGCCCGAACGCAACCAGCGCCATCGCGGCATCCCATCGGTCATGGATCGCACTCGTCCACACCGGGTTGTACAACGCAGCCAGCAGAATCCCGACCACCCCGGTGTTGACGCCAGCAATCGAAGCTTGCAAACCCTTTCGGTGGCGCAGGGCCTCCCAGAACGGCAGCGCCCCCACGAGCACAAGAAAGGCTGGCAGGAAAATGACTGCCAACAGCACAAGGCCTCCAAGCCAGCCACCCAGCGGCCCCTTGGCCAGGGCTCCCAAGTACGCCGCGAAAGTGAAGAGAGGGCCTGGCACCGCCTGCGCCGCACCGTACCCAGCGAGCAGATCCGCAGTGGTCACCGTGCCGCTTTGGACAACCGCGGTCTGCAGCAACGGCAGTACGACATGGCCGCCGCCAAAGACCAAGGCACCAGCACGGTACGTCCCCTCCAACAGCACAGCCAACGGGGAGCCACTAGCCACCACCCACACAGGCAGCAGAACAAGCGGCAGCACCAACAGCATCAGCGCTACCGAGCCCGTTCTTCGCGAGACGGGATAGCTGCAAGCTAACTGGCCCTGGGCAGGCTCGATTTTCAGCGCCCAGCGACCGAGCAGGCCGCTGCAGATGATCACCACCATCTGGCCGAAGACCGAGGGCAGTGCTAGCGTCAATACGGCGGCGACAAGCGCCATCCCTGCCCGCAGGCGGTCCGGGCATAGGGTCCGGGCCATTCCCCATACAGCCTGCGCCACCACGGCAACTGCAACGATCTTCAGGCCATGCAGCCAACCGGATTCGAGGATGCCTTGGTATCGAGCAACGCCAAATCCGAACAGGATCATCAGTACGGCCGATGGCAGGGTAAAACCTGCCCAGGCGGCCAGCAGGCCAAGCCAGCCGGCGCGAGCCAAGCCCAGCGCCATCCCAACCTGGCTGCTGGCTGGGCCTGGCAGTAACTGGCACAAGGCCACCAGATCCGAGTAGCTACGGTCCGTCAGCCACCGGCGGCGCTCGACAAACTCGAGGCGGAAGTAGCTCAGATGGGCGATCGGGCCGCCGAACGAGGTCAGTCCCAGTCGTAGGAACACCAGGAAGACACGCCACGCACTTTCGCTTTTTGCGGGATGGAGCGTTGGCATGGGGCAGGATCTCCGGTTGTTCTCAAAGGCGGCCAGCCCGGCCCAGCACCCAGACTAGGTCGCCGGGCTTCCCCTGTGCTCGGCCACCAACTCTCCATCTTCCTTCCGGAATGGTCCGGGAAGCTTCGGCAGGATATCCAGCACCAGTTCGGAAGGGCGGCACAGGCGCGTGCCATTATCGGTTTGCACGAAAGGACGATTGATGAGTATTGGGTGCGCCAGCATGGCATCAAGCAGCGCGTCGTCGCTCAGTGCCGCATCGCCCAGTGCCAGCTCGTCATAAGGAGTGCCCTTCTGCCGGAGGGCGTCGCGCACGCTCAAGCCCGCGGCCCTGATGAGGTCGCCCAGGCGCGCGCGGCTGGGCGGGTGGGCCAGGTAGTCGATCACTTCCGGCTCGATCCCGGCGAAGCGGATCATCGCCAGGGTGTTGCGCGAGGTGCCGCACTTGGGGTTGTGGTAGATGACCGCGTTCACGCACTTTCCTCCTCGTTCAAAACAGTTTCCACCACCCCTGCAGCGGCCGCCAGCGCCGCCGCCTCGATGGCCCCCTTGCGCTCGCTGTAACGGTCCACCAGGTAGTCGGTGCGCCCACGTACCAGCAGGGTGAACTTGACCAGTTCCTCCATGACGTCCACCACGCGATCGTAGTACGCCGAGGGTTTCATTCGACCTTCGTCGTCGAACTCCTGCCAGGCCTTGGCGACCGAGGACTGGTTGGGGATCGTCACCATCCGCATCCACCGGCCGAGCACACGCAGCGCGTTGACGACGTTGAACGACTGCGAACCGCCGCAGACCTGCATCACGGCCAGCGTGCGGCCTTGGGTGGGGCGCACGCTGCCCTCTTCCAGTGGCAGCCAGTCGATCTGGTTCTTGAATACCGCGGTAAGGGTGCCATGGCGTTCCGGGCTGACCCACACGTGTCCCTCCGACCACAGCGAGGCCTGGCGCAGCTCCTGCACCTTTGGGTGGGTCGCTGGCACCGAGTCAAGCATCGGCAGCTCATGTGGATCGAACAGGCGGGTTTCCGCCCCGAGCTGTTCCAGCAGCCGCTGCGCCTCCAGCGCCAGCTTGCGACTGAACGACTGAGGTCGCAGCGACCCGTACAGGATCAGGATGCGCGGGCGGTGCGGCTGCGCGGCCGGGTCGTTGAGCTTGGTGGCCGTCGGGATGTCCAAGGCACCTGGGACCAAGTTGGGGATCTGCTGCACGGGGTTGTCCTACGGAATCGATTCTATTATTCTAGAATCATGGAACATAACGCTGCAACCCGCGCTCTTGCTGCCTTGGGCCACGCCACCCGCCTGTCGATCTTCCGCCTGCTTGTACAGGCCGGCAGAGGCGGCAAGCTGGCCGGTGACATTGCCCAGACGCTCTGCTTGCCTGGTGCCACGCTCTCCTTCCACCTGAAGGAACTGTTGGCTGCGGGCCTGATCAGCGCCGAGCAACGTGGTCGGACGATCTGCTACCGGGCCGAGTTCGAGGCGATGACCGCATTGGTGGCCTATCTCACGGAGAACTGTTGTGCCGACGAACAGGCCTGCGAACGACCCGCTGGCTGCTGACCAACCCACCTTAGAGATTGCTCAGATGACCCGTCGCGTCCTGTTCTTGTGTACCGGTAATTCCGCTCGCAGCGTGTTGGCCGAATCGACCCTGAAAAAGTGGGGCCAAGGCCGCTACGAGTCCTTCAGCGCCGGCAGCCAGCCGGCCGGCCGCGTCAACCCGTTTGCCATTGCTCAGTTGCAGCGCGAGGGTTTCCCGGTGGACGGCCTTCGCAGCAAGTCGTGGGACGAGTTCGCCGAAGCGGATGCCGCGCCGATGGATCTGATCGTCACCGTCTGCGACAGCGCGGCAGCCGAGGCATGCCCGGTAGTGTTCGGCGACTTTGTACGGGTGCACTGGGGCCTGTTCGATCCGGCCGGCGTTGAAGGCTCGGACGGACAGAAAGCCGAAGCGTTCGATCGCGCGCACCAGATCATCAAGGCGCGCCTGAAGGCGTTTCTGGAGATCTCAGACAGCGTCTGGGATGACAGCGAGGCCCTCAAGGCCCGGCTCGACCCGATCGCACAGATCAACTGACCGTCTTTCCGGAAATCCCCATGACCACTGATACCTCCCGCCTGTCCTTCCTGGACCGGTATCTCACGCTCTGGATCTTCGCCGCCATGGCGCTCGGCGTCGGCATGGGGGCGTTGTTCGAAGGTGTACCCAGCGCGTTGAACAGCCTCTCCATAGGGTCGACCAACATCCCGATCGCGATTGGTCTGATCCTGATGATGTATCCGCCGCTGGCCAAGGTGAAGTACGAGGAACTGCCGCGGGTCTTCGCCGACAAACGGGTACTGATGCTCTCGCTGCTGCAGAACTGGATCGTCGGTCCGTTCCTGATGTTCGGCCTGGCCGTGCTGTTCCTGCGCGATTACCCCGAGTACATGACCGGCCTGGTCCTGATCGGGCTGGCACGGTGCATCGCCATGGTGCTGGTCTGGAATCAGCTTGCCCGCGGTGACGGCCAGTACGTCGCCGGGCTGGTGGCATTCAACTCGATCTTCCAGATTGCGCTGTTCAGCGTCTATGCGTGGTTCTTCCTGTCCTGGTTGCCGCCGGCGTTCGGTCTGCAGGGCAGCGTCATCGATGTCAGTTTCTGGACCATCGCCGAGGCTGTTCTGATCTACCTTGGCATCCCGTTCCTGGCGGGCTTCCTCACCCGCCGATGGTTGAAGGCGCGCAAGGGCGTGCAATGGTATGAAGAGACGTTCCTGCCCGCCATCAGCCCGGTAACCCTCGCCGCACTGCTGTTTACCATCGTGGCGATGTTCAGCCTGAAGGGCGGCGATGTGCTGAGGATTCCGATGGACGCGGTACGCATCGCGATCCCGCTGACGTTGTACTTCATCATCCAGTTCGTCATCAGTTTCTTCATGGGCAAGCTGATCGCCAAAGACTACCCCCGCACCACCGCGATCGCGTTCACCGCAGCAGGCAACAACTTCGAACTGGCCATCGCCGTGGCGATCGCGGCGTTCGGGCTGGCCTCCCCGGTAGCCTTCGCGGCCGTGATCGGCCCGCTGGTGGAAGTGCCCGTGCTGATTCTGCTGGTCCACGTCGCCCTGCGGCTGGGCAAACGCTACTTTCCTGCCGATGCACGGAGCCGCTGAACCGCCCAGGTGCGGCAGCATGAGGAAGTCCCGATGGACAGCGTCGATGTGGTGGTGATCGGAGGTGGCCAGGTGGGTCTTTCGGCTGGCTGCTTTCTGCGCCGCAGCGGGCTGTCCTATGTGATTGTTGATGCCGAAACGTCGCTTGGCGGGGCGTGGCAGCATGCGTGGAAATCCCTGCATCTGTTCTTGCCGGCGGGCTGGAGCTCGATAGTCTCCAAGGTGACCGAGACCACGTGGATCACCCAACGGGAGCCAGCCTTCCTGGCCGACGATTCGGCCACGCTGATTGGGATGACCCGATACGCGCGCGAGGCAGCAAGGCAAATCAGCGACTACGTCGGGGCTGTTTCTCCGCTGCCATCTGGCCCCTGAGCCTCGGTGCCATTGCCCAGCGCCCGCACCTGCGATTGCAGGGCCATGCGGTCCAGCGCTTCAGGCTTGAGCGCCAACAGCAATCCGAGACGGTGCTGGAGCTGGTGAAGCGTGCTCAGGAACGCCTTGTGGACCTGCTCAGCGCTGCCCTGCACTGCGGCCGGGTCGGGGATGCCCCAGTGGGCGGTAGCCGGGTGGCCTGGCCACACGGGACACGCTTCACCCGCGGCACGATCGCACACCGTTACGATGAGATCCATCTGCGGTGCTTCCGGACCTGCGAATGCCTCCCACGGCTTGCTCGACAGCCCGGCAACGTCGAAGCCAATCTCCGAGAGCACCTGCAGGGCCACCGGATGAACTACGCCCTTGGGATGACTGCCCGCACTGTAAGCGCGGATACGTTCACGCCCTAAATGGCTGGCCAGTGCTTCGGCAAGAATGCTGCGCGCCGAGTTGCCTGTGCAAAGGAACAGAACATTCAGGGGACGCATGTCATCGCAACCATTTATCTAGAATAATCGAAGTATTGCCTTGCCATATGTCAACTCGATGACTGCCGAAAAGGAAGCGGGCACCCCTCGGTGCCCGCTTCGCTCATCTGTTCAATGACCCGACGACCGTGTGGCGCCTGGCGTACGATGCTTTCCCAAGCGGTCTACCAAGGTCTCACTTGCATCGTTGAGACCGAACACCTCAACGGTCGCGCCGTGCTCGCGCAGCTTCATCACTACCCGGTCGAGCGCATCAACGGCGGTCAGGTCCCAGAAGTGGGCGTCCTTCAGATCGATGATGACCTCCTTGGGGACATCCAGATAGTTGAAGCTACTCACGAACTGTCCGGCAGACGCAAAGAACACCTGCCCCTTCACAACGTAGACGCGCGAGTCGGTCTCGACCTGGGTGTCGTCGATGATCAGCATCTTGCCGACCTTGCGGGTGAAGAACACCGCCGACAGGATCACGCCTGTCAACACGCCTTTGGCGAGGTCGTGGGTAGCCACGGTCACGATGACCGTGCCAATCATCACGACCGAAGAGCTCTTGGGATGAATGGCCAGCTCGCGCAGCGAGCGCCAGCTGAAGGTGCCGATGCTGACCATGATCATCACCGCGACCAGTGCGGCCATTGGAATCTGACTCACCAGGTTTGACCCATAAACAACCAGAAGGAGCAAAACCACGCCGGCCACAAGGCACGAGAGACGGCCCCGGCCACCGGAAGTGATGTTGATCACCGACTGGCCGATCATTGCACAGCCTGCCATGCCCCCAAAGAAGCCCGTTACGGTGTTAGCCAAGCCTTGGCCAGCACATTCGCGATTCTTCTGGCTCGGGGTATCGGTCATGTCTTCGACGATCTGCGCGGTCATCAGCGATTCCAACAAGCCAACGACCGCCAAAGTCGCCGAAACCGGCAGCAGGATCTGGAGTGTTTCCCAGGTGAATGGCACATCCGGAATCAGGAACGACGGCAGGCTGTCAGGCAGCGCCCCCATGTCGCCTACGGTGCGTACCTGGAAGCCGAAATACATGGAAGCGGCCGTGAGAACCACGATCGCCACCAATGCCGAAGGAACGGCTTTGGTCAGCAGCGGCAGCAGGTAGATGATTGCCAGACCCACAGCACAGATCGCATACACCATCCACGGCATGCCGATGAGCTCGGGAAGCTGCGCCATGAAAATGAGAATCGCCAGTGCATTCACAAATCCGGTCACCACCGAGCGCGACACAAAGCGCATCAGCGAGCCCAACCGCAGGGCGCCGGCCAGCATCTGCAGGACGCCGGCAAGGATGGTGGCGGCAAACAGATACTGAATGCCGTGCTCGCGCACCAGCGTGACCATCACCAACGCCATGGCGCCGGTCGCAGCCGAGATCATGCCAGGGCGGCCACCGGCGATGGCGGTGATGACGGCGATGCAGAACGAGGCATACAAACCTACCTTTGGGTCGACGCCGGCGATGATGGAAAACGCGATTGCCTCAGGAATCAGGGCTAGCGCAACGACAATGCCCGACAGCAGGTCACCACGGATGTTACCGAGCCATTGCTGGCGCAGGGGATAAATTGCAGACATAGAAAATGATCTCCGCGCACAGCAGTGCGCGCCAAACGAAAGAAACAGGCACCCTTCCAGACCTAAGTGTCTGGGTCGCTTCTTCAATCAAGCGTCAGGGTGGAGTCATCGCTAGCCGATCCGTTGGGTATTTGACGGTATATTGTAGACTGGCATAGCGCCTGAGGGGAAATCCGGCCGGCATCGCGGTCGCCTCGGTGCACTCTCAAGGGTAGCTTCCCAGATCCCAAGATCATTTCGCAGGCGAAGTCGACAAGCTGGTAGGCAGTTGATCAGATTGAATTGAGCTCTGACCGAATCGCCAAAGAAGAGGTGGACATTCGCCGCGGGGCCTATGTCCGCTATCGGCCAGAAGCCGACGTAGGCAGCCAGATTGGTCACACACCGTAGCGCCTGTTGCCTCCAGACGTAATGCAGTAGCGTCCGCCGCGAGGACCAATACAGACGCGTGATCCAGAGCACGGACAGCTCCCATCAGAATAATCGGTACGTGCGGGCCGGAACTTTTCGCGCGAGGGTGACACGGGCCGATTATTAGGCCGGTAGCAGCCGCTTCCGCTACAAAGTAGCTTCGAGCTGACCCATTTGGCAGGGGCGCCCTGGGCCGATATTCGTGCCCACGCTCCTTTGCGTTCATACACCACAACAGAGTCGCCGCCGTCGAGCCTTCCGATGATCTGTCCGTTGGGAGAAGACCGTTGGTTGAGCGTACTGGTTGACACGAACTGCGTCTCTGTCATCTCCGGACGAGAGGATTCCGTCTGAGCCGGAGGAGCGACCGGTGCCTGATCCACTGAGGAGCGCTGTGAGTCGCGCTGCCCGCCCCCATTGCACATTGCGACAAGTAATGCGAAAAATCCGACCACCACCAGCCCAGCTGCTCCAGACGTATTTCGAGCCATGCCGCCCCCCCCCCTTTCCCTGTGGATCTTTCGAGCTCGGTCCAACTTTATCAGAGTGTCAACCCAATAATCCTAGGGCATCGCAATGGCCAATCCAAGTTCCCAGGCAGCGTTTTGAAGCGTGGTACTTCATTACCTTACGACCTAATTGATGTCCTCTTCCGGCCATGAGTGGACCTCCGTCGTCCAGGATGCTTAGCCTTCTTGTATAGGGGCGAGGCGACTACGATCGCAATGGCCAATCCAAGTTCCCAGGCAGCGTTTTGAAGCGTGGTACTTCATTACCTTACGACCTAATTGATGTCCTCTTCCGGCCATGAGTGGACCTCCGTCGTCCAGGATGCTTAGCCTTCTTGTATAGGGGCGAGGCGACTACGATCGCAATGGCCAATCCAAGTTCCCAGGCAGCGTTTTGAAGCGTGGTACTTCATTACCTTACGACCTAATTGATGTCCTCTTCCGGCCATGAGTGGACCTCCGTCGTCCAGGATGCTTAGCCTTCTTGTATAGGGGCGAGGCGACTACGGAAGAAGTGAATTTGGAACTGTTCTTTCGGTGTTACCGAGCTAAAGCGGGGGCAGTTCGCGAAGTAGCTTTGTCATGGCGCCAAGTTCCACCAATGAGCGGATGACTGGCAGAAGGCTTTAGGGCTAGGATTGCCTCAGGGGCGTGGTCGAAGTTGGTGTCAGTCCGCGTCCTACACGGATCGTTGACCATGCCTCTTACAGGACGCCCCCATGCCTCGAATTCGCCATTTGGCCATCCGGAATTTTCGGTCCATCAAGGCACTCGACTGGGCGCCAGCTCCGGGCATCAACTGTTTGATCGGTCCTGGCGACAGTGGCAAATCCACCATCCTCGATGCCATCGACCTGTGCTTGGGTGCTCGACGAAGCATCTCCTTCGGCGACATGGACTTTTTTGGCCTCGATGTCTCAGAGCCAATTCGTATTGCCGTGACATTCGGGGAACTGCCAGCATCGCTGATGGACATTGATGTCTATGGGGACTTCTTGCGAGGGTTCGATGCGGTATTTGACACCCTCGAAGACGAACCCGCCGCGGGCCTGGAGACGGTGCTTACCCTGCAGCTTCAAGTCGGGGCGGACCTTGAGCCCAGCTGGACGCTGGTTTCCGATAGGTCGCTTCAACAAGGCTTGGAACGAAGCCTGCCTTGGAAAGAACGAATCGCATTGGCCCCGGCACGTATAGGCAGCTTTGCAAGCTCCAACTTGTCTTGGAGCCGCGGATCGGTCCTCAACCGGCTAACCGACGAACGCGCAGAATTGGGAGCCCAGCTCGCTCTCGCAGCGCGTCAGGCACGCGCCAACTTTGGCGCTCAAGCGTCGCCCCACCTGAGTCAGACACTCGGAATCGTCCAAACAACGGCCCAGAGCCTTGGGGTTAACGTCGGGTCGATGCCGCAAGCCTTACTCGATTCGCACTCCGTCTCCATCGGCGAAGGCGCCATCGCGCTCCACAGCGAGGCAGGCATCCCCCTTCGGTCACTTGGTACGGGTTCTTCTCGACTCTTGGTGACTGGACTTCAACGGGCCGCATCGGAGTCAGCGCCGATTGCCTTGGTGGATGAGGTGGAATATGGATTGGAACCCCATCGGCTCATGCGGCTGCTGGATTCCTTGGGAGCCAAGGAGACGCCCCCGCCTCTCCAAGCGTTTCTCACAACACACTCCCCTGTGGCACTTCGCGAGCTTTCAGGTGAGCAGCTACTTGTGGTTCGACCACGACCGGCTGGCCATGTCGTCATTTCCGCTGGCTCAACCGACGAGATTCAAAGCACGCTGCGGACTGACCCGGAAGCTTTCCTGGCGAAGTCTGTGATTGTGTGCGAGGGAGCAAGCGAGGTGGGATTTGTGCGTGGCCTCGATCTATGGGGAGTGGCCAACAAAGAACCATCTTATTTGGCTTTAGGTGGTGCATACGTCAACGCAGGCGGAGGCACTCCGGATAACGCTTTTGCCCGTGCAACTGCGCTTATGAAGTTGGGTTACCGAGTCCTCGTCTTCATCGACGCTGACAAGCCCGCCGCGCCAGGTGTTGCAGAGGCATATCTCCAATCAGGTGGCAGCCTCACGACTTGGCGGGCAGGAATGACGTTGGAGGACGAGCTGTTCCTCTGCCTTCCTGACACATCAATTGATGCCCTGCTCCTGAAGGCTAAAGAGCGTGTCGGTGAAGACCTTGTGAACCAACAGCTGGTTGCCAAATCGAACGGTCTAACAAGCTTGGCGTCCATCGAAGCATTGAGGCCGAAGTCGCCGTATCCGCTCGATATTCGCGTACTGCTTGGCGAGGTCTCGCGCACCAAAAAGAAGAGCTGGTTCAAGTCTCTCACGACTTACCAGTCAATCGTCCTGGATATCGTCTCTCGCGGCTACGCCGATGCGGACGCCAGCTTTAAGGCAGTAGTAGACCAACTCTGGGCCTTTACCCGTGCCGCCTGACATCGATCTGCTAGCCATCCAACGCGGATCTATTACCGCCCCAGCAGGGTGCGGCAAAACTCAGCTGATTGCCGACGCGCTGAAATCCCACGCTGGGGACAGGCCGGTCCTTGTTCTAACTCACACAAATGCTGGCGTCACCGCGTTGAGGACACGCTTGAAACGCGCGGGGGTTCCCTGCTCTGCCTATCGACTCTCGACGATTGATGGATTCGCCATGCGTCTCATCGCCAAGTTCCCGACGCGCAGTGGCCATCATCCCGAACTCTTGAAGCTCAACAACGCGAGTAGCGACTATCCCGCGATCCGTGAATCAGTCCGAAGACTCTTGGAGTCGGGGCATATCGCTCAACCCATCGCAGCCACCTACGCCCGGCTGTTGGTTGACGAGTATCAGGATTGCAGCACCGTCCAACACTCCATCGTGTCCGCCCTCGCTTCCCTTTTGCCCACCTGCGTCCTCGGAGACCCTTTACAGGCCATCTTCGGATTTGGCGGAAATCGGCTGGTTCACTGGGAACGGGACGTTCAATCATCCTTCCCAGCCGAGGGTAGCCTTCGAACTCCTTGGCGCTGGCAGATTGCAGGTAACGAAGAGCTGGGCCAGTGGCTGCTCTCCCAAAGGCATGCTCTTACGGCGAGCTTACCCATTGATCTGACCACGGCTCCGCCATCCGTTCGGTGGATCCAGCTGGTTGCCGGTCGTGAGGTGCAACAAAGGCTGACTGCGGCACGAACCAATGCGCCTGGCAGCCAAGGAACGGTTCTGGTCATTGGCGAGTCCATGAATGTCCAAGGGCGCCATCAGCTCACCAGCCAAACGCCTGGGGCAATGGCGGTAGAAGCCGTGGACATGCGAGACCTCGTCAACTTCGCGAGGCATTTCAATCTTCAGGCTCCTACTGCGCTGCAGGACTTGGCCACCTTTTCCGCTCTCATGATGACGGGTGTCGGCGCGCCAAATCTTGTGACGCGTGTCGGCACCATTCGTAGAGGGAGAGCCAAGACCCCTCCAACTCCTGTAGAAGCTGAGGCAGTCGCCTTTGAGTCCGAGCGGAGCATGGCTAGCGCCTTACGGCTGGTGGACGCCTTGGCCGAACAGACAGGCACTCGGGTCTATCGACCCGAGATTCTGCACTGCTGTCGATCAGCCATGCGAAGCGTTATTAACCAAGAGCAAGATCTATTGGGAGCCGCGCTTCAAGCCCGGGAGCGAAATCGTCACCTCAGCCGTCCCATTGCGCGCAAAGCAGTCGGCAGCACTCTCCTGCTGAAAGGTCTCGAGGCAGACATTGCCGTGGTCCTTTATCCAGAGAGCATGAGCGCGCAAAACCTCTATGTAGCACTCACACGTGGTGCGAAAGGGTTGGTGATCTGTTCCCGCACCTCAACGCTGACCCCGGCCCCATAGCCCGCTAACCTAGCCATGCTCGCCCTATCAAGCACGATGGTTTGCGGCGCTTCGTCATTGCGATGGTCACGGTAGACCCTGTACCAAAGTCGTTGCTGAACATCTGGGTCTGAAGCATGTCGATCTCGCCGGGCAGCGAGTGCATCAGGATTAATTCCAGGGTCCTCCTTGTCCACATAGATGATTGGGCGGCGAAGGTGGCGTACGCTATCTGCCTACTAATGAGACATCAGCGGACGGCAAAATGAGCAGACCCAACTCAGTAGAGGACAGGGCTTTGGCGGCTCTTGACCGCCTGGTGAAGCGACGCCCGACCAATGAACTGCTGAAAGCAAAGATGGCCGCAGGTCATCGGATCATCACGCCTACCTCGGTCGCTGCCGAAGCAGGGGTAAATAGAGGGAGCTTTGGATCAAGGCACGCTCGACTTGGGCACGTCTGGCTTAAAATTCAGGAGCTGGCTGAAGAGGAGAAGCGAGGCTCGGTGGCTGAAGAGCTCACTAAGATTAAGGCTGAGAATGCAAGGTTAAAGGCTCTGCTTTACAAGACCAACATCCACAACGCATCTCTCCAACTAGCAGTGTCCCGGCTTCAGAAAAGAAGTACCAACAGAGACGATGGAGCCAATGTCGTCAACTTTCGCCGGAACGATCGGAAGCGTCCCCGGTAGCGTTGGATATCATCCTCAGGACTGTTCGACTCTGAACAACACGACTCTTAGCAATCTTGGAAGGCTGATTCCTAGAGTTGGTCCGCTCTGCCTGGACAATGGCCTGATTTTTCAGGAGGCGATCCTCCCAGAAGTCCTTATGCTCTGGCAGGATGATGCAACACTTGCACCCCGCGCACAGCCCGGGCGACCGTAGGCCGAAGTTCGGCGAGGCGCGAACAGTGAGGAGGCTTGCTTGTGGGTTGCAACTGGAACGGTCAGGCAACATATCAATCAGGCAACTCGCGTAAGTCCCTGTCCATATCCGCAGGTCGGTGAGCTTCACGTATGCCACGGCCTTATCGATCAGCGTCTCTCCGTCCATCTCGGACAGTGCCTCGGTCATTGATTCGGCATGCTGCATGAGAAGCCGCTGCGCCGGTCCACCTCCGATTGGCTTGCCAAGCGTGATTTGAACGAGGAACCGAGAGGTCTCCATGACTCTCTCTCCTTCCAAGTTCTCGAGCAGGGCCGCATCGTTTCCAATGTACCCCTGATCCGTAATCTGCTCGCTCATGTGACGGAAGTGCGTCCGTAGCGCTGGCATTAGTTCCGGCTTGGATCGGAAGACATAGTGCGCAAAGGTGATCCTCCATCGCTGCGGGCGAAGGGATCTCACCTCGTAGATAGCTTGCGTCGTTTCGATGCCACGCTTCTTCGTGAGGGCTTCGACGGCGAACTCACGCTGCAGCAGAGAATTTCTGGAGGCTGTCATTCGGCCGATTCCATCGGGACCCGACGGAAGGGACTTGGCGTGGGAGAAGCTAAGCATCAGTGACTTACTACCCGATAGAGCTCGCCAAGGCTCCATTAGCCGCACCAGTACTTCGATGGATTTTATTACGATCGGCAGGTGATTTGTGCCCAACGGGCGCAGCCCGGCAGTCCACTCATGCCGCGTCGCTTCCCTTTTGGCGGAAATGCCACAAATGGAGAAAACTTCCATCAGTCCGTCTAGCGATGTCACTGACTTGACCACGCCGTGCTGTAGCGTCGGATCGTGGTCCAGGGAGAGGCCAATCAGCTCATGAGCTCGAATTCCAGTGCATCCCTGGAGCAAGATACTGCATGCGCTCTGAGTCATCAGTATTAGGCGTCTCAGGCTTTGAGTTCCGCTAATCCCGCGCTCGTCTCCAGCGTCATCAATCCGATCTATGGCGGTCAATGGCTCATGCCAGGAAATTAGTGTCCCTGGGATCGGACTCATCTGGAATTCCTCGATGTGCCGTTTGATCTGACGAAGACAGGCAATTCGTCTCGCGCCCGTGGCACTCCGTGCGTCGATGAGCATAGGGATGACCTCAGCCTGAAGTCTGATCACATCCTCAGAGCCGTGGTCAATCCACTCACATGCGTAAGAAAGGATTGGTACGGAGATCTCGTCCGGGACAGGCATCAATCCACCCGTTCGAGCAAGCCCAAGCGGCTCTGTCACGACGTCATAGGTCCTTCGTCCGTCAAACGGCGCTTCGGACGGTGCTTGTCCGCCTCTAGCGCGCAATCTGTCCGCGATCTCGTAGATCTGTGTAAGTGGGTGGATGAGTTTGTAGGCGGTCGCATGCGTCCACGCCCTGTCTCGACCGGTGTCATCTCCAGCGGTCATGTACTGCTCTTCGAGACCTTCGATATATTCCCAGCTTACCGCTGTCGAAATGTCAAAGAGGGAGTGGATTTTCCGCTGCCCCATGAACTTGACCAGCTCCCTCAAGCCCATGTAGGTGGCAGGGATAGACCCAACCGTCATGCGCACCGTGTCCTCGATGATGGCGGTCTTGAGGTAGCACTTCAGCTCGGCGAGGAGTGCTCTGTGTTTGTGGTCTGTGAGCAATTCTCCACGCGCCAGCGGGATTGCCCAGTCAACTGTGACAAACTCCTTCTGTTGGCCGACCGTGGTCTGGGCGAAGGTCCAGATATCACTGTCATAGTCCACTTGGAATGAAGGATGCAGAGTCTCTGCCTGTGCTTTTTCGAAATTTCTTAGTGCGGGCATGGCTTTCTCTCTAGAGTGGACGCGCTAGTGGCGTTAGCGCCCTAGCTATTCAAGTCCGGGCAGGGTCGTCAGCATGATCATCGCCGCTGATTGTTGATTCGCAGCTGTGCTCACTGCCGGAATCCATGAATCGCGGAGAGCAAGGTAGGCGTTCTCGAACTTTCGCCTCCAGATCTCGCTGCCAAGGTCTGCCCTGGCTTCTTCGTATAGCTCCTGCAGTTGAAGAAAGCGGGCGAGGGCATAGGCCTCGTTTGGGTCAGCCGCAGCGAGTGGGCACGCAGGGCAAGCACCATAGGCGGTGCAGAGCTTCCCATGGCGCTGCCCGGGTTGAGGACTTTGGAATGGATCTGCACAGCAGAAGCCCTGCGTTGCTGCCGTTTGATCGCGGTCACTCCGCGCGGATCGCGTGTCAATCTTTCCGTTTGAAGTCACCCAACGCTCCTGTGCCGTCAGGGCTCCTGCCAGCTGTTCCTTCTGCCGACGCTGCATCGTGGTTGTCTGGTAACTGTCTTGGCCAGTTGACAATAGCCGATGGCCTAGCATTGCTCGGAGCTCGAAGGCGTCGCCGTCGGTCAGCCCATCAACCGCTTCGGAGAACGCAAGCCTGTTTGCTTGGGAGCCAGAGTACTTAAGCCCCCTTCGTTTGCAGAACAATGTGATGTAACCGGTCACCCGCGTGGTCACGTCGTCGGTTCTGGCTGAGTAGGAATCGATGTGCATTCCTCGGCGCTTGTGCCGCCCGCCTTCGGAAACGGCGTGGAGGAAGAAGTCATTGGCAAGCTCACCAGCAGCGTAGTCTCTAATTCGTTTGGTCCAAGCAATCACGAAACTGATCAATCTTTCCGGCGCTAGCGGGTGATCGCTAGCGGGGAAGGCTGCTCGCTGTGTCGCGCCCTGAGCGGAAGTTCCTGCCCTGCGCTTAGAGGACTTGATCACCGTTCGCTTTTGTCCAAGCGGGTAGTGCTCCGATATGCCATCTAGGGTGAGTGTTCTAAGTGGCTGCTCGTTGAAGCCCGAGTGCATGGCTAGTACGAGAAAGAATGGGATCAGATCGCCGCCGATGGGGTGCGCTAGTCTCCTCAGACGGAAGTACTCGCTTTCGCTGATCTTTCCTACGCCTGGGAGCTTGTGAACCGCGGCTTGGCGAGGAAGATGACCGTCAAAGTTTGCCAAGATTTGAGCAATTGCCTCTGCCGGGTCGCTTAGCGATACAGCGTCGCCCTTTTTCTTCTGAGCGAGGGCACTGTGAACCCTATCTAGAAGCGGCCACACTTCGTCCATTGTCGATATGCATTCCTCGACAGCCGCCTTCATGACGTTGGCCCAAGCCGCACGGTCCAGCTCTTTGGGCTTGCTCTTCCGTGGCAGTCCTGCGAACGGCTTTGGCGGAATACGGATCACCTTCCACCGTGGATCCATCTCGTGCAGTGCAAGAACGACCTTCTTGAAGGTCCCGTAATAGTGGCGCTGGGTCTGCACCGAGAGAACTGTCGGGTGCGTGGTATCCCCACCTTTCAGATACGTTAGAAATGATTCGCCGAGATCCATCGGAGTGTCGTCTGGGCCGCTTATCTTTACCCCTTTTACGGTTAGGTACTGCACCAGGCCACTCACGATGTTGTTAGCTGAAGAGGATCTAGTCGTCTCCCTGCTGTTCTTGTTAGCTCGACAGAACGCCTCGGCGAAGAGCGGTGCCGCTGCACCTATGCCCTTCCAACGGCTGAGATTGACGATGTTGTCGCGCAGGTCTCCGGCGCGCCTGAACGCGACTTCTAGGCGACCCGCGCTCTCGCGGACATCCCATTTCTTTGTGTTGCCTACCTTTTCCTCAACTACTACGGCGTGCCGCAGTTGGGCGGACCTTCTTCCTGCCACGTAACGCTCCAATCCGTGTTCAATCTGATTTGATAGGTGAGTCGGTCACATGCGAGGATTAGTGCGTATGCCTTGGCCGCGGAGCCGTGCGCGCTCCAGCTCGTCAGGCCTCGACGCCGATTCGCATAAAGGGTTGACCTTCAAGGTGCAGCCTGATCGATTCCCTGGTTTCGCTCTCGAATGCGTTCGCGCTTCGCAGGTAGATGGACTCGGTCGTATCCCTGAGACTGTGTCCCAGTACTGACTGGACATACTTGATCGCATCCATGTCACCGTTTGCGCGCTTCTCCATGTACGTGTACAAGGCGAAGGTGTGTCGAAGGGCGTGAATGGTTATCCGCTCGCGCTGCGTGGATTCGTAGCGAGCCAGGTCAAGCTCTTTGGAAAGCCGTTTGAGCAGCCTGTCCTTGGCCTGGGCGAAATGCCGGTCGAAGATCTGCGGGGTTATCGGATTGCCCGCATGCTTGCGGTTGTTTGCGTTGAGGACGAAGAGGACGCCGTGATCCTCGAGCTTGTGGTACCCCAGTCGGAGGTCAATGAGGCGCTGCCGAACACCTTTTGCATAACGCTTCAGCGCCTCGAGTAGCCAAACTGGAACGGGAACGTTGCGCTTCTTGTTACCTTTCCCGACGACGGGGATAGCCACTGCACTGAAAGGATCGCGCCCTCTCGTATGAGTCTCAAGGACGGTCTGCGCTTTCAGATCGCATACTTCCGCCCGCCTCAGTCCTGCTTGATAGCAAAGCTCAGCCATCAGTCGCTGTGCGGTGGTAGCGAATGCTAGTTCAACGAGACCGTTCCGTTCGAGCAAAGGGTTGGGACCTAGTTCGTCAAGAATACCGACGACGGTCTCGGGATGGAGCGCAGTGATGAGTTCGTCAGCGTCGTTCAGCCCGGGAAGATCGACGCCAACGTCGAGAACTTGAACAGTTCCTCGCTTCGTCTGCTTGCTCAGCAGCGCTGGTGCCTTTCTCAGGTATCCCCGCTTTACGCAGAATGCGATCAGCTTGGTCAGGGTCGACCATCTTCGATGAATAGTCGCGGCGGCGAGCTTGTCCAGGGTCACCGCTGAGTCTAGGTCAGTCAAGGTGTCCGCATAGGATCTGAGGAGATCCTCATCTACGTCGGAAACGAGCTTTTTTCTTGCGTCAAGAAAGTGATGGAAGTCGGTGAGGTCCGCCGCGATAGCTGCTGTCGTGTTCTTGCTGCAGGCAAGCTTTGGCTTTGGACCGATCGTTAGATGGGCATCTGCTAAGAATTCAAATGCGGGCTGAACGATCGTTCCATCAGCCCTGCTGACCAAAAAGCAGAATCCCTCGGGTAAGGGTACGCCTCGCGTACCCGCGATTTCTGTCGCTTCCGGAGCGATCGCACGTGCGGTGCATATTTCGACGTCATAGGCCATGGCGCCGAAAGCTATCAGGTATACGAGAAGTTTTTTTTGCCGTGAGCCTTACGGTACTTTAACAACTGAAATGAGAATCATGCCTTCTTTTTACTTCCATTGATTCATTGATTTACGCGTGATCGTGACCCTACTGGTACGTTCGGTGTGAAGGAAGGCCCGCTCGCTGGTACGGGTGAAGTGCGCAATAGAGAGGTGGGTTCGCTCGTTGCCCAGGCTAGATTTGCCCCTTCAGTACCAACGTGCGTGTCCGCCTGGCGCGGCAATCGATAGCGCGCGGTCAATGGCTACCCAAGGCTGGCAGTGAGTTGACATCACCAATTGGGAGACGCCGCGGTTGCTACTGCGCGTCCTTTAGGGAAGCGTGTTGGCTGGGCGGTGGGTGCGCCTGGAGCTACCAATTCAATTGCTGCCGGAAAAAGTAGGGTTGCCGCAACGGCACTGCACCACTTCTGATTGCTGGCGACCTTTGGGTGGCCGTCTCCGGGTTCTCCGGGTTCTCCGGGTTCTCCGGGTTCTCCGGGGCGACGCTATCAGAGAATTTCTCGAGTGCTACCCGCGTGATGATCCCTAACTGTGCCGAATGTGAGAGAGGACGGCCGCTGCATGCGCGCTCTTTCAATGAGCCATCGAGACAACGCGCTGCTCAGCCATGACCGGCGATCATGTGGCCCTGGTTGGATGCACTCTGCAGTTCCATGATGCGATCGGTCAGGCGTTCAGCTGCGTTCTGCAACCCGTCATCGTCTGGCGAGTACGGAGAGCCGAACATCGGGATCTCGACCCACAGTCTCTCCTGCCCATCATGCACATATGGGCCATGGTCATCCAAGAGAAGGGCTTCACCCACGCGGGGGGAGACATAGGAAAGATCCTTTGTCCTTCCAGACCAATGGATGTATCGAAGTTCGACAAACCATGCCGGAACACTGCCTTCCCTAGCCAAGAGTCCGGCAATTCTTCTTGCAAGTGCCTCGGGAACCGTAGTGAACAGTACAAGTTCCTCGAACTGCGATCGGACATCCTCTAGGAACCGGTGAAGCCCAGGGCGAGGAATCTGACTGATTGCGTTGGAGATGAGCGTACCTTCGAGGTCCAGTGCCAGGATGGTTGGCTTCATTGGGAGTTCCTATCTAAGCTTCTAAGCCTGAGTAAACGCATCGGTAGGTACCTATCCATGGCGTGGGTCACATGGTACCGGTTCGGGCTACGCCCTTCTGAAACTTTGCCCAACCACTTCACTTCCGTTGGATTTCTTCTGAGACCTCTACGGCCCAACGCGAGGTGTGGATGATCCTGGTCTCCTGCAGCTGCTCTTGAAGGATCTGGCGTTTGGTGAGCTGAGACACCGCCTCCCACTCGTTCCTGAAGATGTAAGTGGCATTGCCTGACTCGGGACTCTCGAACACGTACCGATTCCTTCGCGTGAACCCAAAGACGATGTACTCACTGAAACCGCCTAGTCCGACTGCCATGAAGTCGGGCTCGTGACGAGTGATGGTCCGGATGCGCTGCTTAGCGACTGCGCGGTCGCTGTCGGTCAACTGCTTCAGATAGCTATCCAATACCTGCATTGCTCTATCGAACGGGAACTTCCCCGGCGGGAGAATGCGCCAGTTGATCTTCTCGACCCTCACCGGCACCGCAAGGTCCGGGTCAACGATTTCGAAGTGTTGGAAGCATTCCAGGTAGATGTTGAGGAGGTTTGCAATACTCTCTTCTGGCTCCGTCCGGTCAATGATCCTAGTAGCCATTGCGATACCACTGTCTGTATCTACAGCAGTGAGGAATTCACCAGGTGGTGCAACGTATTCCCTGGGATAGGTCTCATAGGATCTTGTCTGGGTACCGTGGTGAGTGCGTCCGTGCCAGTCCTTCCACGAGGTATTGATTGATCGAGACTTGGTGACCATCGGAAGGTCCTTTCGGATGACCTCTTTGCCTCGGGCATTGAATAACGTCGCGGGTCCTTCGGCGCTTGGCACAATGGAAGCGCCTGCGAGTGGAAGGCTGTCGAATCCCAGCATCGCCGCTTGGTGTTCTGTGATTGGACCGCTAAGAAGACGAAACTGTGGCAGCCGCTCAATCGTGCTTCGGTAGACTGATAAACCTCTCACTTGCTTGGGCATACGCTGGTCCTTTTCATGAGGAAGCGGGATAACCAAATATGTTTGGAGAGCCGTCTAAGCTCGCTGAGGAGGAGATGCTATTTCCTTTTCGGGGAGATGGTATCAGTACTCAGAAACCCAGGACGCCCTATCCCTGTAGGCGCCGCTCGGACTGCATCCATAGCTTTGTACTGATGCTAGCCACGTTTTCCCTTCGGCTAGAAAAGTTGCCCCTGTGGCGACTTTTCTTGGGGAGGTTGAAAAAGATGAGTGGCCAGCGCTGGCAGCCTAGTGAAACCGAGCTCACGATGCTTCTTTTCAAAGCGCTTCCGGATCAAGTCCGCTACAGGGCCAGTTCCGGACATCCTTGTGCCAAAGCTGGCGTCATATTCCTTTCCACCATGCATCTGTCGCATCAAGCTAAGCACATGCGCAGCGCGGTCCGGGAAGTGCAGCTCGAGCCATTCTCTCCAAATGTCCTTAATCTCGTTAGGTAGCCTGAGAAGCACGTAGCCTGCTGCCCGAGCGCCGTGTTCGTGAGCAGCCTCTAGGATGGCTTCTAGGTCATGGTCGGTGATCATGGGAATGACCGGTGCGATCAAAACCCCTACCGGTACTCCTGCCTCATGCAGCTGATGCATTGCTCGCAGCCTTGCGTGGGGAGCAGCAGCTCGTGGTTCCAGTTTTGCAGATAGCTTCCTGTCGAGCGTGGTGACCGAGAAGTAGACCGTAACCAACCGATCCTTGGCCATCGACGCCAGCAGTTCGGTGTCCCTGGTGATCAAGGCGCTCTTGGTGACAAAGCTCACCGGATGCTTTGCGTCGGCAAGCACCTCAAGGCATTGGCGTGTAATCTGGTAATTCCTTTCAACCGGCTGATAGCCGTCTGTGTTTATCCCCAGGGCAATCGGGGCGCACTTGTAGCTCGACTTGCTAATTTCTGCTCTGAGCCGCTCCGGGGCATTTGTCTTTGCAAACAGGCGCGTCTCGAAGTCTAAGCCTGGTGAGAGGCTCAAATAGGAGTGAGAAGGGCGAGCAAAACAGTAAACGCACCCATGCTCGCAGCCGCGGTACGGGTTTACCGACGCGCTAAACCCAACGTCAGGGGATGAGTTGTGGCTGATCACTGTGCGCGCTCGCTCTTCCTGCACCTGAGTTCTCAGCCGTGGCGCGTTTTCCATCTCCTGGTAGACCGATTCCCAGCCATCGTCGACTCCCACTGTTGCAGTGGTATCGAAACGGCTTGGGACACGCGATGCGGCCCCTCTACCTTTGAGGGGAACTTGGGCCTTTCGAGCATCCTGTTCCATGACAACAACTTGGGGTGGTTGGCTGTTAGTATTATTGCTAACCACAGGCGCCGCAACACCGTGAAATTCAGGTAGCTGTAGGCCATACGGTCATCTGGCGAAGAGGTTTTGCCCAAGCTTATCCACAGCTTCGGCTGGCAAGGCCTTTGTCAGCTGCGTTGGCCATGGAGCGCTTTGGCTTCCGCCAAAAAGATCTGCATCAATGCCCGCGATCGACGCGTTGCTGCAGGCAGTGGAATGCCCAACTGTGCGCAAAGCGAAGTCGCGTATGCCATCTGCGCACCCGTAGGCGGCTTGATGTCCCAATCCGTTAGTTGGGGAATGAGCTTTGAGAGCTCTTCTGCCAGGCGGCACTCAAAGCCTCTTGCTTGCCCTTCCTCTTCTTGCATTCGACGCACCTGCATTGCGACTTGCTCCCTGCCCATGGGAGAAAAGGGAAGCTCAAGAGTGAACTCCAGTTCCGGACATACGAGGTAAAAGTTCATGGGAGAGGCGATTAGTACTTATAAGTAGACTACCTTTAGAGGCGTAGTCTTTAAAGTACTAGAACCACAAGCTGCTTCGTATGGTCGAGCATACGAACCAAGCGAAACTTGCAGATGTGATCCGAGCGCATCGTATTGATCTGGGCGTCAGCCAAGAAGCCTTTGCTGACCACATCGAGATGCACCGCGCCTACTACAGCAAGATCGAACGTGGCGAAAAGAACCTCACTCTCGCTACCTTGGAGCGAGTGGCTAAAGGCATGGGTACGTCGATGTCGGCCCTGCTACGCGCCGCAGGGCTCTAACTCTCTTTGCAGACCACGAAGGTTGGCCAATACCTCCAGGATGGGCGTGTTGGCCGGCACTGCGCGGGGCTTGTGGCCAGAGCAATGTGTTTACCGATTCTCCCCTAAGTTGTTGATCTCTAGGTATTTATCTAGTGAACAATCAGGGGGTATTGATACCGTGCTCGCAACCGCGGTAGGGATTCACCGATTGACTGAAGCCGACGTCGGGCGAGTTGTTGCGGGTGATGATGCTGCGCGCGGTTTCGGCGCGTACTTCGGTGCGCAGGCGCGGGGCGAGGAACTCTTCGCTTTCGTCGACCGCCCAGCCGTCGTCCACCGCCTCGCTGACGGTGCTTTCAAAGCGCCCGGCAAGGTGGGACGTGGAACCTCGGCCCTTGATCGCAATACCCATTGCGGCAGGGTACGTCGTGGCCGTCTCAATGGCTGCGACGGCCGCCTGAAGGGTTCAGGGCGAGGCTGAGCCGAGCATGGACTCGGCTCTACAGTTGATGCAGAGACCTTGTGGAGCCGAGCCTACGCTCGGCTGCAATGCATCAAAGCAGCGCCAGGTACCCGCGCACGGTGGCATCCAGCCCGTCATACAGTGCCTCGCCGATCAGCGCGTGACCGATCGACACCTCCAGCACCTCCGGCACGTGGGCCAGGAAGTCGCGCAGGTTGTCCTGCGACAGGTCGTGGCCAGCATTGACACCCAGGCCGACGGCCTGCGCTCGTCGGGCAGCAGTGGCGAACAGCGCCAGCATCGCATCGGCATCGCCCGCCGCATGCGCCTCTGCATAGGGCCCGGTATACAGCTCGATGCGGTCCGCCCCCACCTCAGCTGCCTGCTCCAGCAATGGGTTGCCCGCGTCAACAAACAGGCTGACCCGACACCCCATGGCCTTCAGCGCAGCCACCAGCGGACGCAGGCGCTCGGCATCGCGTTCGAAGTCGAAACCGTGGTCGGAGGTGATCTGGCCATCATCATCGGGGACCAGGGTGGCCTGCGCCGGACGGGTCTGTTCGCACAGCGGCAGCAGCCCCGGGTAGCCCTCGCGCGGCGGCGCGAACGGATTGCCTTCGATGTTGAATTCAACGCCACGCGAGCGGGTCAGCGTGGACAGGGCCAGCACGTCCTCGGCGGTGATATGCCGGCGGTCCGGCCGCGGATGCACGGTGATGCCATGCGCGCCGGCATCCAGGCAGGCCTGGGCGGCGCGCACCACGTCCGGTTCGGCGCCGCCGCGCGAATTGCGCAGGACGGCGATCTTGTTGACGTTGACGCTGAGCTGGGTCATGGAACGGGACTACTTGGAAAGAGGGGACGGGTCGTGGTCGTTGTGGTCGTCAGTGCGGCGGACCTGGGCCTGTTCGCGCAGGCGGCGCAGCTCCTCGGCGTCGATCAGCGTGGCCGGGTCGCGCTGCAGGTCACCGAAGCGGGCCACGTAGCGGCCGCGCACCCAGGCCAGCAGGAAGCCGAGCGCCGCCAGCAGGCACAGGGTCATCAACCCCGCGCTCGGGGTCTTCAGCGCGAAGGCAAAGCAGCCCAGCGCCAGCAGCAGGTACAACCAGTACATAGTCGGGCTCCCCGGATGATCGCCGCAGTGTAGCGCTGCGTCAGAGCAGCGGCGAGGCCAGCCGGGCGAAGGCCTCGGGCAGGCGGTGCAGCCACAGCGAGCGGCCGGCCTGGTCGTGCACCCGCATGGAACGGTCGAATTCGCCCTGCAGCAGTTCGGCCAGCGCAGCGACGCGGTCACGGTCGCTGATCATCATCGACAGTTCGAAGTTCAGCCGGAAGCTGCGGTGGTCGAAGTTGGCGCTGCCGACGATGCAGACATCGTCGTCGGCGATGAACGCCTTGGTATGCAGCATGCGCGGGCCGTACTCGTAGATCTTCACGCCCGCGTGCAGCAGTTCGTCGAAGTAGGACCGTGCGGCCTGGGTGACGAACCAGGAGTCGCTCATCTTCGGCACCAGCAGGCGCACGTCCAGGCCGCCCAGCGCGGCCGAGGTCAGCGCCATCCTCGCTGCTTCACCGGGCACGAAGTAGGGCGTCACCAGCCACACGCGCTCGTGTGCTTCCTGGATCGCCGCCACGTGCAGGCGGTGGATGGTCTCCCAGCCCGAGTCGGGCCCGGACACCAGCACCTGGGCGCTGATCGATCCATCCGCACGCAGCGGCATGTCGGCCGGCCACAGGCGGGCGATGTCGAAACGCGAGTGGTCCTGGCCACTGGCATAGAGCCAGTCCTCGGCGAACACCAGCTGCAGGCTGCGCACCACGTGGCCGCGGATACGCATGTGCAGGTCGCGGTAAGCGTCGGGCCTGCGGCTCTCGTCTTCCTCGTCAGTGATGTTGATGCCGCCGGTGAAGGCGAGGCGACCGTCGACGATCACCAGCTTGCGGTGGGTGCGCAGGTTCAGCCACGGGCGCTTGAACGGCTTCAGCAGCTGTCGCGGATGGAACCAGATCGCTTCGCCGCCGGCGTCCAGCAGTGGCTGCAGGAAGCGCCGGGGCAGGGCGGAAGAGCCCACCGCATCCAGCAGCAGGCGCACCTGCACACCGGCCTGCGCACGTTCGACCAGGGCATCGCGCAGTGCGGTGCCGGCATGGTCGGGGTTGAAGATGTAGTACTCCAGGTGCACGTGGTCGCGCGCCTGCGCGATCGCGTCGAGCAGCGCGGCATAGGTGGCTGCGCCGTCGACCAGCCAGGTCACCTCGGTGGCACTGCTGGGCGCCAGTCCGGTGGTGGCCTGGGCAACCTTGGCCAGCTCGGTGCAGTCCGAATCGGGCGGGCAGACATCGCTGTAGTGCTCCATGCCCGAGCGTGCACGGCCACGACGCAGCCGTTGCCGCTTCACCTTCTGCGGCCCCAGCAGGTAGTAGATGAAGAGCCCGAGGTAGGGCAGCAGTGCCAGCGAAAGGATCCAGCTCAGCGTGGCCACCGGCTCGCGCTTCTGCAGCATGATCCAGCCCGCCAGCGCGAACAGGTAGAGCAGGTAGGCCACCGCCAGGATCGTGCCGAGGTGGGCGATGCCGTCGAGCCAATGGCGCAGGGAGTCGAAGAGGGCGAGCATCCGCCGATCATAGCGGCGCCTGCTGCCGGATGGGGTCGGATGGGCTCAGATCCCTTTCCTCAGGAAAAGGGATCTAAGCCCAACCCGTGCGCCACGACGAGAACACAAAAAAACGCCCCTGTTTCCAGGGGCGTCTGCAGTCGCGTCATGACTGTTGTATTGCGGTGTAGCGTTTACTGCTGCACAAATCCGATCTTCTTCATCTGAGCATTCTTCGCGGCGGCCAGAACCTTGGCCATCACGTCGTACTCGGAATCCGGGCTGGCGTCGATGCGCAGTTCCGGCTGGTTGGTCGGGTCACGCTGGACCTCCTGCTCCATCCGCTGCTGCAGCTCGCTGGTATTGATCGGGCTGTTGTTCCACGAGACCTGGTTGCTGGCGTCGATCTTCAGTTCGATCGGCGGCGGCGGTTCGACCAGCTGCGGCGGTGGGTTGAGCACGCGCTGCGGCAGGTCCACGGCGATCGGGTACGTCATGATCGGCGCGGTCACGATGAAGATGATCAGCAGAACCAGCATCACGTCCACGAGGGGCGTGACGTTGATGTCTGCCATGGGGCCCTTGCCACCACCACTACTGAATGCCATGGCTTATTGCCCCTTTTCTTTGGTCGCAACGAAGCCGACGTCCAGCATGCCCTGTTCCTGCGCGACCTTGGTCAGGTCGTTGATGACGCGCATCTTGGTGGTGCGGTCACCACGCAGGTTCAGCGGCGGCTGCGGGGTCTGCTGTGCGGCGGTCGCCAAGCGGGACTCGAGAGTCTGCTTGTTGATTTCTTCGTCGTTCCAGTAGATCGAGCCGTCTTCCTTGACTGCCAGCGTGATCGGGTTCGGACGCTTTTCAGCATCTTCCGGCTTCTGGATCAGGTTGGCTTCCGGCAGATCCACCTTGACCTTGTGGGACATCAGGGGCGCCGTGATGATGAAGATGATCAGCAGCACCAGCATCACGTCCACGAGGGGCGTAACGTTGATGTCGGCCATGGGGCCGCCGCTGTTACCACTACTGAAAGCCATAACGGGCTCCGTCTAGATCTTGGTGACTACTTACTTCGTCGCTGGGTGACGCGCGCCGCAATTAGCGGACGCGCGAACCGGTGGCGAAGAAGTCGTGCAGGTCGTGCGCGAAGGTATCGAACTTGCTGATGGTCGCGCTGTTGATCTTGCTGAAGAAGTTGAAGGCGAACACGGCCGGGATTGCGACGAACAGACCGATCGCGGTCATGATCAGCGCTTCACCCACCGGGCCGGCAACGGCGTCGATCGAAGCGGAGCCGGTGGCACCGATCTTGATCAGCGCGCCGTAGATGCCCCACACGGTACCCAGCAGACCGACGAACGGAGCGGTCGCGCCGACGGTGGCCAGCAGGGTCATGCCCGACTGCAGCTTGTTGCTTTCGCGGGTGACGGCCTGGCGCAGAGCGCGGTCGACGAACTCCGAACGGCTCAGGTTCTCACCGACGCCGCCGGTAGCACCGCCTTCAGCGCGCTGGTGGTGGGCAGCGGCCTGGGCAGCGTCCAGGGCGATCTTCGAGAACGGCTCCGAAGCCGGCTGCTCTTCCATCGCACGGATGGCGTCCTGCGCGTTCGGGGTGTCCCAGAACAGGCTGACGACGCGGTCAGCGGCGCTCTTCAGGCGGGTGGCACGGAAGATGTTGATGACGGTCCAGTACCAGGACATGGCCGACATGGCGATCAGGGTCAGCAGCACGACCCAGGAAACCGCGAAATCACCCGGCTTGGTGGTCATTTCGTGGATCAGGTGCTCGAAGCCCATCTGCGACAGGGCGTTGGACGGATTGCCCCCGGCAGCAGCGGCGATGAAAATTTCCTGCAGCATGACGCTTACCTTTGTTGTGTGTGGTGATAAAGGGTGTAGCTAAGCTAAACAATCGAACCGGGAGCGGGGGTGGCCGGAGGGCCACCCGGACGCATCAGTTCAGCGCAAAGTTGACCGGGACGCGAACGCGACCTGCCGCCTTCTTACCGCCAGATTCAGCGGCGTTGAAGCGCCACTTGCGAGCTGCTTCCATCGCAGCACGGTCCAGGTCGCGGTTACGGCTGGACTTTTCCACCGTGACATTGGTGACGTTGCCGTTGGCATCGACATCAATGATCAGGATCACTTCGCCCTGGATACCCGCGCGGAAGGCGGCCGGCGGATAGCGCGGCGGATTCATGGCCTTCGACGAGATGTCAACGCTGGCCTCGATCGAGGTCGGCGGAGCCGGCGGCGACGGGGGCGACGGCGGGGTGACGATATCGTTCGGGCGCGGCTCCGGCACGTCCACGACCGGCGCCTGCGGCGGCGGCGGTACGGGCGACGGCTTCGGCGGCGACAGATTCTTCACCGGCGGTGGCGGAGTATCCTGCGGCGGCGGCGGCGGCGGCGGCGGTGGGGGCGGCGGCGGCGCGTCGACGATGGTCACCATGACGTTGCGCTCCTTCTCCGCGACGGCCTTGGGAGCCACGGCGGGAATGAGGAGCATCATGAAGGCGGCCAGATGCAGGGCAATTACAAACGCGATGCCGACGATGCGAGGCCAGCTCAGCCCCTTGTCATCGGGTTGTTCGTACCGGTGAACGACTAGTTGTTCCGTCATGCGCCAAGAGCTCAATAGTGGGGCCGGAATCCCGGGGGCGGGATCCCTGATCAGCGGTGCATGACACCGCAGGAACCTCCAAGCTTATACCAATCCTGAGCGCCTGCGCATCAACTGAGCAGGCATTCAGGCGTTATTCCTACTTACTTCAGGTTGATGATTTTTTTGGCATCCGCCTGGTTCTTCACGCCCTTCGCCAGCGCCTGCTGGGCGGCCTGCTTGGCCTCGGGGACGCGACCTTCGGCATGCAGGACGCGTGCCAGGTTCAGGTAGGTCTCACCGTCCTTGGAGAGCGGGGCAGCCTTCTGCCACGCATCGATCGCCTGCGGCACCTGGTCGGAGTAGTAGTAGGACTGGGCCAGCGCCAGGTAGACCTGGTAATCCGGCTTCAGGATGCCCTTCTGCAACCCTTCGTTGATGACCGCGATGACGTCCTTTTCCTTGTTCTCGGTGTTGGCATAGATCGAGTACAGCTGCTTGTACTCGCGCTCTTCAGTGAGCTGGCCGCTGCTGCGCAGCTTGTCCATCACCGCGGCGGCCTTCGGCATCTGGTCAGCCTGCATGTACATGTTGGCCAGATTCAGCTGGGCCTTCTTGTCCGTCGGGTTCTTGGCCGCCAGCGCTTCTGCGGCCTGCACGGCCTCACCGGTCTGGCCGGCTTCGGACAGGGCCGCCATCAGCAGCTGGTTCCAGTTGTCCTTCGGCTCGGCGGCGCCGGCGATGGCCTGCTTCAGCACCGGGATCGCTTCCTGATAGCGCTCCAGCTGGTACAGCGCCTGGCCCTTGGCGATCAGCTCTTCCGGCTTGGTCGACTTGCTCTCTGCGAAGTACTTGTCCAGGGTGGCCAGGCCTTCGGCGGTCTTGTCTTCCTGCAGCTGCAGCTGGCCCAGCATCAGCATCGACTGGAAGTGGCCGTTGTTGTCCAGGCCGTTGAACTGGATCACCTGCTTCAGATACGCGATGGCGCCCGGCACGTCGTCGGTCTGGTAGGCGGCCTGCGAGGCCAGCTGCGCGGCCAGCGACTTGTCGTACTCGTTGGAAGCGCTGTCGGCCAGGATCGCGTCAGCCTGTTCGCGCGTCTCCGGGAACTTTTCCTTGTTGTAGCTGTCGATCATTTTCTGCAGCTTGCTGCCCATCTTGGCCGAGGCCTTGGCGGTCGGCTCCTGGCGGGTCGCATTCGGGTACAGCGGTTCGGCCTTGGCCTGCTTGCTGCTACCGCCGCGGCTGCCACGGTCGGAGGAACGCGAGGACTGCGCAAAGGCATCGGTGACCACGGCGCCGGTCAGGGCGGTCGCGACGAGGACGGAAAGCACAGCTTTGTGGTTACGGAAAATCATCGTTCACCTCGATCGAACCGCCGGATAGCGGCAAAGTCGGACTGTCAGAAAAATCTGAGCCGCCAAACGTATCAGAAACAGATGGCGTGAGAAATCGTTTTATGTGCTGCAATACAGCATAGAACTGCGCACTCATCCGCACTTTGGCCGCAGCCCGGCCGCCTGCGCCTGCTGGTAGACCGGCGTCAGGCCCGGTGCATCACGTCGCAGCTCCTGGATCCGGTTGGCCGGATCGGGGTGGGTGGACAGCCATTGCGGGCTGCGACCGCCGCTGGCGGCCATCATGTTCTGCCACAGGTCCACGGCCTGGGCCGGGTTGAATCCAGCCTGCGCCATCAGCCGCTGGCCAATCACGTCTGCCTCGCTTTCCTGCGTGCGCGAACCCGGCAGCAGGAAGGCCGCCTGCGCGCCCATCCCACCCAACTGGTTGACCGTGCTGGCGGCGCCATCGCCATAGGCGGCACCGGCCAGCGCGCCCAGCACGGCCAGGCCGGTCTGCGCGCCCATCTGCCGGGTGATGCGTTCTTCGTGGTGACGCGCGATGACATGGCCGATCTCATGGCCGATCACGGCAGCCAACTGGTCCTGGTTCTTGGCGACGGTGAAAATGCCGGTGTTCACGCCCACTTTTCCGCCGGGCAGGGCAAAGGCGTTCGGTTCTTTGTCGACGAACACGGCGGTCTCCCACCGTACGCCGCGGTACTGAGGCGGCAACTGCGCGACCAACGCGTTGACCACGCACTGCACGTAGCCGTTCTGGCGGCCATCGGTGCTGATCTTCTCTTTCTGCTTGGTCTCGGAAAACGCCTGCGCGCCGAGCTGGTCAAGCTGTGCCTGCGATACGCCGCCCACCATCTGCCGTCTTCCGGTTGGCGAGGTGGTGGTCGCACAGGCACTGACCACGGTGGTGATGACTAGAGCCAGCAGCAGTTGTTTCATGGGTCCGCCCCCGTGTTCATGTGCGCAGTGTGTAGCGTACCTGCTTAATCTTTCGTCAAGCGGGCACGGCGTTACGTTGACCCCAGGAACACCATTGCGGCGAGCGCCACCGCGTTGTTCAGCGCATGCGCCGTGATCGCCGCCCACAGGGTGCCGGTGCGGCGGTACAGCCAGCAGAAGGCGGCACCCATGCCGCCGTAGACCAGCCACAGCTGCGCCATGCCCAGCAGCGAGTTCTTGCTGACACCGGGCACTTCATGGACCAGGGCGAACGCCAGGCTGCTGAGGATGAGGCCCAGCCAGGGGCGGCCGGCCTGCCACAGGCGCCCGAACAGGACACGACGGAACAGCAGCTCTTCGTAGGCGGGGGCGAGGACGACCGCAAACAGCACCAGGAACAACGGGAAGCGCGCGATCGCGCTCTGCATCAGTTCCACGTTGGTCGGCACCGGCTCGATGCCGAACTGCTTGGAAAGGAAGGCGACGCCGTTGCTGCCAACCACGATCAGCGTGGCCACCAGCAGGGTCCAGCCCCAGGTGGAAGGACGCTGCAGCGCCTGTCGCGAGGCCAGGCGTTCGCCGGCGTTCGCCGGGCGCCGCCAGAAGTACAGCAGCAGCGCGGCACCACCGGTGGCGATCAGGGCCATCAGGATCTGGGCCAGGGCCCCGGGCTGGCCCACTGCCGCGCCGGCGCTGTCAGGTGTGAGTGCACCGCCATTGGCCGCGGCGTTGGCGCGGCTGACCACGATCGCACGGTAGAAGCCCCAGAACAGTCCGGTGACCATGCTCAGGCCGACCAGGGTGACGGCGGCGATGCCCAGGTCGATGAAGAAACCTGCCAACGGTGCCACGGCGCGCGGCGAGGTAGACGGCGGCGGAACCGGAGGCGGAGCGGCGGAGACCGGGGCGGATGCGGACATCAGGTACCTGCGTTCAAGGGACGAAGGCCGGTGCAGCTCCCCGCGCACCGGCCAGGTCCCGATTGTGTCAGATATCCAGGTTGGCGACCTTCAGCGCATTGTCTTCGATGAAGTCACGACGCGGTTCGACCACATCGCCCATCAGGGTGCTGAAGATCTGGTCGGCAGCGACCGCATCCTCGATGCGCACCTGCAGCAGGCGACGGGTCTCCGGGTTCACCGTGGTATCCCACAACTGCTCCGGATTCATTTCACCCAGACCCTTGAATCGCTGGATCTGGCGGCCGCGCTTGGCCTCCTCGAGCAGCCAGTTCTGCGCTTTCGCGAAGCTGTCGACTTCGATCGACTTGGCGCCGCGGGAAATCGTTGCACCTTCGCGCACCAGCCCGTGCAGCAGCTTGGAGGCCTGGTGGATCGCGCGCAGTTCGCCACTTTCGAACGCCGACAGCGGCAGCACCTGGATGTGCTCCTCGCCCATGTGGCGACGGGTCACCAGCACGGCGGCGGGGCGCTCCTCGTTGGCCTCCTGCAGTTCCAGGCTGAAACGCGGGCTGCCCAGGCTGCCCTGGTTGAGGCGCTTGGCCAGCGCATCCAGGCCTTCGCCTTCGCCCGCATTGCGCAGGCTGTCCATGTCCATCGGCACGAAATCGACCAGCGCTTCGAGCAGATTGCGGTCATAGCGGTGGGCATTGCGTTCGATGGAATCGAGCGCGGCGGCATAGGCCAGCAGCAGCTTTTCCAGCGCCAGGCCTTCGATGCCCGGTTCGCCGGTGGCCGGCACCAGCGCGGCGTTTTCCACCGCACTGCTGGCCAGGTAACTGTCCAGCGCCGGGTCGTCCTTCAGGTACAGCTCCTGCTTGCCCTGCTTGATCTTGTACAGCGGCGGCAGGCCGATGTAGACGTAACCGCGCTCGATCAGCTCCGGCATCTGACGGTAGAAGAAGGTCAGCAGCAGGGTGCGGATGTGGGCGCCGTCGACGTCGGCGTCGGTCATGATGATGATCTTGTGGTACCGCAGCTTGTCCGGGTTGTACTCGTCACGGCCGATGCCGGTGCCCAAGGCCGTGATCAGCGTACCCACCTGGTCGGAGGACAGCATGCGGTCGAAGCGTGCGCGTTCCACGTTGAGGATCTTGCCGCGCAGCGGCAGCACCGCCTGGTTCTTGCGGTTGCGGCCCTGCTTGGCCGAGCCACCTGCCGAGTCACCCTCGACGATGAACAGTTCGGACAGCGCCGGGTCCTTTTCCTGGCAGTCGGCCAGCTTGCCCGGCAGGCCGGCGATATCCAGCGCGCCCTTGCGGCGCGTCAGGTCGCGGGCCTTGCGCGCCGCTTCGCGTGCACGCGCAGCGTCGACGATCTTGCCGGCGATCGCCTTGGCTTCGTTCGGGTTTTCCTGCAGGAACTCTTCCAGGCGCGCGCCGAAGGCGTTTTCCACCGCCGGGCGCACGTCGGAACTGACCAGCTTTTCCTTGGTCTGGCTGGAGAAGCTCGGGTCCGGCACCTTCACCGACAGCACCGCGATCATGCCTTCGCGCATGTCATCGCCGGTCAGGTTGATCTTGGCCTGCTTGGCGATGCCGTTCTGCTCGATGTAGTTGTTGAGCACACGGGTCAGCGCACCGCGGAAGCCGGCAAGGTGGGTGCCGCCGTCCTTCTGCGGAATGTTGTTGGTGAAGCAGTACATCGTCTCCTGGTAGGAGTCGGTCCACTGCAACGCCACATCCACGACGATGCCGTTGTGCTCGCCGGTGACCGAGATGACGTTCGGGTGCAGCGGGGTCTTCAGCTGGGCCAGATGCTCCACGAAGCTGCGGATGCCGCCTTCGTAGTGGAAGTCATCACGGCGGCCATCGCCACGTTCGTCGGCAAGGACGATCTTGACGCCGGAGTTCAGGAACGACAGCTCGCGCAGGCGGCGAGCCAGGATGTCGTAGTGGAATTCCACGTTGTCGTGGAAGGCGACCGTCGACGGCCAGAAGCGCACGGTGGTGCCGCGCTTGGTGGTGGTTTCCAGCTTGGCCAGCGCGGTCACGGCGGCGCCGTTGCTGAATTCCTGCTGGTAGTGGAAGCCGTTCTGGAACACGTCCACCAGCAGCTTCTGCGACAGCGCGTTGACCACGCTGACGCCGACGCCGTGCAGGCCGCCGGACACCTTGTAGCTGTTGTCGTCGAACTTGCCGCCTGCGTGCAGGACGGTCATCACCACTTCGGCGGCCGACACTTCGCGACCGAGCTTGGCGCTCATCTGCTCGTGCTTGCCGGTCGGAATGCCGCGACCGTTGTCGGACACCGAGACCGAGCCGTCGGCGTGGATCGTCACCGCGACATGATCGGCGTGGCCGGCCAGCGCTTCGTCGATCGAGTTGTCGACAACCTCGAACACCATGTGGTGCAGACCGGTGCCGTCATGCACGTCGCCGATGTACATGCCGGGTCGCTTGCGGACAGCCTCCAGGCCTTCCAGGGCGGTGATGCTGTTGGCGTCGTAATTGCCGTTGTTTGCCGGGGTGTTCTGTTCGTCGCTCATTGCGCTTGCCGTAGGCTCCGCAGGTCGGCCACCGCTTGGAGCGATGCGCCGAGAATGAAAGGATTTCAACCCGAATTATACCAGCCGGGGTCGAGCGGCCCTGGTGTGCCCACTATGGCACAGCCACGATCTGTGCATGTTCCACGTGGAACCGGGCGATGTGGGTCAGTTCCTGCAGCGCCGCCGGCGTTTCGGTGGCGGTGATGAAGATCTGCGCCGGCCCACCGAGCAGGCGCTGCAGAACCCGCGCCTGGTGGGTGCGATCCAGCTCCGAGCCCAGATCGTCCAATGCGATCACCGGCCATTCGCCGCGCTGTTCCGCGTAGTCCTCGGCCTGCGCCAGCAGGCAGGCCAATGCCGTCAGCTTGGCCTGGCCGCGGGACAGCGCATCGCGACCCGGAATGCTGTGGAAATCCACGCTCCAGTCTGCCCGGTGCGGACCGACCGAGGTGTATCCGGCCTGGCGGTCACGTTCCCGGGCCAGAAGCAGCGCATCGGCCAGAGGGAGCTCGTGCCGACGCCAGCCCGGGCTGAGTTCCAGTGCCTGGATGCCGAGCTGCGGGGCCAGGCTGGAAGCCAGCGCCACGGTGCGCTGCTGCAGACGCTCCAGGTAGTGCTGCCGACGGCTGGTCAACGGTTCGCCGGCTTCAGCCAGTTCGTGATCCCAGGTATCCAGCATCCGCGACGGGCCACCTTGCTTGAGCAGGGCATTGCGCTGTTTCAGTGCCCGCGAATACCGGCGCCACAGGGACAGGAAATCAGGTTCCACGTGGAACAAGCCCCAATCGAGGAATCGGCGGCGGGGTTCACCACCACCGCTGACCAACGCATGGCTGCCTGGCTCGAATGTGACTACCGCAAGCGCTGCGCACAGATTGCCGAGCTGGGCCACGTCTTCGCCGTCCAGGCGCCCCTTCCAATCCTGACCACTGTGCCGCAGGCCGGCCTTTCGGCGGTGCGGCGGGTGATTGGCACGTTGTTCGTCCCATTCCACGAAGATTTCCAGCGCTTCCTGGCCCTGGCGCACCAATCCATCGCGGACACGACCACGGAAGCTGCGCCCATAGGCCATCAGGTGCAGGGCCTCGAGCACGCTGGTCTTGCCGGCACCGTTGTCGCCGGTCAGCAGGTTCAATCCCGGCTGGGGCGACAGCTCCACCGCATTGAAGCGACGCAGTTGGTGCAGGGCGAGGCGGCGGATAAGCATGGGGCGCGAAAGACCATCCGCACGGGGCGGCAGAGGGGCAGGGAATTCATCAGCTTACTGCATCGGTCAAGCCGGACGTGCCCGGCCAGCTATCCGGCCAGCTATGGAGCAGTTACCGCAGGTCTGCCTGCGCCCTGACCGCTGGCTCCACGTGGCGCTGTTTCCTCATCCCAGCAGATGCGGGTCTCGGCAAGCCCGGAAATCCTTCGATTCTACGAAGGGTAGCGGGGGTGTGAGCCTTGGATTTCGCCAATTTCAGGCGATGCCGTGGACAGCACTTGCCTCGTCGCCGACGAGTACCGGCGGATGAACCTGCAGATTCCTCGAAATCTACGGTCCCATGCCCTGGGCGGTTCCACAGATTTCAAAGAATTCAGACCGATCGTTCCACGCTGTCCACAGCTGCCCTGTATGACTTATACACAAGGTATGGGCAATCTGTGGATAAAAAAGCCCTTTTGCCATGCCTTCGAAACTATCCACAGGTTCCCCCCCAGGCTGGGAGGCCGATATACAGGGGGTTTCAGGTGCATAAATTTCTTTTAAATCAGTCAGATAAGGTGTTTTTCCACGAGATCTGGCTCTACCATCACCACCATGCTTTAGATTTATACCCAGATTTAGAAGCTAGGCTTGCCCCAATCTGCATCGAATCTTCCCTGTGGACAGCGGCGTTTGCAGAGGGAAGTCCATCGCGCCGCGATGCAGGATCATCGGTCCCTGTCAGGCCAGATCTGGGGACAGGCGACGAGTATCGGATCCTGCACCTGGACTTTCGATCAATCGCGACTCGTCATTGCTACGATCCAGCGATCCTGTTTTCAACGATCGAGACGAACATCCCGGAAAGGCAACGGATTTCAACCGAGCCCATCGACGGAAGTGACGTCGTCCGGAGAACTGCGTCTTCTCGATGCTCCACGTGGAACCTGCAAAAAAAAACGCCCGGGAAGATCCCGGGCGTCGTTCGGTTCCACGTGGAACAGCAGCTGTCAGAGACGCAGCGGCATCACCACGTGGCGCGACTTCTCGCTGCTGGACTCACGTACAAGCGCCGAGGAGTTGGAATCGCGCAGCTGGATGATGACTTCCTCATCGCGCAGGGCGGAGAGAGCGTCCAGCAGGTAGTTCACGTTGAAGCCGATGGCCAGATCGCTGACCGTGGTGTCGGCTTCGATCTCTTCCTGGGCTTCTTCCTGTTCCGGGTTGTGCGCGCTGATCTTCAGGTTGCCCGGCGAGACTTCCACGCGGATGCCGCGGTACTTCTCGTTGGACAGGATCGCGGCGCGCTGAAGCGAGGCGCGCAGCGCTTCGCGATCAACCTTCACTTCACGGTCGGCACCGATCGGAATCACCGCTTCGTAGTCCGGGAAGCGGCCGTCGATCAGCTTCGAGGTAAAGGTGACATCGTCGCGCTTGACGCGCACGTGGCTGCGGCCGACTTCCAGCTCGATCTCGCGATCGCCGCTTTCCAGCAGGCGCTGCAGTTCGGTCACACCCTTGCGCGGCACGATGATCTGGCGCTTGGACCCGCTGGGCTTGGCCAGATCGGTTTCACACAGCGCCAGGCGGTGGCCGTCGGTGGCAACGGTACGCAGGGCATCGCCGCGCAGGTCGAACAGCAGGCCGTTGAGGTAGTAGCGCACGTCCTGCTGGGCCATCGCGAACGCGGTGCGCTCGATCAGCTCCTTCAGGGTCGCCTCACCGATGGCCACGCGCTCGGTGGCTTCCACTTCATCCACCGACGGGAAGTCGTTCGAAGGCAGCGTGGCCAGGGTGAAACGGCTGCGACCGGCCTGCACGGTGATCTTGTCTCCGGTCTGCGAGACGGTGATCCGGCTGCCGTCGGGCAGGGCGCGGATGATCTCGAACAGCTTGCGGGCGGGAATGGTGGTTTCGCCGTCCTGGGCATCTTCAACCGCGATCCGCGACACCATCTCCACTTCCAGGTCGGTACCGGTCAGCGACAGCTGGCCGTTCTGCACCTGGACCAGGAAATTGGCCAGAACCGGAAGGGTCTGGCGGCGTTCGACCACGTTGACGACCTGTGCCAACGGCTTGAGAAAGGCTTCGCGCTGCAGTGTGAAACGCATGTGGTTCTGTGCCCCTATGCTTTAAAAAATGTGGAATAAATCAAAAGCTTGGTGGTGCTGGTAGAGACAGAATCGCTGGAAAACAATGCTAAGTCTTTGTAATTAAAGGTATTTCAGACCTCGAAACCCTCTGCATTACCGACCCCCAAGGGGTGGGGAAAGCTGTGGATAAATCTGGCGCGATTTCAAACGGCATTTTTATCCACAACGTGTCCCGCGCTTGCTACCGGATTCTGCACCGTTTTGTGCGATGACGCCTCATCGGCATCCGTGCATCATTCGCTCAGCTTCCGGATCAGCTTGTCCCAGTCCTCGCGGAGCTTGCCGTCGGTCTCCATCAGGGTCCGGATCTGGCGGCAGGCATGCAGCACCGTGGTGTGATCGCGACCGGCAAAGGCGTCGCCGATCTCGGGCAGGCTGTGCTCGGTCAGTTCCTTGGTCAGGGCCATGGCGACCTGGCGGGGACGGGCCAGCGAGCGGGTCCGACGCTTCGACAGCAGATCCTTGATCTGCAGGCCGTAGTAGTCGGCAACGGTTTTCTGGATGTTGGGAATGCTGATCGCCTGCTGCTGGGCGCGCAGCAGGTCGCGCAGGGTTTCCTGGGCGAATTCGGTGGTGATCGCGCGGCCGGTGAAGTTGGCGCGGGCGGTCAGGGTATTCAGCGCGCCCTCGAGGTCGCGCACGTTGGAGCGCATCTTCTTGGCGATCAGGAACGCAACATCATCGGGAATCTCGGCACCGCGTTCGCGCGCCTTGGCCAGCACGATCGCGGCGCGGGTCTCGAAGTCCGGCGGTTCGATCGCGACCGACAGGCCCCAGGCAAGCCGCGACTTCAGGCGCGCTTCCAGGCCCTCGACTTCGCGCGGATAGCGGTCGCAGGTCAGGATGATCTGCTGCTTGCCATCGAACAACGCGTTGAAGGTGTGGAAGAACTCTTCCTGGGTGCGGTCCTTGCCGGCGAAGAACTGGATGTCATCGATCAGCAGCGCATCCACCTGCTGGAACTGGCGCTTGAACTGATCCATGGTCTTTTCCTGCAGGGCCCGGATCATCGCGCTGAAGAACTGTTCCGAACGCAGGTACAACACCTTTGCACCTGGATTGGCCTGGCGCATGGCGTTGCCGGCGGCGAACATCAGGTGGGTCTTGCCCAGGCCCGTGCCTCCGTACAGCAGCAGCGGGTTGTGCGCCCGGTCGCCCGGCTTCTGCGCTGCCTGGAAGGCGGCGGCCAGGCCCAGCTGGTTGCTGCGGCCTTCGACGAAGTTGGCGAACGTGTAGTGGCTGTCCAGATTGCCGGCGAAGGGCACCTGCGGTTCGCTGGACACATGCGCCGACGGCGTGGAAACCGGCGCGTTCTGCGCCTCCACAGGGCGCGGGCGCGAGCCGATTTCAAGAAAAACGTCGCTGAAACCAGCGAAATGCGCCAGCAGCTCGCGGATCCGGGCCAGGTACAGCTCGCGAACCTGGTCGACGATGAAGGCATTCGGTGCATACAGCACCAGGCTGTCCACGCGCAGATCGGCCTGCAGCGGCTTCAACCAGGTATGAACGTCTTCCGGCGGGAACTCCGCTTCGAGGCGCTCGAGACTACGGGACCAGGCATCCATCAGCAATAATCGTCCGGTGGCCGGGGCATGGACGCGACAAGGCGCCCAAACACAGGCCGGAAAGGGGGGAAATGGATGGCTCAGACTACCACCGAGCGCCCGCCTTCGGAATGCTTGTCCCCTACTTATTCACAAAAACATCCACAGCTATTGCACAGCCCGGTGAATTCGCGTAGCTGCCAGGGGTTGACGCGGGGTAGGGTACCTCTCTAGAATTTCCGGTTCTTTCCGTCCCATTCATACGAGAGGCCCCCAATGGCCACGAAGCGCACCTACCAGCCCAGCAACCTCAAGCGTAAGCGCGACCACGGCTTCCGTGCCCGTATGAAGACCGCTGACGGCCGCAAGATCCTGTCGCGTCGCCGCGCCAAGGGCCGCAAAGTCCTGAGCGCCTGATTGCCATGCCGCACCCCGCGGCAGACGCAATCCCTTCGACAGTGAATACTGCAGACCCGCGCAAGCGATTCCCTCGCTCTGCGCGGGTTCGCACGCGTGCCGAATATTCAACGGTCTTCAACGGCGCCCGCCGTGTGTCCGATCCGCTGATGACCCTGCACTGGCTGCCGGCTGACCGGCCGGCCAGGCTGGGTCTGGCGGTTTCCCGCAAGGTTGATCCGAACGCCGTGGGGCGTAACCGGATCAAGCGCGTCCTGCGCGACATCCTGCGTCAGACACGTACCGAAATCCAGCCAGGCGACTTCGTCGTCGTGGCGCGTAGTGCTGCGCGTTCCGCCAGCAACGACGAGATCCGCCAGGCCTTCCTGCGCCTGCTGCGTCGCCTGCGTGCATTGCCCGCGCCGGGCGTGGACGGCACAATGCCGCCGCCTGATGGCATCGCAACTCCTTCTTTGACCGAGCCGGCATCGCGTCCCGGCCCCGCCGAGCCTGTCCGCTGATGAACCAGACCCGCGTATTCCTCATTTTTGCCTGGCTGATGGTGGCCGTGCTGCTGTGGATGGAGTGGAGCCGTGAAAAGGCTGCTCCGACCCCGGCACCGACGACCACGTCGGCCCCGGCTGCTGCACAGAGTGTTCCGGGCGCGACCCCGGGCAGCATCCCCAGCGCGCAGGTCCCGGGTGCGCCGGGCCAGGCCGCTGTGCAGGCCCAGGCCAGCGCCACCCCGGCCAGCCAGCGCGTGACCGTCACCACCGACGTGCTGCGCCTGGTACTGGACGGCGGCCGTGTGCTCGATGCCGAGCTGCTGCAGTTCCCGCAGACCAAGGACGAAGGCAGCCCGCCGGTTCGCCTGCTGACCGAAGACCCCGCGCATCCGTACAGCGCGATCAGTGGCTGGGCCAGCGAAGACAAGAACACCCCGGTTCCCGGCGCTGACGGCTTCAAGCTGGTCGGTGATACCAAGGACTTCGTGCTGGCCAAGGGCCAGAACGAACTGCAGATCCCGTTCGTGTGGACCGCCGACAACGGCGTGACCATCAAGCGCACCCTGACCGTCTCACGCAACGAGTACGCCGTGCGCTTCAAGGACGAAGTCAGCAATGCCGGCGCCGCACCGTGGAACGGCTACGTCTACCGCACCCTGGACCGCACCCCGACCATCCTGTCGCGGAGCATGACCAACCCGGATTCGTTCAGCTTCAACGGCGCCACCTGGTACGACAACGACAAGAAGTACCAGCGTCGTGCGTTCAAGGATTACCTGGACGACGGCGCACTGAACCAGAACATCACCGGCGGCTGGCTGGCGATGCTGCAGCATCACTTCTTCACCGCCTGGATCCCGCAGAAGGACCAGACCGCGCACTACGTGCTGTCGCAGGTGGCCGGTCGTGACCTGATTGAAGCGCGTGGCCCGGCCTTCACCGTGGCCCCGGGCCAGTCCACCAGCACCGAGGCCCGCCTGTGGGTCGGCCCGAAGCTGGTCAACCTGATCGCCAAGGAAGACGTGCCGGGCCTGGACCGCGTGGTCGACTACAGCCGCTTCTCGATGATGGCGGTGATCGGCCAGGGCCTGTTCTGGGTGCTGAACCAGGTGCACAAGCTGGTCGGCAACTGGGGCTGGGCGATCGTCGGCCTGGTGGTGCTGCTGAAGCTGGTGCTGTACCCGCTGTCGGCGACCCAGTACAAGAGCGGTGCCAAGATGCGCCGCTTCCAGCCGCGCATCGCGCAGCTGAAGGAACGCTATGGCGATGACCGCCAGAAGTTCCAGACCGCGATGATGGAGCTGTACAAGAAGGAAAAGATCAATCCGATGGGCGGCTGCCTGCCGATCCTCATCCAGATGCCGATCTTCTTCGCCCTGTACTGGGTGCTGGTGGAATCGGTCGAACTGCGCCAGGCGCCCTGGTTCGGCTGGATCCAGGACCTGACCGCACGCGACCCGTACTTCATCCTGCCGGTCATCAACGTGGCAGTGATGTGGTTCACCCAGAAGCTGACCCCGGCACCGGGCATGGACCCGATGCAGCAGAAGATGATGCAGTTCATGCCGCTGGTGTTCGGCGTCATGATGGCCTTCATGCCGTCCGGCCTGGTCCTGTACTGGGTGGTCAACGGTGGCCTGGGCCTGCTGCAGCAGTGGTGGATGACCAAGCGCCATGGCGGCGAGCCGGTTGCGGCCACCACCGCTCCGGCCCCGGTCAAGAAGAAGTAATCGGTAGAGCCGGCCGCTGGCCGGCTGACCCCAGCAAAAGCCCGCCGCAAGGCGGGCTTTTCGCATGCGGCGGTAGAATCGCCGGCACACCGTTCCTCCCACCTTCGAGTCCGCCATGCCGCGTGCGTCGTCGTTCCGCCTGTTCCTGCCCTCGCTGTTGTTGACCCTGGTTGTTGCCGGCTGCGGCGACAAGGACGCGAAGGCGCCGGCGACCACCGTCACCCAGCCAAGCGCGCAGGCCGCGGCCGCCGCCGATCCGGCCGCCGCGCCGTTGCTGGCGGCGCTGCAGAAGCAGCTCGACGGCTACCGCCGGATCATCGTGCTGCTGGCAGACGAGGAACAGCAATCGGCCGCCGACCGCGGCACCTCCACGCGTGTGGGCCAGCAGCTGTTCCACGATGGCCTGGAACAGCGCACGGCGATCGCCGCGCAGTTCGACACCCTGCTGCGCGGCTCCAGCCCGCAGCGCTTCGCCACCCTCGGCACCGTGCTGGACTACATCGAGTCGGCGCCGGAACTGTTCGACGCCGACCGCCTGGCCTTCCGCGAAGTGCTGCGTGATCTGCATGAGCGGGTCGGCACTGATTCGTCGCTGCCGGCGGTGAAGCTGCACCAGCGCATCGGCGAGGACCTGGAGGCACTTGACGAGATCGAGCGAAACTACAACCAGGAACTGACCCGCATCTTCAGCCGCTTCGAGCGCACCCGTGCCATCGAGCTGAAGCGTGAGAAGTGGGACGACTACATCGCCCACCTGCACAAGGACTACAGCCGCGAAGCGATCCTGCGCGACTACGGCGTGATCGAGCCCTACCCGATGTCGATGAAGGACAGCGACCGCGAGATCTTCGGCCGCGACCTGCCGGCCAAGACCGTGGTGCTGACCTTCGACGATGGCCCGCACAAGGCCTATACCGATGAAGTGGTGGCCATCCTCAAGCGCTACGACGTGCCGGGCGTGTTCTTTGAAGTGGGCCGCAACCTTGGCAAGGTCGAGGCCGATGGCAAGGTCAGCCTCGGCCCGATGGCGAAGATCAGCCGCAACCTGATGGAAGAGGGCTATGCGGTCGGCAACCACAGCCTGACCCACGCCCAGTTGTCGCGCACCACCGGTGACGCGCTGCGCCAGCAGGTGCTCGACACCGACACGCTGCTGAAGGATGTCGACAGCAAGCGCGCGCCGCTGTTCCGTTTCCCGTATGGCGCGCGCAATGCCGAAGGCCTGCAGCTGCTCAACGAGGCCGGGCTGAAGTCGATCATGTGGAACATCGACTCGATGGACTGGGCCGACCCGGTACCGGAATCGATCGTGCAGCGCGTGCTAGACCAGGTGAACAAGGAACAGCGCGGCATCATCCTGTTCCACGACATCCACGACCGGGCGGTGAAGGCGCTGCCGCAGATCCTCGACCGGCTGATCGCCGATGGTTACCAGTTCGCCGGCTGGAACGGCCGTGACTTCACCGTCGCCCGTGCGCGCAAGGGTGATGCCGGTGCCGCCACGGTCACCACCGGCTACGAGAAGTCCTGGGCGATCGTGGTCGGCATCGACAACTATGCCAAGTGGCCGAAGCTGGAGTACGCCAGCCACGACGCGCAGGCGGTGGCCGATACCCTGACCGGGCAGTTCGGCTTCCCGTCCTCGCAGGTGATCGTGCTGAAGAACGAGCAGGCGACCCGCAACAACATCCTCGCGGCCTTCCACGATCGCCTGGCCGATGACCGCACCGGCAAGAACGACCGCGTGTTCGTGTTCTTCGCCGGCCATGGCGCGACCCGCCAGCTCGCTTCCGGGCGCGACCTGGGCTACATCATTCCGGTCGATTCGGACCCGAAGGAATTCGCCACCGACGCCATCGCGATGACCGACATCCAGAACATTGCCGAGAGCATGCAGGCCAAGCATGTGATGTTCGTGATGGATGCCTGCTACAGCGGCCTGGGCCTGACCCGCGGTGGCCCGTCGTCGTCGTCGTTCCTGCGCGAGAACGCGCGTCGCAGCGCGCGGCAGATGCTGACCGCCGGTGGTGCCGACCAGCAGGTGGCCGATGCTGGCCCCAACGGCCATTCGGTGTTCACCTGGGTGCTGTTGCAGGCGCTGGCCGGCAAGGGCGACCTCAACGGCGACGGCCTGATCACCGGTACCGAGCTGGCCGCCTACGTGGCGCCGGCCGTATCGGCGGTCTCGCACCAGACCCCGGCCTTCGGCAGCCTGCCCGGTTCGCAGGGCGGCGAGTTCGTGTTCCAGGTGCCGGACAGCCAGGAATTCCTCAACGCCGATACGCGCCAGCTGACCGCCGATGCGATCGCGCTGAACAACAAGGTGGATGCGGCCAGCGAGGCCAAGGGCAGCCAGGCGCCGGTGACGGTGGCCGACCTGCAGGGTGGCAAGGCCAAGCTGGTGGTGCCCACCGCTGGCCCGGCGTCAGACCGCCAGCGCGCGCAGCAGGCCAACGACCGCGGCCTGCAGCTGTACCGCGAGAAGCAGTACGACGAGGCAGCCGCGCAGTTCGCCGAAGCGCTGAAGCTGCGTCCTGATTTCGCCCAGGCCGCCAACAACCTCGGCTTCGTCTACTACCGCCAGCAGCGCTATGCAGAAGCCGCGCGCTGGCTGGAGAACACGCTGAAGATCGACCCGTCGCGCGCGGTGGCCCATCTGAACCTGGGCGATGCCTACTTCAACGCCGGCGACAAGGCCAAGGCGAAGCAGGCCTACACCACCTACCTGGCGCTGCAGCCGCAGGGCAGTGGCGCGGCCCAGGCGCGCGCGCAGCTGGAGAAGCTCTGAGCCATGAACGACGCGATCCGCACCGACACCATCGTGGCCATCGCCAGCGCCCCCGGCGCCGGCGGTGTCGGCCTGTTGCGCCTGTCCGGTCCGCGCGCTGCGGCGATTGCCAATGCGCTGGGGGCGCCTGCACTGCGCCCGCGCCACGCGCACTACGCGCGCCTGCGTGATGCCGACGGCGAGGTCATCGACGATGGCATCGTGCTGTGGTTCCCGGCACCGAACAGTTTCACCGGCGAAGAGGTGGTGGAGCTGCAGGGCCATGGCAGCCCGGTGCTGCTGCAGCAGCTGGTCGCGCGCTGCATCGCGCTCGGTGCGCGCCAGGCGCGGCCGGGTGAGTTCAGCGAACGGGCGTTCCTCAACGGCAAGCTGGACCTGGCCCAGGCCGAGGCCATCGCCGACCTGATCGCCGCGGGCGACAACCGTGCCGCACGCGCGGCGCGTCGTTCACTGGATGGCGTGTTCTCGCGCCGCATCGATGCGGTGGTCGAGCAGCTGGTGCTGCTGCGCATCCACGTGGAAGCGGCCATCGACTTCGCCGACGAACCGCTGGATACCCTCGGTGGCGCGCAGGTGCGGCGTGGGCTGGAACAGGCGCGCAGCGATCTGGCCATTCTGCGCCGCGATGCCGAACGCGGCCGTCGCCTGCGCGATGGCCTGCACGCGGTGCTGATCGGTCCGCCGAATGCGGGCAAGAGTTCACTGCTCAACGCGCTGGCCGGCAGCGAACGCGCCATCGTCACCGACATCGCCGGCACCACCCGCGACACCCTGCGCGAAACCATCCGCCTGGATGGCCTGGAGCTGACCCTGGTCGACACCGCCGGCCTGCGCGACGGCGGCGACGCCATCGAACGCGAAGGCATGCGCCGCGCCCACGTGGAAATCGAGCGCACCGACCTGGCGCTGATCGTGCTGGATGCGCGCGATCCGGCGGCCGGTGAAGCGGCGCTGGGCGAGGCCGTGGCGACGGTACCGCACAAGGTCTACATCCACAACAAGTCGGATCTGCTGGCGGCGTTGCCGTCGCTGGCTGATCCGGATCGGGTGTTCGTTTCGGCCGCCACCGGCGCCGGGCTCGACGACCTGCATGCGCGCCTGCGTTCGATTGCTTCGGCCGGTGCCGGTGAGCAGGTGGACGGCGAGTTCTCCGCGCGCACGCGCCACGTGGATGCGATTGAACGCGCGCAGGAACATGCGCAGCGCGCCGATGGCGAGCTGGCGCACGAGCACCTGGAGCTGGCCGCCGAGGAACTGCGGCTGGCCCACGATGCGCTGGGTGAGATCACCGGGCAGATGAGTGCCGATGATCTGCTGGGGAGGATCTTCTCCAGTTTCTGCATCGGCAAGTAACTGTAGAGCCGAGCCCATGCTCGGCTGTTCTACCCGTCAGCCGAGCATGGGCTCGGCTCTACAGGGACTGGCTTCCCCCACCTGTCACATTGCCGCCGCATACTGACGCCCATCACATACCGCTTGGGGAAGTCGCAGTGAAGTCGTGGGGTTGTGCGTTGCTGTTGTCGCTGGCCGTGGCACCATCGGTGGCCATGAGTGCTGAATCCTCCACCCCGGCCGTGCCCAAGGTGTCGGTCTACGGCCATCGCGGGGCAAGCGCCCTGCTGCCCGAGCACACCCTGGCCTCGTATGCGCAGGCCATCGCCGATGGCGCCGACTACATCGAACCGGACCTGGTGATGACCAGGGACGGGGTGATGGTGGCCCGCCACGAGAACGAGATCGGCGGCACCACCGACGTCGCCTCGCATCCGGAGTTCGCCAGCCGCCGCACCCGCAAGGTGATCGATGGGCAGCAGGTCGAGGGCTGGTTCACCGAGGACTTCACCCTGGCCGAGCTGAAGACCCTGTACGCCCGTGAGCGCCTGCCGGAACTGCGCAGCACCGCCTACGACGGCCAGTTCCGCATCGCCAGCCTGGACGAGATCCTGGCCTTCCTGGTGCAGCAGGCCGGGCGCGCCAACCGTGGCATCGGCCTCGTGCCGGAGATCAAGCACCCGACCTATTTCCAGTCCATCGGCCTGCCGATGGAAGACAAACTGCTGGCCGCGCTGCGTGGCAACGCGTACACCAATGTCGGCCCGGTCACGATCCAGTCGTTCGAGACCGCCAACCTGCGCTACCTGCATGGCAAGATCGGCCGGGGCAGCAACATCCGCCTGCTGCAGCTGCTGTGGAAGGGCGATACCCAGCCGGCCGACATCGCCAAGGCCGGCGGCACGCTGACCTACGCACAGATGATGACCCCGGCCGGGCTGAAGGACATCGCCGCCTACGCCGATGGCATCGGCCCCGAGCTGCGCTCGATCATTCCGCTGGATGCCAAGGGCGCGCTGGGCACGCCGACCGCGCTGGTACGAGATGCGCACGCGGCCGGCCTGATGGTGATTCCGTACACCTTCCGCCCGGAGAACCATTTCCAGCCCAGCAACCTGCGCAAGGGCGCCGACAACGCGCGCAACGTCGAAGGCTCGATCGCCGAGATGCGCGCCTACCTGGCGACCGGCATCGATGCCTTCTTCACCGATGATCCGGCGCTGGGCCGGCAGGCGGTGGATGGGATGGGCACAGCGGGGAACTGAGCGATCAACGCGCCGGGCATGGCCCGGCGCTACCCGGGGGCCGGTGTGCGCTGGTAGGTGCCAACCTTGGTTGGCACGCAACAACCGCGCCGACCAAGGTCGGCCACTACCGGTTCATGAGGTTGCCGGCCAGCGGCCGGCACGACCGTCCCCTCAACTGCGCGGCTCGTCCGGCCGGCGGAACGGGATCACCACGTAGTCCTGGCCCTCGCGCGGCTGCCACAGCACCGGCACGCGCTGCGGTGACGGTGGCTCCAGCTCGTCGTCGGCCAGCGGCTCGGCCTCGTCTTCTTCGTCTTCCCAGCTGTAGCGCTGGCGCGGCGGCAGGGGGTCGGCGTTGCGGAACAGCAGCGCGGCGATGATGCCGGCGAAGGCGCCGCCCATGTGCGACTGCCAGGACACGCCATCGGCGTGCGGCAATACGGTCATCAGCATGCCGCCGTAGAACAGCATGCCGATCAGGCCGGTGGCGATCGCTGCACGATCACGGCGCAGCAGGCCCAGGCTGGCCAGCAGGAACATCAGGCCGTGGGTCACGCCACTGGCACCCAGGTGCACGCTGCCCGGATTGCCCAGCATCCACGCGCCGAGGCCCGAACCCAGCCACAGCAGGGGCAGGGCGCGCACGGTGGCTTTGGGATACACACTGCCGGCCAGGGTGCCGAGGATCAGGATGGCGATGCTGTTGGCGGCGATGTGCTCGACCGAGGCATGCAGCATCGGGCCGCCGATCAGGCCGAGCAGGCCCTTGGCTTCCAGTGGCGCAACCGCCCACGGTCGCCAGTCGAACGTGCCCTGCAGGGCGAACACGGCCACCAGCACCAGCACGGCCGCCAGGCTGACATTGAACGCCCGCAGGATGCGCGAGCGGTCATTGCGGGGGGCCGGCACGTCGCCGGCGGGCAGGGGCGTGTTGTTGTCCATACCTCAGCAATGGCGGTGGCTGGCGCGAAACCAAGGCCACTGTTGCGGGAGAGTGGGTGCGGCCGGCGGGACAATCCCGCCGGCCGCGCCTTCCCACCGCTCAGGCTCAGGCGTGGCCCGAGCCTTCCTTCGGCGGGTACTTCAGGCTCAGCACCACGGTGGCGGCGATGATCACCGCGACCACGCCCAGCGACACCGGGGTCGGGATCTTGAACAGGTCGATGATCATCATCTTGATGCCGATGAAGGCCAACACCAGCGCCAGGCCGTACGGCAGCAGGTGGAAGCGGTCGGCCATGCCGGCCAGCAGGAAGAACATCGCACGCAGGCCCAGCACCGCGAACACGTTGGAGGTGAGCACGATGAACGGGTCGGTGGTGATCGCGAAGATCGCCGGGATGCTGTCCACGGCGAAGATCACGTCGGTGACCGCGATCAGGATCAGCACCGCGAACAGCGGGGTGAACCAGCGCACCCCATCGCGCTTCACGCTCAGCGCATTGCCGGCGTAGTCCGGCAGCAGGCGCAGGTGCTTGCGCATCCAGCGCAGGGCGGGGTTGGTTTCCAGATCCGGTTCCTGGCCGGCGGCGAACCACATCTTCCAGCCGGTGAACAGCAGGAAGGCGCCGAACACGTAGAGCAGCCAATGGAACTGGCTGATCAGCACGCTGCCGGCGAAGATCATGATCGTACGCAGCACGATCGCACCCAGGATGCCGATGATGAGCACCTTCTGGCGCTGCTCCTCCGGTACTGCGAAGTAGCTCATGATCATCAGGAACACAAAGATGTTGTCGACCGCCAGCGCCTTCTCGACCAGGTAGCCGGTCAGGAATTCGAGGCCGACCTTGTTGGCCACCACCTGGCCGGCGGTCTCATTCAGGTAGTACCAGAGGCCGGCGTTGAACAACAGGGCCAGCGCGACCCAGCCGATCGACCACCACAGGGCTTCCTTGAAGGTGACCTTGTGCGGTCCACCATGGCGCATCAACACGAGGTCGACCAGCAGGGCGATGACCACCACCGCTGCGAAGCCGCCCCACAACCACACGTTACCGATCGTCTGCATTGGGAATGTCCGTTGGAAAGATGAATGCCAGGCCGGACGGCGAGGATCTGCAACGGAGGATCGGGAGGGGGATCCAGGGACAGAGCTTCGCCAGTACGGCGAAGGTCTCGCTCGCAGTTCCAGTCGGCTGGAACTGCCGTTGCACCGGAGCCTGCGGGCTCGAAATGACGGCGACAACGTCTGGGAGCTACTCCCCTTCTGGCGCCGATTCTGCCGTCTGGCTGGGCCGACGTCAAATGGGGGACGAGGGGTCGGATCCCCGAAGGGGCTCTGACCCCATTCCCGAGCCCGTTCCGGCCTGGTGGGTGCCAACCTTGGTTGGCACGCCGGCGGGGGTCAGAGCCCCTTCGGGGATCTGACCCCGGCGCCCGGTTTACAATGGGTGGATGAATACCCCCCTTCCGATTGTCCGCCTCAAGAATGCGTGGCGCTCCAGCCACCCGTGGATCTTCCAGAAACTGGTCGAGAAGCCGACCGTCCGGCCCAAGCCCGGTTCCATCGTCGACGTGGTCGGCATTGATGGCGAGTTCGTTGGCCGCGGGTTCTACAACGGGCATTCGCGTATTGCCGTGCGCATCCTTGAGACCGACCAGAACGTGCCGGTGGATGCCGGCTGGTTCTCGCGCAAGATCGCCCAGGCGGTGTCGCTGCGCCGTGAGGTGCTCAAGCTCGACGCGGTCTCCGACGCCTGGCGCGTGGTGCACAGCGAAGGCGACGGCCTGTCCGGCCTGGTGGTGGATCGCTACGGCGACCTGGTGGTGGTCGAATTCTTCGCCGCCGGCATGTTCCGCCACCGCGAGTGGATCTACGACGCCCTGCGCGAGCAGTTCCCGGGTTGCCGCTTCCACAGCTTCGCCGATGAGCACGTGCAGAAACAGGAAAGCTTCGATTTCCACGGCAATACCACCACCGAAGCGTCGGTGATCACCGAGTACGGCATCAAGTTCCGCGCCGACCCGGCAGGTGCGCACAAGACCGGCTTCTTCGCCGACCAGCGCGAGAACCGCGAGTGGCTGAGCCAGCAGGTGGAAGGCAAGCGCGTGCTGGACCTGTGCTGCAACACCGGCGGTTTTGCGGTGTATGCGGCGGCGCGAGGCGCCTCGGAAGTGGTCGGCATCGACATCGATGAAGACGTCATCCAGATCGCCAAGGGCAATTCGCGCCTGAACAACGTGCGCCCGAAGTTCGTCCAGTCCGACATCTTCCCGTGGCTGCGTGATGCGGCCAATCGTGGCGAGCAGTACGACGTGGTGATCCTGGACCCGGCGAAGATGACCCGCGACCGCGACCAGGTCATCACTGCGCTGAAGAAGTACCTGGACATGAACAAGCTGGCGCTGGGCGTGGTCAAGCCGGGCGGCCTGTTCGCCACGTTCTCCTGCACCGGCCTGGTGGCCGAGGACCAGTTCCTCGACATGCTGCGCCGCGCGGCGTATTTCTCCGGCCGCACGATCCAGATCCTGAAGGTGGCCGGCGCCGGTCCGGACCACCCGTTCATGGCCCACGTGCAGGAATCGCGTTACCTGAAGGCCGTGTTCTGCCGCGTGGTGGACTGACCGCGTCACTGCCGATCTCTGTAGAGCCGAGCCCACGCTCGGATGATCTGTCTGGCAGCCGAGCATGGGCTCGGCTCTACAAAAAGGCCGGGTGCAGCGCTATGGTCGGGCTCTTCCCATTGCCGGTGAGAGCCCATGCCATCGTTGCGCCACCTGTCCGTCGTGCTCGCCGTGGCGCTGTGCGCGCCGCTTTCGGCTCACGCCATCGAGTTCAGCGCCGAGGAACTGGCCCGTGCCAAGGCGCTGCAGCAGCGCCTGGTCACGCTCGACAGCCATCTGGATACGCCGGCAAATTTCGGCCGGACCGGCTTCGACATCGAGCAGCGCCACGACCGCAACGCGCTTTCGCAGGTGGACTACCCGCGCATGGTCGAAGGTGCGCTCGATGGCGGTTTCTGGGCGATCTACACCGACCAGGGCGATCGCAGCGCAGCGGCCCACCTGGCCGAGCGTGACCACGGCCTGCAGCGACTGCTGGAAATCCGCGAGATGCTGGCGGCCAATCCCGCGCGCTTCGCGCTGGCACTGACCGCCGATGATGCGGCGCGGATCAAGGCCGCCGGCAAGCGTGTGGTCTACATCAGCATGGAAAATGCCAGCCCGCTGGTGGAAGACCCGAGCCTGCTCTCGTTCTACCACCGCGCCGGCCTGCGGCTGCTCAGCACCGTGCACTTCGCCAACAACGAGTTCGCCGATTCGGCCACCGATCCCAAGGGCGCGGAGTGGAAGGGCCTGAGCCCGGCCGGCAAGGAACTGGTGCGGCAGGCGGTGAAGCTGGGCATCGTGATCGACCAGTCACATGCATCGGACGCGGTGTTCGATGACCTGCTGGCGATGATGCCGGTGCCCTTCGTGCTGTCGCACAGCTCGGCCAAGGTGGTCTACGACCACCCGCGCAATCTTGATGACGCGCGCCTGCGCAAGCTGGCCAAGGCCGGCGGCGTGATCCAGGTGAACGCCTATGGCGGCTACCTGATCGACACCGCGAAGACGCCCGAGCGCACGCAGGCCGAAGAAGCGCTGAGCAGGCAGCTGGGCGGCTGGGAAGGCATGGGCATCGAGCAGGGTGTTGCCCTGCTGAAGGCCGAGCAGGCACTGGACCACGAGCACCCGGTGCGCCACGCCAGCCTGGATGATTTCTTCGCCCACTTCGAGCACATCCTCAAGGTGGTCGGCCCCGAGCACGTGGGCATCGGCCTGGACTGGGATGGCGGCGGTGGCCTGAGTGACCTGCCCGATGTCAGCCAGCTGCCGAAGATCACCGCCTGGCTGCTGCGCAAGGGCTATACCGAGCAGCAGATTGCCGGCATCTGGGGCGGCAACCTGCTGCGGGTGATGCGCCAGGCGCAGGATTACGCCGCAAAGCAGGGCGGTTGAAACGCCGTGCGGTGGTGCCGGCCAGCGGCCGGCATTGCCCCTATCAACAGGATTCGGGTTGCCGGCCAACGGCCGGCACCACCGGCGAGCCGGTTATTTCGCGATCAGTGCGTGGCGGCGGCTGTACAGGAAGTACAGCACCAGGCCGGCCACGTTCCACAGCAGGAAGTACAGCTGGGTGCTGTGCGGCAGGCTGAGGAACAGGTAGATGCAGCCCAGCGCGGCCAGCGGGCCGACCACGAAGGCCAGCGGCGTGCGGAACGTGCGCGCGCGGTCCGGCTCGCGCAGGCGCAGCACCACCAGGCAGACGCCCACTGCAGTGAACGCGGCCAGGGTACCGGCATTGGCCAGCGCGGCGATCTCGTCCAGGCGGGCCACGCCGGCCAGCGCCGACACCACCACCGCAGTGAACAGCGTGGTCGCCACCGGCGTGCCGGTACGCGCGTTGACCTTGGACAGGCCACGCGGCAGCAGGCCGTCGCGGCTCATCACGAAGAAGATGCGGCTCTGGCCGTACAGGAAGGCCAGCAGCACGGTCGGCAGCGCGATGATCGCAATCACGCCGATCACCATCGCCGCTGTCGGATGGCCCAGCTGGCGCATGATCAGCGCCAGCGGCTCGGCGCTGTGCCCGAACACGGCGTAGCTCATCGCACCCACTGCGGCCAGCGCCACCAGCACGTAGACAATGGTGCAGCCGATCATCGAACCGATGATGCCGATCGACAGGTCACGGCCCGGGTTCTTGGTCTCCTCCGCAGCAGTGGAGATCGCATCGAAGCCGTAGAAGGCGAAGAAGATGATCGCCGCTGCCGCCATCACGCCGTGCTCGACGCCATCGGGGCCCATCGACTTGGCAAAGCCATACGGCATGAACGGCTGCAGGTTGGCGCTGTCGAACGCAGGCAGGGCCACGGCCACGAAGATCGCCAGCGCGATCAGCTTGAACACCACCAGGATGGCATTGAGCGTGGCGCTTTCCTTGGTCCCGGCCATCAGCATGCCGGCCACCAGCCAGGTGATGATGATCGCCGGCAGGTTGATCATGCCGCCTTCCACGTGCGGGCCGGCTGCCAGCCAGGCCGGCAGGTGCACGTTCCAGCCGAACTGGGTGTGGACCCATTCGAGGAAGCCGACGAAGTAGCCGGACCAGCCCACCGCCACCGTACTCACCACCAGCGAGTACTCCAGGATCAGGCTCCAGCCCACCACCCAGGCGAACACCTCGCCCAGCGCACTGTAGCTGTAGGTGTAGGCGCTGCCGGCGGCCGGCATCATCGTCGACAGCTCGGCATAGGACAGCGCCGCACAGGCGCAGACCGCACCGGCGATGGCGAAGGAGATCAGCACGGCCGGGCCGGCCAGATTGGCACCGACGCCGATCAGCGTGTAGATGCCGGTGCCGACGATGGCACCGATGCCCAGTGCGATCAGGTGCGGCCAGCTGAGCGTCGGGATCAGGCGCCTGCCGGCTTCGTGGACGGTGACGGAATCTAGGGACTTGCGCCGGAACAGGGACATGCAGGCCTCGGAAGGGGTGACTAAGAACGACAAGTTCCCGAGTGTGACCGAACGCAGCGCAGCATTACCACTGACGGGGGTCATGCATGGCGGGGCACGCGCTGCGCCCCGGCCAGGCTGCCGGAATCGGCACAATCCGGCGGCAGCCACCGGTGTACGTTCGTCCCGGCCCCCGCTAGGACTCGATGTTGGCCATGCCGCTGACCGAATAGCGTTCGCCGGCCGCGGCATGCAGCGGGAAGGCCGCATCCAATGCGTCCAGCGTGGCCGCATCCAGTTCCACCTGCAGTGCAGCGAGGTTCTCGTCCAGCCGTGCCCGCCGCGTCGTGCCCGGGATCGGCACGATGTGCCCGCCGCGCGACAGCACCCAGGCCAGCGCCAGCTGCGAGGCAGCGATGCCGCGCTCGGCGGCCAGCGCCTGCACGGTGTCCACCAATGCCAGGTTGCGCTGGAAGTTTTCGCCTTCGAAGCGGGGCGAGGTGCGCCGGTAATCGTCGGCGTCGAAGTCGTCCGGGCTGCGGATGGCGCCGGTCAGGAAGCCACGGCCCAGCGGCGAATACGGCACGAAGCCGATGCCCAGCTCCGCCGTGGTGGCCAGCACTCCGTTCTGCTCCGGCTCGCGCGACCACAGCGAGTACTCGCTCTGCACCGCCGTGATCGGGTGCACCGCATGGGCGCGGCGGAGGGTGGCCGCCGAGGCCTCGGACAGGCCCAGCCAGCGCACCTTGCCCTGTTCCACCAGGCGTGCCATGGCACCCACGGTGTCCTCGATCGGCACGGTCGGGTCGACGCGGTGCTGGTAGTACAGGTCGATGTGGTCCACGCCCAGGCGACGCAGGCTGGCCTCGCAGGCGGCCTGCACATAGTCCGGGTGGCCGTTGATCTGCCGCGCCTTCGGGTCAGCCGGGTCCAGGCCGATGCCGAACTTGCTGGCCAGGAACACCTGGTTGCGGCGGCCGGCAATCGCGCGACCGACCAGCACCTCGTTGGTGTGCGGGCCATACACATCGGCGGTGTCGAGCAGGGTCACGCCACGGTCCAGCGCGTGCCGGATGACGGCAATGCCGTCATCGTCACTGCCGCGGCCGCCGTAATACGCGCTCATGCCCATGCACCCCAGGCCGAGGGCGGACACGGTGGGGCCGGCGGGGCCGAGAGTACGGGTCTTCATGTGGATCTCCTTGGGGAAGGCGCCACGTCTGGATGGGCAGTGGCGAGGGGCACAGCATCCTCCACGCCATCATGTGGATAAACTGCGTGTCACCGGACTTACCTTGAAGGCTGCCTTCACAATGGATGCCTCCGTCCCGCTTACTGCTGTGGTCGCTTTCGTCCACGTGGCCGAGCACGCCAGCTTTACCCGCGCCGCCGATGCCCTGGGTGTGTCGACCTCGGCGCTGTCGCAGAGCGTGCGCGCGCTGGAAGCGCGGATGGGCGTGCGGCTGCTGCAGCGGACCACGCGGCGGGTCAACCTGACCGAGCACGGCGCGCGTTTCCTGCAGCGCGTGCGCGGCGGCCTGGACCAGATCGACCAGGCCTTTGCCGAACTGGACAGCGCGCGCTCGGTGCCTGCCGGGCGGCTGCGCGTGACCCTGCCGCGCATCGTCGCCGATCGCATGGTGCTGCCGCGGCTGCCCGACTTCCTTGCGCGTTACCCGCAGGTGCAGGTGGAACTGTGCGTCGACCCCGCGCTGACCGATCTGGTGGCCGAGGGCTTCGATGCCGGCATCCGCCTGGGCGAATCACTCGCACAGGGCATGATCGCGGTGCCGGTCGGGCCACCCGAGCGGCAGGTGGTGGTGGCCACGCCGGCCTATTTCGAACGCCATGGCGTGCCGCAGACCCCGCATGACCTGCAGGGCCACGCCTGCATCGTGCACCGGCTGGCCAACGGCCGGCTGATGCCCTGGGAGTTCAGCCGCGACGGCCACGACCTGGACGTGCAAGTGAGCGGGCGGCTGGTGTTCAACGATGCCGGCGTCGCCCATGGTGCCGTGCTGGCGGGTCTGGGCATGGCCCAAGGCTTCGCCTCGTTGATGGCCGACGACATCAACGCTGGGCGACTGCAGAGCGTGCTGCAGGACTGGCAGCCGCCATTCCCCGGCTTCCACCTGTACTACCCCGCGCGTGAGCAGATGGCGCCCAAGCTGCGGGTGTTCATCGACCACCTGCGCGCGGAGATGCACGACCGGTAGATGCCAACCTTGGTTGGCATGCTTCAATCGACCACGCGCGCCGCTACGCCTCCCGGCCAATGGCAGCCATCCTCCTGCCACGCCTCGCCGTCATCGTGGAAGGTGGTGCGACGGCCATCACGGGCGCGTTCGTAGCTCAGATCCAGTACCAGCGCGCCCTGCGTGCTCAGCAGGTAGCGGCCGTTGAGGCGCCCGTCGATGCGCTCTTCCCACACGCTGTCGAACTGGTACGGGCGATCTTCGGCCAGCACCGTGGTCTCCATCGAGATCCGGTGCAGGGGCAGGCGCTCGCGCTGGCCGGCGTAACGCACGTCGGCCCGGCCGTCTTCCAGCCAGCGCCATTCCAGGTGGATGTTGTCGTTGCGACCGCCCGTCAGGCAGCGATGGTCCTGCACGGTGCCGGCAGAGGCGGCACCGGCCAGCAGCAGGGTCATGCCGAACAGTGGCAGCCGCCCGTTCATCCGTTCAGCCCCAGGCGGATGCCGAACCCCACCAGGAACAGGCCGGCCACGCGACGCAGCGCATCGCTGATCCGCGGGTGCTGGATCAACCGGCGGCGGGCCAGGTTGCCCACGCCGATCAGCATCGAGCAGTAGGCGATACTGACCACCAGGATGATGCCGGCCAGCGCGGCGAAGGTGGCGATGCCCTGGTGCGCCTTCGGATCGATGAACAACGGCAGGAAGGCCATGTAGAACAGGATCGCCTTCGGGTTGAGCAGGCTGACCAGGATCGCCTGCTGGAAGTAGCGGCCGGGTTGCATGCGGATCGGGCCGGCGTCGCCGCCCTCGTGCTTGGGCGTGCGCAGCAGGCTGATGCCGACCCACACCAGGTAGGCCGCGCCGAGGTACTGCACGGCGTGGAATACCAGAGGATTGGCCTTCAGCAGTGCGGCCACGCCGGCCAGCGCCAGCCACATCAGGATCTGGTCGCCGACCAGCAGGCCGGCCAGTGCGGTGTAGCCGCCGCGCACGCCGCCACGGCCGGTGGCAGTCAGCAGCGTGAAGGTACCGGGACCGGGCAGGGCGAGAAACACCAGCACGGCGACCAGAAACGTCCACAGGTCCTGGATGCCCATCCACGGCATGGCGGTGCTCTTCTGTTACGGGGGGCCGCCATTGTCGGCCAGCGCTGCGGCGGGCGACAGGGGGCCGGTGGGGCCAACCGGCATCCCGGACAGCAGCGGTTGCAGGTGCTGGCGCAGCTGCGCGTGCAGCTGCCGCACGGCGGGTGAGAACTGCTTGCGATGCGGGCACACCAGCTGCAGCGGGATGCTGCTGCCAACGCCGTCCAGCAGCACCTGCAGGCGCCCGGCCAGCACATCCTCGCGCAGGTCCAGCCAGGACTTGTAGGTGATGCCTTCGCCGGCCACGGCCCAGCGCCGCACCACGTCGGCGTCGTCGCAGACCAGCGGGCCGCGTACCGGAACCACGCTGCGGCGCCCGTCCACCTCGAACGACCAGCGATCGTAGGCGCGGCCATTGAGTTGATAGACCAGGCAGTCGTGCTCGCGCAGATCCTCCAGGCGCGTGGGCGGGCCACGCCGCTGCAGGTAGCCGGGCGAGGCGGCCAGCACGCGCCGGTTGCCTTCCAGCAGGGGCAGGGCTACGTAGTTGGCGTCATCGAAGTGGCCGATGCGGATGGCCACGTCGACCGGTTCGCGGAACACGTCGGCGACCTCGTCGGACAGGCGCAGGTGCAGGCGCAGCCGCGGGTGCGCGGCGCGGAACGCGCTCAGCCAGGGCAACAGCAGGTTGCGGCCGAAGTCCGACGGCGCCGACAGCTGCAGGATGCCGTGCAGCTCGGTGTCCTCGCCCTGCACGCGGGCCTGGCCTTCGCGCAGGGTGGCCAGCACCTCCTGCGCATACGGCAGGTAGAGCGCGCCCTCGCCGGTCAGGCGCAGGCTGCGGGTCGTGCGCACGAACAGGCGCAGGTCCAGCTCGCGCTCCAGCCGTGCCACCGCCGCAGCGACCTGCCCGGGCAGCAGGTCGGCCTCGCGGGCGGCCTGCGAGAAGCTGCCCAGCGCGGCAGTGCGGACGAACAGCTGCAGATCGTCGATGCGGATCATCTTCATCGCCAGAGTGAAAGTGCTGCCCGATTCTGCGCCTTTCCGAGGGAGCGCGCGCGGCGCAACCTGTCGGCTCCTTCCCCACTGGACCGCTGCCATGCGCGCCATTGCCTATACCCACGCCGGCCTGCCGATCGATGATGCCCGGGCCCTGATCGACATCGAACTGGAGCTGCCGCAGCCCGGCCCCCGCGACCTGCGCGTGGCGGTACGCGCGGTGGCGGTGAACCCGGTCGACACCAAGGTCCGCCGCGGCGTGGCCACCGATGGCCCGCGCGTACTGGGCTGGGACGCGGTCGGCATCGTCGACGCGGTGGGCAGCGAGGTGACCCTGTTCCAGCCCGGCGACGCGGTCTACTACGCCGGCGTCATCGACCGCCCGGGCAGCAATGCCGAGTACCAGCTGGTGGACGAGCGCAGCGTCGGGCGCAAGCCGGCCAGCCTCGATGATGCCGCCGCCGCGGCGCTGCCATTGACTGCAATCACCGCCTGGGAGCTGCTGTTCGACCGCCTGCGCATCCCCGAGGGTGGTGGCGAGGGCCAGACCCTGCTGGTGATCGGTGCTGCCGGTGGTGTCGGTTCGATCCTGGTGCAGCTGGCGCGGAAGCTGACCAGGCTGACCGTGATCGGCACCGCCTCGCGTCCGGATACCCAGGACTGGGCATACGCAATGGGCGCGCACCACGTGATCGACCACCGCCTGCCGCTGGCCGAGGGACTGGCGCGGCTCGGCATCAGCGAAGTGCAGCATGTGGCCAGCCTGACCCACTCCGACCAGTACTACGCGCAGATCGTGGAACTGCTGGCGCCGCAGGGCCAGCTGGGGCTGATCGATGATCCTGGCCAGGTGGACGTGATGGCGCTCAAGCGCAAGGCGTTGTCACTGCACTGGGAGTCGATGTTCACCCGGCCGCTGTACCGCACCGCCGACATGCAGCGCCAGCACGACCTGCTGAACCGTGTGGCCGAGCTGATCGACACGGGCGTGCTGCAGACCACGCTGGGCGAGCACTTCGGGCGCATCGACGCGGCCAACCTGCGGCGCGCCCACGCGCTGCTGGAGAGCCACCGCGCCAAGGGCAAGATCGTGCTGGAAGGCTGGTAAGGCCGGATCGTTCCCGCACCCTTGGGGTCAGATCCCTTTGCCCCGGGAAAGGGATCCGACCCCTGCCTCAGGCCACGCCGTTGTCGACGTGGGTGGTGAAACCCGGCTGCTGTCGCAGGCGCTCGAACCACGCCGCGAGGTGTGGCAGCACGGGCTTGTTGCCGGGCGTGCTGCGCCAGCGTTGGGTCGACAGCCCAAGCACGATGTCGGCCAGAGTGAAGGTGTTGCCCGCCACGTAGCCGTCGGTAGTGGCCAGCTGTGCATCAAGGACAGCCATCAGCCGGTTCCACTGCGCCAGGCTGGCTGCGGCGCGGGCGTCATCCGGGTAATCCGGATGCTGGCGCACGCGCGCCATGAACACGTGGCGCCAGGCACTGTTGAGGTCGCTGGCCTGCCAGTCCATCCATTGTTCGACCCGCGCACGATCCTGTGCCGCGCGGGGCAGCAGGTCATCACGGCCAGCGCGTACGGCCAGGTAGCGGCAGATGCTGTTGGATTCCCACAGCACGAAGCCGCCATCGCGCAGCACCGGCACCTGCCGGTTCGGGTTCAGTGTGGCCAGCAGGTCCGCCGGCGGCGCTGGCTCGTGGTGAAGTGGCAGGTCGAGGCCGGCGCACAGCCAGAGCACCTTGCGCACGTTGATGGAGGTGGGTTTTCCGTACAGAGCGAGCATGGGGGCTTCCGGGGCAGACCGACCCAGCCTAGCGCAGCGGGGCTAAACTGGTCGCATGAATATCGAAGTCCTCATGATCCTGGCAGTGGTCCTGCTGCTGGCGACCCTGGTCGCGCTGGTGCTGCTGTGGCGTCGCAGTGCTGGCGGTGCACCCTCCGACGAACTGCAGCGGCTGCTGGACAGCGAACGCGAACAGCATCGCCTCGCCCTGGTCGATGCCGGCCAGCTGCGCGGCCGCCTCGATGCGCTGAGCGCTGAACTGGAGAACGAACGGAGCCGCAGCCAGCAGCACGCACAGGCCGTCACTACGCTGACCGCCCGGGTGGAGCGCGAAGCAGCGCTGTCGGCCAGTCGCGAAGCACAGCTGGCCGAACGTGAAGCGGCCCTGGCGCAGGCGCGCGCTGCCGTTGCGGAGACCAGCAGCGAGCTGCAGCAGGCGCAGCAGCGCTATCAGCAGTTGCACGGTGAACATGCCCGCGCGGTGGCCAATCTGCAGCACTCCGAACGGGCCAGTGCCGAACTGCGCAGCTATCTTGATACCGCCAAGGAAAAGCTGTCGGGCGCCTTCGCCGAACTGGCGGGCAAGGTGTTCGACGAACGCGGACAGCAGTTCGAGAAGAACGTGCGGCAGGCGACAGTGCAGTCACGCGCGGACATCGAGGGGCTGCTCAAGCCGTTCGCCGACAAGCTGGGCGATTTCCGCACCCGCGTCGATACGCTGTATGGCGAGGAAGCGCGGCAACGCGCCAGCCTGCTGGGTGCGGTGGGCGAACTGAAGACGCTCAACCAGGACATGGCGGCGCAGGCATCGGCGCTGACGAATGCGCTGAAGGGCAATGCCAAGGTCCGCGGCGACTGGGGCGAGCTGATGCTCGACAACGTACTGCGCGGATCGGGGCTGGAAGAGGGCGTGCACTACCAGCGTCAGAAGCATGCCGTGGATGACGAAGGTGCGCGCCTGCGACCGGACGTGGTGGTGCAGTTCCCCGACGAACGCAGCGTGGTGATCGACAGCAAGGTGAACCTGATCGCCTGGCAGGAAGCCATGAATGCCACTACCCCGGAGCAGTCGGAAGACGCGTTGCGCAGGCACGCGGTTGCGCTGCGCCAGCACGTTAAGGACCTGGGCGAGAAGAATTATCCGAAGGCGTTGGGCAGCGAGACGCTGGACATCACCATCGCCTTCGTTCCCATCGAGGGTGCCTTGTCAGCCGCACTGGGCGCCGATGGCAGCCTGCAGGCGTTCGCCTTCGACAACCGCGTGGTGTTCGCCTCGCCCAACACCCTGATGGCGCTGCTGCGCGTGGCCGAGCGCCTGTGGACGCGCGACAAGGTGCAGAAGCAGGCGCTGAAGATCAGCGAGGCCGGCGGTCTGGTGCTGGACGCCCTGACCGGGTTCCTGCAGGACTTCACCGCCATGGGCAAGAAGCTGGACGATGCCGGCAAGGCCTACGCCGATGCGCGCAATCGCCTGATCGATTCGCCGCAGTCGGCCATCAGCCGCGCCCGTCGGCTTGCCGAACTGGGCAGCAAGGCCAAGCGCGCGCTGCCCCCGGAGCTGACCCCGGACCCGATGCAGCAGCTGGGCGCGCCGGAGGACGACGAGGACGGCAATGCGGGTTGACACGTCCCGTGCACCTGCGCCTGGCTATGCTGGGCACCCTGAGTCCGTGGCGGGTATCGACATGCGCTTGCGCTCCTGTGCCGTTCTTGTCCTGGCTGCGTTGCTGACTGCGTGCAGCAGCACGCCCCCGGTCGCCGACACGACTACGGCCGCTCCTGCGCCGGAAGCCAGCGAGGCCTACCGCGAAGCACGTGACGTCGACTGCCAAGCCGCTGGCGGCACGCTGCAGCGGCTCGGCCGCCTGCAGCGCGAGCAGTGCGTGATTCCCTATGCGGACGCCGGCAAGGCCTGCAGCCGCAAGAGCGACTGCACGGGCCAGTGCCTGGCCGGAGCCGAGGTGGCCGCCGGCAGTGCCGCCACCGGTACCTGCCAGCGTGATGTGCGCCAGAACTTCGGGTGCCGCCAGCGCATCGATGATGGCAAGGCGCAGGGCACGATCTGCGTGGACTGAATCCTGCCTGTAGAGCCGAGCCCACGCTCGGCTGCCATACCATCAGCCGAGCATGGGCTCGGCTCTACAACAGCGCGCGCGGCGCTATGCTGGTGGGCCATTCCCCGCCGTAGCCGGAGCCCCCGCGTGAGCACCCCGATCCAGGACATTCCCCTCACCACCATCGACGGCCAGCCGTCCTCGCTTGCCGACTACCAGGGCAAGGTGCTGCTGCTGGTCAACGTCGCCTCCAAGTGCGGCCTGACCCCGCAGTACGAAGGCCTGCAGGCGCTGTATGCGGAAAAGCACGCGCAGGGCCTGGAAGTGCTGGGCTTCCCCGCCAACAACTTCCTTGGCCAGGAGCCGGGCAGCGAGGCCGAGATCCAGCAGTTCTGCCAGCTCACCTACGATGTCAGTTTCCCGATGTTCTCCAAGATCAGCGTGGCTGGCGAGGATACCCACCCGCTGTACCAGCAGCTGACCGCCGCGCAGCCGCAGTCGATCGGCGAAGGCCCGCTGCGTGAGCGCCTGGCCAGCAAGGAGATCCCGATCCATCCGGCACCGGCGGTGCTGTGGAACTTCGAGAAGTTCCTGGTCGGCCGTGATGGCAAGGTCGTCGCACGCTTTGCCCCGGACGTGGCCGCCGATGACGCGCGCCTGCGCGAGGCCATCGAGGCCGCGCTGGCGGCCTGAGCACGGCGTGCCAACCCAGGGTTGGCACCCACCGGAAAAGAAAAACCCCGCCGAGGCGGGGTTTTTCATGCACCGTCGCGCGGCCTCAGTGGGTCCACTGCGGCATCGGCATCGCATCGACCGGGATCGGCGAATTGGCATCGTCATGGCCGCGGTCGCGCTTGCTGCGCAGATCGTTCTCGATCTGGTAGTTGCGGCGCTGCATCCAGGCATCGCGGACCAGGGCGTATTCGTCCACTGCGGTGTCGCGCAGATCGTCGATCGCCAGCAGCTGTGCGCGGGTGTCGACCAGCTGCAGGCCCTGCAGGCCGATGCGGATCTTGTCTTCCTCGACGCGCCGGATCGGCGACAACGGGATGTCACCGGCCAGGCCGAACACGTCGCGTACGGTACGCGGGCCGAAGAACGGCAGTTCCACGTAGCGCGAACGACGCCAGCCCCAGGCACCCAGGGTCTGGCCGAAGTCTTCATTGCGACGCGGCACCATCGCCTTGCTGGCTGGATCGAACAGGCCACCGATGCCCAGCGTGCTGTTCATCAGGAAGCGGCCGAGGCTGTCCCACGCATCGGCACCACGGCCCTGCAGCAGCTGGTTGGTGATGGTCACCGGCGCACGCAGGTTGCTGAAGAAGTTGCTGACGCCGGTGCGCGCGAAGCGCGGCACCACATGGGTATAGGCGGTGGCCAGCGGGCGCGCCACGCCGCGGTCGACCGCATTGTTGAAGGTGTGCACCTTGCGGTTGAACGGTTCCCACGGATCGTAGGCCGCCGCGTTGCCGGTGTTGCCGGTACCACCATAGAGGGCGTCGAAATCATCGTCGCCGGCGGCGGCGGTGGACGCTGCGGCCTTCGGTGGCCTGGCCTCTGCGCCCTGCGGCGCAGCCGTCGGCGCTGAAGCGGTGGGCTCGGCAGGGTTGGCCACGGAGGCGACCGGAGCAGCGTCGACCCCGCCGGTGTCGGCCGTTGCGGCCGGAGCAGCGGGGCCGGGCGCAACCACGGTGCTGGCGACCGGTGCATCGCTGCGCGCGGGCTTGCCGGCACAGGCGGTCAGGGCGGTGGCCAGGAGGATCAGGGGGAAAGTGCGTACGACGTTCATGTCAGCTCGCAGCAGAAGTAGCGTTGAAATCCAGGTCGGGCGACAGCCGGTAGGCTGCGCTCAGCTCGTTGAAGCCGGCGGGCGCGCCGGAAATGGCCAGCGCATGGCCCGCCTTGCGTGCACGGGCCGCCAGCTCGGCCAGTAGCGCCAGGCCGGCGCTGTCCACGCGCTCGACCTCACCCAGCTCCAGCCGCGCCAGCTTGGCCGGCAGGGCCTGCAGCTGCGGCCACAGTGCGATCACCGCGGCACGGTCAAGCACCCCGCGCAGGCGCAGGGTGTCGCCTTCCAGCAGCGCAAGTGCGTTACTTGCCATTGCCCGCGGGCCCGGCCTGCATGCTGCCGCTGTGCAGCTCGCTGGCCACCTGCTTGATGCCCTTCTGGCGCAGCGGGGTATCGAACTGGTTGCGGAAGGTCTGCACGTAGGAGATGCCTTCGATGTTGACGTCGAAGATCTTCCACTGGCCGTTCACGTTGCGCATCCAGTATTCGACCGGGGTCGGTTCGTTGCCGGCGCGCACCAGTTCGGTGCTCACGCGCACGCCACGGTTGCCCGGCAGCGGGCTTTCACCCTTCAGGCGGAAGCTCGGCTTGCCCTGGATGTTGAGCAGGGTCGAACCGTAGCGCTGCATCAGGCTGTCGGCCATGGCATCGGCGAACAGCTTGATGTCGGCATCCGAGGCGCCGCGGGCGTGCGGGCCCAGCACCAGGCGCGCGGCATAGTCGCGATCGAAGGTGCGGTTCAGTTCGCTGTCGATGTAGCTGCGCAGGCTGGCCGGGTTGCTGCTGAACTCGCTGCGGCGCTGCTGCAGGGTGGTGAGGATGCGCGTGCTGGCATCGATCACCACCTTGCCGGCCTGGCCCTGCGCCGCGGCAGCGGCGGGGGCGGGAGCGGTGGCCTGGGCCTGGGCGAGGAATGGAGTAGCCGCCAGCAGCGCCGAGGCGAGCAGGGCCGGGATCAGTTTCATCTTCATGGTTGCGGTTCCGTTGCAGGCGCCTGCGCGCCATCGTTGGGCTTCTGGCCTGCGCCACCACCGGCGCCGCCACTGAACATGTACTTGCCGACCAGCTGGATCAGGTCCACCGCCGGCTGGGTGAAGACGATCTCGTCACCGGCCTTGAGCACGTCCGGGTCACCGCCCGGCTGCAGACCGATATAGCTCTCGCCGAGCAAACCACTGGTGAAGATGCCGGCCGAGGTGTCCGCCGGCAGGTCCTTGACCTTGCTGTCCATGCGCAGGGTCACGATGGATTCGAACTTCACCGGATCCAGGTCGATCGAGGCGACCTGGCCGACGGTGACGCCGCCGATCTTCACCGGCGCCTGCTTGCGCAGCTGGCCGACCTGGGAGAAACGCGCCTTCAGCTCGTAGCCCTGGCTGCCCCAGCTCCAGCGCTGGTTGGTCGAGGCCACGGCCAGCACCATTAGCGAGGCCAGGGCCAGCAGCAGGAAGGCGCCGACGGAGAATTCGAGTCTGGGACCGCGGATGGCCATGTGGATTACCTGATCGAGTCGTGGTGGCCGCGCGCGCCTGCGCACCGCCGGTGGAGGGGTTAGGTGAACAACATTGCCGACAGCACGAAGTTGAACATCAGTACCAGCAGCGAGGCGTTGACCACCGCACGGGTGGTCGCCACCGAGGTGCCCTCGATGGTCGGCTCGGCGTGGAAACCAACGTAGGCGGCGACCAGCGCGGCGGTGCCGCCGAAGATCGCCGACTTCAGCATCGCCACGCCGAAGTCATCCCAGAAATCGACGCTGTTGCGCAGCGCCGACCAGAACACGCCATTGTCCAGGCCCAGCACGTGTACCGCTTCGAAGTAGCTGGCACTGATCGCCAGCGAACAGAAGATGCCGGTCAGCAGGGGCACGGTCAGCACCGCCGCCCAGAAGCGCGGCGCCACGGCCTTGGCCACCGGGTCGATCGCCATCAGCTCCAGTGCCTTGATCTGGTCGGTGGCGCGCATCAGGCCCAGTTCGGCGGCGATCGAGCTGCCGGCGCGGCCGATGAACAGCAGCGCGGTCAGCACCGGTGCCAGTTCGCGGTACAGCGACAGGCCGAGCAGGGTCGACAGCGCGTCGGCCGCACCGAAGGTGGTCAGCGTGCGGTAGCCCTGCAGGGTCAGCACCAGGCCGACGAAGGCGCCACCGACGGCGATGATCGGCAGCGAGCGCGCGCCGATCTTGTAGATCTCGCGGGTCAGTTCGGCCAGGAAATCACGGGTCGGCAGCGAACCACGCAGCACGGTCAGCGAGAACAGGCCGGCGCGGCCGAGCGAGCGGGTGGCTTGGACGAACGGCATCAGGCGACCCTCGCGCGCGGTGCGGCATCGAACGGGATGGGGCCATCAGGCTGGCCGTGCAGGAACTGCCGCAGCAACGGGTCCTGGCTGGACTGCAGCGCCTCGGGCGTGCCCTGGAACACGATGCCGCCATTGGCGATGGCGATCACCTGGTCGCAGATCGGCAGGGTCTCGTGCACGTGGTGGCTGACGATGATGCTGGTCAGGCCCAGGCTGTGGTTGAGGCGCTGGATCAGGCTCATGATCACGCCAGAGGCGATCGGGTCCAGCCCGGTCAGTGGCTCGTCGTAGATCATCAGCGGCGGGTCCAGCGCCAGCGCGCGGGCCAGCGCGACGCGGCGCGCCATGCCACCGGACAGCTCGCGCGGCCAGGCATCGGCAGCGGCCAGGAGGCCCACCGCATGCAGCTTCATTTCCACAAGGCGGCGCAGCACGGCGGTCGGCAGGCCGGTATGCGTGCGCAGCGGCAGCGCGACGTTTTCGGCCACAGTGAGGTCGGTCAGCAGGCCGTTGCCCTGCAGCAGTACCCCCACACTCTTGCGCATTTCCAGCAGCGCGCCGCTGTCCTGCGGAATCGGCTTGCCGAACAGGGTGACCTCGCCAGCCACCGGGCGCAGTTCGCCGGTCAGTGCCGCCAGCAGGGTCGACTTGCCGCTGCCGGACGGACCCAGCACGGCCGTGATGCTGCCCTTGGGCACCTGCAGCGACACGTCGCGCAGGATCGTGCGCCCGCTCCGGTCGATGCGGACGTTGGATAACTGCACCAGACTGGAGGTGGAAGCCGACATGGGCACCATTAACGTTTTTTAGACATCGAAGGATCGGGCCCGTCGGCTGAACATAAGCAGACTGGACGGTCCAGTATTGTGGCACGGCAAGATCCCTGCCAGGCCGGGATAATCGGCCGGCAGCCCGGAACAATCCGTACCGGCGATGGGCCGGCCATTGAATACTGCCTGCCGTGCTGCACACTGTGCATGATGAGTGACCCGGGCAGCGATTTCCGCCTCTACCATTCCAACTCCCTGGACGTGCTGGCCGCGCTGCTGGCGCGCAACGTGCGTGCGCCGGTTGCGGGTCAGCCGCTGCTGGCGCCGGAGGTGGTGCTGATTCCGCAGGTGGCGATGCGGCGTTGGCTGCAAGCAACACTCGCTGCCGAATATGGCGTGGCCGCCAATCTTGAGTTCCTGACCCCGGGCGAGTTCGTTGCCCGTGCACTCAACGCCAATGTGCCCGGCGAACGCGACGACCTGGACGCGGCCGGCCTGCACTGGAAGGTGTACCAGGCACTGCGCGACCCGGCGTTGCTGGCGCAGCCACCGATGCGCGCGCTGCAGTCCTATCTTGCCGGTAGCGATGCATTGAAGCCGTGGGCGTTGGCCGGTGAACTGGCGTCGGTGTTCGAGAAGTACCAGGCCTGGCGCCGCGACTGGCTGCTGCGCTGGGAGGCCGGCGCCGACCCGGCCGACCCGCAGGCCATCCTCTGGCGCAGCATCGCCGCTGGCCACGACTACCGCGCGCGCCGCATCCAGGCTTACCTGGACCGCTTCGAGGGCGCCGGCCAGCCGTTGCCGCAGGGCCTGCCACCACGCATGTCCGCGTTCGCGACGCTCAACATCTCGCCCGATGTGCTGCGGGTGATGGCCACCCAGGCGCGGGTGGGCGAGCTGCACTTCTATATGCCCACGCCGGTGCAGTCGTACTGGGGTGACCTGCAGACGCTGGCCGAGCGCCTGCGCAGCGGCGCGCCCGATCCCTTCGGTGAAGCGGCCGGTGAGAACCGCCTGCTGGAAGCCTGGGGCGCGGCCGGGCGCGATTTCATGGCGGTGCTGGGCAGTTACGAGGTGGTGCACCCGGCCGGCGAGATTGCCGCGTATTCGGATCCGGAGGACGACACCCGGCCGACGCTGGCCGAAGGTGGACTGTCCGACAGCCTGCTGCATCGCCTGCAGCGCGATCTGTTCCACCGCCGTGCGCTGCCCTCGGGCGAGCTGCGCGACGGGCTGCGCAGCGACGATCCCAGCCTGCAGGTGCATGCCTGCCATACCCGCCTGCGCGAACTGCAGGTGCTGCACGACCAGCTGCGCAGCCTGCTGCAGGACCCGCGCTTCGACCCGCCGCTGCAGGCGCGGGAGATCGCCGTGCTTGCACCGGACATCGACCCCTATGTGCCTTATCTGGAAGCCGTGTTCGGCGGCCGTGGGGGCGAGGACGAGCACATTCCCTATGCGCTGGCCGACAGCAGTCCGCTCGCCGGCGAGCCACTGGCCGACGTGTTCGTGCACCTGCTGGGCCTGCCGGTCTCGCGTTTCGGCCTGAACGAAGTGCTGGACCTGCTGGCCAGCGCGCCGCTGGCCGAAGCGGCCGGGCTGGAGGCGGTGGACTTTGATCGCCTGCATGGCTGGCTGCAGCAGGCTGGCGCACGCTGGGGCCTGGATGCGAAGCACCGCAACCAGCACCAGGCCCCGGCCGACGACGCCTACACCTGGCAGTTCGCGCTGGATCGCCTGGTGCTCGGTCATGCCACCGGCAGCGAGGCCGACCTGGCCGGTGTTGCCCCGTGGATCGAGCTGGAGGGCGGCGCATTGGACGCCCTGGACCGGCTGCTGCGCCTGTTGCGCGTGTTGGCGGTCTACCAGCGCCGCCTCGGCGAACTGCTGACGCCGGCGCAGTGGCGGCAACGCCTGCTGTCGCTGCTGGACGCGCTGCTGCCGACTGCGCCCAGTTCGCCCAACAGCCAGCGTGCCCTGGAGCGCCTGCGCAAGCTGCTCAACCAGTTCGCCGATGATGCCGCCAAGGCCGGCTTCACGGACGGGGTGCCGCCGGAGGTCGTGCGCGCGCACTTCGCCGGAGCACTGGGCGAGGCCGATACGCGCGCGCCGCTGCTGACCGGTGGCATCAGCTTTGGCCGCATGGTGCCGATGCGCCTGCTGCCGTTCCGGGTGATCTGCGTGCTCGGTCTCAATGATGGCGATTTCCCGCGCCGTGACCCGGCTGCCGGTCTCAACCAGCTCACTGCCGAGCTGGACACGCCGCGCCGCCGGCCCGGCGACCGCTCCACCCGCGAAGACGACCGCTTCCTGTTCCTGCAGCTGTTCGCCGCCGCGCAGGAGGTGTTCTACCTGAGCTACCTCGGTGCCGATCCGCGCGATGGCAGCGCGCGTGAGCCATCGGTGCTGGTCAGTGAACTGATCGATGCCGCCGCCGCGTATCACCTCGATCCGCCTGCGGCGGTCCGCGACTTCACCGTGCGCCACGCACTGCAGCCGTTCTCTCCGGCGGCGTTCGGTGACGGTGATCCACGCCGCTTCAGCTATCGCCGCCAATGGCATCCGGCCGCCGGTCGCCTCACCGGCGCGCGCGGAGGCCTGCAGCCGTGGTTCGATGCCGCGTTGCCGCCGCTCGACGATGCGGTGGAAGACGACGTTGCACTCGATACCCTGCGCCGCTTCCTGTGCGATCCGGCCGGGCAGTTCCTGGCGCAGTCGCTGGGCCTGCGCCTGGCCGACGATGTCGAGGAGGTCGATGACCTGGAACCGCTGGTGCTGTCCTCGCGCGGGCCGGAAAAGCGCAGCGTGCAGGCGGCGGTGGTACGCGCCACGCTCAGTGGCGATACCGAGCCGTTGTATCCGCGGCTGCGCGCGCGTGGCCTGCTGCCGTCGGGCCCCCTGGGCGAGCGCCAGTTCGAGGTGGAGCAGTTGAAGACCCGCCCGTATGCCAGTGCATTGCTGGGCTGGATGCGGGGCGAGCCGCTGGAAAGCCGCCGCTATGAAGTGGAGATCGATGGCGTGCGCCTGCATGGCCGTGTGGCCGATCGACACCCCGACGGGCTGGTGCGCCTGCGCGCTGGCACCCTCAATGGCACTGCGGTGATCCGCCAGGGCCTGGATTGGCTGCTGGCCAACGCTGCCGGCGATGCCCTGCCGCTGGTGCAGTTCCATGATGGCGGCGACGCCGGTCCCGGCCCGCATGTACTGCCGGCACTGAGCGCTCCTGCTGCACGCGCGGCATTGCGCGCATTGCTGCAGTTGCGCCAACGCGGACTGCGTGAACCGCTGCGCTTTGCCCCCTACACCGGCTGGGTGCTGTACAACGCGCCGGCCGAAAAGCAGCGCAGCGAAGGCTGGAAGCAGTGGCACGGCAGCGACCGCAGTTGGGGTGAATCCAGCAGCGACGCCTGGCAGCTGCTGCTGCGCGGTGCCGATCCATTTGCCACCGACGCCGGCTATGCCGATCTGCTGCGCAACAGCCAGGTGGTCTTCAGCGCGGTGCGCGAAGGCCGCACCCTTGGCGCCGATGCACGCCAGGAGGGCAGCACATGAGCACCGCCATCGTCGATGAGGACTCCCAGCGCGTGGCGGGCGATCCCTATCTGGCCCTGCCGCTGGATGGTATCCGCCTGATCGAGGCCAGCGCCGGTACCGGCAAGACCTTCACCCTGGCCACGCTGTTCACCCGCCTGGTGGTGGAGCAGGGCCTGCGCATCGGCCACATCCTGGCGGTGACCTTCACCGATGCCGCCACCCAGGAACTGCGCAAGCGCATCCGCGAGCGCCTGTCGCTGGCCGCGCGCCTGGTCGATCTGGAACCGGCCGAGGGCGAAGCACCGGACACGAGGCTGACCCGCCAGGTGCTGCAGCGCCATCTGCAGGGGGGCACCGAGAGCGCCGCCGCACTGAAGCGCCGCCTGCAGGTGGCCGCCGATGAGATCGACCTGGCGTCGATCTTCACCATCCACGGCTTCTGCACCCGCGTGCTGCGCGAGCATGCGCTGGAGAGCGGCCATACCTTCGATCCGCCGGAACTACTGGCCAGCGACCGTGAGCTGTTGGAGGAACTGGCGGCCGATCTGTGGCGGGTGCATGCCAACGACGCGGCCACGCTGGAGCCGCTGACCTGGCTGTGGTCCAACCCGGACGCGCTGGCCACCGATCTGCGCGCGTTGCTGGCCGCGCCGCCTCTGCACCCGTTGCCGCGGCCGGTGGCGCTGGCCGATCCACAGCCGGCTTTGCAGGCCGCCGCCACCGAACTGCAGCAGGCGCTGCGCGGGCATGGCGAGCAGTTCTTCATCGACCTCTGCGATGCCGTCGACAACAAGTGGATCAACGGGGTGTCCTACAAGCTGGGTTGGCTGCACTCGCTGGGCCGGCAGCTGCTGGCCTGGGCCGAGCGCGGCGACCCGCGCGAGCTGCTGGCCAGCGAGCGCCTGCCGGCACTGCTGCCGGAGGTGCTGGGCGACAAGACCAACAAGAAGTTCCCCGACCGCACGCCGTCGTCGCCAGTGCAGGTGCCATTGGCGCGCTATGTCGCGCTGCTGGCCGAACGCGATGCCTGGCTGCGTGGTACCGCGCTGAATTTCCTGCACGCGCTTCGCGCCGAAGCCATGCAGCGCCTGCAGGCGCTGAAGCGCACGCGCCGGGTGCAGACCTACGACGATCTGATCGATGGCGTGGCACTGGCCCTGGAAGGCCCGCAGCGGCTGCCGCTGGTAAGGCAGCTGCGCGCGCAGTACCGCATCGCGCTGGTCGATGAGTTCCAGGACACCGATGATCGCCAGTGGAACATCTTCCACACCGTGTTCGGCGATTCGCCGGAGGTGCGCGAACTCGGCCTGGCACCGGCGCTGTTCCTGATCGGCGATCCCAAGCAGGCGATCTACGGGTTCCGCGGCGGCGACATCCACACCTACCTGAAGGCCAAGCAGGTGGCGCAGCAGGCGCCGGTGCTGGACCAGAACTTCCGCTCGCGACCGTCAGTGCTGCGCGCGTTTCAGGCGCTGTACGACAACGGGGGTGAGGACGCCTTCCTCGAGCCTGACATCCAGTTCGAGCGGGTGCGTCCCGGTGGCGTGCGCACCGATGAGGACTATCTGCACGACGGCCACGCCGCCAAGGCACTCACCCTGCGCGTGCTGCGCAGCGGGGGTGACAAGGCGATGAGTGCCGATGCCTCGCGTGAGGCAGCGACCCAGGCCTGCGTCGCTGCGATCCACCAGGCCCTGGTCGAGGCGCGTGCGGGCAAAGCGGTGTTGCGTGGGCGCCCGGTGCAGCCTGGTGATATCGCGGTGCTGGTGCGCTCGCATCGCGAGGCCACGCTGGTGCAGCGCGCGCTGGCTGCGGTTGGCATACCCGCAGTGGCGGCGGGCAAGCAGAGCCTGTTCGCCACCAGTGAGGCACGTGATCTGCGCGCGTTGCTGCTGGCGCTGCTGCAACCGGCAGACGAAGGCCGCCTGCGTGCAGCGCTGGCCACGGTGTTGCTGGGCCAGCGGGCCAGTGCGATCGCGGCGATGGAGCGCGAGGGCGACCTGCAGCGCGGGTTCCAGGCGCAGCTGCTGCACTGGCGCGAGCGCTGGCAGCGCGGTGGTCCGTTCGCGGTGATCGCCGATGTCTGTGCCGCGCACGGCGAACGCCTGCTGGCGCTGATCGACGGCGAGCGCCGCCTGACCAACTACCTGCAACTGGGCGAACTGCTGCAGGAAGCCTCGGCGCAGGCGCTGGGCATGCATGGCCTGCTGGACTGGCTGCAGGGGCAGATGGCCAGCGCCGACCAGGATGACGAGCAGCAGTTGCTGCGCCTGGAATCGGATGCACGCCGCGTGCAGATCATCACCCTGCACAAGAGCAAGGGCCTGGAGTATCCGCTGGTGTTCCTGCCCTTCGTCGGCATCGACGGCGGCGCACCGAACACCGCCTCGCACTGCACCGTGCACGTCGATGGCCAGCGCCAGCTGCACTGGAAGCTGGACAGGGACGAGGCCTGGGAAGCGGCCAGCACACAGCGCGAGCGTGAGCAGCGGGCCGAGGATGCGCGCCTGCTGTATGTGGGACTGACCCGCGCCGAGCATGCGCTGTGGATCGCCGTGGGTGATCTGGCCGGGCTTGGCAAGACGCGCCTGGCGCCGCTGCTGGGCGACCTGCAGGCGCTGCGCGCGCACGGCGACGTGCACATCGATGACAGTGAGACAGTGGCCGCGCTGCCGCAGCTGGCGGCCGAAGTGGAAGGGGATCTTCCGGCAGTGCGTGCACTGACCCGGCGCGTGCCGCACGACTGGTGGGTATACAGCTTCACCCAGCTGGCGCATGCCGACGCGGGCGCTGGCAGTGATATTGAAGCCGCCGCCACCGAGCTGCCGGCGCCCGCCGCCGACGAACCCGCGGGCCCGGAACTGCCGCTGGAGCCCGCGCTGCCGGAACCCGCCGCCGTCGAAGACAGCCCGCCGGTCGACCCGCGCTTCATGGGCAGCCGCTTCGGCAACGTGCTGCACGAGGCGATGGAGAACGTCGACTTCGCTGCGTGGGGGGGCTGGCAGCCGGGCCTGGAAGCGCCCGAGGGCCAGGCCGAGGTGCTGCGCAAGGCGCTGCACGATGAAGGCTATGCCGACGTCGACCTGGACGATGGCGTGGCGGTGCTGGTGCCGTTGGTCGGCCACACGCTCACCGTGCCACTGCCCGAGGGCGGTGCGCTGCACAGCCTGGGCGAAGGCGAGCGGCGCGCGGAAATCGACTTCCATTTCGCCATCGAACCGACCACGGTACCGGCGCTGTTGCAGCTGCTGCATGCACATGGGGTTTCCAGTGCGCGTCGCGGCTTCGGCCAGCGCCGCCGCCTGGAAGGGCTGATGACCGGCATGATCGACCTGACCTACGTGCGCGACGGGCGCTGGTACGTGCTCGACTACAAATCCAACCGGCTGCCCGGCTACAGTCCGGACCTGCTGGCCATTGCCATGCGCCACAGCGAGTACGACCTGCAGGCGCTGATCTATACCGTGGCCCTGCATCGCTGGCTGCGCTTCCGTCTGGGCGCGGCCTACGATTACGAGCGCGACATGGGGGGCATCCGCTACCTGTTCTGCCGCGGCCTGGATGCAGCCGGCAACGGCGTGCATGTGGACCGCTTCCCGTTCGCGCTGGTGGATGCACTCGACGCGCTGTTCGCAGGTGGCGAGCAGGCCCAGGCCGAACTGGCCGCACGTGCCCGTGGGGCCAGCGCATGAGCCTGCTGAAGGAACTGCACCAGAAGGGCCTGCTGCGCACCCTCGATCACGCGTTGGCGACCAGCCTGCAGCGGTTGCGCGACGACACGCCGGACAGTGTGGCGCTGGCGGCCGCGCTCGCCTCGCTGGCGGTGTCGCAGGGCCACGCCGGGTTTGATCCGGCACAGCCGCAGCGGTTGCTGGACGGCGTGCCCGAGTGGCCTGCCGCGCAGGACTGGCTGGCGCAGCTGCGCGCATCGCCCTGGGTAGCGACGCCGGAGCAGGCCGATGCCATCGCCGAGGATGCGCCGCTGGTGCTGGAGAACGGCCTGCTCTACCTGCGCCGCTATCGCGAGTACGAGCGGCAGTTGGCGGCCGGGCTGCAGCGCATCGGCCGGCATCCGCTGCCGGCACCGGACATGGCCGCGCTGGCACCGTTGTTCGCGCAGCTGTTCCCGCAGGCACTGGGCAGCGAGGATCACCAGGCACGCGCCGCCGGCGTGACCCTGCGCCATCCGCTGGCGCTGGTCACCGGCGGTCCCGGCACCGGCAAGACCACCACCATCGCGCGGCTGTTGCTGCTGCTGGCCGCACAGGCCCGGCACGCTGGCCAGCCGCTGCCCGAGGTGGCGCTGGCCGCGCCCACCGGGCGCGCCGCCGAACGCATGGCCGAGAGCCTGCGGCTGGCCGTGCAGCGCCTGCAGGAGCACGGCGTGGACCCGGCGCTGTGCGCGGCACTGCCCAGTTCCGGCACCACCCTGCATCGCCTGCTCGGCGTGATCCCGGATTCGCCGCGCTTCCGCCACCACGCCGACAATCCGCTGCCGGTGGACGTGGTGGTGGTCGACGAAGCCTCGATGATCGATCTGCCGATGATGGCCAAGCTGGTTGACGCGATCGCCAGCGGCACGCGGCTGATCCTGCTCGGCGATCCCGACCAGCTGCCGTCGGTGGAAGCCGGCGACGTACTCAGTGCGATCCTGCGTGCCAGCGGTGATGGCATCGGCACCCGCGCCGATGACGCGCAGGCGCTGCGTGGATTGCTGGCGCCGTCCACGCTGCAGCCCCTGGCCGAACCGAACACCTTCGCCGGCCGCCGCGTGCAGCTGCAACGTGGCTACCGGCAGAGCGATGCACTGGTGCTGGCCCCGTTGGCAGATGCCGTGCGCGAGGGTGACGCCGGCGCCGCCCTGCAGCTGCTGCGCGGCGGTAAACTGGCCGGCGTGCATTTCCATGAAGGCGAGGCAGACCCGCTGCGCGGCCAGCGCGAGCACCTGCTGGGCCATTGGCGTGCGTTGGCCGACGCCGCCGATCCGGTGCTTGCCCTGCAGCATGCCGGGCGACTGCGCGTGCTGACCGCGCTGCGCGAAGGCCCGCAGGGCGCGCGTGGCCTCAACAGCCGTATCGAACAATTGCTGGCCGGCAACACCCCGGGCTACTTCCAGGGCCGCCTGCTGCTGGTGACCGAGAACAGCTACCGGCACCGCCTGTTCAACGGCGATATCGGCATCTGCCTGCGCGACCGCAGCGGCGCGATGGTGGCCTGGTTCCCCGGCGACACCGTCGAGCAGCCGCGCGCCTTCCACCCGGCGGCACTGCCCGCGCACGAAAGCGCCTTTGCGATGACCGTGCACAAGGCACAGGGCTCGGAGTTCGATGAAGTGTGGTTGCAGCTGCCACGCCAGGACAGCCGTGTGCTGTCGCGCGAACTGGTCTACACCGGCCTGACCCGCGCCCGCCAGGTGCTGCATGTGGCGGGCAGCGCAGAGGTGCTGCAGGCCGCATTGAAACGCCACGCCAGCCGGTTGGGTGGCCTGGCCTGGCGGCTGGGTGCGGAAGCGGTGGCCGAACAACCCGCGCGCATCGAACAGCCCACAGTACAGGGCACCTTGTTCTGAATCGGGGTCGGATCCCGGTCCCACCGGGAACGGGCTCTGACCCCTTCACCTGATCGCCAGGCAAAAGCAGTCGAGCACGGCTCGACTCTACAAAAGCGTACTTCGATCATTCCGACGTTCATCCACGCATGGCCTGGACCCACCCCGCCAACCCACGGAGAGCACGCATTTGACGTTGCTGTTGACGTTGTTTCGGCAGGTGCAGGGCGCAGCCCTGCCGCCACACCTATTCCGCGATCAACACCAGCCCATCCGGGAACACGATCGCCGCTTCATCGGCACTCACGTCGAAGAAGCCCACGCCGTGCTTTTCGGCCAGGTCCTGCACGCGTCCATGCGCACGCTCGGCCACCGAATAGGCAAACGCACCGTAGATCACCTGCTGGCCGATGCTGTACTCGGTCACCTCGGCGCGGTCGTCATCGTCGTTGCTCAATGGGCCGTTCAACGGCGGGAAGTCCTGCGCCATCTCCGCGAACCACGCCTGCAGCGCCGGGCTGCTGACCGCCGGGTCGTCATACTCGTGGCGCTCGTTCCACTGCGTCTGCTTCTCGAACCAGGCGATGAAGGCTGCCGCCTCGCGTGGCGCGGCGCTGGCCTCGAACACCATCATGTCGTAACTCATTGGAGCTTCCTGTGCAGAGCAGGGGTCAGCGCCTTCGCCGGCGGCGAAGGATCCGACCCCGGCAACGGGGGCTGTGGACGCACAGGGTATCGCGCTAGGGCTGTTCGGCCGCACTCATGGCCAGGCCCGGCGCCAGCGCCTTCGCCTCCGGGAACAGCGCGAAGCGCAGGCCGATCAGGCCCATCAGCGCCTCGTCGCGCGCCTTGCAGGCGGCCACGCTGCCGACCCGTCCCAGCGAGGTATCCAGCCGCTCGCGCAATGCGTCGGCCGCCACCATCGGCTTGCGTGCGGCAATCTGCCGCCGGTAGTGCACGGCGACCTCCTCAAGAATGTGCTCGACCGCCTCGCGGCTGCGCTCGGGCAGTTCCAGCCGCGCGCGGCGCAGCTGCAGGATGTTCAGGCCGATGCGTGCTTCATTGAGCATGTCCACCGAAGCGATGTCGCTGCCCTCCGGCGTCGCCGCCAGGCGCGGCGCGAGCAGGCCCAGCAGGTCGAGCATGCGTGCGGCGAAGCGCTGGCGGTCCTGCTGGCCGCGCCCTTCGGCGGCCTCGGCCAGCGTAGTCCAGCCCTGCCGCACCAGCCGGCGCGCGGTCCACTCGGCACCCACCGAACGGAACAGGCGGGTCATCACCACCGCAAAGCCAATGCCGATGAACATCGCGATCGACGAGTTGAGGAAGGTCTGGATGTTGGCGCTGTAGGTGTTCTGCAGGCTCAGCAGCGCGGCCAGGTTCACCGTCAGCGGCAGTGCGAACAGCGCGCTCTTGGGGTGGTGCAGCATCAGCCCCAGCGGCAGGAACGCCACCGCCAGCACCAGCGCCAGCAAGCCGAAGTCGTGCACGGCCGGGAACACGCCGAACAGGTACACGCCGGCCACCACCGAGGCGACCATGGCCCACACCAGGAACGACACCATGCTCGGTGCCGGGTCGTCCTGCGCGGCGAAGAACGCCGCCGTCACGGCCGCCATCATCGCGCCGTTGCCACCGCCCTCCCAACCCAGCGCGATCCACAGCACGCAGTAGCTCATCAGTGCCACGCCGGCACTGAGCGCGGAGAACAGCGCCATGCCGTAGTCGACGTGCTTGTCGGCGGCCACGCGTTCGGTACGGATGCGGTAATGCGCGCGGTCCAGCGGCGCGGTGCCGTGGTCGATGGCGTGCTGCAGGGTGCGGCAGTCCTGCCACAGGTCCACCAGTTCCTCCAGGCGCAGCAGCAGGCTGGCCAGCTGCAGATGCTGCAGGTCGCGGTCCACCTGCGGCTTCAGGGCACTGATGCGCGCGCGCAGGCGGGCGTATTCACTGGCGTTGGTTGGGCCATCCAGCCAATCGTGGATGTCATCGACCAGCGCCGGCAGCCCTTCGGGCAGGGCTTGGCCGTCGCTGCGCAGCGCACTCAGGCGATCGGCAATCGAGGACAGCACTGGCAACAGCAGCAGCATGCGCTCACGCAGGCGCTCCATCGACACCGCAGACCCGGCATGGCGCGGATCATCGCGGCGCAGGAATTCGATCAGTGCCTCGAACTGCACCAGGTCGGCGGCCAGCCGGTTGCGCGGCGCGTGCGCGCGTCCACGTTCAAGGATCTGCCGGCACCACTGCGCGGCGTCCTCCATCCAGTTGCCGATGCGCGCGCGCAGCATCGGGCGTACCGAGGCCGGGAACAGCAGCGAAGCGGCCAGCACCGCCACGACCGTGCCGAGGATGATCTCCTCGCTGCGTGCCACCACCGTGTCGAAGATGGTCTCCGGCGAAGTCACCGCAGGGAAACCGATGAAGGCGGTGGTGTAGCCGGCCAGCAGGAACGCGTAGCCGCGCGGGCCGCGGTTGAGCAGGGCCATGAACAGGCAGCCGGCCAGCCAGATCGACATGGCCGCGCTCAGCACCAGCGGCGTCTCCACCAGCGCCGGCAGCACCAGCAGGGTGGCCAGGCCGGCCACCAGGGTGCCGACGATGCGGTACACGCCCTTGGCCCGGGTCGGGCCCAGCAGCGGCTGGCTGACGATGTACACCGTGCCCATCGCCCAGTACGGGCGCGACAGGTTGCCGGCCATGGCGATGTACAGCGCGGCCACTGCGGCCAGGTAGGTCTTGATCGAGAACAGCCAGGCCTGGCGGTCGGTCAGCGCGTTCATGGTTTACTTCGCTGCGGTCGAGGCGTTGGGCGCGGTGGCGCTTGCCTGCCAGCCACCGCCCAGCACCAGGAACAGATGGATCTGGTCGCGCGAGACCTGCGCTTCGGCGGCCGCCAGGGTGGCATCGCTGGTGGCCAGGCTGCGGTCGGCATCCAGGCTGGACAGGTACGGCGTGCGGCCACCCTGGTACAGCCGGCGGTTCTGCTCGGCGGCCAATGCGGCCTGTTCCTGCGCAGTGCGCAGCGACTGCAGCCGGCGCAGGTCCTGCGCGTAGCGGTCCAGCGCGGTCTGGGTCTCGCGCAGCGCTTGCAGCACGGTGTGGTCGAACTCGGCCAGGGCCGCATCGGCGCCCGCTTCGGCAGCGTGGATGCGTGCGTGCGTGCCGGACGACGGCAGCGTCCACGAGATCAGCGGGCCGATCGACCACTGCTGGGTCATCGGCGTGCCGAAATCCTCCAGCAGGCCGGCGGCACCGAGCGAGGCCCCCAGGCGGATGTCCGGATACATCTCAGCGGTGGCGACGCCAATCCGCGCGGTGGCCGAAGCCAGCTTGCGTTCGGCCTGGCGCACGTCCGGGCGGCGCTGCAGCAGTGCACGGCCATCACCGACCGGCAGCGGCTGCGCCAGGCCGGGGGCGTGTGCACAGTCGATCACGCCGGCCGGCAGCTGGCCCGGGGTCTGCCCGAGCAGGGCGGCCAGCGAATAGGCGGCCGCGGAACGCTGCGCGCGCAGCGGCGGCAGCGCGGCTTCCAGCAGCGCGACCTGGGCATTGGCGCGGGCCAGTTCCGGCGGCGTGCCACGGCCAGCCGCGATCAGGCGCTCGGTGACCGTACGGCTGCGTTGCTGCAGCTGCAGCGAATGTTCGGCCACGTGCAGCTCGTGGTTGGCGTGGCAGATTTCCAGATAGCTGTCGGCCACCTGCGCGACCACGCTGACCTGGGCCAGGTCGCGCGCGGCAGCAACGGACTGCTCGTCGGCACGCGCTGCCTCGGCGCCGCGCTTGAGCTTGCCGAACAGGTCGAACTGGTAGCTGACCGCGAACTTGCCATCGGCCAGGTTGATCACCGGCAGCTCGTGCTCCTGCAGGAACGATTCGGCCGACAGCTGCGCGCGGCTGACCCCGGCCTCGGCCTCGTACTCGAAGCCACCGGCGTCCAGCGCCTGCTCGTACACCGCCGCGGCACGGCGCAGGTGTGCATCGGCGGCCTTCAGCTCGACGTTGTCACGCAGCGCCTGCGTGATCAGGCCGTCCAGCACCGGGTCGTTGTACAGCGACCACCAGCGGTCGGGCAGCGCCTGGTTGGCGGCCACCTGCGGGTTCTGCGTATCGATGAAGGCCGCATTGGCCTGCGGGCGCTTGAAGGCCGAGCCTTCCGGCAGGGCGTAATCCGGGCCGACGGTCTTGCAGGCCGCCAGGCTGGCCAGCGCAACGATCAGGCCGAGACGGGGCAGGGCGGCGTTCACAGGCCCGCCTGTGTCGGCGCAGTGCCGGCCTTGTCGTTGTGCGGATGGCGGCCGGTGTCCACGGTCACCGTGGCGGTACGGCCGGCGATCAGTTCCACGCCCTTGGGTACTTCGTCGATGGCGATGCGCACCGGAATGCGTTGTGCCAGCCGCACCCAGTCGAAGGCCGGGGTCACGTTCGGCAGCAGGGTGCTGCCGTTGCTGCGGTAGCGGTCTTCGATGCCGGCGGCGATGCTCTCCACATGGCCACGCAGCGGGGCCGACTCGCCCATCAGGCGGATGTCCACGCGCTGCCCCGGGGCCACGCCGCGCAGGCGGGTTTCCTCGAAGTAGCCATCGATGCGGAACGAGCCGGTATCCAGCAGCGCCAGCACCGGCTTGCCGGCTACCACGTAGTCGCCCACGCGCAGGGTGCGGTCGTTGACCCGGCCATCGGCCGGTGCGCGCACTTCGGTGCGGCCCAGGTTGAGCTCGGCCAGGTCGACCGCCGCCTGTGCGGTGGCCAGCGCAGCCTGTGCGGCCTGCAGCTTGGCGCGGCGCACTTCGGCGTCCTCGGCGGCGACCAGGTCCTGCAGGCTGCGGTCACGGCCGATCTCGCGGCGCAGCTGCGCCACCGATGCCTGGCGCTCGGCCAGGTTGGCGCGGGCCTGCTCCAGCGCGATGCGGTAGCGGGCGCGGTCGACCACGAACAGCAGGTCACCCTTCTTCACCGCCTGGTTGTCGGCCACCTGCACCGTTTCCACCAGCCCGGACACGTCCGGCGCCACCTGCACCACGTCGGCGCCGACATGGGCATCGCGGGTCCACGGCTCATCCATGTAATAGACCCACAGCTGGCGCAGCACCAGCAGGGCGATGATCACGGCTGCGCTGGTGAGCAGCACCGGCAGGGTCTTCTTCACGATCTTGTTCACGATTGCATCCAACGCAGGAGGTGGAACAGCAGGCCAAGCACGATCCCGTACAGGGCCAGGTTGAACAGCGCCGGGTGCCATACGTGGCGATAGGCGCCGGCACGCTGCAGCAGCGCGTGCAGGCCGCTGTTGACCAGGTAGGCCAACAACATCAGCCCGAGCAGGGTCGGGACGAACACTCCGTGGAGACTGAATTCACCGGGCATCGGTAGGGGCGGGGGCGAGGTGGGGGAGGGGAGGAACAACGAGACAACGGCAACGGGTAAAAGCCGCTGGCGTGTGCACGGCAGCGGCGGTATTCGGGGGCAGCGGTCTTACGTGATGCGGTCGGCGGCCTCGGCCAGCAGGCGCCATGCCTTCAGCACGGCGTGCAGTTCATCCATGGAAAGCTCGCCGAACACGTCCTGGCGCAGGCCGATCAACTGGTCTTCCAGCTCGCTGACCAGCGCATGGCCCGCGTCGGTCAGCCACAGCAGGTTGGCGCGGCGGTCGCTGGCGTCGCTCTCGCGGCGGACCAGGTCGCTGGCGCACAGCTTGTCCAGCAGGCGCACCAGGGAAGGACCCTCCATGCCCAGCTGCTGGGCCAGCGCCACCTGGCGGATGCCACCGCCGGAGCGGCCGATCATCAGCAGGGGCATGGTGCAGGCGGTGGAGATGCCGTAGCTGCCGAGCCGGCTGTCGGCCAGGCGCTGCCACTGCCGCCCTGCGTACAGCAGGCCGGAGCTGAGCTGCATCTGCAGCACGGTGCGCTCGTCGAGGGGTCGGTCCATAAGAGATAGATAGGATACTACTAATTTCATTCCTATCAATAGGTATTGCTGAATGGGTGGGTAGGAATACTGAGGAAAGCGTTGCGCCCGCTTGGTGTCGGGTGGGGCAGCGGGGGCCGGACGGTGCAGGACACGCCGCAAGTACGTCCCTGTAGGCTCGGCCACGGCATCCATGCCATGGACGGTCCTGCCCCGCCCGGCCCCGCTGCCCTCCCATCACCCCGCGAGCGCGGTGGGTTGGCTCTTTAAAGGCAGGAGCAGTGCGGACCAACGGCCCGCACCCACCGCAGCAGCGGCCCGCGGTGCTTCAGAAGCCATGAACCCCCGCTTTTGCCCCCGCTTTCGGGCGGTCCGGCCGCGCCCGCAGGAAACCGTCGGAGAGGGGGAGGGGCAGGCCGGGCAGGACCGTCCACGGCATGGATGCCGTGGCCGAGCCTACAGGGACGTACTTGCGGCGTGTCCTGCCCGGCCTGCCCCTTCCCCCTCTCGCTCAGCAGCAACGAGGCGCCGGAAGAACCCCCCGATGAACCGTCCCAACAGGACGACCCACCCCCCGGTCGGGTACGATGCTCGCCCCCCGTTCGGGACGCTGTACGCAATGAGCAAGAACAACGAAAAGGCCGCCCCGCAGGGCGACGTGACCCAGGACCAGGCCGAGGATGCCGTGCGCACCCTGCTGCGCTGGGCCGGTGAGGACCCGTCCCGCGAAGGCCTGCTGGATACCCCCCGCCGTGTCGCCGAAGCCTATGGCGACTGGTTCAGCGGTTACCGCGACGACCCGCGCGCCTACATGGAGCGGACCTTCGAGGAAGTGGCCGGCTACGACGAACTGATCGTCCTGCGTGACATCGAGTACGAAAGCCACTGCGAGCACCACATGGCGCCGATCATCGGCCGCGTCCACGTCGGCTACCTGCCGGCCGGCAAGGTGGTGGGCATCAGCAAGCTGGCCCGCGTCGTCGAAGCCTACGCCCGCCGTTTCCAGGTGCAGGAGAAGATGACCGCGCAGATCGCCCAGTGCATCCAGGATGTGCTGCAGCCGATCGGCGTCGGTGTGGTCGTCGAAGGTGCCCACGAATGCATGACCACCCGCGGCATCCACAAGCGCGGCGTCAGCATGGTCACCTCGAAGATGCTGGGCAGCTTCCGCGACGACGCGCGTACCCGCGCCGAGTTCCTGCGCTTCATCGAAGTGGGCGGCAAGCGCTGAGCCGCTTGACCGCACTGCGCCGGCCTCTGCGGGCCGGCATGCCCACGGCTGCCCGCGCGGCCGCCGCGGGCGGCTGCTCGTCCCCGCCAGCCCTCATGACTCCTTTCGCTGCATGAAGCACCGCGAACGCATCTCCCGTTACCGCCATCTGCGCGAACAGCCCCAGTGGAAGCTGCTTGCCGCCGACCACGCCCCGGAAATCATCGGCCTGCTGCAGGGGCTGCTGATGGACGGCGAGCGCACGCTGCCGTCGTCGGTGCTCAACGAGCGCCTGCAGCGTGCGCTGGACCAGCTCAACGGCGACGAACTGTCGCGTGAGCTGCCGCGTACCGCGCAGGCCTACATCGCGCACTGGCTGGCCCAGGGCTGGCTGGAACGCCGCCTGCCCGAAGGCGCCGACCAGGAGCAGTACGAGCTGTCGACTGCGGCACTGCAGGCCATCCGCTTCGCCGATGGTCTTGAGCAGGCGCGCGTGGCCGCCACCGAAAGCCGCCTGGCGCTGGTCATCGAACAGCTCTCGCAGTTGGCCGCGCAGACCGAATCGGATCCGGACGCACGCCTGTCAGCACTGCGCGACGAGCGCGACCGCATCGACGCCGAGATCGCCCGCGTCGGTGCCGGCCGCGTGGTCGCGCTGGATGGCAAGCGCGCGCTGGAGCGTGCGCGCCAGATCATCGGCCTGGCCGACGAGCTGACCGAGGATTTCCGTCGCGTGCGCGACGATTTCGAGCAGCTCAACCGCGACTTCCGCGAACGCATCATCGACGACGAGGGCGAGCGCGGCGATGTGCTGTCGCAGCTGTTCGAAGGCGTGGATGTGATCGGCGAGAGCGATGCCGGTCGCAGCTTCCAGGCCTTCTGGCGCCTGCTCAACGACGCCGAACAGAGCGCCCAGCTCGATGCCGCGCTGGAAGCGGTGCTGGCGCGTGGCTTCGCCCGCCGCCTGGACCGCAATGAACGCAACTTCCTGCGTGGCTTCACCAGCACCATGCTCGAGCGCGGTGGCCAGGTGCACGACGTGCTGCAGAATTTCGCGCGCAGCCTGCGTGGCTTCGTGCAGAGCCGTGGCTATCTGGAACAGCGCCGCCTCAACCAGCTGCTGAAGCAGGCGCAGTCCGAAGCGCTGGCCCTGCGCGACGAATTCCCCGCACAACGCGGCATCGGCCGCGACCTGCAGCTGACCACCAGCCGCCTGCGCTCGTGGTCGCAGTGGAAGCTGCACGATCCGCGCAGCGCCCAGGTCGATGGCAACGTCGAGTACAACGACGCCGCAGCCATCAGCCTGGAGAGCGTCGGTGACCTGGTCGCTTCGTCTGAAATCGACTTCCGCACCCTGCGCCGCGACCTGCACGACCTGCTCGATGCACAGCCGCGGCTCAGCATCGCCCAGGCACTGTCGCAGCGCGAAGCACCGCAGGGGCTCGGCAGCGTCATCGGCTACCTGTCGCTGGGCACGCGCTTCGGCAACGTGATCGCTGGTGAGCAGGAGCTTGCCGAATGGCGTGGTGGCGACGGCCAGGTCCGTCGCGCCCGCATCCCGCTGGTTTGGTTCACCCAGGAGAGACGCCATGAGCTGGCATGAAGATCCCATCGACGCACCGCAGGCCGACGTGGCGGAAGACGCCTACGAAGCCGAACCGGTGGCGGCCGTGGCGCAGCCCCGCCGTGGCAATGACGTGTATTACCTCGGCGACACCGGGCGCCTGCCGCTGGATGCACGCCGCGCGCTGTGCCAGCTGCTGATCGGCCCCAGCATCGACCAGCTGCGCCACGCCAAGCTGTGGCCGGCACTGATCCGCAGCGAGGCGGCCATCCGCTCCTCGCTGGCGGACCTGTTCCTGGAACTGGTGCTCGACCGTGACAGCGGCGTGGCCTTCACCCGCCAGGCCGATACCGAAGACGTGGATGCGCCGGTGCTGCTGCGCACCTCGCCGCTGACCTTCATCGATTCGGTGCTGCTGCTGTACCTGCGCCAGCAGCTGGCCGAGGCCGATGCGCGCGGCAACCGCGCGGTGGTCGCCGACGCCGAGATGGCCGAAGCGCTGGCCATCTACGAGAAGAACCTGTCCACCGACCGCGCCGGCTTCAACCGCCGTGTCGCCTCGGCGGTGCAGAAGATGAAGGACAACCACATCCTGACCCGCCTCAGCGGCCAGGAAGACCGCCACGAAGTCTCGCCGGCGCTGAAGCTGCTGTTCTCCGCCGAAGACGTATCCCAGCTTTCTGCGGTCTACCGCCAGCTGCGTGAAACCCCGGCCGCCGAGGCCTGAGAGACCCGACCATCGCATGGCTATCTCCAAGCACACTCCCGCCCTGTTCAACGAAGGCCTGCCGGACCCGCGCCTGCAGCAGTTCCGCATGCGTCGCCTGCAGGTACACAACTGGGGCACGTTCAACGGACTGACCGAAGTACCGATCGCCGAGCGTGGCTTCCTGTTCGTCGGCCGTTCCGGCTCGGGCAAGTCGACCCTGCTCGATGCCATGTCCGCGCTGCTGACGCCGCCGGCCATCGTCGATTTCAACGCCGCCGCGCGTGAAGCCGAGCGCAGTGGCCGCGACCGCAACCTGGTGTCCTACGTGCGTGGCGCGTGGGCCGACCAGCAGGACAGCGGCACTGGCGAAATCGCCACCCAGTACCTTCGCAAGGGCGCGACCTGGACTGCGCTGGTGCTGGAGTACCGCGCCGGCGATGGCCGCGTGGTCAGCCTCGTGCGCCTGCTGTGGATCTCCGGTAACGGAACCTCGGCCGGTGACGTGCGCAAGCACTACATGATCGCCGAGCGTCCGTTCGACATCGCCAAGGATCTTGGCGGCTTCGACCTGGACCTGCGCAAGCTCAAGCAGAAGCTGTCCGACCTGCACCACTTCGACACCTTCTCCGGCTACGCCGAGCGCTTCCGCGACCTGCTCGGCATCGACAACGAGATGGCGCTGCGCCTGCTGCACAAGACGCAGTCGGCGAAGAACCTGGGCGACCTCAACGTCTTCCTGCGCGACTTCATGCTCGACACGCCGAAGACCTTCGACGCCGCCGAGCGCCTGGTCAGCGACTTCGCCGAACTCGATGGCGCGCACCAGGCCGTGGTCACCGCCCGCCGCCAGGTGGAGACCCTGCTGCCGGCACGCGCCTACTACAACGACCTGAAGGAAATGCACCGCCGGCGCGGCGACGACGAAGCCCTCAAGCTTGGCGTCGACAGCTTCCGTGAAAGCCGCCGCCAGGCGCTGATCGAGGCGCGCCTGCGCGAGATGGACGTGCGTGACCGTGGCCTGCTCGGGGAAGAAGCCCAGCGCCGTGCCGCACTGGACAACCACACCGAGCGCCTGGCCGAACTGGAACTGCAGCGTCGCCAGCAGGGCGGTGAGCGCATCGAGGAACTGGAACGCGAGCAGGGCCGCGCCGAAGCCGAGCGTGACCGCCGCCAAGCCAAGCGCGAGCAGGCAAGCCTGGCCGCGCAGCAGCTGGGGGCTGAACTTCCGGACGACGCACACGGCTTCGCCGAGCTGGTCGAGCGTGCGCAGAACGAACTGCAGGACCGCCAGCGTGCCTCCTCGGCGCTGGACGATGCGATCAGCGATCGCCTGGGTGGCAAGCGCGATGACGAGCGCCGTTTCGGCGAAGTCCGTGCGGAACTCGAAGCGATGCAGCGCACGCCCTCCAACATCCCGGCGCCGATGCAGAAGCTGCGCGCGCGCCTGGCCGAGGAAACCGGCATTGCCGAGGCGGCGCTGCCGTTCGTCGGCGAGCTGATCCAGGTCCGCTCGGAAGAGCAGGGCTGGCAGGGTGCCATCGAGCGTGTGCTGGGTGGCTTCGCGCTGTCGCTGCTGGTCGATGACAAGCACTACAACGACGTCGCCGAGTGGGTGAATCGCACTCACCTGGGCATGCGCTTCACCTACTACCGTGTGCGCCGCAACGATGATGCGTTCGCGCGCGAGCCGTCGGCGAAGTCGCTGCTGCACAAGCTGGAGCTGCGCGAGCACGTGTTCGAAAGCTGGCTGCGCCGTGAGCTCGGCAAGCGCTTCGACTACGAGTGCGTGGATGCCAAGCAGCTGCGCAACGTCGACCGCGGCATCACCCGAGAAGGCCAGGTCAAGCATCCCGGCGACCGCTTCGAGAAGGACGACCGCAGTGCGGTGGGCGACCGCCGTCGCTGGATCCTCGGCTTCAACAACCACGACAAGGTGGGCGCCTTCGAGCGCGAAGCCCAGGAACTGGCCAAGCGCATCGCCAGCTGCGAGACCGACATCGCGCGCCTGCGTGGGCAGCGTGACCGCGACAACGAACGTCGCCTGGCCTGCCACGAGCTGGTCAGCATCAGCTGGAACGAGATCGACATCGCCGCCCCGCAGCAGCGCCTGACCGATATCGAGGCCACCCTGCGCGACCTGCGCGAAGGCAATGCCGACCTGGCCAAGCTGGCCAAGCAGATCGACGCCGTGCGCGCCGACATCGAGCAGGCCCGCCGCACCTATGAAGACGTCCGCGTCGAGCGCGGGCAGCTGGTCAAGGAACGCGATCGCCTCGACCGCGCTCGCCAGCAGAGCCGTGCGCTGGTGCTGCCGAGCCTTGCCCAGGAGCAGGAAGCCGGGCTCGCCGAGCGCCTGCAGGAGCAGGGCCCGCTCAGCCTGGAAACGCTGGAGGCGCACATGCGCCAGGTCAGCAACGCGCTGAACGAGCAGCTGTCGACCTCGCAGCAGGACCTCAACCGCATCGAGAACCAGCTGATCGGTTGCTTCCGTCGCTTCATCCAGCAGTGGCCGGAGGAATCGGGCGACTTCACCGTATCGGTGGCCTCGGCCGAGGATTTCCTTGCCCGCCTCGAGCGCCTGGAGCGCGACGGCCTGCCGCAGCACGAAGAGCGCTTCTTCGATCTGCTGCAGAACCAGAGCAAGAACAACCTGCTGGCCCTGCAGCGCCACAGCGCCGAGGCCCGCAAGTCGATCGGCCAGCGCCTGGACGAAGTGAACGCCAGCCTGGAGCAGGTGCCGTTCAACCGTGGCACGCTGCTGACCATCGAACTGAGCGACCGCCGCCTGCCGGAAGTCGGCGAGTTCCACCTGCAGCTGCGCGAGGTGCTGGCGCAGCAGCAGACCGAGCAGCGCGAGCTGGCCGAATCGCAGTTCACCGTGCTGCGCCAGCTGGTCAACCGCCTGGGTTCGCAGGAAGGCGAGGACAAGCGCTGGCGCGAGCTGGTGCTGGACGTACGCATGCACGTGGAGTTCATCGGCGTCGAGCTGGATGCGGAAACGCGCCAGCAGGTCGAGATCTACCGTAGTGGCGCGGGCAAGTCCGGTGGCCAGCGCCAGAAACTGGCCACCACCTGCCTGGCTGCGGCACTGCGCTACCAGCTCGGCGGCGCCGACAGCCAGCTGCCCAGCTACGCCGCCGTCGTGCTCGACGAAGCCTTCGACAAGGCCGACAACGAGTTCACCGCGCTGGCGATGAACATCTTCGACAACTTCGGTTTCCAGATGGTGGTCGCCACTCCGCTGAAGTCGGTGATGACGCTGGAGCCGTTCATCGGTGGCGCCTGCTTCGTCGAGATCAGCGGCCGCCACGACTCCGGCGTGCTGCTGATCGAGTACGACGAAGAAGGCAAGCGCCTGAAGCTGCCCGAGCGCAGCCGCCAGCAGGCCAACGAACCGGAAGAAGCCGAAGCCTGACCCGGTCGATTGAATGGGGATGCCGGCCAGCGGCCGGCATTACCCATGGGCGGGGTTCACGACCCGATCGGATGGGGATGCCGGCCAGCGGCCGGCACTACCCATGGGCAGCGTTCATGACCCGGTAGTGCCGGCCGCTGGCCGGCAACCGCATTCACGCACCGCGGAAGGTATCCCACGCCATCCGCGCGATCAGTACCACCACCAGCCCCACGAACAACTTGCGGATGAACGGCGTGCCGCCCTTCAACGCCAGGCGCGTGCCCACCACCGAGCCGATGATGTTGGCCGCCGCCATCGGCAGCGCGAACAGCCACAGGATGTTGCCGGTCGGTACGAAGAACGAGATTGCCGCCACATTGGTCGCCAGGTTCACCACCTTCGACGCCGCTGACGCACGCAGGAAATCCAGGCCGAAGAAGCGCACGAACAGGAAGATCAGGAAGCTGCCGGTGCCCGGCCCGAAGAAGCCGTCGTAGAAGCCGATCGCCGCACCGATCGCCAGCGCGATCGCCAGTTCGCGGCGGCCGATCTCCTGCGGCCGGTGCAACGCGCCGAAGTCCTTCTTCCACAACGTGTAGGCCAGCATCGCGATCAGCAGCACCAGCACCAGTGGGCGGACCGCATCCTTGGGCAGCAGGCTCACCGCGGTGGCCCCGGCGAAGGAGAAGATGAAGGCGGTACCGGCCGCGAACAGTACCGGCTTCCACGGGAAGCGCACGTTGCGCGCATAGCGCCAGACGGCCGCACCGGTACCGAACATCGAACTGAACTTGTTGGTACCGAACAGCATCGCCGGCGTCTGCTGCGGCAGCACCGTGAACAGGCCGGGCAGCTGCACCAGGCCACCGCCACCGACGGCGGCATCCACAAGGCCGGCGATGAAGGCGATCACCACCAGCCACCACAACTCAGGGGGAACCAGTTCCAGCACGGCGATCAATCAAGGAGGGGGCGCGACAGCATACGCCTGTCCTGCTCCGGGCGACTGCGGCCCCGCGTGGATCAATCCCGGCAACCCGGCGACAATGCCGGCATGAGCCGAAAACCCACCGATCCCTGCCCCTGTGGCCTTCCCGCCGACTATGCTGCCTGCTGTGGCCGTTTCCATGCCGGTGAAGCCGCGCCTGATGCAGAGCACCTGATGCGTTCGCGCTACAGCGCCTATGTGCGTGGCCTGGCTGACTACCTGCGCCAGTCCTGGCATCCGGACACGCGTCCGGCCGAGCTGTCGCTGGACGATGCCCCCGGCCAGCGCACCCATTGGCTGGGCCTGACAGTGCACGAGCACACCATCACTGGTGCTGACAGCGCCGAAGTCCGCTTCACCGCGCGCTACCGCATCGGCGGCGGCAGCGCGGTGAGGATGACCGAGCACAGCCGCTTCCAACGCATCGACGGCCGCTGGTACTACCTCGACGCGGTCTGAGCACTACGCGCCGTGCGCTGCCAGAACGCGCTGGCCGCCGTGCGCGCGCACCTGGTTGCGGCCCCCGTCCTTGGCCACATACAGGGCCTGGTCGGCGGCCTTGACCACGGCCATCGGCCGCGGATCCACGCGGCTGTCGGCCAGCCCGATGCTCACCGTTACCTGCACCACCTGGCCGCTGCCACCGCGTCCGCGCCGCTGGCGGCCGGCTTCGTCGTCACGGCTGCGGGTGCTGCGGTCGCGAAGCTGCATGCGGGTGTCCTCGACGCTCTGCCGCAATGCTTCCACGGCATCGACACAGGCTGCCGCCGGCCGGTCCAGGAACACCACCGCGAACTCCTCGCCGCCATAGCGGAACGCACGGCCACCGTCGCCCACCCGCGCCAGCCGCGACGCCACCAGGCGCAGCACATCGTCGCCGGTGTCGTGACCATGGGTGTCGTTGAATGACTTGAAGTGGTCAACGTCCACCATCGCGATGCTGTAGGTACCGCGTGCCCGCTGCAGGGTCTCGTTGAACGCCCGTCGCCCCGGCAGGCCGGTCAGCTCATCGCGGAAGGCCATGTGGAAGGATTCCTGCAGCATCGCGCCCAGCATCAGCAGCAGGGCGGCACTGCTCAGCGCCGGCAGCAGCACCGGCTGCAGGAAGATCCGCGGCAGCATCCACCACAGGCACAGCAGGGCCAGCAGCATTGCCGTGTGCAGTGGCCGCGGATGCCGCCACGCCTGCCAGCCCAATGCTGCGGTCGCCAGCAGGAACAGCAGCGCCGGCAACTGCGCCAACGCGTTCCAGTTGGCGGGAATCCAGGCCCAGTGACGGTTCGACAGCAGATCGTGCATCCCCTGCGGCTGCTGTGCCGCCAGCAGCAGGAAGATCATCAGCGCCGCGCCGCACACTACGCTGCGCAGCAGCAGGTCCTGGCGTCGGCGTCCGCGTTCCGGCCATAGTGCCAGTCCGGCGAACAGCAGCGGCACCCACGCCGAGATCGCGTGGAAGCGCAGCGGGGTCAGGGCGTCGACATGGCCGCTGCGCAGGTAGCCACCGACGTCCCGGTGCAGCAGGGCGAATACCACCGCCACCACCAGCAGCAGGCACAACGTGCGCATCTGGTGGTAGAGCAGGGCCAGGCCTGCACCGAGACAGGCCAGCAGCCAGGGCAGGATGCGCTGCGCCGGGCTGGCGACATCCTCGGTGCCCAGCGCCATCCACAGCACCAGGACGACCAGCACGGCGGGCAGCACGAACAGGTAATGCGCAGGCTGGCGGAGCGGATGCAGGGGCACGCGGTAAGTCCAGTGCGGTGACGATGCGGCCGCAACATTGCCGTTAGCGGCGTCCCCACGCGCTTCTTGAATGCGCGTGCCCGCTGTCATGTGAACGTGGTGATGTGGTGCCATGACGTTGCGCTCACCGTCCTGCGCCGATGCTTCCGGCATGGACAGCGTATCCACCGCCGTCGCTGCCCCGCAGCGCGATCTCGCCCGCCGCTTTGCACAGGTGCGGGCGCGCAGCCTGCAGCTGGCCGCGCCGCTCAGTGCCGAAGACGCCATGCTGCAGAGCATGGCCGACGCCAGTCCCAGCAAGTGGCACCTGGCCCATACCACCTGGTTTTTCGAACGCTTCGTGCTGGCCGGTTTCGCCACCACGCCCGCGCATGACCCGGCCTGGGACTATCTGTTCAACAGCTATTACAAGAGCATCGGCCCGGCGCATGCGCGGCCGCAGCGCGGGCTGCTGTCGCGGCCCTCGCTGCAGCAGGTGCGCGACTACCGGCAACAGGTCGACATGCAGGTGCAGTCACGGCTGGCAGCCGGTGACCTCGACGCGCAGGCGCTGCACCACCTGCAGTTGGGTCTGCAGCACGAACAACAGCACCAGGAACTGCTGTTGACCGACATCAAGCATGCGTTCTGGTGCAATCCACTGCAGCCACTGTATCGCGACGACCTGCGGCCCGTTGCCAGCATCGCCACGGCGCAGGGCTGGATCGAATCGCCCGAACGCATCGTCACCGTCGGTGCCGCGGCATGGCCCCGGCACGCCGCCTTCGCCTACGACAACGAATCGCCGCCACACCGTGTGCTGCTGCCCGCGCATGCCCTGGCCGAGCGTCCCGTCAGCAATGCCGAGTACCGCACCTTCATCGAGGCAGGGGGGTACCGCGAACCGCGCTGGTGGCTCAGCGAAGGTTGGGCGCTGCGTGAAGCCGAAGGCTGGCAGCACCCCCTGTACTGGGATGATGCCCTGCAGCGCGAGTACACACTGGGTGGTTGGCGCGAGCTGGATCCGCATGCGCCGGTCTGCCACCTCAGCTACTACGAGGCCGATGCCTGCGCCCGCTGGGCCGGTGCGCGCCTGCCCAGCGAGTTCGAGTGGGAAGCGGCCGCCGCGTCGCAGCCCCTGCTCGGTCATTTCGCCGATGACGATCACCTGCACCCGCAGGCAGCCGGGGGCAGTGGGCTGCGGCAGCTGTTCGGTGATGTCTGGGAATGGACCGCCAGCGCCTATGGTGCCTACCCGGGCTTCCGCTCTTTTGACGGCAACCTCGGCGAATACAACGGCAAGTTCATGTGCGGGCAATGGGTGCTGCGCGGCGGCAGCTGTGCCACGCCCCGTGGCCATGTGCGCGCCAGCTACCGCAATTTCTTCATGCCGCCGGCGCGCTGGCAGTTCTCCGGACTGCGCCTGGCCAGGGACCTCATATGAGCACGGTGCATGACGCGCTGCAGGCGCTGACCGACCTGACCCCCAGCCGCCAGCAGATCCTGGCCGATGCGCTGGCCGGTCTGTCATGCGCATCGCGGCAGCTGCCTTCCAAGTACTTCTACGATGCCCGCGGCTCGCGTCTGTTTGAACAGATCACCCAGACCCGCGAGTACTACCCCACGCGCACCGAGCTGGCGCTGCTGGCGCGGGTGCTGCCCGATATCGCGCGCGTGGTCGGCCCGCGCCTGCATGTGGTGGAGCTGGGCAGCGGCAGTGGCCGCAAGACCGCGTTGCTGCTGGCCGCGCTGCAGGATCCGGTGGCCTATACGCCGATCGAGATCTCGCGGGCCGCACTGCTGTCCAGCATCGACCACCTGGCGCCGGCGCTGCCCGAGGTCGAGATGCTGCCGGTCTGCGCGGACTTCACCCGCGCCGTCGCCGTGCCCATGCCCGAACGCGAACCCGCGCGACGGCTGCTGTTCTTCCCCGGTTCCACATTGGGCAATTTCGCCGAAGCAGAGGCCGTCGTCCTGCTGCGGGCGATGCGTCAGACGATGGGCCGCGACGGCCTGGCCCTGATCGGCATCGACCTGCACAAGGACACGGCGCTGATCGAAGCGGCCTACAACGATGCGCAGGGCGTCACTGCGGCATTCACCCTCAATCTGCTGGCCCGCCTCAACCGCGAGATCGGAAGCGATTTCGATCTCGATGGATTCCGCCACCGCGCCCGTTACAACACCGCGCGGCTGCGCATCGAAACCGACCTGGTCAGCCAGTGGCCGCAGGACGTCCACCTCGGTGGCCGCACCTTCCACTTTGCTGCCGGTGAACCCATCCGCGTCGAGTACAGCCACAAGTACACCGATGACAGCCTCGACGCGCTGTTGCAGCAGGCGGGCCTGCAGGTCGCACAGCGTTGGGATGCCGAAAGTCCCGCCTATGGCCTGCGCCTGCTGCGCGTTGCCTAGGGGGGACGGCCAGCCGGTGCCCCTTCAGGTTCGGCCGCACTGCTGCCCCTAAGATGGCCGTGCAACGGCAACACGGAGGACGCCATGCCCATTCTGACCACGCTCGGCCTGGCGGCCGCCCTCGCGTCGACCCCGACGCTGCCTGCGGCCCCTGCCGCCAGCAACGATCCGGCGTTCAGCCGCTGCCTGGCGGGCCTGCAGGCCACCGCCGCAACCCAGGGCATCGGCGCCGACCGCTTCAACGAGATCACCACCGGGCTCACGCCGGACCCGAGCGTGCTCGGACTGCTGGACGCACAGCCGGAATTCACCACGCCGATCTGGGATTACCTGGCCGCGCTGGTCGACCGCCAGCGCGTCGATGATGGCCGCACCCTGCTGCAGCAACATCGCGATCTGCTCGATCGCGTCTCCGCGCAGTATGGCGTCGACCCGGCCACCATCGTTGCGGTCTGGGGGGTGGAGAGCGACTATGGCCGCGTCTTCGGCAAGCGCCCGCTGCTGCAGTCGCTGGCCACGCTGTCCTGCGCCGGCCGCCGCCAGGCCTTCTTCCGTGGCGAACTGCTGGCGCTGCTCAAGCTGATCGACCGCGGCGACCTGCAGGCCCAGGGGCTCACCGGTTCCTGGGCCGGCGCCTTCGGGCATACGCAGTTCATGCCCAGCACCTACGCACGTATCGCGGTCGATGGTGATGGCGATGGCCGCCGCGATCTGGTCGGCAGCATTCCCGACGCGCTGGCGTCCACCGCCAACTACCTCAAGCGTGCGGGTTGGCGCAGTGGCGAACCGTGGGGCATGGAGGTCCGTGTTCCCCCCGGTTTCAATGCCAGCCAGGCGGGCCGCACCCAACGTCGAGCCCTCGCCGATTGGCGCGTGCAGGGCGTGACCGCGCTGGATGGCAGCGCGCTGGTGCCGCCCAATCTGCCGGCCGACGCGCGCGCCGCCCTGCTGCTGCCGGCCGGCATCAAGGGCCCGGCGCTGCTGGTGTTCCGCAACTACGATGCGATCTACAGCTACAACGCCGCCGAAAGCTATGCACTGGCCATCGCCACGCTGGCCGACCAGCTGCGTGGCGGCACCGGCCTGGCCACCGCCTGGCCGACCGATGATCCCGGCATCGGCCGCGATGAACGCCGCCAGCTGCAGACCCTGCTGCTGGCCCGCGGCCACGACATCGGCAGCGCGGACGGCATGATCGGCACCGCCACGCGCCGCGCGATCCAGGCCGAGCAGCAGCGCCTCGGCTGGGCCAATGCGGATGGGCGCGCCGGCCAGCGCATCCTGCGCGCGTTGCAGCAGGAGGCAGCCGCAGGGACGCCTGCCACCCGCTAGACCTTGCCGATCACAGGCTGGCCGCGACATCATCGCCGCGGTCTTCAAGGAGCGTCATAGCATGCAGTCGAACCCGGACATCAGCACCGGCCTGTACCACGGGCTCGAGGCCTGGCAGATACGCACGCCCAGCGCCACCGCGGTCATCAGCGTGTTCGGCGGACAGCTGCTGTCGTTCATCCCAGAGGGGCAGCCGGACCTGCTGTGGCTGTCGCCGAAACGGGCCGGGCTGCCCACGCCGATCCGGGGTGGCGTTCCAGTGTGCTGGCCGTGGTTCGGTCGCCAGGGCCAGGATGATGACGTGCCGGCACACGGCCTGGTACGCACCGCGCGCTGGGAGCTGCTGCAGGCCCGCCAGGACGATGACGGTGAACTGGAGCTGCAGCTGGCGCCCCTGTCGATTGCCGAGTGTGGCCTGCGCCTGCAGATGCAGCTGCGCATCGGTCGCCAGCTGCGCCAGCAGTTGACCACCGAGAACACCGGCCCGTCCCCGGTGGCTTTCACACAGGCCCTGCACAGCTACTTCCGGGTAGGCGATGCCCGTCGTGTCGAGGTTGATGGCCTCGATGGCCTGCACTATCTGGACAAGTACGAGGATTACACGCAGCTGCGCCGGCAGCAGGGGCCCTGGTCGCTGCGTGACCCGCGCGATCCGGGGCGCAGCGACCGCATCTATACCGGTGCCGCTGGCCACTACGTGCTTCACGATCCCGTCCTGCAGCGGCGGATCGAGATCCGCAGCGAAGGCAGCCAGACCCTGGTGGCGTGGAATCCGGGCGCGGAGGCGGCGGCGAAGATGGCCGATGTCGGCGACGGTTGGCACGATTACGTGTGCCTGGAAGTAGCCAATGCCGGGCCGGAGCAGATTGCCCTTGCACCCGGCGCGCGCCACCAGTTGGTGCAGGTACTGGCCAGTGAACCGCTGCAGGCCGTGGCGGGGTGTTCGGAGTAACCATGGGATCGACAGGAATGGATGGCATGCAGGACGCACAGTGGTGGTACGCCAACAGCAAGCAGAGCGAAGGGCCGGTGGACCTGGCCGGGCTGCGCCGTCTGCAGCAGGACGGCACGGTAACCGCCCGTACGCTGATGTGGCGGGAAGGAATGGCATCGTGGCGGCCGCTGGCCGAGCTGGATCCTTCGGTGGCGCCGATGGATCCGACCCCGCCGTCGATTGAACCGGCGCAGGCCGTCAGCGCCAGCGGCGCATCGACCGCTGATCCGTCCGACCCCTATCGTGCGCCGGCAGCTTCGCCGGTGGCCGCGACCGCGCCGCAGCTGGAAGGCGACATCGCCTTGTACGCCGCCGTGGTCGGCGGCAACTTCCCGATCTATCGACAGCGCTGGCGGCTCGACCAGGGCATTGCCGACGGCAACGGCACCTGGCACTGGCCGGCGTTCCTGATCGGCGTGATCTGGATGGTGTACCGCAGGATGTACCGGCTGGCGGCGATCTGGGCCGGCGTGCTGGTGTTCTTCAGCATCGCCGAGGCGTTGCTGGGCGTTCCGGAAGGCGTGTCGACGGTCATCACCCTCGTCATCAACATCACCGCCGCGGTGTATGCCAACCGCTGGTACCTGGCGCATTGCCAGCGTGAGATCGCCCGAGCGCGCGCGTTGGTGGGAGATGACGAGTCGCGCCTGCGCAGCGAGCTGGCCAGACGGGGTGACACCAATGCACTGGCGGCGGCGGTGGTGGCCATCGCCGTCGTTGCGATGATGCTGGTGGGGCAGGCGCTGGCAGGCTGAGGCCGGGAAGGCTTCAGATCCAGCGGTGGCTGCCGCTACCGCGGGATCATCCTGGGCAAGGAATCGCCGACATGAATCATCTGGATACTCCGCCGGTTTCCCCGGCGGATGACAATCCCTATCTTGCGCCCGGCACAGAGGTGGACGACGCGCCCGCTCCGTCCGACGCGGACTACCTGAACCTCCTCGTCGGCCCCAACGCGGCGCTCTATCGCCAGCGCTGGCACCTGGGCAGCCCGGTGCCGAAGCCGCCGCGACCGTGGCACTGGCCCGCCTTCCTGGTGCCGACGTACTGGCTGCTGCACCGGAAGATGTACCTGGCAGCCATCCTCTTCGAGCTGGTCCTGATCGGCATCGCGCTGCTGGCGGCCCGCGCCAACCCGCTGCTCACGGTGGCGTTGCTGGCGGTGCCTCGGTTCGCCATCGCGGTGACCGCCAATACCCTGTACCTGCGCTACTGCGCGCGACTGCTGGGCAAAGTGAAGGCTGCCCACGCCGGGCAGCACAACCGCATCCGTGCCGAACTGCAGCGTCGTGGCGGCACCAGCGTGTGGGCGGTGGTGATCGGCATGGCGGCCAACGCGGTGATCAATACCGTCGCCCGCATGGCGGCCTGATCATGCCGGCCTGATAGGGTTGCTCAGGCCGTTGTCCGTGCCCGCAACACCAGCAGGCACAGCGCACCGGCCAGCAGTCCCCAGAACGCCGAGCCGATCCCGGCCAGGGAAACTCCGGAGGCGGTAACAAGGAAGGTGACCAGCGCCGCCTCGCGGTCGCGCTCCACCGCCAATGCACTGGCCAGGCTGTTGCCGATGGTGCCGAACAGCGCGATACCGGCCACGCAGGCCACCAGCTCCCTGGGGAAGGCCGCGAACAGTGCGGCCACCGTGGCGCCGAACAGCCCGATGACAATGTAGAAGGCGCCGGCCGCCATCGCTGCGGTGTAGCGGCGTGCCGGATCCTCGTGCGCATCGCGGCCCATGCAGATGGCGGCGGTGATCGCCGCAAGGTTCAGTGCATACGCACCGAACGGCGCCAGCAGCGTATTGACTACACCGATCCAGCCGATCAACGGCGACACCGGGGCGTCGTAGCCGGACGCGCGCATCACCGCCACACCGGGAATGTTCTGCGAGGCCATGGTGACCACGAACAGGGGCAGGGCAATGCCGGCCACGGCGGTCCACGACAGCGAGGGCGTCACCCACTGCGGGATCGCCAGTTGCAGATGCACCTGCTGGGCGTGCAGCAGGCCACGGCTCGCGGCGACGGCGATGCCGACCAGCAACGTGGCGATCACCGCATAGCGCGGGAACAGCCGGCGCCCGGCCAGCCAGGTGGCGAACATTGCCAGCGCGAGCACCAGCTGGGTGTTCATGGCGACGAACACATCCAGCCCGAAGCGCAGCAGCACACCGGCCAGCATGCCGGCGGCCAGCGCCATCGGTACCCGTTGCATCAGTCGCGCGAAGACCCCCGAGAAACCCGCAAGCAGGCCCAGCACGGCGGCCAGCAGGAATGCGCCCGTGGCCTCGGAGAGCGAAGCACCGCCGGCACCCACCACCAGCATCGCTGCACCCGGGGTCGACCACGCTGTCACCACCGGCACCCGATAGCGCAGCGACAGGCCAATGCAGGTCACGCCCATGCCCAGCCCCAGCGCCCACATCCAGGAGGCGATCTGCGCCTGGTCGGCACCGACGGCCTGTGCCGCCTGGAACACGATCACGGCCGAGCTGGCGAAGCCCACCAGTACCGTAATGAAGCCAGCGACGATTGCCGGCATCGAAAGATCGCGCCACCACGCGCGCCGCACCTGCATGCTCATTGTGCTGTCTCCACTGTGCATCCCTGCATTGTGCATCCCTGCATTGATTAGGGTTGCGGCGTTGACCGCGCAACGCGCGGGCAACGCCGCAGTGATCTTCGAGCGTACGTCATGCGTGATGGCGTGGTGCTTCTGTCATCACGCTGCAAAAAAAGCCTTGACGAAATCCGCAGGATCTCTAGAATTCGCTCCCTTGCTGCAGCGCATCGCTTCCCCGGAAACGACACGCGAACAGCGACGCCACCACCGGCGAACGAGTTGATCGAACGAAGGTGTTGACGGACTCGAAAAGTCCGGCATAATAGGCGGCTCGCAACGACGAAAGGCCCTCGGGCCCAACGACGAAGCGGCATCGGCAACAACGTCCACTCCGGTGAGACGGCCTTGAAAAAAGGTGTTGACGAAGCGGAAAAGCCGGCTATAATGGGCGGCTCGCTACGAAGGAAACTTCGCAGCACACGGGAACGGCGCTGAGGCCACTTCCCCGGATCTTTGAAAGTATGCGCAGGTATCTTGTGAAGGCGCCTGCAGGAAGGATGATTGTCCATCTTGCAGACGTTTGATCAAGCAACTATTAATTG